>ERZ773022.1-NODE-1-length-403460-cov-8.799712_pt1 | contig 403460 bp, 333 predicted proteins | sample MGYA00580839_ERZ773022 | MGnify/ENA primary metagenome ERZ773022 (study PRJEB29015, sample SAMEA2738020) | human oral metagenome | biome: human oral; feature: human-associated habitat; material: dental | place: China | collected 2044 ...
CCATGGGAGCCCCGCAGGCGGTCCTCATCCCGTGCATGGTCGTCCTGCGGTTCTTCCCCACCATACGGAAGGACGCCTCGCACCTCATGGAAAGCTTGAAGACGCGGCACGTGCTGGCAGGAAGGGGATACGCGTTCAGACACCCTGCCCTCGTATGCGAGCTTTTAGTGGTCCCACTCCTCATGAGGAGCGTGCGGGTATCCGACGAGCTGGCGGCATCCGCGCTCGTTCGCGGCCTGGGCGGCGAGGCACGGCCGACGATGCTGCATCCCCTGTCCTTCGGGGCGAGAGACACCGTCGTGGCCGCCCTGACCTTCGCGTCGATCGGGGTGCTTGCGTGGCTCCAATTCGGTCCGCGATGACGAGATCACAAGCGGGGGCTCATCTCGTCAGAGCGTATCTGTCTTGATGCGGAACAAAAAGAAAGGAACTGTCATGAAAAGAAGCGGAATCTCGACCATAGGACCCCGCGACCTGGTGTCCATCGGCGTCTTCGGGGCGCTGTCACTGCTCATCTTCTTCGTGGTGGGAGGCATCGCGGGCCTCGCCGTCGTGGGGACGGTCGCCAACATACCCATAGTCTGCTTCTTCACATCGATAGCCTATCTGCTCCTTGCCGCGAAGGTCAAGAAGCCCGGGACCTTCCTCATCATGGGGACCGTAAACGTGTTGCCCGGTCTGATGGCGGCGAACGTCCTCGGCGTCCTCGGCAGCATCGCGGGGTGGGCCGTCGCGGAGGTGGTCGCCACGCGCATCGGGTACGGAAATAGGAAAGGCCTCGTCGCAGCCTACGTCACCGGGTGCTCACTGCAGTCGGCGCTCTTCACCCTTCCCATATACCTTTCCGCCGCCCAATACCTCTCCGAGCGCCAGGAGATGCTGCGGCTCACCGACGAGGCGATAGCGCAGTTCGTAGCGTTGTTCTCGGGCTCCATGTACGTAGGGATGGTCGTCCTTACGGTGGCGACGAGCCTAGTGGGAGCCCTCGTCTCGCTGAGGGTCATGAGGAAGCACTTCGAGAAGGCGGGAATTGTCTAGCAAGGGTCCTTCGCAATCGAAAAACATTCATGCGACTCGATGCCAGTGTAATGGGCGCGACTTACTCTGTTTCTGATTTCGCGCCTTCGGCGACGAATCAGTTTCGCCCTACTGGGATGTGCTGTGAGGCATTTCCGTCGATCCCGATGCACGAGTCTGAACGCGATCGCTGCGACAGGGGTTTACCGGAGCGAAACGATGGAATTGTTCTGTCTATGTAAAACCATGCAAGTTCAACATGCTTTTTAACTGAGTTTTGCTACGTCTCTCCATAAAGGAGTGTTTAAAGATCTCTCCATTAGCTTTCAGCGTTCAAAGAGGGAGCTCAGTCAAGTTAGAGATTAGAGTAGCACGTAAAGGTGTTCGAATATGCGCCTTGCATGAGTGCAAGATACCAGGCGATCATCGACGAATTGCCCGTCTCAATCCACAATCCAGAAGCATTTTCTGCTTTTCGGGAATGAGAATTCGCACATAATCGCTTCCTTCGGCAGAAGGTTCAAATTAAAGAATTTCGACGAGCGGTGGCTTACAGTGGCTTACTGTGACCTCCCTCATTACGCCGCATTGCACTGTTGCTCCGCAGCGTGTAAACCTCTCCTCACATCCAAGAGACGCTCTTTCTTGGGGTGAGAAGGCATCTAAACAGACTAGATGCCAGATGAGAGGTGATAGATGAGGCATCACGATATTTTCGGTTTGGAACGCGACTTTGGAAGCGAGGCTCGCTCTTCGAAGGTCAATGCATCCGATAATGAAATCGAAAGCCGCGAGAATGCCGAGATGGGGCTTTTGGCGGATGTCGCCAACTCAACCCTGGAAACGCTCGATCAAGGTGACATTCTGCTTGATGTCTCTCAGGTCGCCGACTACTTGCGTATTTCGCGCTCTTCGGTTTACAAGCTCATAGAGAGGCGCCAGATCCCCGCGATCAAAATCGGAAGGCTTCTGCGCATCAGAAAGAGAGAGCTCGATAAGGCGCTCTACGGCATGGGTAACGGCATCTGAGCTAGCATCCCATGAAACTGCAGTTCATCGTTAGGGGAATTATCCCAACGGGAAGCCAACCGAATTTGATACTGCTGTGTTGCCGAGAAATTGGCGTCACTTCGACATTGCTCGCGCAGTCAGCGTTTCGCGAGCATCTGAAGGGGTGACTCGGCAATGACAGCAACCAATCAGGATAAGCGGCATGTTCCTCTCAAGGACTATTACACGGTAGAGGATGTCGGAATTCTTCTCAGCATCGGTGAAAACATGGTAAGGGAGCTCGCTAGCAGGAACGAGGATCCACTTCCCTTCAGACGCTTGAACGGGAAAGTCCGGGGTATGTTCATAGGCCGATCCGACCTAGCCGGATGGGTGCAGGCCAACTCCTTCCTGGTAGCTCTGGACGGCAAGAAACGGAGTGGGCATGACGGGCGAGGCGGTGCTCATCGATGGCGAGGAGCTCGTTTCCGCAGTCACCTTCATGCCCAGCAGCGCTAACGGTTCGGAGACCGTCACGTTCAAGTTCAACGGCGTCGAGCTTTCCGGACATGACGTCGTCGTGTTCGAAGACCTTATGAGCGAAGACGTCGAGGTTGCCTCCCACGCCGACATCGACGACTAGGGACAGACCGTGAAGCTGACGTCTCCCGATTCGCCCGAGCCAACCCCTAGCGAATCGGGCAAGGAAAGTCTCCCCAAGACCGGAGACGATCTTCCCGTTCTACCCATCGCCTTGTTGGTTGCCTCCGCTGCATGCGGTGCGACCGCGTTGGCGCTGACGCGCCGTCGCTCCTCCCACGACTCGGATTCAGCGGTATCTGACGATGGTGAGGTAGAGGCCTAATGCTCGTGAAAGCGCTGTTGTTCTCGTTTGGGTTCCTCGCGATGTTCTCAACCTTGCTCGGATACGCTTGCATCCGTGCTGGATCCGCAGCAGAGCGAGAACACGAGAACCTCGCGATGCAAAAGGACGCGCCCTAGAGCAATCCGGGACCCGTCTTCTTTTATCCAGTTCGTCAAGTCGCGGCAACGTGTCGAGGGCCTCCCGGCGCGGGCTATGGCAAAAAACTAGGGCAGGACCGCTTTCGCAACCCCGCCCCGCAAAACCCTAAGGTTTTTTAGCTGGATACATTATGGACCGCTTAGATCCATCTGTCAAACACCCTGTTCAAGAAGGCTAGGGCGGAACGGAAATAGTCCGATCGGGCATACCAGTCCGAACGCTCTTCCGATCTGGCGATGAAGGCGTCTACCAGCGCGCGGCACATCTCCCTGCTGTGGGTTCCCCTGACGAGCTCCCTGTAGGCGAAGGCCGTCATCGTTATCTGCTGGACCCTCGAGTTCGACATTTTCGAATGCCTAGCCCGCTTGTTCAGGCCGATTTCCGCAAGCGCACGGGCGACCTCGTTAGGGGTCCGAACGTCGCTGGGCGTCCCAGGCGCGAAGCCGTTGACGATAGCCGTCGAGTGAGCGCAGGCGTTTCTGACGGCCTTGACCTGCTTCAGCAGGTAATGCTCTTTCCGCATCCCCCTGTCGTCCCATCTGAGGGCGCAAAAGCGGTAGAAGTCGATGAACCCGCCGAACGAGATGAGCTCGACAAACACCCATGCGGGATAGGCACCGTCGTACCTGCGGACAAGGTTGCCGCTGTACCTGTCGTTCTCGAGGCGCCTTATCTCACCATTGCGGATGTCCAGGCTCTTTTTCGAGAGGCTGGACAGATAGTCCACGACGATGGAGTAGCCGTCCTCGTCCGCCCGCTCGGTGACCTCGCGCATGAGCTTGGCCTTGGCGAAGTGCTCGATGTCCAGGGTCATCGGCAGCAGCGTGTACCTGAGCATGTGGTCGATGGCCGCGAGGTCGCGCAGGTGCCCGAAGTCGAGCCCCACGTACTCGCCGTCGCGCGGGCCGCCGGCGCGTTTCTCGAACAGCACCCGGTAGGCGGCCAGCTTGAAGTAGTACGTCCTGTCGCTCAGGCACTCGGCCGCCTCCTCCTCCGAGCACAGGTCGAACGTCACGCCCTTAGACTTCAGGTGCGCTATCTGCTCCTCAACGGTGAGTTTGGGCTTCCTGGCCTTCATGCCGGCATCGTCTCGCTGGTCATCTTCCCTCCTGCCTCCACCGGGATTATACAGCCCTGGCGGCAGAGCCCGAGCCGGCCCCAGCCTTGCGGCGAAGCGCTTGCTACCGCTTGGTATTGCTTGCCGGCGCTTCCCGTCTGCCAACGGCTCGGAAGCGGGCTATAAAGGCCCCGTGAGGGCCCGCGCGAGAACGCGGGCGATTGTAGGTCAGGAGAACATCCGGAAGAGAAGCCGAATCGAGGACATAGGGAGCGGCGGGAGCTAAGTCCGCCGCCGGAGGCCGGCACGGGCCTCAATGCAGAAAGGCCGGTTCGAACGAGCCGGCCCTGCGGAGCATACCCTCTTAGGCTTACTCCCACTCGATAATCAAAAACAGCGTCTTTTACAGTACCGGCCCGGGCCTTGACCTGGGCTTTTTATTATTCCCAGGTCCCCGGAAAGGGCCGAAAACCGCAGTACCACCGCAGTACCGGGGGTGGTACCGCTGCAGTACCACCCTGCGCCTGCAGTAGTTGCTGGTACCGTCCGACGGCCCCTCCCGCCTGCGGAAACGCCGAAAAAGAATAGTCGCTGGTACTGTAGCGGGGTTTAGCAGCGAATCCACCCGTTAAGACGCTTTCACGGGCCGTGGAGAATAATCGGCAACTTTCTGGAATAATGCTGTTGACCTGCGGAAGCGTCTTCATAAAAGCACGGTTTCCCGACATCACCTGCAAGCCACCTGCAACCATAGGAATAATTTCGCAACAGCGATTCGCCACCCGAGGACGGCGAGGAGCTGGCCATGCGGCTCAGCGAGAAGGAAAGCCGCGCGAGTCGTCATCGCTGCTTCCGATGACACGAAGCACGTCGTCAGCAATGGGGAATCCAGCCAGCTGGAAGAGCCTGACGAGATCGTACAGCTCCTCGGGACCCGCGTTGCGTCCGCGGGACCCGAACGCGCTATCACCCTTTTCGACGTCCAAGGACCAGGTGTAATCGGCCGTGCGGTCCGGGCCAATGTATTCGCCGCTCCAGGCGTGGACGCCGCAGTCTCTCATGCCATCGAAGATGTCGAGAGCGTCGCCCACCTCGCCATCCTCTGCGGCTGTTTCTTCCTCGTCGGGAAAAATGACCCCCAGGTCCTTTGCTTCGCCGGTCGCTTCGTCGAGGTACGTGCCGCGCCATATCGCTTTGGGACGCTCGTCGCCGATATAGCAGTAGCCGTAATCGTGCACTTGGCCGAGGGCATCCTCGAAGCGGACCGGATGTCCGTTGCCCGTATCCGAGTCTTTCTCGATCGTCGCCGAGAAACTAATTTCGGGAAGTGCGGGACAGGAGAACGAAAAAGCCACCTTGTCTGGCCCATACAGCGTGTAAAAGTTCTTTTTCTGGTTATCGGTGAGGTTGAGCCAAGCCGCGCGGCTGACGATGCTCCTTCGGTCTTCATCGGAGTCACCCCATCCGCCGAACCAGACCCTCCCTTCTTCCGGCTCGGACACATAGCTCCGATACATCATCTCGATGATCGTCGGAGAATAGACTTTCTTGAGCCGGAAGTTCTCGATTAACTTGCTCCTCATCACGATCTCGATAAGCCTGCCATCGCGCGACCGCCCGATGACCGGCAGCGACTCATGCAGGTCGTCCCAGCCGGATTGTAGAACGTATACCTTAGTGCCGGGCCTGAAGTGCTTCGTCCCGCGGACGATGGTCTTCTCCTCTCCGTAGGGGTGCTCGTCGATGATGTTACCGACGAGGGACCACACCCAAGCCGGACGCGAATCGTAGATATCCCGCATCTCGGCCCTGTGCCGCTCGAGCTCTTCGGCGATATGGAGCTCCCTATCGGCACGAAGCCCCCGCCTTTCCTCCTCCGCCTTGCGAAAGAGTGCCGCGGCATTCGGGTGGAGCGCCGACTCGCAATATCCCTTCAAATCATTCGCCAGGAAACGGTCTTGGCGGCTTGCGTAGCATGGTGCGTTTCCGATGCACGGACCCTCCGTCGGGCAGTCGGGCAGGAAGCGCGACGGGTGCCAGCGGTCGCTCAGATAGCAGTAAGTCCAGCCTTGCTCTGCCATGAACGAGTCCGCATGCGCGATCAGCGTCGGAGAGAACGGGTCGGGCTCGTCGTCTATGTCGACCCCGGCGCCTCTTCTGACGGCTTCGGCGTACGCGGCCAGGAAACCGTCCAAGCTCTCGGCGAAAGCGTCGGACTCGTGGCCTGGCTCCTCGTAACCACATACTCTAAGGTAGTAGACGTCAGCGATGCGGGCCGCGAGGCAGTGCGCGAGTCTGTCGTCCGACATGCCGGTAACCGCTTCGCCAGAGTCGTCGAACGGAGCCGCGTCGACCCCGGCGCCGGAGAGGCGGGGCAGCTCTACGAGGAGCCGCGCATGTTCTTCCGCTTCGTCGATATAGGCCAGGAGCCTGTCGCCGTATACGTGCGCGAGGAACCCGGCGGCATCGGAGTCCTCACCGGAGAACGGCTCAATCGGGAGCACGCTCCCTTCGGGGTCGCTGAAAATCGTATCCCTCTGCTGGCAGGTGTCGAAACTGACCGAACACACCGTGTCGCCGAAGCGAAGACCCGACTCCAGGCTCTGCACCCACGGGTCGTCAAGCTCGTCCTCTATCGGGCCCACCATCGAGAGGGAGAACAGCCTGAATTCGCCGACCTCGAGGTAGTCATTGATGTCGATGCCCATCGCAACCGCAATTCTGTCGTATGAAATCATTCCAAAAGGAGTTAGCCTTCTTCTGACCCCCGTCACCAATGATAAAGCTTCCGCCGACCACTTCATCCGACAGCAAGTGCCGCATAGGGTGCTGAAGGCGCACTGCCGCATTGAAGTGGAGAGGGGTTGATCGCGAAATCCGCAACTGGAGAAGCCTTCAAAGCGCCAGCCCATATGGCAATGGCATGAGCCGGCGAACCAAAGAGAAGTACATGACCGGCGACGAGCTCGAAAGATGGGACGACGACTCGAGGTGGTGGAACGACGACTGGGAGGAACAGCCTCCCGACCGGCGGGAGGGCACTTCACCTACATCGGCCAGGCTTTCGAAAACCGCCCGTAGGGCTTCCTTCTCGACAAGCTTGCAGGCCACGGACTAAAAAACGCGAAAACATGCGGCCACAACCCGCACATCTATGAGCGGCTCGCCCCGGTCGGGGCGCAATAAAAAACTAGGGCAGGACCGCTCGCCGCGACCTCGCCCCGCAAAACCCGGAGGTTTTTTGTCTTCTTCCATTATGGCGGCGCCGGATCAAGCCGCCAAACGCCGCAGCCGGGAGCTCGAAGGAGGAGCGGGAGCCGCCCGCGTTCCCGTACCGGTCGGCTTGCGGACCGCGCTTCGATACGCACCGCCAATGCACGTCGCCCAAAGGCCGCTCGATGCAAACGCCAAGGGCCACCCGGGGCGCAAGGCTGAATTTCGGAATCGGATTCCAAGATTCAGCCGCATCACCCGGTGCTGGCGATGAGCCGGGGGCTGCTGCCAGAAACGCGGCTGCACATCCGGAAACCTTATGCTCTGGAGAAACGTCGCCGCATCGTCAGGGCCACCGGAAACCACCTCACAAGCGCTTCGCCCGCATCTCCCTCAGTATGCCCTTCTTGAACTGCGACCAGCCGCCGAAGAACTTCTCGTCGGTGGCCGTGGCCCGCTTGTCGCGGTACCGCAGGGCCGCGAGCTCCATAGTGCACACGTAGTCGGCCGCCTGGGAGAGCCGGTACTTCTCGGGCGCGGCGGCGCGGTAGACGACCGCGTCCTTGGAGAGGGCGAAGTCCATGGCCCGGTGCAGCGCGTGGGCCACGGTCGCCTGGCCGTTGTCGTAGTAGATCTTCACCTCGTCGAACCCCTGGAAGTACTCGAGGCGGTCGAACAGGAAGTCGGATATGCCGCGGCGCATGGCGGCCTCGACGTGCTCCGCGTCCGCGTACTCGGAGAGCCTGAGCCCTATGCACGTGTACCGTATGGGGATGTTCCGGAAGAAGACGCGGAACGACGAGAGCATCCTCTTGCGGTCCGCTATGGCCATGCCCTCGTAGTCCTCGTGGCCCGTCATGAGAGGCCCCGCGTGCAGCGGGATGTCCGGGAGCCCCCTGTCGCGCAGGGAGGCCTCGTAGCGCTCGATCTCGTGCGCGATGGGATCGGATTGGTCATGCAGCACGAGGGCGACGAGGTAGTAGCGGTCCCGCAGGTTGTCCGACCCCGACTCGTCTACGAAGCAGCTCACTTCTTTCAAGGAGAACTCCTATATAAAGAAAACGCCGGGGAAAAAGGCCCCGGCACTTGGAGGCCATCCTATTCGAATCGCCAGCTACTTTATACCACGGGCGGGCTGGGCTGTCGAGGGTCCCGCCGCGCACTGCCGGGACGAGGGCGCCGGAACGCCCGGCGCGGTCCGCGGGGATCGCGCCCGTGTTTGGCCGGCGAAGCCATTCCCCGGCCCCGAACGGGATGGAGCCCATCCCAGAAACGGGTTTTCAGGGGTATTGGGACGAATCGCGAGAATAATTTCGTCTGGATCCCCAGACGGGAAAGCGTCCCGAAACGCTCACCGCTCCGTGGCCTCTCGTCTGTCAAGACCTGAATCGGACGAAAATTATTCTCGCACTTTACCTGCGGTTTCTTTTTTGGAAAGCGTTTTTGGGAGGGGGTGGTACCGTGCTGGTACTGCAAACCGCGAAATCGGCCGTTTTTAATTATTCATTGTAAAAGTTCCCGTTTCACGTGCTGTCTGGGTTGGCACCGAGCCGAGTTTCGTCGCGTCCCGTCGCTGCTGTGTAATGGCTCGAGAATAAAAGCGCAGGTGAATGCGCAAAAGGAACGGCTCCGAAAGCGATTTTCGGAGCCGTCCGTCGGGAAATTATTCATTCAAAGTTGCAAGTGGCTATTACATGTCAGCGCATCAAATCGGGCTCCACGAACCCTGTGGGCTGCATGGAGGGCATGGACTTCACTCCCACTCGTTGTTGGGCATCGTGTTTAACGGATTTTGCTTCATAAATTTGATACCTCATTTTTTTGATTATTTGATGTGTCCATATTATCCAGCCTATACGATGGGCTGTTATCAAATTGTTATCGGTGGTGATAACGGGGGGTAGCAGGGTTGTTGTTTTCTCTGGTGGTTTACAACTACATTTTACCACGAAAGGCAGGGAAATGCAATAACCATCCTTGCTGTGGCGTATCAAGGAATCTTACTGAACATATGGCGCACCTTATCCAAACGGCTGTTTGGACGACGGGGCTGGATGACTGGCTCGCCGACAGTGGCCTGATACCCTTTCAGTTCCGTCAGGCACACGCTCCGCCCGTTGGTGTAAAAGGCCAGATCAGTACGGTATGCCTGTATACAGCGGGCGGGAATCTCGCCAGTAAAGACAACTTCATCCTTTTTTACCTGGACCGTTTCGATGGTGGCACAGTATTTCGGTGCATCATGATAAGCCCTGGAAAGATATTCCCGGGGCGCATAGAGGGTGAAGGAGAGATAAGGTTCCAGCAGTTGCGTCCCTGATTCCTTCAATGCCTGTTCCAATACAATCGGGGCCAATGAGCGGAAGTCCGCCGGCGTGCTGACCGGACTGTAATAAAGCCCGTATTCAAAGCAAATCTTACAGTCCGTTACGTTCCAGCCGAACAAGCCCTGCTCCAGCCCGTAACGGATACCATCCCTGACAGCGTTTTGAAAACTCTGGTTCAAGTATCCCAGCGAAACCCGGCTCTCGTATTGTACACCGGAGCCAAGCGGGAGTGGTGTAACAGACAGTCCGATGGATGCCCAAAACGGGTTGGGCGGCACCTCGATATGGATGGTGTGGCTGGCTGCTTTGAGCGGCCGCTCCATATAAATGACGGTGGGTTCCTTTACCACTGTTTCAAGCTTGTATTTTTCCGACAGCAAAGCGGAAACAACCTCCAACTGCACCCGGCCCAAAAAAGAAAGAATGATCTCATGGGTGATGGAATCCACCTCGCAGCGCAAAAGCGGGTCAGTATCCGCAAGTTGCGTAAGAGCGTCCAGCAGCCGTTCTCTTTGCGCTGCCGTTTTCGGCGCAATCGACGTCCGCAGCATGGGGAGGGGGTCCTCACGCCACCTTTTACGAGGGAGCCGGGTTGGGTCCCCTAATACATCGTTTAACCTCACGCTGTCGCTGGGAAGGATAACAATTTCACCCGGATAAGCGGTGTCTGTCCGAACAATTTCCCCTTTGGATGGAATACGCATCTCTGTGATTTTCAGCTTTTCTCTCCCGGCCAGGGCCACCGTATCCCGCAGGCGCAGCGTTCCGCTGTATAGCCGTAGATAGACACGCCGCTGGCCGCAATCTGTATACTCCACCTTGAAAACGCTGCCGCATAGGGCGGCGCTCCCCTGTTCCCCAATCGGTTGGAACAGCCCTGTCACCGCATCCATCAACGGTTGAATGCCAAGGCCCTTTTTGGCGCTGCCATAATAGACCGGGAACAGGGAGGCGTCTTGAACCCGCCGCTGTTCCTCCCGCACAAGTTTTTCCCGGCTGATTGGTTCTCCTGCGATATACTTTTCCAATAATTTATCGTTATTTTCGATGACCGCATCCCATGCTTCTATGTCGGTATTTTCCTCCAGGACTATTTCCGGGGACAGCGACACCGTCTGCTTGATGATAATATCGGCGGAGAGCTTATCCCGAACAGACTGAACCACGCTCTGCAAATCAACGCCAGCCTGGTCGATCTTGTTGATAAAGATAACGGTGGGAATGTTCATTTTCCGCAGGGCATGGAACAGAATACGGGTCTGGGCCTGCACGCCATCTTTAGCGGAGATCACCAAGATGGCCCCATCTAAAACAGCCAAAGAGCGGTACACCTCCGCCAAAAAATCCATGTGGCCGGGCGTATCCACAATGTTGACTTTACATCTGTGCCACTGGAAGGAAGTGACTGCCGCTTGAATGGTAATCCCACGCTGCCGCTCCAAAAACATGGTGTCCGTCCTCGTTGTCCCTTTTTCGACGCTCCCCGGTTCTGAAATGGCTCCGCTGGCATATAGCAGGCTCTCCGTCAAGGTCGTCTTTCCAGCGTCTACATGGGCAAGAATTCCAATATTGATTATTTTCATGTGATTGTCCTCCCTTTACTGCCCCGAAGGGCATAAAAATCCCCAGCAGTAAAATACTTTTACCACTGGGGATGATAATTTGCGGACATACACATATGCAGCATACACCTGTTTGTGAGTGCTGTTTTTGGGGATATGTCAAAATTGATAAGGCAAAAGTATTCTTAAATTGGGTACAAAAAACTAAACCCCTACAAAAGGGACTATCATAATCCTTTGTTCCCACTATTTGATTATAGTTTTATTTAAGAATACCTTGCCGCATATTTTTTACTCCTTTTCTGGACTTGAATTATTATATCACATCAGTTTTAGGAAAACAAGTATCTAAAAGAAATTTTTCTTCCCCTTATATGTAACAATCATACCGGCTTCCTAACGTTCAGAATGGTTTCTACTGTCTGCTGCGGTGTTTGGTTGGAATTGTCCAGCCAAAAGCCGATCCGTGGTGTTGTCTGCATTTTACTAAATACAAATTCAATGTATACAGAAAGAAATATATAAGGAGTGGGAGGGATTCCGCCGTAGTCGGCATTGTAGGAAAATCCAAAAGTTTAGATTTTCTCAAAATGCTTATCTTTTGGTCTTTGGTTCGGAATAGTGTAGTGCTGGCGGTCTATCTATTGTTTTCGGTTGCTTGCTTCTTTACCGTACATGAGCATTTAAGCACGGGTGATATTGTGCTTGATTTTTTCTCAGGCTCAGCATCGACCGCCCATGCCATGTTCCTGCAGGAGCTCGGAAAAGATGATCGCTATCAGTTTATCCTTGTCCAGCTTCCAGAGCCTTGTGACCCGAAATGCGACGCCTACAAGGACGGGTATGAGACTCTCTGCGACATAGGCGAAGGACGCATTCGCCGCGCAGGCGACAAAATCAAAACCGAGCTCGAGGAATCCAACCGTCAACTCAAGCTTGGCGAGGGACCCAAGCAGCTTCCCGACATCGGCTTCCGTGTGTTCGAGCTCGATGAGTCCGGCATTGAGAAGCCCGAGCCCGGTCAGCTCCTCTTCGACGTGGTCAAGCCCGATCGCTCCGATATGGATATCGTCTTCGAGATGATGCTCAAATGGGGCCTCGAGCTCACGCTGCCCGTCGAGAAGTCTGAAGCCGCGGGCTATCCCATCTGGTCCGTCGCTTGCGACGAGCTCGTCTGCTGCATGTCCCGAGGCCTCACCATTGAGGCGCTCGAGGCCATCGCCGACATGGAGCCCAGGCGCGTTCTCATCCTCGATTCCGTCCTCGACGACACCCTCAAGCTCAACGCCGTGCAGATCTTCAAGCACGCCGGCGAGCGCATGGGCTGTGAGATCGAATTGAGGACGGTCTAGCATGGCGGCGCTCGAGTTCAAGTTCTCATCCGACCAGCAGCACCAGCTGGAGGCCATCGAAGCAACCTGCGACCTGTTCCGCGGACAACAATTTATTGGCAGCGTATTCTCCGCCGATTCCGGCCGCAAAGGCCAGACGGCAATCGGCGAGCTCATGGTCGGCCACGGCAACGAGCTTCGCGTGGCGCCGGGCCAGCTCCTCGACAACCTGCACGCCGTGCAGGAGGAGGGCTGCCTCCCGGCAACCGACGTCCTCACCGATGGGCGCCTGCGAGACTTCACCGTCGAGATGGAGACCGGCACCGGCAAGACCTACGTCTACATCCGCTCCATCTACGAGCTAAACCGCCGCTACGGCATCACCAAGTTCGTTATCGTCGTGCCGAGCGTGGCCATCCGCGAGGGCGTCCTCAAGAGCCTCCAGACCACCCGCAGGCACTTCGAGACGCTCTACGACCGCACGCCGCTCGACTACTTCGTGTACGACTCGAAGGACATGGGGCCGGTGGGTAACTTCGCCACGTCGAGCTCCATCCAGGTCATGGTCATCAACATCGACGCGTTCAACAAGGGCCTCGAGAAGGATGGCACCGCGAAGGAGGGCAACCTCTTCCACCGTCCCAGCGAGAAGCTCACCGGCGGCTTCAGCCCTCGCGAGCTCGTGAGCGCCTGCAAGCCCGTCGTCATCATCGACGAGCCCCAGAGCGTCGACAACACCAAGCAGGCCAAGGCCGCCATCAAGAGCCTGAACCCGCTGTTCGTGCTGCGCTACTCGGCCACGCACAAGCAGGCCTACAACATGATCTACCGCCTCACGCCGGTCGACGCCTTCGAGCGCCACCTGGTGAAGGGCATCTGCGTGGACTCGATCAAGGCCGAGGCGAACCTCAACGGCGCGTACGTGAGGCTCGAGTCCGTCAAGTCCGACCCGTTCTCCGCCAAGGTGTCCATCGACGTGCGCCAGGCCGACGGCACGCAGAAGCGCAAGGCCGTCACGGTGAAGACCGGCAACGACCTCTACCAGAAGAGCGGCGAGAACAGCGACTACGAGAGCGGCTGGGTGGTCAACAACATCGGCGCCGCAGTGGGCGACGAGTTCATAGAGTTCCAGAACGGCGAGGTGCTCGAGCTCGGCGAGGCGCTGGGCGACGTCAACGAGGAGGTCGTCAAGCGCGCGCAGATCCGCCGCACCATCGAGGACCACCTGGCCCGCCAGTTCGAGCTGTGGCCGCGCGGCGTGAAGGTGCTCTCGCTCTTCTTCATCGACCGCGTCGACCGATACCGCGTCTACGAGCCCGAAGTCCACGGCGGCCTGTACGCCCTGATGTTTGAGGAGGAGTACGCAGGTGCCCTGAACTCGAAGGCGCCTCGTCGCATCGCAAAGGCGGCGGGGATCGGCAAGGGCACGTGGCTCGAGTGCTACGAAGCCGTCGGCGCCCCGCTGGTGCGCGACCCCCACGCCGTGCACCAGGGATACTTCGCCAAGGACAAGAAGGGCAAGTTCAAGGACTCCAAGGGAGCCGCCGGCACCGCCGACGACGCCGGGGCCTTCGAGCTCATCATGCAGAAGAAGGAGACGCTCATCTCCTTCCCGGACGGCAAGGACGCGGACAAGGACGTCTCTTTCGTCTTCAGCCACTCCGCGCTCAAGGAGGGCTGGGGCAACCCCAACGTGTTCCAGATCTGCACGCTCGTCGAGACAAAGGACAACCTGACCAAGCGCCAGAAGATCGGCCGCGGTCTGCGCCTGTGCGTGAACCAGGATGGCGAGCGCCTGTACGACCCAGAGGCGAACGTGCTCACCGTCATCGCGAACGAGAGCTACGACGACTTCGCCAACGGCCTGCAGAAGGAGCTTGAGGCTGAGGACTTCAAGTTCGGCGTCATCACTCCGGAGAGCTTCACGAAGGTCACGGTCAAGGGCGATGATGGCGTCGAGGAGCGCCTGGGCTACGAGAAGTCCAAGCAGGTCTACGACCACCTCGTCGCGACCGGCATGGTCGACGACAAGGGCGCGGTGACGCCCGAGCTGAAGGCGGCCGCCGAGGAGGGCAAGGTCGAGCTCCCCGCCGAGCTCGAGCCTGCCAAGGAGCAGGTCGAGGCGATCATCATCCACAAGTCCCAGAGGGTCCAGATCCGTGACAAGGCCAAGGAGGTCTCGGTCGAGCTGCAGAAGGACGTCACGCTCGACCCTGCGTTCCAGGCCCTGTGGGACCGCATCCGCCAGCGCACGCGCTTCCAGGTCGAGGTCGACTCCGGCAAGCTCATCGAACATGCCATCGAAGCTGTCGACGGCATGCTCGCCGTGCGCCCGCCCCAGGTGACGAGCGAGCGTGCCTCGCTGGGCATCGACGACGCGGGCGTGAGCGCCGAGGGCACGGGCACCTCCGTGGTGTCCGTTTCGGGAAAGGTGAAATACGACCTTCCCGACCCGATCGCAGAGCTGCAGGACGCCGTCGGGCTCACCCGCGGCACCATCAAGGCGATCCTCGAGGGCTGCAGCCGCCTCGACGAGTTCGAGATCGACCCCGCGACCTTCCTCGCGCAGGTCGGCGACAAGATCAACCGCGTGAAGAACGACCTCATCGCCCAGGGCATCAAGTACGTGCGCCTTCCCGAGGACGAGTGGTACACCATGCGCGACCTCGAGCTTGACGACTACACGGCCTACCTTGGGCAGAACGCGTGGAAGCCGGACATGACGAGCAAGAGCCTGTACAACTACGTGGTCTACGACTCGGCGGGGGTCGAGCGCTCCTTTGCCGAGGCTCTAGACAAGCAGGAGGAGGTTCTCGTGTTCGCGAAATTGCCCTCGGCGTTCAAGATCGACACGCCGCTCGGCAGTTACAACCCCGACTGGGCGTACGTCGAGGAGGCCGACGGCGAGCGCCGCGTGTACTTCGTGACCGAGACCAAGGGCGGCAAGAACGGCGAGCCCGCCCTGCGCGACGCGGAGAAGATCAAGATCGGCTGCGCCAAGAAGCACTTCGAGGCGCTGGACCTCGGAAACGACTTCCATTACAACGTGCGCACGACCTACCAATACGAGGCGGTGAAGGCTTAGGATGTCGAAGCTGCCCGGAAAGATGACGCGAAAGCAGCACTGGGTGCCGCGGTTCTACCTGCGCCATTTCGCGGATTCCTCCGGGCAGCTTCATGCCTACAGCAGACAGAAGGGCTCCTTCTTCCGCACGAATTGCGAGAACCTTTGCAGCATGCGCGATCTTTATGAGGTCGAGCATGCCGATGCGACAGGCGATGCGACAGACAGATTCTATGCGCAGAACCTCATCGAGGTTAAGCTATCTGAGCTCGAGAGCCGCATCGCGCCGCTTTACGATCGCTTTTTGGAACGCCAGAAAGAAGACCAGTGCGAAGACGAAGGGTATTCTGATGGGAAAGCCGCCGTTTGCGAGCTGGCAGCAAATATCATCGTCCGGCACCCTATCAGTATGCGCGTCGACAAGAAATGGTCACGCGAGACTGCCGAAGAGCTGCTCAGAAACGTTCATCTGACACCCTATGAGCTCGGCTTGCTCGATTGGTCGGATTGGCGCGGGGATTCCCAAGCGGTGGTCGAGCTTGCCGCCGCCGCAACCATGCTCTTCTCCAACGATGATATTGTGCCAGTTAACCGTATTCGAAAGGCTTTTTTTGAGAAGAGCTTCTCCATCCTTAGGGCACCCGTCGGCTCAGGGTTCGTTACGACGTCGATGCCTATGTTCATCATCGGGCCCGAGGACGACTCGTACGATTTTCATCTCGCGTATATGCCGTTGAGCAGTGAGTATGCTGCGGTCTTTTCAGATGACCCTCTATTTCCGCCGTTTGCGAGACTCGGTTTTTCGGGCGTCGAGTTCATGAACCGACTTCTTCTGCTTAACTGCGAGCATTGGGATGTCGCCATATCGAGGGGAAGCGGCCCGCTCGAGCACGCGGTACGCGATTGAAGTCAAGCGAACAGTGCCGAATTCATGCACGAGATGTTCACGCGCGACGGCAGGGAGCTATCCCTCGACACAGTGATCTACGACCGCTCGAAGAAGAAGGGGCAGACGATGATCGATACCATCGACCGTGGCTGCCTCGAGGGCGGCTGCCTTGATGACGAGGACCTGCGCATCATCTTCGAGCACCTTCTGGGGAGAAGACGGCAAGGACCGGGAACATTAAAGGGTCAAGCAGCGTATTGATAAAATTGACCCCGCCAGCAATAACCGCAAAGGATAGATAGGGCTTTAAGGATGGATGCAGGAAAAGCAACGATAAGCGGCGTGTTCAACGGATCGCGCCTGCTCGAAATACCTTTTTACCAAAGGGCGTACGTCTGGGGAGAAGAGCAATGGGAGCGTTTCCTCGGCGACATGGAGTTCGTCACGGCCTCGAAGCGGCCCTATTTCCTGGGCTCCATCATCCTGAAGCAGGCCTCCTCCGGCAACACCTGGTCCGAGGTCTCCGAGGTTCGCACCGTCATCGACGGCCAGCAGCGACTCACGACCATGGTCATCTTCTTCAAGGCACTCTGTGCAAAAAACGGCACCAACAATTTGTTTGAGCGAGATTTCGTCCTGGAGACCGGCGATGTCGCCTTGCGGCACGGCAAGTACGACCGGCAGGATTTCGAAAAGGTCGTCAGCGCCACGGGCTGCGAACCCCTCGAGGGCTCCTCGGCCATCGTCCTTGCCTACAACTACTTCCTCAAGAATATCGACCCGGAGAAGGTCGACAGGAACACGATCAAGTCGAACGTCCAGTTCGTCTGCATCGATCTTACCGAGGGCGAGGACGAGCAGCAGATATTCGACACCATCAACTCGCTCGGGGTGCGCCTGACGACGGCGGAGCTCCTTAAGAACTACTTCTTCAACCGCGAGAACGAGCAGGCGTTCAAGGAGTGCTGGGAAGACGTCTTCGAGCCCACGGCTGAGAAGAGGGAGTATTGGGAGCAGGAGATCGTTACCGGGCGCATCAAGCGCACGCTCGTCGACCTCTTCTTCGACGCGTTCCTCCAGATTCTGGTCCAGGACAAGAGGCGTGGCGTCACGACCGAGGACAAGCTCTTCTATTCGCGTACTTCGAACCTCTTCCAGTCCTACAAGGATTTCATCGGCAGGTACTGCAACGGCGACAAGGTCGAGATTCTCGACAACATGAAGGCGTATGCCGAGGCGTTCGAGTCCACGTTCGACCCTGGCTACTGCGACGCGGACATCCCCTCCGCTTCCGGCGTCGAGCGCCTGAACGTGCTGATATTCGGCCTCAAGAACTCGACGCTCATCCCGTACGTGCTCTACGTTCGAAAGAACGCGGAGTCTTCGAGCGAGGAATCTAAGATCTACGCCCTGCTTGAGAGCTACATCGTCCGCCGAATGCTGGTTCAGGCGACCACGAAGAACTACAACAGGCTGTTCACCTCGCTGATCTTGAACGAGGTGAAGGACGCGGAGGCGCTGAGGAAGGCTCTCGAAGCCAATGACGAGGCGACGACGTACATGCCCGGCGACGCCGAGGTTCGAGCGGCATTCGAGGAATCGTGTCTGTACAACCTCCAGTCCAAGGGCGTCCTCTATCTGCTGGAAAGCGCCATTCGTCCGGGCATGAGCAGCACGGCCCTGCTCGGGTTCAACCAGTACACCCTCGAGCACATGATGCCCAAGAAGTGGCGCAACAAATGGGGAGCCCTCGACGATGAGGCTGCCACGCGAAGGGACCGGAAGCTCCTCACGCTCGGCAACCTCGCCATCATCACGCATTCGCTCAACGCCTCCATCCGCGATGCCGATTGGCCCACCAAGAAGCAGGGAAAGGGATACAAGGACGGCCTTGCCCTCTGCGCCGCCGGCCTTGCGACCATGGCCGGCGCCCTAGAGAAGGAGTCTTGGAACGAGGGCGATATCGCCGATCGCGCCGAATGGCTTGCGGACAAGGCGTTGGAGGTCTGGCGCTAGGCCCTACCTGCGTCCCATCTCGAAGATGCTTGCGGTGTCGGAACCCGCATCGATGACGGATGGAACCGGCTCTTCCAAAAACGTAGTTCGTGGCGATGTCTCTTCCGTCGGCGCGTCAAGAGGCTCGCCGAGCGCTAGGAAGAACCTCATCACGTGCTCAATTCTCTGTTGCAGGGACTCGCTCAGCTCGCCGTAGGAGGCCGCCAGCCGCACCTCCTTGGCCAATTCCGCCATCGAGTCCCTCAGTGCCTTCTGCACGCTCACGGAGGGCCTCACCTCGACCTGGGTATCGGTGAGCTTGGCGATGATGTAGTCCTGCCTGTTCATGCCGCTCCAGGCTGCCATCTCGCATATGAGCTTGCGCTCCTCGGGCGTGCAGCGGAACGCCATCGTCTTGCTGCGCTTGCGGGCGCTGTTCTCGCACGGCATCCTTCTTACCCCCTCGCCCCGTCGAGCGCGGCGGCCATCTCGTCCTGCTTCGTGGGGAACAGGTGCGCGTAGCGGTAGGTGATGTCCACCGCCTCGTGGCCCATGCGCTCGGCGATGGCCAGCGCGGAGAAGCCCATCTCTATCAGCAGGCTCACATGGCTGTGGCGTATGTCGTGTATGCGGATGCGCTTCACGCCCGACGCCTTGCACCCGCGCTCCATCTCGTGGGCCAGGAAGTGCTTGGTCACGGCGAACAGGCGCTCGTCGGGGGCGACGTCGTCGCGCATCTCGATGAAGTCCGCCATCTCGTCGCGCAGGAAGGCGGGCATGACGATCGTGCGCACGGACTTGGGCGTCTTGGGGTCGGTCACGGTGTCAACGCCGTTGAGGCTCTGGTACGACTTGTTGATGCGCAGCCGCGAGCTCTCCAGCATGAAGTCGGACGGCGTGAGCGCCAGGAGCTCGCCGCAGCGTATGCCCGTCCAGTAAAGCAGCTCGAAGGCGTGGAATGAGAGAGGCTTGTCCATGACGGCCTCGCTGAACCTCAGGTACTCGTCCTTGGTCCAGAACTGCATCTCGCCGCCCTTCTTCGAGCCTATCTTGTCGACCCTGCGCACCGGGTTGTCGCTGAGGCCGTAGTAGCGCTCGGCGTGGTTGAAGATGGCGTTGAGCTGGTTGTTCACTGTGCGCAGGTACGTCGGTGCCCAGGGCTTCCCGTCGGCGTCCCGGTGCTCGGTGAGCTCGTTTTGCCACCTGATGACGTCGATCGGCCTCACGTCGCACATGCGCATGTCCCCGAAGAACGGCACGAGCTTGTCGTTGATGATGTACTCCTTGGTGATCCACGTGTGCTCGCGTATGCGCGGCTTCACCTCGGAGGCGTACACCTCGACGAACTCGGAGAACGTCATGTCCATGGCCCCGCCGTTAAGGCTCTTGAACTGGCTCTCCCACACTGCGGCCTCCACCTCGGAGGAGAAGCCGCGCTTCGTCTTGTGGCGCTTCGAGCCGCGGGCGTCGCGGTAGTAGCACTGCACGTAGAACGTGCCGTTGCCGTCGTCCTTGTACACGGGCATGTCAGTCCACCTCCGGGAAGTACAGGGCGTCGAAGACGTCGCTTCGAACGCGCCCGCGGATGACCACGCGCCCGCGCGCCTCCTGCTCGGCGTTTATCTTCCTGATCACCTCGTAGGCGCTGCCTTTCTTGATCCTCAGCAGCTCCGCGACCTCGTCGGCGTCCAGCATGTGCGGCCTCGGCGTCTTCGCCACCTTCTCGTCCATGGCTCCTCCAATCAATGGCGTACGGATACGTACGGTTCACAGATTCAGAGTAAACGTACATATCTGTACTGTCAATAGAATTGCGTACATTTGCGTACGCTGATAAGATGTGCTGGTACGTAATTCCAGGAGGAGGGCTCATGTCCGTAGGCGAGAACATAAGGCGGTACCGCAAGTCGCGCGGCATGACGCAGGCGCAGCTCGCCGAGGCGGTCGGCCTGACCGAGGGGGCCGTGCGCCACTACGAGAGCGGCATCCGCGCCGTGAAGCCCGAGCTGCTCGAGTCCATCTCCGCGGCGCTCGGCGTGTCCGTCAACGCCCTCAAGGATTACGGCGTCGAGACTGCGGGCGACCTCATGTCGCTGCTCGTGCGGCTCGAGGACTCCTTCGGCATCGTGCCCGCAGCCGACGGCACGGGCCTCTCCCTGAACCCCAAGGCGCCGCACGCGCCCAAAGCCGCGATGGCGATCGAACTGTGGGCAGAGAAGCGCGCGCAGCTCGAAAACGGCAAGATCGACGCCGACGAATACGAGGACTGGAAAGCCTCGCTGTAGCGGCTCTCCGCATTTCGCGATCAACGCAACCGAATCAGGACGGTGGACCAGGCGGCGAGCGCCGCTCGGGCCTGCGTAAGCTGAGTTTTTACTCCCCATTGCATGCCAAGGCATTTCCGGCGCACCTGGGGAGTAAATGACGCGGTGGCTTACACGGCGGCACGCGGCAGTACGCCGCGGCATTTCCCCTGGTTACTCCCGTTTTCATTGAGGCGGCGAGATTCTTTACTCCCCATTAACCACCTGGGAAAACGCTGTGAGAAGACCGCCGAAAAGCCTATTGAGTTCGATTTGAGTTTCACAGGCCCCGAAACGGCCCCGTTTGGCTCTCGGAGACAAAAATCGCGCGTCTACTCACTTGGGATGAATCCTTACTCCCGTTCCTCCGAATGCCGCACCGTGCCTTGCCGTCTTGAAACACGGGGGAGTAAATTGCGAAATCGCAGGTGAAAGGGAGTAAAACGACAAAGAAAAAGCCTCCGTCCCAACGCGGGAACGGAGGCTCGGTTATCGTATTTACTCACCAACATCGCTGGCGGCTTTGCCATGACTCTCGTACGAAACGAAACTCAGCGGCACAGTGCGGCACTCAAAAATGCAGGTCAGAACCCTATCAGCCTACTCCCACTCAATCGTCGCGGGTGGCTTGGACGTGATGTCGTACGCCACGCGGTTCACGCCCGGCACCTCGGCCACGATGCGGCCGCTCACGCGCGCAAGCACGTCGTACGGCAGCTTCGCCCAGTCGGCCGTCATGGCGTCCGAGCTCTCCACCGCGCGCAGGATCACCGGCCGCGCGTACGTGCGCTCGTCTCCCATGACGCCCACGCTCTTGATGTCGGGCAGCACGGCGAAGTACTGCCAGCAGCTGTGCTCGCTGTTCCTCTCGCCGGTCTTCTCGAACAGTCGCGCGTTGTATGCATCCAGCTCTTCGCGCACGATCGCATCGGCGTTCTTCAGGATCTCGAGCTTCTCGGGACTCACAGCGCCGATGATGCGAATCGCCAAGCCCGGTCCCGGGAACGGCTGGCGATGCACGATGCGGTCGGGCAGCCCGAGCGCCGTGCCCAGCGCGCGTACCTCGTCTTTGAAGAAGTGGTCGAGCGGCTCGATCAGATCGAAATGCACGCCCTCGGGGAAGGGGATCAGGTTGTGGTGGCTCTTGATCGTGGATGCCTTGCCGCCGGTCTTGCGAGCGCCGCTCTCAATGATGTCCGGATAGATTGTGCCCTGGGCCAGGTACTTCACGCCGCCCGTCTTCTGCGCGACGGTGAAGAATTCCTTCCAGAACTGCGTGCCGATAATGCGCCGTTTCTGTTCCGGCTCCACCACGCCGTCGAGCAGCTCGGCATAGCGCTCTTCGGCATGCACGTGCACGAAATCCACGTCGAACTGCTCGGTGAAGACGCGCTCCACCTCTTCGGGCTCGTTCTTGCGCAGTAGTCCATGGTTGATGAACACGCAGGTCAGCTGCTTGCCGATCGCACGCGACAGAAGCGCGCCCACGACGCTGGAGTCCACGCCGCCCGAAAGCGCCAGGATGACGCGGCCGTTGCCCACGGTCTCGCGGATCGACGCGACCATCGAATCCATCAGATTCTCCATCGACCATGTGGCCGAGAGCCCGCAGATGTCGAACAGGAAGTTCTTCAGCATGTCGCTGCCGTGGCCGGTATGGCGTACCTCGGGATGGAACTGCGTCGCGAACAGCATCTTCTCTGCGCATTCCATCGAAGCCACCGGGCAGGTGTCGGTGACCGACGTGACGACGAACCCTTCCGGCACGCGGCTCACGGCGTCGCGATGGCTCATCCAGACGGTCTGCTCCTCGGGCGTTCCCGCCAGAAGCCTGCTCTCGCCGCGACGCGACAGCGGCGCCGCGCCGTATTCGCCCTTCTCGGTATGGCCGACCTCGCCGCCGAGCGTCGTCGCCATGATCTGCTGCCCGTAGCAGAAGCCGAGCACGGGCACGCCCAGCTCGAAGACCCTCGGATCGACCGAAGGCGCATCCTCCGCATACACGCTCGCCGGGCCGCCCGACAGGATGAGGGCCGACGGCTTCATGGCGGCGATCTCCTCGGCGGGCGCATCGCATGCCACGATGGAGGAGAACACCCCCAGATCGCGCACGCGCCGTGCGATCAGCTGCCCGTATTGGGCGCCGAAATCGAGCACGATGACGTTCTCTTCGGGCAGGGCGGTCTCACTCATGCGGGCTCCTTAGCTGATATGCGCCTATATATGCACTCAAGACGTGCTTGCCTGAATATCCAGGCAAGTGTTTTCGGGTTGCAAGCATAGCGCATGGCGTGCGCAAATGGGCGAAGAAGGGATGAAACCGCATCAGGAGCCGCAGCATGGATCGGGAGCGCTGCCTCGCATACGTAGGCGACGGCAGAGAAGGATGCGCACCGGCGCGAAACTCGTGACCAGCACCATGTCCACGAAGCTCAAAACAGGGGAGGTCTCGCCGTCTTGTCCATCCTTGCAGCGTTCATCAGGCCTTGAATAGCGAAGGCACCGGCGACTCCATCCGCCCCTGCGTTGATTCTCCGAAGACCTGCCCGGCCCCTCGTCCCGGCGCGCCTATGCGCGTATCATATCCACGCTGAATTCCCGCCCGAACCATGCGCGCTTCCTGCGCGCTTCCAACCGAAAGCTGACGGTATCCATGATCGCACTCGAAGCGCTCAAGGCGCTGCTCATCGGCGTTGTCGAAGGCCTGACCGAATGGCTTCCCGTATCATCCACCGGACACATGATCCTGGTGGACGAATTCGTGAAGCTCGACGTCACTCCCGAATTCCTCGTGCTCTTTCTCGTGGTCATCCAGATCGGCGCCATCATGGCCGTCATCATCCTGTACTTCTCGAAGCTCAACCCCTTCGCCCGCACGAAGACCCCGGACGAGCGCCGCAGCACCTGGCGTTTGTGGGGCATGGTCGTCATCGGATGCGTGCCCGCCGCCGTCGTGGGCATCCTGCTCGACGACTGGGTGAACGCGCACTTCTACCATGCCTACGTGGTGGCCGCCATGCTCATCGCCTACGGCATCGTCTTCATCGCGCTCGAGCGCCGCAACGCCCGTCGCTTCGCCGCCTATGCGCGCGGCGTGGAATCCGGCGTTGTCAAAGGCGACGTCCCGCGCCTGGCCGACGGCTCGCTCGACCCTGACGGCCTGTTCGCCGTGCGCACGGTCGACGACATCGATTGGCGGACCGCCCTCAAGATCGGCTGCTTCCAGGTGCTCGCCATCATTCCCGGCACGTCCCGCTCCGGCGCCACCATCATCGGCGGCATGCTCACCGGCTGCTCGCGCACGGCTGCCGCGGAATTCACGTTTTTCCTGGCCATCCCCATCATGTTCGGCTGGGGCCTGGTGAAGGTCGTGAAATACATCGCGCATGCAGGCCTTGCCATGGGCTCGACCGAGATCGTCGTCCTCGTCGTCGGCATCGCGACCGCGTTTCTCGTGTCCGTCGTATCCATCAAATTCCTGATGGGCTACATCAAACGCAACGACTTCGCGCCCTTCGGCGTCTACCGCATCGTCGTCGGCGTTGTCGTGCTGGGCTACTTTCTCATGAAGGGCTTGGCCGCGTAGCGCCGCCGAACGCATCGCCACGGGAAGCGATTCAGACGCACTCCGAAACCGACACAGCGAAAGGCACGCACGGATGATAGATCTCGATACCCTCAACGGCCCCCAGCGCGAAGCGGTGCTCTGCACCGAAGGACCTCTGCTCGTCCTCGCGGGCGCCGGCAGCGGCAAGACGCGCGTGCTCACGTATCGCATCGCCCATATGCTCGAAGACCTGGGCATCCAGCCGTGGCAGATCCTGGCCATCACGTTCACCAACAAGGCCGCCGCCGAGATGCGCGAGCGCCTCGGCCGCCTCGTGGGCCCCGCCGCCCGCGGCATGTGGGTGAGCACCTTCCACAGCATGTGCGTGCGCATCCTGCGCACCGACTGCGAGCGCCTGGGCTTTTCCCAAGGCTTCACCATCTACGACGACGATGATTCGAAGCGCCTGGTGAAAGACATCATGGCCGAGCTGAACATCGACCCGAAGCGCTGGCCCGTCAACGCCATCCGCAGCCGTATATCCACGGCGAAAAACGAGCTCATCGTGCCCGGCGTCTTCGCCGATGAGGCCCACGACCCGACCGCCAAGGTATGCGCCCGCGTCTACGAGCGCCTGCAGGAGCGCCTGCGCGCGGCGAACTCCTTCGACTTCGACGACCTGCTTCTCTACACGTACCTGCTGTTCAAGCATCATCCCGACGTGCTGGCCGCCTACCAGGACCGTTTCAAGTACCTGCTCGTGGACGAATATCAGGACACCAACCACGCCCAGTACGAAATCACCAAGCAGCTCGCGGCGAAGAACCGCAACATCATGGTCGTGGGCGACGACGACCAGTCGATCTACTCGTGGCGCGGCGCCGACATCCGCAACATCCTCGAATTCGAGTCGGACTATCCGCAGGCGCGCTCGGTCAAGCTGGAGCAGAACTATCGCTCCACCGGCACGATCCTTGCCGCCGCGAACGCCGTGGTTTCCCATAACCGCAATCGCAAGGCCAAGAAGCTCTTCACCGAAGCGGGCGAGGGCGACAAGATATCGGTCTATATGGCACCCGACGAACGCGATGAAGGCCGCTGGATCGCAGGCGAGATCGAACGCCTGCACGGCCAAGGGATCTCGTACGACGAGACGGCGGTCTTCTACCGCACCAATGCGCAGAGCCGGTCGCTTGAAGACATGCTGCTGCGCGCCGGCGTGCCCTACCGCATCGTCGGCGGCACCAAGTTCTTCGATCGCGCCGAGATCCGCGACGTCATGGCCTATCTGACCCTTATCGTGAATCCGGCCGACGACATCGCCGCCAAGCGCGTCATCAACGTCCCGCGCCGCGGCATCGGCCGCACGACCATCGAACACATCGACGCGGTGGCCCAGACCCTGCACCTGACGTTCATGCAGGCCGCCCAGGCATGCGTCGCCGACGAAACCCTGCGCGCGAGCACCCGCAGCGCGCTCGCGTCCTTCACCGGGCTCATCGCGGAGGCCGGCACCTATGCAGGCGATCTGCGCAAGGTCATCGAGGCCGTCATCGACAAGAGCGGGCTGATCGCGGCTCTTGAAGCCGAGCATACGGACGAGGCTCAGAGCCGCGTCGAGAACATCCGTGAATTCCTGTCGGTCGTGGACGAATACATCGAAACGCACGAGGTCGATGAAAGCGCGCTTCCGCCCGAAGGCGTGCGCCTGCTCGCCGATGTGCGCCAGCTCTCGCCCGAGAGCATGGCCGACTTCATCGAATGGGTCCGTCTGCGCACCGATCTGGATGCCGCGGCTGACGCCGACGGCCATGCGGTCACGATGATGACGATCCATTCGAGCAAGGGCTTGGAATTCGACGCGGTCTTCTCCGCCGGCATGGAGGAATCGCTCTTCCCGCATATGAATTCGAGCCACGACGAGGCGGGCCTCGAGGAAGAGCGTCGCCTGGCCTACGTCGCCATCACGCGCGCACGCAAGAAGCTGTACCTGACCTGCGCCGCCACGCGCAAGATGTACGGCGAGACCAACGCGAACCCCGTATCGCGCTTCGTAGGAGAGATCCCTTCCGACCTGCGGCATAACATCGGTCTTGGCAGCGAGGGCCTATCGGGCACCGGCTGGGAGAAGCGCGGCAGCCGCCGCGGCATCTCGGGCAGCGGCACCGAGGCGGGAGAGGGGCGCGTCTTCGGCCTCTCGTCGACGAGTTACAGCCGCAGCCGCGGTCGCGTGAGCCCGAACATCGGGAAGAAATCGGCGGCGTCCGTCGCGTTCGCCGCCGGCGACGTCGTCGACCACAAGACCTTCGGCCGCGGCCGCGTGACCAAGGTCGACGGTGACATGCTGCACATCAAGTTCGTCAAGGGCAATGTGACGAAGAAGCTCTTGAAGGACTACGCGCCCATCGTCAAGATCGAGACGTAGGGCGGCTCGCGGCTGCATGCCCGCGCATCCCGGTTTCGCCGCGGTACGCGCAGATAGACGAAAGGCCCGCATCGGCGGGCCTTTCTCGTGCTAGAAGAATGGGGCGGTCGGCGGCGCCGCCGAGCGAGCGATGGCGCATCGATGCAGGGGATAGACGTCGTACGTCGATGCGGGGCAGCCGTCCGCGCCGCCGCGCACGTTGCATCTACTTGCACCCTGCGCAGAACGAGCAGGCCGTCGGGGTGGCAGCGATGCCGCCCAAGGCGCTTTCGCGCAGCTCGAAAGGAAGCGAGGCGCCTACGCGGCGCTGGGCATCGATCGTCTCGTCGAAATTGACGAAGTTGCCGATGTCGGCGAGCGCGATCTGCGCCGAGACGAGCGCGTTGGCGGCTCCCGTGGCGTTGCGCTTCTGGCAGGGCACCTCGACGAGGCCGGCGATCGGGTCGCATACGAGCCCCATGAGCCCCATCGACGCGTTTCCCGCCGCGTCGAGGCATTGGCGCGGCGTGCCGCCGAAGAGCTCTGCCACCGCGCTCGCGGCCATGGCCGAGGCGGATCCGACCTCGGCCTGGCAGCCGCCCTCCGCGCCCGACACGCTGGCGTTGCGCGTGATCAGGTATCCGATCGCGGCGGCGTTGGCGAGCGCGTCCCGCAGCTGCTCGTCGGTGAATCCGTAGACGTCCTGGCAGGCGAGCAGCACGCCGGGGATCACGCCGCAGGCGCCCGCCGTCGGCGCGGCCACGATGCGTCCCATCGACGCGTTGGTTTCGAGCGCGGCCATCGCGTACGTGGTCGCCTTGGCCATGAGCGGGCCGAGAGGCCCCGTCGTCAGCGCATCGAGCTTCTGCGCCTCGCCGCCCAGCAGCCCGCCGATGGATTCCCTCGGCGCTGCGATCGGCGTCGTGGCCGAGGCGCGCATGATCTCGAGCGCGCCCATCAGGTAGTTGCGCGTGTCGTCCACGGCGATGCCGTCGGCGGCGAGCAGGCAGCGCTCGCGCCGGCAGATGGCCTCCGAGATCCTGATTCCTTCGCGTTCGCAGTAGGCGAGCAGCTCGCGGCCGTTCGCGAAATCGATCTCATCGAATGCCTCGGCGGCTTCCTCGGCCGTCATGTCCGCGCCGAAGCCCGTGCCGGGCCCGTTCGCGTGTTCGGGCGGGATGGCGTCGGAGGCGCGGTCGCTCTTCACGATGCGCACGTCGTGGATGTCGGGGTGCACCAGCAGCGCGTCGGCGATCCCTGCGGGGATCTCGTCGTCGGTCTGCATGATCGTGTAGGCGGTATCGCCCTTTTTCTCGCGGAACAGGCGCGTGGTTGCGATGTTGATATCGCAGGCGCTGATGATGCTCGCGATGTGCGCGAGCACGCCCTTCGCGTCGGTCTGTCGGATGACGACGCTGTGGAATTCCCCGGTCAAGCGCACGTCGACGCCGTTGATGCGCGTGATGACGGCCGCGCCGCCGCCGATGCTCTCGCCGCGCACCGACACGTGCGCGCCGGTATCGTCGGTCACATCGATGTCCACGGTGTTGGGGTGGTCGACGTGGTCGGCAGCGCGCGGCGTGAGCGTGAAGGCGAGCCCGGCCGCCCGCGCGCAGTCGAACGAGTCGCGGATGCGTTCGTCGTCGGGCGCCATGCCGAGCATGCCGGCGACGAGCGCCTTGTCGGTGCCGTGACCGTCGTGGGTCTGGGCGAAGCTTCCGTAGAGTTTGAAATCGGCGGCGACGGGCATGCCCGACAGCAGGCGCCGGCACATGAGCGCGATGCGCAGCGCGCCGGCCGTATGGCTGCTCGACGGGCCGATCATGATGGGGCCGATGACGTCGCGGATGCTGATGATCTTCACGTAAGGCTCCTTTCCGCGCTCAAGGCGCGGCTCAATGCCTGATTGTGCGTTTCGAGCGCATCCCGCGGGCATGGCCGAGGGGCATGCGCGTGCCCATGATACACTTGCCCGCTGTGGATCACGACTGACCCGAAAGGAATGCAAAATGGCTTCACCGATTCTGGTGATGGGGCACAAAAACCCAGATAACGATGCGATTTCGTCCGCCGTCGGATACGCGTGGCTGAAAAACGAGATCGCCCGTCGCGACGGCTCCGATGACGTCTTCGAGCCGGTGCGTCTGGGCCCCCTCCCGGCGGAGACCGCCTATATATTCGAGAAGTACGGCGTCGAGGCGCCGCGCGCCATCTCCAACGTCTGCGCCCGCGTGCGCGACGTCATGACCGCCGATCCCATCAGCATCGCGCACGACGCGCCGCTCATCGAGGCGGGCCGTTCGCTGCGCAGGCACAACGTGCGGTCCCTCGTCGTCACCAACGACGACGGCTCCTATGCGGGCCTGATCACGACCCGCATGATCGCCGAGCGCTACATCTCCGCCACCGACCGCGTCGACGACGAGGCTCTCGACGCGAAGGACGCCTGCGCCGCGGTGACCGACGATCTGGTCAAGTCCCTGTTCGAAAAGGTCGACGACGTGCTCGAGACCGACGTGCTCTCGCTTGAGGCGGAGGGCCTGCTCGGCGAAGCCGTCGAGGATCTGATGGCGAGCGCCCTGCGCGAGGCCGTCGTCCTCGACGACGCGGGAATGTGCATCGGCATCGTGACCCGCTCCGATGTCGCCGCCAAGCCGCGCCAGAAGGTCATCCTCGTCGACCACAACGAGACCCGCCAGGCCGCCACGGGCATCGAAGAGGCGGAGATCGTCGAGATCGTCGACCATCACCGCATCGGCGACGTTTCCACGGCGCTTCCCATCCGCTTCACCAACATGCCGGTCGGCTCGTCGGCCGCCATCGTGACGAGCCTCGCGCGCAACGAAGGGATCGACATCCCCGTGCCGATCGCGGCCGTGCTCCTGTCCGCCTGCCTGACCGACACGGTCATCCTGAAGTCGCCCACCGCCACCGCGTTCGACCGCGACCAGGTCGCCTATCTCTCGAACATCCTCGGCGTCGACCACGTCGAGTTCGGCATCGAGATCTTCCGCTGCCGCGGCGGCGAGGCGGATCTGCCCGTCGGCAAGCTCGTCGGCGCGGATTCCAAGGAATTCCAGCTCGGCGATTCGGTCGTGCTCATCGCCCAGCACGAGACCGTCGCCCTGCAGGCGGTGCTCGAGCGCGAGGACGAGATCCGCGCATACCTGCGCGCGCTGGTCGAAGACCACGGCTACGAGTTCGCCCTGCTCATGGTGACCGATATCATCGCCGAAGGCAGCCAGTTCATCTCCGAGGGCAACCGCCGCATCGTCGAGCGCGCCTTCGACATCAGCTGCAAGGACGGAAGCACCTGGATGCCCGGCGTGCTGTCGCGCAAGAAGCAGGTCGCCGCGCGCATTCTCGGGGCGTAGAGGACGCGAGGAAGGAAGGCTTCCATGACGACGATCGGGTTCATAGGCTGCGGGAAGATGGCGCGCGCGATGATCGCGGGCCTGACGGCATCGGAGGCCTTCGCCGCCGCCGACATCACGGCGTGCGCGCCCTCGTCCGTGACGCGTGCGGATGCGTCCGCGCGCTTCGGCATCAATGTTTCCGCCGACAATGCGGCGGCCGCCGCGTGCGACGTCGTCGTGCTTGCGGTGAAGCCTCAGGTCTGCGATCTGGTCTTATCCGAAGTGAACGGCATCATCCGCGAAGATGCGCTGCTCGTGAGCATCGCCGCCGGCAAGCCGATCGCCTGGATCGCGTCGCGCGCCCGCACCGAGAACGTCGCGCGCTTCATGCCCAACATGCCTGCCGCGGTAGGAGAGGGGATGACTTCGGTCTCCTTCGCCGATGCGGTGAGCGCCGCCGATCGCCGCACGGCCGAATCCATCGCCGCCGCCTTCGGCCGCTTCGAAGTCATCCCCGAATCGCTCATGGATGCGGCCACCGCGCTCGCCGGCTCGTCGCCCGCCTTCGTCTTCATGATGATCGAGGCCATGGCCGATGCCGCCGTGCTCGAAGGCATGCCGCGCGCCCAGGCCTACCGCTTCGCCGCCCAGGCCGTCGCCGGATCGGCGCGCATGGCGCTCGAAGATAGCGCGCATCCCGCCGCGCTCAAGGATGCCGTCTGCTCGCCGGCGGGCACCACGATCGAAGGCGTCCGCGTCCTCGAGGAGCTCGGCTTCCGCTCGTCCGTCATGGAAGCCCTGCATGCGACCTGCGAGAAGTCGCGCGATTTCGGCTAAGGTCCCGCGGCTGCGGTACAATGATGCCGTGGCAGATGCCTCACATTCGGAAAAAGGAGGTCATGATGGAGTACAAGAGCATCCTCGTTCCGTTTGACGGGTCCGATTCGTCGCGCAACGCGCTGGCGACCGCTCATGGCTGGGCGGCTTCCACGCCCGATGCGAAGGTGACGGTCCTCTACGTCGCCGCTGTGCCCGATTTCGATTCGACCCCGTTCATCCTGGCGGAGGAGATGTCGGGAATGGGCCGTGCGAGCGAGGCCCGGTTCGATGCCATGCGCGCGAGCTATCTTGCGTTCCAGCGCGCGAAGCTCGAATCCATGGTGTCCAAGCAGTTCGGATCGGCCGACGGCTTCGACCTCGTCGTCGAGCAGGGCAAGCCGAGCAAAGTCATCGCCGGCTATGCGCGCGCCCACGACGTGGATGTGATCGTCATGGGCAGCCGCGGCCTCGATGCGGTGCGCGGCACGCTCGGATCGGTCAGCTACGCCGTCCTGCGCAACGTCGAATGCCCCGTGCTGATCGAACGTTAGCTCCCTGCATTTCCGCGAATTGTCGTGCTTTGATGGTCGTCGGGTGCTCCCGTATCCTTCGTTAACCCCTCCACCAGGCGTTTCTTTGGCTTCATGATATGGATACGCCCGGATGCGTGGCGTTTGACACCCCATGTCAGCGGTGATAAAGTTCCCACTCGTGTCTCCGCGAGGAGCACTGTTTTCGTGCGCTTCAGCTGCGTGCAAAGACACGTAAGGACCGAAGGGCCCGTCCGTCGATGTCAGGACGAACCGCGAGGTCAAGGCAAGATAGGCGAAAAAGGAGCAAAGCTTTGCCTACTATCAACCAGCTGGTCCGCAAGGGCCGCGCCAAGCAGGTCGACAAGAAGAAGACCCCGGCGCTCAAGGGCAACCCCCAGAAGCGTGGCGTGTGCACCCGCGTGTACACCACCACCCCGAAGAAGCCGAACTCGGCGCTGCGCAAGGTCGCGCGCGTCCGTCTGGTCAACGGCATGGAAGTCACCGCGTACATTCCCGGTGAAGGCCACAACCTGCAGGAGCACTCCATGGTGCTCATCCGCGGCGGCCGCGTCAAGGACCTTCCTGGCGTCCGCTACAAGATCATCCGCGCCGCCCTCGACTGCTCCGCGGTCGACAAGCGCAGGCAGGCTCGCAGCCGTTACGGCGCCAAGCGCCCTAAATAAGTAGGAGTAAGCCGTGCGGGCCAGGCAAGAGGCCCGGTCTAATGGGCGGAGGGCCGCCCGGAAGCACGCACAGAACATGAAGGAGCAACACTATGCCGCGTCGTGCAGCAGCAACCCGTCGTGAAGTCCAGCCGGACGCAAGGTTCAACAACCGTCTGGTCACGCAGCTGATCAATAAGGTTCTCCTCGACGGCAAGAAGTCCGTCGCCGAGAACATCGTCTATGGTGCGTTCGACATCGTCGCCGAGAAGACCGGCCAGGATGCCCTGTCCGTCTTCAAGAAAGCCATGGACAACGTCCGCCCCACCCTTGAGGTCAAACCCAAGCGCGTCGGTGGCGCAACCTATCAGGTCCCGATGGAGGTCAACCCCCGTCGCGCGACCACGCTCGCCATTCGTTGGATCGTCGACTTCTCCCGCAAGCGCAAGGAGCACACCATGGCCCAGCGCCTCGCGCAGGAGATCATCGATGCCTCCGAGAACACCGGCGCTTCCGTGAAGCGTCGCGAGGATCTCTACAAGATGGCCGAGTCCAACCGTGCGTTCTCTCACTATCGTTTCTAAGGGGCGCAACTCATGGCAGACAAGAAAAACCTTCTGAAGAATACGCGCAATATCGGCATCATGGCTCACATCGATGCCGGTAAGACCACCACGACCGAGCGTATTCTCTATTACACGGGCAAGACCCATAAGATCGGCGAGGTCCACGAGGGTGCGGCCACGATGGACTGGATGGTCCAGGAGCAGGAGCGCGGCGTGACCATCACGTCTGCGGCCACGACCACCTTCTGGGAGAAGGACGGCGTCGAGCACCGCATCCAGATCATCGACACCCCGGGCCACGTCGACTTCACCGCCGAAGTCGAGCGCTCCCTGCGCGTGCTCGACGGCGCCGTCGCCGTCTTCGACGCGGTCGCCGGCGTCCAGCCCCAGTCCGAGACCGTCTGGCGCCAGGCCCACCGCTACGGCGTGCCCCGCATCGCGTACATCAACAAGTACGACCGCGTCGGCGCCGACTTCTTCCACGCCATCGACACGATGCACGAGCGTCTGGGCGCGCCTGCCGTCGCCGTGCAGATGCCGATGGGCGCCGAAGACAACTTCTGGGGCGTCATCGACCTCGTGACGATGACCGCCTGGGACTTCAAGGCCGACGACAAGGGCATGACCTATCCCGAGCCGATGGACGCCATCCCGGCCGAATTCGCCGAAGAGGCCGAGATTCGCCATCAGGAGCTCCTCGAAGCCGCCGCCGACTGCGACGACGCGATGATGGAGAAGGTCCTCATGGACGAAGCCGTCACGGTCGACGAGCTCAAGGCCGCCATCCGCAAGGGCACCATCGACTGCGCCCTGCACCCGGTCTTCGTGGGTTCCTCCTACAAGAACAAGGGCGTCCAGGAGCTGCTCGACGGCGTCGTGGACTACCTGCCCGCCCCGACCGACGTCGCGGCCATCACGGGCACGAATCCCGACACCAACGAAGAGGAGGCCCGTCCGAGCGACCTCAAGGAGCCGTTCGCCGCGCTCGCCTTCAAGATCATGACCGACCCGTTCGTCGGCAAGCTCACGTACTTCCGCGTGTATTCCGGCTCCCTCGAGTCCGGTTCCTACGCGCTGAACGCCACCAAGGGCAAGCGCGAGCGCATCGGCCGCATCCTCGAGATGAACGCGAACGACCGCATCGATCGCACGAACTGCGCCGCGGGCGACATCGTCGCCGCCGTCGGCCTCAAGGACACCACGACGGGCGACACCCTCTGCGATGCCGACCATCCGATCATCCTCGAGTCCATGGAATTCCCCGACCCGGTCATCGACATCGCCGTCGAGCCCAAGACCAAGGCCGAGCAGGACAAGATGAGCCTCGCGCTGCAGAAGCTCGCCGAAGAGGATCCGACGTTCCGCGTCTCCACCAACCAGGAGACCGGCCAGACGATCATCGCCGGCATGGGCGAGCTGCACCTGGAGATCATCGTCGACCGTCTGCTCCGCGAATTCAAGGTCGAGGCCAACGTCGGCAAGCCGCAGGTCGCGTATCGCGAAACCGCCACGCAGCCTGCATTGAACGTCGAAGGCAAGTTCGTCCGCCAGTCCGGCGGCCGCGGCCAGTACGGCCATGCAGTCATCAACCTGTATCCGCAGGAACAGGGCGCGGGCTACGAATTCGAGAACAAGATCGTCGGCGGCGTCGTGCCGAAGGAATACATCCCTTCCATCGACAAGGGCATCCAGGAAGCCCTCGATTCCGGCGTCCTGGCCGGCTATCCGGTCGTGGACATCAAGGTCGAGCTGGTCGACGGCTCCTACCACGAGGTCGACTCCTCCGAAGCCGCCTTCAAGGTCGCAGGTTCGATGGCCATCAAGGCCGCCCTGCGCAAGGCCGCTCCGGTCATCCTCGAGCCTATGATGGCCGTCGAGGTCGAGACTCCCGAGGATTACATGGGCGACGTCATGGGCAACCTGTCCAGCCGCCGCGGCCAGATCCAGGGCATGGGCGATCGCGGCAACGCGAAGACCATCTCCGCCAAGGTGCCTCTGTCCGAGATGTTCGGATACGCGACCGACCTTCGTTCCACGACGCAGGGCCGCGCATCCTACACCATGCAGTTCGACTCGTACGAGGCCGTTCCCAAGAACGTTGCCGAGGAAATCATCAGCAAAGCTGGCGGCAGCGCTTCCTAAGGGCGCATGCTGGATTCTTACGGAGGAAATCAAAGTGGCTAATCAGAAGATTCGCATCCGCCTGAAGGGCTATGACCATGAGATCGTGGACCAGTCCACCAAGCTCATCGTCGACACCGCCCAGAAGACCGGTGCCAAGGTCTCCGGACCTATTCCCCTGCCGACCGAGCGCAACCTCTTCACGGTCGTGCGCGGCCCGCACGTCGACAAGGATTCTCGCGAGCAGTTCGAGATGCGCACGCACAAGCGCCTGATCGACATCCTCGAGCCGACCCCCAACACGGTCGATTCGCTCATGCGCCTCGACCTGCCGGCTGGCGTCGACATCGAGATCAAGCTGTAAGGAGTGTGTGAGAGATGATCAACGCCATCTACGGCAAGAAGCTCGGCATGACCCAGCTCTTCAACGAGAACGACCAGGTCGTCCCTGTGACCGTCATCGTTGCCGAGCCGAACACGGTCTGCCAGGTCAAGACCAAGGAAACCGACGGCTACGAGGCCGTTCAGCTGGGCTTCGGCGCCATCAAGGCCAAGAAGGTCAACAAGCCCATGGGCGGCCATTTCGCGAAGTCCGGCGTGGAGCCCACCCGCCATCTGCGCGAGGTCCGCGTCGAATCCGCCGCCGATTACAAGGTCGGCGACACCCAGACCGTCGAAGCCTTCGCCGACGTGAAGAAGGTCCATGTGACCGGCACGTCCATCGGCAAGGGCTTCCAGGGCGTCATCAAGCGCCACGGCTTCGCCGGCGGCCCGGGCGGCCACGGCGCGCACTTCCACCGTGCTCCCGGCTCGGTCGGCCAGTGCGCCACGCCTTCCCGCGTCTTCAAGGGCGTCCGCATGCCGGGCCACATGGGCACCGACACCGTGACCACGAAGAACCTCGAGGTCGTCCGCATCGACGCCGAGCAGAACCTGATTCTCGTGAAGGGTGCTGTTCCGGGCGCTAAGGGCGGCATCGTGCGCGTCCGCATGGCTTAATCCGCCGCACCGGTATTAGAGGAGTTCATCAGAATGGCAAAGATTGAAATCAAAGACGCAAGCGGCAAGACGGTCAAAGAGGCCGATCTGAACGCCGCTGTGTTCGGCATCGAGCCGAACGTGCCGGTGATGCATCAGGTCGTCCGCTCTCAGCAGGCGGCGCTGCGTCAGGGCACCCACAGCACCAAGACCCGCGGCCAGGTTTCCGGCGGCGGCCGCAAGCCGTGGCGCCAGAAGGGCACCGGCCGTGCGCGTCAGGGCACGATCCGCGCGCCCCATTGGGTTGGCGGCGGCACGGTCTTCGGACCCCATCCCCGCAGCTACGCCTTCCGCGTCAACCGCAAGGAAGTCAAGCTCGCCGAGCGCTCCGCGCTTTCCGCGAAGCTTGCCGACGGCCAGCTCACCGTCGTCGAAGGCTTCGATTTCGAAGAGCCTTCCACGAAGAAGGCCGTCGCGGCCCTCAAGGCCCTCGGCCTGGACCGTCGCACCACGATCGTCATCGGCAACGACGACGTCGTGACGTACCTGTCTTTCCGCAACATCCCGAACGTGACCGTCATCCCCGTGGCCGACGCCCACACGCTCGAGATCATCGACAACAAGGCCCTGGTCCTGACCGTTGCGGCCCTGAACCGCCTCGAGGAGGTGCTTGCATAATGAAGGATCCTCGCGAGGTCATCATCCGTCCCATCATCACCGAGCATAGCTACGACATGATGAGCCGTAACGTCTACACGTTCGAGGTTGCCAAGGATGCCAACAAGATCGAGATCGGCAAAGCGGTCGAAGAGATCTTCAAGGTCAAGGTCGTCAAGGTCAACACGCTCAACGTGAAGCCGAAGCCCAAGCGCGTCCGTCAGCAGCCCGGCCTTACCCGTTCGTGGAAGAAGGCCATGGTCACCGTTGCCGAAGGCGACACCATCGAGCTGTTCGCCGGCAACTAAGCCGCGCGACGAAACCGCATGAAGCGTGAAAGCCGCCCTCCGGGGCGGCTTTTTCGTTATACTGCTAGGTTACGGTTCATGTTCATCGGAAGCTCCGTCCCGTGCGCGCTTCCTTTTCCCGAAGGTCCGCCCTATGCCGATTCACACTGCCCAGAGCGCTTCATCCGGCGTCTTCATCACCTTCGAAGGTGGCGAAGGGGCGGGGAAGAGCACGCATATCGCCATTCTGGCCCATGTGCTCGAGCGTCTGGGCCATGAGGTGCTGCGCCTGCGCGAACCGGGCGGCACGTCCGTGGGCGAGGCTTTGCGCGCGGTGGTGCTCGATCCGGATCGGGAGGAGATGTGTGGCCTGTCCGAGCTTTTCGTCTTCGAAGCTTCGCGCGCCCAGCTCGTTTCCCAGGTGATCGCCCCTGCGCTCGAGCGCGGCGCGGTCGTCCTCTGCGATCGGTTCATCGATTCCACGACGGCCTACCAGGCCTATGGGCGCGGCATCGATCTCGATGCCGTCCGCTTTCTCAACCTGCTCGCATGCCAGGGAACGCTTCCTGCCCGCACGCTCCTCATGCAGGCCGCGGATGCGCATGCGGGCCTTGCTCGGGCGACGACGCTCGGCGCCGATCGGATGGAGCAGGCGAGCGATCGGTTCCATGCGCGCGTCGCGCAAGGATTCGACGCCCTCGCGGCCTGCGAACCCGAGCGCTTCCGCGCCGTCTCGTCGGCCGGCAGCGTCGAAGATACGGCGGTGCAGGTCGTCGCTTCTGTATCCGACCTCTTCGACGTCGATCAGCAGGCTCTTCTTTCCATGCTTGCCGAGGTGCTGGCGGAAGCCGCCGCATCCGCGCCATCGGCATGCCCGTGCGAGGCGTCCCATGCCTGACGCCTTCGATGCCATCTACGGGCAGCCGCGCGTGCGGGCCTACCTGCGCTCGTGCGTCGCGCAGCGCTGCGTGAGCCATGCCTATCTCTTCACGGGCGTCGCCGGGTCCAACAAAGAGACCGCGGCCTTCGCCTTCGCCGAGGAGATCCTCAAGGCGCACGAAGACGATCCGTCCGCGCGCGAGGACATCCGCCGCCGCGTTTCCCGACGCACGCATCCCGACATCCATCACCTGTCGCCCGAAGGCGCGCAGGGCTATCTGGTCGACCAGGTGCGGTCCGTCGTCGCGGACGTGACGCTCGCGCCGATGCAGGGCGCGCGCAAGATCTACATCGTCGACGAGGTCGACCGCATGGGCACCTCGGCGGCGAACGCCTTCCTGAAGACGCTCGAAGAGCCGCCCGACGACGTCGTCATCATCCTGCTCGGACGCACCGCCTCGAGCATCCTTCCCACCATCGTCTCGCGATGCCAGGTCGTGCCGTTCCGCACCATCCCCGCGAACGAGGCCGCGTCGATCCTCGTGCAGAACGTGGGCTGTTCGGATGCCGAGGCGAAGATCGCCATCCAGACCTGCGGCGGGTCGGTCACCAAGGCTGCGGCTTTCCTGCGCTCCTCCGAGCGCGGGCTGTTCCGCCAGAAGGTTCTCACGGTCTTGGCATCGCTCGCGCGCGCCGACGATCTCGACGTGCTCGACTACGCGGCCGACCTGGTCACGTCTTCGAAGGCACCGCTCGACGAAGTCCAGCGCGATCACGCGCGCATCCTCGAGGAAAGCGCCGAATACCTGCAGAAATCGGCGCTCAAGGAACTCGCCGCCACGCAGAAGCGCGCCCTCGGACGCGCGACGACCGAGCTTCTGGCTCAAATGACGTCGATCATCCGTTCATGGCTGCGCGACGTCATGGTCACGTGCGCAGGCACGCCCGAGCTCGTCGTCAACGCGGATGCGCGGGATGCCGTCGCCGATGCCGCGTCGCGCACGTCGGTGCAGAAAGCATGTAGGGCGCTCGCCCGGGCTTCGTCGGCCGACGAAGCCATTTCGTATAATGTTTCTCCGCAGCTAAGCATCGAAGCTCTGCTCTTCGAGATAAGAGAGGTTCTCTATGCCTAAGGTCGCAGCCGTGCGGCTGACCTATAATCCGCGCACCCTGTGGTTCGATCCTGCCGGGGTCGAATTCTCGCGCGGGGATGCGCTCATCGTGCGTACGGAGCGCGGGCTCGAATACGGTATCGCCGATAACAACCTGATGGACGTCGACCAGGAGTCGATCAAGGCGCTGCGCTCGCCGTTGAAGCCGGTCGAGCGCGTGGCCACCGAGGAAGACACGGCGTCATGGAAAGATCTCTGCCGGCAGTCCGAAGACGCGCTGCCTGTCTTCAGGCGTATCGTGGCCGAGCAGAAGGTCGACATGCGCCCTGTGACCGTGGAATTCCTCTTCGGCGGCGACAAGGCGATCTTCTACTTCGAGTCGGACGATCGCGTCGACTTCCGCAACCTGGTGCGCGTGCTCGCGTCCGAATTCCACGTCCATGTCGCCATGCATCAGATCGGCGTGCGCGACGAGGCCCGCATCGTCGGCGGCCTGGGGCATTGCGGGCTCGAGCTGTGCTGCCGCCGTTTCGGCGGCAAGTTCAACCCCGTGTCCATCCGCATGGCCAAGGACCAGGACCTTTCGCTCAACCCTCAGAAGATCTCGGGCGTCTGCGGACGCCTCATGTGCTGCCTGCGCTATGAAAACGACGTGTACAAGGAATTCAAGTGCCGCTGCCCGAAGATGGGCGCGAAGGTCGCTGTGCCCGACGGCGAGGCGAAGGTGATAGAAATCAACGTCCCGCGCGAGACCGTGACGCTGCTCACGCCGGACAGCACGCGCATCAAGGTGCCCGTCGACGAGATGACGGTCGAGCGCAACGCCTCCGGCAGCGGCCGCCCCGACACCGTGCCCGAAGACGCCTACTTCGACCATGCCGATCCGGATGCCGCGGCGAAGACGAGCAGCCTGGTGGACGATTCCATCTTCACCGGCAAGGACACGCTCGCCGAGCGCGGCGTCGTCCGCCGCGGATCATCCCGCACGGGACGCAAGGATGCGTCCGATCCTTCGCTCGGCCGTTCACGCCGCCGCAGGCCGAACTCGTCTTCGGATACGCAGGGTTCCTCGTCCTCGCGCACGCCCCGGCGCCGCCGCTCTTCCGGTTCCGCCCCCGATGCGTCGTCCGAGGGCAAGCCGTCCGCGCCTCGTCGTCAGCCGCGCCGCCGCACGGCCGAACGCGCGCAGGACGCGGCGTCCAGGCGCCCGCGGGACGAGGCGCGTCCTCGTCGTCGCCATGAGGCGAACGGCCAGGCGGCCCATGACGCGTCTTCCAAGCAGCCGCGCCACGACCAGGGGCTCCGCCGCTCATCGGGTGCGCGTCCGGGCCAGCGCTCAAGCGGGCTGTCCGACGCGAAGCCGATGTCCGCAGACGAGCATCGCCGCGCGCGCAGGCGCTCGCACAAGACCCAGGGCAAGGACGCCCCCGGTTCCGAAAGCTGATCGACCGACCTTTTTCGGCAGGCCCGCGCGGCCTGCCTCTTCATATGCGTTCGCATGAAAGGACAGACGCCATGGACAGGGAAACGCTTCGGTATGCGCTTCTGACCGACCTTTACCAGATCACGATGGCCCAAGGCTATTGGGAGACGGGCAAAGGCGACGAAGAGGCATGCTTCTTCATGTTCTTCCGCGACAACCCGTTCGAGGGCGGTTTCGCCGTCGCCTGCGGATGCGCCCAGCTCGCCGAGATGGTCGACGGATTCGGCTTCGATGCGGATGACATCTCCTATCTGGCCTCGCTTACGGCTCCTGCGGGCGGTCCGCTCTTCGACGCCCGCTTTCTCGCATATTTGAGCACGATGAGGCTTTCCGTCGATATCGATGCGGTGCGGGAAGGGACGATCGTCTTTCCCATGGAGCCCATCGTGCGCGTCACCGGACCGATCATGCAGTGCCAACTGCTTGAGACGGCACTGCTCAACTGCATGAACTTCCAGACGCTCATCGCGACGAAGGCGGCGCGCGTGTGCTTGGCGGCGCAGACGCCGGTCGCCGAGTTCGGTCTGAGGCGCGCCCAGGGCGCGGGCGGGTCGCTCTGGGCGAGCCGCGCGGCCGTCGTGGGCGGCTGCGCTTCGACTTCGAACGTCCTCGCGGGCAAGAAATACGGCATTCCCGTGTCGGGCACGCATGCGCATTCCTGGGTCATGGCCTTCGACGACGAGCTCGAGGCCTTCCGCGCCTACGCGCGCAGCTTCCCGAAGAACTGCGTGCTGCTCGTGGACACCTATGACGTGAAGCGCGGCATCGACAACGCGATCACGGTCGGCCTCGAGATGCGCGAACGCGGCGAGCGTCTGCTCGGCATCCGCATAGACTCGGGCGATCTGGCCTGGCTCGCGAAGCACGCGCGCGAGAAGCTCGACGCTGCAGGACTGTCCGACTGCGGCATCGTCCTGTCCAACGATCTGGACGAGCATGCCATCGCTTCCATCCGCGCCCAGGGCGCCCAGGTCTCTTCCTGGGGCGTCGGCACGAAGTTGGCGACGGCCTACGACCAGCCGTCCCTCGGCGGCGTCTACAAGCTTTCCGCCACGCGCGAATCCGGGGACGTTGCATGGACGGGCCGCCTGAAGGTATCCGAGCAGTCCTCCAAGCTGACGATTCCAGGCGTGCTCGACGTCCGTCGCTACGTGGATGCCGAAGGGCGTCTCGCGGGCGACATGGTCTTTGACGTGGATGCGGGCGTGGGCGCCGAGGAAACCATCGTCGATCCGGCCGACGTGCTGCGCCGGAAGGCGCTTGCGGGCATGTCGTGCACCACGCTTCTTGCCCCGCTCACGCGCGCAGGCGCGTCCGTTCTTGCCGACGAGGACCGCAGCGCCATGGCGGCGCGCGATCGCGTCGCGGCCGGCTTGGCGCAGCTCGACGAATCGCAGAAGCGGCTCTACCGTCCTCATTCCTATCCGGTCGGACTCGAGATGGGACTGTGGAACCGTCGCGCCGACCTGGTCGCGCGCCTGCGTGGGCAGAAGAGCGTGCATGCCTAGGGGCATCCGCCGCCGCATCGTCGGCGCGCCTCGCGCGCGGCATGCAGACGCGGCTCTCGACGATATCATCATGGACGTGTGAGAGAATACGCCTCCTTAAGCTCTGGTTCCTCGCCGCGACCTGCGGGCCGAGGGCTTGAAAGAAGAAAGGCGGCCCCATGGAGCCCCAATGCAACCTCATCGTCGATTCCTGCTGCGAGCTTCCCGTCGACATGATCGACAGGGAAGGCGTGACGCTGCTCGAATTCCCGTTCTTCTTCGGTACCGAGGAGCATTTCGACGATCTATGGCGCAGCATGACGCCGCATGAATTCTACGAGCGCATGCGCAAGGGCGAGCAGCCCTCGACCGCGCAGCTGTCGATCGCGTCGCTGACCAACGCCTTCCTCGCCGCGGCCGAAAGCGGCGTCCCGACGGTGTATCTGAGCTTCACCTCCGGGCTTTCGGGCAGCTTCGATCTGGCCATCATGGTGCGCGACCAGGTGATGCAGAGCCATCCGTCGGCCGAGCTCTACGTGGTCGACACGCTCATGGCCTCCACGGCCGAGGCCTTCCTCGTCTCCGAGGCCATCCGCCAGCGAGACAAGGGCATGTCCGCGCAGGAGCTCGTCGCATGGGTGGAGGAGGCCCGCTACTTCGTGAACGCGATCTTCATGGTCGACGATCTCGAATCTCTGCGCCGCGGCGGCCGCATTCCCGACTCCATCGCCTATGCAGGTTCGAAGCTCGACGTGAAACCCCTGCTCAACTTCGCGCTCGACGGCACCCTTGCAATGAAGGGCGTTGCGCGCGGACGCAAGAAGGCCATTCGCCAGATGGCGGATTTCTACACGGCGAACGCCGATGCCGACGCGCCCTCGCATCTGCTCGCGGTCGGCAACGCGGACAATGCCCGCGATATGGAGAAGCTCAAGGAAGCCATCCTCAAGGATCACGACGACGTCGTCTTCATGGACAGCGTGGTCGGTCCCGTCATCGGCTGCCATGTGGGACCAGGTATGTTCTCGCTCGTGTTCTGGGGTTCCGATCGCCGCGAGTCCGTATCGGTCGCCGACCGCATCGCCCGCAGGATCCGTCGCGCGGAATAAGGCCGACCCGATGGCTTCCGCATCGCCGGGCGGCGCCGTGCGTCCCGCCCCGACGCTTCCCGAACTCTCGCGCTGCGCGCTCTGCCCGCGCGCCTGCGGCGCCGACAGGAACGCCGGGCATCGGGGCGTGTGCGGCGCAGGGGCATCGGTGCGCGTCGCGCGCGCGGCCCTCCATCATTGGGAAGAGCCTCCCATTTCAGGGGAGGCGGGCAGCGGCACCGTGTTCTTCAGCCATTGCCCCCTTCACTGCATCTATTGCCAGAATCGCGCCATCGCGAACGGCGATGCGGGTCTTGATATCGGTATCGGCCGGCTTGCGCATATCTTTCTCGAGCTGCAGGACCAAGGCGCGCTCAATATCAATCTGGTCACGCCGACGCACTACGTGCCGCATATCCGCATCGCGCTCGACGAGGCCCGCGCGCACGGCTTGAACCTTCCGATCGTGTACAACACGTCGGGATACGAGGCGCCGCGCGCGATCGCGTCCCTGAGAGGGTACGTCGACACGTTCCTGACCGACCTGCGTTACGCCCATCCTGAAACCGCGCGGGCGTTCTCGCATGCGCCCGAGTACCCGCGCGTCGCCCGCGAAGCCCTGGCCGCCATGGCGGCGACAGGCGCCCGGGTCATCGTCCGCATCCTGCTTCTGCCTGGCCATGTGGGCGAAGCGTGCGAAAACGTGCGTCACGTGGCCGAGGCCTACGGAGATGCCGTGACGCTCAGCCTCATGAGCCAATACACGCCTGTGCGCACGTTTTCGCAGCACCCTGAGCTTTCGCGGCGCGTGACCGCCGACGAATACGAGGAACTGCTCGATTTCGCGGATTCGCTGGGAATCGAGGATTATTTCTGGCAGGACGGCGCGGCGGCCGAGGAAAGCTTCATCCCCGATTTCCTTTCATACGAAGGGGTGCTCGTCCCGGCGTCGCTCGATCGGACGGCCGTAGGCTCCGTCGGCTAGTCCATCTCGATGCGCACGCCGTGCGGGTCGCAGTCGAGCACGGTGACGTCGAAGTCGGGGTGCATCGCCTTGATGCGGGCGCGCAGGCTTTCCGCGACGAGCCCGTCGTCGATGGCGGCCATCATCGTCGACCCCGACCCGGAAATCCACATCGCAAGCGCGCCGCCGTCCATGCAGGTGTCATGTATATCCTGATAGTCGGGGATGAGCGCCTTGCGGAACGGCTCTTGGAGCCTGTCGTGGCAGGCGGACGAGATGAGCGCGGCGTCGCCCGATTCGAGCCCGCGCGTGAGCCCCGAGATGCGGCCCATCTGCCAGACGGCGGTCGAGAGGTCGACCTTCGTCGGCACGACCTTGCGCGCGTCGGCGGTGTGCACCTCGTAGGGCGGCACCACGGTGACGAAGTGCAACTTGCGGTTGACTTCGTAACGGATGCATTCCGGAACGCCGGACTCGGGCATGAACGAGCAGACGAGCGATCCCATGATGGCGGGCGCCACGTTGTCGGGATGCCCCTCCATCTCGGTCGCGATGGCCACGGCCTCGTCGCGGCGGATGATGCGTCCGGTCAGCGACGCGGCGCCCATGATGCCTGCGACGGTGCATGCGGACGACGATCCTAGGCCGCGCGCGATGGGGATAGGGCAGTCCATATCGATCGCGATGGGGAAGGGCTCTTCCCCCCAATGCGCGAGGGCGAGGGCGAACGAGCGGTAGACCAGATTGCGTTCGTTCTGGAATTCTTCGGGGCAGCCCGTGATGCGCAGCGCGTCGGCGCGGGCGAAGTCGAACGTCGCATGCAACGTCATGGCCATGCCCAGGCAGTCGTAGCCGATGCCGATGTTCGCCGAGGTGGCCGGAACGGTGATCCTTACTCCCATATCGCCTCCTTGCATGCGCGGACGACATAGGCGCGCATCTGCTCGGGCGCGATGACGTCGTCGAACCTCTCCGTCGCGCCTTCGAGCGCCGAGAGGGGGTGGGGCGCCGCGGTGCCGGTCGCGTCTTCGAGCGCACGCATGCAGTCGAACGGCGCGGCGGCGTCGGCGCGGATGCCGAGCGCCTCGCAGACGTCTGCGGCGAACTTGTAGGGGCTTGCGGTCGCGAGGATGATGCGCGCCTTGGCGCCGGCCGTGCGCGGCAGGTCGCGCGCGACGCGGACGGCGACGGCGGTATGCGGGTCGAGCACGTAGCCGTGCGCGTCGCGGCATGCCGCGATCTCGGCGCGCGTCGCGTCGTCGTCGGCGCTGCCGGCCGCGAAGAGCGTGCGGATCGCATCCATGATGTCGGGGCGCACCTCGTAGCGCCCGTCGCGCGCGAGGTCTTCCATGAGGCCGTTCACGTACGCGGCATCCCGTCCGCCCATGTAGTAGATGAGACGCTCGAGATTGCTCGAGATCAGGATGTCCATGCTGGGGGATATGGTGCGGAAGAAGGGGCGGTTGCGGTCGTAGGCGCCTGTGGCGAAGAAGTCGGTCAGGACATCGTTGGCATTGCTCGCCACGATGAAGCGCGCGACGGGAAGTCCGAGCTCGCGTGCGTACCAGCCGGCGAGCACGTCGCCGAAGTTGCCCGTGGGCACGCAGAACTCGACCTCGTCGCCGAGCTCTATCGCGCCGGCGCGCAGAAGCTGCGCATACGCATCGAAATAGTAGGTGATCTGCGGTACGAGGCGTCCGATATTGATGGAGTTGGCGCTCGAGAGGCGCACGCCCGCGTCCGCGAGCTCGTCATGCAGGGCCGTATCCACGAAAAGCTTCTTCACGCCGCTTTGCGCGTCGTCGAAATTGCCCTCGATCGCGCAGACGGAGACGTTGCCGCCCTCCTGCGTGGTCATTTGGAGGCGTTGGATATCGCTCGTGCCGCCCTGGGGATAGAAGACCGCGATGCCGAGCCCCGGCGTGTCGGCGAAGCCCGCGAGCGCCGCCTTGCCGGTATCGCCGCTCGTGGCCGTCAGGATCATGATGCGTTCGCCATCGCGGCGCGCATGGCTCATGAGCTGGGGAAGCATCTGAAGCGCAACGTCTTTGAACGCGCTCGTCGGCCCATGGAAGAGCTCGAGGACGTAGTCGTCGCCCACGGGCACAAGGGGCGTGACGGCGGGGGAGTCGAAGGTCGATCCGTAGGCCGCATCGACGCATTCGGCGATCTCTTCGTCGGCATAGTCGTCGAAGAGGCGCCCGAGCACCTGCCGCGCGATGCCGCGGAAATCCTTCGACGTGATGTCGGACAGGTCGAAACGCAAGTCGGAGAGGTCGTCGGTCACATAGAGGCCTCCGTCCGGTGCGATTCCTGCGAGTACTGCGCTTTTGGCCGTCAGCTGCTCGGTTGCGCTGCGGGTGCTGTGATACATTGGCATGCGACTTCTCCTGGTCTCTCCGCCTTCGCGCGGGAACGGGGCCTCGCGCGGCATGCATCAAGTCTAGCAAAGCATTCCCGCGCGGAGCCTTCGCGCCACCCGAAAGGACGTTAACGCATGATTAAGATTACGAAGTTCGGCGGTTCGAGCGTCAGCTCCGCAGGCCAGTTCAAGAAAATCAAGGGCATCATCGAATCCGACCCCGCGCGCCAGTTCGTCGTGGTCTCGGCCATCGGCAAGCGCGACTCGCGCGATTCCAAGGTCACCGACCTTCTGTATCTGGCGAACGCGCACCTGCAGTACCGCGTCTCCTGCGACGACCTTCTGGGCACGGTGGGCCAGCGTTTCTGCGAAATCGCCCGCGACCTCGGGCTTACGTATCCGATCAGCCAGGAATTCGGCCGCTTCCATCATAGAGCGGTCGCCGGCGACTACACGCCCGAGTTCATCGTGAGCCGCGGCGAGTATTTCACCGCGCGCCTGATGGCCGAGAACCTGGGCTTCCCGTTCGTGGACGCGACCGAGGTCATCGCCTTCGCGCCCGACGGCCAGATCGACATGGAGAAGACGGCCGCCCAGGTGCAGAAGGCGATCGAGGTGCACGGCCGCTTCGTGCTGCCGGGCTTCTACGGCGCCGCTCCCGACGGCGAGGTGCGTCTGCTCGATCGCGGCGGCGGAGACATCACGGGCGCCATCCTGGCGCAATGCGTCGGCGCCGATCTGTACGAGAACTGGACCGACGTCTCGGGCTTCCTGTCCGCAGACCCGCGCATCGTCGATAATCCCAAGTCCATCGCGCGCATTACCTACGCCGAGCTTCGCGAGCTTTCGTACATGGGCGCGAGCGTCCTGCACGAGGAAGCCATCTTCCCGGTCAAGGAAGCCGGCATTCCCCTCGCCATCAAGAACACGAACCGCCCGCAGGACCGGGGCACGATCATCAGCGAATTCACCGATCCCACGACCGACGAGCCCATCATCACGGGCATCGCCGGCAAGCGTGACTTCGTGGCGGTGCATATCAAGCAGAACCACATGTCAAACAAGGTGGGCATCGTGCGCCGCGCGCTCACGATCTTCGAACGCTACCGCGTGAGCATCGAGCATATCCCGACGGGCATCGATTCCTTCGCCGTGGTCGTCCAGGGCGACGATGTGAAGGACTGCCTGTACTCCATCGTGGCCGACATCAACACCGAGATAGAACCCGACGAGATCGAGATCGTCGACCATATCGCGCTCATCTCGACGGTGGGGCGCAACATGCCGCATCGTCCGGGCGTTTCCGGCCGCCTGTTCGGCGAGCTCGGCCGCGCAGGCATCAATATCCGCATGATCGCCCAGGGCTCCGAAGAGCTCGACATCATCGTCGGTGTCGACGATGCCGATTTCGAGAAGGCCATCAGCGTCATCTACCATGGCTTCATCGATTCCGACGAGAACGTGATCACGGTTGCCGAACTCGAACAGAGCGAGCAGGGCAGACAGAAGAAGAACAGGGGATTCTAATGCGTTCGTACAACGTCGCCATCCTCGGCGCCACGGGCGTCGTCGGTCAGCAGATGCTGCAGTGCTTGGACGAGCAGGACTTCCCGCTTGCGTCGGTGAAGCTCCTCGCCTCGGCGCGCAGCGCAGGCAAGACGGTCGATTTCAAAGGAGAGACGCTCGTCGTCGAGGAAGCGGCCGACGCCGCGTTCGATGGCGTCGACATCCTGCTCGGCGCCGCAGAGAACGATATCGCCCGCCGTTTCGTGCCTATCGCGCGCGAGAAGGGCTGCGTCACGGTGGACAATTCGAGCGCGTACCGTCTGGATTCCGATGTGCCCCTCGTCATTCCCGAGGTCAACCCCGAAGACGTCGCCGCGCATACGGGCATCATCGCCAATCCGAACTGCGCCACGATCATAGGCCTGGTCGCCGTGAACCCCCTTCATAAGGCCGCAGGCATCCGCCGCATCATCGCTTCGACCTATCAGGCCGCTTCGGGCGCCGGCATCGGGGGCCTGCGCGAGCTTGAGGACCAGTCGCGCCGCATCGCGGCAGGAAAGGCCGTCGCCGAACCGACGGCCTTCTCCTATCAGCTCGCGTTCAATGCCATCCCGCAGATCGGCGGATTCGGCGACAATGCGTACACGTCCGAGGAAATGAAGATGCAGAACGAGGGCCGCAAGATCATGCATCTGCCCGACCTGCGCGTGAACTGCACCTGCGTGCGCGTGCCGGTGATGCGTTCGCATTCCGAGAGCATCACGGTCGAGCTCGACCGCGCGCTTTCTCCCGACGAGGCGCGCGAGGTCCTCTCCTGCGCGCCGGGCGTGAAGCTCGTGGACGATCCGGCATCCGCGCGCTATCCGATGCCGCTCGAGACGACCGATCAGGACCTCGTCTACGTCGGCCGCGTGCGCGAGGATATCTCGGCCGCCGATGGCGTGCACGCGCTCTCGCTCTGGTGCGTCGGCGACCAGATCCGCAAAGGCGCCGCGAGCAACGCCGTCCAGATCGCCAAGCTCCTTACGCTCGAATAGCCGAGCATCGGCATCGAGCTTCCGCGTTTCGAACCCCTGCCTTTCGCAAGGCGCCGCGCGCTAAGACGCATCGTTCGCCGGGAACAGGCCGAGGCGGACGCAGGCATTCCATATCCCGTCGTCGTCCGCATCGGTTGTGACGAGGTCGGCGCGCTCCTTGAGCTCGTCGATGGCGTTTCCCATGGCAACGCAGGTCCATTCGGGGCAGAACATGCTGAGGTCGTTGCTGCCGTCTCCGAACGCGATGACGTCTTCTGCGGGAGCGTTCAGATGCTCCATGATGCGTCGTATGCCCGCACCCTTGTCGACAGGCTCGATGAACAGGCAATCCGGGCTGAAGCGCGCCTGCGGCACGTCGGAGAGGCGCGAAAGCCGATGCTCCTCGGCGGCCGTGCAGGCGATATAGAGCTTGTAGAACGCGGGCACGTCATGGAAGTCCAAGTCAGGCGTGATGATCGTGTCCATGTACCCTTCGGACACCGCATCGTCGAAGCGGCGGTCGATCGTCGTGCGGAATCTGCTGTCGTCGGAAGAAATCGCCCAAGGCACGCGCTTTTCCTCGCATTCCTCCAACAGGCGCAGGCAGGGTTCGCGGTCGAGCGGCTCGAGCGCGACGAGGCGCCCGTCGATCGTGATGCCGGCGCCGCCGTCGCTCACCATGAGGGAGAGCCCGAGTTCCCGACGGTACGGCTCCGCCATCGCATGGCTGCGGCCGGTCGCGACGGCGCAGACATGCCCGGCGGCGCGTGCCAGATCTATGGCGCGTTTCGCGCTTTCCGGGATGTATCGGCGGCCGATGGGCCCGGCGGCGAGCGTGCCGTCGATATCGAAGAAGAGGTAGCGCGCGCGCATGCGGTCCGCCTTTCGGACATAACGCAAAAGCAGGTCAGAAGCAATCTTCTGACCTGCGTTCATACATGGAGCCAGTGACAGGAATCGAACCTGCAACCCACTGATTACAAATCAGTTGCGCTACCGTTGCGCCACACTGGCACGTGGATGAGCCATCGGGCATTCTAGCATAGAAGGCGCGCCGCTTCCCGATGGCCGTGCGCATCAGCGCTTCTTCAGAAGCTCTCGTAGACGTTCGTGCGCAGAGGAGTCGGTCCGCTTCCATGCGTAGTGCGGATGGTTCTTCAGGAAGCGCCGGCGGCAGCCGAGCGTGGCAACGAGCAGGACAAGCATCATGAGGGCGCACGTCAGGAAGAAATCGGTCACGAACGCGTTGCCTTCGAGCAGGGCATAGAGCGTGGCGAGCGCGAAGAAGGCCGCAAGTCCCGCATTCAGCACGACGAACAGCTTGATGACGACTTCCTTCGCACGGTTCGGCGTATAGCGCCATGACACGAAGGCGTAGATGCCGAGAGCGAGAATTGCAAGGATGACCAGCAGGGGCAGTATGCGGTAGAGGCGTGCGAGAATCATTGCGGGCATGATGCCACCTTTCGATGCCGTAGGAATCTTCGTCCGTTCGCGGCGTCGCGGCATGCGTTTCGCTTCATGATAGCAGTCTCTTCAGGCCCGGGCGATCGTGATGGCGCGAACGAGCCGTGTGCCGCCGCGACGTAGCACGCGCGCGACTTCGTCGGCGGTCGCGCCGGTCGTGAACACGTCGTCGACGATGATCGCGCTGTGCGGAAACGGCATCCCCTCGCACGGTGCGAAGGCCTCGGACATATTGCGGATGCGCTCGGCCCTTCCGAGCTTTCTCTGATCGGCGCGCCGTCCTGCGGACACGACGGGGGCGACCTCGAGTCCGAGCATGCCGGCGTATTCCCGGGCTATAGGCATGATATGGTCGAAGCCTCGACGGCGCAGCGCGTCCTTCGTCGGCGGCACGGGCACGACCGCCGTCTCGCCCCTTGTCCATGATTCAGGCGTCGCGTCTGCGATGAGCAGCGCGAAGGGAATCGCAAGCCTCTGTTCGCCCTGATCCTTGTAGGCGCGCATCGCGCGCGCCATGCCGCCTTCGAACCGTGCGGCGCTGCGGCATTCGTCCACGGGCGCGTCCGAGCCTGCCATGGATCGCATCGCGCAGCGGGCGCACTGGATGCGCCCGTGCGGGTCGCCGCAGGTCGGGCATGCATTCAATGCATCGATGAAGGGAAGGGACGATCGGCATGCGGGGCAGAGCACGCATCCCGGGGCGTCGCAGGCCGCGCATCGCGTCGGCCAGAGCATCTCGATCGCCGCCTGCGCCACGGATGCCAGCATGCGCTTTCGTTCCTTTCGCTTCGTTCCGTCCGTCCTCCGCTCGGGCGATGCTAGCGTTCGGGCCTTGCTGGCTTCGTGCGCATATGTGACGTCCGTCTGTAAGGATTCTTCCAGATCCCGAACAGGACGGGGGCTTTCGGGCGCATAGAAGAAAATCTGCTAAACTATCCCGGTAATTCTTTCGGGTCTGTAGTTGCGGAGGGCAACCTCCAAGCCCATGGCAGATGCGGTCAAAAGGGTCCACGTAAGCTGCGTTTCGGCGCATGCGAGCATGGCGTATCCTAGAAGTAAGTCGTACCTTCCGGTCGTTTCCGCGGCCATCCAGGCCGCCTGGAAGAGAGGGTGGAGCGGCGACGCGAATCCCCGGTGCGCGAGTGTGGGGGCAAAGACTAGGTCAGCCGAAAGAAGCCGTTATTCATGCAGGTAGATGAAGCAGGAATAGAGGAACGATGATGAAACGTCGTTTCGTGGGCGCATTCGTGCTCGCGTTGACACTCTGCGCCGCGGTGGCGCTTTCAGGCTGCGCCCAGGTGCAGTCCATCCTTCAACCGGAAGCCTATGAACCCGAGGCTCCGACCCCGACCGTCGACACCCCGACCATCGGGCAGTCCGGCACGCTGCGCGTCGCCATCGACGCCGACGACGTGCCTTTCGCAGGCGCCTCCGATGGCAAGCCGGTCGGCTACAACGTGGACGTGGCTGCTGCGCTTGCGTCCAAGCTGGGGCTTAAGCTCGAACTCGTAGACGTCGGAGATTCCGGTGCGGCCGAGGCCCTCTCGTCGGGCAAAGCCGATATCGCCATGGGCATGGCGACGTCCAATCCTGCCGACGGCGTCTGGCTGTCCGCTCCCTACGCCAAAAGCGGCGTGACGCTCTTCGCGAAGCCGGGTTCCACCACGGTGCCCACCGCCGATTCCTCGCCGTCGATCGCCGCGCAGGTTTCCTCGCGCAGCGCGTGGGCGGTCGAGAACCTCTTCGGCGAGGCGTCGGTCGTCGCGGCGACGAACCTCCAGTCGGCGTTCTCGTCCCTATCCAACGGCGATGCGGACTACGTCGCGGCCGATGCCGTCATCGGCACCTACGCGGCGCATACCTCCAAGGTCGACGTGGCTCCCATCGCCATGCTCGAAGAGCCCAGCGGATACTGCATCGGCGTGCCGTCGAGCAACGCGAACCTCCAGTCCGCCGTCACCGATGCGCTGTCCTCGCTGGATTCAGGCGGTGTGCTCGGCTTGATCTCCAATAAATGGCTGGGTTCGACGACCGATCTCTCGTCCCTTCCCGTCGTTGCCTCCACGGGCGCGAAGTCCACCAAGAGCAATGAGGCGCTTCTGAACGACAGCGCCAGCACGGCCGGATCGAATGCGGTCATCCAGGGGCAGACGAAGGGTCGCTAGCGAACCCGAGGAGGAACATGGGCGCATCGAAGAAGCAGGACGAACAGAAGCGCGATCCGCTCGGCGCAGGGCCTATGGACAAGACGCAGAAATATGTGCTCGCAGGAGCGGTGCTGTTCATCGTCGCATTCGTCCTCTACTATCTATTCGGCTAACCGTATCGACGCCGTCCGCGCCATGCTCGTCCGGGAAGGCGGGGACGCGGGCGGCGTTTCGTTTCAATCCTACGAGAGGGGCGATGTATGGCGCGTGGAAAGCATGAGGCGCCGGCAGGAGCCGTCGAATCGAAGAACCAAGCCGCCGGAGCAGCTTCTTCGGGGCTTCATGAGGCGGGCGCCGTCACGCCCGTCCTCCCGGCCGGGGAATCCCTTGCCGATCGCATGGGCAATGAGATGCCGTCGGGCGTGCGCGGCTTCGACCATAGGAACCATTCGCGCAAGGTGCGCATCACGCTGAGCATCTGCGCAGTGCTGCTCGTCGCGCTCTTGGCCGCGCTCGTCTACTTCTTCCTGGGCTTCGTGAACGAGGCCCAGGATCTCGCGTCCGATTCCACCGACGATTCCGCCACGGTGATCGTCACGGGCGACATGGGCGATGCGGGCACATCGGGCGTAGGAATGGTCGACGAGATCATCGCGCTTCCGTCGCTGCTCGGTCTTTCGCTCGACGATGCCGTCAAGGCGCTCGGCCCCGGTGCGAGCATCTCGTCTTCGACGGACGTGACCGAGGCTCCGGGCGACGATGCCGCCGAAGGCGCCGAGCCTGCGGCCGTGGGGCAGAACGTCGCCATCGCCCTTCCGAAGGATTCGGCGGCGTCGTCGGCCTATGTGACGACCGATGCGAGCGGCGTGGTCATAAGCGCCGGATGCTCGGCGTCGGTCTCTCGTCTCGGGTATGGCGACGCGAGCTTCACCGACCTGATCGGCGCTCAGCAGATCGTTCAGAACACGCTCGCATCCGTCGGCGTGATGTCGTCCGATGCGATCGAGCTTCCGTCCGACAAGGCCGAATACACGACGTATGCCGAAGACGGCCAGACCGTGCTGCAGGAAAGCTACACGTTCAAGGGATCGGGGCAGTTCAATTCGGGAGCATCGGGCGTATGGACGCTTCGTCTGTCGTACGACTATTCTTCGGCGAACGTGTCCGGCAACCTGAGCGACACGATCAAGCTCGTCTACGTGTCCATCGCATCCTCGTAGATTCGGCAAGCCTCGCTCGATCGAGGCGCAGCGCCGCGGCGTTTCTGCAGAAGCGAGGCATATGCGGCCGTACCGATGCATCGCATATCGGATTCGCATGGTGTTTCCCTGCACGCGATCGCTGCCGTGCATATCCGCTTGAACGGGTATGTCGGCGAGTCTTGCTGGTTCGGCATACGAAAGAAGGCCCGTTTCGGGCCTTCTTTCGTTCCAGGTGCGTTCAATTTTCCTAAACGCGTTTCTGCGAGCCGCCATGCAGGCGGCCGGCGGTTCTAGAAGTTGCCGAACATGTAGTTCATCTCGGTTTCGAGGGACTGCTGATTCAGCGTGTAGGATCCGTCAGGCTGCTTGTCCACGCCTATTGCCGCGTAGTAGTTCGAAACATACGCTTTCGGGTTGGCGTTCGCGTCGTTGAAGGCATGGTCGAATGCGGCGCTGCAATCTTCCTTGGTGGGGTTGTCGAGCGCCGCTATCTCGTTGAACGTCTGGTTGAGCAGCTGATAGGCGTCATTCGTGTACACGTCGAGGTAGATGACGCCCGTGCCGTCCGTATAGGCATACCAGCTTTCGCCATCGGGCCTGGCGGTCATGCCGCCCAGAACCCAGTCGATGACGGCGTTGGGATCCTTGCCCATTTCGGTCAAGCTGTAGCCGCAGGCAAGCTCGTAGTCGCTGTCGATGTTCCGTGCCCAAGCGGCGCGATAGGCCGCCGGAGGGTTCTCGATGGCATCGATGGTCGGATCGACGAGCGCACCGACGGCGTTGGTCTCCGCTTCGTCGAACGATAGGTCGGGGACGGCCGTGTTAGAGCCGATTCCGGTGCCGTTGTTGATTTCAGGCGTCGTGGTGGAGGGGACGTCGTACGGGGAGCCGTGTTCGATTTCATCGGCGAGCGTGGCGAGGGTTCCGATGCCGATGATGAAGCCGATGAGGAACCAGATGATCGCGAAGACGATGCCTACGATGCCGCAGACCTTGCCTGCCTTGGCCTTTCCGTCCTCGAATCCCGTTTTGGCGACCTGGCCGGCCAGGACGATGGCGACGATGCCGAGGACGATGGCGACGAGGGGGAAGCCGGACAGGACGATGGCGAGAATGCCGCAGACGAGCGCGCCTACGGCCTTGCCGTTGGATGGATTGGCAGACGGCATGCCTGCTGTTCCGCCGTATGGCGGATACTGGGCCGCATGCGGCGCGCCCTGAGGAGGCACATGGGAGCCGGCGGGCGCTCCTGCGAAAGGCTGCTGAGGCGCCGCGTTGCCGTAGGAAGGCGCGGTGCCCGGAGCCGACGTGGGCGCATAGGGTGCGGTCGGCGTGCCGGGTGCCGATGCGGGTGCTGCAGGCGGGGTCGCAGGCGCGCCTGCCGGAGCGGCCGGCGCGGCGCCCGGGGCGGAAGATCCTCCGGGATTCTGGGGCGTGGCGCCTTCCGTGGTGGTGAACGCCGGTCCGGAGGTGTAATTGATCTGCGGAACCCCGGGAGGGGTAGGAGGAGTTGCGGGGGTCTGAGGAACCTGGCCGTCGTTCGTGGTGTTCGCGTCAGTCATGATCGTTCCTTCCTTTCATCATCGCCTCCCTTGATTATAAGGCTCTCGGAATCAAGTCGAAAGCGTGCAGGGAAGGCCGTGCGTCGTGCGCGGCGGTCATCGGCATGCGCGGGAAGGCGCGGAGAAGAAGCGAGGAATGGTGCCCCTGGCGGGATTCGAACCCACAACCATCGGATTAGAAGTCCGGTGCTCTATCCATTGAGCCACAGGGGCACGCGGCGCACGATGTGCAGAACGCATTATATAGCAAGCAGCCGCAGGGCCGCCGCGCGTCGCGCCCGAAGGGTGTGTGCGGCCGAAGCCGTTTTTCGCACGCTTACGTGGTTCCGTGCGGCACGTATGCGAAACGCCTATGCGTTTCGGCATCGCCCGATGTGCAGAAAACGTTCGATTCGATGCAAACGAGAAAAGGGCTTGCGTAAAGCCTGGAACGCCCCTATAGTATCCACTTGCGTTAAACGGTGGGTGTGGCCTAGTCGGCTAAGGCGCCAGATTGTGGCTCTGGAGATCGAGGGTTCGAGTCCCTTCACCCACCCCAGCTTTTTGCACGAAAAGCCCTTGCAAAGCGTGTCTCCTACGCTATAATAGCCAAGCGCTTTTCAAGGCGCATCACATATCTTCACGGATCGTTAGCTTAGTTGGTAGAGCAGGGGACTCTTAATCCCAAGGTCCGGGGTTCGAGTCCCCGACGATCCACCATGAATCCGCAGGCTCCTTCGGGAGCCTTTCTCATGTTTGAGGGGCATTCATGCTTTTCGCCTTTAAAAGTTAGTTTACGGAAACTATCGGCGTCATCTCAGGTACCATGCGTTACGACACATGACGAGAGACCAAGGGATGAGCATGGAATTCAACGAAACGGACAGTCCGGCGCATCGCGCATTCGCGACGCGCGACGCGATGCCGAGCCTGAGCGGTCGCGAGGATGCGCAGGACGATCGGATGGCGAGCACGTTTCTCGACGGAGACCCTCTGCAGGCGGACATCGCCTGCGATGCGGGGTGCGGGGCGTGCGATGTGTGCGAGAAGGTCGCCGAAGGCATGGCGGACGGGATAGTGCTCGAGCTTTCCGGCGCGTATTCCGATTCCGAGCTCCTCGCGCTCGAACACGGAATGCTCGTCGACGACTTCGTCGACGCGGTCTTCGAATTCGAAGACGTCACGTTGCGGGTGAATCCTCTGACCGAAGCGCGCTATTCGGTGAACATCGGCATCTGGGAACGTGCGTTGAGCAAGGCGAAGCTCGATGCGCGCAAGGCGAAGCTGCGTCTCGAGCTGGCGACGGACGATTATTTCGAGGGACGCCCGATCATCGACGAGCGCATCGACGCCCAGGTCTTCGCGAAATACGGCGCTGCAGACGAGAGGCTGTCCGGCATGCGGTCCCGCACCGTGGACGATATGAGCATGTGCTTCGCGTCGCACGATGTGACGGGCACGAAGTGGCAGGAGATGGGCGAGGACTATCGGCTCATCATCCGCCGCTGCCATTCGACGGTCGCGCACGGAACGAGCCTCCTCGACGCCCATCGGCTTGCCGAGGCGCACGAGCTCTATGCGCGCGGGGATGCCGACGGCTTGCGGCAGCTGGCGTTGGAGATCGATGTCGAAGGCCTTGTCAACGCAGGCGAACCGTCCGAGGGGGCATCGCTGTCCGCCGATGAGATGGCGGTCGAATGCGAGCTCATCCGGGCCCAGCTCGAAAGCGTGCGCGCCCAGTTGTCGCACGTGAAGCGGTCGTTTCCCTACAAATTCGCCGCTCTTGTGAACGATGCGTCGTGGACCTGCACCAAAGCGATGAATCTGCGCGGAGCCGTCGAGTCGTTCCACGCCGCCATCCGCACGTATCGCGAGCAGTATCAAGCGCTCAAGATGCGCGCGCGGCTGTTCCAGGGGTAAAGACGGGCTCAAATGCCCCGTACAAGAATGCGGCATCGCGCTCGGCGAAGATCGCCCGTTCTCGACGGGAGTTCTCGACAGGATTCCCGTTTCGAGGCTCCCGGTTCCATTCGGCGATCCAGGGCCTGTCCCGATCGCAGGACGCGCGAGGCGCGCCCATTTCCCTATAATGCTCCCCGAAGCTCGAATGCATGTCGGCGTGCCGCTTCGGCCGCAAGCGGCACGCCGTTCGATCTGCGGGCCGCCGACAAGAGGATGGGAGCGACATGAGCGAAATCAAATGCCCTGAATGCGGAACGGTGTTCACGGTGGACGAAAGCGACTACCTGAGCATCGTGCGTCAGGTCCGAGACGCGGAGTTCGCTCAGGAAATCGATACGCGTCTGGCCCTCGAGCGCGATGCGCACGAGCAGCAGCGCCTTGCCCGCGAAGCCGCATCCGCTCTTGAGCTGCAAAAGGCCGTTCAGGAAAAGGACGCGCAGATCGCCGCGCTTACCGCACGTATCGAGGGGCTTGCGCAGGCGGGGGAGGCCCAGACGCGCATCCGCCTGCTTGAAGAGGAGGAGCGCCATCGCGAGGCTTTGGCGAAGGTCGAACGCGACCGCGATGCCCTGCGCTCGCGCGTCGAGCAGCAGCAGGCCGATGCGCGGCGCGTCGCTGCCGAGCATGAAAGCGAACTGCGTGACAAGCTGAACGCGAAAGACCTGGTCATCCATGAGCGCGATGCGGAGATCGAACGTATTCGCGACATGCGGTCGCGCCTGAACACGAAGCTTCTGGGCGAGTCGCTCGAGCAGCACTGCGAAATCGAGTTCAATCGCCTGCGCGCGACGGCGTTTCGCAATGCCTATTTCGAGAAGGACAACGACGCATCGGGCGGCAGCAAAGGCGACTACATCTACCGCGAGACCGACGAGAACGGCGTCGAGATCATCTCGATCATGTTCGAGATGAAAAACGAGCAGGACGGCGCTACGCACCACAAGAGGAACGAAGATCACTTCAAGAAGCTCGACCGCGACCGCACCGAGAAGAAATGCGAATACGCCGTGCTCGTGTCGTTGCTCGAACCTGAAAGCGAGCTGTACAACGGCGGCATCGTGGACGTGTCGTATCGCTTCGACAAGATGTACGTCATCCGTCCGCAGTTTTTCATCCCGATGATCACGATCCTGCGCAATGCCGCGCTCGAATCCCTCAAATACCGCTCCGAGCTCGCGCTCGTGCGTCAGCAGGACATCGACGTGACGAACTTCGAAGAGAGCCTGAACGATTTCAAGGAGCGGTTCGCGCGCAACTACGATCTTGCAAGCAGGAAGTTCTCGAACGCCATCGACGAGATCGACAAGACGATCGACCATCTGCAGAAGGTGAAGGAATCCTTGATCGGCTCGGAACGCAATCTGCGTCTGGCCAACGACAAGGCCGATGCGCTCACGGTGCGCAAGCTCACCCGCGGCAACGCGACGATGAAGGCGAAATTCGACGAACTGTCGGAAAAGGAGCGGGGGCTTCCGGCTCAGTAGACGTCGAACATGCGCTGGATCAGCGTCGTATCGCTCGTCTTCGTAAGCGCGAGGCGCAAAAGCACCGCTGCCTTCTGGGGCGGCAGGTCGCATCCGCGCACAAGGTCGCCGCGGTAGAAATCATCGTGCGTGATAAGACCCGCGCCGACACGCGAGCAGCGGACGATGGGGATTCCGCGGCCGGCGAACGCGGAGATGCGGTCGTTCCAGGGCGTGCTGTAGCCGCCCGATCCCGCACCGACGACGATGATGCCTCGTGCGCCGCTTTCGACGCAGTAGTCGATGACGCCGGGGTCGGCATCCACGGTGAAATAGATCGCGTCGACGCGTGGAAGCCCGTCGATTTCCGATGCGTTGAATTCCGTGCCGAGAGTGTGCAGCTTGGTCGAGCCATTGAAGAAGTAAGGCTGGCCGTCGATGAGATACCCCATGCATCCGAAGTCGTTCTCAGAGAACGCGTCGGTCTGGAAGGTGGATACCTTGCGCACGTCCCGTCCGCCGAAGATGGCGTCGGAAAACGCCACCATCACGCCGCGCCCGCGCGCATCGGGGCTTGCGGCCAACGAGAGCGCCTGGAAGAGGTTCATAGGACCGTCGGCCGAGGTTGCGGTCGCAGGACGCATCGAGCCGGTAAGGACGACGGGCTTGTCGGTCTTCACGGTCAGGTTGAGGAAATAGGCCGTTTCGTCCATCGTGTCGGTGCCGTGCGTCACGACGAAGCCGTCGATGTCGGTACGGGCGGCAAGCTCGTCGATGGTGCGCGCGAGCGCTATCCAGTGCGCGCCTGTGATGTCGTCGGAGTTCACGTTGCAGATCTGCATGCCCTTCACGTGCGCGACCGCATCGATGCCGGGGACGCATCCGACGAGGTCTTCGATGCCGATCTGCCCGGGCCGATAGTTCGCCGCACGTCCTTGGGGTCCCGACCCGGCGATCGTGCCTCCGGTTGCGAGGACGACGATGGTAGGGAGGGCGGCGTGTGAATCGACGTCGGCGTTCGGCATGAGGGGCTCCCGTTCTCTGGTTCTGATTACGTGAGGGAAGTATGCCTCATGGGCACGGGAGATGCACGAAGAGCGTGAAGACAACAAAAATGGCGAGCCGGCGACGTGCACCAAGGGGGAAGGGTGCTTCGTATCGCCGCTCGCCTTCGGGTAGGAGAAGTAAGCGGTGCGGTTCCGTTAACCACGGGATACTTTATATCGTTTCGATAAAGTTAGGTCAAGGTAATTTTTAAAACGCGAAATCCTGAGAGGTTTCTCCATACGCCGTCCATAAGAGGATGCGGATGCGCCGGGCAGGGCACGAGGCGCTATCATGGGCGCATGACAAGAGAGGAGGGCGAACATGTCCGCCCATGATACCGATCCCGTTTCAGATCAGCGCCGCATCCTCGAATCCATCGAGATGCCCGAGCCTGCCCAGTCCGTCATAGCTTGTCCATCCTGCGGCTTCGAAGGCCAGATGACCGTCTGGACCGCTCTAAGCGACGCCCTCACGCCGGGTGCCGTCGAGCGCCTCATCGAGGGCACGCTGTTCGACTATACGTGCCCGACCTGCGGCGAACAGGTCTTTTCCGCATATCCCTGTCTCTACAACGACAGGGAGCACAAGGCCATGGTCCGTCTGACCTACGCCGATCAGATCGCTGAAGCGGCCGATGCCATCGACGGCGTGGACGACGGAGAGTTCAAGCGGCTGGGCGATGCCCTGGGCTATCGCATTCGTCTGACGCATCAGCCCGATACGCTGCGCGAGAAGGCGGTTATCTTCCGCGACGGCCTGGACGATCGCGTGATGGAATACCTGAAGGCGAGCCTTGTGGCGGCCTATGCCGAAGACGGGTCGCTCTCAGGCGACGAGGTCGCCTATTACTGGGGCCTGGACGATCGCGACGACATGATCGTCGCGTTCTTCGATGAGGGGCGCAGCACCGACCAGGCACACATCTCGCGCGAGGCCTACGACGAAGCCGAAGAGGCGCTTGAGGCGGGCGGGTACCTCGAAGAGGAGCCCTACGTGGTCAATGCCGATTGGGCGGCGGACATTCTCGACGAGCTCACGGTCTTCTAGACCGCCTCGGCCCGTCGGTACTATCGAACGCGCCTGATCTTCACCATGAAGAAGCCCTCGTATGCGTCGGTCGGACGCACACAGAGGGCTTCTTCCATCGTGCAGGGAAGAAGCGGCAGCTCCGCCTTCAGGCGGTCCGCATCGAACGTCGGCAGCGCGAGGGAGAGCAGCTCGAAGCGATCGGCGTGCTCCTTGCGGCCCAGAACCTCGCGCACGGCGCGCTCGTTTTCTTCAGGGAGGATGGAACAGGTGGAATAGACCATCGTTCCGCCCGGCTTGAGCACCGTGAGCGCGCGGTCGAGCAGCGCCCGCTGCGCCGTGGCGCATTTCTTCAGAAGGTGGGGCGTGAAGCGCGCGGCCGCTTTCAGGTCGTGCGCGCGCATCGTTCCCGAACCCGTGCACGGCGCGTCGAGCAGGATGTGATCGAACCGGAAGAACGCATCGATCCTGCGTGCGTCGATGCGCATGACGGTTACGGCGTGCGCTCCTTGACGTTTCAGGGTGTAGGCAAGCTTTTCGGCGCGAGGGGCATGCATCTCGCAGGCGGTGATGCGCACGTCCGCCGCGCCCGCGCGCGCCTTTGCGGCGGCAAGGGCTGCGATCTGGGTCGTCTTGCCGCCGGGCGCGGCGCACATGTCCAGGATGTCGGTATCCGGTCGCGCATCGAGCAGCAGTGCGGGAAGCATGGACGACAAGTTCTGCAGATACACCTCGCCGCGTTCGAAAGCATCAGTTTCACGCACGGCTTCATCGGCTCCCGCGTCCAGCAGGAAGGCGTCTTCGTACCATGGCACGCCTTTCCAGGAGATGTCTGCCGCATCGAGCGCGCATGCCACGTCGTTCCGCGATGCCTTGAGCGCGTTCGCACGCAGCGACGAACGCCGCGGCGCCGAGCAGCCTTCCAAGATGAGTCGAGCACTATCGGTTCCGTAGGCCTCTTCGACGCGCTCTCTGAAATATGCGGGGAATGAGGGCGTCTCCATGCGCGCATGCTCCTTGCTGAATATCCTGCGGTCGGCATCATTATGGAGCAAGGCGGATCCGGAGGACAAACGTATCTCTCTCTATGATCATTCGCTTGTTCTGATGGCGCTGGGAAGCACGCCGGTCGTTCTGCTGAACGCCGCCGCGAAGGCTCCCGGCTTGGCGTATCCCACTTCCTTGGCGATCTGCTGTATCGGGAGGTCGGTGCCGGAGAGCAGCTCCGCTGCGCGCTCCATGCGGACGCGCCGCACGAATGATGCGGGCGAGCATCCGTACCGGCTCCTGAACGACTCCTTGAACTTGGTCTGCCCCATGCAGGCTATCCGTGCGAGCGTTCGACAGTCGAGGCGCGCGTCAGGGCTGCGCCGTATATACGCTTCCGCTTCCTCAAGGGAGCGGGCATCATCTGCGGAGATGCGTCGTGCAGGTGGTATTTTGACATGCCTCGCCTCGATCGCCGCGCGGTTTTCCCCGCCTTGCCGCTCTAGATCGATCTCGTTTGCCCGGTCGATCACGAGGCCGACCGCCTCTGCGACGGCCCCTTCGTAGAATAGTTCGGCGGCGATTCCCGTGCCTCGATATTCGCTCATCCGTTTGAACAGCGCCACCAGTGCCGGGAAGTTCCTGCTGCCGTCGACGAGGGCGACCATGCGTCGGATGTCGGGAATGGAACCGAAACGCCCCAGCAGATAGCGTCGGTAGTAATCGGGCGAAATCGTGATGCTCGTCGCGCGGGCGACCGCGCCGGCATCGAAGCGGGCCAGGTATTCCCCTCCTTCGTCGGCGACATACGTGCCGATGACATGGGATCCCTGCGAGAACGGAAGCCCGCGCACGACAAGGTCGTTTCGCTCGTAATAGGCGATGCAGAGATGCTCTGTGTGCCGATAGCGCATCGTGCCGCTCGCATGGAAGCGCAAGTCGAATATATTGACGGCGAAGAGGTTGTCGCGGAAGTAGGCCCAGTACTCGCCGGAGCTCCGCTCGTCCTGGAACCGGTAAAGGGATCCTTCGGGATTGTATCGGTCGGCATCTCGTGCCGGCTCCATGTCGCACAGCTCGAAAGCGGCATCGTAGAGGTCGTGTTTGATGCTCTGCATCGCAGATTCCTGCCTGAAACGGTCGGTCCGCTGCCTTGAAACGACGGCATTCGGTCGACAAGGCATAATCCAGCGTTCTTTCCTGTGAGTATAGCAAATGTTAAGTAAAGCTAACTAAGGGAAGGGGCGGCAGGATGCCGGACGGAAGACAGGCGGCTCGGGCGACCGATGGAGCATCGGGGGTCGACGGGCGGCGCATCCATGAGCGAGGAAAAGAGCGCTGGACGGTGAGAGATGTGGTGACGCTCGTCGCCTTCAACCTCATTATCATAGCGATCACGTTCGTGCTGAAGATGGGTGAGGACCTGCTGTTCTCTCCCCAGACCGAATTCTTTATCGGATCGTGGCTGTTTCCTCTGGCAAGCACGCCGTTCTATCTCGTCATGGCCGATCGCATCGGAAAGCATGGCGTTCTCGCAGCCACTACGCTGGTATTCGGGACGCTCTATGCCCTCATGGGAAGCCTTTATTGTTTCCCGATCGCCCTCGTCGGAGCCGTGATTGGAGAGCTTTCCATGTGGGGCGGAGATTCTTATCGCAAGCCCTTGCGCGTCGCGATGGGGTTCTTCGTGTATTGGGTCATCTTCGGTCTCTACGGGGTGATTCCGTATCTTCTGTTCCAAGATGCCTACGTAGCTCAGCTGAGCGCCCTCTACAGCACCGAGGATGTAATGGCGATGGTCGCGCAGTACACTGAGCTGCCGTGGATACTCCTGATGATGGTGCAATTTGCCGTCGGTACCGCCGTAGGCGGCCTTATCGGCGCGCGCCTGTTGAAGAAACATGTCCGCAAAGCGAAGATCGTCTAGGCGACGAATGAGGGCGTCCGATTCTATGCAAGGCGTGCTCGGCTTGGATCCGCGTACGCATCTGGCGGCCATCGCCTTGGTCGGCATCTCCACGATCATGATCGCGGAGATGCCCTTCGAGGTTCTCCTGCAGGTCGCTGCCGCCGTATATCTCTGTTTGAACGACCGCGTCCGCCTGGCTGTGAGGTGCTGCGCGTTCTTCGCTTTGGTTCTGGCGTTGAGTTTCGCTCCTCTTCCGGGCCTTTACGGCGTGCTCTTCGTGAGCCTCATGCATATGACCCCGCCGTTCACGGTGGGCTGTGCTCTGTTCTCGCTTTCGCCCTCGGCCATCATGGGAGCCCTTTCCCGTTGGCATGTTCCGCCTATCGTGCGAATCGGGGTGTGCATGATGCTTCGTTTCGTGAGCCTTCTCGGTTTCGAGACCTGTCAGGTCATACGCGGCATCCGTATGCGGGGTATCTTCGCGAGGCGCCGGGACGTTCTGCTCCACCCGGCCTTGGCTTGCGAATGCCTGTACGTCCCCTTGGTGATGCGTAGCCTGCGACTGTCTTCGGAGCTTGCCGCGTCGGCGGAGCTGCGCGGCGCGCTCGCAACGGGTACGAGGTCTTCCGTATACCATATCGGATTCTGCTGGCGGGATGCGGCGGCGATTCTACTTCTGGCGATTCTGTGCGCCGCCCTCGTCATCGCGTCGGCGGTGTCGCTATGAAGCAGCATGCGCGCGACTCCCGTCCTATCGTGCGGATGTTCGACGCTTCTTTCGCGTATGGCTCATCCGATGAGAACGGCGGCCCCGAAGCCGATGGGGCATGCGGGTCGTCGGAGGATAAAAGCATCGGCGCGCGCGGCATATCCCTGTGTGTGGAAGCAGGCGAGTGCCTGGTGCTCTGCGGGAGCTCAGGCAGCGGCAAATCCACCGTTCTGCGTATGATTGACGGGTTGGCCGGCGCGTTCTTTCCCGGAGTCCTTGCCGGTCGCATAGAGGTATGCGGATGCGACGTGCGGGATTGGAGTGCTCGTAGTCGCGCTGCGAGCCTCGGCGTAGTGATGCAGGATCCTCGCAGCCAGTTCTTCATGGACACGGTGTTCGACGAGATCGCATTCGCTTCCGAGAATCTCGGCATCGCTCCCGACGAAACGATCGCGCGCGTCAAGCATGCTGCACGACTCACCGGTGTGACGAATCTGCTTGAGGAGAATCTCACCCAGCTGTCGAGCGGTCAGAAGCAGCGGGTGGCGCTCGCGGCGGCGATTGCCGGGAGGCCCAACCTGCTGCTGCTTGACGAGCCGACGTCCAACCTGGATGACGAGGGCGCTCGAATCCTCGTGGACATTATCGCGAATTTGAAGCGACAGGGTATCGCCCTGGTCATTTCCGAGCATCGCTTGCATCGTTTCGCTCCTGTGGCGGATGCTTATCTATGTCTTTCCGACGGTCGTATCGCGAAGCGCTGGAGCGCCGAGGAATTCATGGGTCTTTCCGCAGATGAGGTCGCTGTCTATGGATTGCGCCATCCCGATGCCGAGCGTGAAGGCACGCATCCAGCGTGTATTCTCGCGAAGCCGAAGCCGCCGATTCTGCATGCGGCGAAGCCATCGGATCCGCTCGTCTTGCATGCAGGAGACCATTCTGCGCATATGCGCTTTCGTCCGGCGGGCGCGTTCGGTCGGTCGAATACTTCGAGTCCATGGAACGCAACCCTGACGAAAGGGTCGGATTGGTCGGTTCGTGATCTGGTCTATGAATATCCTTCAACAAAGCGCGGGGTGCGAGGGGTCAGCGCGCATTTCGCATCAGGGGCCGTGACGGTCGTTTCCGGAGTAAACGGCGTCGGCAAGACGACGCTTGCCCGCGTGCTTTGCGGGGTCCTGCGCGAACAGGGAGGCAGGGTCTTACGCAGTGACGAGCCCATCTCGTGCAGCGATCGCAGGCGCTCCAGCTACTTCGTCATGCAGGATGCCGACTATCAGCTGTATGCGGGAAGCGTGGCCGACGAGGTTGTGTTAGGCCGCGGGATGGATGAAGCGCTGAAGAATCGCGCCTGGACGGCGCTCGATGCTTTCGGCCTGCGTGATTTGGCAGACCGACATCCCTTGTCACTTTCGGGAGGTCAGAAGCAGCGCGTGACGCTGGCTGCCGCATACTGCTCCGATGCAGATCTCGTGGTTCTCGATGAGCCGACGAGCGGGCTTGACGGCAGAGGTGCGAAGCAGATCTCCGACTGGTGTCGGACGCTGGCGGAATTCGGAAAGACCATCGTCATCATCACCCATGACCAGTTGCTTGTGAACCTTGCGGCCGATGCGGTGATAGAGCTGGAAAGGACGTGATCATGAAAAGGGAATCGAAGGGTGCCCGTCGGTTGACGCCGATGGATCGTGCTGCGAGGCCGAGTGCTTTCGCGAAGCTGTACTACTTCATGCGGCCCGACCGCGCCCGCATGGGGGTTTCGCTCATCCTCGCCTGCATCGGAGAGGTGTGCGGTATGGTTCCGTATCTGGTCGTGGCGCTGCTTGCTGCCGGTCTCATCGATGGCAGCCTCACGCTCGAACGTGCTGGACTCCTTGCGTTGGCGGCTGCGTTCGCCCATGTCGCGCGATTCGTTCTCACCTGGCGCAGCTCGATGATGTCGCATAGGATCGCATTCAAGGCGCTGCGCACCATGCGCGAGCAGATGGCCGCCAAGATGGCGCGCGTCCCCCTGGGTACGATCGTGGATACGCCGACGGGCGTGTTCCGCAACCGTTTCGTCGACAACGTCAACATGCTCGAGGACGCGATCGCCCATTTCATGCCCGAGCTTCCCTCCAATGTATTCGGTCCGCTGTTGGCGATGACGGTCGTTTTCGTCATTGACTGGCGCATGGGCCTTGCCGGACTGGCGACCATACCCTTGGGTGTGCTGTTCTATTCAGGCATGATGCGTGGCTATCAGGAAAAGATGGCGCACTATATCGGTACGGAGAACCACATGAACTCGACGTTGGTCGAATACGTGAACGGCATCAAGGTCATCAAGGCGTTCGGTCGAACGGCCTCGTCGTACAGGGCGTTCTCGGAGGCGGTGGCAGCCTATCACGACTCTACGCTCGACTGGTTCAAGCAAAGCTGGGTGTGGATGGCGGCGATAAAGTCGGTGGTGCCCTGCACGCTTCTGGTCTCGCTTCCTGTCGGCGTGATGCTCATGTCGGCAGGCGAGCTGACGCTGCCGGCGTTCCTTTGCTGCATCGTCATTCCTCTTGGCTTCATCGGTCCTCTTATGAGATTCGCCCAGGCGGCCGGCATGGTGTCGCGCATGGACGCGTGTCTGAACGCGATCTGGGACTTTCTCGGAGAACCGGAGCTGGTCCGTCCTCAGGAGCGAGTGACGTTGGGCGATCGTTCGTTCGAGTTCGATCGGGTCTCCTTCTCCTATCACGAAGGCGCGGAAGTGCTGCACGAGGTGAGCTTCGCTACCGTGCCGGGCGAGATCACGGCGATCGTCGGGCCTTCAGGTTCAGGCAAGAGCACCATCGCCAAGCTGATGGTCGGCTTTTGGGATGCAAGCGCCGGCGCGATCCGCTTAGGTGGCATCGATGTAAAGGACATCCCGTTTACGCAGCTCATGGAAAACGTCTCCTATGTCGCGCAGGACACGTTCCTTTTCGACTGCTCGCTTGCCGACAACATCCGCATGGGAAAGCGGGATGCGACGATGGAGGAGGTGATTGCTGCCGCGAAGGCGGCGGGATGCCATGACTTCATCGAAGCGCTTCCGCATGGTTATGACACGTCGGCAGGCGAGGCGGGAGGGCGGCTCTCGGGCGGGGAGCGGCAGCGGGTGACCATCGCCCGCGCGATTCTGAAGGATGCTCCCATCGTGGTCCTGGATGAGGCCACCGCCTATGCCGATCCCGAGAACGAGGCTCTCGTCGAGCGGGCGGTCGGCCGTCTGATCGAGGGCAAGACGCTCGTGGTGATCGCCCATCGCCTCTTCACCATTAGAAATGCGCAGCAGATCCTCGTGGTCGACGGCGGAAGGGTCGTTGGGCACGGAGCGCATGAAGAGTTGCTGGCTGGAAACGAGCTGTATGGGCGCATGTGGAGCCAGCATATGAGCACGATTGAGGTGGCATAGGCATGTTTGCATTGGTGAAACGGATACTCGATCTGGCCGGCAGCTTTTCCGTGGCGGCGCGACGCAGCCTCATCATCGGAATGGCCTGCAACGTGATCAAAAGCTTTTTCATGGCGGCGATGATGATCGCCGTATTCTGGGCCTTGGAGCATCGTGACGGCTTTGGATCGGACGTCATCTGGCAATGCCTTTTCCTGTTGCTGGTAAGCGTGGCAGGGCAGTATGCGATGCAGTACGCCGTCGATGTTTCCATGGATGCTCGAGGTTTCGATATATTCAGGGATCTGCGTATACGCGTAGGCGATCGCCTGAAAGGCGCCGCGATGGGTTATTTCAGCGAGCAGCGTCTCAGCGCGATCTCCACCACGCTTGCTACCACGCTTCATCAGCTCGAGGAGTTCATGACCATCTGTCTTACGGGGCTTTCGGGCGGTGTTGCGATGGCCGTCATCATTGGCGTCGGTTTCGCCTTCGTGGCCCCGCCTGTCGCGGCGATCACGTTCGCCGGCATAGCAGCGGGCCTCCTTGTTCTGCGCGTGCTCTTGAGGCGTTCGGGCAAGGCGACGAAACGGGTGCTTGAGGCGCAGGAGTCGATGAGCGATGCAGTGATGGAATACGCGCGCGGCATGGCGGTTTTGCGTGCTTTCAGCACACCTGCGGATGCCTTGTCGTCGGTCGAGCGGAGCTTCGAGGAGAAGCGCGCGGCGGACTACGTGCAGGAAGCCGCTGGGCAGGGATTGCTGAAGCTTTACGCGCTCGTATTCAACCTGGCCAGCTGCGGCGTGCTGTTCGCTGCGTGCGCCCTGTTCCTCTCCGGTGCACTGCCCTTATCATGGGCCCTCACGCTTCTTGTAGCAGCTTTCATGATCTACGGAGAGTTGATCAGCGCGAACAACGGGGCGTTTCTCTCCAAGAAGATCGGCAATGAGCTCGATCGCGTGGACGAAGTTTGCGATATTCCTAAACAAGATGCCTCGGACAGACCGCTTGCCATGGAAGGCAACGACATTGCGCTCAATCACGTGAGCTTCGGATACGGCGATGGCCGCGAGGTTATCCATGATGTGAGCCTGTTCATCCCCGAGGGTACTACGTGCGCGATCGTGGGACCGAGCGGTTCGGGCAAGACGACGCTGGTGAATCTCATCGCCCGATTCTGGGACGTGGATTCCGGATCGGTGAAGGTGGGCGGAGCCGACGTGCGCAGCGGCACGGCCGAGAGTCTGCTTGCACGGATATCCATGGTTTTCCAAGACGTCTATCTGTTCAATGACACGGTTGAGAACAATATACGTTTCGGCGTGCCTGAGGCTACGCGCGAACAGGTCGCGGCGGCGGCCGAGGCGGCGCGCTGCCATGACTTCATCGAAGCGCTGCCTCAGGGATATGCCACGGTGCTCGAAGAGGGCGGGGCGAGCCTTTCGGGCGGCGAACGCCAGCGCATCTCCATCGCCCGGGCGATTCTCAAAGACGCGCCCATTGTCATCCTCGATGAGGCGACGAGCTCGGTCGATCCCGATAACGAGCATGATCTCATTGCTGCCTTGTCGCGGCTGACCGCAGGCAAGACCGTCATATCCATCGCCCATCGCCTGAACACTGTGAAGACGGCCGACCAGATAATCGTGCTTGACGGCGGTCGTATCGTACAGAAGGGACGCCATGGGCAGTTGATGGAGGGAGAGGGCTTGTACCGCAGCTTCATAGAGTTGAGGAAGGCTGCGGTTGGTTGGACGATCGCTTAGCGATGCGCAACGGCGGGTTATAGACGGGCTCGTCATCCCTGCATACAAAAAAAGGCGGATCGGCACGCTGCACCAAGGGGGAGAGGTGCTTGACGTGCCGTCCGCTTACGGGTAGGCGACGTTGCATCCATGGGTGTCCTCATAAAATCGACGGGTTCTAGGATCTCGGAAAAAGGGGGCAACCGATTGCCTTGAGAACCCGTCCGCTTCCCAGTGGATGTTAACCACGGGAAACTTTATACCCCAGCAGTCCGATGCGGTCAAGCGACTCTTGGAAAAAACTTTCGACATTCTTTATGCCGAGAGCCGCTTTCCGTGTGCCGGCCGCATGAATCCGTCTAGAGCTCGTAGGTTATGGCTCCCATGGTGGAGACGTCGAAGGGGAGAGCCTTCGAGAAAAGCGCGCGGAACGTCTTGGATGCGACGATGCGTTTCGCATCCTGCAAAAACGCGCGCGTGCGGTCGTTCTTGACGATGACGAGATCGGCGGTGACCGCTTGAAGAGGAACGAATAGAACGCCTCGGACGAGACTCGACGTCTGCGCGGAGCCGATGCAGACGTCGACAAGCCCATGCGCCACCAGCATCGCCGCATCGTGGGCGGTGGCCGCTTCGCTTTCGTAGCCTTCGACGTCTTGGGCGACGAGCTCGAACGCGGCGATCTTCTCATCGAGGATCACGCGCTCCGCCGTGCCGCGCGGCCTGTTCGCAAGAGTGCCGCCGCGGCGGAAGAGGGAGCTCCAGCTCGTGATGCCTTTCGGGTTGCCTTCTCTCACGATAAGCCCGATGGGATAGGAAGCGATGCGCACGACGACCAATGAGGTTCCAGGGATCAGACGCTGGACATAGGGGATGGTGCAGCTATCGGTCTTTCGATCGTGCAGGCACGTGACGGCCGCATCCGCATCTCCCGCATAGAGGCTTGCCAGGGCTGCATAGTCGCACATGGCCCGATGCGCGACGTTCAAGCCATGCGCGCGCAACAGGCCGGTCACCTCATCGCAGACCGATCCCTTGCCTGCGATGACGAACGGATCGGCATCCGGCTTGAAAGGAGCGATGGCATCGGCGATGTCGTGCGTCGATGGTCTTGTGCCCGCATCCGCATCGGCGAGGCTCTCTCCTCTGACGCGTGCGAGGTATTCGGTCACGTCGTCGAGGGTGAAGAGGAGCTTGCGTCCCATTCGATAGACTTCAGCTCGCCGGATTTCGCCAACGCATAGACCGCGTTCCGTCCGATTCGCAGAATCCTTGCCACGTCGCTTGCGTTCAGTGCTATGTCGCTCGGTGTCATATATATCCAATCAGAATATAGTGATATAAGAATAATAAACGAGGACGGAAAATGAGCAAGAGGGACGAATCGGGATCGAGATTGTGATGAATGGCCGTCGCGCTGCATGGAGCTCCGAATGGATGACATAGTGGATTTCGTCAGAAAGGCAGGGCGGCGAAGGGCCGCATCTGCATGAGAGAAGGCCGGCGCGACGCGACGGCCGGGAAAGGAACGAGCATGAAGATTTCCGCACGCAACCAGATCAAGGGCACCGTCAAGACCGTCAAGGAAGGCGCCGTCAACGCGGTCGTCGTCATCTGCCGCGGCAACCATAACCCCATCACCGCCGACATCACCATGGCGGCCGTCGAGGAGCTTGGCCTGGCCGAAGGCAAGGAATGCTACGCCGTGATCAAGGCCACTAACGTCATGTTCGCCACCGAGCGCATCGCCGGTCTGTCCGCGCGCAACCAGATCGAGGGTACCGTCGTCTCCGTCAAGGAAGGCGCCGTCAACGGGCATGTGACCATCGAGGATGAAGACGGCGTGCGCATTTCCGGTTCCATCACCAATGCCTCCATCCAAGAACTCGGTCTGGCCGAGGGCAAGAAGGCCGTCGCCGTCATCAAGTCCACCGACGTCATGGTCGCCGTCGACTAGAAGACTTCGAGCCGCACGCGTCTTTTTCGCCGAACATCGGATCACGAGGGCCTGGCCTCAGGAATTCATCCTGTGCCAGGCTCTTCTCTTAGGCTGCTTTTCCTTGAATCCGTGCGATTGGGGCAAAAGAGTGCCGTGGGCTATGCGTCGCCCCATCACCTTAATCTCAAGCAGCATCCCGCCGTGTGCCTTTGAGGCCCGATGGCGGATTCGCTGCGGAATTAACCTGTTCACAATAAAAGGGGGAGTACAATCTCGCGCAATGCGAGATGCGCGCCTGATGTGCCGCGCCCGAAGCGAGGAAAAGCGATGGTATCTATGGACAAGAAGGATCTGGACTGGGGCAACCTGGGGTTCGGCTATATGAAGACCGACTTCAGCTACGTTTGCGATTACAAGGACGGAGCTTGGGGCGAGGGAAGGCTCACGCGCGACCATACGGTGACGCTCAGCGAATGCTCCGGCATCCTGCATTACTGCCAGGAGGTCTTCGAAGGCCTCAAAGCCTACACCACCAAGAACGGCGACATCGTCTGCTTCCGTCCCGACCTGAATGCCGCTCGCATGCGCTCTTCCGCTGAACGCCTGGTTATGCCTCCGTTCCCCGAAGGTCGTTTCATCGACGCCGTCAAACAGGTCGTTTCGGCCAATGCCGCTTGGGTTCCGCCGTACGGTTCGGGCGCCACGCTCTACGTCCGTCCGTTCATGTTCGCCACGGGCGAGGTCATCGGCGTGAAGCCGGCGGACGAATATCAGTTCCGCATCCTCGTCACGCCGGTCGGCCCCTATTTCAAGGGGGGCGACGAGGCCATCACGATCACGGTCGCCCGATACGACCGCGCGGCGCCGCATGGCACCGGCGGTATCAAGGCGGGCCTGAATTACGCGATGAGCCTCTATCCATATGAAGAGGCGCACAGAAACGGCTATTCCGAAAACCTCTACCTCGATTCCGCGACGCGCACCTACGTCGAAGAGACCGGCGGCGCCAACGTGCTGTTCGTGAGCAAGGACGGCACGCTCGTCGTGCCGCAGTCGGCGACGAATTCCATCTTGCCTTCGATCACGCGCCGCTCGCTCGTGACCGTGGCCGCCGACATGCTCGGCATGACGGTCGAGGAGCGACCGGTCGCGTTCGCCGAAGTGCTCAACGGCGATTTCGTCGAATGCGGGCTGTGCGGAACCGCTGCCGTCATCTCGCCCGTGGGCCGCATCAAGGCCGACGGCGTCGATGCGGTCTTCCCCGACGGCGCGGAAACGTCCGGTCCCGTCATGAAGAAGCTGCGCGCTACCCTGACCGCCATCCAGAGCGGCGAGCTTGCAGGTCCCGAGGGCTGGGTCGTCAAAATCGCATAGATCGCGGACATAGTTTTACGATGCAATAGGCGGGTGCGGGCTTCGGCGCGCGCCCGCTTCATGTATAGTTCGGTGGTTCAAGCATTCATGTCAAAGCGTCGTTCGAAGAGAATCATGGAGCACATGGGAGACACGCTGGAAACGCAGGAGGCCGCCTTCGACGTCAGGCGTCTGCTCATGCTGGGGCTCGGGTTCGGCTGCCTGTTCGGCGCGACGGGCGCCGCCATGTTCGGCGCGGGAGGCTACTTCGGTCCGGTCTCGTCTTTCGGCGACGTGTCGACCCCTGCCGCCATGTGCCTGCGCCTCGGCGCCATCGCGCTGATCGCCGTGCTGGGCCTTGCGGGCCGCCATGCGGTTCGCATGCCTCTTGTCATCGGCGCTGCCGTCGCCGCCGCTGCCGGCGACATCGGCGTGTCCCTTGTGCCTTCGGTCCCGCTTTCCATCGCGGCCGGCGCGCTCGAAGGGGCGGGCGAAGGCGTGCTGCTCTATGCCTGGTTCATGCTCCTTTCTTTGCGGCATCGCGAGGAGATCGTCTTCGCGACCCTCATCGGCTTTCTCGTGGCCTGGGCTTCCTTCGTCGCCGCCCCGCATCTCGATCGCACGATGCAGGCCGCGCTCTATGCCGTTCTCACGTTCGTCTCGGCATTCGCGTTTCTGCACGAAGACGCCTCCTGTGCTTCCTGCGCGCCCGACGGCGGATTCGACCGCTCCCAGATCGCACGTATCCCGTGGTTTTCCGTGTGCGTCACGATCCTGTGCACGATGCTCGCATCGGCGCTCTTCGGCACCGTGAGCATCGTGTTTCCCGCCACGAACGGCTCGCTTACCTATGCGCTGTTCGCGACCACGACGCTCGCCGATATCATGATCACCTACATGCTCATGACGCTCGCGAAGGATTGGACGCAGTCCGTCTGGATTCCCACGCTCGTGATGCTCTTCATCGCCTTGCTCTTCTCGTGCTTCATGACGACCGACGCCATTCGGCTCGCTGTCGCGCTCATGATGGCCACGATGTTCGGCTACTTCTTCCTGCGCTGGCCCGTCTTCGCCGGCATGCTGTCCGACCTGCGGCTTCCGCGCTCTTTTGCGGCCGGCATCGTGCTGGTGCTGACCAACGGCTTCTTCATGTACCGTCTCGGCGAAAGCGTGGGACGTTCTCTTCCCGAAAGCGTCTTCAACGTCAACGGCGTAGCGGGCGTCATGACGCTTCTCGTCGTGGTCTCCTTCGGTATCGCGGCTGGCCTTGCGCGGATTCTTTCTACGAAGGGCGGCATTGCGGCCGCCTTCTCCGGCAGCGCGGGCACGGATGCCGAGGAAGCCTCTGCGGGCGAACCGGCCGATCCCGTCGCGGCCTTCGCCGAGACGCTCGAATCGCACTTCGATGATTTGTCCGCCCAATTCGGGCTCACGCCGCGCGAACGCGAGATCGCCATGCTCACCGCGCAGGGGTTCACCTCCACCTATATCGCTGATAAGCTCGTCATCTCCGCGAGCACAGTGCGCTTCCATCAGCAGAACGTTTATCGCAAGCTCGACATCCATTCGCGCCACGAGCTCATCGAACTTGCCAACGCCGATCTCATTGCCGCATCCCGCAACGCGTAACGCGCCCCGCAGCCATGCGCATCGTGTGGAGCGCATGCAGCCTCGGGTAACTTTTAATTCGAAAACACCCAGCTCACATGACACCTGATAAGTCTGTTGGGCGTTCTATCTCCGCATATGGATGAAAACCGTGCATCCCGTCAGGTGAAGAGAACGCACGTCTTGCCTAGTATCGTTTCGTCGATGCCTGCGTGCGCGAAGCGCGCGGCGGGCAAGGGGCCGTTCGATCGGAAGGGGGAAGCGAGGCGCGCGCGTGCGCTGTCTCGCTGAAAAGACGTTGAATTCGACGACTGCTGAAGTTGCCGCGGGGCATGCGTCCTCGGCGCAGGGCGCGCCGCACGATCGCCGCATTGCGCCCTATCCTCTCTACCTATACCTTGACGGCCAGCCGGTCGTCGTCGTCGGCGCGGGCGCCGTTGCCGAACGCAAGATCGCAACGCTTCTCGAGCGTGGCGCATCCGTCACCGTCGTGGCCCCCGATGCCACCGACGAGGTGAAGCGCTGGGCTGCGGACGGGCGCATCCGCTGGCATGAGCGCGGATACCGCACGGGCGACCTTGCGGGGGCGCTGCTCGTCATCGGGTCGACATCCGACGAAGCGGTCAACCGCCTCGTCTTCGACGATGCGTGCGAGGCGCACCAGCTCGTGAACATCGTGGACGTTCCCGAGCTCTGCACCTGCATCGTGCCGTCCATCATGCGTCGCGGCCGGCTGCAGATCGCAGTTTCGTCCGCAGGTGCCGCGCCGACGATCGCGCGCGATATCCGCCTCGGCCTCGAAGAGGCCTATCCCGCCTATTGGGCCGACTACATCGACCTTCTCGGCGATGTCCGCATGCTCGTGAAGCAGCGGGTCGAAGGCCCCGCGTCTGCGAGGCGCCCGCTTTACGAGGCTGTCGCCGCGAGCGACCTGCTCGAGCGCATTGCCGCAGGAGAGCGTCCCGAAGCCGAGGATATCTACGCCGCCGTCGTCATGCCCCTGCTCGAGGGAGGCACGCGATGAGCTTGGTCTGCATGGGGGCGAGCTATAAAACCGCTCCGATCGCCGTGCGCGAGCGCATCGCTCTCGCGCATGAGGACATCCCCGCCGCCCTTGCCGAGCTGGCGGACGGCAGCGGCATCAAGGAATGCCTGATCCTTTCGACCTGCAACCGTATCGAGGCATACGTCGACGCCAAGACCGACCGCATGGGCATCGACGCGCTGACGGCGTTTTACGAACGGCGTGCGGGTGTGCCCCTGCCCGAGGGCGCCTTCTTTCTCGAGCGCGGCATGGCCGCCGCGACGCACCTGTTCCGCGTCGTCTGTTCGCTTGATTCTCAGGTTTTGGGCGAAGCCCAGATCCTCGGGCAGACGCGCGGCGCCTTTGAGGATGCCGTCGCGGCCGGCACCTGCACCGATGTGCTCATGCATCTGTTCAAGGATGCGCTGCATCTCGGCAAGCGCGCCCGTGCGGAAACCGCCATCGGCCAGGATTCCGTATCGCTTTCGACAACGGCCTTCAATGTGGCGCGCCGGGCGTTTCCCGACCTGCCCGATCGCCGCGTCATGTTCGTCGGTGCGGGCGAGATGGCCCGTCTTGCCTCGACGTATCTGACGGAGGCAGGCGTGAACGACATCGTCGTGTCCTCCCGCTCCCGCGAACACGCACGGGCCCTCGTCGAGGCCTGCGGCGGGCGCGTCTGCGCGGACGGCTCTTTTTACGAAGAGTTGGCCTGTGCCGACGTCGTCTTCTCCATGACTTCGTCGCGCGAATGCGTCATCTGCGCCGATGAGCTTTCGGCCGCGCGCGATCGTGCGGGCATGCAGGGACGGGCGTGCGTGATCATCGATGAAGCCGTCCCGCGCGACGTCGAGGACGCCTGCGCCGACATCGACGGCGTGCGCCTGTACAACCTCGAGGCGCTCGCCTCCATCGTCGACGAAGGCATGGCCGAGCGCGTCGCTTCGGTCGGCGACGTGGAACGGCTCATCGCCGAGGCCGAGGAATCGTTCTTCGCCTGGATGCAGCAGCGCAACGTCGTGCCGACGATCAAGGCGATCTACGCGAAGGGCGAAGCCGCGGTCGATGCCGAGCTTTCGCGCGCCATGCGCAGTCTCACTTCGGTGCGCGGCGAGGAGGTCTCGGACGACGAGCGTGCCGTGCTCGAGGCCTTCGGCAGCTCGATCATGAAGAAGATCCTGCACGGCCCGACGATTCGCCTTCGCAAGGAATCGTCCTCGGCCGATTCGTACTACTACACGGGGGCCGCACGCTACCTGTTCGGCATCGAGACGTTCCCTCTCGGCACGCACCATCATGCCTGCGGCACCGCATGCAGGTCGGGATTGCCGTGTCCGGTGGGCGTCGACGAGAGTCATCGGGAAGTCTGCAGCTCGAGGGGGATTGCACATGCATAACGATACGTGCGTCATCGGGACGCGGGGAAGCGCGCTCGCGCTCTGGCAGGCCCATGCCGTGAAGCGCGCGATCGAGGCGTCGCGCCCCGACGTCTCCTGCGAGATCCGCGTCATCAAAACGACAGGCGACCGCAACCTCGCGATACCGCTTGCCGAAATCGGCGATAAAGGCCTGTTCACTAAAGATCTCGAGGCGGCCCTTGTCGCCGAGGAGGTGGATATCTGCGTCCATTCCATGAAAGACGTCCCGACCGAGCTCGCGGACGGCTGCGGCATCGCGGCCATGCTCGAGCGCGCCGATGCGCGCGACGTGATCGTCTGCGGTCCCCGCATCCAGGCGGCATGCCTCGCGGACGTTCCCGCCGGATCGCGTCTCGGGACCGGCTCGCTACGCCGCGTCGCTCAGATTCGGGCGGGCTTTCCCGACATCGTTCCGACGCCCATCCGCGGCAACGTGGACACGCGCATCGCCAAGGCGTGCGGCGAGGAATACGAAGGCGCCGTGCTTGCGGCGGCCGGCGTGACGCGCATGGGCCTGGCCGACCGTATCGCGGCCTATATCCCCGTAAGCGAGATCGTTCCGGCCGTCGGCCAGGGAGCCGTGGGGATCGAGGCGCGTCTCGGCGACGAGCGCGTCTGCGAACTCTGCGCTCGCATCGACGATGCGGCCACGCGCGTCTGCGTCGAAGCCGAGCGTATCGTGCTCTGCGCTCTCGAGGGCGGCTGCCAGGTTCCCATGGGCGCCTATATGCGTTTCGATAGCGGCGACATCGCGGCCGATGCCGTCGTCGCCTCCGTCGACGGATCGCGCGTCGCGCGCGTTGCGCTTCGCGTGCCCGCATCCGATGCGACTCCGGCCGACGTCGCCAGGCGCGTGCTCGCCGAGCTTTCGGCCCAAGGCGCCGATGTCATTCTCGAAGAGATCCGCGCGCAGGAGGCGGGCCGATGAGCGTTTCCACCCATGTCGCGCTCGTCGGCGCCGGTCCAGGTGATGAGGGGCTTTTGACCTGCGAAGGTGCGCGCCTCATCGAATCCGCGGATATTATCGTCTACGACTACCTCTCCAATCCGCGCCTGCTCGGGCGCGCACGCGCGGACGCGCGTCTCGTGTACGTGGGGAAGAAGGGCTTCTCGGGGCATATCACCCAGCCCGAGATCAACGATATCCTGATCGATCTTGCGCGCGAACTGGACGCGGCCTTCAAGGCGCGTCTCGCATCCCGTCCGGCCGACGCCGCGCGCACCGAGTCGGGAATCCGGGCCCCTCTGCTCGTGCGTCTCAAGGGCGGCGATCCGTTCGTGTTCGGGCGCGGCGGGGAAGAGGCCCTTGCGCTGCGCGGGGCGGGCATCCCGTTTTCCGTCGTTCCCGGCATCACGAGCGGTATCGCCGCACCGGCTTACGCGGGCATTCCCGTCACGCATCGCGGCGTCGCGTCGTCGGTCACGTTCGTGACCGGCAACGAGGATCCGACCAAGGACGAGACGGCGCTCGATTGGGAGTCGCTCGCGGGCATGGTGAAGGCGGGTGGGACGCTCTGCTTCTATATGGGCATGCGCAACCTTTCTTCGATCGCCGGACACCTTGCGGCCCAGGGTGTCGAGGCGGACTGCCCCTGCGCGCTCGTGCGCTGGGGAACCACGCGCGAGCAGCGCACGCTCGTCGCGCCTTTGTCCGATGCCGCCCGTCGTGCCGAAGAGGCCGGCTTCACGGCCCCCGTCATGACGGTCGTGGGGCAGGTCGCGCGCCTGCGCGAAGATCTCTCCTGGTTCGAAGACGCGCCGCTTTTCGGCAGGCGCATCCTCGTCACGCGCTCGCGCACGCAGGCCTCTGCCTTCACGCGCAGGCTCGAGGCGCTCGGCGCGCAGGTCGTCGAGGTTCCGACGATCGACATCGCGCCGCCTGAGTCGTTCGATGCCCTCGATGCGTCCTTGAACGCCCTCGATGGGTTCTCGTGGGTCGTCTTCACGAGTGCGAACGGCGTCGAGGCGTTCTTCGAGCGCCTGCGCCGCCGCACCGCGCTGCCGCACGACGCCCGCGCGCTCGCGCATGCCCGCATAGCCGCCATCGGCCCGGCGACTGCCGATGCCCTGCGCGCGCACGGCATCGAGGCCGATGCGGTTCCGCACGAGTATCGCGCAGAGGCCGTCTTCGATGCGATGCGCGAGCGCGGGCTCGATGCGGACGATGCGGTGCTCATCCCGCGCGCCCAGGTCGCACGCGAGGCGCTGCCCGAGATGCTTGCCGGCATCGGGTGCGCGGTCACCGTCGCGCCCGCCTATCGAACCGTCGTTCCCGGCACGAGCGCCGACGCGGCGAGGGCGGCGCTTGCCGACGGCGTCGATGCGGTGACGTTCACCTCGTCGTCCACCGCGGAAAACCTCGTCGCCCTGCTCGGCGAAGATGCGCCCGCGCTGCTTGCGGACGCGCGCCTGTTCTCCATCGGGCCCATCACCACGGCCACCCTCGAGCGCCTGGGCTTCCCGCCCGCCTCGACCGCATCCTCCTACACCATTCCGGGCCTCGTCGACACGCTGCTCGAGGCCTTCGCTTCCCCGGATGAGACCGCTTTTCCACGAAAGGACCACCGATGATCGGAATCTCCAAGCTGTACTGCGGCGCCGTCGAGCCCGCCGACGTCTTGCGCTATCGACGCATGTCCAAGGAACTCCCGAGCGGCCTGCTTCAGTTCTCCAAGGACAAGAAGCCCGTCGTCGTCTGGAACTGCACGCGCACCTGCAACCTCAAGTGCGAGCATTGCTACGCGCTTTCCGACGCGAAGCGCTACGATCAGCTATCCACCGAAGAGGCCAAGGCCATGATCGACGATCTGGCGGATTTCGGCGCGCCGGTGCTTCTGTTCTCGGGCGGCGAGCCGTGCGTGCGCCCCGATCTGGTCGAGCTCATGCAGCATGCGAAGGATCGCGGCATGCGCGTCGTCATCTCCACCAACGGCACTCTGATCACGCCCGAGCTCGCACGCCGCTTCGCCGAAGTCGGCCTGTCCTACGTCGGCGTCTCCTTCGACGGAGATCCCGAAACCCACGACCGCTTCCGCGGCGTGGAAGGCTCCTTCGACGCGGCGCTCCAGGGCCTCAAGAACGCCCAGGATGCGGGCATCAAGGTCGGCCTGCGCTTCACGATCAACAAGCACAACTGGGAAGAGATCAACGACATCTTCGACCTCATGCAGGCAAACGGCATCAACCGCGCGTGCTTCTACCACCTGGTCTATGCCGGCCGCGGTTCCGAGATGATCGAAGAGGACCTGACCCATGATCAGACGCGCAAGGCCGTCCGCCTGATCATGGACCGCACGAAGCAGTGGTTCGACGAGGGCGGCACGCCCGAGATCCTCACGGTCGACAACCATGCCGACGCTCCGTTCGTCTACATGGAGCTTCTGAAGGAAGACCCCGAGCGCGCCGAGAAGGTCATGCAGCTGCTCCAGTGGAACCAGGGCAACTCCTCGGGCAACGGCATCGCATCGATCAACTGGGACGGCGACGTCTACGCCGACCAGTTCTGGCGCCATTACAGCTTCGGCAACGTCAAGGACCGCCCGTTCTCCGAGATCTGGTCCGACGTCTCGCGCTCGACCGAGGCTTCCGAGCTCATGTACCGCCTCAAGGACAAGCGTCCCTGGGTCAAGGGCCGCTGCCATGACTGCCGCTGGCTCGATGTGTGCGGCGGCAACTTCCGCGTCCGCGCCGAAGCGGCCACGGGCGATCTGTGGGCGAGCGATCCGGCGTGCTATCTGACCGACGAGGAGATCGCGCGCACGGGCGACGAGCCTGCGCCTATCGTCGAGGCGCCCGTCGAGGACGACGTCGCCGCCGCGGCCATCGCGTAGGGCCGCATCCTTCGAGCCATCCGTTGATTTCAAGGGGGTCCATCACCATGGAATACGGGAAGTTCCCGGCATATCGCCCGCGCCGCATGCGCGAGACCGAGACGATGCGCCGCTACATCCGCGAAACCGAGCTGTCTGCCAAGGATTTCATCTATCCGCTCTTCGTGAAGCCGGGCATCGGCCTGCGCGACGAGATTCCCTCGATGCCGGGCGTCTACCAGGTGTCTATCGATATGCTCGAAGCCGAGATGCGCGAGCTTGCAGGTCTGGACGTGACGTCGGTCCTGCTCTTCGGCATCCCGTCGCGCAAGGACGAATGCGGAAGCGAGGCCTACGACGACCATGGCATCGTGCAGGAGGCCGTCCGCGCGATCCGCGCGAAAGCTCCGGCGATGACCGTCGTCACCGACGTCTGCATGTGCGAGTACACGAGCCACGGGCACTGCGGCAAGCTCGACGGGAACGGCGACGTCGACAACGATGCGACGCTCGAGTGGCTGGCCGCCGAGGCCGTCAGCCATGCGAAGGCAGGCGCGCACATGGTCGCCCCCTCCGACATGATGGACGGGCGCGTGGGCTTCATCCGCGCCGCGCTCGATGCGGCGGGCTTCGCGAACGTCGGCATCATGTCGTATTCGACCAAGTACGCAAGCGGCTTCTACGGTCCCTTCCGCGACGCCGCCGATTCGGCGCCGTCCTTCGGCGACCGCCGTTCCTACCAGATGGATCCCGCCAATGCCGAGGAAGGCGTGCGTGAATCCGCGCTCGACATCGCCGAAGGCGCCGACATGGTCATGGTCAAGCCCGCGCTGCCGTATCTCGATGTGCTTTCGCGCGTCAAGACCGAGCTGCGCTTCCCGACGGTCGCCTACAACGTGTCCGGCGAGTATTCGATGGTCAAGGCCGCGGCCGCGAACGGCTGGATCGACGAGCGTCGCGTCGTCCTCGAGCTTCTGACCTCCATCAAGCGCGCCGGCGCCGACATGATCATCACCTATCACGCCAAGGAGGCCGCTCGTTGGCTTGCCGAGGAGGCCTCATGCCTGGAATAGTCGAAACGTCCGAATCCTTCGCCGTCGCTCCGGGCTCGCATGCTCCGGCGCCCGGCGCAGCCGTGCATCCGGGAACGCATCCGTCCGCGCATGAGGGCGGCCTGCAGGTGTCGGGCGCCACGGGCGCGCGCGGGCGTTCTTCGTACCGTCCCGGCGCAGGTGCCGCTGCCCAGGCCTATCAGGCGCGCACCGGCATCCAGCCGCCCAAGATCGTCGCATGGGAGATAACCCGCAGCTGCAACCTGGCCTGCGCGCACTGCCGCGCGGCGGCGCATTGCGAGGCGTATCCGGGCGAGCTGTCGCTCGACGAGTGCAAGGCCGTCATGGACGACATCGCCTCGATCACCGACCCGATCCTCATCGTCACGGGCGGCGAGCCTCTCATGCGTCCTGACATCTGGGAGATCATCGACTATGCCTTCGAGGTGGGGCTGCATCCGGTCATCGGCACCAACGGCACGCTCATCACCGACGAGATCGCGAAGAAGATCGCCGAGCACGGCATCCCGCGCGTCTCGGTGTCGCTCGACTTCCCGACCGTCGAGGGCCAGGATGCGTTCCGCGGCGTCAGCGGCGCCTTCGAAGACACGGTGACGGGCATTCGCAACCTTGAGAAATACGGGGTCGGCGTGCAGGTGAACTCAACCGTCACCAAGATGAACAACGATATGGTGGACGATCTGCACGACCTGTCCGAGGATCTGGGCGCGGCGGCCTTCCATCCGTTCCTGCTCGTGCCGACCGGCCGCGGGGAGGACCTCGTGGACGTCGAGCTGACGCCTGACGAATACGAAGAGGTTTTGACCTGGGCTTTCAAGCGTCAGGAAACCTCCCCGATGAGCTTCAAGCCCACCGATGCGCCCCAGTACTACCGCATCATGCGCCAGGAGGCCGCCAAGCAGGGCATCAAGATCACGCCGCAGACCCACGGCATGCAGGCCATGACGCGCGGATGCCTGGGCGGCATCACCTTCGTCTTCATCAGCCATACGGGAGACGTGCAGCCCTGCGGCTACTTCGACATGCAGCTCGGTAACGTCAAGGAGACGCCGTTCTCCGAGATTTGGACGAATTCCCCGGTTTTCGACGACCTGCGTCATTACGACCGCCTGAAGGGCAAGTGCGGCGCCTGCGAATACAAGGGCGTCTGTGGCGGCTGCCGTGCGCGCGCCCTCTCGCTTACAGGCGACTACCTGCAGGAGGAGCCGTACTGCGCCTACGTGCCGCGCGGCTATGCGCAGGATGCGGTGCTCGATGTCGCCCAGGCTCGCTTCCCGCTCGCGGCCGACCCGTACGGCGTGCTCGCCGATGCGCTCGGATTCACGCGCGATACGGTGAAAGACGCCGCCTGGTCGCTCTTCCGCACGAAGGCGGTGCGCCGCATCGGCGCCTCGTTCGATTCGCGCAAGCTCGGCTATTCCTCGGCGCTCTGCGCCATGGCGGTGCCGGGAGATGCCGCGGCGCTCGAGGCCGCTGCTGCGATCGTCGGATCGTATTCCCAGGTCACGCATAATTATGGACGCGACAACCGCTACAATCTCTGGTTCACGCTCATCACGCGCTCGGAAGGGGAGCGCACCCGCATCCTCGATCAGATCCGCATGCGCACGGGCGTTTCGGACGTCCTGTGCATGCAGGCGACGAAGACCTACAAGATCCGCGTCGACTTCGCGACCGGCGCCGCATCCGCGGATGCGCGCTGCGAGGCGCGAGAAGCGCTCGACGCCGCGGCCGGGGCGCTTCCGGACCCTGCGTGCGTGCGCCCCTTCGATGCGGGCGATCCCTTCGATGTCGAGCTCGTGCGCTGGGCGCAGGACGACGTGACGTCCGCGGGCCTCGATTTCTCCGCTCCGTATGCGCGGCTCGGATTGTCCGAGGATGCGGGCATCGACGGCATCTCCGGCGCATCGAAGCGCATGCAGCCCGCCCAGGGGTGTGCCCATGGCTCGGCCATCTCCGAGGTCGCGGCGAGGCACGGTCATGCGGGCGCATCGTCGGGCGTCGCGGGGCACCCCTCGGGGCATCCCGGCATGCATCCCTCGGGCGCCCCGGCGGAGCATCCTCATGGCTCGCGCGGGCTTCAGGGCGCAGGGCATCCGGTCGGACATCCCGGCGGGCTTGCCGCAGGCTCTTTGCCCGGCGCCTTCGCCTCCGACGCCGCCATGGACGAGGCGGCGGCCGCCATCGGCGCCTGCCAGCTGTTCGACGACCCGTATGCGCAGGGTGCGCGCCGCATATCCGCGCGCATCGGACGCAAGGTCTCGGAAGCCGAGGTCATCGCCCGTATCCGTGATTTCAAGGCCGATGGGACCATCCGCCGCTTCGGCGCCATGGTGCGCCACCATAAGGTGGGCTACGCCTGCAATTCCATGACCGTCTGGGATCTTCCGGACGAGAAGGCCGATGCGGCGGGCGAGGTCTTCGCGAAGGCCCCGTTCGTGTCGCACTGCTACGCGCGTCCCCGCGCGCGATCCTGGCCGGGAAACCTCTACGCCATGACGCACGCGCGAACCGCCGAAGAACTGTCCTCGCATATCGAAGAGCTGAAGGCTATGCTTGTCAAGGCGGGCGTCGAGGCGAGGGGCATGGAATCGCTCACGACGACGCGCGAGTTCAAGAAGGCATCCATGCGCTATTTCGAGGAGTGATCATGACCATCGGCAGAGAGCGCTCGTCGCGCGATTTCGCGCACGCGAAAACCGTCATCCCCGGAGGCGTGAACTCTCCGGTCCGCGCCTTCCACAAGGTCGCGTGCGATCCGGTCTTCTACGACCATGCGCAGGGGAGCCGCGTATGGGACGTCGACGGCAACGAATACCGCGATTTCATCTGCTCATGGGGGCCGATGATCTTCGGGCACGGCGACGCCGACGTGCTGTCCGCCGTGCGCGCCCAGCTCGAGCGCGGCGTGTCCTACGGCGCCCCGTGCGAGGCCGAGCTCAAGCTCGCCGATAAGATCTGCGAGGTCGTGCCGAACGTCGAGGAAGTCCGCATGGTGTCGTCGGGCACCGAGGCGACCATGACGGCCATCCGTCTTGCACGTGGATTCACCGGGCGCGACAAGTTCATCAAGTTCGCGGGCAACTACCACGGGCATAGCGACTCGCTGCTCGTGAGCGCCGGCTCGGGCGTCGCGACGCTCGGCATCCCCGATACCCCGGGCGTGACGGCGAAAACGGCGAGCGACACGCTCGTGGCCGGCTACAACGACCTTGCATCGGTGCGCGCGTCCTTCGAGGCGAATCCGGGCGACGTCGCGGCCGTCATCGTGGAGCCCGTGTCCGGCAACATGGGCGTCGTCGCGCCCGATCGGGGTTTTCTCGAAGGGTTGCGCGCGCTGTGCGACGAATTCGGGGCAGTGCTCATCTTCGACGAGGTCATCACCGGCTTTCGCGTGGCGCTCGGCGGCGCGCAGGAGCGCTTCGGCATCCGTGCGGACCTCGTGACCTTCGGCAAGATCATCGGCGGAGGCTTTCCCGTGGGATGCGTCGGCGGCGCGGCGCGCATCATGGACGCGCTCGCTCCGGCGGGCCCGGTCTATCAGGCGGGTACGCTTTCAGGCAATCCCGTCGCGATGGAAGCGGGCCTTGCCCAGGTCACGAAGCTGCAGCAAACCGAGGGGCTCTACGAGCGGCTCGACGAGGCGGGGCGGCGCCTGGCGCGCGGCCTGCGCGGCGCCATCGCCGACGCGCGCGTTGCGGCGACAGTGAACCGGTTCGGCTCGCTCGCGACCGTCTTCTTCTCGCCTGAGCCGGTGCGCGATTGGGACACGGCGTCCGTCTGCGATCAGCCGGCGTTCGCGCGCTATTTCCAATCGATGCTCGATCAGGGCTTCCTCATAGCTCCGAGCCAGTTCGAGGCCATCTTCCTGTCGGCAGCCCATACGGACGAGGACATCGACGCCTTCATCCGCGCCGCCCGCGTCGCGCTCGGCGCATAGCATCTTCGGGTCGCTTCGATCTCGAGCATGCCTGAAGCCGCCCGGCCGCGCTTGGCGCGCAGGTCGCTTCGCGTCGTCCTTGCGCCGCCCCGTGCTTCTCGTTGCGAAAATTTGGTGGGAGAGGAGCATGCGGGCGGCTCAGGGCGCGCATTGGATATAATGCTAAATCGCCCTCATCGTCTAGCGGCCAAGGACGCCGGCTTCTCAGGTCGGAAACGGAGATTCGAATCCTTCTGAGGGCACCAGTCGTATTCTCAACGCGCCGGGTCGTCTCGGCGCGTTCGCATTGCGCGGCGCCAGGCATGCCTTCGCCGCGCACCGGCGTCTCAGGAAGGGGGCGATCCCTTTGGGCGAAACCAAGACCATGGTCTTCACCGGTCGGCGCATGCTCGTCAACAGCCTCGGGCTCGAACCCGGCAAGACGTATGACGTGATGCCTCTCGAGCGCCGTTTCGGCAAGACGGGGTTCTGGGTCGAAGTGACCGACGGGCTCGACGTCTGCCGCTGCCCGTACAAGAGCACGGACGATTTCAGGGCGAGCTGGGCGTCCGCAGCGCATTCGACGCGCTAGCCGCGTCCATGCCAGCCGCGATTCTGTGGGAGGTGCCGAGGCGTGGCTTTCGGAAGAACGGTCTTCATAGGCAACCCCGCCGCGAACAACGGGGCCGGCGCCGCAGACATCGCCGCCCTTGAATCGCTCGCGCAGGCGAGCGCGGCGTCGTTCTCGTCGCTCGAATTCATACGGACCGCGGGTCCGGGCGATGCCGCTGCGCGCGCGCGGGCCGTCGAGGCCGACCTCGTCGTCGCCGTCGGAGGCGACGGCACCATCCACGAGGTCGTTTCGGGCCTTATGGAGCGTCCGCCCGCCGATCGCGCGAGCCTCGGCGTCATCCCGTGCGGCAACGGCAACGATTTCGCGCGCACGCTCGGCATGCCCGTCGGTGTGGCGCAGGCGTTCCCCGCGCTGCTTGCCGCCGAGGAGCGGCCGCTGGACGTCGGCCTGTGCAACGGCGTCCCCTTCATGCAGACGCTGTCGTTCGGTTTGGATGCGGCCATCGCGCTGGGTACGCACGACCGTCGCGCGCGCACCGGGCAGACGGGCACGTCGCTGTTCGTGTCGGAAGGCATCGAGCAGCTGCTCCACCATCGCGACGAATACGCGTTCGAGGCGGCCTTCGACGGTATGGCCGAACGCGGGCGCATGATGATGTTCGCGGTGCAGAACGGCCGCACCTACGGCGGCGGCTTCGATATCTGTCCCGAGGCCGAGCCTTCGGACGGCATGCTCGATATCTGCTATGCCTCGGCCCCGCTCGGGCTCGTCCCGGCGTTGCTACTCTTCTTGCGGGCGAAGGGCGGCAACCATGTCGGTTCGCGCAAGATGACGTTCCATCGCGTCCGCGCGCTCGACGTCGCCTTCGATCCGTCGCCTCCCGCCCAGATCGACGGGGAGCGCATCGAATCGCCGCGCTATCGCGTTCAGATCGAGCCTGCGGCGCTTTCCGTCCTGTTCGCTCGGCGATGATGGCCGCATGACGACCTTCTCCTTCGTCCTCGTCCTTTGCTTCGCGGTGCTCGCATCCGCGGTCGTTCACCAGGTCGTGAGCCGCGTCTCCATGCCGCTCGTGCAGATCGGCCTCGGCGCCGCCATCGCCTTGCTCGGCGGCGTGTCCATGTACCATTTCCAGGCGGATTCCGAGCTCTTCCTCGTGCTGTTCATCGCCCCTCTGCTGTTTCAGGAAGCGCGCGGCGTCGACAAGGTCGCGCTTTGGTCGAACCGCCGCCCCGTGGCGTCTCTGGCCATCGGGCTCGTGGTCGCCGTTGCGCTCATCGTCGGCTTCTTCGCGCATGCGATCGAGCCGTCCATCCCGCTCGCCGCCGCCTTCGCCCTGGGCGCCGCGCTCGGACCCACCGACGCGGTGGCCGTCTCGTCGCTTTCCAAACGCGCATCCCTGACTCCCAAGCAGGAAGTCCTGCTTTCGGGCGAATCGCTCATCAACGACGCGTCGGGCGTCGTGTCGTTCCAGTTCGCCATCGCCGCGCTGACGACCGGATCGTTCTCGCTTCTCGGGGCCGGCGCGTCGTTCGCTCTGAGCTTCTTCGGCGGCATCCTGGTCGGCATCGCGCTCGAGATCGTGATTTCGTCCGTCATGCGCACCGTGCGCGCCCTGGGCGTCGACGACACGACGTTTCATGTGCTTTTCGATCTGGCCACGCCGTTCGTCGTCTTCCTCGCCGCCGAGTCCCTGCATGTCTCAGGCATTCTCGCGGTCGTCGCCGCAGGCCTTTCGTATTCGTTTCTCGATCGGCGCATCGGGCCTTCCGTCGCACGCATGAACATCGTCTCCTCGAGCGTCTGGCAGGTGCTGACGTTCGCGCTCAACGGCATCGTGTTCGTGCTTCTGGGCATGCAGCTTCCGAACGCCATGAGCGATTCGTGGCACGACGCCGGCATCGCCGATGCGAAGCTCATCGGGCTCGTGGTGCTCGTGAGCGCGGTGGTCGTGGCCGTGCGCATGCTCTGGTTCCTGGCCATGGACCTGTACCGGCGCATCGCGGACGCGCGCGCCGAGCGCGTTGCGGCGGGTGCATCCGCTTCCGCATGCGCCTATCCTTCGGGGCCGACCGTGCCGATGCGCTCCGGCGCCTCGCGCGCGGAAGGATTCGATCCGGCGAGCCCTATGCGGGGCGAGGCGCGCCTCTGGCTGCGCTCCGGCATCCTGCGCGATTCGCTCGTCATGGCGCTCGCCGGCCCCAAAGGCGCGATCTCGCTTTCCATCATGTTCACGCTGCCTTACGTCGTGGGAAGCATCGATTTCGCATCGCGCGATCTGCTGCTGTTCCTCGCGTCGGGCGTCATCCTGATCACGCTTCTGCTCGCGAACTTCCTGCTTCCCGTGCTTTCGCCCATACAGGATGCGGCCCCGCCCTCGAGCGACCAGGAGGCGCTCGTCGAGGTGCTGCGCGCGGTGATCGCCGATCTCGATGCGATGCAGACGCCCGGCAACCGCCGCGCCGTGCAATCGGTCATCCGCCAGTACAACGACCGCATCGCGCATATCAAGCAGCGCTCCGACGCCTTCGACCGCGTCGACAACGTCGCGCTGCGCATCGAGGTCATCGGATGGCAGGAGGCCTATGTGACGGAGCGCATGCACGAGGACGCGTCGCTCATGCTGGCCGGGCACAGGCTCCTGTCCCGCTATGCGCGGGCGAAGGCGGCCCTCGGAAAGAGGGGAGTGCCGCGCTTCGTGTTTCTCGCGCGAAAGCGCGTCATCTCGTTCAATCAGCTCATTGCAGGGATCATTGCCGATCGCCGTCTGTTCCGCCAGGCGTTCGAACAGGAGAAGGCTCCCCGCGAGCTGCATGCGGACGCGCTCACGCATGCCGTCGGGAAGCTGCGCGCGCGCCTGTCCGACGAGGGCACGCCGTCCGAGGATGCGGCCGAGATCCTGCTCGAGATGCAGAAATCCATCCGACGCCTGCGCCGCGCCGACCATGCGGCGCCGGGCATCGCCACGGCGACGCGGGTCGACGATGCGATCGACGAGGTCCGCCTCGAAGGGCTCGAACGGGAGCTCCACCATATCCAGGCGATGTACGACGACGGCCTCATCAGCCGCCAGACGGCTCAGCGCCTGCGCGACAACGTCCGCGTCATGCAGCTCGATCAGGACGGGTTCATCTAGCCGTGCCGCGGCGAAGCGTTTTCTGTGTCCTGCCATGGCTCCGCGCAAGTTTTGCTATCATGGTCAATCGCATGTTCAGGTCGTCGTGCGCATGAATGCGGGCGTGGCGGAATCGGCAGACGCGCCAGATTTAGGTTCTGGTGGGGCAACCCGTGAAGGTTCAAGTCCTTTCGCCCGCACCACATGTCCCGCGTCGGCGGCATGGATCGCGGCCGAGCATGGCCCCGGACGCCCCTTTCGGCGTCCACGAACGGAAGACCCAGATGGAGGAATCAGTGAACACTAAGGTTGAGGTGCTTGAGTCCGGCGAGACCAAGCTTACGGTCACCATCGACGCAGACGACATCAAGCGCCGCATCGCCAAGAAGTACAAGGATTTCGGGAACCAGTACCGGTTCCCCGGCTTTCGCAAGGGTCACGTGCCGCGTCCGGTCATCGATGCGAACCTCGGCCGCGAAGCCGTCCGCAACGAAGTGACCAACGACCTCCTGAACGAAACCTATCCGATCGCCATCGACGAGGCCGACCTCTGCTACTTCGGCGAGCCTTCGTTCGGCGAGGTCTCCGAATTCGTCGTCGAAGGCCAGGATTTCACCTATGACATGACGCTTTCCGTCAAGCCTGTCTTCGAGCTGTCCAGCTACGATCCGGTTTCCATCGAGATTCCCTTCAAGGAAGCCACCGAGAAGGAGATCGACGACCAGCTCGAGGCCCTTCGCCAGGGTTACTACGACTACGAGGACGCCGCCGACGACGCCGCCATCGAAGAGGGTGGCAGCCTGGACATGACCATGAAGGTCATGAACGAGGCCGGCGAAGAGCTCACGACGCTCGCCGCCGAGAAGCGTCTCTACGAGCTCGGCCGCGGCCTGTATCCCAAGGCGCTCGACGACGCCCTGATCGGCAAGAAGAAGGGCGACCATGTCTCCCTCACCCTCGAAGTGGCCGAGAACCCCTGCATGATGAGCCGCCTGATCGAGAAGAACGCCAAGCAGGCGACCTTCGAGGTCGACGTCGACTGCGTGAAGACCAAGGTCGTCCCCGAGGTCACCGACGAGTGGGTCAGCGGGCACTTCGGCATGTCCGACGTCCCCGAGCTGCGCGGGGCGCTCAAGACCGAAATCGATAAGCAGAAATCTCAGGTCATTCCCCGTATTCTCGAGACCAATGCGCTCTTCGAGCTCGGCGGCCGCCTTGAGGGCGAAGCTCCCGAGGGCATGATTGCCGAAGCCACCGACGATCTGTACCGCACCTTCTGGGACAGCCTGCAGCGCAACGGCGTCACCTTCGATCAGTACCTGGCCAACAACGGGCTGACTGTCGACGCCTTCCGCGAGGACGTCAAGAAGCAGGCCAAGGACACGGTCGTGCAGAACCTCGCGCTCGACGCCTATGCCCGCCACGCCGGCATCTCCGTCACCGACGACGAGGTGCGCGACGAATTCAAGAACAGCGGCCAGGAAGACTTCGAGGCCATGTACGCCGACTTCAAGAAGCACGGACGCCTGCACATCGTGCGCGAGGGCATCCTGCGCGGCAAGGCGCTCGAGGAAATCGTGAACGGCGCGAAGGTGACCGAGGTCGAGGAGCCTTCCGCTCCTGCGGCCGATCCTGCTGCTCCCAAGGAAGAGAAGAAGCCTGCCGCCAAGAAGGCCCCTGCCAAGAAAGCCTCTGCCGCCAAGAAGACCGCGGCCAAGAAGGACGAGGCCGAAGCGCCTGCCGCCGAATAAGAACCTATGGCCGTCTCCCTGTCCGCTCAAGGAGATGGCCTGTCGTTGCTGGCTCGTTTCCAACGGAAGCGGGCCAGAGCTGTATCATCGTCCCTTGCACGCAGATGCACGATCGATATCACAGACATAGAAAGGACCGCGATTCGCATGAGCGCACACATCGGCGCGTACACCATTCCGTACGTCATCGAGCAGTCGCCTCGGGGGGAAAGGTCCTACGACATCTACTCCCGCCTGCTTAACGACCGTATCGTCTTCCTCGGCGACGCCATCGACGACGGTGTCGCGAACATCGTCGTCGCCCAGCTGCTCCACCTGGAGAGCTCCGATCCCGAGAAGGATATCTCGCTGTACATCAACTCTCCGGGAGGAAGCGTTTCGGCGGGCTTGGCCATCTACGATGCCATGCAGTTCATCCGTTGCGACGTCTCGACCGTCTGCCTCGGCATGGCGGCTTCCATGGCCTCCGTCCTCACGGCGGCCGGCGCTCCCGGCAAGCGCTTCGTCACTCCGAATTCCCAGATCATGATCCATCAGCCGATGGGCGGCTCGGGCGAGCGCACCCAGCAGACCGATTTCGACATCCTTGCCAACGAGATGCGCAAGACGCGCGATCGCCTCGAAGGCCTGCTCGCCACGCACACGGGCAAGACCGTCGAGCAGATCCATGCCGACTCCGAGCGCGATCACTGGCTGACCGCCGAGGAGGCGAAGGCCTACGGCCTGGTCGACGACATCATCACCTCCCGCGCCGCGGCGGGCGCGAACGCGTAAAGGGCATGTCGATGAAGGATAGGCGTACAGACACGACCGGCCCCGAAGACGTCCGCTGCACGTTCTGCGGCAAGACCGCAGACCAGGTAGGCGGTCTCGTGCAGGGTCCCGACGGGATTTTCATCTGCGACGAATGCGTCTCGCTCTGTTCGGACGTCCTTGCAAGCCACGGCTACATGGACGCGTCGGGCACGATGCCGCCGCAGAGGCTCGCGATGGATGCCCGGCCCGCCGCAGACGACGACGCGCCGAGCGCCGCCGAGGTCCTCGGCACGCTGCCTAAGCCGCGCGAGCTCTACGACCTGCTCTCCCAGCACGTGGTCGGGCAGGATGCCGCCAAACGGGCGCTGTCCGTCGCGGTGTACAACCACTACAAGCGCATCAGCCTCGGCCAGGACGTCGATGCCGACGATGTGGAACTCGCCAAGAGCAATGTGCTTCTGCTCGGTCCCACGGGTTCGGGCAAGACGCTTCTCGCCCAGACGCTGGCCCGCGCGCTGCGCGTCCCCTTCGCGATCGCCGACGCCACGACGCTCACCGAAGCCGGCTATGTCGGCGAGGATGTCGAGAACATCCTGCTCAAGCTCATCACGGCCGCCGACTTCGATATCGAGCGCGCCGAGATCGGCATCGTCTACATCGACGAGATCGACAAGATCGCCCGCAAGGCCGAGAACCTCTCCATCACGCGCGATGTGTCGGGCGAGGGAGTCCAGCAGGCGCTTCTCAAAATCGTCGAGGGGACCGAAGCCTCCGTGCCGCCCCAGGGCGGGCGCAAGCATCCGCAGCAGGAGCTCATCCATCTCGACACGACGAACATCCTCTTCATCCTCGGAGGCGCGTTCGTCGGGCTTGCCGACATCATCGGCCAGCGCGTCGGCAAGACGGGCATCGGGTTCACGAGCGATTTGCCCGAAAGCAAGAAGCACGAAGAGGCCGAGCTTCTGGCCCAGGTGCTGCCCGAGGATCTCAACAAGTTCGGCATGATCCCCGAATTCGTCGGGCGCATCCCCGTGGTGTGCTCCCTTGACGAGCTGACCGAAGATGATCTGGTGCGCATTCTGACCGAACCGAAGAACGCGCTGGTCAAACAGTACGTGCGCATGTTCGACTTCGAGGATTCGAAGCTGACGTTCACGCCCGATGCCCTGCGTGCGATCGCGCATGAGGCGAAGGAGCGCTCCACCGGCGCCCGTGGGCTGCGCTCGATCTGCGAGCGCGTCCTGCAGGACATCATGTTCGATCTTCCCGAACACGAGGGGGCGACCGCGGTCACGGTCGACGCGACCGACATCGAGGGTACGACGACGCCCGAGGTCGTATCCGTCGCCTCGGACGACGGTCCTCCTGCCGAAGAGGCGTAAAAGCGCCGATCCCGTTCGGGCGGACGTCTGCGTCGCCTGCGCGTATCAGGGGTTTTTCTCAAGCGGCGTCGCGCCTGCGGGCGGGGCGCCGCTTTTTGCGGTATCCTCTTGCAATCTGCGGGGGTTCCCGCCGCCGATGGTTTTGCGAGAGACACGATTCATCAAGGAGCCGGCTTACATGGAAGAGCTTCCAAAGGCATACGACGCCCGCGGCGTCGAGGAGCGCATGCTTGCGAAATGGCTGGACGGCGCATACTACGGCCGTTCCAAAGGCAACGAGGACCGCACCGTCGTCATTCCGCCTCCGAACGTCACGGGCATGCTCCATATGGGCCATGCGCTCGACGACACCATCCAGGACACCTTCGTCCGCTTCTGCCGCATGAAGGGCTATTCCACGCGCTGGATTCTCGGCACCGACCATGCCGGCATCGCCACCCAGACCAAGGTCGACAAAAAGCTCAAGGAAGAGGGCGTCTCGCGCCTTGAAATAGGTCGTGAGAAGTTCCTCGAGGCCTGTTGGGATTGGCGGCGTGAATACGGTGGCATCATCGTCGAGCAGATCAAGCGCATGGGTTGCTCGGTCGATTTCGACGATGAGAAGTTCACGATGTCGCCCGAGTACGCCAAGGCCGTGCGCAAGGTGTTCGTGGACTGGTATCACGACGGATTGGTCTATCGCGGCAAGCGCATCGTCAACTGGTGCCCGAGCTGCACGACCGCCATCTCCGACGACGAGGCGGAATACCGCGACGAGGATTCGCACCTGTGGCATCTGCGTTATCCGCTCAAAGAGCCCGTCGACGGCCGGGAATACATCGTCGTCGCTACGACGCGCCCCGAGACCATGCTCGGCGACACGGGCATCGCGGTGTCTCCTTCCGACGAGGACAAGGCTGCGCTCGTCGGCAAGACCGTCATGCTGCCTATCGTGGACCGCGAGATCCCCATTTTCTCCGACTGGCATGTCGATGCGGGCTTCGGCACGGGGTTCGTCAAGGTCACGCCTGCGCACGATCCGAACGACTACGCGATGGGCCAGGCGCACGGCCTCGAACAGATCAACATTTTCGACGAGCATGCCGTCGTCGTGGAAGGCTACGGAGCGTTCACGGGCTTGAACCGGGACGAGGCGCGTGCCGCCGTCGTCGCTTGGTTCGAGGAGCACGGCCTGCTCGATCGCATCGAGGATCTGAACCACTCCGTCATGCACTGCTACCGCTGCGATTCGGCGCTCGAGCCATGGCTGTCCGAGCAGTGGTTCGTCGCCGTGGACAAGCTCAAGGGGCCGGCCACGCAGGTCGTCGCCGACGGCCGGATCGCGTTCCATCCCGATCGCTGGAAGCAGTCCTACATGACCTGGATGGAAAACCTCAAGGACTGGTGCATCTCGCGCCAGCTGTGGTGGGGCCATCGCATCCCCGTGTTCTACTGCGACGCATGCGGTTGGGAAGACGCCTCGCTCGAAGACGTCGATGCGTGCCCGCATTGCGGCGCCGAGGTGCGCCAGGACGAAGACGTGCTCGACACCTGGTTCTCGAGCCAGCTCTGGACGTTCGCGACGCAGGGCTGGCCTGACGATCCGTCCTTGATGCAGGGGCATCATCCGACCAAGGTGCTCGTCACGGCGCGCGACATCATCGCGCTATGGGTCGCCCGCATGATCATGAGCTCGCTGTACTTCACGGACGAGATCCCCTTCGAAGACGTCTTCATCTATGCCACCATCCTTGCCAAGGACGGCAGCCGCATGTCCAAGTCGAAGGGCAACGGCGTCGATCCCATGCAGCTCATCGAGACCTACGGCGCCGACGCGATGCGCTTCAACTTGCTCACGCTCGTCACGGGCACCCAGGATGTGCGCTTCGACGCCGAAAAGCTCGAGGACGGCACCTTCGAAAGCCCGCGCACCGAGGCCGCCCGCGGTTTCGTGACCAAGATCTGGAACGCGAGCCGTTTCGTCCAGATGAACCTCGAAGGCTTCACGCCCGGCGCTCCCGAGATCCGCACCTCGGCCGATGCCTGGATGTTCTCACGTCTGGCCAAGCTCGTCCGCTCCGTGACCTCGGGCATCGAGGAATACCGCTTCGGCGATGTGGCGCATGACCTGTACGAGTTCTTCTGGAACGAATTCTGCGACTGGTACATCGAGCTTTCGCGCGTGAGCCTCAAAGGCGCTCCCGACGAGCGCCTGGCCGCCCAGCGCAACCTCGTGTTCGTGCTCGACAACGCGCTGCGCCTGCTGCATCCGGCCATGCCGTTCGTGACCGAGGCCATCTGGGAGAAGATGCCGCATGTGGGCGATGCGCCGGCGCTGATCGTGGCTCAGTGGCCTGAAGCCTCCGACTTCGCGCAGTGGATCGACGAGGACGCCGAACGCTCCGTGTCGCTTCTGTGCGCGGTCGTGGGCGCCGTCCGTTCCACGCGGGCGCGCTACAAGCTTTCTCCCAAGGCCGACGTGCCCGTCACCGTGAAGGCTTCCGAGCAGGACGTTCGGGCGCTCATCGCGCAATCCGAGCTCATCACGTCGCTCGCGCGCGTAACCGAGCTTTCCATCTCCGCCGACGCCTCGCGCCCGGCCGAGAGCTCGGCCGTCGTCGGCGGCGGGTGCGAAGTCTACTGCGGGCTTTCGGGCCTCATCGATTTCGATGCCGAGCGCGCCCGGCTTGAGAAGGATGCGGCCGTCTGCGCGAAGGATGTGGCCAAGTTCGAGAAGAAGCTCTCCAATCCCGGCTTCCTCGCGAAGGCTGCTCCGGAGATCATCGAGAAGGATCGCGCCCGCCTCGCCGAGCTCAAAGCCAAGGCCGAGCTCATCGAAGCCCAGATCGCCGATCTGCCGTAAGACGTCCGGAGGTGCTGCATCGGACGTGTCGCGGAATCGAGGCGGCGCTCTTCGCCCGCGCCCGCCGTGCATTCCCGTATCCGTCGCGTGCGAGGAGGACGGTTCGGCGCCGCCTCCCTTCGCGACGCGGCCCAAGCGCTCGATCCGTGCAGGCCGCGCGCGGGGACGGAAGATCCGGACGACTTTTGCTACAATGCATGGGTCGGGGGAGCGGCTGCGTGCATCCGCGCCTTCATCCCACTGTCGAAAAAGAACATGAAGGAAGGTCACATGAGCGAGATTCTCTCCGAGCTCTGGACGCCTGAGATGCAGATGGCCTTGACGGCTGCCATCGCCTTTCTGGTCGTGCTGTACGTCTTGTCCATCATCTGGGTGGTCCGCGATGCCTATCTGCGCGGTACCGTCTGGTACATCTGGGCGGTCGTGGCCCTTGTTCCCATTCTGGGCGTCGTGGCCTATTCGATGCTTCGCCCGCCCCTGCTGCAGCTCGATCGCGATGAGCAGGAGCTCGAAGTCGCGCTCAAGCAGCGGCAGCTGCTCCAGTACGGCGAATGCGCGAGCTGCGGCTATCCCGTGGAAGCCGACTACGTGATCTGCCCCAAGTGCCACCAGCGTCTGAAGAACCAGTGCGGCACCTGCGGACACGCGCTCGATCCCTCGTGGACGGTCTGCCCCTACTGCGCCACGCCGGTAGGCGAAGGCCGCTCCCGCTCCGCGTCGAACTAGGCGCCGCCGCATATCCGAGAGCTTGCACGGGGCCGCATTCAAGCGGCCCCGTTTTCATGGGCCGTGCGCCGTTTCGACGAAGGAGGGGATCATGCCGCAGGCGACGTATTCCGCACGCGCGCTCGTCGTGCGCAAGGTCAAGCTCGGCGAGACCGACCGCATCGTGCATCTCATCGCCGATGACGGGCGTCTCGTGAAGGCCGTGGCGAAAGGCGCGCGCAAGCCGACGTCTCCGTTCTCCTCGCGTCTCGAGGTCTTCTCGGTCGTCGACGTCCTGCTCGCTCAGGGGCGTTCCCTCGACATCGTCAAGGAGGCGCGGCTCGTGGATGCCCATGCGGGCGTGAGGCTCGATCTGCTGCGCGCCGCGGCCGCGGCCCCGCTTATCGAGTGCATCGCGAAGGCGGCCCAGCCCGACCTTCCGAATCCGAGATCGTACGCCTGCGCCGTCGCCGCGCTCGACGCGATGGATGACGCGGAGGCGGGCGACGCGCTTGCCATCGGCGCTGCGGCCCTGCTCAAGGTCTATTCCTTCACGGGGTTCCGTCCTTCGTTCGACGCCTGCGTCTCCTGCGGGCGTCGTCTGGACGTCGATGCGGCCCGGCAGGAGCGCTCCCTGCTCGCGTTTTCGGCCTTCGACGGGGGAGTGCTCTGCGATTCCTGCGGGCGCTTCTCCGATGCGGTGCGCCTTTCGGCTGAAACCCTCGGGTGGGCGCGCTTCCTGCTGATGTCGACCTTCGACGACATCGAGGCTCGGCACGTCGAACGCCGCATATCCTTCGACGTGCTTCACCTGTGCCAGACGTGGACGCGCGCCCATCTGGGAGGGCGATCGAAGGCGCTCGACTTCGTCTTCTCCTGCGGCCTGTTCTAAGCCCGATCGAAAGGGAAGGGAGGCGGCCGAACGCCCGCTTCCGATCCGGTCTCGTCGTGCGTCCCGATCCTGCGGCCCGTATGCCTTGCATGCGTCCACGCCCCGCCGCGCATCCTGTTCGGAGCGCCCTTCGTGTGGATTGGCGGCACTCGCTGCATGGGATGTGCCGCCCTTGCCTATAATCGTCGCCATGGAAACCATCGCCGTCATATTCGTCGGAAACCGTCTCATGCTCGATGACGGGGTTGCGCCCCTCATCTACGACGAGCTCGTGCGCGACTACCGCTTTCCCGCGCATGTCGCGCTCTTCGATGCAGCCTGCATGTCGCTCGACCTGCTGCACGTCGTGCGGGATTTCGACGTCGTCATCGCGGTCGATGCCATGGACGGCACGGAGGAGCCGGCAGGAACCGTGCTCAAGTTCGCGCCCGAAGACATCGCCGGCCGCGCGGGCGCCATGCAGTCGCTGCATGAGCTACGCCTCGTCGATTTGCTGCACTCCGCCGTCCTGCTCGGCTTCGAGGCCGAGGGCGTCTGTTTCGGCGTGCAGGTTGAAAACGCGAGTCCCTCGTCTTTGTGCGAAGGGTTGACCGAACCGGTCGCCGCGGCGCGGCCGATCTTGCGCGATGCCGTGCTCGCCGAGCTCGTTTCCCGCAATGTTGAGATTCGACGTGCGGACGGAACCCTCTTCGCGAGGGACGGACGCCGTATCCAGGAGTGACATGGCTATGACGCAGACGCAGAGAAGCACGCGTGCCGCCAGGCTGACCGACGAGCAGATCGCCGCCGAGGAAAAGCTTCTCGAAGGCGTGCCGCGCTTCAACGTGGCTGCATTCCTCATGCCGCCCATCTGGGGTCCCGCGCATGGGATCTGGGCGACCATCGTCTTCTATCCGCTGTGGATCCTTGCCGACACGGCGTTCGTGAACGCGCTGCAGCATCGCACGCCGCTCGCGATAGTCGTCGGTGTGCTCGTCTTCGTGCTCATGACCGCGCTCACCGCCGCCTTCGCCGTCGTCTCGCAGCCGTTCGCGCTCCGACGCGCTCTCAGCCTCGGCGTCTCTAAGGAGGCCTATCTGCGCCGCCAGCGCATCTGGGCGGCCGTTTCGGTCATCGTCGGCGCCGTCGCGCTTATCGTTGCCACCTACTACAACCTCTTCTTGAATCCTGCGCTCGCGGGGCTCGTGCCGTAGGAGCGCCCATGACCCGATTCACCGAGCGCGCCATCATGGACGCCTTCTTCGAACTGCTTGTCGAAAAGCCTCTGGACAAGGTGACCGTCGCCGATATCGCCCAGCGCTGCGGCATCAACCGCAATACCTTCTACTACCATTATCACGATGTATACGACTTGCTCGAATCCCTCATCGATTCGGAGCTGCGCAAGGTCATGGAGGCGTCGGGCGGCGCCGATGACCTGACATGGGATTCGTTCATCGAAGCAGGCACGCATTTCCTGTCCGAGCACCGCGCGTTCGTCTTCCATATCTACGAGTCGTCGCACCACGAGATCCTCGAGCGCTATGTCGACGAGGTCGCGGCGCTCACCGTGTCGCGCTACATCGATCGCCAGGCGGAAGGTCTTGCGGTCGACCCGTCCGATCGCGCGGATATCGTCACCTTCGGAACGATCGTCCTCGAGGGCCTCCTGAACCGTTGGATCAGCGACGGCATGAAAGACGATGCCGCCCAGTACGTGACCACGCTGTCGCGTCTGTTCGAAGGATCGTTCCGACAGGCGCTCGAGCGTTCTGCGGCCCGCTTCGCCTCGGAATAGGGCGCTCTCGAGAATTGCCGAGCGAACTCCCTGATAAGAGGCGTATACTCATGTTAGTCTAAGGAAACACCGCATGGCTGCGCACGAATGTCCGCTTTTGCTGCAGTTAGGCAACATGGCGTGAATGCCCAGAAAATAGGCAATCAAGCTCCATTGCTTATTTCTTCGATCCGATGCCGAACGTAGCATAACCACGTCGGCTGGCGGCGATGGTCTTCCGTCTCCCTCGTGCGGAGGGATACGAAAGAGGCGCTCCGCCAAGGGAAGAACGCGATCTGCGAGGCGTATATGCATACCTTCGGACACGCAGTGGTCAAGCTGCGCATACCTATCCTCATCGTTTCGGTGCTCCTGCTCATCCCTTCGATCTTCGGATACATGAGCACGCGCATCAACTACGACATGCTCGACTACCTGCCCTCCGACATGGATACGGTCACCGGACAGAACATCCTGAAGGACGATTTCGGCAAAGGGGCCTTCTCGCTCATCGTCACCGAGGGCATGGACGATGCGGCCGTCGGCGATCTGACCGACGAGATCAAGGGCGTCGATCACGTGGCCGACGCGCTGTCGTACGGCGCCGTCTATAATCCGAACATCCCCGACGAGCTGGTTCCCGAAGACCTCATCAAGGATTTCAAGGATGGGGATGCCCAGATGATCGCCGTGTTCTTCGATTCGGGCACGTCGTCGGACGATACGATGAACGCGGTCGAGGAGATCCGGGGCCTTGCCGACGACCAGGTCTACGTTTCGGGCATGACGGCTTTCGTCAACGACCTCAAGAACATCGCCGAGCGCGAAGAGGCGAAGTACGTGATCCTCGCGGTCGCCGTCTCGCTCGTCGTCTTGCTGCTGCTCGTGGATTCCTTCTTCGCCCCGGTGCTCTTCCTCGTGAGCATCGGCATGGCCATCCTCTATAACCTGGGGTCGAACATCCTGTTCGGCGAGATCTCCTACATCACCAAGGCATTGGCGGCGATTCTGCAGCTCGCGGTCACGATGGATTACTCGATCTTCCTTTGGAACAGCTACATGGAGAAGCGCGAGACCTATCCCGACGATCGCGCCTATGCGATGGGGGAAGCCATCGGCGACACGCTGACGGCCATCTTCTCCAGCGCGATGACGGCCTGCGCGGGCTTCCTCGCGATGTGCTTCATGTCCTATACGCTGGGCACCGACCTCGGCATCGTCATGGCGAAGGGGTGCGTCCTCGGCCTCATCGCCTCGATCACCGTCCTGCCGTCGCTGCTGCTGGCGTTCGACAAGCCGCTCATGGCGACGCATCATCGTTCGCTCATCCCGAAGGCCGACCGCCTGGCCGCCTTCGTGACGAAACGATTCGGGGTCTTCGTCGCCGTGTTCCTGCTCATGCTCGCTCCTGCGCTCTACGGCTTCATCAATAAGCCCATGTACTACGACTTCACGAACATCCTTACCGGATCGGACAGCTCGCTTTCCGAAGAGGACACGCCGTTCCATACCGCCGACCAGAAGGTCAAGGAGCACTTCGACGTATCCACGACCGAGATGATCCTTGCGAAATCCGACCTGCCTCATGCCGAGGCCAAGGAGATGCTCGACCGGATCGGCGAGGTCGACGGCGTCGTCTACGCGCTCGGCTACGATTCCCTCGTCGGCGGGCAGCTTCCCGACCAGATGGTCCCCGGCGATCTCAAGGACGCCCTCAAGAACGGCGGGTACCAGCTGATGCTCGTCAACTCCGAGTACCAGCCCTCAACCGACGAGGTCAACGCCCAGATCGATGCCATCAACGACATCATCAAGGAATACGACCCCGATGCCATGCTCATCGGCGAGGCGCCGGCGACCAAGGACCTCATCGAGGTCACGAACCATGACTTCCTCGTCGTGGACGCGGTCGCGATCGTCGCCATCCTCGGCATCCTGTTCGTCGTGTTCCGCAGCGCGACGCTCCCGTTCCTGCTCGTGCTCGTCATCGAGTTCGCGGTCATGCTCAACCTCGGCATCCCGTTTTTCACGGGCACCGAGATGAACTTCATCGCGCCCGTCACCATCTCGACGATCCAGCTCGGCTCCACCGTGAACTACGCCATCCTGCTCACGACGCGCTACCGCAAGGAACGTGCGGGCGGCCGTGCGAAGGTCGACGCCATCGAGACGGCGCTCGCGCGCTCGTTCCCGGCGGTCGTCACGAGCGGGCTCACGTTCTTCGGCGCGACGATCGCGGTCGCCATCTATTCGAATATCGGCATGATCAGCCAGCTTACCGGCCTCATGGCGCGCGGCGCGTTCATCTCGACGCTCTCGGTTCTGGTTATCCTGCCCGCAGCGTTCATGATTTGTGATAAAGCTATAGTCAAGACCAGCAAGGGCTTCTCCGCGTCGCCCCGCAAGCTCAAGGAGGCTTAAGAACCTATGAAAACGAACAGACTCTTCGCTTCGGCCGGATACGTGCTGACCACGTTCGCGCTTGCGGGCATGTCCGTCTCGCCGGCCTTCGCTGCCGCGTCTGCGCAGGGCTCCTCGACGAGCGCGTCGGGCACGTCCGCCACGCAGACGCACGCAGGCGACCAGACCTCCATCACGAAGAACGAGACCGTCTACGTATTCACCGACGCGTCAGGTTCCGTGAAGAACACCGACGTTTCCGATTGGATGCGCAACCCCGAATCCCTCGATCGGATCCACGACGCGTCGAACCTCGATAACATCGAGGTCACCGAGGGAAATGCCACGCAATCCGGCGGCGCATCGTCCATGGCATGGGATGCCGGTGGCAAGGACGTCTATTACAAGGGCACCACGCAGGCCGAGGCCCCGGTCAAGATGAAGGTCTCCTACAAGCTCGACGGCAAGGACGTGAAGCCTGCCGACCTGGTTGGCGCATCGGGCAAGGTGACCATCCATATCGACTACGTGAACGACAGCTACGAGACCCGCATGATCGGCGGCAAGGAGACGAGGATCTACACGCCGTTCGTCGCGATGACGGGCGTCATCCTGCCGAACGACACCTTCACCAACGTCGAGGTCGATAACGGCAAGATCGTCAACGACGGCGAGCGCACCGTGGTGATCGGCTTCGCACTGCCGGGCATGCAGGACACGCTCGGCGTCGATGAGGACGACTACAAGATTCCCTCGTCGGTCGAGATCACGGCGGATGCCAAGGACTTCAGGCTTGGCAATATGCTCACGATGGTGAGTGCCGATATGTTCGACGACGTCGACGTGTCGGAATTCGGCGCGGACGATCTCGAGGATTCGCTCGATCAGCTCGACAGCGCCATGTCGCAGCTCATCGACGGATCGAAGACCCTGACCGACGGTCTGGACAAGCTCGATGCCGGCGCGGGCACGCTCTCGGGAGGCCTGTCCACGCTCTCGAGCGGAACGCAGACGCTTGCGAGTGGCCTGGGCGAGCTCGATGCGGGCGCCGGCACGCTCGATGCGGGCGCCGGCCAGCTCAAAGATCAGACGGCGACGCTTCCCGCATCCACCGCCGCCCTGGCCGACGGCACTTCTCAGATTCGCGAGGGGCTTTCCCGCATGAAGGACCAGTCCGCCGTGCTACCTGAGTCCACCAAGGCCTTGGCCGACGGCGCGGAGAAGCTCCATAGCGGGTTGACGCAGGTAAGCGACGGCGCATCCAGTCTGTCGAGCGGCGCCAAGCGCCTATATCAGGGTCTCGATCTGCTGCGCAACGGATCCGAGGACCAGACGGGCCTGGCCGATGCCGTTGCCGCCATCGGATCCGAATCCGACAGCGCCCCGACCACGCTTCTCGGCGGCACGAATGCCATCACGGCCGGTCTCGGTCAGGTCAAAGACGGCCTTGTCACGCTGAACGATCCCGCGGCCGGCCTTCCTGCCGCTCAGGCGGGCGCGGTCCAGGTGCGCGACGGCGCGTCGCAGCTCGCCGATTCGCTCGATTCCGCCGCCACCGCCGCGCAGGATGGCATCGGCCAGATGCAAGGTGCGAACGGCCAGGTCAAAGACGGCCTTTCATCGCTCTCTTCGAGCCTCGGGGATGCCGGCGGGGCGCTTACGAGGCTCTCGTCCGATGCGCAGGCCCAGGCGGCCGCTCTATCCGGCGCCGTGTCTTCCGACGCGTCCGAGGCATCGCTGAACGACGCGCAGGCGAACATCTCCGCCGTGCTGGGCGGGGACACCTCGAACCTCACGCCCGAGCAGCTTTCGGCGCTTCAGGCCGCTTCTTCGAACGTCGCCTCCGCCAAAGGCTCCCTGCCCAAGACGCCCGATACGACCAAGCTCAACGACGATCTTTCGCAGATCTCCTCGGTCGCCGGCCAGGTATCCGGTGCAACCGCATCCATCGGCTCCGAGTCGAGCACGTCTGATTCAGGCACGATCATGGGCGGCGTGAACGGCGTGTCCGGCGGGCTTTCCGCACTTGGATCGAGCCTGTCCAGCGTCGACTCCGGGCTCCCTGCCGCATCGGGCGCGGCCCGTCAGCTTTCCGCCGGCGCCGGCAAGGTGGCGGACGGTCTTGGCTCCGCATCCTCATCCATCGGATCCGCGGACGATTCGTCCTCGGTAACGCTCATCGGCGGCGTCAACCAGCTGTCCGCGGGCTCTTCCGCGCTGAAGGACGGTCTTGTCGCGCTGCGCGACGGCGGCACGACGCCTTCGGGCAAGACGAGCGCGGGACTTACCGGCGCACTGGCTGCGCTGGGCGACAAAGATACCGGCAACACGTTGATCAATGGAGCGTTCCAGCTGATGGGCGGCGGCGACAGGCTCGTTGCGAATCTGGGCGACGATGCAACCGAGGGAACGGTCATGAACGGCGCGGCGAAGCTGTCTGCCGGCACCGGCGCGCTCGCGCAGGCGACTCCGCAGCTGGTCGCGGGCGTTCAGGCGCTTTCGAGCGGCAGCGCCACGCTCGATGGCGGCATGCAGCGGCTCGCTGCGAGCTCTCCTGCGCTCGTCGCGGGCATCGCCCAGCTTTCCGACGGCGCGGGCCAGCTGTCCTCGGCTGCGACGTCCGCCTCTTCGGGCGCACGCCAGCTTGCATCCGGTGCCTCGGACGCGGCGGACGGCGCGAACGAGCTCGCGCGCGGCCTGGATTCCGCGCTCGAAGGTTCGCAGACGCTTTCCGACGGTCTGGTCCAATTCGATGAACAGGGCATCTCGAAGATCACCGATTTCTTCAAGGGTGACCTGAAGGATCTTAAAGACCGCGTGAACGCGATGGTCGAGGCGGGGCAGTCGTACAAGAACTTCTCCGGCATCGACGAAGAGCATGCGGGCTCGGTCAAGTTCATCTATGAATCCGACCCGATCGAAGCGAAGGACGAGAAGTAAAGAGCGGATCGAGAGAAGAAGCGGGGAGCGGGTCTGCGGCCGCTCCCCGCTATGTGTTTTCAAGGCCTGCCGTTTCTTTTCCGTTGCGCCCGCGCCCGTCGCGGCGTACAATGGGCGCGTCCTTTAAGGCGGTACAGAGAGACCGGCAAGGCACCACGATGCGTCACGCTGCAGCGGGCAGGGTAAGACGCAACCTGACGAGCCTTGGCCGCGCGCCGGGCTATTTTTTTGCCCGCACGGGCCGGCGAATCGTGCGCATCGCGGACCGTTGCTTCGGTCGATCCCTGTGCATACTCGACATGAGAAGGAGTGTGTATGAGAGACGACGGGCACGTGAAATCCGTGGTTATGGACGCCGCGGAAATCGAGCGATCGCTGACGCGCATCGCCCACCAGATTCTCGAGACGAACCACGGCGCGACCGATGTGGCGCTGGTCGGCATCGTCACGCGAGGCGATCTGCTGGCGCAGCGTCTGGCGGCGAAGATCAAGGAGATAGAGGGGGTGGACGTCGCTCAGGGAAGCCTCGACATCAGCTTCTATCGCGACGACTATCTGACATCCCTCGCTCCCGAAGTCCATTCCACCCATATCCCCTTCGATGTGACCGGTCGCACGATCGTCCTCGTCGACGACGTGCTGTACACCGGCCGCACGATCCGTGCGGCGCTCGATGCGCTTATGGATCTCGGCCGCCCGAGCTCCATACAGCTGGCCGTCCTCGTCGACCGCGGTCATCGCGAGCTTCCTATCCGCGCCGATTTCGTCGGCAAGAACGTGCCCTCGTCGCATGACGAGAACGTGCGCCTCTTCCTCGAGGAATCCGACGGCATAAGCGCAGTCGAGATCATGGACATCCAACCTGGCGGACGTGCCGGCTCCGCCCCTCTGGGAGGCGAGTAGCATGGCATTCGACCACAGGCATCTGATCGATATCAGGGAATACTCCGAAGAGGACATCGCCCTCATCCTCGATACCGCGAAAGCGTTCTCCGCGGTCAACGACCGCAAGATCAAGAAAGTCCCCACGCTTAGGGGGCTCACGATCGTGAACATGTTCAACGAGCCGTCCACGCGCACCCGCAGCTCGTTCGAGCTCGCCGAAAAGCGCCTTTCGGCCGACACGCTGAACTTCGGCGGGTCGTCCACCTCGTCGGTCAAGGGCGAAAGCCTCATAGACACCGTCGAGACGCTGAACGCCTACAAGATCGATGCGATCGTCGTGCGCGACAAGCATGCGGGGGCTCCGCACATCATCTCGCAGCACACGCCTGCCGTCGTGATCGACGCGGGTGACGGCAAGCATCAGCATCCGACCCAGGCGCTGCTCGACCTGTATTCCATCCGCGAGCACAAGGGCCGCATCCGCGACCTGAAGGTCGGCATCGTGGGCGACGTGGGCCATTCGCGCGTCGTGGGATCCCTCGCACCCGCGCTCAAGACCATGGGCGCGCACGTCACGCTCGTCGGTCCCGCGACGCTCATGCCCGACGCGCCCGCCAATCTCGGCGTCGATCGCGTCACGCCGTACCTCGACGAGGTACTGCCCGAGCTCGACGTCGTCTACATGCTGCGCGTCCAGCGCGAGCGTCTCGAAGGTGCGCCGTTTCCCAGCACGCGCGAATACCATGCGCTTTACGGCCTGACGAAGGACCGCGAGCGCCTCATGAAGCCCGATGCGATCGTCTGCCACCCCGGCCCGATCAACCGCGGCGTCGAATTCGACAGCTACATGGCCGACCATCCCCGGCGTTCGGTCATCCTCGATCAAGTGTATGCCGGCATCTGCGTCCGCATGGCCGTGCTCTATCTGCTCCTGGGAGGTTCCGACAATGGTCTTGATTCTTAAGAACGCGCACGTCGTCGACCCTGCGGCCGGCATCGACGAGGTCATCGACGTGAAGGTCGAGGACGATCGCATCGCCGAAGTCGGGCACGGCTTGGCGCACGAGGGCGCCGAGGTCCGCGATCTTTCCGGCAAGTACCTGGTTCCCGGTCTTGTCGACATCCACGTCCACTTCCGCGATCCGGGCTTCGAATACAAAGAGGACATCGAGACCGGAACCCGCGCCGCGGCGCATGGCGGCTTCACCGCGGTCTGCACGATGGCCAATACCGATCCCGTCGCCGACACCGGCGCCGTTCTGGAATATGTCGCCTCGAAGGCGGCGAAAGTGGGCAAATGCCGCGTCTTCCCGGCCGGTTCCTGCAGCCATGGCCTCGAAGGCGAGATTCTCGCCGAGATGGGCGATATGGTCGCCCACGGCGCCGTCGCCTTCACCGACGACGGACGCGGCGTCCAGAATGCGGGCATGATGCGTCGCATCATGGATTACGGCAAGATGTTCGACAAGCCCATCATGGACCATTGCCAGGATGAAAGCCTGGTCGGAGCAGGTCAGGTCAACGAAGGCATCGCTTCCACGCGCCTCGGGCTTCTCGGTTGGCCTGCCGCGGGCGAGGAAATCCAGATCGCCCGCGACGTGGCGCTTTCCGAACTCACCGGCTGCCCGCTGCACATCCAGCACATCACATCGGCGCGCGGCCTCGATATCGTGCGCGAGGCGAAGGCGCGCGGCGCGAACGTGACCTGCGAGGTCACGCCGCATCATCTGGTGCTTTCCGAAGACGACATAACCGGCGCCTACGAGACCTTCCTCAAGGTGAACCCGCCGTTGCGCACGCCCGCCGACAGGCAGGCCCTCATCGACGGCGTCGCCGACGGCACGATCGATGCGATCGTCACCGACCACGCGCCGCATGCGCCGTGGGAGAAGGCGCGCGAATTCGAACTCGCGCCCTTCGGCATGATCGGGCTCGAGACCAGCCTCGCGCTCATCCTCACGAACCTCGTGCGTCCGGGCATCATCGACTACGGCCGCATGGTCGAGCTCATGGCCGTCAATCCGCGCACGATCCTGCGCCTCGACCAGGTGAGCATCGCTGCGGGCAGCGTGGCCGACCTCACGGTCTTCGATCCCGAAGCCACATGGACGGTCGATGAATCCTTCTTCGAGTCCAAGTCTGCGAATTCCGGCTTCATCGGCCGCGAGCTCATCGGCAAGCCGACCGACGTCTATGTCGGCGGCGTCGCGACGATGATCGACGGCGCGGTCGTCGACTAGGAGGATCCACGTGTGCACCCAGGTCGATTCCCGTAAGTTCGAGGAGGTGGCCGTCGTGGCGGGCAACCGCCGCGTCGGCCCCGGCCTGTTCGAGCTCGCGCTCAAAGCCGATCGCACGGCCGCGGCCATCCGTCCCGGCCAGTTCGTCCATCTGCTGCTCGATGCCCATAGGGAGCATATCCTCCGGCGCCCGTTCTCGGTGTACCGCATAGACGACGCCGGCAACGTGGTCGTGCTCTACCAGGTGGTGGGGAAGGGAAGCACGCTCATGGGCGATCTTCGCCCGGGCGATCCGTGCTCGCTCATCGCGCCTCTGGGCAACGTCTGGCCCATGCCTGCAGGCGATGGGCGCGTCCTTATCGTATGCGGCGGTCTGGGCAGCGCGCCTCTGTTCATGTTCGCGCAGCGCCTCGCCTGCGAGGGCGTCGGGTTCGACGTGGTTCTAGGTGCCCGTAGCGCCGCCCATCACGTCGCCCGCGAACGCTATGCCGCCCTCATCGGGCGAGAGCCCGTCATCGCCACCGACGATGGCAGCCTAGGTTACGCGGGCTTCGCGACCGAGCCGGCGCGCGAGATGCTTGCCACGGGCGCATATTCCTCGGTCTACTGCTGCGGTCCCGATATCTTCATGAAGCTCGTCGCGGGCATCGCGTCCGATGCGGGCGTCTCCTGCTGGGTTTCCGAGGAGAAACGCATGGCCTGCGGCGTCGGGGCCTGCCTGTCCTGCGTCGTGGAAACGACCGCGGGAAAGAGGCGTTCCTGCGTCGACGGTCCCGTCTTCGATGCAAAGGACGTGGTGTGGGCATGACCGTCGATCTGCGCGTGAACCTGGGCGGCCTTGAAATGGCCAATCCCGTGACCGATGCCTCCGGCACGTTCGCCGCGGGCCGCGAATACGCCGATTTGGTCGACGTGTCGCGCATGGGCGCCGTGACCACCAAGGGCGTCTCCCTCGACGGCTGGGAAGGAAATCCCGCTCCCCGCATCGCCGAGACGCCGAGCGGGATGCTCAATTCCATCGGGCTGCAGAACCCCGGCGTCGCGCACCTGTGCGCGGTCGACCTGCCGTGGATCAAGGAGCAGGGCGTTCCTTCCATCGTGAACGTCTCGGGCCACAGCCTCGAGGAATACGTCGCCGTGCTCGAGGCCCTCGAGGCCGACGGACAGGCCGATGCCTACGAGATCAACATCAGCTGCCCGAACGTCGACGCGGGCGGCATGACCTTCGGCACGCATGTTCCGAGCGTCGAGGTGGTGGTCGCGGCATGCCGCGCCGTCGCCACGCGGCCGATGATCGTGAAGCTCTCGCCGAACGTTACCGACATCGCGGAGATCGCGCGGGCCGCCGAGGCGTCGGGCGCCGACGCCCTGTCGCTCATCAACACGCTGCTCGGCATGGCCGTGAACGCCCGCACGCGCCGCCCCGAGCTCGCGCGCGTCGTCGGGGGGCTGTCGGGACCTGCCGTCAAGCCGGTCGCCCTGCGCATGGTCTGGCAATGCTATAACGCCGTCAAGATTCCGATCCTCGGCATGGGCGGCATCGCGACGGGGGAGGATGCCGTCGAATTCATGCTCTGCGGCGCGACGGCCGTTGCCGTCGGGACCGCGAGCTTCACCAACCCGCATGCCGTGACCGATTGCATCGACGGCATCGCCGAATACTGCGAACACGCCGGCGTCACGGACGTGAACGAGCTGATCGGAGGACTTGTATGCTGACCATCTTCGATGCGATTCCCCGCAAGGACCGCGTGATCGTCGCGCTCGACTGCGATAGATGCCAAGCGCTTTCCCTTGCGAAGGAGCTTCAGGGCAAGGTTTCCTGGATGAAGGTCGGCATGACCCTGTATTACGCCGAAGGCCCCGCCATCGTCGAGATCCTGAAGCTGCTCGGCTACAAGGTCTTCCTCGATCTGAAGTTCCATGACATCCCGCATCAGGTCCAGGGCGCGGCGGCGTCCGCGGTCGAGGCCGGCGCCGACATGCTGACGATGCATGCCATCGGCGGCATTCCCATGATGGAGGCGGCCCAAAGCGCCGTCGACGACACGGACGACGATGTCGCCACGCTCGCGATCACGGTTCTTACCAGCATGGACGAAGCGACGCTCGCACGTACGGGCGTGCGTCGCGGCATGGAGGAACAGGTGTCGGAGCTCGCGGCATGCGCGCAGGAGGCCGGGCTCTCGGGCGTGGTCGCATCCCCGCGCGAGGCGGCGACGTTGCGCCGGAAGCTGGGCCCCGACGCCTATATCGTGACTCCGGGCGTGCGTCCTGTCGGGGCGGATCGCGGCGACCAGAACCGCGTCGCCACGCCCAAGGAGGCCTTCGACGCCGGTGCCTCCCATATCGTGATCGGCCGCCCGATCACGAAGGCCGCCGACCCCGTCGCGGCCTTCGAAGCCATCGCACGCGATCTGTAGGGCGAGGTGCGACTAGGGGAATTGCCCAGAATCCATGGATTCTTGAGCGGATGGGGCGTGCTGCGGCCTTCGTTCGCTTGACGCGGGGCCCCGATATATGCAAAGTAGGAGCGGGAACCGCATAATCGCATTTCAACGCGATGGACAGTTTTTTTTTTGTGCCAAATGGCAGCATTGATGGGCAAGTTCTCGCTCTTATGTGATAATTGGCTCCCGATGTGGTACTATCCTGCGTTGCTGCCAGAGGGGCAGCATATCCCGAAGGAGTGAAACATGGCTATTCCCCAGTTGACCGCCGCAGAGCGTCAGGCCGCCCTCGAAAAGGCCAAGGCCGCCCGCACCAAGCGTGCGGAGATCCGCGACAGCCTCAAGTCCGGCAAGCTCACGCTCAAGGACGTCCTCGGCATGAAGGACGACCCCATCGTCGGTCGCATGAAGGTTTCCACCCTCATCGAGACCCTTCCGGGCTACGGCAAGGCCAAGTCCGAGAAGATCATGGCCGAGCTCAAGATCGCCGAATCCCGCCGTCTCAAGGGTCTTGGCGAGCGCCAGGAAGCCGCCCTTCTCGAGCGCCTCGCCTAAAGGCGCCTTTCCGTGCGCACGGGAAACCTCTTCGTGCTTTCCGGTCCTTCCGGAGCGGGCAAGGGCACGTTGATCGGACTGCTTCTCAAGCGCCTCGAAGGGGCATGGCTTTCCGTTTCCGCCACGACGCGCGCACCGCGCGAAGGCGAGGTCGACGGGGTGTCGTACCTCTTCGTAAGCGACGATCGGTTCGATGAGATGGTTGCCCAGGATCGCCTGCTCGAATGGGCGCAGGTCCATGACCATCGCTATGGCACGCCACGTGACCTGGTCGAACGGCATATTGCTGCCGGCGACCAGGTCTTTCTTGAGATCGACGTGCAGGGCGCGCTTCAGGTGCGCTCGAAGTTTCCCGCCGCCCATCTGGTCTTCATCGCTCCTCCTTCCATGGAGGAGCTCGAGCGGAGGCTGCGTGGCCGCGGCACCGATTCGGAGGAATCGATACGCCTTCGCCTGGCGAACGCCGAAGGCGAGCTCAGGCTCAAGGAAGAGTACGACGAATGCTTCGTGAACGACGATGTCGATGCATGCCTTGCGTCGCTCGTCGCCTATGTGGAGCGTTTCAGCGAGAAGAAGGAAGAAGACCGACTATGAGCATCATCGAGCCGAGTATCGACGGCCTGCTGGCAGAAACCGACAAGGATCGCTTCCTGCTGTGCTCGCTCGCGTCCAAGCGCGCCCATGACATCAACGACATGATGCGCGGCCAGCGCGATCGCGCCATCCAGCTGTCGAGCGCCGTCGAAATCGCCAAGGCGTCCGATAAGAAGCCGCTATCCATGGCGTTCGAGGAAATCGCCCGCGGCGAAGTGTCCTACGATCCCGCGACGATCGACGCCACCGTTCACTAGGCCGGCGCGCTTCCCAGGCGCCCGCGCATCGAATCGACTCTTGAAGGCCCGCCTGGTGCGGGCCTTTCATCGTATGAACGAAGGAGGACGCATGTCCCGCTTCCAACGCATCTGCCTCGTGCATTATCACGAGCTCGGGCTGAAGGGCCATAATCGCTCGACGTTCGAGCGGCGGCTCGTCCATAACATCGAGGGCCTGCTCGACGGCGAGCCTGTCGAGCGCGTCATACGCATCTCCGGGCGCATCCTGGTCATGCTCTCCGAGGGAGCGTCGCTCGAGGCGGGTGAGCGTATGGTGGATACGCTGTGCAAGGTGCCGGGTGTTGCTCGAGTGAGCTGCGGATATGTATGCGAACGCGATCTCGATGCCATCTTCGAGGCATCGCGGGACGCGCTTGCCGAGGTCCCTTCGTTCACGACGTGGAAGGTCGTAGGGCGGCGCAACCATACCGATTTCCCTATCGATTCGATGGAGATCGCGCGCCGCGTCGGCGAATATCTATGCGGGGAATTTCCCGATAAGAAGGTACGCATGAAAGACCCGGACGTCGAGGTGCACGTCGAAGTCGTGCAAGGGCATGCCTACGCGTATGCGCTTTCCATTCCCGGCGTGGGCGGCCTGCCTATCGGGACGGCGGGAAAGGTCGTCTGCCTGCTGTCGTCGGGCATCGACTCCCCCGTGGCTCTCTGGCGGATGGCGCGCCGAGGAGCCACCTGCGTCGCCGTTCACTTCTCGGGCCGCCCCCAGACCCAGGCGACCTCCGAGTTCATCGTGGACGACATCGCGCATGCGATCGAAGGCTTCGGAGGCATCGCGCGCATGTACGTGGTTCCGTTCGGCGATTATCAGCGGACCATTGCCGGCACGGTGCCGCAACGCCTGCGCATCATCGTCTATCGGCGCCTCATGATGCGCGTCGCAGCGGCCATTGCGCGACGAGAGGGTGCAAAAGCGCTGGTCACAGGTGAAAGCCTCGGTCAGGTGGCGTCGCAGACGCTCGACAACCTCGCCGCGACGGGCTCCGCGGTCGACATGCAGGTCTTCCGTCCCCTTATCGGCAGCGACAAGCTCGAGATCATCGCAGACGCCCAGAAGCTCGGCACCTTCGACCTTTCGAGCACGCCCGCGCCCGACTGCTGCACGCTCTTCATGCCGCGCAGCCCCGAGACGCATGCGAAGATCGCCGACGTGCTGGCCGCCGAGGCCGAGCTGCCGATCGATTCCTGGGTCGACGAGATCCTGGGCAAGGCGGAGCTTCACGAGTATCGCAGTCCCTCGTCGTACGCCAAGCTCCGCAGGAACGCGTCGATTGCTTCCGATGCCGCGGGCGAGCAGGATGAGCCGCGCATGCAGTAAGAATCGGATGCGCGCGCGGCCGGGTTCGGTCCGGCGTACGGGAGGAACCGACCGTCCGTCCGAGAAGGATCCGGTTGGATCCGCGCAAGGCTCGGCTGCAAGAATGCACGGCGAGGTGATCGCATGGCATTCAATGATTCCGCCGAGAAGCTGCTCGTCAAAGCCCATCTATCCCATGTTCCGCGCCCTGCGCTCATAGGTGCGGCGGTTCTGCTCGCGCTGACGCTTTCCTTTGCTTTGCGTTCGGTCTACGGCGTCGCCGTCCCGTCGTTCACGTTCGAGGACGCGTCCGCGCAGGAGGCTGGATCGGGAGATGCGTCCGATAGCGAAGGGCGCGACGAGGATCGCGAAGACGGCGCCTCTTCGGATGCCGCTAACGCCGCGCCGGCGCCATCCGCGGCGGATGCGGCCGAGACGTCTTCGGACGCACGCGTTCACGTGCACGTGGCAGGCGCCGTCGTCGATCCCGGCATGTACGAGCTTCCCGCATCGGCGCGCGTGAACGATGCCATCGCCGCCGCCTCGGGCTTTTCCGACGATGCGATCCAGGATTCCGTGAACCTCGCGAGCGCTCTGACGGACGGCCAGCAGGTCCGGGTTCTCGCTCAGGGCGAGGCGCAGGCGAACCCGTCTGCGGCATCGGCATCCGGCGCCGATGCCGCACCGTCCGCTTCGTCGCAATCGGGTCCCGTGAACATCAACACCGCCGACGAGGCGGCGCTCGATCGGATTCCGGGCGTCGGCCCTGCGACGGCGCGGGCAATCGTGGAGGAACGCGAGAAGAACGGCCCGTTCTCTTCGGTCGACGACGTCACGCGCGTCGAAGGGATAGGGAAGAAGAAGCTCGAACGCATGCGTGATTCCTTATGCGTGTAGCCGGCATCTCGGCGGATGCGATCGATTGGCTGCGCGACGGATGGACGGCCGGCGGATCCCACATCGACGGGCGGACGGATGAAGAATCGGCGGCGGATTCGACCACGGCCGTGCGCCCCAGCATCCCGCCTGCGCTCTGGGTCGCGATCTGCGCCTGGGTCGTTCTCGCGGCGTGGGCATGGTGGACGGCCGATCATGCATCTGCCGACGTGGACGCCCTCGTCGAAGCCTATGGCGGAACGTGTCGGCTCGTCGCGTTGCAGGACGGGGCATCGAACGATTTCGGCGCGCACTGCATCATGCGCCTTGAGGACGAGGACGGCCGCGGCGTCAAGGTGCGCGTTCTGTATGACGGGGATATCCGCGTCCTCGCGCACGATCGCATCGAAGCGCATCTCTCGTTTTCCGAAATTCCTGACCATCAGAGGTCGCGTTTCGGAATAGAAGGCGTATTCGTCCAGGCCAAGGCATCCGACGTGAGCGTCCTTGAACGAACGGGCGTGCCCGGGATCCTTCTTTCGCTGCGCGCCTGGGCGCAAAAGGAGCTGGAATGCGTGGGTGGGGAAGGATCGGCGCTGCTTTCCGCCGTCGTACTCGGCGATCGGACCAGGCTCGATGCATGCGGCGCATACGAGGACATGAAGGCCGTGGGCCTTGCGCATCTGGTTGCGGTATCCGGCGCGCATCTTGCCGTTGTTTCGGCGTTCGTGTCCCGCATCGCCCTCCGATGCGGCGTTTCGCGCCGCGGCATGCCGATTCTCATAGCGCTCTTCATCGTCGCGTACGCGTTGTGCACGGGCATGCAGCCGAGCGTCGTGCGCGCCGGACTCATGGCGATCGTCGGATGCAGCTCCGTTTGGGTTCGCAGGCGTCCGTCATCCCTCTCGTCGCTCGCTGCGGCGATCTGCATCATGCTGGCGGCGGACGCCTACGGCGCGACGTCGCTGTCCCTCTATCTTTCCGCGGCAAGCACGCTCGGCATCATCGTTCTCATGCCGCTCGCGTCCTCGTGGATCGATACGGCGCTTCGGGGGCGGTTCAAAGGCGCATCCGATGCCATCGCCCTCACGGCATGCGCGAACGTCCTCGCGATGCCGGCGAACGCATCGCTGTTCCATCGCGTGCCGCTGATCTCCCCGCTCTCGAACGTCGTTGCGGCCCCCGTCTTCGCTTTCCTGGTCGTAGGCGGAATGGCATCGCTTGCGGTCGATGCCGTCTTTCCTCGTCTCGGGCATATGATGCTGCATGCCCTCTCGTATGCGGCGGAGCTGTTCATCTACGGCATGCGCGTGCTTTCGCACCTGCCGTACGCGAGCGTGTTCTGCTCGGTTCCTCTCGGCGTTTCGGCCGCGGCGAGCATCGGCGCGTTCTGCGCGCTCTGGGCGCTTTGGCCTCTCCCGACTCGGAGGAATGCATGCATATGCGGCGGCATCGCGCTTGCCTGCTGCCTTCTCGTCCTCGTGCCCGGTCGGTTCGCAGGGGATCGCATCGTCGCGCTCGACGTAGGGCAGGGCGATGCGATCCTCGTGCAGAGCGAGGGAAGCGCGTTGCTCGTCGATACGGGAAACCAGGATTCCCGCCTTGCGGCATCGTTGGAGCGTGCCGGGGTTTCCCATCTGGACGCGCTTGTCATCACGCATCATGACGACGATCATTGCGGGTCGCTTCCAATGCTCTCGTCGGTCTTGGCACGCGGCGAGGTGTATCTGGCCGAAGATACGTTCACGCAGCGCGACGATAAGAACAAGGCGCTTATAGAATCGGCGCGCGGCATCGTCGGCTCCCAGGGCGTCAAGGGGGTGGAGCCGGGCGATGTCCTGCGCGTCGGTCGGTTCCGATGCACGGTCGTCGGTCCGCAGGAATTCACGGATGGCGGAGGCAATGCCGACAGCGTCTGCATGCTCGTCGAATACGATGCCGAGGGGGACGGCACATGCGAAGCGAGCGCGCTTCTGACCGGCGATGCCGAGGCTCCTCAGATAGAAGGACTGATCGATCGGGGATTGGTTGGGGATATCGATGTGCTGAAAGTCGGCCATCATGGGAGCCGCGCCGGTACGACGGAAGAGCTCTGTCGCGAGCTGAAACCTGAATACGCGCTTATCAGCGTCGGGGCGCGCAATCGATACGGACACCCGACGCGCGAGGCGCTCGAGGCGCTCGCGTCGATCGGATGCGAAGTCTGGCGCACCGACGAGGACGGGGACGTCTCATGCAGGTTCACGCGCGATGGCATCGAAGCGTCGGGCATGCGATAGACTTGTGCGCATGGCTGAACTGCTTCCTGCATATCTCATCGTCGGCGAGGACGAACTCAAGCGCGAACGCGTTCTGGAACGTCTCCAGGCGAACGTCGCCGCGCGCGGCGACATAGACTTCAATCTCGACGTTTTCGAATCGACGGCCGAAGGCGCAGACGTCATCGCGGCGTGCAACACCCTTCCGTTCGCGAGCAGCGTCCGCCTCGTGCTCGTGCACGGCGTGGATGCCATGAAGAAGCAGTCGGTCTCCGCTCTCGTCGATTATCTGGGAAACCCGTCGCCGTCAACGGTCCTGGCCCTCGTAGGCGCGAAGATTCCCAAGAGCGCCGCGCTCTACAAGGCCGCTTCCAAACTGGGGAAGAGCGCGGTCATCGATTGCGCCCCCCTGAAGAGGCGCGAGCTTCCTTCCCGCGTGCGGGATATGGCCGCGACGCACGGAATCGCCATCTCCCTCGCAGCGGCGACGCGTCTCGTCGAGCTTGTGGGGGAGAATACCGTTGCCCTCGATGCCGAGCTGCATAAAATCGCCCTTGCGCATCCTTCCAAGGCCCCGATCGGCGCATCCGCGATCGAGGCGCTCGTCGCCCATACGTCCAAGACCAAATATTGGGATTTCGTGGACGCTTTCGCCTCGCGCGATCTGCCCCGATGCCTTGCCCTCTATGCGCATCTCGACGATTCGCCTGTCATCATGCTCGCGCGGTGCGTCGCGCGCCTGCGCGAACTGATCATGTGGCGCGCGCTTGCGGCACGAGGCGGATCGTTGCCGAACGATCTCGTGCAGCGTCTCGGCGTGCCGGCGTGGAAGCTCAAGAACCATGCCTCGTGGACGCGCCTGTGGACCGCCGAAGAACTGAAAGAAGCGCTTATCGCCGCCCGTGATGCCGATAGGGCCATGAAGTCGGGCGCCGACCAGGACGATGCGTTCCTCGACTGGATGGAATCCTCGATCGTCGGATCGTAAGGCATTCGATACGGGCGAGGATGAACGTCCTTTGCGCGTGAAACGTGAAAAAAGCCCCGCGAACGCGGGGCTTTTCAGGTATCGAGCATATCTTCCATGCGGTTCGGCGTGCGTCGAACCGAGCTTTCGATGAAAGCGCGTGAGGAATTAGTCGTTGGCTGCGGCGCGATCGGCGTCGGTGACGATCGTGTTCGCCAGCTTCATGACGCCGCTCTTGCGGTTGGCGGCCTGGTTCTTGTGAATGATGCCCTTGCTGGCGGCTTTGTCGAGCAGGCGGCATGCATGCAGCGCGGTCTTGTATGCGGCAACGCCGTCCTTGGCCTCGACGGCTTCGCGCGCGGCGCGCACGGCGGTCTTGAGCTCGGACTTGACGGCCTTGTTGCGCATACGAGCCTTCTCGTTGGTCAGGATACGCTTTTTCTGACTTTTGATATTCGCCACAGTTCATTCCTCCGATATATGAATAGTACAATCTCTCAGCGAAAACCTAGCGATTCTACCATAGGGGAAGATGCTTTGCTATGGTAGGTGCGCCGATATTCGCGATTCACTACATCGACACCATCGGACACGCGCACGCCGATTCCGCTGCGGCCGAAGCCCGAGGGCGGGCGCCCGCCGCGCATAGACGGAGGATACCATGAATTTCAACACGGTCGAATTCAAGGCGTCGTACGCCACGCCTGATCAAATTCCCTTATCGCTTCGCCCCGAGATCGTCTTCGCCGGGCGTTCGAACGTGGGGAAATCGTCGCTTCTCAACCGTCTGTTCAATCGCAAGAGGCTTGCGAAGGTATCCCAGACGCCGGGCAAGACGGCTGCGGTCAACTTCTTCACCGCCGAAGACGCCGACTTCGTCGATCTGCCGGGCTACGGCTTCGCGAAGGTCTCGAAGGCCGAGATCGCACGTTGGCGCCGCCTCATGAGCGCCTATTTCGAATCCGACCGTCGTTTCGCGCTCGTGGTCTCGCTTGTCGACATACGTCACCCGGCCACCGCGCTCGATGTCCAGATGATCGAATTCCTCATCCGTTACGACCTGCCGTTCGTCATCGTGCTCACGAAGGCCGACAAGCTCAGCCGCAGCAAGGCCTTCTCCGCCGTGTCCGCCCTTCGCCGCCAGCTCGGTCTCGGCGCCGACATCCCCGTCATCGCATGCTCGTCGGAGAAGGGCACGGGCATCGATGCCCTCAAGGCGCTCATGCAGGACTCCGTGCATAACGAGAAGGCTTCGCGGCGGCTCTGACCGCGTATAATCCTCACGTCCGCTTCGATGCGTCCACGACCGCCCCTATCCCAGAAACGCGAGCATCAATGCCTACGAATTCCGATCGCATCCGTAACTTCAGCATCATCGCCCATATCGACCACGGCAAGTCGACGCTGTCCGATCGCATCCTCGAACTCACCGGCACCGTCGCCAAGCGCGACATGACCGCGCAGCTGCTCGACAGCATGGAGATCGAGCGCGAGCGCGGCATCACGATCAAGAGCCAGGCCGTGCGCGTGGATTACGAGGCCGACGACGGTAGCGTCTACCAGCTCAACCTCATCGACACGCCGGGGCATGTCGACTTCACCTACGAAGTGAGCCGCAGCCTGGCCGCATGCGAAGGCGCGGTGCTCGTCGTGGATGCCACCCAGGGCGTCGAGGCCCAGACGGTCGCGAACGCCATGATGGCCATGAACGCCGGCCTCGAGATCATCCCCCTCATCAACAAGATCGATCTTCCCTCGGCCGAGCCCGAGCGCGTGAAAGCCGAGATCGAAGACGGTTTGGCCATTCCGGCCGACGAGGCCGTCCTCGCAAGCGGAAAGACCGGAGAAGGCGTCCATGACCTGCTGGAGTCCGTGGTCGCATCCATTCCCGCGCCGACGGGCGATGCCGAGGCGCCTCTGCGCGCGCTTATCTTCGATTCGTACTTCGATGCCTACCGCGGCGTCGTCGCGCTCATCCGCGTCGTGGACGGCGCCATCGCGAAGGGCGATCGCGTGCGTCTGATGGCCAACGGGCTCGATTTCTTGGTCGAGGACATCGGCGTACGCCGTCCGACCGAGGTTTCCATGTCGGGGCTTTCCTCAGGTGAGGTGGGTTTTCTGGTCACAGGCCTCAAGGATGTCTCGCAGGTGCGCGTCGGCGACACGGTGACGCTCGCATCCCGCCCGGCGGCAGATGCCCTGCCGGGATACCGCGAGGCCAAGCCCATGGTCTATACCGGTCTGTTCCCGATCGACAGCGACCAGTACGAGCCCCTCAAAGAGGCGCTCGAGAAGCTCGCCCTGAACGACCCCGCGCTCATCTGGGAGCCCGAGACCAGCCATGCGCTCGGCTTCGGCTTCCGCGTCGGGTTCCTCGGGCTGCTCCATATGGAAGTCATCAAGGAGCGCCTCGAGCGTGAGTTCGGGCTCGACCTCATCGCCACGGCTCCCTCCGTGGAATACCGCGTCTACAAGACGAACGGCACGATGGAAAGCCTGCACTCCCCGCAGGACATGCCCGATCCTTCCGAGATCGAGCATGTGGAAGAACCCTACCTGAACGCGACGATCATGGTGCCGCCCGATTACGTCGGCGCCGTCATGGACCTCACGGTCGACCATCGAGGCACCTTCAAGACCATGGAATACCTCTCTCAGACCACGGTCCAGATGACCTGGGAGATTCCTTCATCCGAGCTCATCATGGACTTCTTCGACACGCTCAAGAGCCGCACGAAAGGCTATGCGAGCCTGGATTACGAATACGCCGGATATAAGCCGGGGGCGCTGCAGAAGCTCGACATCCTCTTGTCCGGCAAACCGATCGACGCGCTGTCGTTCATCGTCCATAAGGACAAAGCCTACGACCGCGGGCGCGTGCTCTGCGAGAAGCTGAAGGACATCATCCCGCGCCAGCTCTTCGAGGTGCCGATCCAGGCCGCCGTCGGAGGCCGCATCCTCGCCCGCCAGACGGTCCGCGCGAAACGCAAAGACGTGCTGGCGAAGTGCTACGGCGGCGACATCTCGCGCAAGCGCAAGCTGCTCGAGAAGCAGAAGGCGGGCAAGAAGCGCATGAAGGCCATCGGCAACGTCGAGGTCCCGCAGGAAGCGTTCATGGCGATCCTGAAGGTCGACGAATGATCGAACACGATCCGTATCGGGCGCTCTACATCCATATACCGTTCTGCGCGCATCGCTGCGCGTACTGCGATTTCGCGACGTCAGCCGTGCCGGGCGACGCCGCCGAGGTGGGGGAATACATCGAGCGCCTCATCCTCGACATCCGGCGCGCATCGAAGGCGGGCGACCTCGCTTCCATCGAGACGGTCTACATCGGCGGCGGCACGCCGAGCCATGTCGGCTCGAAGCACCTGTCGAACCTGCTCTATACGCTGGGCGTGTCCATGAACCTGACGACCGAGGTCGAATGCTCGATGGAAGCGAATCCCGAGAGCCTGACGCCCGAGCTCGTGCGCGATATCTACGCGCTCGGCGTGAACCGCCTGTCCATCGGCGTACAGAGCTTCGACGACGGCATCCTGCGCACCGTCGACCGCGTCCATGACGGCCAGGCGGCCCGCGCGGCCGTCGCCATGGCGCGCGAACGATTCGACAACGTGTCGATCGACCTCATGTGCGGCATCCCCGGCCAGACGCCCGATATGTTCCTGTCCGATGTTTCCGAGGCCGTGCGCCTGGGCGTGGCGCACGTAAGCGTCTATCCGCTTTCCATAGAGGAAGGCACGCCCTTCGACCGACTCGTCGAAGAGGGCCGCATGCGCGATGCGAACCAGGATGAAGAGGCCCTCATGATGGGCATGGCGCCCAACGTGTTCGAGCCTGCGGGCTTCCATCGCTACGAGGTCGCGAGCTACGCGCGCGACGGGTTCGAATGCCGGCACAACAAGGCCTACTGGACAGGCGTGCCGTATCTCGGACTGGGGGTGTCCGCCGTCACGATGGATCAAGATGCCTCGCATCGCGTGCGCGTGCAGGACGGCGCCGTCGTGGACGAGCTCGACCGTCGCCAGATGGTCGTGGAGGATCTGATGATGCGCATGCGCATGGCCCAGGGCGTGTCGGAAGAAGAGCTGCGCGCCGCCGCGCTCCTGGTGCCGCATGCGCTCGAGGTGTTCCATTCCCTCGTGCGCGACAGGCTCGTACGCAAGGAAGAAGGACGATACAGGCCGACCCTCGGCGGGTGGCTGTTAGGAAACGAAGTCTATGGACGAATCTACGAGCTCGCGCCTTGATGCCTGCGCGGCGAGATCCGCGCGCTTGCATCCCGGCCTGCGGTTTCTCTTCGAAGGACGCACGCCTGCGCTTCTTGCGCCCATGGCGGGCGTCAATGACATCGTGTTTCGCCGGCTTTGCCTCGAGCAAGGCTGCGATCTCACATATACCGAGATGATCTCGTCCAAGGCGCTTTCCTTCGCCAACGAGAAGACGCGTCATCTGCTCGACCTCGCGGAAGGGGAGCGCCGCGTCGCCATACAGCTTTTCGGCCATGAGCCTGAGGTCATGGCGCGCGAGGCGGCCTGGGTGGAAGACGAGCTCGGAGACGCGCTCGCGCTCATCGACATCAATATGGGATGTCCGGCGCATAAGATCGTCAAGAAGGGCGACGGTTCCGCCCTCATGCGCGATCCGGACCTGGCCGCCTCGATCGTCCGCGATGTCGCCTGCGCCGTATCGTGTCCGGTCACCGTCAAATTCCGTCGCGGATTCGGCGCCGAGGAGGAAACGGCGGTCGATTTCGGCCTGCGCATGGAAGACGCCGGGGCGGCCGCCGTCACCGTGCACGGGCGCACGGCGGCCCAGATGTATCGCGGTCCTTCGGAGTGGGAATGCGTCGCGCGCGTCAAAGCGGCCCTGTCCGTTCCCGTCATCGGCAACGGCGACATCGTCTCCGGCGCCTCGGCGGCGGATATGGTCCGGGCGACCGGCTGCGACGGCGTGATGATCGCCCGCGGCGCCCAAGGCAATCCCTGGATCTTCGCGGACGTCCGACGGGTGCTCGACGGGATGCCGCCCGCGCCCGATCCGACGCGGCAGGATCGCGTCGAGATGGCGCGCAGGCACATTCACCTGCTCTCGTCCCGGCTCGGCAACACGGTCGTGTACATGCGCAAGCACGTGATGTGGTATCTCCATGGCGTGCCGGGCGCGTCGCGCGCGCGGGCCGCTTTGAACGCCTGCGTCACCGTGGACGACTTCGACCGCGTGCTCGACGAGCTGCTCGCCGATGCCGCGCGCATCGAGGAAGAAGACCGGGCGTATCGCGGCGTCTGAGGAGAGGCTGGCCCCCTCGGGGCCGAACGGCCGGTTCGCGCGGCTTTTCGAGCATGACGTGGCGCATCGGTGTCGGAACCGTAACTTTTGATGCTCTCTTTAGCACTTACGGCATTCGGCTGCTAGAATCACCCATGCACGCATGGGCCGGCATCGGCGCCATGCGCGGATGTATCATCGGACGCCGTACGGAGCAAGGGGGGTGCAGGCATGCTGTCGAGCAGAAGGCAGAGGGTTCTCGAAGCCCTGATAGAGGAATACGTCGCGTATGCCCAGCCCGTCGGCTCGCGCACGCTTGTCGACCGCTACGAGCTGGGGGTTTCTCCTGCAACGGTCAGAAACGAGCTTTCGGTCCTCGAAGGCGAGGGGTATCTCCGCTCCCCCCACACCTCTTCCGGGCGGATCCCGACCGACATCGGCTATCGCGCCCTCGTGGACGACCTTCTCAAGCGCGAATACGGCGAAGAGGCGCTTTTGCCTGTCTTCGACGAGCTTCGGCATGCGGCCGCCGAGGCCGACGGCCTTATGGACAAAGTGTCCGAGGCTTTGTCTCATCTGACCGATTCGCTGTCCGTCGTGCTCGCGCCGTCCGTGATCGGCGCCCGCGTCAAGCAGGTATCGCTCGTGTCGATGTCGGCCCGCTGCGCGCTCGTCGTCGTGGTGACCGACGACGGGCAGGTCTTCAACCGTTCGGTCGATTTCGCTTCCGATGTGGACGCGGGCGACCTTGCCGCCGTGCAAAACGCCATCAACGCCGCCATTGCGGGGCGGTCGGTCGTCGATATGAAGGCATCGGCCCCGACGGGGTCGGGCGTGCTTTCGGAGGCGCTCGGCCGGACGATCCTCGACGAGATCGTCATCTGCCTCCATCAAGAGGATTCCGCGCGCCTGCATAGCCTGGGGCTGTCGTCCCTTTTGCGCAAGCCCGAGTTCAGCCGGACGAGCTTCGCCCTGCCGCTTCTCCAGGTGCTCGAGGACGACACCGTCCTCATGAGGCTGTTCGACCGTTCCGACGCGCTCGATGACGTGAGCGTTTCGATCGGGTCGGAAAACGGGGACGAAGCGTTCTCGGGCGTCTCGGTCGTCGCCGCGCCGTACGGGTCGGGTCCCTCGCAGGGCATCGTCGCCGTCATCGGGCCGACGCGCATGAATTATTCGAATGTGATCAAGGCCGTTCGCTCCGCGAAGCGCGCCCTGCAAGATCTGTAGAAAGGTATGCCTGACATGGCAAAAGACCTGTACGAGGTGCTCGGTGTCTCCAAGGGGGCCACCGACGACGAGATCAAGAAGGCGTTTCGTCGCAAGGCGCGCACGCTGCATCCCGACGTCAACAAGGCACCCAATGCGGAAGAGCAGTTCAAAGAGCTGAACGAGGCATACGACGTGCTATCCGACGCGCAGAAGCGCGCCCAGTACGACCGCTTCGGCACCATTCCGGGCGCTTCGGGCACGGGCGGTTACGGCACGGTCGATTTCGACGACATGTTCGGCGGCTTCGGCATGGGCGATATCTTCTCGACCTTTTTCGGAGGCGCTGCGGGAGGACGCACGACGACGCGCCGCGAGGGACGCGACATGGGCGTCGGCCTGCGCCTGACGCTCGAGGAGGTCGCGACGGGCGTCAAGAAGGAAATCGTCTACGATCGCCTTGCGCCCTGCGATGCCTGCGGCGGCACGGGCCGTCCCGAGGGTTCGCACGAGGTCGACTGCCCCGACTGCCACGGCCGCGGGCGCGTGACCACGGTCCAGCGCACCTTCCTCGGCGACATGCGCACGGAAACGACCTGCGGACGCTGCGGCGGCACGGGCCGCATCATCGACAATCCCTGCGAGGAATGCGGCGGCCAGGGACGCGTGCCCGACCGCCAGCACGTGAGCGTCGAGGTTCCTGCGGGGATCCGCGAAGGGCAGCAGCTGCGCGTGAGCGGGTTCGGCGAGGCCGGCATCCGCGGCGCTGCAGCGGGCGACCTTATCGTGACCTGCCGCATCCAGCCGCACGAGTTCTTCGAGCGCGACGGCGACAACCTGCATGCGCGCATCAACGCAAGCTTCATCCAGGCCATACTCGGGGCCGATGTCGAGATATCGGGCATCTTCGAAGGCGAGAAGGTCAAGGTCCGCATTCCCGAAGGATGCCAGAACGATCAGGTCATCCGCGTGAAGAGCGCCGGCATGCCGCGCCTGAACAGCGATATGCGCGGCGATCTGTATGCGCACGTTTCGGTCACCATTCCCAAGAAGGTGACGCGCAAACAGCGCGAGATGCTCGAGTCGGTGGCCCAGGAGTTCGGCGAAGACGTCGCCGCCCCGCGTACGCCGCTGCAGAAGCTGCGCGATGCATTCAACTGACGCGTTCGAGGCTGGCCTGCGCTTTTCGATCGTCAACCTGGGGTGCAAGGTCAACCGTGTCGAAAGCGACGAGGTCGCGTCCATGCTCCTTGGCTCGGGCGGCATCGAAGCCGATCCGTCTTCGGCCGATCTCATCGTCGTGAACACCTGCACGGTGACGGGCGAGGCCGAGAAGAAGACCCGCAAGGCCGTGCGCCATGCCCTACGGGCATCCGACGACGCCCGCGTCGTCGTGACCGGGTGCGCATCCGCGATCGATCCGGCAACGTACGAAGCCATGGGCGAACGCGTCGATGTCGTGCCGAGGCTTTCCCTGCATGACTATCTCACAGGCATCGGCGCGCATGGCGCACAAGGCGACCGCGAGCCCGCTTCATGCGCCGCGAAAGCCGACCGGTCCTTCGCGCTTTCCGATGCCGCGGCGGCACGTGTCGGAGGATCGTTTCCGACGCGCGTTCCCGTCAAGATCCAGGATGGCTGCGACAACGCCTGCACGTTCTGCATCGTGCATGTCGCGCGCGGGAGATCCCGTTCCCGCGACGCCGCGGCCGTCGAGCGCGAGGTCTCGGCGCTCGGGGCGGCGGGCGTGCGCGAGATCGTGCTTTCAGGCATCAACCTCGGTCGGTACCGATGCGGCGATGCGGGGCTCGCAACGCTCGCCGAGCGCCTGCTCTCATGCGCGCCCGAAACGCGTCTGCGCATCTCGTCCATCGAACCTCAGAGCGTGGATGACGCGCTGATCGAGGTGATGGCGACGTCGGGCGGCCGCGTGTGCCGCCATCTCCACCTTCCGCTCCAGTCGGGGTCGACGCGGATCCTTCGCCAGATGGCGCGGCCGTATTCGGCGCAGCGCTTCGCGGGCCTCGTCGACCGCCTGCGCGCGCGGATTCCCGGTATCGCGCTTTCCACCGACGTCATCGTGGGGTTTCCCGGGGAAACCGATGCGGATTTCGCGTCGACCTGCGATGTTGTGCGCACGTGCGGATTCTCGAAGCTGCATGTGTTCAGATACTCCCCGCGACGCGGCACGCCGGCTGCCGCACGCGGAGACCAGGTGCCGTCGGCGGTCAAGATCGAGCGCGCGCACATGCTCGAGGCGCTGGGCGCCGAGCTGCGCGCTCAGGATCGGGCCTCGCGCGCAGGGACCGTGGAGCTCGCGCTGGTCGAGTCCCACGCGCGCGCGACGACGGAAAGCTATTACGGCGTGCCGGCGCCTGAAGGCGCGAATGCGGGGGATTTGGTCGAGGTCTTGATGTAGCATCGGCATAGGGCGCCGAACGCCCGCGCATGAGGGAAGGAGCGTACGCCATGATCGAGGACAAGGCCGCATCCGACGGGTCTTCGCATCCGATGCAGCGGCCGCGCAGCGACGCCGATGCTGCCGGGGCGACCGGCGCATCGCTTAAGGCGGGAAACTCCCTTGCGCGCTCGTTCTACCATGCGGCGCAGGGGGTCCGTGCGGCATCGCGCGAGCGCAACTTCCGCATCGACGTCGCCGTCGCGGTATGCGCGCTCGTTGCAGCCGCGCTTCTGCGCGTCGATGCGCAGGGGTGGGCCGCCATCGTCGTGTGCATCGGCGTCGTGCTCTCGTTCGAAACCATGAACACGGCGCTCGAAGCCGCCGTCGATCTTGCTTCGCCCGAAATCCATCCCCTCGCGAAGGCGGCCAAGGACTGCGCGGCGGGCGCCGCCCTCATCGCCGCGTGCATGTCGGTCGTCGTGGGGCTCATCGTGTTCGGAACGGCTTTGGCCAGGCTCGTCGGGTAGCATGCAGTCCGTCCGCGCCGGCGCCTTCGACGCGGCGCGGCTGCTTTCGGATAGAGAGAAGGTATCCATGAACATCATCGTCGACGTGCGGCACGGCGCCGACCTCGTTTCAACCGTGGACGTCGAGGGTCTTGCGGCCTACGTCCTCAGCCGGGAAGGCCTGCCCGAGCGCACCGAGGCGAGCATCGCCTTCGTCTCCGACGACGAGATCCGGCGTTTGAATGCGGAGTTCCGCGGCATCGATCGCCCGACCGACGTCCTGTCGTTCGAGTGCGACGGCATGGACGACGCGTTCGACGAGGGCGACGTCTTCGAGGGATCGGGCATGCCGGACGAAGAGACGTTCCTGCTCGGCGACGTCATCATCGCGACGGATGTCGCCCGCGCGCAGACCGAACGGTTCGGCACCACGCCTCAAGAGGAGCTTTGCGTCCTGCTCGTGCATGGTTTGCTGCATCTGTGCGGCTGGGACCATGTGCACAGCGACGAGGAGGCGGAAGAGATGGAGGCGCGTGAACGGGAACTGCTTGCCGGTCTCGGCATGCCGGGGATTCGGTAGGCCGAACCGTAGGGCCGCGGGTTCGAATCGCGGTATGGACCGGCCGATCGGCGGACGGGGCGCCCCGCCCGCGGTCACGGGTGCCGATGCACCTGCCTGTCGCTTCGTCGATCGCCGAGGGCCGCGTATGCGACGGTGCATACATACCGGCTCCATACGGGAGGAAATCCCTTGCGCCTGCATCGTCTTGTGTTGTATACTGCCAAATCGCGCCTTCAGGCACACCGTATGCGTATCGCAGCGAAATATAGAAGGATTTGAACATGGATATCATCCGCGCACTTGAACAGCAGCAGATCAACCAAGACGTCACCCCGTTCAATGTGGGCGATACGGTCAAGGTCCATTATCGCATCACCGAGGGCAACCGCGAACGCATCCAGGTCTTCCAGGGCACCGTCATCCGCCGCGCCGGAGCGTCCAACCGCGAGACCTTCACGGTCCGCAAGATCAGCTTCAGCGTGGGCGTCGAGCGCACCTTCCCGGTGCATTCCCCCAAGATCGACAAGATCGAAGTCACGCGCCAGGGCGCCGTTCGCCGCGCTAAGCTGTACTATCTCCGCAACAAGGTCGGCAAGGCCGCCAAGGTCAAGGAGAAGGCGTTCCACTAGGATTCGCATAGAGCCGCTTTTCTTAAGACCGCTTCGGCGGTCTTTTTCATAGGGGACGAGACGGGAGGGCCTGCATGCAGACGGTCGCAGAGATACGCAGCGCATTGCAGGCCGCCGATGCGCGGCAGTTCGATGCGCTCGTCCGTGCGCTCGCCGCCGACGAGCGCAAAGGGGTTCGCCAGGCTCTAGAGGTCGCCCGTCGCAGGATAGCCGGCGAGGCTGCCGAAGAGGCGCGCATCCGCTCCCTCTACGATTTCCAGCGCGAGCTTGCGCACGGAGGCGTCGCCGTCGGGCTCGACGAGGTCGGCAGAGGTCCTCTGGCAGGTCCGCTCGCCGTCGGCGCCGTCGTCCTTCCCGACGAGCCCCGCATCGAAGGCATCGATGACTCGAAGAAGCTCGCGCCTTCCGCGCGCGAGGAGCTTTCCGCCGTCATCCGCGCCACCGCCGTCGCATGGGACGTCGAATTCATCGGTCCGCACGATATCGACGAGCTCGGCATATCCGCCTGCCTCAAGGCGGCGTTTTCGCGTGCGGTCGCGGCCATCGAATGCGCAGGGGTGCGCATCGACGCGATCCTGCTCGACGGCAATCCGCTCCATATCGACGATCGCGAGGTGAACGTCGTGAAGGGCGATGCGCGGTGCGCGGCCATCTCATGCGCATCCATCATCGCGAAGGTCGAACGCGACGCCTATATGCGATCGCAGGCCGTCGCGTATCCGGCGTACGGCTTCGAGGAGAACAAGGGATACGGTTCGGCGCAGCATATCGAAGCCATCAAGAAGCATGGTCTGACGCCTTTGCATCGCGCGTCGTTCTGCCGTGCATGGACGCAGGACTCGTTGTTCGGATAGCGTTCGAGCGCAAGGTTCTCGGCAGGTTCTCGGGACAAGCGGGCATGGCGCCCGATGGATTCGACCGCGCGCCGGTTAAACTCCTGCATGCGGGCCGCCTGCGTTTTCGCAGAGGCTTCGCAAGGCAGGCCTGATAGCCTGCCCTTCCATTCGCGAGGAGAGGAAGGGCACGGCATGTCTGAAGAACGCATCAAGGAAGGCTCGCTCAAGGCGGGCCCGAAGGAGCTCGGGCGCAGGGGAGAGCAGGCGGCGTGCGCGCTCCTCATCCATAAGGGATACGAAATCCTCGAGCGGAACTGGACGTGTCCCGCGGGCGAGGCCGACATCATCGCGCTCGACGGTCCTTGCTTGGTCTTCATCGAGGTGAAGACGCGTTCGGGAGTGAAGCGCGGCATGCCGTCGGAAGCCGTCACCCCTAAGAAGCGGGCGCGATACGAGAAGATCGCAGCCTATTATCTCGATGAATACGTGGGCGATACCTTCCATGTCCGCTTCGACGTGATGAGCCTTCTGGTCACGGGGAAGGGTCGAGCGCTCGTCAGGCATTACGTCAATGCTTTCGGCGAGGGGTCCCTATGTTGAACCGCTGCGCCGTTTCCTCCGCCTTCATCGTCGGAGTCGAAGCGGTCGCGGTGTCGGTTGAGGTCTCCATTACGAACGGGCTTCCGGGCACATCGGTCGTCGGCATGCCCGATGCCGCCGTGCGCGAATCGATGGAGCGCGTCCGCTCCGCCGTCAAGGCATGCGGGTTTTCCATGCCTGCCGAGAAGATCGTCGTGAACCTCGCTCCGGCGTCGCTTCGGAAGAACGGGGCGGGATTCGACCTTCCGATAGCGTGCGCGCTGCTTGCGGCTTCGAAGCAGATCCCTCGCACGCTCATCGACGGTGCCCTCATGGTCGGGGAGCTTTCTTTAGACGGGAGAGTGCGTCCGGTGCGAGGCACGCTTCCCTTCGCGCTCGCCGCGCGCGACGCGGGTCTGCGCCTCGTCGTCTCCTCCGATGCTCCGGACGGCGTCGCGCTCGACGGCGTGATCCAGGAGGGGATCGCGTCTCTCGGCAGGCTTCGCTTATCCAACCTGGACGTTCTTTCGTGCAAAGGAGGAGGAAGCATCGAAGACGAGGTCGATTTCGCTTCCATCCGAGGGCAGGGAGCGGCGAAGCGGGCTCTTCAGATCGCCGCCGCCGGCGGGCACGGCGTTCTGCTCATGGGACCTCCAGGGTCGGGAAAGACGATGCTCGCCCGTGCCTTCTCATCCATCCTTCCTCCGCTTTCGCAGGATGAGATGACGGGCGCCGCATGCGTGCATTCCGCGGCGGGCGAGCCGGTCGACGCGATCCTGTCCGGCAGGCGGCCCTTCCGCCGCCCTCACCATAGCGCGACGACGGCGGGCCTCATCGGCGGAGGAAGACCCATACGGCCTGGAGAGATATCCCTCGCTCACGAAGGGGTTCTGTTTTTGGACGAGATATCCGAATTCAAGCCCGCCGTGCTTCAAGCGCTCAGGCAGCCGCTCGAAAGCGGTGCGGTGACGCTCGTGCGCGCGTCGGGCGGCTGCAGGCTTCCCGCATCGTTCAGCCTCATCGCCGCGTCGAACCCTTGCCCATGCGGCTACTACGGGGATCCCGAGCATCCGTGCACGTGCTCGCAGGGCGCCATCCTCGCATACCAGTCGCGTATCGGGGGACCGTTGCTCGACCGCATAGACATGCATGTCGATGTCTGGCGCGTCGACCCGAAGAGAATCCTTTCTCGCGAAGGACCGGGAGTTTCATCTGCCGAGCTGAGGGAAGGCGTGCGTGCCGCCCGCGCGTTCGCCGCGCGCCGCGCACGGGTCTTCGGAGACGCGCCGCGCCCTCGAAGCATCCAAGAGGCGCTTTCCGCCTGCCGCCTTGACGAGGAATGCGAAAAGACGGTCGAGACGGCTGCGCGGATGAACCTCATGTCGGGCAGATCGATCCTGCGGATGCTCTCGGTTGCACGGACGATCGCCGATCTGGGCGAATCGGACGACGTGTCCTCAGGCCATGTGTTCGAGGCCATGGGATACCGAGTCAGGAAGGAGGCCGGCCGATGAGCGCGTCGCACGATGGCGTGCGCGGCCCCCGGTTCGAGATCCCCCTGGATTCCGAAGACTATCCCGAGGCCTTGCGCAACGTGCGCAATCCGCCGGGCGTCCTGTACGTGATGGGGGATCCTGCGGCGCTCTCCGAAGGCCTCGCCGTGGTCGGCGCGCGCAGGGCGACGGCCTACGGGAGACGTGCGGCATCGCTTTTCGCAGGCATGGCGGCGAAGAGGGGAGTGCCGGTGGTGTCGGGCGGCGCGCGCGGATGCGATTCGTGCGGCCATGCGGCCTGCCTCGATGCGGGCGGAACGACCGTGGCATTTCTCGGCGGCGGAATCGCCCGGCCGTATCCGGCCGATAACGTGCCGCTGTTCCAGAGGATAGTCGATGAGGGAGGGGCGCTCGCCTCCGAGCATCCTTGGGACTATCCTCCCGTGCCCCATGCCTTTCGGGCGCGCAATCGGCTGATCGCGGGGATGTCGCGTGCGACGCTCATCGTCGAGGCGGGGCTTCCGAGCGGAACGTTCTCGACTGCGGATGAAGCCCTTGCGGTCGGACGCGAGGTTCTGGTCGTTCCCGGTTCCATCTTCTCGCCATCGTCCAAGGGGTCGAACCGTCTTCTGTCGCAGGGCGCGATGCCCGTCGTCGACGAGGAATCCTTCGACGACGTCCTCTCGCGCGTGTTTCCCGAAGCATGCGGCGCTTCCTCGAGCCTTGAAGCTCAGGGCGAAACCGTAGGCGATCTCGGCGCCCGCGCGCAGCTTTCTTTCGCGGAAGGGCTCCTGCTCGACGAGCTCGTCGCGAATCCGCTGCGTCTCGACGAGGTGATGGCGCTTCCTTCCCAGACGGGATCCTCGCTTGCGGAATCCATGGCGCGCATGGGCCGTCTTGAGACGATGGGGCTCATCGAGCGCTATCCTGATGGGCGTTTCGGCGCGAGGTGAGCGCACGGACGGACGGGCGGCGACCGTATGGTATCCTCGGCCGCATGAAGACGGTAGACATCATAGGCGCCGGCCTTGCAGGAACCGAAGCGGCGCTCCAGCTTGCCGACAGAGGCGTGCGCGTTCGGCTCTTCGAGATGCGCCCTGCGGTAGGCACCCCTGTGCACACGGGAGCCGGGTGCGCCGAGCTCGTATGCTCGAATTCGTTCAAGAGCATGAAGCCCGAAAGCGCGGCAGGCATGCTGAAACATGAGCTTTCGCTGCTGGGAAGCCGGCTCTATGCGTGCGCGCTCGCCTCGAAGGTCGATGCCGGAGGCGCCCTTGCGGTCGATCGGGAGGCGTTCTCCCGCCGCGCGACGCAGCACGTCGACGCCCATCCGAACATCGAGCGCATCGTCGGGGAGGTGCGCGAACCCGACTACGAACGCGCACCCGATGCCGTCATCATCGCATCCGGCCCGCTGACCTCCGATGCCCTCGCGCAATGTATCTCGGGCATCGCAGGCGCCGACAACCTTGCGTTCTTCGATGCCGCCGCGCCTATCGTGGCCGCCGACTCGCTCGACGAATCCATCCTCTTCCGTCAGTCGCGCTACGAGAAGGACACGCCCGGCGACTACCTGAACGCGCCGTTCTCGCGCGATTCCTACGAGGCGTTCATCGACGCGCTCGTGTCTGCGCAGCGCGTCATCATGAAGGAATTCGAGACGAAGGATCTGTTCCAGGCCTGCCAGCCTATCGAAGAGATCGCGCGCAAGGGCATTGACGCTCCCCGCTTCGGACCGTTGAAGCCTGTAGGCCTCGCCGATCCTGCGACGGGCAAGAGGCCGTGGGCCGCCGTGCAGCTGCGCGCGGAGAATGCGGAGAAGAGCGCCTACAATCTCGTCGGATTCCAGACCAACCTGACGTTTTCCGAGCAGCGGCGCGTCTTCCGCATGATCCCGGGCTTGGAGCATGCGGAGTTCTCGCGTTTCGGCGTCATGCATCGCAACACCTTCGTGTCGGCGCCCGGATTGCTCGACCGCAATCTGCGGCTCATGCGCAGCCTGCCTTCGCCTACGTTCATCGCAGGTCAGCTTGCTGGGACGGAGGGGTATTGCGAAGCCATCATGTCGGGCGTCCATGTCGCGCTTTCCGTCTTCGCCCTCATCGAGGGGCGCGCGATGCCCTCGATCCCTTCCGCGTCGTCGTTCGGCGCGCTCCTGCGCTACGCGACCGATCCGGCCACGATCGATTACCAGCCGATGCATGTGAATTTCGGTATCATGCCGCCGTTGCCGGAGAGGGTCGGGAACAAGCGTCTGCGCTATGCCGCCTATGCCGCCCGCGGGGCTGCGGCGTTCGAATCCTACGTCGCGGAGCTGAAGGCGGCCGGTCTGCTATGAGCCCCGATGCGGCCGTTCGGATCGACGAAGCCTATCTCGATGCGCTCGATTCATACTGCGTCGAACGTGCGTCCGTGCGCGGGGATTCCGTGCATACGGTTCGTGGATACCGCAATGATCTGCTTGACTTCGGACGCTGGGCGGCACGTCACGGCATCGTTCCCCTCGACGTGACGTATCGTCAGATCAGATCGTATCTCGGCGAACAGAACCAGGCGGGCTATGCGCGTCGGACCATCAATCGGAGGCTGTCTTCTCTGCGCGGCTTCTTTCGCTGGCTCAATGTGACCGGGCGCGTTTCGGGCGATCCCGTGGGCGTTGTGAGCGGACCCAAGCTGTCGAAGGGGCTTCCCCGTTTCATACCTGCGTCCGACATGGCACGGATTCTGAATGTGCATCATTCGTCGTCCGAACCTGAAGACATGCGGAACCAGGCGATCCTTGAATTCCTGTATGCATCGGGCGCCCGTATTTCGGAGGCGTCAGGCCTGCTGGCGAGCGACGTCGACTTTTCTTCCCGCCAGGTTCGCGTCATGGGGAAGGGGTCCAAAGAGCGCATCGTTCCCCTGCATGACCTTGCGGTATCGTCTATGAGGGCCTATGCGGAGCACGCGCGTCCGCAGCTTCTGGGCAGCGGATCGTGCCCGCGCTTCTTCGTGTCGTCGCGGGGGCGCGCGATGTCGACCGACGCGCTGCGCAAGATGTTCAAGCGCACGCTTGCCTCGGCCGGCGTCGACGGAACATACACGCCCCATGATATGAGGCACACGTTCGCGACCGACCTGCTCGACGGAGGAGCCGACCTCAGGAGCGTCCAGGAAATGCTCGGGCATGCGAGCCTGTCGACGACGCAGATCTACACGCATGTCTCCTCCGAACGCCTGCGAAGCGTCCATCATGCGGCGCATCCCCGGGGCTGACATTCTTCCTCTAGCCGCATGCCCGCTTCTTTGCTACAATACGAACAAACGTTCGTATTGGCTGGCATCGCCTAACCTTCTGGGGACAGCCGCATTCAGAAGGAGGCATCCCCATCATGTCGAATGCAACAGGTCGCCCGCCGTTTCACGCTTCGCCTCGCGTCATCGACCATCTTCGCGTCATTCGCCGCGAAGATCTCGTGTCCGCTTCCGTCGCGGCCGTCCGACGCTCGTCGGGTCGGCGGTTGGAAATGGGGATGCGTAGAGGCAGGGAGGAGGCTCGCCTCCGTTCTTTCATCGATCGAAGCGCCGATATGATTCCCGCGCCTTCGGATGCGATGCCGTTCGTCGCGGTTCCTCGTCTTGCGGCATCGGGAGATGAAGACGCGCTGTTCCTCGAGCGCTCGTTCGCGCTCGTCCCTGTGCGGCATGCGGTTCTTGCCCGTCGAATCCTCTGGCTCGGTTCAGGGGTCGAAACCTCGGAAACCCTTGCCGCCGCGCGGTCGAGGCTTTTCAGGCTCGGCCTTCCTCAGACGCTCGATGACGACGGAGGCATGCGCGAACGCTCCTCGTGGAACCAGGTTCTGTCGGCACCCGTCGCGTTCTCGCCCGAAGACGACTTCGATCTGCGCCTGCGTTTCTTCGCAAGCCTTATCGCCTGGTCCGTGCGAAAAGACGTGCACGATGAGGATATCCGGGACGCCGCAGCCGCACCGAAATCCGCGAGCGTGCGGTTTCCTGTCGGCGATCGCGAAGAGGGCCGCGCAATGCGGGCAGGGAAGGGCCGCCCGTCTTTCCAGACTCGCGATGCGAAGGTTCAGCTCGGGGTTCTGCAGCATATCCTCGATCGAAGGGCGTATCGCCGAATCGCATGGACGCTCGAGGAAGGCCTGTAGGCATCTTTAGCGGGGCATCCGAGGGATGTAATCTCTGCAGCGAGAGCACGCTCGCTCTGCGGTCGGCGGGCGTTCGGGGCTATCATGCAACGTTGCGCACGAAGTATTCGGAAGAGAGTAGGAACAGGTTCGGAATGGCACGTGATTCCATCATCATCCGCGGAGCCCGCGAGCATAATCTGAAGAACGTCGATGTCGCCATTCCACGCGATAAGCTGGTCGTCATCACGGGCCTTTCGGGCAGCGGCAAATCGAGCCTCGCGTTCGACACCATCTACGCAGAGGGGCAGCGCCGATACGTCGAAAGCCTCTCGGCATACGCGCGCCAATTCCTCGGCCAGATGGACAAGCCCGACCTCGACAGCATCGACGGCCTTTCGCCGGCGGTCGCCATCGACCAGAAGACCACGTCCAAGAATCCGCGCTCCACGGTCGGCACCACGACGGAAATCTACGATTATCTCAGGCTCCTGTACGCCCGCATCGGCACGCCCCACTGCCCCGAATGCGGGCGCGAGATCAAGAAGCGCACCACCGATCAGGTGACGGACGAGATCCTCGCCCTCGGGGAAGGGAAGCGCGCGCTCATCCTCGCTCCCGTCGTGGTCGGGCGGAAGGGAGAGCATGCCAAGATCATCGAGGACCTTCGGAAAGAGGGCTTCTCGCGCCTTCGCATCGATGGCGAGGTCGTGCGCCTCGAGGGTGAGCTTCCCAGGCTCGATAAAAAGCTGAAGCACACGATCGACGTCGTGGTCGACAGGGTCGTGCTCAAGAAGTCCGCGACGGGCCGCATCGCCGAGTCGGTCGAAGTGGCGACGAGGCTTTCTGAAGGGCGCGTGGTCGCGCACGTCATCGACGAAGGGAGCATGCCGGACGATGCGGCGAGCCAGACGCCGAGGAAGGGTTCGGGCTTTTCCGCAGCCATTCCCGGCGATCATTTCTTCTCGCTCGCCCTTGCCTGTCCTGAGCACGGTCATTCCATGGACGAGCTTCAGCCGAGGGATTTTAGCTTCAATGCGCCGTACGGCGCCTGTCCCGACTGCGCCGGCCTCGGTTCGCGCGAGGAAGTCGATCCTTCGCTCCTCATTCCCGATGCGTCGCTTTCCCTCGAGGAAGGATGCATCGCCCCCTTCGCTTCGGGCAACTACTATCCGCAAGTATTGCGTGCGGTGTGCATCCATCTCGGACAGCGTCCCGATACGCCGTGGGAGGATCTGCCTGCCAAGGTCCAGAAGGCGCTTCTGTTCGGCCTTCCGAACGACAAGGTGCGCGTCGACTATCGCACCGTCGACGGACGCGATACCTATTGGTTCATCGACTGGCATGGCGCCTGCGCGGCGGTCGAAGAGCGTTTCAAGGATGCGAAATCCGACGGGCAGCGCGACAAGTACGGAAGATATTTCGCCACCATTCCGTGCGCGACCTGCGGCGGCAAGAGACTTCGCCCGGAAATCCTCGCAGTGACCGTCGGAGGCGAAAGCATCGATGCGCTCTGCGCCATGAGCGCCAAGGATCTGCTCGGGTTCTTCGAGGGGCTTGCGCTGACCGATCGCCAGCTGGTCATCGCCGCCGCGATCGTCAAGGAAATCAAAGCGTGCCTCAAGTTCCTCGTCGATGTGGGGCTCGACTACCTGACGCTCGAGCGCGGCACAGCCACGCTTTCCGGCGGCGAAGCGCAGCGCATCAGGCTCGCCACCCAGATCGGAGCCGGCCTCATGGGCGTCCTGTATATCCTGGACGAACCCTCCATCGGACTTCATCAGCGCGATAACGCCCGTCTTATCGCCACGCTCGAGCGCCTGCGCGACCTCGGCAACACCGTCATCGTGGTGGAGCACGACGAGGATACGATCCGCGCCGCCGACTACGTCATAGATATGGGTCCGGGTGCGGGCGAGCACGGAGGCTATCTCGTGGCCGAAGGCACGCCCGATCGGATCGCCGCTGTCGAGGGGAGCATGACGGGCGATTACCTGAGTGGCCGTCGCGTCATCGCGGTCCCCACAGAGCGCCGGCGCCCGCGCCGGGGCTCCATCAAGCTCACCGGCGCTTCCGAGAACAATCTTAAAGATGTCGATCTCAAGATAGACCTCGGCACGTTCACCGTGGTGACCGGCGTTTCGGGCAGTGGGAAAAGCTCGCTTATCACCGATACGCTTGCGCCGGCGCTCTCGAACCGCCTCAATCGTTCCCATCTGCGTACGGGCGCGTTCAAAAAGCTTACAGGCTATCAGGCGCTGGATAAGATCATCGACATCGATCAGAGCCCCATCGGCCGCACGCCGCGTTCGAATCCTGCCACCTACATCGGACTGTGGGACGATATCCGCGCGCTGTACGCATCGACGCCCGAATCGAAGGCGCGCGGCTATGCGCCGGGCCGCTTCAGCTTCAACGTGAGCGGCGGCCGCTGCGAAGCGTGCAAGGGCGATGGCCAGATCAAGATAGAGATGCACTTCCTGCCCGACATTTATGTGCCGTGCGAGGTGTGCGGCGGCGCACGGTATAACCGAGAGACGCTGCAGGTCACGTATCGCGGGAAGAACGTATACGACGTGTTGGAGATGACGGTCGACGAAGCGCTCGGCTTCTTCAAGAACATTCCCGCCTTGGCGCGCAAGCTTCAGACGATGCACGACGTCGGTCTCGGCTATATCCGTCTCGGACAGCCTGCGACGACGCTTTCCGGCGGCGAGGCGCAGCGTGTGAAGCTCGCAAGCGAGCTTCAGCGCCGTCAGACGGGCAAGACCATCTACATCCTCGACGAACCGACGACCGGCCTTCATATGGAAGACGTGCGTCAGCTTCTCGAAGTATTGCAGCGGCTCGTCGATTCAGGCAACACCGTGCTCGTCATCGAGCATAACCTCGACGTCATCAAGTCGGCGGACCGAATCGTCGATCTCGGCCCGGATGGGGGAGACCGCGGCGGTACCATCGTCGCCGCGGGCACGCCCGAGGAGGTCGCCCAGGTTGCAGGAAGCCATACAGGTGCGTTTCTGCAAAGGATATTCGCGACGCAGGGAGCGTAGTCGAAACGAAGGGACGCGTGCGCGTTCGTGCCCTGCGGTATCCGAGCATGACGCAAAGAAGGAAGGGATACGGGCTTCGCCCTCCCTTCCTTCTTCGTTCATGGAGCATGGGATGCGTATCGTCTACACGATCCCTTGGGACATCATGGCATCGGCGACTTTCTTGAAGCCCGCGATATTCGCGCCTGCGACGTAGTCGCCCGGCTTGCCGATCTCGTTTGCCGCATCGTCGGCCGCGTGGAAGATATCGACCATGATGCTCTTGAGTTTCGCATCGACCTCGTCGAACGTCCAGGAGAGGCGTTCGGAGTTCTGGCTCATCTCGAGTCCGCTCGTGGCGACGCCGCCTGCATTGGAGGCCTTGCCGGGAACGAATGCGACGCCGGCCTCCTGAAGGTGCTCGGTGGCCTCGAGGGTCGTCGGCATATTGGCGCCTTCGGCCACGACGAGGGTGCCGTTTTTCGCAAGCGTTTCGGCATCTTCGAGGAAGAGCTCGTTTTGGGTTGCGCAGGGCAGGGCGATGTCGCAGGGAACGTTCCACACGCCGCGGCCTTCATGGTACGTGACGCCCTCCACGCGCTTCGCGTATTCGGAAATGCGGGCGCGCTCGACTTCTTTGACCTGCTTGATAACGGAAACATCGATGCCGGCGGGCGCTTCGATCCAGCCCGTCGAATCGCTCATCGTGACGACCTTGGCGCCGAGCTGCTGGGCTTTCTCGGCAGCGTAGATGGCCACGTTGCCGGATCCGGAGATATCGACGGTCTTGCCGTCGAAGGTCTCGCCACGCTGGGCGAGCAGCTCTTCGACGAGATACACGAGGCCGTAGCCGGTGGCTTCGGTGCGCGCGAGGGATCCGCCGAAGGAGAGGCCTTTGCCGGTCAGAACGCCCGACCATTCATTGCGCAACCGCTTGTACTGGCCGAACATATAGCCGACCTCGCGGGCGCCGGTGCCGATATCGCCCGCAGGAACATCGGTGTCGGGGCCGATGTGGCGGAAGAGCTCGGACATGAAGCTCTGGCAGAACCGCATGACCTCCCCGTCGGACTTTCCCTTGGGATCGAAGTCGCACCCGCCCTTGCCGCCGCCCATGGGCAACGTGGTAAGGCTGTTCTTGAAGACCTGCTCGAAGCCGAGGAACTTCAGGATGGAAAGGTTGACGGAAGGATGGAGTCGCAGCCCGCCTTTGTAGGGGCCGAGCGCGCTGTTGAACTGAATGCGGTATCCACGATTGACCTGCACTTTACCCCGATCATCGACCCAAGGGACGCGGAACTGGATGACGCGTTCGGGTTCGACGATGCGCTCGAGCAATGCGGCGTCCTGGTATTCGGGATGCGCGGCGAGGACGGGTTCGAGCGAGGCGAGCACCTCGGTGACGGCCTGGATGAACTCCGGCTGGTTCGGATCCTTCGCCTTGACCTGTTCGATGACGCGCTGCGCGTAGGTCATGATGCCTCCTTCTGTAGGAACGTATGGGAATACCGCATGCGGGGATGGATCTGCGCGGCATGGCGGCGTCGTCTATTGCTGACGGCATCATGGTATGCGGGGTTTGTTTCCCGTGCGTTTCCCATGCGTTTCTCGTGCGTTGAATCACGCTTCGTGCATCATTTCACGGAGCCACGGAGCCACGGAGCCACGGAGCCACGGAGCCACGGAGCCACGGAGCCACGGAACTCATGCGGCGCGCGGATCCGTGTCGACGCAGTCTGCGCCGAACCCTCTTGTCGGCGCGCGACGATATAATGCTCGTTCGACCGATGCCTATCCGGCGCGCATGCGCCTTGGCGCGAAACGGAGGATCCTTCATGCATGTCGATATCTACAGCGACGGCTCTTCTCGGGGCAATCCGGGACCGGGAGGCTACGGCGCCATCTTGCGATTCGTCGATCCGTCGGGCGGCGTGCACCAAAAGGAGCTCTCGGGCGGATTCGAGCGCACCACCAACAACCGCATGGAACTGCTTGGGGTCATCGTGGCCCTCGAGGCGCTCAAAGCCCCGTGCGAGGTTGCGGTCTATACCGATTCCCAGTACGTCGTCAAGGCGTTCACCGATCGCTGGGTCGACGGTTGGAAACGGCGTGGTTGGAAGAATGCGAAGAAAGAGCCGGTCAAGAACCAGGATCTCTGGATGCGCCTCATCGCGGCGTCAGAGGGGCATCGCGTATCGTTTCACTGGGTGAAAGGCCATGCGGGCCATCCGGAGAACGAACGCTGCGACGAGCTTGCGACAACGGCCGCCGACGGGACGGATCGTCTCATCGACGAAGGATTCACCGACTGACCCTGCACGTGCGTGCACTTCGACCGATTCGTTCGACCCGTCGCCGCAAATGCCGTTTTTGGGGCGTTCTTATCGTCGCGAGGTCCTACGATGAAGCCGTGATGGGTTGATATGCATCGGCCCCAGGGACGGAGGGAGCAGCGCATGGCGAAGGACGGCGGCGTTTCCAATTCCTCGAGCATTCCAGCTGCACGCATCCTTCTTCCCGACGAAGCCGCTTTTCTCAATCATGTTCTCGACGAGCTGACGGATACCGCCCTGCCGCGCGAAGCTCGGTCCGGCGCCTCCGCGCCGTCGTTCGCGCTCGGTCGCCCGGCGGCGGAAAGGCCGCGCAAATCCTGACGCCGCAATGAAAATCATGATGCAGCAATAAAGAAAGCCTCGTCTGCGACGAGGCTTTCTCGAGCGTTAGGGATGGATCCGCGCGTACGCGCCCGCTATTTCTCCCATGCGGCGAAGTCGACGGTGCGGCCTTCCTTCTTCCATTCGCGGTACTCGGCCGTGGCGGTAAGCACGACGTCGGAGGAAGAATTCAGCGCGGTCTCGCAGGAGTCCTGGACGACGCCGATGATGAAGCCGACGGCGACGACCTGCATGGCGATGTCGTTATCGATGCCGAACAGCGAGCATGCGAGCGGGATCAGGAGCAGAGAGCCGCCCGGCACGCCCGAGGCTCCCGCGGCGCCGATGGCGGCGAGGGCGGACAGCAGAACGGCGGTCGGGATATCGGGGAACGTGCCGGTCATCGTATAGTGCGCGGCCATGGCCATGACGGTGATGGTGACGGCGGCGCCTGCCATGTTGATCGTTGCGCCAAGCGGGATGGAGACGGAGTAGTTGTTCTCGTCGAGCTTGAGCTTGCGGCAGAGCTCCATGTTCACGGGGATGTTCGCGGCGGAGCTGCGGGTGAAGAACGCGGTGACGGCGGAGTCGCGCAGGGCGCGCAGGACGAGCGGATAGGGATTGATACGCGCGGTGACCGCGACGATGATGGGATTCGTGACGAGCGCGATGAAGAACATCACGGCGACGAGGATGACGATCAGGCGGCCGTATTCGGTGAAGATCTCGAGGCCGCTCGTGGACACGGCGGCGTAGACGAGGCCCATGATGCCGAACGGGGCGAGGTTGATGACCCAGAGCACGACCTTGATGATGGCGTCGGCGATGCTCTTGATGGTCTCGCGTGTGCCGGCGGGCGCGACGCGCAGCGCGACGCCGATAAGGACGGACCAGGTCAGAATACCTATGTAGTTCGCGTTCGCGATTGCGGCGACAGGATTGGCGACCATGTTGGTAAGCAGCGTGGTCAGGACTTCGCCGATGCCGGACGCGGGCGTCTGCTCGATTCCCTCGGCGACGACGAGCGTGAGCGAGGTCGGGAAGGCGTAGCTGGCGAGCACGGCCACGAGCGCGGCAACGAAGGTGCTGATAAGGTAGAGGACGACGACGGTCTTCATGTTGCCTGCGGACTTGGCGTTCGCAAGCGCGCTCATGACGAGGAAGAAGACAAGGATCGGGGCGACGGCCTTCAATGCACCGACGAAGATCGTGCCGAGCAGCGCGACGACGGGTCCGACGGCGCCGTCGGGGGAGATGGTGAGGCCGAGCACCGCGCCAATGGCCAAGAAGATGAGGATGCGCAGGATAAGGCTGCTGTCCATCCATTTCTGCCAATACTTCTGCATATTGACATCCTTTCAGGTGAGGATGGTCAAAGCTCTCCGGACCCTTCCCTGCGCCTGGAGAGCTCGCCACCGGCCGATAATGTTTTTCGAATCCTACTCGGATGGGCTCCGGGGGTTTCAACGACGTCGGACATACGGCGCGTTTCATGGGGCAAACGTACGTTTTCGCAGGCGCTGTGGATGCTTGGTGATGCCGGAGACGCGTGCGGGGAGCGCACGGGCGCCCCGTTGCTATACTCGACGCATGGCCGAATCCACGAACATCGCCGCGTCCGCGCACGGCATCGCACCCGAGACGCTCGCGCGCATCAAACGCGAGCTCGACAGCGTCCCGACGCGTCCGGGAGTCTATCTTTGGAAGAACGCCGCGGGCGAGGTCATCTACGTCGGCAAGGCCAAGCAGCTGCGCGCGCGCATGCGCCAGTACGTGAACTTCCAGGACGACCGCGCGAAGATCCCGCTTCTCGTCGCCCAGATCGACACGTTCGAATACATCGTCGTGGAAAACGAGCACGAATCGCTCGTCTTGGAGAAGAACCTCATCAAACAGTACGCCCCCTTCTTCAACGCCGACTTCAAGGATGACAAGAGCTACCCGTTCATCGCGCTTACCAAAGGCGATGTGTTTCCCGCGATCAAATACACGCGCGAGAAGCACGTGGCGACGACGCGCTATTTCGGTCCCTACACCGATGGCCGCGCAGCGCGAAGCCTGGTGGACATCGCCCGCAAGCTCGTGCCTGTCTGCGCCGCCCGCTGCGCGGAATGGCGTCGCATGAACCGCAGGCTCGCCGCCGGCGATCTGGACGCCTTCCTCTCTGCGGAGGGCCTGCGTCCCTGCTTCGATGCGCACGTCGGCTTAGGTCCGGGGGCGTGCTGCGGCCGCATCACGCCCGAGGGCTACCGCAGAAACGTCGAACGCATCGAGAAGTTCCTTTCGGGAAGCCATGCCGAGTTCGTCCGCGAGCTGACCGACGAGATGCATGCGGCGGCGGCCGAGCTCGACTTCGAGCGCGCCGCGCGCATGAAGGCGCGCATCGACACCGTGAACTCGCTTACGGATCGGCAGCATGCCGTGTCCGCCCGCAACCTCGATGCCGACGTCGTCGGCATCGCGCGCGAAGAGACCATCGCCGGCGTCCATGTCTTCATGGTGCGCGAGGGGCGCATCATCAACGGAAACGAATTCGTGCTCGACAAAGGCCGCGACATACCCGACGAGAACCTCCTGCACGACTTCCTGCTGCGCTACTACGACGCCACGACATCCATCCCGCGCGAAGTCATCGTCGATTGCGAGCTCGAAGACGCGGAGGCCGTCGAAGGATGGCTCACCGGGAAGCTCGCGAGCGTCCACGGCGCGCGCGTGCGTATCACGGTGCCCCGGCGCGGCGAGAAGTCGGAGCTGCTCGCGCTGGCGCGGCAGAACGCGGGGCATACCCTCAACCGCTACAAGGTCCGCACCAATTACGAGGACAAGCGCGTCAACGCGGCGCTCCTTCAGCTCGAAAGCGCCTTGGCGCTCGACGGGCCCCCGATGCGCATAGAATGCTTCGACATCTCCACCATCCACGGCAGCTACACGGTCGCGTCCATGGTTGTCTTCACCGACGGCAGGCCCGACACGAACCAGTACCGTCGCTTCAAGATCAAGACGCCTCTCGACGAGGCGAACGACTTCTTGAGCATGAAGGAGGTCATCGGCCGCCGCTATGCCCCCGAGCGCATGGCCGACGAGCGTTTCGGGAAGAAACCCGATCTGCTCATCCTCGACGGCGGCCTGCCTCAGCTCAACGCCGTGCTCGACCAATTCGCCGACATGGGCATCGACGACATCCCGGTGTGCGGCCTCGCCAAACGGGACGAGGAGCTCTTCGTGCCTTGGCAATCGACGGGTCCCGTGGTGCTGCCGGGCGGATCGGCATCGCTGTACCTGGTCAAGCATGTACGCGACGAGAGCCATCGCTTCGCCATCGCCTTCCATCGCGAACTGCGCGGCAAGGGCATGACGAAGTCCGTTCTCGACGACGTCGCAGGGCTCGGCCCCGTGCGCAAGAAGGCGTTGCTCAAGGCCATGGGCGGATTCACACGCCTGCGCGCGGCGTCGCTCGACGACATCCTTGCCGTCCGCGCCGTTCCCGAAGAGGTCGCACGCGAGGTCTTCGCGGTGCTTGCGCAGTATAATTCCGTCAGGAACAACGATATCTCGGAAGGCATCGGCGTGTCTTCCGACGAGCCGTCCGACGCCGCTTCGGCGACGGCGTAGGAAAGGAAGGGGTGCACGATGGGCGAATCCGCATCCGATCTCGTGATCATCTCGGGGATGAGCGGCGCCGGCCGCACCGAGGCCATGCATGCCTTCGAGGACCTCGGGTACTTCTGCATAGACAATCTGCCTGCCTGCCTGATAGGCGACCTGATCGCGTCCATGGAGCGCCGCGGAGACGGCGAGACGCGTCTCGCCGTGGTGTGCGACGCCCGCAACCAGGAGTTCTTCGTCGATCTGGTCGATGAGCTCGCGACGCTGCGCGAAGAGGGACGCGCCTATCGCGTGCTGTTCCTCGATGCGTCCGACGACAAGCTCGTCGCGCGTTACAAGGCGAGCCGCCGCCGGCATCCGCTCTGCTCGGAGGGCATGACGATCGCCCAGGGCATCGTCCAGGAACGTGCGCTCCTCTATCGTTTGCGCGAGATGTCGCAGGATGTCATCGACACGACGGACCTTCTGCCCATGCAGCTGCGCAAGCGCATTCGCGACATCTTCTCCGTCGGCACCGACCGGGACGGGCTCGCGGTCACGGTGTACTCGTTCGGCTTCAAGCACGGAGCGCCCATCGACGCGGATATCGTCATCGACGTGCGCTTCCTTCCCAACCCGTACTATATCGACGCGCTGAGGCCCCTGACCGGGCTCGATGCTGCCGTGCGCGACTACGTCATGTACGACGAGGAGACGCTCGAGTTCGTCTCGCGGTGGAAGGATCTGCTGTCCTGCGTCATGCCCGGCTATGTGAAGGAAGGCAAGCAGCAGCTGGCCATCGCCGTCGGCTGCACGGGCGGGCAGCATCGCAGCGTCGCCCTCGCCGAGGCCACGGGCGATTTTCTGCGCGGCGCGGGGTACCGCGTGAGCGTGTCGCATCGCGATCTCTCCCTCGCGCATACGGATGCGCGAGGGACCTCGGCCGATGGCAACGGTGACGCACGATGAGCGCAGGCTCGCCGTTTTCCCAGGATCCGGCGCAGACCGCGGCGTTCGCGCGTTTATCGGCCAAGCTTTCGGCACGGCCCCATGGCGAGGCGTCGCCCCTGAAGGCGGTCGTGATCGGGGGAGGCACCGGCGCTCCTGTCTCCATCCGCACGCTCTTGAGCCTGGATGCCGAAGTGTCGGCCGTCGTCGCGATGGCCGATGACGGCGGCTCGACCGGCGTCATTCGCGAAGAGGCGGGTTCGCTTGCGCCGGGCGACATCCGCAAGTGCCTCGTCGCGATGGCGCGCGACCACGACGATCCGCTGACGCGCGCGTTCAAATACCGGTTCGCGTTCGCCGGCGACCATGCCCTCGGCAATCTCATGCTCGCAGCTCTCGAAGACGCCACGGGGTCGTTCCCGCGCGCGATCGAGATCTGCGAGGGGATCCTCGAGGCGCGCGGCCACGTGTTCCCCTCGACGCTCGATCCCGTCGTGCTCACGGCCGTGACGCGCGACGGCGACGCGCTCACGGGACAGGCGCAGGCCGGCGCCTCGACGTGCGCGCTGGGGCGCGTGTCGCTTAGCTCCGAAGGATCGATCGAGGCCTACCTTCCGGCGCTTCGCGCGATCGAAGAGGCCGATCTCGTCGTGCTGGGCCCCGGATCCCTGTACACCTCCATCATCCCGAACCTACTCGTTCCCGGCATCGTCGACGCCATACGTGCGTCGTCGGCCACGACGGTCTTCGTCTGCGCGGTCGCCGACGTGCAAGGCGAGACGCGGGGCATGCGCGCCGTCGACCACTATCGCGCCTTGGCGTCGCACGGCATGGAGAGGCTTGTCGACTACATGCTCGTCCATAGCGCCACGCCGCTTTCCCCCGGTGCTTGCGCGACCGTCGAAAACGACGTGGAGGCCGTCGGCCTGACGTATGACGAGGCGGTCGAGCTGCAATCCGAGGGCGTCGTCGTCCTTGTGCGCGACCTTGCCGATCACATGCATCCGACCTGGCATTATCCGGAAGCGTTACGCGAAGCGTTCTGCACGGTCCTCGACATCGACGAGCGTCGCTCGGCGCGCGTCTTCCGACCCTGAGGCGTTCGGCCATGTCGTTCACGTCGGATGTCAAAGACGAGCTCGCGCGCGTCGAACCCTCCTGCAGCCATTGCGCCCGCGCGACGCTCGCCGCGCTCGTGCGCATCGAGGGCACCCTGCTCATCATGGGAAAGGGAAGGCGCGGCCTGGAGATATCGACGGAGGTCGGTCCCGTTGCCCGCTTCGTCATCCGGTCGCTTCACGGCATGTACGATTTCAAGACCGAGCTCACGGCGCGCCGCAGCGTCCTGCACGACACGCCCAATTTCCTCATCACGGTGCCGCCGCAGCCGGGGCTCGACGATGCGCTCGTCGATCTGGGTGTTCTAGGCGATGCGGGCCTTGAGAGCGGCATCGCGCCGCACCTCGTCGAGAAGACCTGCTGCAGCGCCGCATACGTGCGCGGCGCCTTCCTCGGCCGCGGGTTCATCGCCGATCCGCGCGGCGATTTCCACTTCGAGATCACGGTCGAGAACGAAACGCTTGCCGGCGAGCTCGTCGCTCTCATGAACCGCCATTCGATGAACGCGCATGTCCTCAAACGCCGCAACTCGTTCATCGTTTACATGAAAAGCGGCCCGTCCATCTTGGCGTTCCTTGCGTTCACGGGCGCGCATCAAGGCGCGCTTTCCATGGAAAGCGAGCGCGTGCGCAAGAGCGTGCGCAACGATATCAACCGCAAGATCAATGCGGAGATCGCGAACCAGGCGAAAAGCGCCGCGTCGGCGGTCGATCAGATCGTGAGCATCCGCAAGATCGTGGAGAGCGGCAAGGTCTCGTCGCTCTCGCCGGGCCTTCAGGAATTCGTGTACCTGCGTCTTCATAATCCGAACGCCTCGCTCAAGGAGCTGGGGGAGAAGGCCAGCCCGCCGCTTTCGAAATCGGCGGTGTATCATCGCGTGCGCAGGCTCGAGGACATCGCCCGAAAACTGTAGCGCCCACGCCGCCTGTGCGTATCGTCTGGGCTTTCGTTCGGACCGTTTGTCCGCAGATGCGGTATCGACTAAAATTATGCAGTTAAACGCGATGCGCCGCCTCATCGGCGCCTCATGATCGAACGCTTCCGCAGGCCTGAAGACGGCCGCGGTTTGAAGGACGCGCATGCGACCGGGCATGCGCATCGAGCAAAGGAGAACTCGTTTGAGCAATGAACCGAAGGGCCGGGAGGCCCAATCCCAGGAACCGTCCTCGCAGAAGGGGTCCGGCGCATCGCGCGAGCGGCGCCGCCGCACGCAGGCCAGCAAGCACGTGACCATCGATGCGAAGCGTCCGCATATCACGCGCGGCGCCCAGGCCGCCGAGATGCCGTTCGAAAAGGCGCGCACGCGCAATGCCGGCCGCGCCGGCGGCGTCAAGAAGGATTCTTCCGCCAGGCTCGACATCATCCCGCTCGGCGGGCTCGACGGCATCGGCAAGAACATGACGGCCTTCGTATGCGGCGACGACATGATCCTCGTCGATGCGGGCCTGATGTTTCCCGACGACAACCATCCGGGCATCGACCTCATCCTTCCCGATTACACCTACGTCCTCGAGCATGAGGACAAGCTGCGCGGCATCATCATCACGCATGGGCACGAAGACCATACGGGTTCGCTGCCGTATCTTATGAAGGACCTTTCCCGCAAAGTGCCGATCTATGCGACGAAGCTCACGCTCGGCCTGATCGAGGGGAAGTTCGCCGAGCATCGCGTGAAGGCGCGCCTGTGCGAGATCCATGCCGGCGACGAGATGAAGCTCGGCAGCTTCCTGATCGATTTCTTCGCCGTGAACCACTCCATTCCCGGCGCGGTCGGCGTCTTCATGCAGACTCCCGCCGGCAACGTCATGCATACGGGCGATTTCAAGCTCGACCAGACGCCGATCGACGGCGTCCACACCGATTTCGCCGCGCTCGCGCGCTTCAGCGAGATCGGCGTCGATCTGCTGCTATCCGACTCCACGAATTCGATGAAGTCATCCTTCACGCCTTCCGAGGCCGAGGTGGGCAAGGCGCTGCGTTCCATCATGGCGAACGCCACCGGGCGCGTGATCATCGCGAGCTTCGCGAGCCACATCCATCGCCTTCAGCAGATCGCCGACGCCGCCGTCGCCAACGGCCGCAAGGTCGTCGTGACCGGCCGCTCCATGATCCAGAACACCGATATCGCGCGCCGCCTCGGCTATCTTCATATCGCCGACGACAACCTGCTCGACGCCTACGACCTCAAGGATCTGCCGCCCGAGCGCGTGGTCATCATGTGCACCGGCAGCCAAGGCGAGCCGCTCTCGGCGCTCGCGCGCATCGCGAACGGCGAGCATCGCACGATCGACATCGACCGCGGCGATACCGTCATCATCTCCGCCACGCCCGTGCCCGGCAACGAGAAAGCCGTCACGCGCGTCACGAACTCGCTCGCCAAGATCGGCTGCGACGTGTACGACAAGTCGCGCGCCCTCGTGCACGTTTCGGGACACGCAGGCGCCGAGGAGCTCAAGATCGTGCTCTCCATCGTGAAGCCCAGGGCATTCATGCCCGTCCATGGCGAAGCCGCCCACCTGCGTGCGCACGCCCGTCTGGGCGAGGCGGTCGGCGTCGATCCTCGTAATATCTTCATCTGCGAAAACGGCGACACGTTGACGCTCACGACCAACGGCGTCCGTCGCGGCGAGCCCGTCGAGAGCGGCATCGTGTTCGTCGACGGGCTGTCGGTCGGCGACACGACGCGCGACGTCCTCGACGAGCGCACGACGCTTTCCGAGTCCGGCCTGGCATCCATCGCCTGCGCCGTCGATCCGAAGGGCCGCAAGGTCCTCGGCGACGTCCGCGTCGAGATGCGCGGCATCACCGGCGGCGACGTGTCTCGCCTGCGCGCTGAGGCCGTCTCGTGCGTCGAGGGATCGCTGCGTCGCGGCCTCGAGCGCGGCAAGCGCGGACGCGATCTGGAAAAGCTTCTGAAGGATGCGCTGCTTTCCCTGCTGTGGGAACGCACCAAGCAGCGTCCGATGGTCATCGCGTCCATCATCGAGCCGTAAGGCCCTTTGCGTTTACCCGCGTCCTGCCCGGCCATGCGGGCGGGACGCTTCGCCGATGCGCGTCGGGGCGATGCGCGCTTCGGCCGTCCGTCAACCGTCACCAAGGAGCGTTTCGTGGCACAGGCCCCCAAGACGACCGCCAAAGGAAAGGCTTCGGCTCAGAAGAAGCCCTCGTCGGGCGATGAGAAACGCGTGCCTCTGAAGAAGGCCCGGCAGTCCTCCGCCGACCGCAAGGCGCAGACCTCCGAGCGCGATGAGGCGCCGGTCATCCTCGACGCGCGCACGAAGCGCGATATCGCGGGCGTGGTGCTCGCGGTGTGCGCGATCGCGCTCCTCCTGACCATGATCCTGCCTCCTTCGGGCATCGTCACGTCGTTCCTCAACGATTCCATCCGCCTCGTTCTGGGCTTCGGATCGTTCCTGCTGCCGTTCCTGCTCGGCGCGATCTGCGCATGCCTGTTCGTCCGCACGGACAAGCGCTATTTCGCGCTGCGCGTCGGCGCGGGGCTTTCGCTCATGATCGTCGCGCTGCTCTCCCTGCTCGCGCTTTTCACGCCTCAAGGCGATGCGAGCGCGGCGATGTTCTCCGCCGTCGAGCTGTCCGCACGCGGGGGCTATGTCGGCGCCGGCATCGCCTGGGCGCTGCTCAAGCTCTTCGGGCGCGCGGTGGGCGCCATCTTCCTCGCGGGCGTTCTCATCGCCGGCGCCGTCGTCATCGGGTTTTCCATATCCGACGTCGTCGATAAGGTCCGCGATGCCGCCGCCGACCGCGCACGGCGCCGCCGCGAAGACGAGGAGGCCGACCTTTCGCTCTTCGCGACGCCGCCGGTCGCGGGGGTTCCCATGGGAGCGGACGCTCCGATCGAGGATCGCTCGGTCGACGAGCTTCTCGCCCGCGCCGAGACCTCGGCCATATCCGACGGCGCCCGACATCGCGGGACGGAATCGTCGCGTGCTGCCGCCGCATGCTCGCGCGCGCATGCCGCCGATGCCGAAACGTCGAAGGCAGGGACGGGAACGCCGGGTGAATTCCTTGCACCCACGCGCGTCGCGGCGGAAGGGCCCGGCATCGCGGCTTGCGCAACGTCTCGTCTCGAACCCGCAGGTCGCGTGCCGCGCGATCTGTCCCGGCCCCGCCGCGCCACGATGACGATTCGCGAGCGTGCGCGCGAAGGATTCGATGGCCGGGCTCGATCGGTCGATGAATACTGGCCGGGGGAATACTCTTTCGACGACGGCATGGGTTCAACATCCGATGCCGATCGGCACGCTCCCTCGGCGTCGCCGACGCATGCCTTCGACGTCCCGTTCGACGAGGACGGCGCAGCCGATGCCGCTTCGTTCGGCGAATTCGTCGCCCCGACGCGCTCCGAGGCGCGCGCGCAGGCGTCCGGCATGACGCGCCGCCTGTCCCATGCGCCGGCCGAACCGTCCGGACAGGGGCCGGGCGACGTTCCGACGACGCGGCTGTCCGCAGAACCAGAGGCGAAGCGCGCCTCTTCGTCGAAGCGGCGCAAGCCGAAGGCCGCCGCGACGGGATCTTCCTCGGGGGAGAAGCGCGGCGATTTCGTCCTTCCCGGTTCGGGTCTCATCCGCCGCACGACGCGCGCGACGAAGGCCGACGAGGCCTCGCTTCGCCAGACGGCGGTCGATCTGCAGGGAACGCTCGAAGACTTCGGCGTCTTCGCCGAGGTCGTCGACTGGATCGCGGGTCCGACGGTGACGCTGTTCAAGGTGTCGTTGCCTAACGGCGTGCGCGTGAGCAAGGTCACGAACCTCGTGGACGATATCGCGCTGTCCCTTGCATCGTCGGGCGTGCGCATCTTCGCGCCCATCCCTGGAACCACCTATGTCGGCATCGAGGTGCCGAATCGGGTTCGTCAGGACGTGCTGCTCGGCGACGTCCTTAAATTCGCGAAGGGCGGGCCGCTCACGGTCGTCATCGGAAAAGACGTCGAAGGCCATGCGATCCTGTCCGACCTCGCCGCCATGCCGCATATCCTCATCGCCGGCACGACGGGTTCGGGCAAGTCCGTCGCCATCAACGCCATGATCATGTCGATCCTGATGCGTGCGACGCCCGACGAAGTCCGCTTCATCATGGTCGATCCCAAGCGCGTCGAATTCACGCCGTACGACGGCATTCCGCATCTCTATGTGCCGGTCGTGAACGAATGCAAGGAAGCCTCCAGCGCCCTTGCTTGGGCCGTCGCCGAAATGGAGCGCCGTCTGAAGGTGCTCTCCAAGGCGGGGGTGCGCAACATCGGACAGTACAACGAGAAGATCAGGAACGGCACGCTCGACGAAGATGCGCGGGATACGTTCGGCGACGATCAGGACGACCCGTCCAAGATCATGCCGTACATCGTGATCGTGATCGACGAGCTCGCCGACCTCATGATGAACGTCGGCAAGGAAGTCGAGATGTCGATCAGCCGTCTGGCCCAGCTCGCGCGCGCCGCCGGCATCCATATGATCATCGCGACCCAGCGTCCCTCCGCGAATGTCGTCACGGGTCTCATCAAGGCGAATATCACGAATCGCATGGCGCTCACGGTCGCGTCGGGCATCGACAGCCGCGTGATCCTGGACGAGACCGGCGCAGAGAATCTGATAGGGCATGGCGACATGCTGTACGGCAAGCCGGAATATCCCAAGCCGGTCAGGCTCCAGGGCTGCTATGTCTCGAACGAGGAGATAGAAACGGTCGTCGAATTCCTCAAGGCCCAGGGAGAGCCCGAATACCATAACGAGATCCTCAAGACGAACCTCATCGGCATCGGGCAGTCGGCACCGGACGGATCGGGCGGAACATCGACGTCCGTCGATCCTCTTATCTGGGAGGCCGCGGACATCGTGGTCTCGAGCGGCATGGGATCCACGTCCAATATCCAACGCCGCCTGAGCGTGGGCTATTCGCGCGCGGGCCGTATAATGGACATGCTCGAGGAAAAAGGCGTCGTCGGTCCTCCGAACGGCAGCAAGCCGCGCGAAGTGCTCGTCGACGAGCTCGAGCTTGAATCCTTGAAGGCATTCGAAGAACATGACGCTAACGATTCGTACGGGTTTTAAAGGAGTGGTCCCACGTGGCTGACAACCTTCGATTCGGCGCGATCCTGCGCGATGCGCGCGAGAGCGCGGGGGAGGATCTGGTCTCCGTCGCGCGTCGCATCCGCATCCGCCCCGATATCCTTGAGTGCATCGAGGACTCCGATCTGGCGAGCATGCCGCCGCGCGGCTATTCCCGCAACATGATCAACGCATACGCGCGCTACCTCGGATTGAACCCGACCGAGATCGTGAAGATGTATCTCGATGCCCAGCACGAATTCCAGCTCGAATCGGCTCGTTCGAGCATCCGCCCGTCCGGCATCAACATGGATTCGGGGCGCACGCGTCGCGAGCGGCGCGCCGAGGCCGATACCGTGGGCGTCGGTCCGTCGCGCGCCTCTCATCGCAACGGCGCCTTCGACGAGCTCTTCCCGAGCTACGATGAGGCGGGCGGCCGCGCATATGGCGGCGCAGGCTACGGATCGTCCGGAGCGGGCGCCTATGCCTCGCGCGCCCATGTCGGTTCGTCGCGTGACGCGCTTGCGGAGGATCCCCTGCGCGGCGCCTCGTTCGGATCCGCCGATTCCACGCGACGCATCGGGTCGGTGCACGTCGGTTCGTACAACGGCTACGGCGACGGGCTGTCTCGCTGGCAGGCCCGTTCCGTCCAGGATGCGGGAAGCACGCGCGCCATGGCTCCCGTGCGCGAGCGCCGTTCCGTGCGTGCGTCGTCCGGCCGAATGGACGGCATCTACGCCGGCGCCTCGTCTTCGGCAGGGGGTTTTCTCGACGGGTGGCGCGATCGTCTGCCGTTCATCGTTGCGGGCGTCGCGATTCTCCTGCTCATCGTCCTCGTCGCCGTCGTCGTGCGTTCGCTCGGCGCGCCCGCTCAGCCCGAGCAGCAGACCACGATGAACATCACCGGCCTGCCTGAGGCCGCTTCCTCGTCCGATTCCTCGGACTCGTCATCCGCGTCCGCGGCATCGAGCTCCGATGCCGCGACGAAGCCCTCGGCCCCGGCCGAGGCCGCTCCCACCAAGACCACGATCGAGTTCTCCGTCGCCGACGGGCAGACGGCCTACGTCGAAGTCTACGAGGGCACCACGCTTTCCGACGGAGGCGCGCCCACGTTGGCGCAAACCCTGACCGGACCGTATTCGTCGACCTACGACGTGGATTCCGTGCTTCAGTTCACCACGACGAATCCCGATGCGATCACGCTGACGCAGGACGGCAAGAAGGTGAGCTTCGAGGAAAACGCGAGCGGCGTGTATACGGTCACGTTCAAGTTCGCCGATGTGCTCGCGGCATGGAACGAAGCGCACGGCGGATCGAATGCGTCCGCGTCTTCCGCCGATGCTTCGACGTCCGGTGCCGGAAAGGGCGCAGCCTAAGAAGGGTTCTGCCGATTCGGCAGAAATGCCCGCGCGATGCGCGCGGCGAAGGCGGTCTCGGCGCATACTGTACGGTCAGATTCGCACGCACGACGGGCGGCTCTTCGGGAGCCGCCTTTTGCACGGAAAGGAAGCGATCCCATGGCCAAGGAATTCAATTTCGACGTCGTCTCGAGCGTTGACATGCAGGAAGTGGACAATGCCTTCCAGCAGGCCCGACGCGAGTTGTCCCAACGCTACGACCTCAAAGGGTCCGGCGCCGAGGTCGCGCTCGACAAGCAGGCCAAGCGCCTCACGGTCAGCGCTCCGAGCGATTTCGTTTCCAAGCAGGTCATCGATGTCATATCCAGCAAGCTGGTCAAGCGCGGCGTCGATCTGGGGGCTGTCGCGTGGGGTGCGCCCCAGCCGGCCGCCGGCCAGAGCGTTCGCGTCTTCGGCGATATCGTCGACGGCATAGACAAGGAATTCGCGCGCACGATCAGCAAGGACATCCGCGACTCCAAGATCAAGGCCAAGGTCGCCATCGAGGGTGACAAGCTTCGCGTGACCTCTTCATCGAAGGATGCGCTGCAGGATGTCATCGCATATCTGAAGGGCAAGTCGTACGACCAGCCCATTCAGTTCACGAACTACCGATAAGGGGTCGCACGTGTCGAACATCGATGTCGCAACCAAGGTATCGGATGCGTCCGAACGCCTCGGCGTGTCGTTTCTGACGCTTGGCTGCGCGAAGAACGAGGTCGACACCGCCGACATGAAGCGCGCGGTGGTCTCGGCCGGATTCGGCGTCGTCGACGATCCCGGGCAGGCCTCCGCCGTCGTCGTGAACACCTGCTCGTTCATCCAGACGGCCATCGAGGAAAGCATCGATGCCATCCTCGAGGCCGCCGCGCTCGACAACGTCGCGCGCGGCGATGCCAAGCTCATCGTGTCGGGGTGCCTGCCTTCCCGTTTCGGCGCCGACCTCGAGACCGAGCTCGAGGAGGCGAGCGCATTCGTTCCGTGCGCGGGCGAAAGCGACATCGCCGACGTGCTCGAATCCCTGTTCGGGCCTCAGCCCGAACCGGACGCGGCGCTCGGGGCGCACCTGTTCGACGGCAATGCGGCCGCATACGTCAAGATCGGCGACGGATGCGATCATTTCTGCTCGTTCTGCTCCATTCCCTATATCCGCGGGCGCTATCGCAGCTTCACGTACGAACGCATTCGCGAAGCCGTGGCGCGGCAGGTCTCGTACGGCGTGCGCGAGATCACGCTCATCGCGCAGGATACCGGGAGATGGGGGTGCGACCTTGAGGGCGATCGCACGTTGGCGTGGCTGATCGATGCCCTGGCATCCGAATTCGCCGACACCTGGTTCCGCGTCATGTATCTCGAACCCGAAGGGGTCACCGACGAGCTGCTCGACGTGATGGCCTCGCGCTCGAACGTCTGCCGGTACCTGGATATTCCCGTGCAGCATGCCTCCGAACGCGTGCTCGTGTCCATGCGACGTTCGGGCGACGCGCGCCGCTTCCTCGATCTGTTCGCCCATGCGCGAGAGCGCGTCGAGGGCATCGCGATGCGCACGACGGTCATCGCAGGATTTCCCGGCGAAACCGACGAGGATTTCTCCGAGCTTCTCGATTTTCTCGAACAGGCTGATCTCGACTACGTCGGGGTCTTTCCCTATTCACGCGAGGACGGAACCCGTGCGGCGCGCATGGAGGGCCAGATCGATGAGGAAACGAAGCTCGCGCGCGCCCAGGAGGTCCGCGATCTGTGCGATGCGCTCGCCTTCTCCCGTGTGTCTTCGCGCATCGGCGACGTGATGGACGTCGTCGTGCTCGGAAGAGAGGAAGACGGCCGGGTCCATGGCCGCGCTATGTGCCAAGCCCCCGAAGTCGACGGTGTCGTCTATCTCGACGGCGGTACGGCGGGAGATGTCGTCAAGGCGCGTATCGTCGATACGCTCGCATACGAGATGGAAGGTGAGATCGTCCATGGTTGACGCGACGCATGCCAACGAGAACATCAAGACGCCCTCGAACGTCATCACCATCGTCCGCATCCTGCTCGTCCCCGTCTTCGTGGTCGCCATCCTCAGTCCTTGGACCGAATGGGTCGGTTTCGGCTCCGCGGATTGGCAGAGCTGGGTCGCCGCCGCGATCTTCATCCTTATATCCTCTACGGACTGGCTCGACGGGTACCTGGCGCGCAAGCGCAACGAAGTCACCGATTTCGGCAAGTTCCTCGATCCTCTGGCCGATAAGATCCTCGTCATGGCGGCGCTGCTGGTCTTGATAGAGCTCGGTTCTCTTCCGAGCTGGATCGTGCTCGTCATCGTGGCGCGCGAGTTCATCGTATCCGGCGTGCGCATGGTCGCCGCGAGCAAGGGCGAGGTCATCGCCGCATCGTATCTCGGCAAGTTCAAGACCGTCTTCCAGATGGTCGCCATCGTCCTATTCGTCGTGAAGGGCAGCGCGCCCATCGCGGGCATGGGTTCTTCGTTCGCGCTTGCCGTCAATGTGCTCGCCTGGGCCGTCATGGCCGTCGCGCTCATGCTGACGGTCGTCTCGATGGTCGATTATCTTTCCAAGGCGCGCCATCTGATCGGGTTTCGTCCGAAGGATCGGGGCGCGGACGAAAACGTCGCGACCGACATGCGAGGAGACGGCGAAACGCTGCCTGAGCGGGTCATCGAAGCCGCGAAGGCGGCCGGCATGCGCATCGGCACGGCGGAAAGCTGCACGGGAGGGCTGATCTCGGCGGCGTTGACGTCCGTGGCCGGATCGTCCGAGGTCGTATGGGGTTCGGTCGTCAGCTACTCCAACGATGTGAAGACGGCCCGCCTGGGCGTTTCGCCCGAAACGCTTGAGACGAAGGGCGCGGTCAGCGAAGAGACGGCCTGCCAGATGGCAGACGGCGCGCGTGCGGCCCTGGGCGTCGACGTCGCAGTCTCGGTCACCGGCATCGCGGGGCCGGGCGGGGCGGTTCCCGGCAAGCCGGTCGGCACCGTTTGGATCGGCGTGGCAAGCGTTGCGGGAACGCATGCCGCGCTGCATCGCTTCGCCGGCGACCGCGAAGACGTGCGCCGCGCTGCTGTGGACGCCGCGTTGGGCATGCTCCTGGTCTCCCTGACGCAGCGCTGAACGCTCGAAGGCCAGGATGTGCTTCGTTCGTATGCCGCAACGCAGCCGGCGGTCGACCGTTCGATCGGAAGCGGGCAAGGTTTTCGATGGATCCTTCGGGGAATCGAGAAGGAAAGGATCGCGTCTCGGGCAGGATCGGGCGCAGAGGCGACGGGGTTCGCAGCAATGCGTCGGCAGGTTCCATCTGCTTCAATAGGCGTGTCTCGGGTTGGCGGCCTCATGCATGCGGAAGCGCGTGCCGCAGCCCTTGACATAAGAACATATGTTCGTAATAATGCACTCGTTCTTCCAATGACAAGGCAAGGTAGGAGAATCCATGGCGCGAACGCAAGAGCCGAAGACGTACGACAAACCCGATTCCCTCAAGCTCACGACCGATCAGATCGAAAAGAAGTTCGGCAAGGGATCGATCATGAAGCTGGGCGAGGGGAGCAGCGATCTCGAGGTCGGCGTCATCCCGACCGGTGCGCTCGCGCTCGATGCCGCGCTCGGCATCGGCGGCGTCCCCCGCGGCCGCATCATCGAAATCTACGGCCCCGAATCAAGCGGCAAGACCACGCTGGCTCTTCAGATAATTGCAGAAGCCCAGGCAGCAGGCGGTATCGTTGCATTCATAGACGCCGAGCACGCCTTGGATCCGACCTATGCCGCGCGTCTCGGGGTGGATATCGACGAAGTCCTTATCTCCCAACCCGATTACGGCGAACAGGCCCTTGAGATCTGCGACATGCTCGTGCGCAGCAACGCCATCTCGGCCATCGTCATCGACAGCGTCGCGGCGTTGGTTCCCCGCGCGGAAATCGAAGGCGAAATCGGCGACGTGACCGTCGGAGCCCAGGCCCGCCTTATGTCGCAGGCGCTTCGCAAGCTCGCAGGCTCGCTCTCGAAATCCAATACGACGTGCATCTTCATCAATCAGCTGCGCGAGAAGATCGGCGTGTCGTTCGGCAATCCCGAGACGACGACGGGCGGTCGCGCGCTGAAGTTCTTCGCCAGCGTGCGCATCGACATACGTCGCATCGAGACGCTTAAGAACAGGAACAACGAACCCGTCGGAAACCGCGTGCGCGCCAAGGTCGTGAAAAACAAGGTCGCTCCACCTTTCCACCAAGCCGAGTTCGATCTTATGTATGGAACCGGCATCTCGCGCGAAGGCTGCATCGTCGACATGGGCGTCGATGCGGGCGTCGTGCGCAAGAGCGGCGCGTGGTACACCTATGGCGAAGAACGTCTCGGCCAGGGCAGGGAAGCGGCGAAGGAGCTCCTGCGCACCAATCCCGATCTTCGCGATGAAATCGAAGCGAAGGTTCGTGACTTCTTCGATATCCCGCTCGTCGGTGCAACCGCGGACGCGTCTGCGGAATAGAAGGGGGACGAAGCATCGTGCCGTATGTCGGAGGCGATGAATTCCTCGGCGTCGCGCGCGAGCCGGTGACGCGAGATCCTTCCGAGGAAGAGTCGAAAGCGTTTTCCGCCGTTCTGCGTTTCCTTGCCGCACGCGATCGCTGTGCGGCGGATATGGATCGCAAGCTTGCCGATAAAGGATTCGATGCCGATACGCGCGCGTACGCCATCGAACGGGCGCAGGCATGCGGTCTTTTGGATGACGTGCGGTATGCGGGGTCGTTCATCCGGATGCGCGTCGCGCAGTCGAAGGGCCGCATGCGTATCGAGCGCGAACTCGAGGAATCCGGTATCGCCCTTTCGGATGTTCCCGGTTGGCCGGATGATTTCTTCGGAGGCGAATCGGAAACCGATCGGGCCTATGCATCGCTTGTCGCACGTCCTCCGCGTCGTTCCAGGGACGTGCGCGCGACGGCGTACCGCCGTCTTGTCCGGAAGGGGTTCGCTCCCTCCGCCGCGCGGTCGGCTGCATGCCGCTATGCTGAAAACGATGCATATTTTTCCAGGATGGACGAAGCATAGCGCACGCCGACGGTGTATCATGGAAAAGCTATGAGTGCTCGCATCGCTCGTTCGATGCTGTAACGATATTACATTTCGAATATCCTCTTTCGACAGGCGGTCTGACGCTCATGCTTCCCGTGCATCGCGCATGCATGGGAGACAGGTTGTGTTCATCCGCTTGAGAAAGGGGAAACCGATGTCGGCTTCACTGGCATTTTGGCTCGTGCTCGGGCTGGTCGTTGGCGTCGCTGCCGGTTTCATCATCACCCGTTTCGTGGCAAACTCCTCTACGAAGAAGGCGGCCGAGGAAGCCCGCCGCGTCGTCGACGACGCGCAGCGCCAGGCCGATACGCTTCGTCGCGAAGCAGTCGTGGAGGCCAAGGACGAGGTTTTGAAGATGAAGCAGGAGGCCGAGGCTGAAAGCAAGGAGCGTTTGCGCGAGGTGCGCGCGGCGGAAGGCCGCGTGAACCAACGCGAGGAATCGCTCGATCGCCGCGTTGAATCGCTCGATGCGCGCGAACATCAGCTCTCGTCACTCCAGGGGCAGATCGAACGGCGCGAACGCGACGTCGTCGCGGCGCGCGAGGAAATCAGCCAAAGGCTCGAACAGGTCGCAGGCATGTCGCCCGACGAGGCGAAAGCAGAGCTGCTGGATACGCTCAAAGACGAGGTGACGCACGAAAGCGCCGCCATCATCCGCGAATCTGAGCAGCGCACGCGCATGGAGGCGGACAAGAAGGCCCGTGAGATCTTGAGCCTTGCGATCCAGCGCGTCGCCGCCGACCACTCTTCCGAGACCACGGTCAAGACGATCCATATTCCTTCCGACGATCTGAAGGGCCGCATCATCGGTCGCGAAGGTCGCAATATCCGTTCGTTCGAACAGATCACCGGCGTCAATTTGATCATCGACGACACGCCCGAGTGCATCACCATATCCTGCTTCGATCCGGTCCGGAGGGAAATCGGACGCGTCACGATGGAGAACCTCATCGCTGACGGCCGCATACATCCGGCGCGCATCGAAGAGATGTACGCGAAGGCCGAGAAGCTCGTGAATCAAGAGGTCCAAGAGGCCGGCGAGCAGGCGACCTTCGACTGCGGCATTCATGATTTGCATCCCGAGCTCGTGCGGACGCTCGGCCGCCTGCGGTATCGCACCTCGTTCGGCCAGAACGTCCTCAACCATTCGCTCGAGGTCGCCTACCTTTGCGGCGTCATGGCTTCCGAGCTCGGCTTGGATTCCACGCCGGCGAAGCGCGCGGGCCTTCTGCACGATCTCGGCAAGGCCGTCGACCATGAGGTCGAAGGCCCGCATGCCGTCATCGGTGCGGATCTTGCGCGTCGATTCGGCGAGCGTCCCGAAATCGTTCACGCGATCGAGGCGCATCATGCCGACATCGAGCCGAACACCGTGCTCGATGTGCTCGTTCAGGCTGCCGATGCGGTTTCGGCCGCGCGTCCCGGCGCGCGCAAGGAAAGCCTCGAAAGCTACGTGAAGCGTCTCGAGAAGTTCGAGGAGATCGCGAATTCCCACAAGGGCGTGGAACGCACCTACGCCATGCAGGCGGGTCGCGAAATCCGCGTCATGGTCGTTCCCGAAGAGGTCAACGAAGCCGCTTCCGTCGTGCTCGCGCATGACATCGCCAAGCAGATCGAAGACGAGATGCAGTATCCCGGCCAGGTCAAGGTCGTCGTCATCCGCGAAAGCCGCGCGGTCGATTACGCGAAATAGCCAGGCATCATGGGCGATTCCTTCGACATGAAGGACATGGAGGATTTCCTGGATGCCTCGTCCGAAAGCCGTCTCCGGGTCGAATCCGACCTCGGGGACGGCTTCGTGCGCCTCCGGGTCACAGAGGCGCAGAAACGTCAGGCCAAGCAGGACATCCGTTCAGCCGAAGACGTCGCGATCGAACTGCTGCGCAATGCGCGCGATGCGGGCGCTCGTACGATCTTCTTCGCGACCTCCCTGTCCAAGAACCGCCGGACGATGGTCCTCGTCGACGACGGGGCCGGCATTCCCGAACGCATGTGGGATGCCGTATTCGAACCCCGCGTGACATCGAAGCTCGATGCCCTCCGTTTCGATGATTGGGGCGTGCACGGAAGAGGCATGGCCCTCTATTCGATTTCCCAAAACGTGTCGTCCGCGCGCGTGATGCGGTCGGCGCCTTCCCAAGGAACGGCCGTTCGTGTGGATATCGATCCATCCACGCTTTCCGAGCGATCCGACCAAAGCACGCTTCCCTGCCTTGTGAAGGCTGCGGACGGGCATTGGACGCTTTCGAGCTCGCCGCACAGCATCGTGCGCATCGCCGCGGAATTCGCGTTGGGATGCCGGCGCGATACGACGGTGTATTTCGGCAGCATCGTTTCCATCGCCGCCACGATGCGCGCCTATGGGAAGGCCCTCATGCGCAGGGAGGACGAATGCGAACGGCCTTTTGCGTCCATGGATGCTCCGGTTCGTCTCCTGTCCGCGGCGCGCAATGCCGATGAATTGCGCGACAGGGCCGCGTCTCTCGGGCTCGATCTTTCCTCGCGAAGCGCCTACCGCATCATGAGCGATGGGGTTTCGCCTCTCGATCCGCTTCTCGGCATGCTCGAACGCGTTCGCGAGGGGGATTCGACGCATGCGGCGCCGGTTAAAAGGCGGCGCGTCGCGATCCGCATCGATTCCGCCGATCTGGATTCGTTCAGCGCTTCCGTCAAAGGGGCGTATGCCGGTCTGGCCGAGCGCTATTATCTTGACCCCGATGCGGGGTTCGAAACGCGCGTGGCTCGGGACGGCATCCATGTGTTCATTCCTTTCGCCGAACGATAGCGCCTTCAGCGCATTGCGTTTCAGGCTTCTCATCGGGTAGAATCACCGAATGCATCGAAGCGGTCCTTTGACCGGCCAAACGAATCATAAACGAACTAGAGAGAATCGCATGCCCGTGGATCCCTTGCCCAAACCAGCCTCCGGTTGCTTGAAAGTGTCTTCGAAGTCTTCTCCGGCGTCTGTCGCCGGTGCCATTGCCGGCATGGTCAAAGACGGCGTTCCCGTCGAAATCCAGTCCGTCGGCGCAGGCGCCGTCAATCAGGCCGTGAAGGCCATCGCGATTTCGCGCGGATTCCTTTCGCCGGTCGGCATCGAGCTTTCATGCGTTCCTTCGTTCGCCGATATAGTCATCGACGGCGAATATCGTACGGCCATCCGCTTCGACATCATGCCCCGTTATATTTCTCAAAGCAACGACGTGCATTGACGCATGCCGTCGCTGAGCTGCATGGATCGAAAGACCTTTCCTCAGGATGACGATGAACGAAATTCTCACCAACAAGACCTTCTATACCTTCACCTACGGATGCCAGATGAACGAACACGATTCAGAGCGCATCGCCGGTCTGCTCGAATCATGCGGCTGCGTGCCCGTATCGACCCTCGAAGAGTCGGAGATCGTCATCTTCATGACGTGCTGCGTGCGTGAGCGCGCCGATATCCGCCTCATGGGACAGGTATCCACCATCAAGGGCGTCCCTCTTCCCGAGGGGAGCGCGCTTGACAAGAGGATCGTCTGCATCGGCGGCTGCATCGGCCAGCGCGACGGCATCGCTTTGACCGAGACGCTCGACAACGTGGACGTCGTTTTCGGCACTCAGAACATCGAACGCCTTCCGTATCTGATCACGGGCGTTTTATCTCAAGGCGGGCATTTCGTCGAGATCGAGCAGGATTCCGATTCCTTCTCGACGGACCTTCCTTCCGACCGGGAGAAGCCGTGGTCGGCATGGCTTCCCATAACCGTGGGATGCGACAATTTCTGCACCTTCTGCATCGTTCCCTATGTGCGCGGCCGCGAACGCTCGCGCACGATCGAGGACGTCGTTATGAATGCGGAGGCCTATGTCGCCGAAGGCGTCAAGGAGATCACGCTGCTGGGGCAGAACGTGAATTCGTACGGCCGCGACCTGTACGGCTCTCCGCGCTTCGCCGATGTGCTGAAGGCCGTCGCGGCGACGGGCGTCGAGCGGCTGCGGTTCGCGACCTCCCATCCGAAAGATCTGACCGACGAGGTCATCGCCGCGTTCGGCGAGCTCGGCAATCTGATGCCGGCGCTCCATCTGCCGGTGCAATCGGGGTCCGACCGCGTTCTCGAAGACATGAACCGCACCTATGATTCCGCCCATTATCTCGGGCTTGTGCGTAAGCTGCGGGCATCGTGCCCGGACATCGCCCTGTCGACCGATGTCATCGTCGGGTTTCCGGGCGAGACCGAAGAGGACTTCCAAGCCACGTACGATCTCATCGAATCGGTCGGGTATTCGCAGGTGTTCACATTCATCTATTCGCGCCGCGAAGGCACGCCTGCCGCCGATATGTTCGACGATACGCCTCGCGATGTCATCCAAAGACGCTTCGATCGCTTGGTCGAGCTTGTGCAGCGCAAGGCGCTCGAGCAGAACCGGCGCTTTTTCGGCCGCGACCTCGACGTGCTCTTCGAAGGTCCTTCCAGGCGCGATCCGAGCATGCTGGTCGGGCACTCCCCGCACAACGTGACCGTGCATGCTCCGCTGCCTGCCGGCATGGATGCGTCCGCGTTCGTCGGCCGCACGCGCCTCGTCCATATCGACGAGGCGAAGACCTGGTATCTTTCCGGAACGCTCGTCGAAAGGTGATCGCATGCCGTCGCCGACGGATTCACGCATGGTCCTGACGGTCGTCGGACCTACGGCTTCGGGGAAGTCCGAGCTTGCCATGCGTATCGCCGAACATGTGGGCGGCGAAATCGTCTCGGCGGATTCCATGCAGATCTATCGAGGCATGGATATCGGCACTGCGAAGATTCCCGCGGACGAGCGTCGCGTCCCGCATTTCGGACTCGATATCCTCGATCCCGGCATGCCGTATTCGGCGGCGCTCTTCCAGGACTATGCGCGCGCGTGCTTCGCGGATATCTCTGCACGGGGGAAGACTCCCATTCTCGCGGGCGGCACCGGGTTTTACGTTCGCGCCGCGATCGACGGCTACGACTTTGCTTCGGGAGAGCAGTCGGGCAATCCCGTGCGCGAGCGCTACGCCGCGCTTGCCGACGCCCAAGGCGCCGAAGCCGTATGGGAGGTTTTGCGCCAGCGCGATCCCGCGAGCGCGGACGTCATCCATCCCCATAACGTGAAGCGTGCGATCAGGGCGCTTGAGATGCTCGAAATCGACGGAGCGTCATATGCCGAACGTGCGCGCAGGCTTTCGAACATCCCTCAGGTCGTTGATGCGCGCATCGTCTATCTGCATGTCGATGCCGACGTGCTGCACGATCGCATCGACGCGCGCGTCGATGCGATGTTCGAAGCCGGTCTCGTCGAAGAGGTGCGCGGACTCTGCGAGCGCGGCTTCCGCGAGGCCTGCACGGCGAGAGGCGCCATAGGGTATAAGGAGGTAGCGGCCGCCTTCGATGGAGACTGCACGCTCGCCGAAGCGAGAGAGGCCATCAAGACGGCGTCGCGACGCTACGCGAAACGGCAGCGTTCTTGGTGGAGGCGTGACGCGCGCGCACACGTCGTCGATGCGACCGATGCCGATTTCGAGCGAATCCTGGAAGAGGCGCTGCGCTTCTTTGCAGGCGAAGGAGAGGTGAGACCATGAGTTTCGGTATAAGCGACCAGGCTGTCTCTATGGAACAGGCGGAGCGCGCCGTTCTCGTAGGCATAGAGCGCAAAGGCGATCCCGATGCGGCGATGCGGCTCGCATCGACTCTGTCCGAGCTTGAGCGCCTGAGCGAAACGGCGGGTGCCTCCGTTGTCGCGACGACTTCCCAACGGCTCGTATCGCCGAACCCGCGCACCTTCGTCGGATCGGGGAAGGCGGAGGAAATCGCGTCGCTCTGCCTTGCGCATGCCGCCGATGTCGTCATCTTCGACGAAGAGCTCACGCCTGCCCAGCAGGGCAATCTTGAGAAGATCATGCCGCAAAACGTGAAGGTCATCGATCGAACCGCCCTTATCCTCGATATCTTCGCCCTGCATGCGACATCGAAGGAGGGTCGTTTGCAGGTGCGCCTTGCGCAGAACCAGTACCTGCTTCCTCGTCTGAGAGGCATGTGGGCGCATCTGGCGAGCAATCGCATGGGCGGCGGCGTCGGATCCCGCTTCGGCGAGGGCGAAAGCCAGCTCGAAGTCGATCGGCGTCTGGTTCGAAAGAGAATCACGACTATACGTCGGGAGCTCGATCATCTCGCATCGGTCCGTGCCGTGCAGCGTCGTTCGCGCCGCTTGTCGGGCGTGTTCCGCATCGCGGAAGCCGGCTATACCAATGCAGGGAAGTCAAGCCTGATACATGCATTGACCGGTGCGGACGTCCTGAGCTACGACAAGCTTTTCGCGACGCTCGACTCGACGACCAGGCGGCTCTCGCTTCCCGAAGGCCGCGACGCGACCATAACCGACACCGTGGGCTTCATACAGAAGCTTCCGACGAACCTGATCGAAGCGTTTCGAAGCACGTTGGACGAGATCTCAGAGGCCGATCTGATCCTCCATGTCGTCGACGCGTCGTCGCCCCGGCGCGATGCCCAGGCGAAGGCGGTCGTGGAAACGCTCGGGCTTATCGGAGCGCAGGATGTTCCCTGCATGGTCGTATGCAACAAGGTCGATCTGCTTGGTGGCGAGGAACGTGCCGAACTCATTCGTCAGCATCCGGACGCATGCCTCGTTTCCGCTCGGACGGGAGAGGGGATGGACGCGCTTAGAGCGGCGATCGTCGAGCGCATCGCCGCATATGAGGTCCCGGTCGTTTTGTCCGTGCCGTTCGATCGCGGGGATGCGGTATCGCGCGTCCATAGCGAATGCACCGTTTTGGAAGAGTCGTACGACGAGCGCGGAACGACCGTCGTCGCGCGCATCCCCTCCGGGCTTCTTGAGGCATATGCGCCATTCATCGTGCGAGACGACGATTGAAACGGAGAATGCCCGACTCGGCTGCATAAACCGGGTCGGGCATGATCGGACGCATCGAGATAGATGGAGCCGCATTCGTTTGAGGAGCTACATTCGCCTGAACAGCGCCACGACTTTGCCTGCGATGGATACGTCGTCGCGTACGATGATGGGTTCCATGGTCGAGTTCTCGGGCTGCAGGCGAATATGATCGCGTTCGCGGTAGTAGGTCTTGACCGTCGCCCCGTCGTCGATGATGGCGACCACGATATCTCCGTTGCGTGCCGTGGGCTGCTCCTGCACGACCACGAAGTCTCCGTCGTTGATGCCGATCTCTATCATGGATTCGCCGCGCACCTGCAAAAGGAACGAACTGCCGTCCCCGACGATCTCCGTAGGCAGGGGAATGGTTTCGGTGATGTTCTGTTCCGCTAGAATGGGTTGGCCTGCCGCCACGTTTCCCACGACGGGCAGCGTGACGATGTTCGAGAACCCGCCCGTCCCGACGGATCCGAAACTGGAATCCGTTTCATGGATGGGAGCCGGCTGACCAGGCTGCATCAGGTCCTCCTCATGGAGAACGGTCATGCATCGCGACTTGAGGGGATCGCGATGGATATATCCCTTCGTTTCGAGGTTGGCGAGGTGCACGTGCACGGTTGAAGGGGAGGAGAGTTCGAGGCCGCGGGCGATATCCCTGATCGTAGGCGCAATGCCATGCTCTTTCATGGAGGATACGATGAAATCGTAGACCTCCTGCTGTTTTTTGGTCAGCTTTTCGCTGGGCGTCTGCGTCGAGGAATCCATGGTGTCCTTTCCGATACGAACATTTGTACCAAAAATCTGTTGACATGAACCTTTGTTCGATTAATATTATACACGAACAAAAGTTCGATGCAAGAACGCGATTCGTATCGGAGGCCAAGATGACACGCGAGAACGTCTTCACCTATATCGAAGGAACCGCCGCCCTGAAGATGCAAGAGGGCGCATCCGATCGCACGGCCCGCATCGTCTCCTTCGACTCGATCGCCCAGAGCCGTTCCGTTGCGGAAAAACCTGCCGTCGCGCCTTCATTCCTTTCCGACCTGAAGGTCGCGGTCGAAGCGCTCGGCTTCGAAGACATCAAGCGCGATATGAGGCACGGGTCGCTTGCGGGGAAGGGTCTTCCGGAACCGCTTTCTCCCAAGGCGTATGCATTCTGCGCCGTCGCATTCGCGGTCACGGTCCTCGCCATCGTGCTCTGATGCGGCCGATTGCCCCTCGATAGGATATATTCTGCCGTTTACCTATTCCCTTTCCCGTCATTGCCTGTACCATATCGAAAGTTTCTGTTTTGAAGGAAAGGGGAACCATGTCTGAGAAAGGCACCTCGGATGTCCGCGAGCTTCTCGACGAAGCCGAGAGGGACATCAAGGATATTGCGAAGGAAAACGGCAAGAAGCCTTGGTATAAGCGTCTCTCGCTGACAACCTGGATCTTCATCGCTCTCGTGCTAGGCGTGATGTGCGGGCTCCTTCTGCAAGGCAATCCGGGATTTGCGGATACGTATATCAAGCCTATCGGCACCATCTTCCTGAACCTCATCAAGATGATCGTCGTTCCGCTCGTCATCGTCTCCATGATGGCAGGCGTCATCTCCCTGAAGGACATCAAGCGTATCGGCGCCATCGGTGGCAAGACCATCGTGTTCTATCTTTTCACCACGGGCTTCGCGGTGTGCATCGGCCTTCTTTTCGCCAATGTCATGCATGTCGGCGGAGGCTACACCCTTGCTTCGACGCAGCTTGAATACGAGGCGAAGGAAGCCCCTTCGTTCATCGACACCCTCGTGAACATCTTCCCGTCGAATTTCGTGCAGCCTATGGCGGACGCCACGATGCTCCAGATCATCGTCATCGCTTTGATCTTCGGTTTCGGCATCATCGCCGCCGGTAAGAAAGGGGCTATCGTCGCCGATTTCGTGAACGGCATGAATGCGGTCTGCATCAAGGTCATGCACGGCATCATCATGTTCGCGCCTTTCGGCGTCTTCGGTCTCATCACGCCGGTCATCGCTAATAACGGCCCCGATGTTCTCCTTCCGCTGCTGTGGCTCATCATCGTCGGGTACGTCGCCATGATCGTCCATCTGGTGGTCGTCTACTCCGGTCTGCTTCGTGCCATCGCCAAGATGGGTCCCCTGAAGTTCTTCAAAGGCATCGCCCCGGCGCTCCTGTTCGCGTTCTCTTCCGCAAGCTCCGTGGGCACCCTGCCGGTCAACATGGAGTGCACGAAGAAGATGGGGGCCTCTGACGAGATGGTCAGCTTCGTTTTGCCCCTCGGCGCGACGATCAACATGGACGGCACGGCGATCTACCAAGGTGTCTGCGCCATGTTCATCGCGCAGGTCTTCGGCATCGATTTGACCATCCAGCAGCAGATCGTCATCGTTCTCACGACCGTGCTCGCCTCCATCGGCACTGCGGGCGTTCCGGGTTCCGGCATGATCATGCTTGCCATGGTCTTGCAGTCCGTGGGGTTGCCTGTCGAAGGCATCGCGTTGGTCGCGGGCGTCGATCGCATCCTCGACATGATGCGTACCGCCCTGAACATCTCTGGCGACTCCGTCTGCTGCCTCTGCATGAATTACCTCGAGGAACGTAAACAGCAGCGTAAGGCCGGAGCCGGCGCGTAGCGAATCGCATATCGACGTTTCATTGCGTCGATTGAAAACGGACGCTCGAATTTCGAACCGCGCCCAGGGAGCCTGAGCTTCGAAGGAATGCTCGAACTCCGGAGGCGCGGTTCAACCGGAGGGTGTCCGTTTTCCGTATATGCGGACATGCGGGCGCATCGTGTCGTATCATGGCGCAGAACGCGCGCCGTGTGCTGCGGCGGCATCTGATAGAAAGGCATCCTATGCGCTGTCCTGCCTGCGGGCATCCCGAATCCAAGGTCGTCGACTCCCGTCCTTCCGACGAGTTCAATTCCATTCGCCGTCGTCGCGAATGCTTGAAGTGCGGCAATCGTTTCACGACATACGAACGGCTGGGTGACAATCCCCTTATCGTCGTGAAGGCCGACGGCTCGAGCCAGGTGTTCAACCGCGAGAAGCTCTATCGCGGCATCTCCATCGCCTGCGCGAAGCGTCCGAACATCCCGAATGATAAGAAGACCGAGATCATCGATGCGATTGAAACGGCGCTACGCAATTCCGGCCGTGCCGAGATCAACTCGAAGGACCTCGGCGACATGGTGCTCGAACACCTCAAGCCTCTCGACGACGTTGCCTACATCCGTTTCGCAAGCGTATACAAAGATTTCCAAAGCATCGAGGAATTTCAAGACGCCCTGAAGGGATTGAAGTGATGCAGACGCCAGAAACCCTTGAAGTGCCTATCACGAGGCTTTCCGACGATGCGGTTCTGCCTGCGTACGCGTATGAGGCGGACGCAGGGGTCGATCTGCGCGCCACGGCCTTTGCGACCCTTGCCCCGTTCGAGCGGGCGCTCATTCCGACCAGCCTTGCCGTCGCGATCCCCGAAGGATATGCGGGTCTCGTCATTCCGCGCAGCGGCCTTGCCATCAAGCACGGCATCTCGATCGTGAATGCGCCGGGACTCGTAGACAGCCATTATCGCGGCGAGCTCAAGGTCGTTCTCGTCAACCTCGACCCTCGCGAACCCTTCGTCATCGAACCAGGGGATCGAATCGCGCAGCTCGTCATCTCGAAGGTCGAGCACGTGCAGTGGGTCGCCGTCGACGCCCTTGACGAAACCGACCGTGGAATGGGCGGTTTCGGGTCGAGCGGCAAAGCCTAGGATTCCGCATCCATCCGACACGCGCTTCGCGTGCAAGAAAAACAAACGGCTTTTCCTGAAGGCGCCGGAATCGGCGGGCATATGCCCAGGTTCCGGCGCCTACGCGTTGTCAGCGTTCGTCGGCGAGGAAGAAGAGCGCGAGCGTCCCCGGACCGGAATGCGCGCCGATGACCGGGTCGATGTAGTTGATGCGTATGTCGGCCGTGCCGAATTCCTTGCGGATGAGATCAGCGAGATAGTTCGCGTCATCGATGCAGTCGCCATGCGTGATGAACACGGTCTGGTCGGCAACAGGCTCGCGTGCCGAGCGTTTCATGCGGTCGAGAAGCGCATGGATGGACTTCTTGCGCCCGCGCACCTTTTCGAGGGGAATGAGGTGTCCCTCGTCGTCGACATGCATCACCGGCTTGATGTTGAGCAGAGTGCCCGCCCAGGCATTGGTGCGGCTGACGCGCCCGCCGCGGAACAGGAACATGAGATCGTCGACCGTGAACCAGTGGGCGAGCCGGAGGCGGTTGTCGTGCAGCCATTGCAAAACCTCGTCGATGCCGGCTCCCTGCGCGCGCATCGTGGCGGCGTAATAGACGAGAAGCCCTTCGCCGCCCGATGCCGCGTACGTATCGACATGGCGGACGGTGCGCTCGGGGTAATCGGGCGCCAGGGAATCGAGCAGGGCGGCGACGGCTGCATACGTGCCGGAAAGCCCGCTTGAAAAACCGATGTAGATCAGGTCTTGCCCGGCTTCGAGGATGGCCCGCAGCTGCGCCTCGGCCTCTCCGAGATTCGGAAGCGATGTGGTGAAGACGGTTCCTTCGCGCATCATCGCATAGAATTCCTGCAGGTCGACATGCGCGCCCTTCAGATAGCTCCGGTATTCCTCGTCGCCTGCGATGAAGCGCAGCGGAAGGATCTCAAGCGAGAACTCATCGATGGTCTGCTCGGTCAGGTTGCAGGATGAGTCGGTCACGATCGTGTAGTCCATTGGGTTCTCCTCCTCGTATGGTTTGGAAGAGTATACGACTTTTGGCGAGGGCTATAATGTCTGGCCGAACACGCATGCAGGCACGCGCAAGGAGTCGTCCGCCCATGAAATTGAATCCCGCTTTCGTCGACCGCGTGGTCGCATACCTCTCCCAGGTCCCCCTGGTGGTCCGTCACCGCATCTCCGATATCGAACTGCACGAGGATGGGTGCCGCTTCACGGCTGAGATCACCGAAGAGGACTTGAATCCGTTCCATTCGGTCGACGGGGGCATCTACGCGTTTCTGCTCGACAACGTCACCGGCTTCGCGACGTTCTGCCGATACCCGGCCGATTACGGAACATCCACCCTCGATCTTCAGGCGACCTATGCACGTCCGTTCAAAACCGGGAAGGTGGTCTGCGAGGCGCATATCATCAAGGCCGGACGTTCCGTATGCATGGTGCGCGGGGATGTCGAAGACGAAGACGGCACGGTCCTGGCCTACGCGACATCCAACCTCTTCGTCGGGCGCGGCCTGCAGCTCATGGACGACGCCGTCAAAGCAGCCGGATTCCCTGCGCTACCTGATAAATTCATCGATGACAAATGCTAGGGCTGTCGCGATGATGTAGCCTTAGCTAACTTTATCCATCGCGTCGCACGGCCGTGCCCAAGAGTCGTATGGTGTGATGAAAACGACGAGGAAGGACCTCAAATATGTTCGACGAACTCCCCGTTCCGGGGCGCAACGACGCATGCTGGTGCGGAAGCGGCAGGAAATACAAGAAATGCCATATGTCCAACGATGAGAGGCTCGAGGAACTGTACTACCAAGGTCTCGAGGTACCGAGCCGCGCCATGTTGAAGACGGCGCGGGATATCGAAGGGATCAAGCGCAGCGCCGAGGTGAACATCGGTGTGCTGGATTACGTGGCCGAGCATATCGGGCCGGGCGTCACGACCGAACAGATCGACCGCTGGGTGCATGACTACACGGTCGAACACGGGGCCGTTCCCGCGCCCCTCGATTACGAAGGCTATCCCAAGAGCGTCTGCACCTCGGTCAACGATGTCGTCTGCCACGGCATCCCGTCCGAAGACGAAGTGCTCGAAGAAGGCGATATCGTCAACGTCGACTGCTCCACGATCCTCGACGGCTATTTTTCCGACTCGTCCCGCATGTTCTGCATCGGGAAGGTATCGGATGAGGCGCAACGTCTGGTCGATGTCACCAAGGCCGCCGTCGAAGCGGGCATCGCCGCGGTGAAGCCCTGGTGCCGCCTCGGCGACGTGAGCGCTGCGGTCAACCGCGTGGCGACCGATGCGGGCTATACGGTCGTGCGCGAATTCGGCGGGCACGGCATCGGGCTCGAGTTCCACGAGGACCCGTTCGTGAGTTTCGTCGAGCCGGCGGATACGGGCATCGTGCTCGCGCCCGGCATGTGCTTCACGATCGAACCCATGGTCAATCTCGGCGCTCAGGAGATCGACATGACCGATCCGAACGGCTGGACGGTCCGTACGGCCGATGGCAGCTTGACGGCGCAATGGGAGGTCCAGCTCGTCGTCACCGAATCAGGCATCGAGCTTTTGTCCTGGTAGCGTTCTCATGCGCAGACGCCCCTTCGCATGGATCGTGCGGCGAAGGGGCGCTTTCACGATTCACCCGTCGCACGCATCGCGCGGGCAGCACGGGCGGGGGTTCACGTCCTCTTCCCGTCCTTCGAGGCTCGCCGTGCGTCCGGCATGTCGCGTGTATGCGTTTTCCACGATGCGGACGGGCGCGCGATGCCTCAGGCCCTCGGTTCCCTATAATTGTGAAACTTGCGTATCAATAGGCACTGAAAGGTCGGAGTACACGATGGGAAACGATTACCGCTCTACGATGAACCTGCCCAAGACCGATTTCGCCATGCGCGCGAATCTGGCCGAGAACGAGCCGAAAAGGCTCAAGAAGTGGGCGGACGAGGATCTGTACCACCGGATCCTCGAGCGTAACCGCGACGGCGAGCCGTTCGTCTTGCATGACGGCCCTCCGTACGCCAACGGCCCCATCCACATCGGCCACGCCTTCAACAAGATCCTCAAGGACTTCGTCGTGAAGTCCCATGCCCAGCGCGGCTATTTCACACCGTACGTGCCCGGTTGGGACTGTCACGGCCAGCCGATCGAGCATGAGGTGGAAAAGAAGCTCGGCACCGAGAAGATGTCCCAGCTCCCGCAGGCGACCGTGCGCCGTCTGTGCCGCGAATGGGCGGAGAAGTTCGTCGACGTGCAGCGCGAGGGCTTCAAACGCCTCGGCGTGAACGGCGAGTGGGATCGTCCGTACCTGACGTTCCAGCCCACGTTCGAGTCGGCGAACGTCGAGGTCTTCAAGAAGATGTACCTGTCCGGCGCCGTCTATCGCGGACGCAAGCCCATCCATTGGTGCAAACGCTGCCACACCGCGCTCGCCGAGGCCGAGATCGAGTACGGCATGGAGACGTCGCCTTCGATCTACGTCGCCTTCAAGCTCGACAATATACCGCAGGTCTTCGCCGATGCCGGAGTCGACCTTGCGCGTGCCTACGTCCTGATCTGGACCACCACGCCGTGGACGCTCCCTGCGAACACCGCGGTGTCCTTCGGTCCCGATATCGATTACTGCTTCGTCGAGGCGAACGGCGCCTTCATGCTCTTCGCGCGCGAAATGGTCGACCAGGTCGCCGAAGCGGTCGGCTGGGATTCCTATCGCATCGTCGAAGCCGACGGCGAGCCCGTCACGATGAAGGGCGACGCCTTCGGGGGCATCACGTACAAGACGCCGATCCTCGACGAGGTCGAAGGCCGCATCATCTGGGGCACGCATGTCACGCTCGAGTCGGGCACCGGAGCGGTCCACACCGCGCCCGGCCACGGCGTCGACGACTACAAGGTCTGCGAACGCTTCGGCGTTCCTATGATCATGCCCGTCGACGACGACGGCCGTTTCATGGACATCGTACCGGAATTCGCCGGCATGGACACCGACGAGGCGAATCCCCGCATCATCGAATGGCTCCGCGCGCGCGGCACGCTCGTCGGGTTCAAGGAGATCGAGCACAGCTATCCGCATTGCTGGCGCTGCCATGAACCGGTCATCTTCCGCGCGACCGACCAGTGGTTCGTCTCCATGGACGAGACGGGTCTGCGTGAGCGTGCGCTCGAAGAAATCCATGAGAACGTCCGGTGGGTGCCCGAATGGGGCCAGAACCGCATCGGCGCCATGGTCGCCGACCGTCCCGACTGGTGCATCTCGCGCCAGCGTAGCTGGGGCGTGCCGATTCCCGTGTTCAAGTGCGCGTCCTGCGGCGAGATCGTCGCGGACGCCTCGACGTTCGATGCGGTGATCGACCTGTTCAACACCGAGGGCGCCGATGCCTGGTTCACGCGCGATCCCTCCGAATACCTTCCCGCAGGGACCTGCTGCCCGAAGTGCGGCGGCACCGACCTGCGCCCCGAGAAGGACATTCTCGACGTGTGGTGGGAATCCGGCGTCAGCCACGTGGGCGTGCTCAAGCACCGCGCCGACGAGGATCGCCTGCATTGGCCGGCGGATCTGTATCTCGAAGGTTCGGACCAGCATCGCGGATGGTTCCAAAGCTCGCTGCTCTGCGGCGTGGGCGCCTACGGCTCGGCACCGTACAAGGCGGTCATGTGCTGCGGCTTCACGGTCGACGAGCATGGCGAGAAGATGTCGAAGTCCAAGGGCAACGGCATCGATCCCAAAGAGGTCACCGACACATACGGCGCCGATGTCCTGCGCCTGTGGGTCTCCTCGACCGACTACTCGGTGGATGTCTCCATCGGAGACACCATCCTCAAGCGCACCTCCGACGCATATCGTCGTTTCCGCAACACCTTCCGCTTCCTGCTCGCGAACCTCGACGGCTTCGACGATGCGACCGATGCCGTCGAGCTTGCCGATATGGATCCGATCGATGTCTGGGCGATGCTGCGCTTGTCCGATGTGCTCGCCGAGGTCGGCCGCGCCTACGACGAATATCATTTCCACCAGGTTTTCCGCACGCTTTACGACTATGTCGTCACCGACCTTTCGGCCGTGTACATGGATGTCGTGAAGGACCGCCTCTATTCCGAGGCTCCGGATTCCCGCGCACGGCGCAGCGTGCAGACGGTGCTCATGAACATCCTCGAGGTGCTCGTCCGCATCATGAGCCCCATCCTGTCCTTCACCTGCGACGAGGTTTGGGAGCATTATCCCGAGGCCGCCCGCAATCGTGCCGGGCGTCCCGTGAGCGTTCAGCTTGCAGGCTGGCCTGCGCTCGAAGATTTCAAGCCGGCGCTTCCCGCCGAAGCCGACGCAGCCGCGCTGCGCGCGCGCTTCGACGTGCTCCTGTCCGTGCGCGACGCCGTGACCAAGGCGCTTGAAGATGCCCGCAACGGCAAGGTCGTGAACAAGAGCCAGGAGGCCGAGCTCGGCATCGAAGCTCCCGCCGCCATCGCCGACGTCCTCGATTCGTTCGATGCCGCCACGCTCGAAGAGTTCTTCATCGTGGCGCGCGTGACCGTGTCTGCGGCGGATGTCGAAGATCTTGCGGTTTCCGTGAGCGCGACGTCCAAGGAGAAATGCCCGCGGTGCTGGAACCATCGCGTGCTCGGCGGCAACGCCGCGCATCCCGACGTCTGCGAACGCTGCGGCGATGTGCTCGATGCGCTCGCATCGGCCGAGGTCGAATAGCTCCATGGCGCGCATCACCGAAACGGCGGCAGGGAAGGGCGGCGTCTTTGCCGGCGCGGCCCTTCTGTGGCTTGTCCTCGACCGCGCTACGAAGGCGTATTTCGAGGGGGCCTATGCCCTCGGCCAGACCTCGGCGCACGACTGGCTTATCGTCCGCTTTCGCCTCATCCACAACACCGGCGCGGCCTGGGGCGCGTTCGGCGACTCGACGGTTCTGCTCGGCGCGTTCTCGCTTGCGGTCTGCATCGCCATCGCGTGCGCGTTCGCCTTCTATGGACGCGTGTCGGGCCACGAGGCGAACCTCGCCGAAACCGTCGCGCTCGCGCTCGTGTTCGCGGGCGGCATCGGCAATGCCATCGATCGGTTCGCCCAGGGCTTCGTAACCGACTTCCTCGATTTCACGTTCATGGATTTCCCGGTCTTCAATGTGGCTGACATAGGTGTGACGTGCGGATTCGTTCTCCTGATCATCGGATATCTCGCTGCAGTCCGCGCGCAGGGCACGTCCGCGGCCGACCGAGGCGGGGACGCGTAGTGGAGGAATCCCCGGCTCGCATGGAAGCCGTTTACGTGGAGGGCTCCTTCGACGGCATGCGCATCGATGCCTTCCTGGCCGCCGTCGCCGCGTTTCCCACGCGTTCCGCCGCCGCCAGGCGCGTCGATGCGGGCGAGGTGCGCGTCAATGGCGTCGTCGTGCGCAAGAGCTTCACCGTTCGGATATCCGACGTGGTCGAATACGTCGTCGCGACGGATGCGCGCGTGCTCGAGCTCATGCCGGCCGACATCCCTTTGGACATACGCTACGAAGACGACGACGTGATCGTCCTGTCCAAGCAGGCGGGGCTCGTCACTCATCCCGCAGACGGCCATCCCGAACAGGATACGCTGGTGAACGCCCTCATCGCGCACTGCGGGCGCGAAAAGCTCTGCAATGTCCAAGGAGAACAGGACCGTCTCGGCATCGTGCATCGGCTCGACCGGGACACGAGCGGGCTTATGCTCGCCGCCAAGACCGATGCGGCCGGGCTGCGCCTCATGGAGGACATCGCGGCGCGCGACGTCGACCGTCACTACCTCGCGCTCGTGCACGGCTGGATTCCGCTCGACACCGGGCTCATCGATGCGCCCATCGGCCGCAGCGCGAAGGACCGCCTGCGCATGTGCGTCTCCGATCGCGAAAGCGCCCGGCCTGCCTCGACGTCGTTTCGCGTCGTGCGCCGATTCGAACCGTCGCGTCGCGACGACGGGTACACGCTCATCGACTGCAAGCTCTTCACCGGGCGCACGCACCAGATCCGCGTGCATGCGGAATACATCAAGCACCCGTGCGTGGGCGATCCGACCTACGGGTGGCCCAAGCACGACAACCTCGGTCTCGAGCGCCAGTTCCTCCATTCGTATCGCCTTGCCTTCACGCATCCTTCGACGGGAGCGCGCCTTTCGTTCGAAGATGGGCTGCCTGCCGATCTCCAGGCGGTCGTAGACGAGCTCGACGCGCGCGCATAGGAAACGAACTCGCACGTCGTTGCGTGCAAACGATGAATTGTCCCCGCGTCGTCGCCCGTTGGCGACCATCTGATACAATCATTCGGTTGCATTACCCGGCCTTCGAGCGCACGCGCCACCGCATGCCTCGCAGACCGCGGCGTATTCTCAAGCGGCGCGCAACGGCCGCGCAGAAGCATCGGGCATCCGATGCGGGAAAGGTGGAGCACATGGCTTCTATCACCAAGGAAAAGACCCAGGAGCTCATCAACGAGTTCGGCAAGGACGCGAACGATTCCGGATCCGCCGCCGTCCAGGTCGCCATCCTCACGGAGCGCATCCGCAACCTCACCGAGCACCTCAAGGTCCACAAGAAGGACCACCACACCCGTCGCGGCCTGCTGATGCTCGTCGGCAAGCGTCGCCGCCTCCTTTCCTACATCAGGAATTGCGATATCGACGCGTATCGCGAGCTCATCAAGAAGCTCGGCATTCGCGACAACCTTTAATCCGCACCAGGAAGCCCGCCGTATGCGACGGGCTTCCTTATGAAGGAGCGGTCGGCGCGGATCGGGATCCGCGCTGCTCGCGAGGGTCGCCAGAAGGGCGGCTCCGAAGAAGAGAGAAAGAAGAGCATCTTGGAGAAAGTGTCTTTGGAATTCGAACTGTACGGCAAGAGCTACGCTTTCGAAACCGGCGAACTTGCCAAGCAGGCCACCGGCGCCGTGCTGGTGCGTCAAGGCGAGACCACGGTCCTCGTCACGAGCGTCATCTCCAAAGAAGAGAAGGACTACGATTTCTTCCCCCTGACGGTCGATTTCATGGAGAAGATGTACGCGGTCGGCCGCATCCCTGGCGGCTATCTCAAGCGTGAAGGACGCGCGTCCGACAAGGGAACGCTGACCGCGCGCATGGTCGACCGTCCCATCCGCCCCGGCTTCGCCGAAGGTTTCAAGCAGGAAGTGCATGTCGTGGCGACGACGTTCGCCATCGATGGCGAGAACGCCCCCGACTGCATGTGCGTCGGCGGCGCGTCGGCCGCCCTGCTCATCGCCAGCGCCCCGTTCGACGGCCCGGTCGCCTGCGTGCGCATCGCGCGCAACGCCGAGACCCGCGAATTCATCGTCAACCCGACGTACGCCGAGCAGGAGACGTCCGACCTCGAGCTCACGATCGCCGGCACCAAGGATTACATCTCCATGGTCGAGGCGGGCGCCGATCAGGTCGGTGAAGAGGATATGCTCGCCGCCATGAATTTCGGCCAGGAGGCTATCGCGGCGTTCTGCGAGAAGCAGGCCGAATTCCTGTCCATGGTCGATATCCAGAAGCGCGAATGGCCCATCCACGTGCCCGACGCCTCCATCGCCGAGCGCGTGAACGCCCATTACGACGCCATGAGCGCCGCCCTCAAGGACGCCGACAAGCAGTCGCGCATCGCCAAGGTCGAGGAGCTCAAGGCCTCCATCAAGGAGAACGACTTCTCCGACGAGGAACGCGCCGCCTGGGCCTCCGACATCGCCGCCGCCTGCAAGGCGCTTGAGAAGCACGCGATGCGCCGCATGATCATCGAAACCGGGGAACGCGCCGACGGGCGCGCGCCCGAAGAGATCCGCCCGCTCTACATCCGTCCGGGCTATCTGCCCCGCGTCCACGGCTCCGGCCTGTTCCAGCGCGGCCAGACCCAGGTCATGTCCGTCGCGACCCTCGGCCTGCTCAACGAGGCGCAGCGTCTCGACACCATCGATCCTCAGACCACGCGCCGTTACATGCACCAGTACAACTTCCCGCCGTACTGCACCGGCGAGGTCGGCCGCATGGGCACCCCCAAGCGCCGCGAGGTCGGTCACGGCGCCCTCGCCGAGCGCGCCATCCTTCCCGTCCTTCCGAACGAGGACGAATTCCCGTATTCCATCCGCGTCGTCTCCGAGGTGCTCGAATCCAACGGATCGTCCTCGATGGCGTCCACCTGCGGCTCCTGCCTCGCGCTCATGGATGCGGGCGTGCCCATCAAGGCGCCCGTCTCCGGCGTGGCCATGGGCCTTATCAAGGAAGACGACGGCGTCGTCATCCTCTCCGATATCCAGGGCCTCGAGGACTTCCTCGGCGACATGGACTTCAAGGTGACCGGCACGCCCGAGGGCATCACCGCGCTCCAGATGGATAACAAGGCCCGCGGCCTGTCCACCGAGATCCTCGGCCGCGCGCTCGCGCAGGCGAAGGAAGGCCGCGCGCACATCCTGTCCGCCATGCTCGATGAAATCGCCGCTCCGCGCGCCGAGCTTCGCGACACTGCGCCGCGTATCGAGACCATCAAGATCCCGGTCGAGAAGATTCGCGAGGTCATCGGCAAGGGCGGCGAGACCATTCGCGGCATCCAGGACGCCACCGGCGCCTCCATCGAGATCCAGGAAGACGGCACCGTGCATATCGCGGCCGTCGACCAGGCCGCCGGCGCCGCCGCCATGCAGGCCGTCAAGGACATCGTCAAGGAACCCGAGGTCGGAGAGGTCTATGAAGGCACGGTCGTGGGCATCCAGTCGTTCGGCGCATTCGTGAAGCTGACGCCGAACAAGGACGGCCTGCTTCATATCAGCCGCATGGCCAACGGGCGCGTCGGCCAGGTCGAAGACGTCCTCAATCTCGGCGATACCGTCAAGGTCGAGGTCATCGAGATCGACTCCAAGACCGGCAAGGTCTCCCTCGACCGTCTCGAGAAGCCCGATGCTCCGGCGTCTTCCGGCCCCGGCCGACCCGAGCGTTCCGACCGCGAGCCTCGCGATCGCGATCGTCGTCCCGGGCGTTCCCATCGGGAGGAAGCCTCCTCGGGCGACTCCCGCAAGCCGCGCCGTCGCCACTAGTTCCGACCGCTTCGCGGGACCGGTGAAGCCTCCGGTCCCGCGCTTGAAAAAGCCGTTTCCGTGTAATACCATTAATAGTTACGTGACATGACACGTGTACGCATGACATAAAGGAGTTCATTCAGATGGCAGTCAAGATTCGCCTCGCCCGCCATGGCGCTAAGAAGCACCCCGTCTACCGCGTCGTCGTCGCCGATGCGCGCGCACGCCGCGATGGCCAGATCATCGAGCAGGTCGGTCGCTACAACCCCAACATGGATCCTTCCGTCATCGAGCTCGACCTCCCGCGCGTCGAAGACTGGATCAGCAAGGGAGCCCAGCCTACCGATACCGTCAAGCGTCTCATCGAGACGGCCAAGAAGGCCCAGTAAATGGCCTCGACGTCTCACGACATCGCCGATCTGGTCCGCGCTATCGTCGAGCCGCTCGTCGACGATAAAGAGGCCGTCGACGTGGCATCGAGCATCGACGAGAGCGGCTCCGAGCTCGTCGAGATCCGCGTCGCCGCGGACGACTGCGGCAAGGTGATCGGTCGGCAGGGTCGTGTCATCAAATCCATTCGCGTCCTGACCCGCGCCGCCCTCTGCGGCGAAGGCCGCGATGTCTCGGTCGAGCTCGTCGAGGATTGACCTCGTGCACGACTGGGCCGACATAGCCGTGCTCGGCTCTGTTTCGGGTCTTAAGGGAAGGTTCGTCGCACGTCCCGTGCGCGGCCTTCCTTTTTTGCTCGAAGAGGGCATGACGGTCCATTTCGTTCCTCCGACCTTGCGCGGCCCGCGTACCGCGCGCGTGGCGCGCGCGGTCGAGGCGGCCGCAGGGGAGTGGAGCGTCGAATTCGAGGGAATCTCCGACCGCGACGCTGCGGAGGCCTTGCGCGGAAGCCATTGCCTTGTGGCCGAGGCCGATCTTCCCGAAGGCTTCGACGCGGCGCGCTCGCGCGAATACGACCTGATCGGTTTCTCCGTCGTCGACGGACGCCTAGGTCGCATCGGGCGCCTTGCCGAAATATCCGAGATGCCGGCAAGCGACATGCTCGTCGTCGAGGGGGCTTCGGGCGACATTCTCATTCCGGCCGTCGAGGAGATGATATCGTCGATAGACGACATCTCGCGGACCATCCATGTCACGCTTCCCGACGGGCTCGTCGAACTCGCATCCGAAGCATAGGGGGAACCGCGCATGCGCATCGACGCCATCACGACGTTTCCCCGCATGTACGATTCCGTCATGCAGGATTCCATCATGAAGCGGGCGCAGGAATTCGGCCTGCTCGAATTCCATGCTCACGACCTGCGCGACTGGACGCACGACCGCCATCGCACGACCGACGACGATCCGTATGGGGGCGGCCAGGGCCTTCTTATGAAGTGCCCGCCCATCTTCGAAGCCTACGATGCCGTCGCCTCCGAGGGCTCGAAGCCCCATGTCGTATTCCTTGCGCCTACGGGTGTGCCGTTCGCGCAAGAGGTCGCGCAACACCTCTCGACGAAGGATCGGCTGATGTTCATCTGCGGGCATTACGAGGGCATAGACGAACGCGCCTACGCATTGGCGGACGAATGCATTTCCCTCGGCGATTACGTGCTCACCTCGGGGGAGCTCGCCTCCATGGTCGTCATCGACGCCGTCGTGCGTCTCATTCCCGGCGTTCTCGGCGACGACATGAGCGCCGTCGATGAGAGCTTCGGCGACGATGGGCTGCTCGAATATCCTCAGTACACGCGTCCGGCGAGCTATCGCGGCATGGACGTGCCGCCCGTGCTTTTGAGCGGCGATCATGGGAAGGTCGCCGCCTGGCGTCGCGAACAGGCGCTGCTCCGTACCGCGCGCCTTCGTCCCGATTTGCTGGAAAGCGCCGCCTTGACCGAGCGCGAACGGGCTTTTTTGCTATCATTGCACGACGTTGACGTTCCGGACGCTCGTTGAGCGTCCTTTCTTTGTTGCGGGAGGCGCTGCTCTTTCATGGATTACGGCACTCATGCAGGCTCGCGTGCCTCGGGAATCATCCGCTCGATCCTTTCCTGGGCTTTCTTCTTCGTCTCCGTCCTCGCGCTTATCTGGCTCATACAGAACTTCGTTGCGCGCGCCTACGCCATTCCCTCGGGTTCCATGGAGGACACGATAGAGATAGGCGACCAGGTCTGGTCCGAGAAGATATCCTATTACCTGCGTGAACCCGCCTATGGCGACATCATCACCTTCGACGACCCCGAGATTCCCGGCCGCACGCTCATCAAGCGCGTCATAGCCACGCCCGGTCAGACCGTCGATCTCATCGATGGCGTCGTGTATGTGGACGGCACGCCTCTCGACGAGCCGTATACGGACGGCAAGCCGAGCGTTCCTCTGGATGCCGCGAACGACGTTTCCATCACGTATCCCTACACCGTTCCCGCGGGAAGCCTCTGGGTCATGGGCGACAATCGCACCAGTTCCTCAGACTCCCGGTATTTCGGCCCGATCAAGAAGAGCTCCGTCTCGGGTCGCGCCTTCGTAGTCTATTGGCCCCTTACCCATCTAGGAGTGCTGTGAACATGAGCAAGCCAGCGCACAACGCGCCAACGTTCCAGGAGGTCGTCCTGAGGCTGCAGACCTACTGGGCTGCGCAGGGATGCGTGATCCTGCAGCCGTACGACAACGAGGTCGGCGCCGGCACCAATCATCCTGCCACCACGCTGCGATCCCTCGGGCCCGATACGTGGCGCACCGCCTACGTGCAGGGCTGCCGTCGTCCTGCGGACGGCCGCTACGGCGAGAATCCGAACCGCATGCAGCACTACTACCAGTTCCAAGTGCTGATCAAGCCTTCTCCCGACAATGTGCAGGACCTGTATCTGGACAGCCTGCGCGCCATCGGCATCGATGTCGAAGAGCATGACGTGCGCTTCGTCGAAGACGACTGGGAAAGCCCGACGCTCGGGGCCTGGGGCCTCGGCTGGGAGGTCTGGATCGACGGCATGGAGGTGACGCAGTTCACGTATTTCCAGCAGGTCGGCGGATTCGAATGCGCGCCGGTGCCTTCCGAGATCGCCTATGGTCTCGAACGTCTGGTCATGTACATTCAGGGCGTCGATTCCGTCTACGATATCGTCTGGAGCCGCGGCGACGACGGCATCGAGTTCACGTACGGCGACGTCTTCCTGGAAAACGAGCGCGAATACTCGGCATATAACTTCGAGGTGGCCGATACCGACCTGCTCTTCGGCGACTTCGATCGCTACGAGGCCGAATGCAACCGCATCTTGGAGGCCGGGCTGCCGCTTCCCGCCTACGACTACGTGCTGAAGTGCTCGCATACCTTCAATCTGCTCGATGCGCGCGGGGTCATCTCCGCCACCGAGCGCATGGGCTACATCCTGCGCGTGCGCTCGATCGCCAAAGCGTGCTGCGCGAGCTATATCGAACACGTCGTCGGCCATGCCGGCGCCCAGGGCAAGGAGGCCGCAGATGGCGAATAAGACGCTCGCCTTCGAGATCGGAACGGAAGAGCTGCCTGCGTTCGCGCTCCATGCCGCCACGGAGAAGCTTCCCGAGCTCGTCGCTTCGCTCATGGATGCCGCCAAGATCCCCCATGCCGGGATCGAGGCCTATTCCACGCCGCGACGCCTGATCGCCATCGTGCATGACGTGCCTGAGAAGACCGAGGCCTCCGAAGAGACGTTTCGCGGCCCTGCGGCCAAGATAGCCTTCGATGCCGAGGGGAAACCGACCAAGGCCGCGCTCGGCTTCGCGCGCGGCAAGGGCGTCGACGCGTCGGCTCTCGAACGGCGCGACGAGAACGGCGTCGAGTACGTCTACGCCGTGAAAACGACGCCGTCGCTCGACGTCGCCGGCCTGCTTTCCGATGTGCTCCACGAGGCGATCACCGGGATCGCATGGCCCAAGTCGCAGCGTTGGGCGGCGTATCGCGAGCAGTTCAGCCGTCCCGTTCGTTGGATCGTGGCGCTTCTGGGCGACGCCGTCGTGCCGCTGTCCTTCGCCGGCGCCGAATCCGGTCGCACCACCTACGGGCATCGCTTCCTCGCCCCTGCGGGCATCGAGCTCGCATGCGCCGACGACCTGGTCGAAACGCTGCGCGGAGCCTTCGTGGTTCCGAGCGAGGCGGAGCGGGAAGCGCGCATCCGCTCCCAGGTCCAGGCCGTCGAAGAGGCGACGGGGCTTACGGCCGACCTGCCTGCGCGCACGATGGCGGAGGTCGTCAACCTCACCGAGTATCCCACCGTCATGGTAGGAGGCTTCGACGAGCTTTTCCTGAAGGTCCCCAAAGAGATCATCGTCGACGCGATGCTCGTCCATCAGCGCTACTTCCCGCTGTTCCATGCAGACGGCACATTGGCCAATAAGTTCCTCATCACCTCGAACGGCAATCCGAAGTTCGAGGCGAACATCGTCGACGGCAACGAACGCGTCGTCGCCGCTCGTCTGTACGACGCCAAGTTCTTCTACGACGAAGACCTCAAGCGTCCGCTCGAAGCGTATGTGCCCGACCTGAAAAACGTCGTCTTCCAAGAGAAGCTCGGCTCTACTTTCGCGAAGACCGTGCGTATCGAACGTCTTGCATCCTTCGTGTGCGACTCCTCGTCCACGGCGACCGACCAGGAAAAGGCCGACGCCCGCCGTGCCGCCTTCCTCTGCAAGGCCGACCTCGTGACCGGTGCCGTCGTCGAATTCACGAGCGTTCAGGGCATCATGGGCTCCTATTACGCCAAGGCGGCGGGGGAGACCGACGAGGTGGCCCGTGCGATCGCCGACCACTACCGTCCGCGCTTCTCGGGCGATGGGCTTCCGCAGGGCTTCGCGGGCCGGGCCGTCGCATTCGCCGACAAGCTCGATACCATCTGCGGCCTGTTCGCCATCGACCAGGCCCCGACGGGCTCGTCCGATCCCTTCGCCCTGCGCCGCAGCGCCATCGGCATCGTCGGCCTTCTCAACGATGGCCTCGAGGTCTCCCTCGGAGCCGCCGTGGATGCGGCTCTCGCTTCGTACGAAGCCGACGGGCTCGTCTTCGACCGTGTCGAAGCCACCAAAGCGATCGTCGATTTCTTCGTCACGCGCACGAAGGTCATCCTGCGCGACGAAGGGGTTTCCGCCGATGCGATCGATGCGGTGCTCGCCGCGCGCGTCGTCGAGCCTGCGACCATCGCGAAGCGCGCCCGCGCGCTCGACATGCAGCGCGCCGCCGAACCCGAGGCGTTCGAGGATCTGGCGATCGCCTTCGCCCGAGCCAACAACCTGCGCGACGCCGCGGCGGGCGATGCCTGCGACAAAGAGGCGTTCAACGATGCCGAACGCACCCTCTTCGCCGCCACGGCGCGCGCGCGCGCCGATGTCGCCGCCGCGCTTGACGACGACGATTTCGCCCTGGCGCTCACGAGCCTTGCAGCCCTGCGTCGGCCGATCGACGCCTTCTTCACCGACGTCATGGTCATGGATGAGGATCCCGACGTGCGCAGGAACCGCATTCGCCTGCTCAATCGGTTCGTCGGTGTCTTTTCCGACGTTGCGGACTTCGGTCTGCTCGCCAAGATGAAATAGCCTCGATCCCGCAGGGCGGCGCACCGATCGCGCCGCCCTGCCGCGTCGTACGAAGGGAAGCCATGAATCTTACGAGCGAAGCCGCGAACGTCTTCAACGACTCTCCGCTACCCACCATCCATGTGATCAGCGATTCAGTGGGTGCGACGGCCCAAGCCATCGCCAAGGCCGCCGCCGGCCAGTTCGGCGTGCCGGAGCCCTACATAGAGACGCTGCCGAAGGCGCGCGATTACGACCAGATCACGAACTTCCTGCTCAATCACCAGAAGCGTCATGTCGAAGCGGGAGTCGACGCGCGTTTGGTCGTCTTCTACACGCTCGTCGACAAGGAGGCCCGCCGTCGCCTCGCGGAGTTTCTCGACGCGCACGATATGCGCGGGGTCGATCTCATGGGAAGCCCTCTCGATACGCTGTCGGAGGCATCGGGCCTGCTGCCTTCGACGCACCCAGGCCTGCATCGCCAGACCGACGAGAGCTACTTCCGCCGCATCGACGCGATGGAATTCACCGTCGAGCACGATGACGGGCGCAACCCGCAGGATCTCCTGAAGGCCGATATCGTCATTCTGGGCGTCTCTCGGTCTTCGAAGACCCCCATCTCCATCTATCTGGGGCTTCAGGGCTACAAGGTGGCGAACGTGCCGCTTGCGTTGGACTCCCCTTGTCCGCCGGAGGTTTTCGAATGCGACCCGACGCGCGTGTACGGGCTCGTGACCACGCCTGACGTGCTCGTCGGCATACGGCAGAGGCGTCTGGGCGGATCGGGCAGGCTTGCGCAGCAGGTGGCTGCGAGCTACGCCGAGCCCGAGATGGTCTATCGGGATCTCGAAGAGGCGCGTTCCCTCATGCGCAAGATTGGATGCCTGGTGGTTCATACCGACAACCGAGCGATCGAGGAAACGGCCCAGGAGATATTGCGTTACTATGAACTCGCTCACCCCTCGCAGAAGTCTATCGTCGAGTGATGGGGCGACAGGTAAGGTAGCCAGTCGATTGAAGGAGTTGCACCAGTGGCTGAAGACGTAAAGCGCGTCTATGCATTCGGCAAGGACGCCCAAGGGAACAACGTGACCGAGGGCAACAAAGACATGAAGGGGGTCTTGGGCGGCAAGGGCGCGAATCTCGCCGAGATGGCGGTCCTCGGGCTCCCGGTGCCTCCTGGCTTCACGATCACCTGCCAGACCTGCATGGAATATGCGAACGCCGGCAACACGTGGCCCGAAGGGGCTCTCGACACGATCCAGGAATATCGCCTCGACCTTGAGCGCCGCATCGGCAAGAAGATCGGCGATCCGACCGATCCGCTGCTCGTCTCCGTCCGTTCCGGCGCGCCTCTTTCCATGCCCGGCATGATGGATACGGTCCTGAACCTGGGTTTGAACGACCGGTCCGTCCACGGCTTGATCGAAAAGACCCGCAATCCGCGTTTCTCCTGGGATAGCTACCGCCGTTTCATCCAGATGTTCTCCAATGTGGTCATGGGCCTCGAAGGCGATCTGTTCGAGAACGCCATCACCGCGAAGAAGCTCGAGCGCGGCATTCGCAACGATACCGACCTGACCGCCGACGACCTTCAGGCGCTCGTGGAAACCTTCAAGGGCATCTTCTCAGCGAACGTCTCCGCTGAAGCGCATCCCGAGCTCGTCGTCGACGGCGCCGTCGCGTTCCCGCAAGATCCCGACACCCAGCTGCGCCTGGCCATGGAAGCCGTCTTCGGCTCGTGGAACAACCCGCGCGCGACGCTCTATCGCAAGCAGAACAAGATCGCCGACGATCTGGGCACGGCCGTGAACGTCCAGGCCATGGTCTTCGGCAACAAGGGCGAAACCTCCGCCACGGGCGTCGCCTTCACGCGCGACGCCGCGACCGGCAAGAAGGAATTCTACGGCGACTACCTGGTCAACGCCCAGGGTGAAGACGTCGTGGCCGGCATCCGCAACACATCTCCGATCGCCGAGCTCAAGCACACGCCGGGCCTCGAGGAGGCGGGCGAAGAGCTCGAGCGCATCTTCGATCTGCTTGAAGACCACTACCGCGACATGATGGACATCGAGTTCACCATCGAGGAAGGCCGCCTCTGGATGCTCCAGACGCGCGTCGGCAAGCGCACCGCCGCGGCCGCCCTGCGCATCGCCATCGAAATGGTGCACGAAGGCATGATCGATAAGAAGACCGCGGTCATGCGCGTCGCTCCTGAGCAGCTCGACCAGCTGCTCCATCCGCAGATCTCCAAGACGGCCGTGAAGAACGTCATCGCGCGCGGTCTGAACGCCTCGCCGGGCGCTGCGGTCGGCGAAGTCGTGTTTTCCGCTGACGCGGCGGTCGCCGCTGCGGAAGAGGGTCGCAAGACCGTTCTTGTCCGCTGGGAGACCACGCCCGACGACCTTGCCGGCATGATAGCGGCCGAAGGCATCCTCACGAGCCATGGCGGCAAGACCTCGCATGCAGCCGTCATCGCGCGCGGCATGGGCGCCCCCTGCGTCTGCGGCGTCGAGGCGCTCAAGATCGATGCGGCGAAGAAGGAAGTCGCCGTCGCGGGCACCGATATCGTCCTGCACGAAGGCGACGTCATTTCCATCGACGGCCTGACCGGCGAGGTTATGCTCGGCGCCGTCGAGCTGGTCGAGCCTGAGATGTCGGGCGATCTGGGCACGCTGCTCGAATGGGCCGACGAGTATCGTCGCCTGGGCATCCGCGCCAACGCCGACAATCCGGCCGATGCGCAGCTCTCCCGCGAATTCGGTGCCGAGGGCATCGGGCTCGACCGCACCGAGCACATGTTCCTGGGTGATCGCAAGCAGATCATCCAGTCCTTCATCCTGAACGAGGACGAAGACGTCCGCACCAAGGCTGTCGAAGCGCTGTTCGAAGCGCAGTCCGGCGACTTCTACGGCATGTTCAAGGCCATGGACGGGCTGCCGGTCATCGTGCGTCTGCTCGATCCGCCCCTGCATGAGTTCCTCGACAACGCCCGCGCCCTCGACGTTCAGATCGCCAAGCTCGAAGCCGCCGGCGCCGATGAGGCGACCCTTGCCGAGAAGCGCGCCCTGATGGACAAGATCGACGGTTTCGCGGAGCAGAACCCGATGCTCGGCCTGCGCGGCTGCCGCCTGGCCATCGTCTATCCCGTGCTTCCGCGCATGCAGGTGCGTGCTATCGCCACGGCCATAGCCAAGCTCGTTAAGGAGGGCTTCGACCCGAAGCCCGAGATCATGATCCCGCTCGTGGCCACCGTCAACGAGCTTGCGAAGCTCCGCGCGGTTGCCGAGGAGGTCATCGCCGAGGTCGAGGCCGCCGAAGGCGTCTCGCTCAAGATCCCCATCGGCACGATGATCGAGCTTCCCCGCGCCGCCGTCACCGCCGATGAAATCGCCACCCAGGCCGACTTCTTCAGCTTCGGCACGAACGACCTCACGCAGACGACGTTCGGCTTCAGCCGTGACGACGTCGAAGCCGAGTTCGTCCCGCAGTATCTGTCCGAGAAGCTGCTCCCGTACAATCCGTTCGCCACCGTCGATCCCGGCGTGGCGAAGCTCGTCGAGATGGGCGTCACGCTCGGCCACGAGGGCAATCCCGATCTCGTCTGCGGCGTCTGCGGCGAGCACGGCGGAGATCCTGATTCCGTCAAGACCTTCCACGCGCTCGGCCTTGACTATGTGTCCTGCTCGCCGTACCGCGTGCCCCTCGCGCGCCTTGCGGCAGCGCAGGCGGCCATCGCCGATATGGAGTAGATCGCCGTCTTCTCAAGCGGCGCAAGAGAAAGGAGCCTTCGGGCTCCTTTCTTCGTATGGGGACGAACGGTCGGCACCTATGTACCGAGGCTTGTCGATGTGGTTTTCGCTCGTGTGCGACAGACGAAACGCTCACCTGCAATACGCATGAATCATGGTCATAGGAATTTCTCGACACGAGCGGAAGGATAGAACTGTAGAACTGTCGATGCGATTCAGGATCATAACGGAATACGCGAATCCCAATTATGAAAACATATATTCAGAAGACATAACCAGGTATATAGACCCTATCTCATGGGACGCGCATTTCGGTGAATCGTATGTTGTCACCATTACCGGAGATAAGACGAATGGGTACGAAGCCGTTCTAGCGAAATAGCTGTCAATATGCTTGCTCCGAGATAAAACGCATAGAGGCTCGAAGCAGCATCGTTTCCCGCCATCCCGTCCCGCTGCTCATATCTTACCCAGTGCTGGAATAGGGGGTTGTCAGGAAGATTCGCCGAGCATTTCCATCAGCATCATGGCATCTTTGGAAAGCGTGCGATCATGCGGAATGCATAGACCTATGGTCCAGGTAAACCCTTCAAGCGGCAGCATGGATAAGCCATCGAATATGGGATACTGGGGAAGCGTGAGCCCGAAGCCTCCATGCTTCCGTACGTGCTCGACGACCCAGACTATCTCGCTTTTCTCGATAAGGTGGGGAGAGACGCCTGCCGATGTGCAGGCATCGATGAAGCTCCCGTACGCCTTATGGGTGTCATCGAGCAGAACGACGTCCCGTCCGTCCAGATCGGGTAAACGCACGGCGGCAGGAAGGCTCTCGGCGTCCTTGGCGCGCACCCAGACGGCGAAGCGTTTCGTGAGGATGGGCGTCGTGAGAAACTTCGTTCCATCGAAGGGAGCCTGCAGGATTCCGAACGCATAGCGCTCATCCATAAGACGTTCTTCGCAGAGCGAGTCGACGAACTCTTCGACCTCGATTCTCATGTCTGGATTATTGCGTTGGAACGCGGTCAAGCGTGGAACGATAAGCTCCTTGACATGGGGTGTCGTGACGATGCGCACGATGCGCCGGCTCTCTTCCTTGATCGCATGGATGCGTGAAACCAAGCGATCGCTTTCATATCGTACGGTCTCAGCGTATTCGAGCACGGCTTCGCCCTCGCGCGTCAGCTGCCAACCAGGACGAGATGGATCGAAGATATTGCAGTTCAGATGGCCTTCGAGACGCCTGATTCCCTTGCGCAGGCCCTGAGGCGATATGAAGTGTTCGCGCGCGCTCTCCGATATGCTGCCCGTGCGTGCAAGCGAGCGGAAATACTCTAGGTCCCTGAGTTCCATCGTTCCTCCCGCGCGTGAGTATACCAAACGCCATGGGCGCGATTTCGTAAGCGATGCGATGGGATACCGTTTGTATCCCATGGGAAACGTCTGGATCCTTGGTTTTGCGTTCTCGTGCATGTACAAAGGATGAAGAGGATGTCTGGGGGCGCAGATGCTCCGGATAGGGGAGGGAAGAGAAAGGTATGTTCATGAAGGCCGAAATGACACGCAGGAACTTCATCGTGACCGCAGGGATTGCGGGAGCCGCTCTTGCATCGTTGACGGCATGCGGCGCGTCGAATGCATCTGCGCCGGAAACTGAAGCGGTTGTCGAAGGGACGGTTGAAAAGCCTGGACTCGCACGATCCGCAGGTTCTCGGACCGTAGAGGCCGACGTGTGCGTCGTAGGGCTCGGCGCAGCCGGTCTGCTCGCTGCATACGGCGCGGCGCAGCAGGGTGTGAAGGTCGTGGCGCTCGATCTGGCTGAATCCATGATGGGCGTGACGAACGTTCTGACTTCTGCGCCATTTGCCGTAGGCTCACGCCTGCAGGAGGACAGCTCCGATCCCCTTACCATCAAAGAGGCCATGGACTTTTTCAATAACGGTCTGAATCACCAGCTCAACCAAAAGGCCTTGCGCAATATTCTCGAAGCTTCAGGACGCGCCGTGAACGCCTTCATCGATCACGGTATGCAATTCAAGGTCGACTTTGCGAATACCGATTCAACGACACCGATTCCGACCCGTGCCGACTGCTGGTACGGTCTTAAGGGCGAGGATCGCGCGGCAGTCTTCACCGACATGATGGAATCCTCTGGCGTTGACTGCCATTTTGGAACCATGGCTACAGGAATCATTCTGGAGAGTGGCAAAGTCACAGGCGTTCAGGCCGAATCCAAGGACGCCATTATCGATTTCAAGGCGAAGGAGATCGTTGTCGCAACCGGCGGATTCCTCGGCAATGAGGAGAAGGTAGCTCAGTATTTCGGCGGCGCGAAGATCGTCTGCATGGGCAACGCCGCCAACACGGGCGTGGGTCTTGATATGGCGCTTGCCGCCGGCGCGCAAATCGGCAAGTGCTTCAGCATCTCGATGAATGAATACGGCGGAGCCAATATGGCAGCGAGTTCGAAGTTCTCATTCCGCCCGAATCAAGGTACGAACGAAGCCATGCGCCTTCCGGTCTTCGGCGGTTTGCTTGTGGATTCTCTCGGCGAACGGTTCATCGATGAAGGGTTCATGTGCGAGAAGACCATGTTCGCAGCGGAACCTATCGTGCGTGAAGGCTATCATTACGCAGTCTGCGATGAGGCGTTCATGAAGCGCTGGGAGTCCGAGGCGCTACCGACGTTTTTAGGCGATGCCCGTATGAAGAAGATGTTCGACGGCGTCGTTGCTTCAGATATCCGCGACCAATTCGATACAGCGGTCAGCGAAGGCTGGGCATTCAAAGCTGACACGATCGAAGATCTCGCGGCGCATTTCGAGCTTCCGCATCTTGCCGAGACCATAGTCTCGTACAATGCGTTGTGCGAGACGGGCGAGGATGGCGAGTTCTTCAAGGACGCGAGTTATCTGGCCGCGCTCAGCGAGGCGCCGTACTACATCGTCCAATCGCAGCCTGCCGGGTGGCTGTCCCTCGGCGGCATCAAGACCGATGGCTTCAGCCAAGCGCTCGATGCAAGCAATAAGGTGATCGATGGCTTGTTCGTCGCCGGTGCAGATGCCGATCTCTTTCCATCGCCCTACTATTGCGCGGGCCTGGGTAACGGATTCTCCATCGCTTCAGGACTGCTTGCCGGCGAACGCGCGGGAAAGCTTGCCAAGAGCTGAGGCATTGGATGAATCGTCGATCTCGAAGCGAATCGCCGTCTTCTCAAGCGGCGCAAGAGAAAGGAGCCTTCGGGCTCCTTTCTTCGCATGGGGACGCTCTATAGTTCCATTCGAAAACCTCAATCAACAGCCGCGAGGTCGACACGTAGGAAGCTCCACGACGCCGATTCCGATCCGTGCCGACCGCCGGTGCGGCCTGAAGGGCGATGATCGCGCAGCGGTTTTCACCGGCATGACGGAATCCTCAGGCGTCGACTGCCTTGAGAGTGGAGAGGCTTCAGGTGCCGCACGAATCACGCGACGAGCATGATATGCGTCGCCGAGCGTTTCGGACGGTGCATGTCATGATGCGGGCGCGTCGCAGAAGAGATAGCGGTAGATGACCTTGGACGTCTCGTCTATCACGCGCTGCGTATCGAGGTCGTTGGGGAAGAACATGTGCTCATGGATAATGGCCTCGAGCGTGGTTCGCACAATGAACGACGTGGTTTCGAGGTCATCTACCTGCAGGTATTCCCCGTAGTTCATGATGAGTTCCTCCACCTTCTCGGAGGCGAACGAGCGTCCCGCCTCCTCGAGCTTGCGGAATTCCTCGTCCTGATAGGAGAGGGCGGTTATCTGCTTCTGGAAGTCCGTCATGCAGGCGTGGCTTTCGAGCACTATGGTCACGTACTTGCGGATAAGATCGAACGGCGAGTTATCGGGCGTGACCTCTTCGGGCACCATGCGGTCGAGCACATTGCGGTAGAGCTTATCGACAAGATCCCTGTAGATGTCCCTCTTATCTTCGTAATAGCTGTACAGCGTTCCGATCGATACCCCGGCATGTCTGGCTATCTCGTTGGTGGTGACGTCGTAATACCCCGATTCGGAGAACAATTCGAGCGCGGCTTGCGCCACCCGCTCTTTCATCTGCGTGCTCCGTTTTTGCCTGGGAACGCGGGGTTGGGTCATTGCCTCTCTGTCCTCTCCGGCTTCGCAATCCGAGCGTCGTGCCTTCTTTTCATCATGATACCCCAGCAAAAAACATGAGTAAAAGCTCATAAACTCATTGACTGCCGATATGCACGATGATACCTTGATTTAAACACGAGTAAATACTCATGTTGTAGGAACTCACGTATGCGAGACGAGTTGCGCAGGGAGCTTCGTCTCCTGGGAAATGGACGGGAGGGAGCAACTATGGGATACATCAGCTTTAGGAATGTCACGCGCGAATATCGCTCCGGGAACATTCGCATCAAGGCGCTTGACGATGTCGACCTGGATATTGAGAAGGGTGCGTTCACGGTGGTGCTCGGGCCTTCGGGTTCAGGCAAGTCGACGCTGCTCAATCTGCTCGGCGGCATGGATCGACCGACTGCAGGGACGATTCGGGTCGGTGGGAGGGCGGTATCCGATCTGTCGGAGCGCGAGCTCACCCTGTATCGCCGTCACGACATAGGTTTCGTCTTCCAGTTCTACAACCTCATCCCCACGTTGACTGCATATGAGAACGTCGATATGGCGTCCGTGCTCACGGAGTCTCCGTTGACGGCGGACGAGGCGCTGGAAGCGGTAGGTCTTTCGACGCGCGCGAACAATCTTCCTTCGCAGCTTTCGGGCGGCGAGTTGCAGCGCGTGTCCATCGCCCGTGCGCTTGTCAAGAATCCGCAGCTGCTGCTCTGCGACGAACCCACTGCCGCGCTCGATAGCGTGACGAGCAAGAAGGTGCTCGCGCTGCTTCCGTCCATGGCATCGCGCTTCGGGAGCGCGGTGGTCCTCGTCACTCATAACGCGGCCGTTGCTCCGGCCGCGCATCGCCTCATCCGTCTCAAGGACGGTCGTATAGATTCGGTCTTTGACAACGATGCTCCCGTTCCCATGGAAGAGGTCGCTTTATGATGAGGTATCTGAACAAGAAGTTCCGTAGGGACTTCGCAGCATCGCTCCCGCAGTTCTTTTCGGTATTCATGATGGTAGCGGTGTCGGTGACCATCTACTCGGGCATGAGCGCGGTGTGGACCGGCATGGCCGGATCCTATGCGGCATACGCGGAGCAGACCAATCTGGCCGATGCCTACGCTGCAGGCGAGGCTTTTCCCGAGGATTCCATCGAAGAGGTCCGACGGCTTCCCTTTGTGAGCAAGGCCGCCGGATCGTTGCTCGTTCGTGCCGAGGGCGGGGCGGCCGATGAGAAAAACGCCTTTTACGTGAACACCTTCGATGACGCCACGCTTGAGGTCATGAGCCCGCTCGTGCGCTCGGGCGAGCCCCTTGGACAAGATGCGTCCGAGCGCGGGGACGGAGGTATCTGGATAGACGAGGACTATGCGAACGCGCATGGCATCTCCACTGGCGACCTCGTGACTCTCGATTTCGGCGTGGCGGTAAGAACCCTTGAGGTCAAGGGTACGGTGCTCGATCCCGAATACCTGTACTTCATCACCTCCCACGTCGATACGGTGCCGGATCACGTCGGCAATTGCTATGCGTACATGACCGAGGGGTGCGCCGAAGACATCTACGGGGCGGTTCCCTATAACCAGCTGCGGCTTCGCTTCGTCGACGGGACAGCTCGGACGAACCTCGTTCGCGATGAGCTCAGGGAAGACCTCGAGGGTATATTCGGGGATACCCTGCGCTCCGTGCAGCTGCGCGAGGACAAGGCGACTATCGACCAAGTGAACTCGGAAATGGAACAGATTCAGAAGATGGCGGCCCTGTTCTCCCTGGTCTTCCTGCTGCTCTCTCTGCTCTCCATGCACACGACCATGAGCAGGCTTGTCGGGAATCAGGTCGTGCAGATAGGAACCCTGCGATCGCTGGGGTACGGGCGGGGTAGCATCTACCTTCATTACGGAATGTTCGGAACGCTGGTCGCACTCCTGGGAAGCGCGTTCGGTCTCGTGCTCGGGCTGATCGTGGTCGCACCTTTGGTGATGGCCATAAAGCAATCCACCTTGACGCTCCCGTCATGGGATAGGGTCATCGGCCCCGACACCGCGGTCCTCATAGCCGTCATCCTTGCAGTCTGCACCGTTTCCGCCATCACGACGGCACGCAGAATCGTCCGTCATGCTCCCGCGCAGACGATCAGGGGGCACGTGGAGGAGGAGCGTGCAAGCTTGCGGAAGCACGCGCGCTCCAAGATGTCGTATGGGACCCTCTGGATGCGTCGGAGCGTCGCGGCCCATCCGGTACGCTTCGCGATGGCTGTCATCTCGGTTGCGGGCAGTCTGATGCTCATGGTTGCCGGCATAGGCGTATGGGATTCTTTGAACTCATCGTACGACGAGGTTTTCGATCACGAGTACAGCTACCGTTACGCCGGCAACCTCGCAGGAATCTCTTCCAAAGCGGTTGCGGAAGATCTCGGGGACGAGCCGTATCAGCTCTCGCAGGTGGCCTCGGCGACTCTCGCATGCGGAGAAGCGGAGATGGATGGCGTTCTCACCGTCTTGGACGAAGGAGAGCAGCTGCACCTCTTCTCGGCGCATGACGGCAGCGAAGTGGACCTCTCGTCGGTTTCGGCGGCAATGTCGAGGAAGGCAGCCGAAGATCTCGGCGTCACCGTCGGAGATACGGTATCGTACCGCCTGGATGACGCTTCCGAAAACACGGACGTGACCATCGGGGCAATCGTCGATGCGAGAGTTCCCCAGGGCGTGTTCATCAGCGCCGACCGTGTGGATGACTTCATCCCGAATACGATCTATCTCGGAAGCGAAGAGGCACGTAAGAAGGCGGGGAGCCTCGGCTATGTACGAGACGTGGTGTCCGTCGAGCACCAGCGCTCCAACGTCGACGAGATGATGGGCAGCGTTCGCTCGATCATGTACATCCTCATGCTCGCATCGTTCGTCCTCAGCGCCGTGGTGCTCTACAACCTGGGAATCCTGTCATACATTGAAAGGGTTCGCGAGTACGCTGCCATGAGGGTGCTGGGGTTCCTCGACCGCGAGATCGACGGCATCGTGCTGAGAGAGACGCTGCTCAACGTGGTTTCGGGGCTCGCCCTGGGCGTACCCCTGAGCCTGGCTTTCCTCCGCGTCTACGTGCGGACCGTCTCCATGGAGGGCGTCGAATGGGTGCCGTATATCGAGCCTGGCCACTACGTCCTCGCCCTTGCGTGCGTCATGGCGTTCTCGTTCTTCATCAGCTGGCTTGTATGCCGCAGGATCAGAAGGATCGATATGGTGGAGGCGTTCAAAACCATGGAGTGAGGGATGGATCGCATTCCGGTATCGAGGGGCGTGTGCGCTGCGATCGCGCACACGCCCCTATGTTGGGAGAGACTCCTCGTCCTGATATCGCCTGCGTCTTGTCGGAGAGCGAAAGCAGGATGGGGAAAACGGATGCCGGCTTACATCGGGCCGCCGGGACCCATGCCCTTGTCGGATTGCTTAGGAGCAGCGCTTGCGCTACCTGCTGCCGTTGCTTCATCAAGGTCGCCGGTCGCGAGGAATTCTCCCAGGCACATGCCAAGCGTCAAGCACATGCCGATGGACACCCCGTTCATGATGCCGTTGTAGCCCATGGGGAAGCGGCCTCCCGAGGTGTTGCCCGTCGCGTAGAGACCACGAATCGGCTCGAAGCCCACGCCTTGCACTTGCTGATCGCCGGTTACGAGGAGGCCGGATGTGGAGACGAGCGATCCGCCCCCGACGTGCTTGCTTGCGGCGAATCCGTAGAACGGCGGGGTGACGATCGCCCAGAGCATATCGGGATCGCGTCCGAATTCATCGTCTCGACCTGCTGCGGCGGCCGCGTTCCAGGTCTCGATCGCGGCGAGCGCGTTGCGCTTCGCCGCCGCGTCGAGACCCATGTAGTCGAAGAGCTCATCGAGAGTATCGGCGCAGAAGAGATATTTTCCTGAAGCGTCGGAACCTTCGGAGCCTGCCGTCTCGGCATCGTTCATATAGGTGGCGATATTCGCGATCGTTTCGTCGTCCCAGTACTTGAGGCAGAGGTGTCCTGCGATCTGGTTAAGCAGCACCTCTTTCCAATCCCCGTCCCAGATGCTGTAGAAGACCTGACCCGGTTGCCGCGCCCCTGCGCACCCCGAGAGGAGAGGCCCGCCCAACGCTTCGTTGCAGAACCGCTTTCCGGCACGGTCGAGCCAGATGGTCTCGGCCGCTTCCATGGGCGAGAGGATCATCGAGGCATGGCTTCCCATGTCTCCTCCAGTTGCGATTTCGACCTTTGCGCCCATGCGCATGGCCATCGCAATACCTGAGCCATCGCGTCCCGAGAACGATTGGCAGTCGGCGTATTCTCCCAATGCGTAGTTTTCGGCGCAGATGGCGTTGTACATCGGGGAATTGCTTCCGATATCGCCGCATGCGAGAACGACGGCCTTGGCGTCGAATTCGACATAGCTGCCGTCGGCGTTCTGGCAGACAACGCCTGTGACCACGGTGTTGCCATCGTCGTGGACGAGCTTGACGGCGGTCGTCGCGAAACGGAACGTCGCACCGGCGTCCTTGGCCTTCTGTTGGGAACGCAGCAGCGCATCTTGCAGCGACACGCTTCCGGATTCGAAGTTGCAGGTACCTACGTAGGAATGGAACATGCCCTTCTTATAGGTATATCCTTCAGGAACAGGCCAGTTCAGAGCCTTAAGTCCAGAGACTTCGTCAGCGGTGTAGCCGTCAATGAACCAGTCGAACGCCTCGCCGGAGCGATTCGCGAACTTGCTTATCAATGTCGGTTGTGCACGGCCTGCGCAGCAGATCTGGTACTCGTTCATGAAGTCCACGGGATCGTATGCGGGAATGCCGATCGAGTCGATCTGCCAGGATGAGTTGAGGTGTCCGATGTCGTTTCCGAGTACAGAGAACGTATCTTCGGTCTGCATTTCCACGACTATGACGTTCGCGCCCTTCTCGGCTGCCTTACGCGCACATGCAGTGCCTGCATGGCCAGCACCGCAGACCACGATGTCGCATGCCACGGTTTCAGCGATATCGTCTTGCGCGATGTCGGGTTCGTTTCCGAGCCAGCCTGCGCCCATGACCTCACCCATGGTTTTGCCGGCGTTTCCGGAGAATGTCATTCCTGTTTCCGTTGCGGATGCGGAAGCCGATCGATTCGCGCTTACGCTTTCTGCGGAGTCCTTCGGCGCGCATCCGACGATGTTCATCGATGTGGCTCCTGCGGCTATGATGCCCGCTCCTTTGATGAAGTCGCGACGCGAGAAATCAATGCGGCCGCGAACTCCGGAAAGCGCCTTCAAGAACCCTTCTCGATCTTTCATGCTGTATTCCTCCTTCATAATCTTGATGCCGTTGCCATGTCCGAGCGAGCGCTGGCATTGCTCGCCTCGGTCGGCGTATTCGACTGTCGCATTGCACAGGATGCTCGAAAACCCCTTGAGAGGGGTAAAAGGGGCGGAATGCCTCTACCCTTGAGAAGGGTAGAGGCATTCCGCCAGGAGCATTGCCGTAAAAGATGCGTGCTACACTAGGCCTTATCTCATGACGAAAGGAAATGCGGACGATGGCGGACAATGGAATCGGATGGACGAGATTCCCACGAGGCGACGCTTTTTTCCCTGAGATAAGGATGACGTTTCGTGAACATGCCGTGCCGATCGTAGGCATTACAGCGCTTCTTGCATGGATGGAGGCGCTTCTCTGTTTCGAGGGCGTCCTCCGTGATGATGTCATGTACGGCGGCGGTATCGTCCATGATCCGTTTTTCGTCGGTTTTGCGCTCCTCGGTGCGCTTGGCTGCGTAGCATCGGTTCTTATCTCGCGCTACGCCGATAGGTCTCTGGCGTCTTGCGCGCTTGAGGGCCGACCTGCCTTATATACCGCAGGCGTCTTCGGAATAGTCGGGACGCTTGGAGCTGCTCTCGGGGTTCTATGTGCCGAATCCATGCCGCCTTGGCTGTCTTTCGCATGCGGAGCATGCTGCGGTGCAGCATGCGCATGGATGCTCCTACGCTTCTGCGGCATGTTCGCCGAGCTTGATCTCAGGCAGACGCTCGTTGCCTTGATGCCCACATTCAGCCTTCAATGGGCGGTTATGATCGCTATCCCCGTCATGCCATTGATTGTGCGACCTGTGTTCGTTGCGGTCCTGCTTGTCGTTTCCATCATTTCCGTGGCACGCTCGTGCGGCTCTGATGCTGAGGGGCATAAGACGCCCGTCAACGCTCGCACTGCCGTGCGCCTTTTCCGCATGGTTGCGGCAGCCTTCATTCTTTCGACCATCGTCCAGTTCCTCATCACGTATTTCGTGCACGGCATTGATGTTCCGCTCGATCCGGCGGCGTTCTCCATGCTCTTCTTCTTCGTCATGGTTGCCGTGTTTGTCGTGTTCGCCATGATCATTCGCATTATGAACAGCATGGAGGGCTATCGGGTCGATCTCTTCTATCGGACGTTCTTCGTCATATGCCTTGCATGCATTGGATCCATTGGAATCGCGAGGTCGTGGCACGTTGCGTCCTACATCGGCATGTACGTTGCATTTTCCCTGATGGTTCCTGTGCTGATAATCCTTGCGCTCGGTATATCGGCCGTTGCTCCTCTCAATGCACGGCAGTCTTCAGGCGAAGTGCTCGGCAGCATGTTTCTCGGGCAGCTGGTTGGTTTCGTGTGCGCGATCGCGCTCGGATCGTCAAACGCTCGTCTCGAAGGTTTCATCGTCTTGCTCTGCCTTATGGCTGTAGGAAGCGCATATGCGTTCGTGTTTCCGGAATCCATGCTTGAACGCATGATGCCCCATGCGTTCAAGCTCGAAAGGAAGACGCTCGAGCGACGCTGCGATGAAGTGGCGCAACGCTTCGAACTCTCTCCGCGCGAGACGGAAGTCCTCGTGTTTCTCGCACGGGGAAGGGATGCAGCATATGTCGCTGAACGATTGACGATCGCCAAAAGCACGGTCACGACCCATCGCAAGAGCATTTACCGGAAGCTGGGCGTGCATACGCAGCAACAGCTCTTATCGGTCGTCGATGGAGAGGACCTGTCTCTGCACGAGCGATGATTGCAAGAAGGATCGCTTGTCGATCAAATTTTGAACAGGCCTTTCGTTTCGTGGTCTCTATTTTCTCAAAGGCAGCGTGACGGTGAAGACCGTGCCGTCCACCGCGGTGCTTTCCGCTTTGATGTCTCCGTGGTGCGCGCGGGCGATCGAACGCGCGATGGCGAGTCCCAGTCCGAAGCTCATGTCATCGTCGGTGTGCGTGCGAGCCTCGTTCGACCGATAGAATCGGTCGAAGATATGCGGGAGATCGGCCGCAGGGATGGCGTCGCCCGAGTTGCGGATCGCAAGCGTCGCCAGTCCGCTTCGTGCGGAGCGGGCGAGCACGACATGCACCCGCCCGTCGGCGCCTGCGTACTTGCAGGCATTCTCCAAAAGCGTCGCGACCATCTTCTCGAGCTTTCCGGCATCGCCGGAAACGACGATATCCCCTTCGATATCGCACGTCAGATCGATGGAGCGTTCGAATGCGATCGATTCGAACTGCAATATCAGGCCGTCGGTCATCTCGCTTATATCGACGGGTCCGCATAAGGGGACGGCACCGGAAGACTCGACCTTCGCGAGCGTGAGCATATCGCCGATAAGGCTTTGCATGCGCTCGCCTTCGATTCGCGTGCTTTCAAGCCACTGGCTTTCCTCGGCGATCGTATGATCGGGATGCCTCAGCAGAATCGAGGTGTTGGCGAGCATGACGGTCAACGGGGTCTTCAGCTCATGCGATGCATCGGCGACGAACTGCTTCTGCGCGCGCCAGGCCTTCTCGACCGGGCGCAGTGCCCATCGGGCAAGGAAGACCGTGATGACGAGCAAGGCTCCCAAGGCTGCGACGCCTATGATGGACATGGTGGCCGCGGTGCGCCGCCACCCGGAGGCGCTCGCCATGTCCGCGAACGCGACAAGGGCGCCGTCTTCCGTCGTCATCTTCTTGTAGTACAGCCCTTCGACGGGAAGCGAGCCGTACCCGTCCGAAGAGGACAGCACCGTCTTGCACACCTCCGATTCGATGCTTTCGTCTATGCTCGCATTCGTGCGAGACGATACCATGGTCGCGGTTCCGTCGTTCGAGATGGCGTATACGGCTACGGGAATGAAGCCTCCTTGGCGCGCCGGCCCGCCGATGCGAGGCGGCAGGTAGCCTTCTTCGTCCCGATCGCCGTGCTCGTCATCGCGGTCCTCGGCATCGTCGCGATCGTCGTCGGGCGGCTTTCTCTCGCCGTCTTTGTCCTGTGCCTGGGCATCATGCCCGATTCCCGCATCGAGGGCCTCGTGCACGGCTTTGATGCCATGCTGGTATTCGATCGCGACGATTCCTGCGAACGAAGCTATGACGACGGTCGTGACGAGCGCCATCGTGATGACGATGAACTGAGCCCTAAGCCGATCGAGCATCGTCGTCTCCCAAGTTCACGCGGTATCCCGCTTTGCGGATCGTGTCGATCGAGACGCCCGAGCCCAGAAAGCGGATCTTCTTGCGGAGGAACGATACGTACGCCTCGACGTTGTTGTCGACCGCAGTGGATTCGACGCCCCAGACCTTCGATATCAGCGTGTCCTTGGACACGATCTGGCCGGGATTCGAAAACAGAATGCGCGCGAGCTCGAATTCCTTGAAGCTCAACGCGATGGACTTGCCGTTGCAGCTCAGATCCCGGCTCTCGATATTGAGCGAGAGGTCGCCGGCCTCGATGCGCTCGAAGACGACCTGGCCTTGACGCCGCGTGAGCGCACGCAGATGGGCGAGCAGCTCGGCGGGGGAGAAGGGCTTGGTCATGTAGTCGTCGGCACCTGAATCGAGGCCCTCGATCTTGTCGGGTATCTCGCTGCGGGCGGTGAGCATGAGCACGGGCGTGTCGATGCGCGCGCGTCGAAGCTCCTCGACCACCCGGCATCCGTTCTTGCGCGGCAGCATCACGTCGAGGATGACGACGTCGTAGATGCCGGAGCTCGCATAATCGTAGCCGTCCTGCCCGTCGTGCACGACATCGGTGACATACCCGTTCTCATTCAGTATGCGGGCGAGGGCGGAGGCGAGCCTGACATCGTCTTCGACGATCAATGCCTGCATGTGTCGCTCCTTGTCACGAGGTTCGAAATCGTATGGCTCCCATTGTATGCGCAACGCTGAAGCGAATCTGAAAAGCCTCGAAAGACTTTCAGATGCCTTTCAGGCTGCGTTCGTACGATGCGTCCATCACGAGAACCAGGAGGATGCCATGAACACGTTTGCCGATGTCTTCGAACGCAAGGAAGTCAAGTATCGTATCTCGCGCCGTCAGTACCGTATGCTGCGTGCAGCCTTCGGCGAGCGCATGCAGGAGGATTCCTTCGGACGCTCCCTGGTGACGAGCAGGTATTTCGATACCGAGGAAAGAAGCCTCATCGCACGTTCCCTTGAAAAGCCCTTGTACAAGGAGAAGCTGCGGGTCCGGACGTACGGAACCGACGCCGATCGCGCGTTCGTCGAGCTCAAGAAGAAGTTCAAGGGCATCGTCTACAAGCGGCGCATCGCGATGACGCCCCGTTCGGCCGAACGCTTTCTCGGCAGCTTGCCGTACGACGAGGCGTTAGCGTGCGCCCGTGGCGACGAAAGCGCGCGGGATATCGAACCTACGATCCGATCGACGCAGATCGCGCACGAGATAGAGGCGTTCATGGATCGATGGGACGCCCTGACGCCCTCGATGGACATCGCCGTCGACCGCATCGCCCTGGCCTCGGCGGAGACAGACGAGGAGCCGCCGGTCCGCATCACGTTCGACCGCTCCGTCTTCTACCGCGATCCAAGGATGCTCGATGCAGGCTGGACCGAGCTTCTGAACCCCGGCGAAGCGATCATGGAGATCAAGGTCACAGGATCGTACCCGCTTTGGCTCGTGCGCGCGCTCGACGCCGTCGAGGCCTATCCGACCTCGTTTTCGAAGTACGGGGAAGCCTATCGGCGCATCAAGGGCATGGGAGCGGAAGGGCGCCTTCCGTCGAATGCTCCTGCCGCATGACCCGCCGGCCGGACGTCGCGGAATCCCCGTCGCGTTCGGTGAACCGTTCTTTTGAAAGGACCTCTCGTGCAAGATCTCGTATTCTCTTCGATCCTCGGCACCACCGAATCGACCGCCGCGAGCGCGACGGCGGCCTCGTTTCTCGCGTGCTGCGCGACATCCATAATCCTCGGACTCGCCTGCGCCCTCATCTACCGGTACAAGACGAGCTACTCGAAAAGCTTCGTGGTCACGCTCGCTTTGCTGCCCTTGATCGTGCAGATGGTCATCATGCTCGTCAACGGCAATCTGGGCGTCGGCGTCGCGGTCATGGGCGTGTTCAACCTCGTGAGGTTCCGCTCCATTCCCGGCACGGCCAAGGAGATCGGAAGCGTGTTCCTTGCGATGGCGGTCGGCCTGGCGACGGGCATGGGCTTCATCGGGCTCGCCGTGCTGTTCGCCGTGATCGTCGGTATCGTGAACATCGTATATGTACGCTCCGGATTCGGCGCGATGCCGGCTTCCTGCAAGACGCTCACGATCAACGTTCCCGAGGACCTCGAATTCGACGGCGTCTTCGACGAGCCCATCGAGAGGTATGCGTCGAGCTTCGAGCTTTCATCCATCCAGACCACGAACATGGGCAGCCTGTTCCAGCTGCGCTACGACATCACGTTGCGCGAACGCGGCCTTGAGAAGAAGCTCATAGACGAGCTGCGGTGCCTGAACGGCAACCTCAAGATCACGCTCGGAGCCGCGGCGATCCAGAGGGAGGCGCTCTAGCCATGACGAATCGATTTCCGCTCGTTGAGACGTTCGCGCGCAGGATGAGCGGCGCGCATGCCGCCTACGTGCTTTCTCTGCGCTTCGCATCGGCCGTCGCGACCGTCGCATGCGCGGGCATGCTTGCGGGATGCACGACTTCGGGAAGCCCGCAGGAGGTTTCAGGAACCGCCTCGATCTCGACGGATGGCGTCGCGTCCCAGACGACGGCGGCCGCTGCGGTCGAATACGTGGACCAAAGCCCGTACGATCTCGAGTATTCCGATCGCGACCTGGATGCTTCATACGATGAGGCGTCGTCGACGAAGATCGCGTTCTCCGAGGAATCGGCGGCGGTCGACGGGACGGGAGCGACGGCGGACGGATCGGTCGTGACCATATCCGACGAAGGAACCTATATCGTGTCGGGCTCCGCATCCGATGCCCAAATCGTCGTGGCCGCCGACGCCGATGCGGCGAAGGTCCGGATCGTGCTTGCGGGCACGCGCATTGAAAACGAAGCGGCGCCGGCGATCTCCGTCGAATCAGCCGAACAATGCGTCATCACGCTTGCCGAAGGAACCTCGAACGTCTTGGCCTCCGGAGCGAGCGCGGAAGACGAGGCCGACGCCGCCCTGTACAGCACGGCCGACCTTGCCTTGAACGGAACGGGCGCGCTCGACGTGAGCGCGCCTTACGGCAAGGGTATCCATTCGACCGACGGCCTTGTCGTTACGGGCGGCACGTATGCCGTGGCCGCGGCGGACGACGGCCTTTCAGGCAAGGATTGCGTCAAGATAGCCGAAAGCGATCTGACAATCGAAGCCGGCGCCGATGGCATCAAATCCAGCAACGACGAGGACGAAGGGCGCGGGTTCGTAAGCATCGACGGCGGAACGCTGTCGATAGACGCTGCAGACGACGGAATCCAGGCCGCGCGCTACGTTCGCCTCGGCGGGGGATCCGTGTCCGTCACGGCCGAAGACGACGGCATCCATAGCGACGGGGATGTCGCCCTTGCGGGAAGCACGCTCACGATTTCCGCAGGCGACGACGGCGTGCATGGCGAATACGTGCTCGAAGTCGCCGCGGGCCGAAACGATGTGGATCGAAGCGAAGAAGGGCTTGAAGCCCAGACCATCTACGTGCATGGCGGGGAGACGGCCGTCACATCGAGCGACGACGGCCTGAACGCTTCGACGCCCGAGGCTGAAAAGGATGGATCCTCGCGCACGGCCGCCTATGATCCGGCCTCGCCCTCCGATGCCGAAGAGATCCATCCTGGCGGGGAAGGCATGCCGTCGGCAGGAGGTTTTCCGGGCGGCATGGAGGATGCCGATGCATCCTGCCTGATCGACATTTCGGGCGGCTTCCTCTACGTGAACGCCGCAGGCGACGGCCTCGACAGCAACGGCAATCTCTCCATCGGCGGCGGGACGACGGTCGTGTCCGGTTCCGAGGACGGCGGCAACGGAGCGCTCGATTACTCGCTCGAAGGCACGTACGAAGGCGGAACCGTGCTCGCCGTCGGCAGTTCGGGCATGGCGCAGGGGTTCTCCGGCGCTTCGGGCGCCTGGGCCGCAGCCGATGTCGACGGCGACGCGGGCGACGCGGTCTCTCTTGTCGACGCGGAGGGGAACGTTCTCGCATCGCTTGTCTCCGATAAGGCGTTCCAGTCCGTCATCGTCGCATCCGACAGGCTGTATGAAGGCTCCGAGGCCCGCATCGTCGTCGGAGGCGAGGCGAGCGGCGCATCATCGTTGTCAAGCCTTGCGGCCGCCGTCACGTCGGGCGGGGTTCTTTCGGGCGGCACGGCGACGGACGTCACGGCTTCGACGTCGACAACGGTGCCGTCCGGCATGGGCGGCGGCATGCCGGACGGCGGTTCCGCCGGCGATCGGCCTGGAAGCGGGGGCGGGCCGACGCCGTAGCGACGACGTTTCCCGACAGCCGGCCATCGAAGGAGTTGCGGAAGGAGGGCGGATGCGTTTCGTCCTCCTTCTCGTCTACGCGCTTTTGCTACACTCCAAGGGAAACGGCATCGCATGGCGAAGGAGGCCGGAATGCGCATCGTGAGACGCGAGGACCTGGAAGATCGGGAGGACGGCGCCCTGTCCGCGGATGCTGCGCGGGCCGCGCGAAGCGAAGGACGCTATGCGCCCGCCGCCCCCGATCGCCTGCGCACCGAATTCCAGCGCGACCGCGACAAGATCCTCCATACCAAGAGCTTTCGGCGCTTATCGCATAAGACGCAGGTCTTCATCGCCGTCGAGGGCGACCATTTCCGTACGCGCCTCACGCATACGCTCGAAGTGGCCCAGGTCGCGCGCACGATCGCGCGGGCGCTCGGACTGAACGAGGATCTGACCGAAGCCATCTCGCTTGGCCACGACCTGGGGCATACGCCGTTCGGCCACGCGGGAGAGCGCGCTTTGCGCGCGTGCATCGCACGTCATAGGGGCATGGCGTCGGATGACGCGCGCGTGCCCGGTCTCTTCCGCCACAACGAGCAGAGCCTGCGCGTCCTCGAGGTCATCGAGGGCGGCGGCCGCGGCCTGAACCTCACGGCGGAGGTGCGCGACGGCATCGTGCGCCATACGGGGAAGCAGCGCGCGAAGACGCTTGAAGGCCGCGTCGTCGCCATCGCCGATCGCATCGCCTACGTGAACCATGATATCGACGACGCGATCAGGGCAGGCATTCTCAAGGAATCGGAGCTTCCGGAGCGTACGCATGCCTTGCTCGGGTGCGATCACTCGAGCCGTATCGAGACGCTCGTCGTCAATATGGTCGAGACCTCGGCGCACGAGGGCGACATCCGCCTGAGCGACGACGTCGGGGCCGCCATGAACGAGCTGCGCACGTTCCTGTTTCAGGCCGTCTACACCGCCCCTTCGGTTATGGCGCAGGTCGACAAGGCCGTCCATGTCCTCTCCGAGCTCTTCGAATACTTCGTCTCGCATATCGAGGACGTGCCGTCGGAATACCGTGCGATATCGCCGAACGACGATGTGCGCGCCGCGACCGACTATGTGGCGAGCATGACCGACCGGTATGCCCGCGGCGTCTTCGAAGAGCTTTTCATTCCGCGCAGCCGCATCCCGTTCGCGCGACGTCCGTAGCAATACCCCGTACGCACAGGCGGAGGCACGGCCTTCATTCTTTCGAGCGGATGCGGGCGTTTCTTCATGGAGACGGCCCGGTGTTTCGAACGGCCTGCAAGAAGGCTATAATCTCGCCTCATGACGCTTGATTCCTGGAAAGATCCGTTCAAGGCAGCCTGGCCCATCATGGCCGGGTACGTCGTGCTGGGCCTGCCCTGCGGCATTCTGGGAGTCGCGGCCGGCATGGACGTATGGATGGTCGCCGCCATGAGCATCCTGTTCTACTCGGGAGCAGGGCAGTATATGATTCCGAACATGTGGCTCGCCGGCAACCCCATCGGTGCCATCGTGCTCAGCGTATCGCTTGTCAACTCGAGGCAGACCTTGTACGGCGCGTTGCTCTCGCAGTTCTGCGATGCGGCGTCGAAACGCCTTGCCTGCCTGTTCGGCGCAACCGTCACCGACGAAAGCTTCGGCGTGAACCTCGCGCGTTTCATGAACGGCGGCTGGAGCGTCTCCGATGCGCTGCGTGTGAACGTGCTTTCCCAGAGCTCTTGGATCCTCTCCAATGTCGCCGGCGCCGTTGTGGGCGCCGCGATCTCGGTTCCGACCGCGCTTGCCTCGTTTGCCATGACCTCGCTGTTCATCTGCTTGCTTTCCATGCAGAAGGCTTCGCCCGAGAACTTCGTGGCCATCGGCGGGGCCGTTGCGGGCGTCGTGCTGTGCAAATCGGTCGGCCTTACGGGTCCGGCCATCCTCGTCGGCGCCCTCATCGGCGTCGCCGCCGCGGTCGTCTTCTCCCGTCGCACGACGCACGGGCCTTCGGGCGCTTCCGGCGCGACCGACATCAGGATGGGGGGATAGGCGTGCCCGTATCCGACTTCCTCGTCATACTCGTGCTGTGCGCCACGACGATGATCCTTTGCCGTGTCGCGCCGGTATTCGCGCTCAAAGGCAAGGAGCTGCCGCCGGGCTTCGTGACGGCCCTCGGGTTCATCCCGCCCGCCGCCTTTGCTGCACTTGTTGCGAACGACCTGTTCAAACCCGATTTATTCGTTGGCGACGCATGGACGTGGATAGCCCCGCTCATCGCTGCGGCCATCGTCGCGGTCGTCGGCATCAAGACGAAATCCATGGCCTGGTGCATCGTCGTCGGCGTGGGCGCGCTTGCCGCCCTCTCTTCCGCTCCGGCGGCCCTGCTCTAAGCGCTCTTTCGTCTCGCCCTGCACCCCTTCGCTCGTTTTATCTTGCATATTCTTCCCTACTATATGCGTAATTTTGCATATTCGCCCTTGAAAATCTGTTCGTATCGTTTTTCTATTCATAGGTAACACGACGGAAAGAATATGTTTCTATACTTTCGCCATGCGGCTTCCCAGAAGATGTGCGCCGCATCTGGCGCATGCATCCTTTAAGCCGGTACCGAGAGACCGAAAAGGAGAAACACGTGGATACCCCGTCCTACCGCCATACCGTCGCATCCGAATCGTCTGCAGATCTTGCGCGTGCTCTCGAGGAGGCGACATCCAAGGGCAGGATGCGTCCTGCGGCTCTTGCGCTTGCCGACGGCACCGTCTTTTTCGGCCGCGCATGCGGCGCGTCGGGCGAGGCGCTCGGAGAGATCTGCTTCAATACCTCGTTCGAAGGCTATCTCGAGATCATCACCGACCCATCCTATGCCGGGCAGATCGTTGCGCTCACCTATCCTCAGATCGGGAACTACGGCGTCGCGCTCGCCGATGCGCAGGCCGCGCATCCTGCCTTGCGCGGACTCGTCGTCGCCGACCTGTGCGTCGAACCCTCGAATTGGCGAAGCGATCTGTCCTTGGGCGAATATCTGCGCATCGAAGGGGTCATCGGCGTCGAAGGCATCGATACGCGCGCGCTCGTGCGCCGCATCCGCTCGACAGGCGCCCAGGCGGCCGTCATCTCGACGACGGATCTCGATCCCGAATCGTTGCGCGCCAAGGCGCAGGCCGCACCCTCGATCGCAGGTGAAAACCTCGTGCGCTCGGCGAGCTGCGAGATGCCCCGCCGCTTCGTTCCCGACGTTCGCGCGCATGCGTTCGCCCAGGCTCCGGCTTCTCCTGCGCGCCGTCGCGTCGTCGCCTACCACTGCGGCGTTAAACGTTCCATCCTCGAAGGGCTCGCGCGCGCCGGATGCGAGGTGACGGTCGTGCCGTGGGATATGCCGGCCGATGACGTTGCAGCCATGAAGCCCGACGGCGTATTCCTCAGCAACGGGCCCGGCGACCCGGATGCGGTCAAGGAAACCTACATCCAGGTCGAACGCCTTATCGGCAGGGTTCCCGTCTTCGGCATCTGCCTCGGGCACCAGATGGTGTCGCTCGCAGCGGGCGCTGCGATGGAAAAGCTCAAGTTCGGACATCGCGGCGGCAACCACCCGGTGATGAACCTCGTGACCGGACGTGTCGAGATCACGGCGCAGAACCATGGGTTCGGCCTCGTGTTCCCTTCGCTCGGCCCGCTTGTGCCCGAGCTTTCGGGCGGTGCGTCCGACCATGTAGGCGATCTGCGCTTCTGGTCGCGCCGCCGTATCGCGCCCGTCGTCGAGAACGAGCGCTTCGGGCGCATCCGCCTGACGCACGTCAACCTCAACGACGGTACCTGCGAAGGCATCGCGATGCTCGATCACCCCTGCTTCAGCGTCCAATACCATCCCGAGGCGTCGCCCGGGCCGACCGATGCGCACTACCTGTTCACGGCCTTCATGCGCCTTATGGACGGCGACGAGGCCTATCTCGGTATCGACAGCGCCGCCGACCGCCTCGGCGAATGGTCGTTTACTCAGGATACGGAGGCTTTCCATGCCTAGACGCACCGATATCTCCAAAATACTCGTCATCGGATCGGGTCCGATCGTCATAGGCCAGGCCTGCGAATTCGATTATTCGGGAACGCAGGCATGCAAGGTGCTCAAGGACGAGGGTTACGAGGTCGTCCTCGTGAATTCGAATCCCGCCACCATCATGACCGATCCTGCGCTCGTGGACCGCACCTATGTCGAGCCCATCACGCCGGATTTCATCGAGAGGATCATCGAGGCGGAGCGCCCCGACGCGCTCCTGGCCACGATAGGGGGCCAGACGGCGTTGAACGCCGCGGTGTCGCTTGCGAGATCCGGCGTGCTCGAGCGCTTCGGCGTCGAACTCATCGGCTGCGACCTTCCCGCCATCGAAACCGGTGAGGATCGAAAGCTCTTCGCCGAGGCCATGGCCGATATCGGCGTCGAAATCGCTCGAAGCGGCTATGCCTATGCGCTCGACGATGCGCTCGCCCTTGCCGAATCGATCGGATATCCCGTGGTGCTCCGTCCCTCGTTCACGCTCGGCGGCGCGGGCGGCGGCATCGCTCACGATGCGAATGAGCTGCGTGACATCGTCTCGCAAGGCCTCGAGCTTTCGCCCACAGGCGAGGTGCTCGTCGAAGAGAGCATCGAGGGGTGGAAGGAATACGAGATGGAGGTCATGCGCGATACGGCCGGCAACGGCATTATCGTGTGCTCTATCGAGAACCTCGATCCTATGGGCGTGCATACGGGCGACTCGATCACCGTCGCTCCCGCCCAGACGCTGTCCGACATCGAGTACCAGCGCATGCGCGCCGCATCGCTTGCCATCCTCGAGCGCGTCGGCGTCGAGACCGGCGGCTCGAACGTGCAGTTCGCCGTCAATCCGACGGACGGACGCCTCATCGTGATCGAGATGAACCCGCGCGTGTCCCGTTCGAGCGCGCTCGCATCGAAGGCGACGGGCTTTCCCATCGCGAAGGCGGCGGCGCGGCTGGCGGTCGGATACACGCTCGACGAGATTATGAACGACATCACGAAGGCGACGCCCGCCTGCTTCGAGCCGTCGATCGACTACTGCGTCGTGAAGGCGCCCCGTTTCGCCTTCGAGAAGTTCAAGGGTGCCGACACCACGCTTTCCACCCGCATGAAGGCGGTCGGCGAGATCATGGCGATCGGACGCAGCTTCGAGGAGGCGTTCGGCAAGGCCATGCGCTCGCTTGAGAACGGCCGTGCGGGCATGGGCGTCGATGGTGCGGATGCCTTCGACGAGAGCCGCTTCGCCGAATTCGTCGGCCATCCGACCGAAGACCGCATCTTCTACATCGCCGAGGCGCTTCGTCGCGGATGGACGGTGGCGGACGTGCACGACGCCTGCGGGATCGACCCCTGTTTCCTCTCGCGCATCCGTGACGTGATGAGGGCCGCACGCGTCGTCGACGGGCGTCGTCTCGAGGAGTTCGATGCCCGCACGATGCGCGCCGTCAAGCGCCTGGGGCTTTCCGATGCGCAGATCGCGCAGCTGACCGGGTCGGAGGAACGGATCGTTCGGGCGTTTCGCAAAGGCCTGGGCGTCACGCCGACGTTCAAGACCGTGGATACCTGCGCGGCCGAGTTCGAAGGACGCACCGAATACCACTACAAGACCTACGAAGAGCCTTATCTGAGCCCTGGCGCCTGCGTCGCGCGCCAGGACGATCCCGAGATCGCGCCGTGCGACCGCCCGCGCGCGATGATTCTCGGCGCCGGTCCGAACCGCATCGGCCAGGGCATCGAGTTCGACTACTGCTGCGTGCATGCGGCCTATGCGCTGCACGACGCGGGTTTCGAGACCGTCATGGTCAACTGCAACCCCGAAACGGTCTCGACCGACTACGACACGTCCGACCGCCTGTACTTCGAGCCTCTCACCTACGAGGATGTCATGGATATCGTAGACGTCGAGCAACCCGCGGGCGTCGTCGTGACGCTCGGAGGCCAGACCCCGCTCAAGCTCGCGCGCATGCTTGCCGAGTCGGGCGTGCGCATCATGGGCACGCAGCCCGAGGCGATCGACCTGGCCGAGGATCGCGAACGCTTCGCGGCCGTGCTCGATCGCATCGGCGCGGCCTATCCGGATGCCGGCATGGCGTCGAGCCTCGACGAGGCTCGCACGGTGGCGCGGCGCATCGGGTTTCCATTGCTTGTGCGTCCGAGCTACGTGCTCGGCGGTCGAGGCATGGTCGTCTCCTACGACGCCGCGTCCTTATCCGATTATATGGACCAGGCCGTGCGCATTTCGCCAGAGCATCCGGTCTATCTGGACAGATTCCTTGAAGATGCCTGCGAATGCGACGTCGACGCGCTGTGCGACGGACAGGAGGTCTACATCGGCGGCGTCCTCGAGCATATCGAGGAAGCAGGCATCCATTCGGGAGATTCCGCATCGTGCATCCCGCCGTTCTCCTTCTCGGATCGCGTGGTGGGCCGGCTGCGCGACCTCACGCGCACGCTTGCGCTCGAGCTGGGCGTGCGCGGCCTCATCAACGTGCAGTACGCCGTGAAGGGCGATACGATCCATGTCATCGAGGCCAATCCGCGCGCAAGCCGCACGGTGCCGTTCGTATCGAAGGCGACGGGCGTGCCTCTTGCGAAGTGCGCCACGCTCGTCATGGCGGGGTGGAAGATCGCCGATCTGGGGCTTCCGCCCGACGATCGACGCCTGAAGCACTTCTGCGTCAAGGAGGCCGTCATGCCGTGGGGACGCTTCCCCGGTGCCGACATCGTGCTCGGACCTGAGATGAAATCCACCGGCGAGGTCATGGGCATCGCCGACACGTACCCTGAGGCATTCGCGAAAACGCAGATCGCCATCGCGTACGGCCTTCCGCGTTCCGGAACCGCGTTCATTTCCGTATGCGACCGCGACAAACGGCATATCCTGCCGATCGCGCGGGCCATCCAGCGACTCGGCTTCAGGATAGCGGCGACCGAAGGGACGGCCCGAGCGTTGCGGGGCGGCAACGTCGCCTGCGAGACGGTGCGCAAGATCTCCGAGGCGCATCCGAACATCGGCGACGCCTTGGCGGCAGGCGAGGTGTCCTTCATGGTGAACACGCCCTTCGGCCGCACGACGCGCTCCGACGGCTATGCGCTGCGCACCGAGGCGGTCAAGCACGGGGTCACATGCGTCACGGCCCTCTCCGGCGCGAGCGCGTTCGTCGCGGCGCTCGAGGCCGCGGCCGACGCTCCCGACGGGTTTTCCATCCGTGCGCTGCAAGACCTGGAGGTCTATGATGTCACGGTGAGGCGCTGAGCGAAGAAGGGAGCGGATCTGTGGATTACGAAGGAAGACGCGTGCTCGTCGCCGTGAGCGCGGGCATCGCCGCCTATAAGGCGTGCGAAGCCGTCTCGGCGCTCGTGGGACGCGGCTGCTCGGTGCGCGTCATCATGACGCCTGAAGCGACGAAGTTCGTGGGGCCGCTCACGTTCGAAGCCCTGACCGGCAAGAAGGTCTCTTCCGATACGTTCGATTACAGCGACGACGCATCGATCAAGCATATCGTCTTCGCGCAAGAGGCCGAGGCGGCGATCGTGGTACCTGCGACCGCCGACGTCATCGCGAAGATGGCATGCGGCATCGCCGACGACATGGTCTCATCCACGCTGCTCGCGACGACGTGTCCGATCATCGTCTGCCCCGCCATGCATGCGGATATGTACCGCAATCCGTCGGTCGAGAAGAATCTGGGCACGCTTGCCGCACGCGGCGTGCGGCTTGTCGGTCCGGGAGAGGGGCGTCTCGCATCGGGCGATATCGGCCGCGGACCGCTTGCATCTGTCGACGACATGGTCGCTGCGGTCCTGGCGGTTCTGGACGCGCCTCGGCGCTAGCCGTCCGTCGCCTATCGCTTCGCAGGAAACGGGCAGACGTCCGCCACGAAGCATTCCGCGCATCGAGGATTCCGCGCCTGGCAGAACTCGCGGCCGAAGTGGACCCACTGATGGTTGATGAAGAGCCAGTCGGGTTTCGGATAGATGCGCAGGAGCTTCGATTCGACCTTCTCGGGCGTGTCGTCGTTGCGGGTGGCGAATCCGAGCCGATGCGCGATGCGGAAGACGTGCGTGTCCACGGCGATGCCTTGGGCATCGCGAAACGCCTGCGCCATGACGACGTTCGCGGTCTTGCGGCCGACGCCTGGAAGGCGCGTCAGCTCATCCATCGTGCGCGGCACGACGCCGCCGAAGTCGGAGACCACGGTCTGCGCGCACCCGATGATCTTCTTGGCCTTGGTGCGGAAGAACCCGAGCGGATGGATGATCTCTTCGACGCAGGCGAGCGGGGCGTTCGCCAATGCGTAGGCATCGGGGAATTCGGCGAACAGGATCGGCGTCACCTTGTTGACGGCGGCGTCGGTGCATTGCGCCGAGAGGACGACGGCGATGGTAAGCGTGAACGGATCCATGTGGTCGAGCGAGCATGCGCCCTCGCCGTAGCGCTCGAACATGCGCCGTTCGATCTCGGCGGCGCGCGCCCGCTTATCCGTCAGGTTCTCTCGTGCCATGCGTTCCCCCTCTGGCGTCGGATCGGATATGCCGACGCGGTTCTTTCTACGTATTCTCGAAGAAGGACGGGCGCTGTCAACGTCCGCGCCGCCGATTCTTCCGTAAAATCTCAACGGCGCATCCTCAGGCGCGCCATCATTCAGACCGAAAGCGAACGTATGCTGATCCATTCCCTTGCGAAAGCCCTCTTCGACGCCGACGCGCTCGCCGCCGTCGCGGCAAAGCTCGATGCGGGGCAGGACGCCGCCCTCGGCGTCGCCGCATCCGCGCGTCCTTTCATCGTGGCCGCGCGCTATGCGATGAAGCCGCAGAGCATGCTCGTCATCGTGCCGGGCGAAGAAGGCGCATCCGCATTCGCCTCGAGCCTTTCCGCCTACATCGGGGATGCCGCGGTCGCGCGCTTCCCATTGCGTGAGGATTATCCGTTCGCGCCCAAGAAGGCGAATGCCAAGACGGTCGCCCTGCGCACGCGGGCGGCATGGGCCCTTGCATCGGGCGAGCCCGTCGTCGTGGTGGCGAGCGCCGCGTCCATGGTGCGCCGCCTTCCGCCGAGCGACGCGGGCGTCTTCGCGCCGATCGAGCTTGCGCCGGGCCGCGAGCCCGTCGATCCTTCGACCGGGGAGGCGCTCGATTTCGCCGCCTTCGCCGATGCGCTCGTCGCCCGCGGGTTCGAGAATGCCGGAGAGCTCGACGGGCCGGGCACGTTCTGCGTGCGCGGCGGCACCGTGGACGTCTTCCCGGGCACCGGGGTGTTTCCCGTGCGCGTCGATTTCTTCGGAGACGAGATAGACGAGATACGCCGCGTCGTGCCGGGCACCGGCCAATCCATTTCGTCGCTCGCGTCGTTTTCCATCTTCCCCGTGCGCGAATACCGCCTGTCCTCGCGCGCCGTCAAACGGGCGTCGGATGCCGTCGCCTCTCGGGCCGCCACCGATCCCGTGTGGCGAGACCTCTACGACAAGCTGGGAGAAGGCGTCGATTTCGAAGGGGCCGACGCGTTGCTTCCTCATCTGTACGCGCGCACCGACACGCTCGGCGCCTACGTGCGTCCCGATGCGCTCGTGGTCCTCAGCGAGCCGCGCAGCCTGATCGATGACGCGGCCCATGCCGCAGACGATGCCGCCCGGCGCGCCCAAGGAAGCCATATCCCTGCGACCGGGCTGTACGCCGAGGCGTCCGACCTCGACTTCGGCGCCGCGCCTCGCTTCACCCTGGCGTCCATCATGCGTGTCGGCAGCATGCTCGACGAGGAGCTCCCGGTCAAGCGCACCGATGTCGCCGGCGACGGCGACAAGCTGATCGCCAAGCTGCGCTCGCTCGTCGACCAGCGATACACCGTGGCCTTCTGCGTGCCGCAGTATCGGGCCCGCCAGGACATGAAGCTTCTGTTCGTCGATGCGGGGCTGCCCATCGTCGAGACGCTCGATGCGGCAGGAGGGGATCGGCACCCTCTGAAACGCGGCGTGGTGAACGTCGTGGACGTGGACGTGCCGCTCGGCATGGTCATTCCCAAGTCCAAGCTCGCCATCGTGTCGATCCACGACCTCCAAGGCCGCGCATCCGCCGTCGCGCGGCGCCGTCGCGTTGATGCGACCGAGATCACGTTTCCGTTCAATCCGGGCGATTACGTCGTTCACGCCGCCCATGGCGTCGCGTTCTTCCGCGGTCTGGTGCGTCAGGACGTCGGCGGCACGATGCGCGACTACCTGCAGCTCGAATATGCGGAGAACGACAAGCTCTTCGTTCCCGTCGAACAGCTCGACCGCATCACGCGCTATGTGGGTCCCGAGGGCAGCAACCCGCGTCTGACGCGCCTGAACACGTCGGACTGGTCGCGTGCGATGTCCAAGGCGCGCGCATCCACCAAGCAGCTCGCGTTCGACCTGGTGGACGTCTATACGCGCCGCTCGTCCGTGCCGGGCTTCCGCTATTCTCCCGACAATCCCTGGCAGAAGGAGATGGAAGACGCGTTTCCTTACGCCGAGACGCCCGACCAGCTTTCCACCATCGCAGAGGTCAAGGCCGACATGCAGTCTTCGCGGCCTATGGATCGTCTGGTCTGCGGCGACGTGGGATTCGGCAAGACCGAGGTCGCTCTGCGCGCGGCATTCAAAGCCGTCCAGGACGACAAGCAGGTCATGGTGCTCTGTCCGACCACCATCCTCGCGCAGCAGCACTACACCACGTTCAAGGACCGCTTCGAGCCGTTCCATGTGAGCGTCGAGGTGCTCTCGCGCTTCAGAACGCCTGCCGAGCAGAAGGAAACGCTTGCCGGATTCGCCGACGGGACCGTCGACGTGCTCGTGGGCACGCATCGCCTGCTGTCGCGCGACGTGAATCCACGTGATCTGGGACTCGTCATCATCGACGAGGAGCAGCGCTTCGGCGTGGGACATAAGGAGCAGCTCAAGAACCTGCGCGAGCATATCGATGTGCTGACGCTTTCCGCCACGCCCATTCCGCGCACGCTGCAGATGAGCCTGTCGGGCGTGCGCGATACGAGCCTGATCCTCACGCCGCCTGACGAGCGCCGGCCGGTCGAGGTGCACGTGGGGGAGTGGGACCCCGACATCGTGTCCGACGCCATCAGGCGCGAGATGCAGCGCGGGGGCCAGGTGTACTACGTGTCGAACCGCGTGAGGACGATCGAGGACGCGCTCGATCGCGTGCGGGACGCGGCTCCCGAGGCGCGCATCGGCGCGGCCCACGGCAAGATGGGCAAGGAAGAGCTCGAAGCCGTCATGGAGGATTTCGCGGCGGGGGCCATAGACGTGCTCGTTGCGACGACGATCATCGAAAGCGGCATCGACAACCCGCATACCAACACGCTTGTCATCGAAGATTCGCAGCGTTTGGGGCTAGCGCAGATGTACCAGCTCAAAGGACGTGTCGGGCGCAGCTCGCTGCAGGCCTACGCCTATTTCATGTTTCCGAGCGAGGTCCCGTTGACCGAAGAGGCCACCGCGCGCCTGCAAGCCATCGACGAGCATCGCGAACTCGGGAGCGGCATGCAGGTCGCCATGCGCGACCTCGAGATCCGGGGAGCCGGCAGCCTTCTGGGCGCGGAGCAGAGCGGGTCGGTGAGCGCCGTCGGCTTCGATCTGTTCGCCCAGATGCTCGCGACCGCGTTCAACGACGCCCAAGAGGGCAGGCCGTTGGACGATAGGGCGCCGCAAGCGCTTTCCGACATCACGCTCAACGTGCCCGGCAGCGCGTTCATCTCGGAAGACTATGTGCCCGACACCGACGAGCGCGTGCTTTTGTACCGACGCGCGGCGTTCGCCGACACGCCGGGCGCCGTGGACGACCTTGCGGCCGCCATCGTGGAGGCTCACGGCGAGATGCCTGAGGAGTGCCTCGCCCTGATCACGCGCGCCCGCATCCGCGCCTGGTGCGGCGAGCACGGCGTGCGCCTCGTGAACGTGGTAGCAGGCAGGCTCAACGTGGAACCCATCGCGCTTTCGCCCGAAACGATGAAGGATCTCAGGCGCCACGGCGGCCGTTTCGTCACGGCGGCCAAGCGTCTGGTCGTGCCCGTCAAGTATTTCAATGCCGAGGGAAACGCCCAGCTCCTTGCAGCGATCGCCGCGTTCCTCGAGCAGACGACGTAAGGAGGAGAATCATGGATATCGGCATCCTTTCCAGCTGCAGCGTCTTCAAGGGCGTGGACCTCGCATCCATCGACGCGGTCCTGCATTCCGCCGCCGCCCGCGAAAAGACGTATGCGAAGGGCTCGTACGTCTATCGTCAAGGCGACATCGTCAAATCCATGGGCATCGTGCTCGAAGGGCGCGTGCGCATCGAAAGCACCGACGTATGGGGCAATACGAACCTGATCGGAAGCGGCAAGCCCGGATCGGTGTTCGCCGAGACCTACGCCGCCGTGCGCGACACGCCGCTCATGGTCGACGTCGTCGCGGACGATGATTGCCGCATCGTGTTCTTGGACGTCGCGCGCATTCTGGCGGGGGACGGCGTCGATGATGCGACGGGGATGCAGGTGACGCGCAATCTCGTGCTCACCTTCGCTCAGAAGAACCTCGGGCTTTCGCGGCGCATCATGCATTCGACTCCCAAGACCATCCGCGCGCGCCTCGTCTCGTATCTTTCGTACGAAGCCACGAAGCACGGATCGAACGAATTCGACATTCCGTACGACCGCCAACGCCTGGCCGACTACCTCTCGGTCGACCGCAGCGCCCTTTCAAGCGAGATCGGAAAGATGCAGCGCGAGGGGCTTCTCGATGCGCGACGCAGCCATTTCATCCTGAAATCGCCGCTCGAATAGGTTCAGGTGCCGTTCGATCGCGGAATCATGCCGTTCGCGGCGATTCGACCGAAAACCTGCCGTTCGCCCGCGCCTTGCGACACACGGGTCCGCGCATCACGGGACCCCCACAACCTATAGGTACATTTCCACCATATCCACTATGGATGGAATGATGACCGGCATGTGCTTTTCTCTGCCGCTCGCGTCGCATCTCGCGGACGCAGACGTCGGCGACAGGTATATTGCAGGTGATGCGGTTGCATTTCGCACCGAAAGGGGGAGCGTCGAGAACCGTCGGCGCGAAGCGGTGTATCGCCGCGCGGATGGTCCCGCTCATCCGCCCATGCGTTGTCACGCGTCCTCTTTCGTTGCTACCATTCCGAATTGCGCGCCTCGCCGGCGCGCCGGGGACCGATCGTCGCCTCGCGGCGGCACGACATTCGAAAGAAGGCATTCGTGGAACTGATCTCGGCGCTTATCCTCATGCCCTGCTTCGCCGCGTTGGTCATGCTCTTCATCAGGCAGGACAAGGCGCGTGCGGTCCTGTCGGCGTCGTTCGCCGCGATCATCGCCGCGCTTTCCGTCGCGTTCGCGGCCGTCTACCTGCCTCAGGGGTCCGTGTCGGTCGAGCTTCCCGCGTCGTACGCGTCCGCGCTCGGCGGCATAGGGTTCGTGCTCGATCTCGTGGTCGGAGCGTTCATCCTGGCCTATGCGGTGCGCTACAAGCGAACGCTTGCGGCCGCGCTCGTGCTCGTGCAGATCGTCGGCGCCATCGCCATCGAGGCGGCGCTTTCCGACGGCGTCGAGTTCTCGACGGCGATGCATATCGACGCGCTCGCCGTCGTCATGGTGCTCATCATCGGTGTGATCGGCTCGGGCATCTGCGTGTATTCCCTAGGCTACATGAAGGATTTCCAAGACATCCATGCCGACCAGAAGGACCGCCGCCCGTGGTTCTTCGCGGTCATCTTCGCGTTCCTCTCGGCCATGTACAACGTCGTGCTCGTCGATAACCTGTCGTGGATGTACACCGCCTGGGAGATCACCACGCTGTGCTCGTTCCTCCTGATCGGCTTCACGAAGACCGAAGAAGCGATAGATAATGCGTTTCGCCAGATCGTCATGAACATGCTCGGAGGCATCGCATTCCAGGCCGCCATCGCGTATCTGTGCATCGAAGGGCTTCCGCTCACCATGAGCGCCTTTCTCGCGCAGGGCGCGCAAGGATCGGCCCTCTTCGCCCTGCCCGTGGCGCTGCTCGCGTTCGCCGGCATGACGAAAGCCGCGCAGATGCCCTTCCATACCTGGTTGCTCGGCGCCATGGTCGCGCCCACGCCCACGAGCGCGCTTCTGCATTCCTCCACGATGGTCAAGGCCGGCGTCTTCCTGCTCATCAAGCTCGCGCCTCTCTTCCTCGTCTATCCGACCGCATCGGCCATGGTCATCGCCGTGGGCGGCTTCACGTTCCTGATGTCGTCGCTGCTCGCCATCTCGCAATCCAATGCCAAGCGCGTGCTCGCGTACTCGACCATCGGCAACCTCGGCCTGATCGCGGCCTGCGCCGGCGTCGGCACGCCCGAGGCGGTCTGGGCGGCCATCTTCCTGATCATCTTCCATGCCGCGGCGAAGAGCCTGCTGTTCCTCTGCGTCGGCTCTGCCGAGCACCAGATCGGCTCCCGCGACATCGAATCCATGGACGGCCTGTTCGACCGCATGCCGCGCCTTGCGCGCTACATGATGCTCGGCTGCATGGGCATGTTCATCGCCCCGTTCGGCATGCTCATCTCCAAATGGGCCTCGCTCGTGTCGTTCGCCTCGACCGGCCAGGTCCTTCTGCTCGGCATGCTCGCGTTCGGCTCTGCCGCCACGTTCATGTTCTGGGCCAAGTTCATCGGGAAGCTTTCCGGCGTCGCCGCGCATGCGGAAAACCAGGAGATGAAGATCCATCGGAGCGAATGGGCGACCATCGGCCTCATGGCCGTGCTCACCGTCGGGTGCGCCGTGTTCATGCCGCTGCTGTCCGCCGGCTTCGTCGAGCCGTATCTCGCTTCCACCTATGCGATGGCAGGCGACGTGATCGGCGCCGACAACATGCTCATCACGAGCGTCTCGTCGGCCTTCATCGTCGCCGTGATGTTCGGCGCGCTCGGACATGCCCGCAAGCGCATCGTTCCGATCTATCTGGGCGGCGTCACGATCGACAAGTCGGCGCGCACGTTCCGCGATTCCATGTCCAAGCCTCGTCAGGCGACCGCGCGCAATTGGTATCTCGAAGACATCTTCGGCGAGCGCATCCTCGACAAGCCGGCCACCGTCATCTCCGCAATCGCGGTCGTGGTCGGGCTTGCGGCTTCGACGGCGTTTTCCGTGACTTCCTTCGAGACGGCCATCGCGCTTCCGATGTACGCCTCGGTCGGCACGGTCGGCGACGACCTGCTGCGAACCTTGATCGGCACTGTCGCCTTCGCCGTTCTCGGTCCTGTCGTCGGCTGCCTTCTCGCGGGAGCCGACCGCATCGTCACCGCGCGCATGCAGGGCCGCGTCGGCCCGCCGCTGCTGCAGCCTTACTACGATGTGCGCAAGCTGCTCATGAAAGACGACGTCGCGGTCAATTCCGTGGAAGACGTCTATGTCACCTGCGCGCTCATTTTCGCATTGCTTTCCGGGGGCGCGTTCTTCGGCGGCGGGAACTTCCTGATGTGCGCGTTTCTGATCACGCTGTCGGCGCTCTTCTTCATCCTGGCCGCGTATTCCACGCGCTCTCCCTATGCGGAAATCGGCGCCGATCGCGAAACGGTGCAGGTCATGGCTTATGAGCCGGTCATCCTTTTCATGGCGGTCTGCATGTTCCTCGCGATCGGCACCTTCGATGTCGCGGGCGTCGCGCTCTACAGCCGTCCGTTGATCGTCGTCTGCATCCCCGTATTCCTCGCGCTGATGTTCGTGCTCACCATCAAGCTGCGCAAGTCGCCCTTCGACCTGTCCTATTCGCATCACGGGCACCAGGAGATCGTCAAGGGCATCACCACCGAGATGAGCGGGCGCACGCTCGCGAAGGTCGAGGTCATGCACTGGTGCGAAAGCGTGCTCTTCCTCGGATGGGTCGGCATGTTCTTCGTGTGGGGCAATCCCGTCTCCTATGTCCTCGCCGTCGCGGTCGCGCTTGCCGCCTGGCTGCTCGAGATCTTCATAGACAACAATTTCGCACGCGTGAAATGGCAGGCCATGCTCAAGTGGGCGTGGATCGTCGGCGGCGTGCTCGGCATCGGAAACATCGCCGCGCTGTGCGCCTTCATCGTCTTCTAGGGAGTCTGATATGAGCTACGTATCCAAATCGCCCTGGGTCATCCACTACGACGCGAGCAGCTGCAACGGCTGCGACATCGAAGTGCTCGCGTCCTTGACGCCGCTCTACGACGCCGAACGCTTCGGCGTCATCAACACCGGCAACCCCAAGCATGCCGACATCTTCCTGGTGACCGGCTCGGTCAACGAGCGCAACATCAAGGTCATCCAAGAGATCTACGACCAGATGGTCGACCCCAAGGTGGTCGTCGCGGTGGGCATCTGCGCCTGCTCGGGCGGCATCTTCCATGATTGCTACAACGTGATCGGCGGCGTCGATCAGGCCATTCCGGTCGACGTCTACGTCCCCGGCTGCGCGGCGAGCCCCGAGAACATCATCGACGGCGTCGTGCGCGGCGTGGCGGTGCTCGAGCAGAAGGCCGCCGAGCTCGCCTCGGCGAGGAAAGGAGCCTAGAAGATGGCATTCGATTCGACGTTCGTCGATATCCCCGTCGATCGGCTGCATGCGGTCGCGCAGGAGAAGCATGACGAAGGGTTCCGCTTCGTGCAGATGCTCTGCCGCATGGCCGATCCCGGCATCGACGTCATCTACACCTTCATGAAGGACGGCGCGGTCGAGAACTACGCCCTGCGCTCGGTCGATTCCGAGACGCAGGCGGTTCCTTCCATATCAGACCTGTTCATGGCCGCGTTCGCGAACGAAAACGAGGCGCACGACCTTTTCGGGTTGAACGTCGAAGGCATCGTGATCGATTTCGCCGGCGCATTCTACGACGTCGCCGTCGACAAGCCTATGACCGTGCTGTCGCCTGCGCAGAAAGCGGCGCGCGACAAAGCCGCGAAACTCGCCGCCGCGAAAGCGGCGCGGGCCGCGAAGGCCAAGGAGGAGCCGAAGACGCAGACGGCATCGGACGCTTCGAAGGGCGTACCTGCGGCGCCTGCGCCCAAGAAGACCGTTGAAGAGCAGCGCGCAGCCATGGAGGCCCGCGTCGTCGGCATGGATCCCGAGAAGGCCGCAAAGGTGCGCGCGGCATTCGAGGCGCGCGTCGCGCGCGAGTCCGCGAAGGACGGTGAGTAACGATGGGAAAAGCGACGGTCATCCCGTTCGGTCCGCAGCATCCGGTGCTGCCCGAACCCCTCCATCTCGACCTTGTCGTCGAGGACGAACATGTCATCGAGGCGATTCCGCAGATCGGGTTCATCCATCGCGGGCTTGAGAAGCTCGTGGATTCCCACGACATCCATAAGTTCGTCTACGTGGCCGAACGCATCTGCGGCATCTGCAGCTTCGGCCATTCGCTCGGCTACGTGGAGACGGTCGAGAAGGCGATGGGGCTTGAGATCCCCAAGCGGGCAGAATACCTGCGCGTTATCATGCACGAGCTGTCCCGCATGCATTCCCACCTGCTCTGGATGGGCCTTGCCGCCGACGCGTTCGGCTTCGAGAGCCTCTTCATGCATACGTGGCGTCTGCGCGAGCGCGTGCTCGACATCTTCCAAGAGACCACCGGCGGCCGCGTGATCCTGTCCTACGTCAATGTCGGCGGTGTGAACAGCGACATCGACGGCACGGTTCTCTCGACCATCATCACGCGCCTCGAAGGCATCAAGGACGAATATCGCGAGGTTCTGAACACCTTCCTCAAAGATTCGTCGGTCAAGAGCCGTCTCGTGGGCATCGGGCATCTGTCGCGCGACGATGCGGCGGCCACCTCGATGGTCGGTCCGTTCGGTCGCGCTTCCAACATCGCCTACGATGCGCGCATGCTCGGAAACGGGGCGTACGGCGACCTTGAGGACTTCCAGCCCATCCTGGACGATCAGGGCGACTGCTACGCGCGCGTCAAGGTGCGCGGCCTCGAGGTCCTGCAATCCATCGACATCATCGAAGAGCTCATCGCGAAGATTCCCCATGACGGCATCGGCGAGCGCACGAAGCTTCGCCCGGCCGACGGGGTCGAAGCGGTCAACCTGCTCGAGCAGCCGCGCGGCGAGTGCTTCTATTATGCGCGCGGCAACGGCTCCAAGAACCTCGACCGCATGCGCATGCGGACTCCCACCACGCAGAACCTCGCCGGCATGGTGAAGGCGCTCGAGGGCTCCGATTTAGCCGATGTCCCGAACATCATCCTCACGATCGACCCCTGCATCAGTTGCTCGGAAAGGTAGGGACGCATTATGCCGAACTTCAAGCTGGGGAAGATGACGATCCGGTCGCTGTTCAAGAAGCCCGAGACCATCATGTACCCCCTCGAATCCCCCGAACCTTACGCCGCGATGCGCGGGCACGTGGACGTCGAACCGCAGAAATGCGTGCTGTGCTCGATCTGCCAGCGCGTCTGCCCGACGGATTCGATCGTCGTGGACAAGAAGGGCGCATCGTGGACCATCAACTGGTTCAGCTGCGTCATCTGCGGAGAATGCGTGCGCGCCTGTCCGCACGACGCGCTTGACATGCATACCGCCCGCCTCGAGGCCGCGCAGCAGAAATTCCTGCATCCTGTGGCGGTCGAGGTCGAATCTCCCGAGGAGAAGGCCGAACGCGAACGCAAGAAGAAGAAGCGCGTCGCCGCCGCCCTCGCCGCGAAGGCCGCACGTGAGGCCGAGAAGGCCAAGGAGGCCGAAGGAGAGGGCGGAAAATAGGCCCGTCGTCGTCCGAGGAGCCGGCCGCGTGCCGGCTCCTCGCGTATGTAACCAGACGGTGTTAATCCGCGCATCGCACGGCTTCCCTTCATTTACCTGATAGAATCACAGGTTGCATGCGCCGCATGCCTTCTCGCCCGATACCTGTGAGGGAGCCTGATGCCTGCTCAGGAACAAAAGATTTCGAATCGCGTTCTTACGGTTCCGAATGTCATATCATGCATCCGTCTCTGCTTGATTCCGGTTTTCGTAGCCGTGCTCTTCTGCGGGCATGGCGTCGTCGCCACCTTCATCTACGCCTTCGCCGCTTCGAGCGATTTCCTTGACGGATACATCGCCCGCAGGACGAATGCGGTGTCCAGGCTCGGCAAGCTTCTCGATCCCTTCGTCGATCGCATGCTGCTCGTGACGGGCGTCATCTGCCTGCTTATCCTCGGACGGCTTCCTGTGTGGATCATCGTGCTCGTCGTGGTCCGCGATCTCGTTCTGGTTGCCGGCGACGCGCATCTCGTCTATCACTACGGCCGACATGTCGACGTCATCATGCTCGGCAAGGTCGCGACCACGCTCCTCTATATCGGCTTCGCAGGCCTGATGCTGAACATTCCGCAGGTCGCAGGCATCCATCTTGTGGATGCCTCCTGGCTTCCGGGATTGAACGGCCAGGTATCCTCGTGGGGTATCTGGTTCGTGTATGCGGGCCTTGCCGTATCGCTCATCTCGTCCGTGTACTACATCTGCGCCGGGGTCGGGATCATCCGCCATGCGGAGAAGGCCTCCGTCGGAACAGGGTCCGAGCGCATCGCCAATGCCGTGTTCGGCCCCAAGCCCGACGCGCAGGATCGCCCCGAAGGACCTTCGGCCGGGGGTTCGCTATGATCGCGCGTTCGTTCGGCAACGGCCCATCGATGCGCCGTTGCGTGCTTAGCATCGTCGCCGCCCTCGTTCTTGCGATCGGCATCGCATCACCTGCCTGGGCCGATGTGCGCCCGTCGACCGACCTCGTCCTCGGCTCCACCGAAGCGAGCCGGGGGCTTTCCATCGACAATTCCCCCGACATCGATGCCGAGGCGGCCCTTGCCGTCACCTACGACGGGCGCGAGCTCTTCGCGCGCAACGCCGATTCCGAATACAAGATCGCATCCATCACCAAGATCATGACCGCGATCGTCGCGCTCGATAACGCATCGCTCACCGACACGATCACCGTGAGCGACAAGGCGGGCACGACGATCGGTTCGTCCGCCCAGCTGCGGCCCGGCGACACGATGTCGCTCAAGACGGCGCTTCAAGGCCTGCTCGTCCCCTCGGGAAACGACGCGGCCGTCGCCATCGCCGAAACCGTGGGCGCGCGTCTCGTGACCGATGCCCAGCCCGATCCTGAAGGGGCCTTCGTCGATGCGATGAACGCCAGGGCGGCGGAGATCGGCTGCACCGACACCCTGTTCACGAATCCTCATGGGCTCGATTCCGACGGCTACGAGAGCGATGCGCATTCGACCGCGCACGACGTCGCGAAGATGACCGCGTATGCCATGCAGAACGACACGTTCCGCTCGATCGTCGGCGGGGGAGACGTCACCGTCACCGTCACGCAGAAAGACGGGACCCAGCGCGCGATCACGCTCATCTCGACCGACGAGCTCCTCGGCGTCTACGACGGGATGGTCGGCGTGAAGACCGGCACGGGCGACGTCGCCCTCAACTGCTTCGCCGGCGCCTGCGAGCGCACGGAAGACAGCATCTACACCGTCGTGCTCGGCAGTTCGACCGAAGAAGGCCGATTCGACGCCACCGCATCGCTGCTCGACTGGGCCTTCGATAATATCCAGGACGTCGATCTGATCAATTCGCCGTATGCGCTCGATCGTTCGGGCGCAAACGTCCCCGTCGTCGCAGAGGTCGCCTGCACCGCCTGGCCCGATAAGACCGTACGCGCCACCGTCGCCGATCCCGATGCGCTCACGCGCATCTTCGCGGCGTCGGGCACCATCACCCAAGACGTGTCGTACGACGAGCCGTCGGGAGCCGTGAAGTCGGGCGACAAGGTCGGCGCGATAGACTTCTTCCAAGGCTCCGAGCGCATCGCATCCGTCGACCTCATCGCCGCCGAGGACGTCGCCGCCCCGAACATCTTCGAGGGCTTCGGCATCTGGTTCGCGCGACTGGTCGCAGACCTGCAGGGACAGCCGTCCGTCGCTGCGTCGGCATGCTATAACGTTCCGACCCCTATCATGGATAGATAACCCTTTCAGGCTGTAAGGAAAGGAAGTCTCATGGCCTCAACCTGCCCCGTATGCATGGCGCCTCTGCCCGAAGGGGCGAATGCGTGTCCGACCTGCGGATTCAAGCTTCTCGGCAAGACGCAGGCCTTCAAGCCCATCGCTTCCGATGCCCAGGCGTCGGCCTCTTCTCCCATCTTCGACGAAGCCAGGCTGCGCATCGTGCGCGGCCCTCAGGTCGGCAACGTCTTCCGTCTCGCGGCCGACGTCATCACCATCGGCCGCAGCCCGCAATGCGACATCTTCCTCAACGATATGACGGTATCCCGCTCCCATGCCGAGATCAGGCGTGTGAACGGCGTGTTCCATATCGTCGACCTCGATTCCTTCAACGGACTCTGGGTCAATAACCGAAACGTTCGCGAGACGCGCCTGTACGACGGCGACGTCATCCAGATCGGCACGTTCAGCCTGGCGTTCTCCCCGATGGATCCGACGCGCTAGCTCAAAGTGCTTGCAAGGGGGAACCGAATCATGGAACTGCTTTCCGGCAACGAAGCGATAGCCCGCGGCGCATGGGAGGCCGGCGCGCACATCGGCGTCGCGTATCCGGGCACGCCCTCTACGGAAACGATGGAGGTTTTCGCGCGGATGCCCGGCGTCTACGCCGAATGGGCCACGAACGAGAAGGTCGCCGTCGAGGTCGGCGTCGGCGCATCCGCCGCGGGCGCGCGCGTCTTGGTCACGATGAAGCACGTCGGCGTCAACGTCGCGGCCGATCCTCTGTTCACGGCGGCCTACACGGGCGTCGGCGGCGGCCTCGTCGTCCTGGCGGCCGACGATCCCGGCATGCATTCGTCCCAAGACGAGCAGGATTCGCGCTACTACGCTATGGCTGCGCACATTCCTCTGCTCGAGCCGGCGGATAGCGCCGAGGCGCGCGCCTTCACGCGCGATGCGTACGATCTGTCCGAACGGTTCGACGTGCCCTTCTTCATTCGTTCGACGGTGCGCATCTCCCATGCGAAGTGTCCGACCGACGTCGGTCCCCGCACAGACGTCGAGAAGAAACCGTATGCGAAGGACGAGTCGAAGTGGGTCATGATGCCCGCGTTCGCGCGGCCGCGCCGCGTGAATCTGATCGAACGGGACGAAGCGCTGCGGGCCTGGGCGGACGAATGCCCGTACAACGTCGTGGAGAAACGTGATGCTCGAATCGGCATCGTCTGTTCCGGCGCCACCTATCAGCACGTGCGCGAAGCATTGCCCGACGCGTCCGTTCTGAAGCTCGGGCTTTCCTGGCCGCTTCCTGAAAAGCTCCTGCATGAGTTCGCCGCCTCGGTCGACGACGTCTACGTCATCGAAGAGGCATCCGCCTATCTCTCCGATGCGGTCAAGGCCGCAGGCATCGTGCCGTCTGCGCCGAAGCGCCCGCTTCCGCGTGCCGGCGAGCTCACGCCGGGCGATATCCGCGTCGCATTCGGCGCCGAGGTGCCGGCGCACATCGATGCGCCCGAGGGGATACCCGGACGTCCTCCGGCGCTGTGCCCCGGCTGCCCCCATCGTCCGGTCTTTCGCGAGCTGCACCGCATGCGTGCCATCGTCACGGGCGACATCGGCTGCTACACGCTCGGAGCCCTCGCGCCGCTTTCCGCGATGGATACGAGCCTGTGCATGGGAGCATCGGTTTCCATGTCGCACGGGTTCGAGCTTGCGATGGAAGGCACGAAGCATCGTCCGGTCGTCGCCGTCATCGGCGATTCGACGTTCGCCCATTCGGGACTGACATCGCTTATCTCCACCGTGTACAACCAGGGGGCAGGCACCGTCTGCATCCTCGACAACCGTACGACCGCCATGACGGGGCGCCAGGGCAATCCGGTCAACGGCGTGACGCTTCAGAACCGTCCGAGCCGAGAGCTCGACCTCATGAAGCTCATGGAAGCCATCGGCATCGAAGACCTTCAGCTCGTCGATCCCCAGGACGTCAAAGCCGTCCACGAGGCGCTCGTCCGTGCGACCAAGGCTGCCGATGCGCTCTCGGTCATCGTTTTCAAATCGCCCTGCGTGCTGCTCGAGCGCGCGCAGCGTGAGAAGTATGCCGTCAAGCCCGACTGCCGGGGATGCAAGATGTGCGTTCAGATCGGCTGCCCCTCCATCTCCTTCGACCTTTCGTCCAACGTGGCCTCGATAGATCCCGCGCTCTGCGTCGGATGCTCGCAATGCGCCCAAGTCTGCCCGTTTTCCGTGATCGTGAAAGAGAGCGAGGCCCGATGAGCGATTCAGCGAAAACCATCCTGCTCTGCGGCGTTGGCGGACAGGGCACCATTCTCGCCGCCGATCTGCTGGCGCGCGCCGCCATTGCGTCGGGAGACGACGTGAAGCTCTCGGAAATCCACGGCATGGCCCAGCGCGGCGGTGCCGTGACGACCGTCGTGCGCGTCGGACGCGCGGTCGGGACCATGGTCGCCGACATCGGCGATGCCGATTTCCTCATCTCGTTCGAGACCACCGAAGCCCTGCGCAACATCGCGTATCTCAAGCAGGACGGAATCGCCATCGTGAGCGACGAGACCATCAAGCCCCTGACGGCGCTCACGGGACGCGTCCCCATGCCGCGCGGCGCCCGCAAGACGCTTTCGGGTTTCGGCGCTCTCGTCACGCCTGCCGAACTCCTCGCCCGCCAGGCCGGCAGCGTCAAGAGCGTCAACGTCGTGCTTCTCGGCGTGCTTTCCACCTTCCTCGACTACGATGAGGCTGTCTGGTTCGATGTCATACGCGGCCGCGTGCCCGAGCGGTTCGTCGACATGAACCTCAAGGCGTTCTCGCTCGGAAGGTCGTTCGCGCGCGACCGCGCCGGGCAGATGGGCTGACATGCCCGTATCGCGCGGCGACACGCATCCCTCGGGCATCGTCGGGAGCGATGCTCTGGAAGGCGCCTTGACGATCGACGGCGCATGCCGTCGGGAAAAAGGGCGGTTCGCGCCGTCCCCTTCGGGGCGCATGCACATCGGCAACCTCTACAGCTTCCTCGTCGCATGGCTCGTCGCGAAATCGACCGGCGCCTCGCTCGTGCTGCGCATCGAAGATCTCGATGAGGCGCGCTGCAAGCAGTCATGGGCCGACGCGATCATGCGCGATTTCGAATGGCTCGGGCTCACCTGGGATGAAGGTCCTATCTATCAGCATGATCGCCTGGATGCATATCGCGAGGCGTTCGAGAGGCTGCGTCGTGCAGGACGTACCTACCCCTGCTTCTGCACCCGCGCCGCGTGGCATGCGGCAAGCGCTCCTCATGCAGGCGAGGGATTCGTCTATCCGGGCACCTGCCGGCTTCTCTCCGACGATGCGCGGGTTCGACGAACGACCGAGACGCATCGTCCGTTCGCCCAGCGTTTCTACGTCGGGGAGGGTGCGTTCTCATACGACGACGCATTCCAGGGCCTTCAGATCTTCGATATGCAGCGCGATGTGGGAGATGCCGTCGTGATGCGCTCAGACCAGGCGTTCGCGTATCAGCTCGCCGTGGTCGTCGACGACGCAGACGAAGGAATCACCCAGGTCGTACGTGGAAGCGACCTCATGGGATCCGTGCCTGTGCAGGCGGCGCTCCAGGATGCGCTCGCCTATGCGCGACCGACGTACTTCCATGCGCCGCTCCTCGTCGATGCGACGGGACGCCGTCTTTCCAAGCGCTCAGGCGACGTAGGCATGGACGCCTTGAAGGAGCGCTTCAGGTCTCCCGAGCGCCTCTGGGGGGCCGTTGCCGCTGCAACAGGCCTGTTGGACGGGCGATCGCCTGATTCTCGCGCACACGCTCCCGCCGTTTCGCTCGAAGAGCTCGCCTGCGTCTGGAATGAAAAATCCTGCTGCCGCCCGTCGGCGACGGTAGAATCGGGGCTTCTTGGCCTCTGACGTTTCATTCGGGTTCTCGCGCGAAGCAGATTCTTGTCCATAATAAGTTAGCCTTATATTACAATTTCACGCTGGATTATAAGGAAGCAGGGAATACCGAGGAGAATCCAGCATGATCGATTGCATCTCTCGACGGGCGACCGCGATATTCATGGCCCTTGCACTCGCGGCGACCATGTGCGCCGCGCCATTAAGCGGACTCGCGCGTGCGGACGACGATCCGCATGGAATGCCGGCCGCGAAGGGGAGCGCTTCCGGCGCGCCGCACGCATGGTTCGATGCATTCTCATCCGAGCTTGCGGCAAGCGCCTCCGAACCGTCGTCGACGGGTTCCGTGCGCGTCATCCTCGAGTTCGCGCCATCGCAAGACGGTCTTGACGCTCAGGTCGTGCGCGATGCGGGGCTCGAAGACGTCTCCAAGACGCTCGGGCGAACGGTCGAGGCCGAAGAGACCTACGACGCGGTGTTCATCGGGTGCGCCGTCACGCTGACCTACGAAGAGGCCTTTGAGCTCGCATACGTCCCGTCGCTCGCGAACGCCTTCGTCGAGCATGAATACGCGGCTCCCGAGCCTGCTCCCGCAGAGGATGCCGTTTCCATGCAGAGCCTGCGCTCGGCCGCCGATCCCGAAGGGAACCTGACGTCGAACGGCCAAGGAAAAGGCCTTGTCGTCGCCGTCATCGACTCGGGTGCCCAGATCGATCACGAAGCGCTGCGCTTGACCGACGATTCCACAGGTCGCTTGACCGAAGCCGATATCGACCGTCTGAAATCCGAGAAGGGCCTCGGCGGAGCATACGGCAACGCGAAGGTTCCGTATGTGTACGACTATGCGGGACGCGATGCCGACGTCTTCAATCCGGGCAACAACCATGGGATGCACGTCGCAGGCATCGTTGCGGCGAACTCGGGGAAGGTCCAGGGCGTCGCCCCCGAGGCGCAGCTCGTCATCATGAAGATATTCGGCGACAACGACTCCGGCGGATCGGCGGGATACGTCAAGGCCATCGACGATGCGCTCAAGCTCGACGTCGATGCGATCAATATGAGCATCGGGCTTCCGGCAGCCGGGCAGAGCGGCAACGAACGCGGGCTCGACCGGGCTCTCGAAGCGGCGCAGGCCCAAGGCGTATCGGTCGCCGTTTCGGCGGGAAACGAATCGCGCATGGGATTGGGCGCGGTCGACGTGCCGAGCACCGATCCCGACTACGGCGTCGTGGCCTCGCCCTCCATCGCAGGCAGGGCCATCGCGGTCGCGTCGTCGGATAACGACTCCATGGTCATACGCAACGCATTGCGCCTCACGTCCGGCGACGGCGAGGTCAAGGGCGTCTACGCCTGCATGCCCAAGGGGAAGCCGGTCGCCTTCGACACCGACTACGGAATCCTCGACTGCAATTTCGGGTCGACCGCCGATTTCAAGGGAAAGACGTTCGGGCCGAATCAGTATGCCTTGGTCAAGCGCGGAGGAACCGAGAACGGGATCCGTCTGACGTTCCAGGCCAAGACAGAGAACGCCCTTGCTGCCGGAGCGGCGGGCGTCATCGTCTACGACGCCGAAAGCACGGAGCTGTTCGCGCCCGGAGTAGAGACCGCGGCGATCAGCATCATCGCGGTGCCGCAGAACGTCGGGCTCGCCCTTGCGGCCGATCCTGCGGCGACGTGGCGCGTCAGCGAAGGATATGTGAGCGCATCGCTCGATACGGCGGGAAAGCCGAGCTCGTTCTCGGCATGGGGCGTAAGCCCGGAGTTCGATCTCAAGCCCGAGATCATGGCGACGGGCGGACACGTGTTCTCGCTCGACAACAACGGCGGCTACACGGACCTCCAGGGAACGAGCATGGCGTCTCCGCAGGTCGCAGGATCGGTTGCGCTGCTGCGGGCGCATCTGTCGCACATGGGGGTCGATAAGGCGAATCTCTCGCTCACGGCCAAGAACGTGCTCATGTCGACGGCGGTTCCGACGAAAAACGCCGAGGATGTCTATTACAGCCCGCGCAAGCAAGGGGCGGGGCAGATGGATCTTTCCGCCGCACTTGCGGCCAAGGCGTATCTTGTCGATCCACGCACGGGCGAATCCAAGGTCATGCTCGGCAATCTATCGAAGGGCGAGGCGACCTTCGACATCGAGGGCCGCTCTCTCGACGGACAGGCCCGCGAATACGACCTTGCGGTCTATGTCGGCACCGACAACGTGGACGAGGGGCGCTTCACCTTCGAACCCAACCGCCTTTCCAGCGCGGCGGCAGGCACGCTTTCGATCGGCGAGGGAGGCACGGGCAAGGCCTCTGTCTCGTTCGACGTGACCGCATCGGAGGCCGATCTGTCTGCGCAGATGCCCAACGGGTACTTCCTCGAGGGGTATGTCATAGCGACGAGCAGGGAAGACTCCTCAAAGCTCGTGATTCCATTCGTAGGGTTCCGAGGCAGCTGGGAGAAGGTACCTCTGTTCGAGGACTTCGTCGACACCTTCACGGGCTCGAAGCATCCGCTCTACGACCGCCTGGAGACCGCTCCTTCCGATCCCACGAATAAGGATGTCGATCTGTTCACCCATTTCAAGACCGGCGTCAACGTCGAGCAGCAGGGCGGCTTCGGGCGCGTCAAGCGCGTCGTCGTCGGCGAGCTCACGCCCGAAGGGGCGACGCATCGAAGCTTCTCGAGCACGATCGCGTTCTCTCCGAACGGAGACCGCCAGGGCGACTACCTCGAGTTATCTGCGGTGCTTCTTCGCAACTATCGCGACTTGGAGGTCGGCGTGTATGCCGATGCCGCTCTGACCGAGAAGGTGTATACGGGCAATCCGTACGAAAGGGAAGGCCGGAAGAACTTCGGAGGCATGCAAGGCTATGCTTCCATCGGCAAATACCTTAAGAGCAATCTTCTGTACTGGACCGGCGTAGACGATGCGCGCATGAACGTCGAGGACGGGACCTACTACGTCGCCCTCAAAGCGCGTCCGCTCGCAGGCGATGAATACCAGACGCTTGTGAAGCCCGTCATCGTGGACACGAAGCCCCCGATTCTGACCAGAGCGTCGGGAGGTGCGCCCGGCGAGGCTCTCGTCGATGCGACGGACGACGGAAGCGGCATCAGAGATCTTGTCGCCACGGTCAAGGGCTCGGGGGCGAAGGTTCCCGTGAGCCTGCGGAATGGGTCGTATGTTCTTGATGTTCCCGCCGGCGTCGAGCCGTCCGACATCGATGTGACCGCAACCGATTGCGCCTACAATGCCATGACGCGAACCGTCTCGGAGCTTGTCGGCGTCGACGATCTCTGCTCGATCACCTACGAGATCAACGATACGACAGGCAAGGATCCGGCCATCCAGGTGGACGTGACCCTCACGAACGCGGCGGGGGAGGCGGAGCTCGATCCTGCGCATCTCGTTCCCGGACGCTACACGCTGAGCGCGAAGCTCCATGGGTATTGGAAGGACGACGTCGAACTCGATCCGACCGAAATCGAGGTCGAAGTCGGGCCCGGCAAGAAGACCGAGCATGTTGTCTTCAACCTCAGGAAGTCCACGACGGTCACCTACGTGATCGTCGATTACGCCCTGAACGAAGCGGCGCATGCGAAGGCGGGCATCGGTCCGTACGACAAGATCACCGACAAGAACGTCCATCTCATCGACGAGCTCGGCACGCCTGAGAACCCCATCCTGAACGTCGGGAACCTCAAGGGGCTCGAAGACCTTCCTGCGCTTACGTCGCTTCACCTGAAAGACGGCATGCTCTACAGCACCTCGCTTCTGCCGAAGCTCTCGCATCTCGAGAAGCTCGGACTCGTCAACAAGAAGCTGGATTCGGCATCGTTCGCGAAGAGCCTTCGGAACCTCAAAGAGCTCGACCTGACCGATAACGACATCGCCCGGATATCCGTCGACGATTTCGCGAGCAAGGCGGACGGGAAGGCGTCCGTCGCCGATCTTGTGCTCGACGGCAACCGCATCGAAGACGTAAGCGTCCTTGCTTCATCGGGCATAGGCCGCATCAGCGCCTTGCATCAGCGGATCGCGAAGACGACCGACCAGGCGAGCATCGCAATTCCCTTGACCAGCCTTGACGGCTCCCAAGCACGCATCGTTGCAACCGAAGATCTTGCGGTCGAGGGAAACGTTGTCACGATCACGCATCCGCAGAAGAACATGACGTACGAAACCTCCTTCGATTCGGCCGACGGCGTGCTGTCGGGCACGTTGCGCATAACGTTCGAAGGGGAAAACGTCGGTCCTCAGCCTCCCGATCAGCCAGGCGTCGCATTCGAGGATGCGACCGTCGCGCGTGCGGTCGCAGAGGCGCTCCATCTTCCGGAAGGTTCCTCGATTCCCGAGTTCCGGCTTCAGGAGGTCACGGCCCTCGGATCAAAGGACGAGCCTTTGACGGGTATCGCGACGCTTTCGGACCTCGCGAAGCTTCCGAATCTCTGCTCGATTTCCATGGCCGAACTTCCGGAAAACCTCGAGCTCGCGCCCTTGGGCGAGGCACCCTTGCTGAACAACGTAGGCATAGAGCGGACGCCTGGATTCGATCCCGCGCGCCTTCCTGCTATGCCGGGGCTCAAGACGCTTCGGCTCACGCATGACGGCATCGCGGACATCTCGTCGCTTGCGCGCTTCACGAAGCTCGATACGCTCGACCTGACGGATAACGCCATCGAATCCATCGAGGCGCTCGCGTCCATGCCCGAGCTGTCGAAGGCCTTCCTCGGCGGCAACCGTATCGCGGATATATCGCCGCTTTCCGAAAACGATACGCTCACGAGCTGTTATCTGACCGGCAATCGGGTGAAGGACTTCTCGCCCCTCGGGCGCTCCATCGCGGCAAGCGGGAGCTACACCATCAATGCGCTCATGCAGCAGTCGGAGGCCTACGTCGAGGGAAATTCCTTCGAAAGTCCCCTGAAAGACAAGGATGGCAAGCCCCTGGCGCTTTCTTCGAGCGCGCTTGTGCGCAATGAAGACGGCACCTACTCGTGGCCGGGATCCCAGGACGGCGACGAGCTCGCCATCCCGTTCGCCACGGACGATTTCAGGTTCAACGGGACGTTGACGCTGCATCGGGGCGCTGCCCCGACGCCGCCCGATCCCGAGCCTGATCCAGGTCCGGGGCCTGAGCCTGGACCTGATCCCGACCCGGAGCCGTCCCCCGATCCCACGCCGGATCCGACGCCTTCGCCCGGCGAAGGCGTGCAGCCCGAAGGCCAGGGACAGGATGCTTCCGACGCCGCGCGGCAGGCGGATGCAATGCAGGAATCGGGTGCCGGATCCGGCGGTTTCGCGCGCGAGAACGCAGGAGCCCTGCATTCCGAATCTTCGCAGAGGATTCCGTCGACAGGTGACGGCACCCAGGCACTGACGGCCGCAGGCGCGGCAATGTTCCTGTCCTCGGGCGTCCTTCTTGCCGCGGCGGCGTGTCGTGCGCGCGGGCGGCGGAGCAGGTTCTAGAACCAGCCGATCGAAAAGACGCTCGGCATCAGCAACGTTACGATATAGCCGAGGCCGAGCGTCACGTTCAGGTTCAGGATCTGGGGCATGGCAGCATCCCGTGTTCGTGCGATGAGGGGATTCACCCCGATCGCGCGGAACGTCGGATAGGCGATGAGCAGCGTTGCGGGAATGGTGATGAGCCCAGCCGCGAGCGCGTCTGAGAAATCGTATCCAGATGCTCGGGCGTGAACGAATGAAAGGACGATGAGGCAGGAGACCCAAAGCGCAAGAAGCGCACGGTATGCCTTGACCGCACGCTGCCGACCGAGCACGACCGGAAGCGTGCGTCGATGGGCGTCGATATCCTTCTCGATATCGCAGGTATTATTCGTCATCATGATGAGCCCGATGCCTATGATGCAAGGCAGCGCATAGAGCAGCACGCTCGAATCAAGCGTGCCGGACAAGACATAGAAGCAGGCGAGCGTGATGAGCCCGCCCATGACGAAGCCGCTGACCGCCTCGCCTACGGGATAGTAGGAGAGGGGCGTCTTTCCCGCCGAATACGCGGCGACGAAGAAGGCGCCGACGAGCGCGATGGCGAAAGGCACGGCGCCGGCGATGGCGATGATGTAGAGTCCTAGCGCGAATGCCGCGGCAAGCAGGCCGACCGCGAAGGCGAGGCCGCTTTTAGGGTCGATGTTGTAATGGACGAAGATCGCGTCGGATGCGTCGTCGGAGGAGTTCTCAACCGTATCGGCGCCCTTGATGTAGTCGTAATAGTCGTTGAACGAGTTGACGGACGCTTGCATGAGCACGCAGATCGCGAGCAGAACGTTGACGGTGAGAACGTCTATGTGCGCGGTCGGGCCGGCGCAGAGGGCCACGGCGAGCAACACGGGAATGATCGCGGCAGGCCAGGTATGAGGCGCCGCTTCCTGCCACATGAGCTTCGGCGTGAACGGCTCGAAACGTGCGTCGTTCTGTCTCATCGGTTCCTTCTTTCTTCGGCCTGAGCTTCAAGGGCCGCCTTCGAGCTTCCGGCGAACGACCGCATGCGTTTTCGGGCGACGTCTCCTATGGCATCGCCAAGCGACTGCATGGTCTTCTGGAGCGCATCGCGGGTCGACGCGTCGATTTCGGATCCGTCCTTGATGGCTGCGGCCGCATTTGCGCGGAAATCCGCGACGATATCGCCCCATGAATCAGCATCATTCGAGGTCAAAAGGCCGAAAATGGTATTGATGAACAACGCGCGCTGCTCGATCGTGCATTTCGAGAGCCATGAGTCCAGCGTTTCGTTGATGACGAGCGAACCCTGGTTGAGACCTTCCTGATAGATGAAATCGGCGCCTTTGACGCACCAGCTCAGCGGGTTATGCTGGAACACGCCGGTCGCGTTCGATTCGACGACGCGGTACGCGCGTCCTTCCTCCATGATCATGCCGAAGATAGACGAGGCCGGAACGGTCTTCTGCATGCGCGCGCGGAATCCTTCGGTGCCGAAGCGAGGGGAGGGAGGGCTCAGGAAGCTCGGCCCGTCGTGGTCGAATGCGGCGACGACACGGTCGTAGACCCAGTCGTTGCAGCAGGCGAGCGCGTATTCGGCAAGGTTTCCACCCTTTGAATGGCCGCCGATGTACAGCTGCGCATCAAGCGAGATTTCGCAGGCAACCGCATTGAGGAAGTGCGTGGCGGAAAGCTGGGAGGGAATGACGTCTTGGAAACACAGGTTGAAATCCTCCTTCCACCCGGTCAGCGTGCCATCGGTGCCGCGATAGGCGACGTATGCGCAGTTCGAGAATTCGAAAAGGCATGCGCAGAACTGCTTTTCGATGACGGGCGAATCTTCCTTCTTGAAGAAGCGCACGGTCGCGTCGGCGTAGCGATGGCTGCGCATGACGGCCTCGACGAATGCAGGCATGAGACCGTCTTCCTTGAGCCAGGCGAGGCGAACGATACGTTCCTGGGGAATGAACCGCATAAGATCGATGAGCGGAATGCGCTCGGCGGCCGACGCGTCGCCATAAGGATATTCGTCGAATTCGAGGTACGACAGCGTCGAGAGCACGAGGCTGTCGACGGGGGAGAAGGGAACGGCATCGAAGCCTTCCTGATGCGTCTTCAGGAAATCAACGATCGTATCCTTCGCCATGCGGATCACCCCTTCGTCTGCGGCATACTGAGCTATCTTATAACTTTGCACGGAAAAGAGCGGGTGCAGGCGTTCGAAAGGATTCCATGATATGGGATTGAACGTGATCTTGGTGGCGGTTGGAGGAGGCATCGGCGCGGCATGCCGCTACCTGATGGGCGTCGCCGTCGGGTCGAACGAGGCATTGATGCAGACGATCGGGCCTTTTCCGCTTTCGACGCTTATCGTCAACGTCCTGGGCGGATTCGTCATCGGTATCCTGTCCGCGCTGCTGTCCAGCCAAGCCGCCGATTCGGCTCGTCTGTTCGCCATCACGGGATTCACCGGAGGCTTCACGACGTTTTCGACCTTCGGGCTCGAGACGATTTCGCTCATGGACAGAGGGGCATGGGGGATGGCGGGTGCGAGCGTAGCGGGAAACCTCGTCTTCTGTTGTATTGCCGTCGCCACAGGCCGCATGCTCGGTCAAGCGCTCGTTGGAGCGAAATAGCGATGCTCGATGAACGCTGCGTGAACAGAATCTTCTGACGCAAAGTGCCCGTTGCCGTTCTGTTAGAATTCCGAAGCTGTAATGAAATCCACGAGGGGATAGAGGAGGTCGTATCAGTGGATACGTTCTTCAAGGTCTCGCAGCGCGGCAGCACCGTCGCGAACGAGGTCGTCGGCGGTCTGACGACGTTTCTTGCGATGGCTTACATCATCGCCGTCAACCCGGCGATTCTTTCGGATGCCGGCGTGCCGTTCGACGCAGCGCTGACCGCGACCTGCTTCGGCGCGGCCATCATGACGATCGCGATGGGGCTGATCGCCAATAAGCCGCTCGCGCTCGCGTCGGGCATGGGCATCAACGCCATCGTCGCGTACACGCTCTGCCTCGGCGCTCCCGCCGTCGACTGGCGCGTCGCCATGGCCGTCGTCCTGCTCGAAGGCATCGTCATCCTCGTGCTCGTTCTGTGCGGCCTGCGCAAAGCCATCATGGACGCCATCCCGGTGAATCTCCGTCGCGCCATCGGCATCGGCATCGGCCTGTTCATCGCCTTCATCGGCTTGAAGGGTTCGGGGCTCGTCGTTCCGAACGACTCCACGATCCTCGCATTCGGCGATGTCACGACGCCGGCGTCCGTCGTCGCCATCATCTCCATCGCCGTCGCCGTCGTCCTGCAGACGCGCCACGTCAAAGGAGCGCTGCTCATCTCGATCATCGTCGCGACGATCGTCGGCATCCCCCTGGGCGTCTCTCCCATGCCGAGCGCATGGAACTTCGGCGTCGACTTCAGCGCCTTCGCCGCGCCGTTCCAGACCGACCCGGCAACCGGCACGATGGCCATCATCGAGGTCTTCATGCAGCCCCTGCTGCTCCTGTTCGTCTTCTCGCTGCTCATGAGCGACTTCTTCGACACCATGGGCACCGTCGTGGCCGTCGGCCAGCAGGGCGACTTCGTCGATGAGAACGGAGACGTCGAAGACATCCAGAGCATCCTCGTCGTCGACTCCGCCGCAGCCGCCGTGGGCGGCATCATGGGCGCGAGCTCCATCACCACGTTCGTCGAATCCGCATCGGGTGCCGCCGCAGGCGCGAGGACCGGCTTGTCCAACATGGTCATCGGCATCGCGTTCGTCGTCTTCGCGTTCCTCTCGCCGATCGTCGGCATGGTATCCAGCTCGGCCACCTGCGGCGCCCTCGTGGTCGTCGGCTATCTGATGATGTCGGATATCGGGCTCATCGAATGGGACAAGATCGAATTCGCGTTCCCGGCCTTCGCCACGATCATCGGCATCCCGCTGACGTATTCGATCACGAACGGCATCGGCTTCGGCTTCATCTCCTATGTGGTCATCATGATCTTCCAAGGGCGCATAAAAGAGATATCGCCGCTTATGTGGGTGGCGACCATCGCATTCGCCGTCATGTTCGTGCTGATGTAGAGGTGCTGATGAGGTAACGAAAACAGGTTCCCGGAAATCGAGAACCTGTTTTTTTATGCGAAGGATTCATTCACATCGGTGTATAAGGGCGGGCCTCCCGCATGAGAGAAAGGTATGTGCACGCATGGATCAAAAGACCGTTCCGACGATGGGCGCCCAGGATAGCCCCGACGCGGTATACGATGCCCGCACGTTGGGAACGCCGAAGATGCTCGTCTTCGGTCTGCAGCATATGTTTGCGATGTTCGGCGCCACCATTCTGGTGCCGACCCTGACCGGGCTTTCCGTATCCGCGACGCTCCTGTTCGCAGGATTGGGAACGCTGCTGTTCCATCTCATTTCCAAGGGGAAGGTTCCGGCGTTTCTCGGCTCGTCCTTCGCATTCATCGCGGGATATGCCACAATAGCGCCGATGCTGCCCGATGAAGCAGGCAATCTTGCCGTTGCGAACGTCGAGCTGCTTCCGTATGCCTGCCTAGGCGTCGCCTGCGCAGGCCTTCTGTATCTCGTGCTTTCGGCGCTGTTCAAGGCATTCGGCGCCGCACGCGTCATGCGCTTCTTCCCGCCGGTCGTCACCGGGCCCATCGTCATCGCGATCGGCCTGACGCTGGCAAGCTCGGCCATCCAGAACGCTTCGACGAACTGGTTCATCGCCATCGTGGCGATCGTCACCATCATCGTGTGCAACATCTGGGGCAAAGGCATGGTGAAGATCATCCCGATCCTCCTGGGCGTCATCGTATCGTATCTCGTCGCCGCTGCGATGGGGGAGGTGGACTTCTCGCGCGTCGCCGACGCTTCATGGGTCGGCCTTCCCGTGCTCTGGCACAACACGGTCTTCTCCCTCTTCGGCGACGGCTTCAACGCCGGAATCGCGATTACCGCCATCATCACCATCATGCCGCTCGCGTTCGCGACGATGATCGAGCACATCGGCGACATTTCCGCCATCAGCTCCACCTGCAACCGCAATTACATCGCCGAGCCCGGCCTGCATCGCACGCTTCTAGGAGACGGCCTCGCAACCATCCTGGCCTCGCTGTTCGGTGCCCCGGCGAACACCACCTATGGAGAGAATACCGGGGTGCTGGCGCTCACCAGGGTCTTCGACCCACGCGTCATCCGTCTGGCGGCCGTGTTCGCGATTATCTTCTCGTTCTGCCCGAAGTTCTCCGCGATCATCGAGATCATGCCCGCATGCGTCATCGGCGGCGTGTCGTTGATCCTCTACGGCATGATCTCTGCGGTCGGTATCCGTAATCTCGTCGAGAACCACGTCGATTTCACCAAGAGCCGCAACATCGTCATCACGGCGCTCATCATCGTGCTGTCCATCGGCATTGCCTACAGTGCTGCGGGCGCGATCGTCATCCCGGTCGGATCCATCACGATCTCCCTGTCCGGCTTGGCGATCGGATCGCTTGTCGGCATCATCATGAATATCGTTCTGCCGGGGCATGAAACCGTAAAGGCGTTCGACGGCACCGAGGCGCCTGGCGACGGCAAGGAATCCGCTGCAGCGGACAACCTGCCGCTCGAGGGTCCCGATCCGATCGACTAGGAATCTCCTCGAAGGGAGAAGCCTGCATTTCAAGCCGTGCGGCTGCTTGCATGACGTGCTCACAGCCGCACGGCCGTAAATTGAATTCTCATAGGTAAAATTCATCATCTATGAGAATTCAATTTACGCGTTTCTCGGTCCATAATGTGCAACATATGCGCGGGGCGAAGATGTCCCCGCAGCGACAAGGCCAAGATTCTAAACGAGACTCCTATACAATTCGAGCCTACTTTTGGCAAAAAAGACGACGGAGGCGGCGCACTTGCGCCGCCTCCGTCGTCGGAAAGGATAAAGTCATGCGAAGCTCAAGGAAGCGAAAGAGGGCGAGCCTCGCTGCCTAGATTATTTCGTGTCCCAAGCTTTGTTCGCCGACGCTGAGCGCGCGGCAATACGGCCCCAAACCATGTTCTCAGCGTTGTTGCCGCCTGAGATGCCGTACGTGTGGCTTGCCATATTGCCGAAGCAACCGGCCGCATACAGGCGGCCAATGGGCTTGTCATCCATGTCGAGCACCTGCGCATTGACATCCTTCTTCGGGCCACCCAGGGTGGAGCAGCCGCCGGGATATAGTGGGTAAGCGTAGAATGGCGCCGTAGACACGGGAGCAAGCGTTGCAGAATCGCGATCGAAATCGGGGTCAGCACCTGCTGTGCAGTAGCCATTATACTTCTCGATGGTTGCCTTCACAGCCTCGACATCGGGAGCGTTGTCGACCTCGGCCATCTTTTTCACCAGCTCATCGATGGTATCGGCCTTCAGGATCCAGTCCTTTTGAATCTCGATCGAATTGTCCTGACTCCAGCCGGGATATTGACCGCATTCTTCAGGGATGTCGCTCAAGGTCATGCCAATAGTCGTAGAACCGCCCGGCGTATTCAGCGCGCCGCCTGCAGTCGCCCCAAGTGGACCGGCGTCAATAACGTTCTGGTCGAGGATAACCCACGTAGGAATGCGTTCGAAGTCGGCAAGTGTCGCATCGTTGAACTTATCGAACTCATGCCAACCAACATGCGGGCTCAAGAACGTCGACTCAGCGATCCAGCGATTGCCCAAACGGTCGAGCATTACGTAGTTGTTCGCCTGCGGCATCAACGTGAATGCATACTTCCACTCGAAGTCCTTGAACCAGGCGTTATACGAGCCGATGACGTTGTTCATGTGCCATAGCTGGGCACCTACATCCTGAACCATTTTGATGCCATCACCCGTGTTGAACGGCCAGCCGTAGAAACCGTTCATCGGATAGCACTTGCAGTACGTGTTCTTCAACTCGTCATTGAACTCAAAGCCGCCGATTGTCATGATAACGCCCTTGCGCGCCTTAATCGCATATTGATTGCCATCGTCGCCGATGTAGGTGTAGGCGCCAACGATTTCCTTGGTATCGGGATTTTGGATCAGCGTTTCATCATGACAACTGAATTTCACTTCAATGCCCAAGTCGGTGCGAGCCTGGTCGAGCGTATGCCAACCCTCGTTTCCGCCCTTGGTGGCATCGCCGAACGAGCACACATGCATGGCCTTCGCGCCATCAATCCACGGATATTCGCAGCTTGACGCTCCACCAGAGGCGTTCGTGCCCTTCTTCTTCTCGGTTTTCACTCCCCAACGGTCGCAATAGTCCATGTTGTTGTAGCATTCCTCGGCCCACGCACGAGCAATATCTTCGGGTGTATGACCCTTAGTGAAGCCCGTAATGTATTTCACAGCCTCGTCAACGTCATCAATCCAGGTGTATTCGCCCATGTTGATGGAGCTGTTTCCGCCGCCGCGCGTCGGAGCCTTCTCGAGGACCAAAACGTCGGAATTACCCTCGTCTTTCGCGGTAACCGCAGCCCACAGGCCTGCACCGCCATAGCCGATGACTAAAACGTCGGTTTCGAAGTCCCATTTAGAGGGCATCCAGTCGGCTTTGTTCCCTGAAGAACCGCAACCAGCAAGGCCGGTTACGGCTGCCGCGCCGATTGCGGCAAGGCCCGCGCCCTTAAAGAAATTGCGACGAGAAAGACCCATTTCATTCTCTTCCATTGCGTTCTCCTTTCAATTTCGTGCACCCGCGGTGCGCTTTTGCTTCAACCTTGGCACACGCCAAGGTTGAAGCTCACGCTTTTAGCTGTGCTGGTGGCACGTGTAGCACTCGAACACGTCGGCATGGTGGCAGCTTGTGCAGTACGCCTTTGCATCCCCGTCGAGGTCGGTTTGCTTGGAATGCATAGCGTGACAGTTCGTGCACGTAATTGCCTCATGCGTTTCGGTCGCAGGCAAATCGTGCGGGTTCACCGTCTTGCCATTCGAATCAGTAAGCGCGGTCACTGATGCGGTTTTCTGTGCCAGCTCACTCTTGTCGTGGCAGCTGAGGCACACCTCGCTCGATACCTCGGTCTGCTTCAGGCGCGTAGGCTGGCGATCGTTGTAACTCACACCGTTATGCAACTTTGCGAGCTTCTCAGTATCAGTATGACAATCGCTGCACGACAGCGACGTGTGCTTCGACGCCGTGCACGATGCGTCTGACTCGGAAGACGCCTCGTTTGCATGGCACGTGGTGCAATCGGTGACAGGCGACCAATCAGTTAACGTGATGCTTTCTTTCGCCTTTGAATCGTCCGATTTGCCAGACGAATCGCTCAATGTTGTTGGTTGGCAACCGTATAAAGCAAGCGCGAGCAGCGACACCGCAGCCATTGCCGCACATGCCTCACAAACCTTGCTTTTGCATTCATCTCGAATCGAAATGTCCATCTTTCCCCCTTCCTTGCTTTCGTTCGAATACGATGCGCACCGTACGCCACAAGCCCCAACAGCGAATCCCCCGTACTAAATGAATTGCGTTTGCCCTGTTCGCGAATCATCTGTAACGGAGTATTTGTAAAAGGCGGCAAACGCGGCACCAAGAACCTGATACGTTATTGATGGGAGATGATCCTTCGAATGATCGTGCTCGAGAAAGAGAGGCTCGCGAAGGGGAGAGCGAGCGTGCCGTGGGCGACACGTATTCGGCGGGTCGTAAGGAGGGGCCGATGAATCTTTGCGGGAAAAGCCGCGCAGATCGCGCACTAGATAAGTCGACTGTGCAAAGCGCGATTGGCTGCGCGTTGCAAGTGTCGTGGGTACCGGCGCTTATTTACACTCAAAATGTCGAATGGTCTGGGCTGCCACTCAAAAGCGCGCTGCCCATAGCTTTTTATTTCACGGGAATCATCGCGTCGGCCTTGTGCGTTAGGATTGGCATGACGCCGACGCTGAAATCCGACACCAGCCATACGTTGGACATTGGTGCAATTGCCACGTACCTTTTCGGCACAGCCGTACTGCTCGCTTCGAACAATGGACTTTCGCTGGCATGCATAGGGCTTACGCTTGTCGGTTGCTCTAGCGGCATTGCCGTTCTTCAATGGGAACGCTGCCTTGCATGCCTTCCGCGGCACGATACCACATGTGTTGCTATATGCTCCGCGGGAATCACGAGCACAGCGATTTACGCGCTAGCAGTTCTGCCCTCCGCTGGCGCCCTCGTCGCCTCTGCATGCTTCGTAGTTGCGTCGATGCTTATAAGGCCCCGTCTCGAATACCCGAAAAAGGCGCCGTCAGCCCTCGACTCGAAGCTTTTGCACATTCGTATGAAATCGTTCGACCTGAGAATGGGAACCGCTATGTTTCTGCTGGGCACCGCTTCTGCAATTCCCATTGCGCTGTTCGTTTCAAGTGACTCGTCATTTATCGGAAACTCGTCAGAAATAGCACGCATGATAGCCTCGTGGACGCCACTTGCGTTCGCTTTCTTCGTCGCAATCATCGTCGCAGGCTGGATTCCCAATCGCGAGTCCGATGCTTTCACGTCGCTGCGGGCGCTTTTCGCCACAGCGCTTATAAGTTTCTTCCCCCTGTCCCCAGGAAGCGAACTCAATATGTGGCTCGTGCTTGTTTTCAGCATGGTTTGGGTCGTTTCGCTGGCCGGAATATCGATGCTCGTATCGTGCGAAGTTGATCGCGAATACGCCGAGTGCGGCAGCTTTTCCGTGGGAAGAAGCACCATTTCTATATGCATCGGCGCATTGGCGGGTTTGATGATTGTCTCTTTTATCAAGTTTTCGATACCGCAGTTCTCGGAAGTCGTGGAACGAAACAGCAGCGGCACCATGCTCGTTTGCAGCCTAAGCATGATATGCGTCATGGTGCTGTTCGTTGCCACAAACGTTCTTGCCACCAAAGGAATGCTGCACGAGGTCGCACTGTTCGGTAGAGGGAAGCTTGCATTCCACGTTCCTGAAGAAACCATCGTGCACGCTGGAAAGCAAGATGCAGCCGACAACAGCGAAAAGAGGTTCCAAACCGCCGAACGGATGCAGCTACATCAAGGTTCCATACGATCTACCGAGGAATCGATACAGCAGCCTCCGGTCGTCACGTGCTGCAAGAATATTGCCTTTGAATACGGTCTTACGCCACGCGAACTCGAAGTACTCATTATCTTGGCGCAGGGCAACACGCTCGTACGTGTGCAGGAGGAACTGGTGATTTCCGAAGGTACAGCAATTACTCACAGACGCAACATCTACCGAAAACTCGAGATACATAGCAAACAAGAGCTCATTGATTTTGTGAGAATAGGCGGCCCTAGCTGCTAGCAACGATACTTGCCTCCGGAAGAGACGATCGCATGTGTCAGAATTGCCGGTCCTCATAAACGCAAGGAAGGCCGTCTGGTTGCACCTCTACAGATTCTACGATCTTGTTCGGAGTGCGCAGCCTCTTTCTGCGACCCCAGGCAAAGCCGGCAGAAGGCCCATGCAAAGCACTGCTACGAAAAGCTGTGTAAAATCCTGTCGAAAGGAGGGGCGAACTTCAATGCGCTGACGCGTCGCGACATAGCCGTCTGTATGAGAAACGTAAACAACTATCTGTGCAGAGGGATGGACTTGATGAACTCCGGTCGAACCCGCGAACCGGGTGTTCCCGCCAAGCCTGCTCGGCGCGTACATACTCTACTTTACATAAGATATATTATCAATATTTTATATCGAATGTCCTGAAAAGAATGACACGAACGATCCCTCATGAAACGTCGCCGGCTTCGATTCTACGCTTCGATCGTCGTGTCTTCTTGTTTGAAACATGAGTGCACGAATGCGCATGTGCCAAGCGTACGCAATACCACATATGTCGAACCATATGTGCCGACTCGTCGCTTCACGACAACGTGCATGGATGCTCATTGTCAGGGCCTTCTTTGTACGGCACTTTTCAAGGAATCGTCTCGTAGCTGTCAGTGAGAATCTTCGCCCCATTGGGCATGCCGTGCGAGCATGCTCGATCATACGGTTTTTCGGCTATGAACGCATTTTTCCATGCATATTCGTAGGATTTAACGGATGCTTCTTGAGCAGCGCCTAATTCTAGTCGGTTGACCTGGTGTTTTATAAACGATCGATTCTAAGCTGTTTTAAGGCCCGCTTTTGTCTCTCCCTGACTCCTCATATGGCAAAAATGCGGTTTTCGGTTCCATAGATAGCTGGAAATGCCACTGCCATGCGTTCTCGTGTTTCTCGGTCGACCAGCAACTGCTAAGACCTTTGCATCATGGAATCGAGATTTCGAGCACGCGCGAATGCAGAACGACGAATACGCACTGTTCTGAATGCAATATCTCAACATCAAGATGTTCGTACAACATAGCAGCTGCAGCTGCCACGACATGTAAAGCAAGACAAACCCTCATGACTGAAAAGACGAAGAACCTGCTTTCGAACACAAGATCGAACGTGATAGAATACGAACAAATATTCGTATAGAGGGAAGAGGCCTGGTGAAGCTTCCCACGAACATACCAGGTGAAACACCTTGGAGAGGCAAAGCCATCTTGCTCGTGGATCTGGATGCGTTCTTCGCATCGGTCGAACAGCTCGACCATCCTGATTGGCGTGGGAAACCCGTTATCGTCGGCGGCGATGCGGACAAGCACGGCGTCGTTTCCACAGCCAGCTATGAGGCGCGTGTCTTCGGCGTTCATAGCGCCATGCCATCGTCTCGGGCGCGCACGCTTTGCCCGCAGGCTATCTGGACATCCGGTCATTTCGATCGCTATCGAGAGGTCTCGCGTGCGGTCATGGACATTCTGCGTGACGAAAGCCCCTATCTTCAACAGGTCAGCATCGACGAGGCGTTCTTGGATGTCACGCCGACGCGCGTGAATACCGAGCATCCTGTCGCCATCGCTCGACGGATTCAAGAGCGTGTTGCCGATCTGGGCGTCACGTGCTCCATCGGGGTCGGCTCCAGCAAGACCATCGCGAAGATCGCGTCGGATTTCGATAAACCGAGCGGGATGACCATCATTTATCCAGGTCAAGAGATTGAATTTCTCTCCCCTCTTCCCATTCGCACGATGTCCGGCGTAGGTGAGCGCGCCGAAGAGGCTTTGAAGGCCCATGGCATCGACACGTTGGGCGACTTGGCGCATGCGCCCGATCGTCTTCTCGAGTCGATCTACGGCAAGAACGCTTCGATGATGCGCGATCGCTGCTTCGGACTCGACGCATCGTCCGTCTCGTCCAGCAACGAGGTCAAATCCGTATCGAGCGAAACCACTTTCGCCGTCGACCTTATATCCTACGACGACATACATAATGCGTGCGCGACCATGGCTGCAAAGGTCGGACGCCGTCTGCGCGCCAAGGAACTCAAAGGCCGCACGGTGTCGCTGAAACTGAGGTTCGCCGATCGATCCATTCGCAACGCCCAGGTCAAACTGCAGGTTCCGACGGACAATGAGCACGAAATCATGGTTCATGCCGCATCTCTGATCAAACGCGTGTGGAGCGCGCCTTCACGTGTGCGGCTCGTCGGCATCGGCGTATCGGATTTCAGGGAAGATGCTGCTCCTGTGCAGGAAGCGCTTTTCGATGCGGATTTAACCGATGCCGTTCAGGATAGCGACAACGACCGCGCCATGTCCTCGGCAGATCGCGGCGATGCGATCCTGCAACGGCATGCGCGCGAACTTGCGAGCGCGACGGATATCGTCAGAAACCGGTTCGGAGAGGCGGCGGTGTACTTCGGCCGAGATCTTCATGTGAAAGAGAACACGACCGGCACGGCCGCCAAGAATCCCGAAGATTACGCATGATCGATTGCCAGGCGCGCCCGTTTGGCCTCTTAGTTGAACTTGAAGATCCTGCGTGCGACGGCATATCCGGCAAGCCCTACGCGGCGTCCTGCTTCGCCGGGAAGGTTCAGGGCCGCGTTGATGAGCGAATGCCTGATCTTCGGTGCGAGCTGCGGACGACGGATGGCAAGATACTTCCAGAGCGATTCGAGGGCCGCATCGTTCTCAGGCGTGCGGTGCATGCGCAGGAATACCGAGCTGATGGCCATCATCATGGAAAGGTAGGTGCGCATATACCGGCGCAGTTTCTCGGAAGGCACGTCCGCATCCAGATCGACCGCATCGATCATCGCGCGAGTCACACGCACCTGCTGGTCGCGGCGTGAGTACATGACATCCTGGTTGACGCTCTGATCCTCGCGGCCGATGAAGTACCGGTACAGATCGGCGTCCAGATAGTACATCGTCTTCACATGAGGCAGGGGCACGTAGACGAAGATGTTATCGACATAGAACGTGTGCTTCGGCAGTTTCAGCCCGCAATCGCGCAGAAGCTGCGCGCGATAGATGACCGAATGCATGAGCAGGTATTGGGACTGGCGGAAACCCTTGGTGTCCTCCCACCCGAATTGCCTTTCCGTCGGGAACACGTTGCGATAACGCATCGTGGTATGCGTGCCCTCGTGAACCTTCTCGTATACGTAGTTCGCTATGACGAGATCGGTCGGCTCGGATACGCCGATCTGCGAACGCACGTAATCGAGCACCTTTTCGAGCGAATCGCGATCGAGCCAGTCATCCGAATCCACGACCTTGAAATACAGTCCTGTCGCGTTCGCGAGGCCGGTGTTGACCGCTTCGCCATGCCCTCCGTTCGGCTGATGAACCGCTTTGATGACCGATGGATGGCGTTTTTGCCACTCGTCGGCGCGCACCGCGGTGTCGTCTTTGGTCGAACCGTCGTCGACGATGATGATTTCGATGTCATTGCGCTCGTCGACGCAAGCCATGATCGACTCGATGCAGGTATCCATGTAGGCGGCCGAGTTATAGCACGGAATGGCGAATGAAATGGCTTTCACGATGCTCCTGTCGAATACGTTGGTATGCAGCCGCGATCGTCGCGCAGAGCGTTTCTGGTGCGGCGCGCGCAACGGCGACCGATACGAGTCGGTGCGGCTTGCGCGCATGCGGTATCCATTATTGCCATTCCGGCCTTTCGATGCAATTTCGCGATGTCAACAGATGCCGCATTCCATCTATATTTCGCCCGCACGACATCCGGTGCTTGCGCAGCACGGCGCATCTCTGCAAGAATCGTCGTATCAGCGCGTGAAGCCGAAACGTCTTCGGTTTTGCGACGAAGATCTTCGCCTCGAAAGGATCCTGCATGTCAACGTTTATGAGCGATGTATATTCCCAGGCCAAAAAGCAGAAGACTACGATCGTGCTTCCTGAAGGAGAAGACGAGCGCACGCTCGTCGCGGCCGAACGCATCCTTACCGAGGGGCTCGCCGATCTGATCATCATCGGGAATCCGCAGGCCATCGCATCGTCGGGATACGATTTGAGCGGCGCGACCGTCGTCGACAACACAACCGACCCGCTGCGCGCCGAGCTTGCCGAAACGCTCTTCGAAATCCGAAAAGCGAAGGGCATGACGATCGAGCAGGCCGATGCGCTGATGGACGATGTGACGTATTTCGGCACGATGCTGCTTAAGACCGGCCGCGCCCAAGGGCTTGTGAGCGGTGCATGCCATCCGACCAAAGACGTTCTTTCCCCCGCCCTGCGCGTCATCAAGACGAAACCCGGCACCAAGGTCGTGAGCTCGTTTTTCATCATGGAGATTCCGAACGAAGCCTACGGCGACGACGGCCTGATGCTGTTCAGCGACTGTGCGGTCTGCATCCAGCCGAATGCCGAGGAGCTTTCCGAAATCGCCATTGCATCCGCCCGATCCTTCAAGGATCTTACAGGGGCCGAACCGCGCGTCGCCATGCTCTCGCATGCCACCAAAGGCAGCGTCATCGACGACGATGCGGCGAAGGTCGTCGAAGCGGCCCGCCTTGCTCGCGAGAAGGCGCCGGAATTCCTGATCGACGGCGAGCTTCAAGCCGATGCCGCAATCGTGCAGAGCGTCGGCGCTTCAAAGGCGCCGGACTCCAGCGTCGCTGGCTGCGCGAACGTCCTCGTCTTCCCCGACCTCGATGCCGCCAATATCGGTTACAAGCTGGTCCAGCGTCTTGCGGGCGCCAATGCCTTCGGCCCTATCACGCAGGGGCTCAATGCGCCGATGAATGATTTGTCCCGCGGCTGCTCGGCCGAAGACATCGTTGCCGTCGTCGCCATCACTGCCGTTCAGGCTCAAGGGATCGCATAGGTTCTTACGGAAGCCTCGAAACGATGTCGTAGGTATCCTGGGCGATCATGAATTCTTCGTTCGTCGGGATGACGATGATCTTGACCGGAGACTCGTCGCGGGAGATGAAACGTTCTTTGCCGTTGTGCCTGAGACGGTTCTTCTCCTGATCGAGCACGATACCTAAAGGCTGGAGGCCTGCGAAGATGAGGCGACGGATGCGCTCGGCATTCTCGCCGACGCCTGCTGTGAGGACGATGGCATCGACACCGGCCATCTCAACGATGTACTGCCCCAGGTATTTCCTGATCGAATGCGCATACATGTCGTAGGCGAGCACGGCGCGCTCGTTGCCGGACATGGCCGCGTCGGTCACGTCGCGCACATCGTTGCTGATGCCCGACACGCCCAGAAGCCCTGACTTCTTGTTCATGATGTCGTTGACTTCGGCGGCGCTCAGGTTCTCGTTCTCGATGAGAAACGGGATGATGGCAGGATCGATGGAGCCGCAGCGCGTTCCCATCATGAGGCCGTCGAGGGGCGTGAACCCCATCGAGGTATCGACCGCTATGCCGTGGTCGACTGCCGAGATGGAGCAGCCGTTGCCGAGATGGCAGGTGACGATCTTCAGGTCTTCTATGGGACGTCCGAGCAGCGCGGCGCACCGATGCGCGATATAGCGGTGCGAGGTGCCGTGGGCCCCGTACTTGCGGATGCGATGCACGCGGCAGAGCTCGTAGGGCAGCGGGTACATGTATGCCGATGGCGGAAGCGTCTGGAAGAACGCCGTATCGAACACCGCCGTCTGCGGCATGCCGGGAGCAAGCTTCTGACAGACTTCGATGCACGCGAGCGCCGGCGGATTGTGCAGGGGCGCCAAAGGCGACAGACGTGCGATCTTATCGATGACGTCCTGGTCGATGAGGACCGATTCATCGAAGAAGTCACCGCCATGCACGATGCGATGGCCGATGGCATCGATTTGATCGATCGACGTGATCGTCGATCGATCGGAATGCGTGAGCGCATCGAAGACGACGCGCAGCGCCTCTTCGTGATCGGCCATGAACTGATGGAAGATACGCTCGTCCTTGTCGGCGCCGTGTTTGATGTAAGAATTCTTGCTGCCGACGCGCTCGCAGAGGCCTTTTGCCAGCATCGTCTGCGTGTCGGTTTCGATGAGCTGGTACTTCAGGGACGAAGAACCGGCATTCAATACGAGGATCTTCACTGTCTACCCTATTTTCTTCGGTGACCCGTCATTCATGGCTTCGCCGCCAAGCACGTGGACGTGCAGATGATGAACCGATTGCATGGCGTCTTCGCCCGCGTTCGAGACGATGCGGAAACCGCTCGCATCGATGCCCTTGAGTTTCGCGACCTTCCGCGCGGCGGCGAAGACTTTGCCCAGGATTTCCTCGGGCACGTCGTCATTCAGGCTGTCGTAATGCTCTTTCGGGATGATCAGGGTGTGGACCGGCATCATCGGCGAGATATCGTCGAACGCGTAGACGTCATCGTCTTCATATACCTTGTTCGAAGGAATATCTCCCGCAGCTATCTTGCAAAACAGGCAGTCGTCCATGCTGCGTCCCCTTTGCTTCACGAATGCGACCGAATACGCGCAGTGTACTTGAAAATGACGGATGCCTACGAAAGCGTGGTGTCAGTGGTAGCGTCGTCGGCGCTAGCGTCCAACTGCCCCATGAGCACCTCGACCTTCTGTTGGGCTTCATCGAGGCGGGACTTCAGCGAAGCCAGCAGACCGACGCCCCGTTCATACTGCTTCAGGCTGTCTTCGAGCTCGAGACCGTTGCCTTCGAGGCTCGCGACGACTTGGTCGAGTTCGGCCATAGCCTCGCGAAACGAAAGCTCGTCGATGTTCTTTCGGGTATCTTCCATGATCCATTCCTTTCTTGAGCCGAACGCGCGGGGTGCGCGCATCGTGAAATGCGTATGCGCAGAACGCGATTGAAAAACGTCAAGACCCTCTTCGTTCTTGGGAGACCGATTCGACCGAGCAGTCCAGCACGCCGTCCGAGACGCGGACTTTGATCGCAGAACCCACGAGGCCGGCATCCGCATGCTTCACGACGTGTCCATCCTTATCGGTCGCCATGGCGTAACCCCGCGACAGAATGGAGAGCGGCGAGAGATCGTGCAGATGCCCGGCGCGCAACGCCAGGTCGTGCCGCGCCGCAGACGTCAGCGTTGCGCCGATGGCGCGCATGCGCTCGGTCGCGGATCCGAACGCGGCGGCTTCGTGGTCGAGGATCCGTTTTCCGGAGGCGTTCAAACGAGTCTGCATGCTTTCGAGCCGGGTCCGTCGTGCGTCGAAGGATACCGATCGTCTCAGGCGGCCCTCATAGGCGTCGAGCGACGTTCTGTTGCGCGCAAGCGATTCGGGCAGGGCTCGATGCAGGCGATCGGATGCCATATCGAGCCGCATGAGGTCCTCCGCGATCAAAGCGGCCGAGTCGCGGAAGACGGGGCGTCCTGCGACGGCGTCCAAACGGATGCGCGTGCGCTCGAGACGATGGCCCAGGGGACCGGACAGGCGTTCGGCGTAGGATGCGAACAACGCGTTCATCTGTTCCGGGGACGGCGAGACCGCCTCGGCCGCCGCCGTAGGCGTGGAAGCGCGGTGGTCGGATACCATGTCGGCGATCGTCGTGTCGGGTTCGTGCCCGATGCCCGTGACCACGGGAACGGGCGACGCGGCCACCGCGCGTGCGAGCGCCTCGTCGTTGAACGGCATGAGGTCCTCGAAGCTACCGCCTCCGCGCACGAGCAGGATGACATCGCATCCTTCCAGCGCACAGGCCGCAAGCGCGCGCACCATGCCTTCGGCTGCCGTCTTGCCTTCGACAGGCACGCCTGCGACCGACACCGTTGCAAGGGGGAACCTGCGTCTCAGCGTGCGCAGGACGTCGCGCACCGCATCGCCTCGCGGCGAGGTGACGACGCACACCTTTTCGGGAAATCGCGGAACGGGACGCTTGCGCGCGTCATCCATGAGGCCTTCGGAGCGAAGCGCACGTGCGAGCGCGTCGACCTTCTGACGGAGGTTTCCCTCCCCCGCGATTTTGAACGACGATGCTTTGAAGCTCATGCGTCCCTTGGGGGCGTAGATATCGAATTGACCGGCGACCTCGATCTTCATGCCGACGCGAAGCCCCGAGGTCCGCTCGTATATGGTATTCCACATCATGCAGGGCAGAGACGACTTCTGATCCTTGATGGTGAAGTACACGGCGCTGTAGCCGCGCTTGGCGTTCACTTCCGAGACTTCGCCCAGGATGACCAAGGGGAAGCCCGAAAGGTATCCGTTCATGCGGGCGATGGCTTCGGTGACCCCGAAAGGCTTGCGGCCCTCGCCTGCTAGCACGTCCTCTGCGTATCGATACGCCATGGCGCGCCTAGTTGTCGCGAACGGAAAGGAGCATGTACAGGAACTGAATGAGGGCCGTGAGCGCTGCGGCGACGTATGTGAGCGCGCACGCGCGCAGAACCTGCGAACATGCTGCAAGCTCGCCCTGGTTCATGCCGCAATCGCGCAGATACGCAAGTCCGCGCCGCGATGCGTCGAATTCGACGGGAAGCGTGATCAGATGGAACAGAAGCACGGCCGCGAACATGACGATGCCGAGTTTGATGAAGAACGCGCCGAGGGCGCTTGCGGCACCGAAGAAGATGCCCATGAAGAACACGATGATCCAGCCGTTGGACGCGAGTGATGCGATCGGAGCGAATGCGCTGCGTACGCTCATGAACCAATACCCCTCGGCGTATTGGCAGGCATGGCCGACCTCGTGCACGGCCGTCGCGACGGCCGTCAGGCTGGTCTGGCCGAAGGTCTCGGTGCCGAGCGTGACGGAGTTGTTGCGAGGATCGAAATGATCCTGGTTAGGCCCTCCCTGATAGACGGGAATGGCGCCGATGCCCTTGTCGTGCGCCATGCGGCGCGCCATGTCGACGCCTGTGACGCCCCAGGAGCTCTGGATTCTGCTTTTACCCTTGAGCTGGGACGACACATATGCCTGCGCTCCCCCGCCGATGATGAGCGTCAGGACCATGACCGCGATGTACAGGCCGAAAGAACCGCCGGAGAAAGGCATGCGTGCTCCTTAAAATCGTACTTACGTTCGTTTTTCATGCATTATACGGTACAGGGCCATCGCCGCGAAGCCTTACGTTACGCCGTAATGAATTCGTATCCAAAAAACGACGTTGCATGCGCGATCGCATGCGAAAGCCCTAAACAGCGGCCGAAAGCTCCGTCGGGTCCTTCGGCTTTCCGCTTCTAAGCCGACGCTTGGACACGCGCAGCTGACCGTCTTTGATCGTCAGCGTGAATTTTCCCGCCATGAGCTTGAGCACGTCTTTTCCCGCGATGGCGCGCCGCCATCCTTTCAGGAGGTCGCAGTCGTCCGTATGTCCGCGCGCGATGCGCGCGAGCTCGGCGTTCGAGGTGATCGCGGAAAAAGCGATGGAATTCTCCCGTGCGCGCTGATGGACGAGCGCCGCGAGGAGCGCGGTCTGCGCGTCGACGTTCTGCTCGCCGCGAGGCGCGCGTGCGAGCGACGGGCATTCGTCGTCGGGCGTTTCAAGGCCTTTTTTGCACGCGGAGAGCACGTCACGCGCCTCTTTCGTGGACAGCGCCGACGCAACGCCCCTGACCATGAACATATCGTCGATCGATCGAGGCTCACGACGGCAGATCTCCACGATCTGCACGTCGGAAAGCACGGCCTTGCGCGGGATGTTTCGTTCCATGGCTTTGCGTTCGCGCCATGCGGCGACATGCTTCGCGCAGGCGAGCTGGCGGCCGCTGAGCTGATTGACGTTCTTCAGGTGCCGCCAGCGGTTTTCCGGATCGACCCGATACCGCGAAGGATCGACGAGCTCCGCGAAGTCGTGCTCGAGCCAGCTCGCGCGTCCGAGCGCTTCGAGGCGTTCCGTGAGCTGACGATAGATGCGCGGCAAGTAGACGACGTCTTCGAGCGCGTAATTGATCTGCGAGGAAGACAAAGGGCGTCGCGCCCAGTCGGTGAAGGAATCGGCCTTCTTCAGGCGTACGCCGCATTCGTTCAGAACGAGCGTCCCATAACCGACCTGAACCGTCTGTCCGAGCAGGGCTGCGGCGACTTGGGTGTCGAAGATGGGATCGGGCATGACGTCGAGTTCGTGGAACAGGATGTCCAGGTCCTGGGTCGCCGCATGGAACACCTTGACCACGGACGTATCGACCATCAGATCGCGCAGCGGAGAGAGGTCGTGCACCTTGAGGGGATCGACCACGACCGACCGTTCGTCGGTTCCGAGCTGGATCAGGCAGAGCTTGGCCCAGTAGCAGCGCTCGCGCAGGAATTCGGTATCGATCGCCACGACGTCGCAGGTGCGCGCAAACGCGACGAATTCCTCCAGTTGCTTCGTATCGGTGATGTACAACGGCATGTCCTTCGGTGTCGGCGCCTCGATGTAGTACGATTGCTCAAACGGAAACGAGGCCTTATGAAAATCCTTATTATAAATAATCTCGCTTCGGGACAGTATGATACCGCCATCTACGACTTCATCCGCTCGGCCGCGCGCGACGGCGATGAAATCTGCCTGCGCAACACCGACGGAACCACGCCCATCTCGGCGCTCATCGAAGATGCCCGTACGTTCGATCGCGTCGTCGCTGCAGGCGGCGACGGGACCGTGGCCTGCGTCATGTACGCTCTGCGGTACTCGGGCATCCCGGTGCTTCCCTTCCCTTCCGGAACGGCCAACCTGCTTTCGATGAACCTCCAGAATCCCGAAGAGCCCCATGCGCTCGCGGCATTGCTGCGCGACGGCCGCATCCTCGACTTCGACATGGGCGAGATATCGACCGAGAACGATAGCCGCGGATTCGCCATCATGGCCGGCTCGGGCTACGACGCGACGCTCATGGCGACGGCCGCGCCCGGCAAGCATGCGCTCGGCAGCATGGCGTATTTCCTGGCCGCGAGCGTGAATCTGCTTCCGCAGCGCTCCGACATCAAGCTCACGATCGATGGCGTGTCGTACGAGACCAAGGGCATCGGCATCGTGCTCGTCAACTTCTCGAAGATCACCGCGGAGCTTTCCATCACGCATGTCAATCAGCCGCGCGACGGTATGCTCGACGTCGTGGTGCTGAAGGCGAAATCGGCCTTCGACCTTCTGCCGTCCATCTTCGCCGCGCTGCTCGACGTCGACGGCAAGTTTCCCGATCGAGGAGATGCGCTCGATATCTACTCGGGCAGGGAAATCACTGTGGAAGCCGATCCCGCCTTCCTTATCGAGCACGACGGCGAGCCGACCGAGCTCTCGACGCCCTACACGGTGCGCGTGCTGCCTGCCGCGTCGCGGCTCGTCGTGTCCGACGACGCAGTCAAGCTCTTCGAATAGGACGGCGTCGAGCCTCGGCTAGGATGCATCATCCTCCTTCGGGCGTTCGATCCTGAAGTCCGCTACGCGCCTGTTGTACGACATCTGGATCAACTCAAGCACGAAAGCGAAGACCATCGCGAAATACACCATGAGCTTTTCGGCGTGCATGTCGAAGACCTCGAAGCCCGAGTTAATGCCCAGCCCGTCGAGTACGAGCAGGATGCCGATGACCGTGATGAATGTGAGCGCGAGAATCTTCATCTCCGGATGGGAGTTGATGAAATCCGAGATGAAATCGATGAAGACGATCATGAGAACGATAGCGAACAGCACCGCGATGACCATGATGATCAGGTGGTTCGCAAGCCCGACCGCGGTGATGACCGAGTCTATCGAGAACACGAGGTCCATGACGACGATGGTTCCGACCGCCTGAGGAAGCGAGATCAGACGCGCGTCCTTATGCTCTTCCGAATGTTCGGCTTTAAGCTCGGTCAAGGCGAGCATGTCGCGCACTTCGTCGATGCCCTTGTAGATCAGATACGCGCCGCCGCAGAAGAGCACGAGATCGCGCACCGAGACGCCGTGGGTATAGAAGCCGAGGTCGATCGTGAAGAGCGGCGTGGCAAGATGCACCAGAAACGATGCGAAGCAGAGAAAGGCCGCACGTCCGAAGAAAGCGCCGACAAGGCCCAGGATACGTCCGATATGCTGCTTGCCGTGAGGAAGGCGGTCGGTGGTGATGGCGATGAAGACGAGGTTGTCCACGCCGAGCACGATTTCGAGGAAGATGAGGGTGACGAGGCTGATCCACGCTTCGGGCGTGGCGAAGATTGAAAGATCCATGCGGCTCCTTTGCATAAGAGCCGAAGCGCAAATGGGGGCTCCGGCACAACTGACATGCGGCTGTGCCATGAGTCTCGTTATTTCAGACACGCCAGGCGCGAATGCGCCGAGGCTGTTGACGTGTCGCATCGCAGGCCGAAGCCGGATGCCAACTACTCCCCCAAGGCATGGCGCATCGTAGCATACAGGGACAGATAAAGCGCTTTGGTATAATGAACCGTCTCATAATTGTCACAGAGGAGCATACGATGGCTTCAACATGGAGATCGGGTTCGCACGATTCCGAGGCGCAGGAACCCGCACGGATCAACTACCTGGACGGTTCGGTTCTTCTGCGCGATATCCGCATCCCCAACAGCGTATACGTCGTCACGCTCGTCGTCTCCCTCGTCGCCGCCGTGATCGGCGGATCCTTCTTGCTGAAGACCTCCGATTCCATCCTGCATGCCGACGAGCGCAAGGCCGAGGCCATCCATGCGAACCTCACGCGCGACGTGAGCCTCGAGCTTCCTTCCGCATCCACGCTCGCGGATTCCGATATCGACGCCGCAAACGAGTATTTCTCCGATTCGGGCTATCAGACCATCGACCTTTCGAACGACGAGCAGGCGCGCATCGTCAAGATTCCGAGCGATGCCTCGACCGTCGACGCGAAGGTGGCCTTCGCGGCGGGCATCGACAAGATGAACGGCGAGACCGCATCGAAGTACCTGCCTGGCACCTGGATATATTCGTCTTCGTATTCCGGCTTCGACAAGCGCCTGCGTTACTGCGATTTCGCCTCTCCCGATGCGACGGCGGCCGTGCAGGCGGCGATGGACGCGCAGGGGTGGATCGATGGCGAGACCGTCACGGTGACCGACGAAGGCCAGGATTCGGTCGGCAACATCTATCAGGAAGGCACCTTCGAGACCGATCGCGGTGATTACTCCTGGCGTATCTCCGCATGCCCTCTCAGCGCTGTCTACAGCATTTCCGGACTGCCTGCGAACGTGTCGTACGTGGGCATTCACATGATGCAGGCGTAAAGAAGCAAGAGGCGCTCTTCTCTGACAGCGTATCGAGCGCTCTCCGGCCGTAAGACGCCTGTTGAAACGCAACAAGGACCTCATCTTGACGGCATTCGCGCATTGAAGCGCGTCTGTCGGAGCATGAAGCAGATACAAGGGAGGCCCCGCATGAGAGCGGGGCCTCCCTTTGATTTCTGGAGCGGACAACGGGGTTCGAACCCGCGACCCCCACCTTGGCAAGGTGGTGCTCTACCAGCTGAGCCATGTCCGCGAAGATGGAGGCGAGAACCGGATTCGAACCGGTGATGAGGGCTTTGCAGGCCCCTGCCTTACCACTTGGCCATCTCGCCATCCATGTGCGCGACCGAAAGCCGCGCAGGAGAGAATAATACCGAAGCCCCATTCGAGGTGCAAGCTTTTATTTGCTGCCGCTTCCGCAACCACATCCTCATGCGCAGGCGCACGCTGGAGATTGAAACGAATCCTTATGCAGTCCGATTCGCGAATGCATTCCATATTCGTGCATCGAATGCTTTTCATGTGCATTCATGCCAGCGTTTTGCATGCACCGCGGATACCGTAGTCAAACATCGCTTGGGCGTACCGCTTCGTCCTTCATGCGTGCAAGCTTCTCATGCGTGAATGCTATAAGCTCCTGCTTGTTGCTCACGCCGGTTTTCCGATACACGTTCCGCATATGGGTCTTTGCCGTATTCTGGGCTATGACCAGCGTGCTTTGGATATAGGGCGAATCGCGCCCCTCGGCAAGCAAGGTCATGACTTCTTGCTCTCGTGGAGAAAGCCCGCATGCATCGGAGATCGCGGCGCATGCATCCGCAAGGACGAACGAGCGTTCGGCCATCTGATGGCTTTCGATGAGCCGTCGGGCGTCGTGCGAGGTGAACACGAAACTTCCGACGACGACCGACAGAATGCCGCAGATGAGCGCAAGTGCCGTCACGAACGATGTTCCGTCATCGACGCCGAGAAGAGGGCCCAGGACTGAGACGGTCGCGTATCCGGCAAGCGCAGCCATCGCCTCTATCATGCACGATCGAGCTAAAACCTCCTCGGCCGGCCGCTTGGTCCGTGCGACGATTTCAGCATTCACGAACCACATGAACAGATCGCATGCGACAATGCCGCCGAGCATAAGCGAGCATCCGAACCCAAACACGCTCGTTGCGGCAAGCGCAAGGAGGCATCCGATGCTGATGATGGGATTTCCGAGCTGATGGATGCGTCGGAAGGCCGTCGGGGGCGAGAACCGTGCCGTCAAAGCGACGATGCAGGCGCTCATCGCCAAGGGACCTGCGATCAAGGCGATATGAAAGCCTGGCGAGGCATCAAGATATGCCAGTGCGGAAAGCGATCCGAGCGCGAAAGAGAACGATGCGACGAATGCGAGGATCTTGAAGAGAAGACGTCGTTCCATCGAAGAGGGCTCACCATGCCTGCGCACCTGCTGACGTCCGACATGCGTCATGTTGAGTATCACGCTGCCCAGAAGCAGAAGGACGCTCGAAAGCGCCGCCGACACGATCGGTGGCATGACGATCGACAGGATGCACAGCAGCATCGCGAACAAAGACCCCATAGAGACGTTCAGCATCGCACGTTCGGCACGGGCATGCGCCCAGACCTCGTTGCCGCGCAATACGAGAAGCATATAGCAGCATCCTGACAGCACGCAGGCAATAGGAAGCACGACAAAAAGGGCGAGGCCTTCCAGAGGAACGAATATCAGTACGGTCATAAGGGATCCGAGCGCTCCGACGAAAACCGGAGGGACGGAACGAATAGGACCTGCAACGCGCACGTTCGTCTTGGATGCGTATGAAAACACCGCTCCTGCGCCGATGCCGGCGAGCAAGAATCCTATCGAAAGAACCATCTGGTCGAATCCTGCGATTCGTCCGACGTCCCCGCCGAAGAGCATCGTCATAAGCCAGGCATACGTGCATCCGAATCCGAAATTCTCCCAAGTTCGATGACGGATAAGACGGTCTCTTCCGATGACCGTCTCTCCCGAGAGCATGTCTCGACGCCCCATGAGCCCCCTCGCTTCCTATCGGCATCATTGTACGAAAGGCCGAAATCGCACGTCAAAGCTTTTCACCCTTTAAGGTCTATATATGCATCCATACAATATTCATACCTCAACGGTGAAGTGTATGAGCAGGTCAATGACTACTGTGCAGGTTGTAGGGATCCGAGGGAGCACATGCTCCTCAAGTCGAGCCTAGGAGGGCATCATGAAATCGGGCATGGATCGTCGTTCGTTTTTAACCGGCGCCGCAGCGACGGGAGCGCTAGCCGCTTTCGGTCTTGCAGGATGCACGGAAAAGGCCATGGAAGCATCCGAAGGTTCGATGTCCGGAAGCGGCGTTGGAACCGAAACGGATGCTTCGAGCTATTTGAATCCAGGAAGCTATACCGTTGGGGAAACCGCGAATTATGACGTTGTCGTCGTGGGCGGCGGAGGCGCGGGCATGTCAGCGGCGACGCGCGCGGCCGAGCTCGGCCTTGAAACCGTGCTGCTCGAGCAGCATCCCACCACAGGGGGCACCTCTCTGTTCACCGAGGGTCTCTTCGCGCTTGATTCCCATATACAGAAAGAGAACGGGAAAAACCCTGCAGATCTCGGATACGATATCTACACGATGGCGATGGACTACCATCACTGGTATGCGAATGGAAACCTGTTTCGCAAATACTGCAACGATTCAGGTGGAGACATTGCATGGATGGAAGAGCAGGGCATCGTTTTCACCGGCACATCGACGATGTGCGGCAACGAATACAACACCTGGCATCTTTACGAATACACCGAAGGACAGACTTCCGGCTACAACTACGTTACGCAGTGGGCTGCTGCGGTCGAAGCTGCGGGCGCTACGATCATAACCGGTAGCGAAGCCGTCGATATCATAGTCGACGACGGTGCGGCCAAAGCAATCGTCGCAAAGGAAGGAGATACGTACAAGCAGTACAATGCATCGAAGGGCATCATTCTCGCTACGGGCGGATATTCCGATAATCCTGACATGATTCGTGAATTCGGCAAAAACCCCGATCGTATCCAGCCGATGGGTGCCGGCGGACGCATGGGATTCGGCATCAATGCAGCTCGAAAGGCCGGCGGCGTGCTTGCGCCCTCCCCCGGATGCATCGTTCCCTATGGCGGGTGCATTCCCGGCATCGATTACGGCACGCATCTGTACTGCGCATCGGCGTTTCAGCCGTACTTCTGGGTCAACCAAGATGCCAAACGTTTCGTCAACGAATACTACGCTGAGCGCAACTTCAGCTTCTCCGGCGACGCCCAGGCCATGCAAGACCGCGTCATTTCCATAGTCACGCAGGCGCAGATGGATACCATGCACGAGCACGGAGGCACCTTCGGATGCGGCGAGTACATACATGCGGGCGAGCCTCTTACCATGCTGTGGGATCAACTCAAAGAACAGCAGGATGCGGGCAATAAGGCCGTTCACGGTCCGATCGACACGATCGACGAGCTGGCGAAGGAACTCGGGCTCGATGCGGACGCTCTGAAATCCGAGATAAACGCCTATAACGGGTATTGCAAGGAGAAGAAAGACCTTGAGTTCAACAAGGATCCGCAGTACCTTTTCGCTTTAGATGAAGGTCCTTACTACGCTTTCGAACTCAAAGTCGGTATTTTCTCAACCGTCGGGGGCATGAAGATCAACAACGATTGCCAAGTGCTCGATGAGAAGAATATGCCCATTGCAAACCTTTATGCCACGGGATGCGATGCTGGCGGACTGTACGGGGATGCGTACGACGTGTCGATCTGCGAAGGATCCTGCCAGGGATTCGCGGTCTTCACCGGCAAGACGGCGGCGGAAGCCTGTGCCGGCAAGGGTGAGCTCGCAACCGCCTAGCGCTGCAATCGACCGACGCACGCGAGGCTCGTATCCCTTGCCGCCGCTTATATATAACGAAAGTTTCCTATGTGCGAAAAAGGCCCCGCGTTTCGGTGGGGCCTTCGAAGTTCTGGAGCGGACAACGGGGCTCGAACCCGCGACCCCCACCTTGGCAAGGTGGTGCTCTACCAACTGAGCCATGTCCGCGAATGGTGGGCGTTACAAGATTTGAACTTGTGACCTCTTCCGTGTCAGGGAAGCGCTCTCCCCCTGAGCTAAACGCCCACGTTTCTGTGCCGGCGAACCAGCGAGGACATATACTATGCGAACCCCTAGGTGAATGCAAGCGTGATTTTGAGATTCCTTCGCTTCGATTGATTTCATGTGAACCGCGAGGCCAAGGCGTGCGTTGCCTATAATGTATGCGCTTTCGGGTGCGGCATCCACCGGTACCGGCGTTGCCGAGATCTCCAATTCGAATTTCTCTGGGAAGCGAGGCCTTCGTGATCGCATGCTATAAGACGTCGCCTGAAGGCACGTTTCCTCTCGAAGCGCCCGAGCCTGGATGCTGGGTGAGCATCGTCGCTCCTACGCTCGAAGAGCGCGCATGGCTGCGCGACGAGCTCGGTGTGCTGCCCGAGTTCGTGCAGTCGGTCCTCGACGACGAGGAGAGCTCGCACGTCGATTTCGATGACGACGCGCATCAGACGCTCATCATCATCGACTGCCCCTTCATCGAAGACGCGCACGAGGCGGAAGACGCCTCCATCGTTCAATACGATACCCACCCTCTGTCCATCCTGTTCCTGCAAAAACGCGATATCCTCGTCACGGTCAGCCTCAAGCCGAACGACACCATTCGGGCGCTCGAGACGGGACGCATCAAACAGGTCAATACCAAGCATTCGACGCGCCTGATCCTGAAGATCATGCTCAACATCATGCAGCGCTACCTGGGCTATCTGCGCAACATCGACCGCCAGTTCAACAGCACCGAACGCGTGCTGCGCGAAACCATGCGCAACGCCGAGCTCATCAAGATGCTCGCATTGGAGAAATCGCTCGTCTATTTCTCGACCTCGCTTAAAGGCGCGGAATCGACGTTGGCGAAGATCAGCAGCGGACGCTATATCCGTCTGTACGAAGACGATCGCGATCTGCTCGACGACGTGCTGATCGAGATGCGTCAGGCTATCGAGATGTGCACCATTTACACGAGCATCCTGAACGGCACGATGGATACGTTCTCAAGCGTTATCAACAACAATCTGAACTTCACGATGCGCACGCTCACCACGATCACGCTGTTGCTCGCCGTGCCGACGATCATCTTCAGCTTCTACGGCATGAATGTGCCGGATCTGCCCATCGTCGGGTCGTGGTACCTGCCTATCGGGCTTTCCGTTCTCGTCTGCGTGCTGCTCGGCATCTTCTTCAAAAAGAGCCGCTTTTTCAAATAGGGACCGACGGGGCGCAGGCCCCTGCGCCGTTGGAAGGCCGAACGAGCCTGCGGCCTTCCCCGGCAGCATGATAGCTCCGCTCTGCATCGCAGGCAGCTCCTCAGACCGTCGCTTCGCCCCTGCAGCCGCGAGGCGCTTTCGCCCTACCAGGCTCCCGTGAGGTCGAGATCGATATCGACGTTGCCCTCTATGCCGTCGACGCGCCCCGTCTCCGTGTACTGCCAAAGCGCGAAATCGAAGGATGCCGACGGGACGACGCCGTAGCCGGCGAACCAGCGGCCGTAGCCCGAAAGCGCATTCAAGTCGTAGCGCGCCATGTCGGTTTCGTTCCCATAGATCATCGGCGTATAGCCTGCAGCGGCGATTTCGTCGCAGAACGCCCGCGCGATCGCCGTCATCTCCTCGTTCGACAGAGACGACGTGCGTTGGGAGCCTGCGACGACTTCGGAATCGAACGCGACGGGGTATTCGAGAGCCGCGCCATCGAGCTCGGACAGGACGAAGGCGGCTTCTTCCCTCGCTTCCTCTTCGTTGGTCGCTTGGGAGAAGAAGTAGACGCCGGCATCGAGGCCTGCGCCTTGGGCGCCTTCAAGGTTGGTGGAAAATGCACGGTCGCGTGCGATATCGCCCGTTGCGGCATCGCGATACCCGACACGGAGCATAGCGAAAGACACGCCGTCGGACGCGACCGAGGGCCAATCGACATCGCCCTGATAAGAAGATACGTCGATGCCGAGACGCGATTTCACGACCCCATCCACCTCGTAGGTGTAACGGCCGCCGTTCGCGTAGAGATGCGTCCAATCGTATGTTCCTGCATGTCGCGACGAGCGCATATCGGTATACGCCGCCTTGTCCGCATCATGGTGAGGGCCGGAAGCGCCGAAAGAGCCGTCGAACGATGCCGTGCAAGTCGTCACGCCTCGCACGATCATGACGAGCACGACGACGAGTGCGACGAGCATCGCGTACCGCAGGGCGGGAATGCGTGCGAAGACGTTCGATGCCGCCGCATGGTTCGCGTGGCGGCTCTGAACGCGCGAGCCGTGCGCGGCAGTTCGAGCATGGCCCGATGCCGACTTAATCGACAAGGAAGCACGGGATGCCTGTCGCGATGCAGATGCCGCGCGTCCGTGCCTGCTCGCAGCGCCTTCGTGAGCGCCCCGCCTCAGCAGCGCACGGGAAGAGGCGCTGCGCCGCAGCCGGCCCGATCTTCGAAAGCGTCGTATGAAGTCAAAGAGGCTCATGCATTCCTCGGAATCGTTCGGTCGTTCACATCTATCATCTTATAAAAAAAGAGTCCCGTGCGGGACTCTTTCGATTTCCTGGTGTCGGAGGCGGGATTTGAACCCGCAAGCCCGAAAATTAGGCACTAGCACCTCAAGCTAGCGTGTCTGCCGTTCCACCACTCCGACTTGCAAAAGCAACGTGGGTAATATTAGCAAAGCGACCCGTGATTTCAAGGGTCAATTTCAAAAACTACCGGACGATCGTGCCCTGCGGATAGATGATCATCAAGACGAGCAGCGACAGCATGAACACGATGGCAAGCGCGATCGTGATGCGGTCGAGGTTCTTCTCGATGATGTTCGTTCCGGTCTGCGTGGAGTACAGCGAGCTGGCGATCATATCGGAAAGGCCGGTGCCTTTCCCGGAATGCAGCATGACGAAAACGATCAGCCCGACGCCGGAAATCGCCCATATGATGAGCATAACGATGAGAAGTGCGTTCACTTCGCGGTCTCCTTACCGAAAAATAGATGAAATCACAAGTTAAGGATTATAGCGGTATCGAGGCAGTATGCGCAAGAAGCCGCGTCAAATACAGAATTGCCTGCCGATATCCCCCGATGCCTTCGCCGGAAACGGTCAGCGCGGCGTACGGCCGTATGTAAGAGACCTGACGGAAGCCTTCGCGCGATGCGACGTCGGAAATATGTACCTCCACGAAGGGGATGGACACGGCCTTGAGGGCGTCGAGGATCGCGATGCTCGTATGCGTATAGGCCGCGGGATTGATGACGATCCCATCGATAGCGCCCCGCGCCTCTTGGATGGCATCGACGATGGCGCCTTCATGATTGCTCTGAAAGCACGTCACCTCGACACCCGCCTCTGCGGCTGCCGCGGCCACCGAATCGAGAAGGTCTTGGTAGGTCTGCGTGCCGTAGATGCCGGGTTCACGCATGCCCAGGAGGTTGATGTTCGGCCCGTTTATGACGAGCAGGCGCGGAACGTGATCCATGAATCCTCCCCTATCGCAGATTCCGGCACGCGGCGATGACGTTTTTCGCGACGGTTTCGACGTCGCCTTTGTTTTCGACGACCGTATCGCCCCATGCGCGATAGAGATGCTCGCGCTCCTGCGCGAGCATCGCGACGCCCTTCGACTGCGACAAGGGGCGCCCATCGGTCGGAAGCTCGTCAAGGTCGCGCATCAGGCGCACGATGCATGAATTCTGATGCAAGGGCTCGTAGTTCTCCGGCCGCGTGACGACGCCTCCGCCGCAGGCGATGACTGCACCGCTCATGCGCCCGATGCGTACGAGTGCCTCATGCTCGCGCGCGCGGAACCCTTCTTCTCCTTCTTCGGCGAAGATCTGGGAAATCGACTTGCCCGCCTCGCGAACGACCTCGGCATCCATGTCGACGAACGGACGTCCGAGCATCTGGGCGACGATGCCGCCGATAGCGGCCTTCCCCGATCCCGGCATGCCGATGAGCGCGATCGAGCGCATGTCGAAGGAAAGCTCATGCACGATGCGTTCGATCTCCGCATCGTCGAGAGCGATACCGCGGAAAAGCTCCGAGGCCGCCTTGGCTTGCGCGACGAGCATTCCCAAGCCGCCCGCATGCGGAATGCCCAGACGTTCGGCCTGCATCAGGATGCCGGTGTTCGCCGGGTTGTATACGACATCGAGCACCGCGATCAGGCCGTCCTTGGCACCTGGACCGCTCTCGCCACATGCGGCGAAGGGTTCGAGATCGCAGACCGAAGCCGGGCAGGCGGGATACATGCCGACCGGCGTCGTCTGAACGACCAGATCGGCCGCATAGGCGTCGACGAGCGCGTCGTATCCCCACACGCAGACCTCGCACGCTCCTCCATGCCTTTCCGGCTCGCCTTTGCCGTCGGCCTTGCGGTCGAACACGATGATGCGCGCGGCACCCTTGTCACGCAGCACGGCCAGGACGGCGCGCGTCGCGCCTCCGTTGCCGAAGACGGCCGCCGTCCGCCCGTCGATGTCGGCGCCGAGGGAATCGATCAGGTAGGCGAATCCGTCATAATCGGTGTTATGGCCGAAAAGCGTGCCATCCGGGCGCTTCACGACGGTATTGACGCATCCGATGGCGCGCGCGGCTTCGGATGCGTCGTCGACGAGGGAAAGCGCAGCGACCTTATAGGGAATGGTCACGTTCACGCCGTCGAAGGCGCGACGGGCGAAAAAGGGCTCGAGCTCGTCTTCCGCGATATCGATGAGATCATAGGGCGTCGATCCTAAAAGCTCGTGGATGCGCGGGGAATAGCTGTGACCGAGCGGGTGGCCCACCAAACCGAATTTCCTGTCGTTCATCGTCCGACCTCCGTTCCGTGCGTCTGATAGCTTCCAAGGTAGCGTGAGGATTCGCAGTATGCCGGCAGCTGGGCCGCGATGGCATCGAATGTCGAATCGCCCGGCACTGATTCGATTTCGAGCATGAAGCCGAACTCGAAGGCGCTGCCGGGAATGGGACGGCTCTCGAGTTTCACGAGATTGACGCCGAGAGCTGCGAAAAGGCCGAGCAGACGGAACAGCGATCCCGGCTCGTGCGAGACCACGACGACGAACGACGATCGATCGGCCCGGCGCGTGACGATGCACTCGCGCGCGATGCAGGCGAATCGCGTGTAGTTGTCTTTCGAATCCTGAATGCGGCGCGCGACGACATCGAGTCCGTACGTATCCGCGCAGAGCTCCGATGCGATGGCCGCGATGTCCCCCCTGCCGGATTCGGCGACGCGACGCGCGGCGACGGCCGTGTTCTCGCAGATAGTGGGGCGAACGTTCGGGCCGAGCGATTCGAGGTATCGTTCGCATTGGCGAAGCGCCTGCTCATGTGAGAAAACCTCAGAAAGCTCCGAGACGTCGTGCCCGGGATTCATGAGAAGGGCCTGATCGATGCGCTGCATAGCGGACGACACGATGAACAGGCCGTGCTGCGCGATGAGGTCCCATGTCCTGTTCACCGTGCCTGTGGTCGAATTCTCGAGCGGAAGCACGCCGAAATCCGCACGATCCGATTCAACGGCGGCGCAAACGTCTTCCCAACTGGAAAGAAACTCCGGATGCACATCGTCGAGCATGGCGCGCGCGGCTGCATGCGACCACGATCCCGCCACGCCTTGAATGGCCGTATGCGCCGAGGAAGGAAGCTCCTCGCGGTTCACGGCGCCGTTCGCAAGGCGCTCGCCTTGGGATTCGTCCAGAACAACATGCTGCCGCATGCGGGAAAGCGCCATGACGACGCCGTACAGCGAGGAGACATACGGGCGGAAGCGCTCGGGCGCCAAATGCGTCACCTGGGCGATCTTGGCAGCCTCCCGCGTCGCGTCGAGCACCGGACGGCCTGATGCACGCTTCGTCTCGGCGACGTCCTCGGCGATGTCCATGCGCTCGGCGAAGAGCGCGACCATCGATTCGTCGATTTCGTCGATGCGCGCCCTCAGCGCATCAAGCCCGGATATGCCGGATCCGTTCGTGCCGCTCATCGCATCCTTCTTTCCATGACGAGATCGAGCAGGGCGCAGGCGCAGGCAGCCTCCACGATGGGAACGGCGCGGGCCGCGACGCACGGATCGTGCCGGCCGTGCACGGTAAGATCGGCATCTTCGCCCGTCCGCAGGTTCACGCTCTGCTGGACGGCAGCGATGGACGATGTCGGCTTGAACGCCACGCGCATGATGACCGGCTCTCCCGTCGAAATGCCGCCGAGGATGCCGCCCGCATCATTCTTGATGATCCCGACCTGCCCGCCGACCATGCGATAGGGATCGTTATGCTCGCTTCCGCGCATGTCCGCCGCATGAAAGCCGCATCCGAACTCGACGCCCTTCACGGCCGGTATAGCGAACAGGATGCGCGCCAGCGCGCTTTCGATCCCCTCGAAAAGAGGCTCGCCCACGCCGATGGGAAGCCCGATGGCAGCGCACTCCACGACGCCGCCGACGCTGTCGCAAAGGCGGCGCGTCTCGAGGATCGCATCGATCATGCGCGCACCGGCGGCATCGTCGATGACGGGCAGCGGCTTTCCCGCCGGCTCATGGAGCGCTTCGGGCGAAAGCCCCTGCCTTGGGAACGCGGCGTCGTCGATTCCTGCTATGCGCGCGATATGCCCGCCCACATGGATGCCCTCACCTTCGAGAACCTGGATGGCGATGCCGCCTGCGATGCAGAGCGGAGCCATCAGCCGAGCGGAAAAATGCCCGCCTCCCGAAACATCCTGACGGCCTCCGTATTTCACTTCGGCGACGTAATCGGCATGCCCCGGTCTCGGCACGAAACGAAGCTCATCGTAATCGGAGGAGCGCGTATTCGTGTTGCGTATGAGCGCGGCGATCGGAGCTCCGCACGTCATGCCGTCGACGATGCCGCTGACGAATTCGGGCGCGTCCGCTTCCTTGCGCGGCGTCGACCAGGGGGTGCGGCCTGGAGCGCGCCGGTCGAGAAACGCCTGCAAGCGCTCCTTGTCTATGCGGATCCCGGCAGGCAGCCCGTCGACGACGACGCCTACGGCCGCGGAATGGCTCTGGCCGAAGAGGGAAACCGTGATGTTCTTGCCTATGCACGATGACATGAGCGCTCCTTGGACGTGAGGAAAGATGGATTGATCGACGCGCAAGAACCCTCGAGAAACGCCTCGATGCCGTTCATCGGCACTTCGCGTATGGCGGCCGCGCCGATGGCGTCGACGACGATGAAGCCGACGGCGTCACCCGTGCGCTTCTTGTCTGCGCGCATGGCCTCGGCAAGGGCGCGCGGCGAAAGCGGCGTTTCGATATCGAATCCGTATGCCTGCACGATCCGCTCGATGCGCTCGAGCGTATCGAGCGCGCAAAGACCGCTCCTCGCTGCAGCGCGCGTCACGACCGCCATGCCGGTTGCCACTGCGAATCCGTGATGGACCTGGAAGTCCGTGAGGCTTTCGATCGCGTGCCCGACCGTATGCCCGAAGTTCAGGAGTTTGCGCAGGTCTCTTTCCCGCTCGTCGGCCTCGACGATATCGCGCTTGAGGGCGACGCATCGCGCGATGATGTCAGGCAGGCGCGCATCCCCCGGCATAAGAGGCGATGCGAGCTCTTCGAAGAGCGCGGCATCCCGAATGGCGCCGTATTTGATGATCTCGGCGCAGCCGTCCGTGAAGAACACGGGGTCGAGCGTCGAGAGAAGGCTTGTGTCGATCAGTACAGCATCGGGTTGGAAGAACGCGCCGACCAGGTTCTTGCCCGCAGGGATATCGACTCCGACCTTCCCTCCGACCGACGAGTCGACGCAGGCAAGAAGCGATGTCGGCACCTGGATGCAGCGGCAACCGCGCATGTAGGACGCCGCGACGAACCCCGCGATGTCGCCCGTGACGCCGCCGCCGAGCGCGATGACGACCGATGAACGAGTCAGGCCGGCCTCGGCGCAGGCATCGACGGCGCGCGCGAACGTCGATAAGGTCTTGGACTTCTCCCCTGCGGGAAAGACGAAGGTCGAGACAGGATAGCCTGCCGTTTCCAGAGATGCTCGGACTCGGGCGAGATAGCGCGGTGCGACGTTGCCGTCGCTCACGATAAGCGCCGCGTCTCCTCCCGACACCTTGCGCGCCAGGCCGCCGATATCGTCGAGCGATAATTCGTCGATGAATACCGTATAGTCTTTCGAGGCGTGGACATCGACGGCCGTCATGAGGCGCCTCCCCCATCGCTGAAGCGTCCGTCGGCCCTTCTCTTGGCGCGCGTGCCGTCGGCAAGCAGCGCCTCGAGCGTGTCGGCATCGCGGGCGTCGAGCGCGTCCTTGTATCGAGAGAGCTCCTTGATCACGCGTCCTATCTCAAGGCTCAGGTAATCGGCATTGTCGCAGAACAGCTCGGTCCACATGCCCGCGTTCAGCTCCGCGACGCGCGTGAGGTCGCGATAGCTTCCGGCCGAGAACCCTGAATGCGCTCGGGCCGTCGGGCTCTTGATGAACGCCGAACTCACCACATGCGCAAGCTGGGAGGTATAGGCGATGATCTCATCGTGGCGCTCGGGCGTGGCTATCGAATACCGCTTGAACCCGCAGGGAGAAAGAGAGGCGATGCAGGCGTCGAGGACGCGGCGGTCGCAGTCTTCAGGAGGCACGATGACGAAAGATTGTCCTGCGAACAGATCGACGCGCGCATGGCGAAAGCCCGAGTATTGGATGCCGGCCATCGGATGGCCGCCGATGAAGTGGAAGCCGTAAGACGATGCGACGGCGAAGCACGGCGCGCATATCGCACGCTTGACGCCTCCGCAGTCCACGACGAGCGCATCGGTTGCGAACGCATCGGCATGGTCGCGCACCCAATCGACCGTGGCCTGAGGGTATAGCGCGATGACGACCAGATCGCACAGCTCGATGGTCGAATCGTCGAGAGGGGCGGCGACGCTGCCTTCCGCAATGGCGGCCTCGAGCGTCGAGCGCGTGCGATTGGCGGCATACACCGTCACGCCCGCTTCCGCATAGGCCTTCGCCAACGACCCGCCGATGAGGCCGAGCCCCACGATGCCGACCGCGCCCGGCGTGCCCGAACGCGTGATGAGGTCGAGATCGACCCGACGCTTCGTTGAAGACGGCATCGCCCTACTCCTCGCGAATCGCATCGCGTATGGCTGCGCATCGGCGCATCATGTCGGCGAACTGTTCAGGCAGCAGCGCTTGGGCGCCATCGGAGAGCGCGTGCTTCGGGTCGTGATGGACTTCGACCTCGAGACCGTCGGAGCCGGCGGCCACGGCCGCGCACGCGACCGGCGTCACGAGGCTCGTGCGCCCGGTGGCGTGGCTCGGGTCCGAAACGATCGGAAGATGGGTGAGTTCGCGCAGCACGGGAATGGCGGAGACGTCGAAGACGTTGCGCGTGCGCGTGTCGTACGACCTGATGCCCCGTTCGCACAGGATGACGTTTCGATTGCCGCCCGCCATGATGTATTCCGCCGACATCAGAAGCTCGTCGATCGTAGCCGCCATGCCGCGCTTGAGCAGAACGGGCTTGTCTTGGGCGCCGAGGGCTTTGAGCAGCGTGAAGTTCTGCATATTGCGCGCGCCCACCTGCAGGATATCGATATCTTCGAAATACGGCAGGTCATGCGCGTCCATGATCTCGCTCACCGTAGGAAGGCCGAAACGCTCTTTGACGGCCGAGAGAATGCCGAGTCCTTCCCTGCCCATACCTTGGAAGGCATAGGGAGAGGTTCGGGGCTTGAACGCGCCTCCGCGGAAAATCGCGCCGCCATGAGCCTTCACGGCTTCGGCGATGATCATGCACTGCTCTTCGCTTTCGACGGAGCACGGACCCGCCATGACGGTGAACGTCCCGCCGCCGATCTTCACTCCGCCGACCTCGACGACGCTGTCTTCCGGATGAAACTTGCGATTCGCCTTTTTGAACGGTTCGGATACGCGTTTGACCTGTTCGATTTCATCGAGCGATTCGAGGAGGCGGATATCGATGGACGCGGTGTCGCCGACGAGGCCGATAATCGTCTGATAGGTGCCGACGCTCACATGGGTCTCAAGTCCGCGTTCTCTGAGGCGCTCGCATAGCTCGGCAACGCGAGCGTCCGACACGCCTTTCCTGATGACTGCGATCATGATGGTTCCTTTCAAGCGTCGCCACGAATACGTGGATGTTTAACGGGCGATTGTACGAGCATCGCCCGTCTTTAGACGCGAGAACGGCCATCCCTCGGCAGACGGCAGGGGAGCTATACGAGCAGCGAGCGTCCATCCATCGCGGCCGGCCGGTCGAGCCCGATCGCCTCGAGCATCGTGGGAGCGATATCGCAGAGCGCGCCGTGCATGTCTTTCAGGCCGAGGCCTGCGCCGGTCCCATCGACCAGGATGAGCGGCACGGGCGCGGTGGTATGGGCCGTATGGGGCGATCCGTCCTCCGCGATCATCTTGTCCGCGTTGCCGTGGTCGGCGGTGATGAGCGCGAATCCGCCTTTGGCGCAGACGGCGTCGACGACCGAACCGACGCCGGCGTCGACCGCCTCGACCGCGGCGCGGGCGGCGGGAATCATGCCCGTGTGCCCCACCATGTCGCAGTTCGCGAAGTTCACGATATACACGTCCGCGACGTCCGACTCGATCGCCTCGACGAGCGTGCGCGCAACCTCGGGTTCGCTCATCTCGGGCTGCAGGTCGTAGGTCGCGACCTTCGGCGAAGACACGAGCCTGCGCGTCTCCCCTGCTTTGGGCTCTTCGACGCCGCCGTTCAAGAAGAAGGTGACGTGCGCGTACTTCTCGGTTTCGGCCGTGTGGTATTGCGTGAGGCCTGCATCGGCGATGACGTCGGCGAGCACATGCTCGGGAAAGGTCTTCGGGAAGGCGACCAGCGCATCGAGCGTCGGGTCGTACTCGGTCAGGCAGACGTAGGTCACGCGAGGCGCGCGCCCGCGCACGAAGCCGTCGAAATCGGGTTCGGTGAAGGCGCGGCTGATCTGACGGGCGCGGTCGGGGCGGAAGTTGAAGAAGAGGACCGCATCCCCGTCGACGACGCCGCGCCCGTCGAATGCGCCGGGAACGATGAATTCATCGGTCGTGCCCGCATCATAGGAAGCCTGCACGAACGTCTCGGGCGCTTGATCAGAGAGAGGCTGCGCGCAGACGACGGCATCCCAGGCCGCGTGGACGCGCTCCCAACGGTTGTCGCGATCCATCGCGTAGTAGCGCCCGGAGATCGATGCGATGCGGACTCGATCGCACCATTCGTGTTCCTCGATCATGGTCTCGAGCTCGCGTACGAATCCGATGCCGCTCGTCGGCGAGACGTCGCGGCCGTCCATGAAGCAGTGGACGCGCACGTCGGGAACGCCCGCCGCCACGGCATGGCGTATGAGCGCGAGCAGATGCGTGATGTGCGAATGCACCCCGCCATCCGAGAAGAGCCCCATCAGGTGCAAGGCGGAACCCGGCGTCGATGCGGCCTCGAACGCCGCCTGAACGCCCTCGCTGCGCGCGATGGACCCGTCGGCGCAGGCGGCGTTGATGCGCGTGAGCTCCTGATGCACGACGCGTCCGGCGCCGATGTTGAGATGCCCGACTTCGGAATTGCCCATCTGGCCCGCCGGAAGCCCCACGGCTTCTCCCGAGGCCTCGAGCGTCGTGCGCGGACAGGTCTTCCAATATCGGTCGAGGTTCGGCGTGGATGCGAGCGAAATGGCGTTTCCTTCTCCCGCCTCGTCGATTCCGAAGCCGTCCATGATGACGAGCAGGGCCGGCAGGGTATATTCGTGCATGTCGTGGTGCATCTCGAGGCTCCTCTGGAACAGGGCCGGACGGATAGTGCCGTCCGGCTGGATCTAACGTATCGTCGCGGCCGCAGCGACAAGGTAGGCGAAATCGTCGACGTTGAGCGAGGCGCCGCCGATAAGCCCCCCGTCGACATCGGCGAGCGCAAGGAAGCCCTCGACGTTTTCAGGCTTCATGGAGCCGCCGTATAGAACGCGCATCTCATCGGCGACGCCTACGCCGAACAGATCTGCGAGCGTCGCGCGGATGGCTGCGCATACCTCCTGCGCCTGATTCGGCGTCGCCGTGCGTCCCGTTCCGATGGCCCAGACAGGCTCGTAGGCGACGACCGCCAGCCGAGCTTCTTCCGGTTCGAGTCCGGCGAAGGCCGCACGCACCTGGTCGACGACGAAGGGCACGGTCGCGCCCGACTCGCGCATGGCGAGGCTTTCCCCCACGCAGATAATCGGACGCAGCCCGGATTCGCAGAGCGCGCGCACCTTGAGATTGACGGTCTCGTCGCTTTCGGCGAACATCTCGCGCCGTTCGGAGTGCCCGACGATGCACCAGGTGCAGCCTACATCCTTGAGCATAGGGATGCTCGTTTCGCCCGTGAAGGCGCCGGAAGGTTCCCAATGGACGTTCTGCGCACCCGTTTCGACAAGGGATTTATCGAAATCGAGCACCGTGACCACAGAGCGCAGGTCGATGGTGGGCGGACAGAGCACCACGTCGACGGCATCCCAGGCGCGGTCGTAGCGGTTCGAGATCCCCTGCGAGAGCACGACGCTTTCAGCCGGAGTCTTGTTCATCTTCCAATTGCCGATGATGAGCGGTCTACGCATCGGGTTACCTCCTCAATGCCTCGACGCCGGGAAGCGCCTTTCCTTCCACGAGCTCCATCGCGGCGCCGCCGCCGGTCGAGATGAAGGACATCTCCGACGCCATGCCGAACATGTTCACGGCCGCCACGCTGTCGCCGCCGCCGACGATCGTCGTCGCGGCTTCATTCGCCGCCATGGCATCCGCCACGGCCTTGGTGCCATGCGCGAACGGCTTCATCTCGAAGACTCCCATGGGGCCGTTCCAGAAGACGGTCTTGGCCCTGGCGATGGCCGCGGCATACGATGCCTCGGTCGCAGGTCCGATGTCGAGTCCCATCATATCGGCAGGCATGGCGTCGACCGAACAGGTGACGACATTCGCATCCTCTGCGAAGCGGTCTGCGCAGACAACGTCTTCAGGCAGCATGATCGCGCACCCGACCTCTTCGGCGCGCGCAAGCATGTCCTGGGAACGATCGACCCAGTCATCCTCCTTGAGCGAGGCGCCGATCGCCTTGCCCTGGCCGAGCAGGAACGTGAAGCACATGCCGCCGCCCACGATGATGACGTCGGCCTTGTCCATGAGCGATTCGATGACGCCGACCTTGTCGGAGACCTTCGAGCCGCCGAGGATGGCCACGAACGGACGCTCAGGCGCGTCGAGCACGCTCGAGAGCGTTTCGACCTCCGCGCTCAGCAGGAAGCCGGCATAGGCGGGAAGCAGCTTCGCGACGCCGGTCGTCGATGCGTGCGCGCGATGGGCGCAGCCGAACGCATCGTTGACATAGAGGTCGCCGAACGCTGCGAGCTCTTCGCAGAATGTCGGATCGTTCTTCTTCTCGCGTGCGTCGAAGCGCAGGTTCTCGAGCAGCACGACCGCGCCGTCGGAAAGCTCCGCCACCTTCGCGCGGGCATCCTCGCCCGTCACGTCGGATGCCATCGTTACCGGACGGCCGATGAGCTCGGAGAGGCGGGCCGCAGCGGGAGCGAGGGAGAAATCCGCTTCGAAGCCTGTGCCGCGAGGACGGCCGAAATGGCTCATGAGCACGACTTTGGCGTCCCGTTCGACGAGGTGTTCGATGGTGGGAAGCGCCGCTTTGATACGGGTGTCGTCGGTCACGCGCCCGTCGGTGACGGGAACGTTGAAATCGACGCGGACGAGGACTCGCTTGCCGGCGACCTCAGCGGTCTCGACGCTCTGGATCGGCATGGATGCATGCTCCTTTCTCTGTTTTCGCAGGCGTGCCAAGCACGAGGGCCGTCGCGTCCCGCTTTCTCGAAGCGGATTGCGCGACGGCCCCCTTTTGCAGCATCTCGCCTTACATGAGGATCTTCGTGAGGTCCTTCACGCGATTGGAATAGCCCCATTCGTTGTCGTACCAGCCGACGACCTTGACCAGATCGTTCGTGCCGCCGAGCACCATGGTGAGCATGCTGTCGAAGACGCATGAAGAGGAGTTGCCGATGACATCGGTCGATACGATGGGTTCGTCGCAGTATTGGAGGTAGCCCTTCATGGCTCCCGCGGCGGCGGCCTTCATCGCGGCGTTGACCTCTTCCTTGGTGACGGGACGCGAGAGCTGGACCGTCAGATCGACCATAGAGGCATCGGGGGTCGGAACGCGCGTGGCGAAGCCGTCGAGCTTGCCGGCGAGCGCAGGAAGCACGAGGGACACGGCCTTGGCCGCGCCCGTGGTGGTCGGGATCATGGAAAGGGCCGCAGCGCGGGCACGGCGGAGATCCTTGTGGGAACCGTCGAGGATGCGCTGGTCGTTGGTATAGCTATGGATGGTGTTCATGTAGCCGCGTTCGATGCCGAAGCTATCGAGCAGCACCTTTGCCATAGGTGCAAGGCAGTTCGTGGTGCAGGACGCGTTGGAGACGATGCGATGGAGGCTCTTGTCGTAGACTTCGTCGTTGACGCCCATGACGATGGTGGCGTCCTCGTTTTTGCCCGGAGCGGTGATGAGGACCTTCTTGGCGCCGGCTTCGATATGCATGCGCGCGTCTTCGGCCTTGCGGAACGCGCCGGTCGATTCGATGACCACGTCCACGCCCAGATCGCCCCAGTTCAGGTTCAGCGGGTTGCGGTCGGAAAGGACCTTGACCTTGCGGCCGTCGGCGACGAAGCCCTCGTCGTAGGTTTCGACCGTCTCGAACGCCTGGCCGTGCACGGAATCGTATTTAAGCAGATACGCTGCGGCTTCGATGCTGCCCGTGTCGTTGACCGCCACGACTTCGATGTCGGGATCGTTCGCCATCGCGCGATACGTGAGACGACCGATGCGACCGAATCCGTTAATGCCAACCCTTGTCGTCATACCAACCCCTTTCTAGGTTTCACAGCAAGGCGATTATAGACGAAAAGCCCCGCCTTCCCCGAAATCGAACTGAAACGTCGGGGCGGGCGGGGCGATGCGTGAATCCTAGGGATTCCGGCCGTCCATCATATCCTCGATGGCCTTCAGATCCTTCATGGACATGCCGCCGGGAAGCATCGGACGGCGGCGTCTGCCGCGCTTGCCCTTCTTCCCTTTCTTGCCGCCTCCACTGAGATCGACCTGGGACATCGTGCGCTTCATCATCTTCTTGGTCTCGTTGAACTGCTTGATGACCTGGTTGACGTCCTGGACCGTCACGCCCGCGCCCGCGGCGACGCGGCGGCGGCGCGACGCGTTGAGCGCATCGGGATGCGCGCGTTCATACGAGGTCATGGAGAAGATGACTGTCTCCATGCGGTCGAGCGCGCCGGTGTCCACCTTGCCCGACGCCATCGCGCGGTCGCCGCCGGGAAGCGCGCTCACGAGCTTCGAGATGCCCCCGAGACGGGCGATCTGCTTCTTCACCTGGAGGAAATCGTCGAGCGTGAACTGGGCGCGCGCCATGCGCTCCGCCGAGGCGCGCTCGGCCTCGTCGGCTTCTATGCGGCTCGCCTGCTCGATGAGCGAGACGACGTCGCCCATGCCGAGGATGCGCTTGGCCATGCGGTCGGGGTGGAACTCTTCAAGACTGTCGGGCTTTTCGCCTGCGGATATGAATTTGATGGGCTTGCCCGTCACCTGCATGAGGGAAAGCGCGCCGCCGCCGCGGGCATCGCCGTCCATCTTCGAGACGATGGCGCCGTCGAAATCGACGCGCTCGGCGAAGGCGGAAGCCACGTTGACGATTTCCTGGCCGGTCATGGCATCGACGACCATGAAGATCTGGTCGGGTTCGACCGCGGCTTTGATATCGGCGGCTTCCTTCATCATGGCTTCGTCGACCTGCAGGCGGCCGGCGGTGTCGACGATGACGACGTCGCGCAGGTTGTCGATGGCGAATCGAACGCCTTCTTGCGCGATGCCGACCGGATGGGCCCCATCGCCGCGGAACACCTTCACGCCGATCTCGCTGCCGAGGGTTTCGAGCTGATCGGCTGCTGCAGGACGGTAGGTGTCGCAGGCCACGAGCAGCGGGCTGTGCCCTTTGGACTTCAGCAGGTACGCGAGCTTCGCGGCGGCCGTCGTCTTGCCGGAGCCCTGCAGGCCCACGAGCATGATGACGTTCGGGATGCGGCTCGTCAGCACCATGCGCGACGACGTGCCGCCCAGAAGCTCCGTGAGCTCGTCGAGGACGATCTTCACGACGTTCTGGGCGGGCGTCAGCGATTCGAGCACGTCGGCGCCCATGCATCGTTCCTTCGTCTTGGCGACGAAGGTCTTGACCACCTTGTAGTTGACGTCGGCCTCGAGCAGCGCCATGCGCACCTCGCGCATGGCCGCGTCGATATCGTCGGGGGTCAGGCGTCCTTTCGATTTCAGGCCGCCGAAAACCCCCTGAAGTCGGTCGGATAGGCTCTCAAGCATGCGTTACTCCTCGCTGCCCGTGAGCGCACGGGCGTAGTCGAGCGCGTCGAAATCGCGAAGGTCGTCGATTCCTTCGCCGACGCCGATCTTCAATATGGGAAGTCCCAGCTCATAGGATATCGCAAGGGCGATGCCACCCTTGGCCGTGCCGTCGAGCTTGGTCATGACGATGCCGTCGAGGTCGAGCGCCTCGTCGAATTTCTTGGCTTGCGTCAAACCGTTCTGGCCTGCGGTCGCGTCGATCACGAGCACGGTGACCACGCGCCAGGCGCACCGCTTGCGCACGACGGACGTGACCTTCTGAAGCTCGCGCATCAGATCGGGCGAGGTGTGGAGGCGCCCGGCCGTGTCGATGAGCACAAGGTCCGCCCCGATGCGCTCGGCTTCGTCGAGCGTCTCGTAGCAGACGCTTGCGGGATCGGATCCGCGTTCGCGCTCGACGATGGGCACATCGCTTCTGCGGGCCCACTCCTCGAGCTGCTCGATGGCCGCGGCGCGGAAGGTGTCCGCAGCTCCGAGAACGACGGTGTCGCCCCGGCCCTTGGCCTCGGCGGCCATCTTGCCGGCCGTCGTCGTCTTTCCCGATCCGTTCACGCCTACGAGCAGGACGCACAGCGGACGCTCGTCGAGCGGGTTGCCTCCCTCGGGCACGGCGAAGCCGCGCGCGATCTGCGCGCTCAGCTCTTCGAGGATCGCAGGAGCGTCAGGAAGGGCGCGCCTCTGCGCCGCGTCGCGCATGTCGACCGAGATCTTGAACGCCGCCGGATATCCGATATCGCTCATGACCAGCGTCTCTTCGAGGTTCTCCCAGAAGTCCTCATCGACTTCGGGACCCTTGAAGACGAGCATGTTGATGGATTCCTGAAGCTTCTCCCGGCTTTTCGACAGGCCGGACTTCATGCGATCGAACCATGCCATGGGATCATTCCTTTCCTGACGGCGCGCCTGCCGTGCGCTCGAGCCGCTGGGAAACGACCTTGGTGACGCCGTCGGCCTGCATGGACACGCCATAGAGGACGTCGGCCATCTCCATCGTGCGGCGCTGATGGGTGATCATGATGAGCTGCGTCTCGCGGCGCAGCTCATCGAGGTAGGCGATCAGGCGGCGCAGGTTGCTGTCGTCGAGGGCCGCCTCGGCCTCGTCGAGGATGTAGAACGGCGTCGAGCGGATCTTGTAGACGGCGAAGAGCAGCGCAAGCGCGGTCAGCGACCGCTCGCCGCCGCTCATGAGCATCATCTTGGTGATGCGCTTGCCGCGCGGCTGCGCGTTGACCTCCACTCCGACAGGTTCGTCGCCCTCGCCGCCGACGAGCGTGAGCTCGCCGGAGCCGCCCGGGAAGAGGCTGGCGAAGATGTTTTGGAAGTTCCGGTTCACAGCCTCGAACGTGAGATCGAAGCGCTCCTTCATACGCGCGTCTATGGCCGCGTCGATGCGCTTGAGCGCGCGACGCGCCGCCTCCATGTCTTCGATCTGAGACGAGAGGTATTCGAAGCGCTCCTTCGCCGCCTCGTATTCCTCGGCGGCCGACGAGTCGATCGTGCCCATCTTCGCGATGCGGCGCCGCGCCGACGCCGCCTGCTCTTCGAGTTCGGAACGATCGTCCACGGCTCCGAGCAGCAGCGCGGTTTCCAGGGGCACGCCGCATTCGTCGACGATCTTCGCCTGCGCGGCATCGACCTGGACTTCAAGGCGGCCGCGCTCGACGCGGACGTCGGAGAGCGCGGATACGGACGCGTCCAGCGCGGCTTTCGCCCGAGCCGCCGCTTCCCGGGCGTCGGCGATCGATTGCGTGAGCGACTGGGACCGAGCCTGTTCGAGCGTCGCCTTCTCGGCCAAATCGTCGACCCATCCCTGCACGCCTGCGCGCAGGGATGCCACGACGGAGCGCAAAGGCTCGATGCGGCCATGGGCGCGACGCAGTCCGACGAGCTCGGCGGCGGCACGGTCCCTCGCACGCACGGCGCGCTCGAGATCGCGCTCCCTCTCCGCGCATTCCCGTTCGAACGAGCGCGCGCGCTCGACGGACGTCATGCAATCGAGCTTCGCGTCGGCGTGCGCCTGCGCCGCCTTCTGCTCGGCGTCCGCTTTCGCATCGCGGTCGGATTGGATCGCCTCGATCTCGGCCTGCAAGGACGCGCGGCGGGCGCGCGCATCGGTCGCACGGGCGGAAAGCCCGTCCATATCGGGCGATGCGCCCGAAAGAGCGTCGCGTGCGCGGTCCAGGTCGGCCTCGACCGAGGCGAAGGCCGATTCGAGCGTCGACAGGCGCTGAGCGAGTCTGCGCCGCTCGGCTTCGGCCGAGGCGAAGGCGCCTTCGAGGCGCGCCTTCTCGGATGCATGGGAAAGGCTCGATGCCTGCGCCTGCGCAAGGGCGGCCTCGGCATTCTCGAGGGCGACGGCGGCCGATGCCTCTTCGACCTCGAGGCGCGCCTGCTCGTCTGCAAGCTCGGAGAGCCGGCGCTCGCGGGAGAGGGCGCCTGAGCGCGCGTCGCGATCGGGCGCGGCGGCAAGCGCCTTCGCCCGAGGCCTGACGACGATGCCGTCCGGCGTCGCATAGCGCAGCGCCTCGGAAGAACCCGCGAACGCCTCTTCGGCGGTTTCAACCAGCATGACATCGCCCAGCAGGGCATCCAGAAGCCCTTGGACGGATGCATCGGCATCGATGGCGTCTATCAGACGACCGGCCGACTCCGCAGACCGATCGCGGTCCGATGCGAAGAGAACGCGGGCATCGCCTCCGATCCCTGCTTCGCGCACGGCGGAAAGCAGGGACGCGGCGGCACGCCCGTCGGCGGCGACGGGACAGGTCAGGTCGTCTCCCAAAAGGAATTCGACGAGATGCTCGAGATGCGGCGGCACGTGCATGAGGGATGCCAGGGTGCGCGCATGCCCGTCATGCGCGGCATGTTCGTGCATCCACGCGGATGCCGCCGTACGTGTCCGGATGGATGCGAGCGCGCGCTCGACGGCGGCGCGCTCCCCCGCCGCGCCCTGCAGGCGCAGGCGCGCTTCTTTGAGCGCGCTGCGCGCAGCGCGCTCCGCATCGGCTGCATCGATGCGGAGCGTATCGGCATGGGCCGCCTCGGCGAGCACGGCATCGAGCGCCTCCCGTTTCGCCGCGCACGCATCTTCATGCGAGGCAAGCTCGGCGCGTACATCGGCAAGCTCGGCGGAAAGCGCGTCATGGCGAGCCGACAGCGCGTCGACGCGCGCGGCGAGCGCATGGTGGTCGTCGCGCGCCCGCGACAGGCGCGCATCCGCATCGGCGATCGTGCGCTCCGCTTCGGCAAGATCCGTGCGCAGACGTGCCGCCTGCGCGTCTGCGTCGCGCCTCGCGGCGCGCGCGTCCTCGAGCGCGTCTGCGAGCTCGGACATATCGGCCGACAAGGCATCGCGCTTCGCGACCTGGGCATCGCGTCGTTCCTTGAGCGATGCGACCTCCGCGCTCAGCGAGGCGATCCTGCGCTTCGATCCGGACGCCGTTCCCTCGGCAGCGGACAGGCGGGACTCGATCGAGCGTTCCTTCTCGCGAAGGACGCGCTCGACCGATTCGAAGCGCTCGACGAGCATATGGAACCGTCCGCGCCGCTCGGTGAGGTCGCCGACGTAGAGCCCCCGATCCTGCAAGAGCTGCGAGAGCTTCTGGACCCGTGCATCGGCATCCTCGGACGCGAGGCGATCGACGTCTATCTTCGCCGCGGCCTCCTTCTCGGCACGCTCCACGGCATCCCACGCCGTGCGCAGGCGACGAAGATCGTCGACCGCGAGCAGAAGGTCCATCTGCGTGAGCTCGGTCGAGAGCGCCTCGTAGGCCTGCTGCCGCGACGCCTTGCGAGCCAATGGCTTGAGCTGGCGTTCCACCTCAACGGCAACGTCTTTCACGCGCGCCAGGTGCTCGTCCATCGATGCGAGCTTGCGAGCCGAGCGTTCCTTTCGCTGCTTGTGCTTGAGGATGCCGGCGGCTTCTTCGATGAGCGCGCGACGGTCCTCGGGCTTTCCCGTGAGCACCGCGTCCAGGTTGCCCTGGCCGATGATCGTATGCGTGCCCGTGCCGAGCCCCGTGTCATGCAGGATGTCCATGAAGTCCATGCGCCGGGCGACGATGCCGTTGATCAGGTATTCGCTCTCTCCGCTGCGGAAGATCCTGCGCGTGAGCGATACCTCGTCGAAATCGACCGGAAGCATCCCGTCGGAATTATCGAGCACGAGCTCGACCTCCGCGACGCTCACGCTGCGACGCTCCGTCGAGCCGGCGAAGATGACGTCTTCCATGGCCTGGCCGCGCAGATGCTTGGGGTTGCGTTCGCCCAGGACCCACAGGACGGCGTCCGAGATGTTCGATTTGCCCGATCCGTTCGGGCCGACGACGGCCGTCATGCCCGGTTCCAATGTGAGCTGGATGCGATCGGCGAACGATTTGAATCCCTTGAGCGTGAGCGACTTCAGGTACAAAAGGCTCAGAGCTCCTTGTCGGCAGGCGATGCCTCGTCATCGGCCGCCGCAGGAAGCTCGCGCGGTTCGGCCGGCTTGAGAGGCCAACCGAAAAACGATGCGTCCTTTCCTTTGCGGGCCTCGGCACGCTGGCGCTTCGCCTCCTCCTTGGCGCGACGCTGCTCCTCCTTCGCCTTGGCCTGGGCACGCTTAGCCTCTGCCTTCTGGAGCTCTTTCATGGTGCGCGCGTCCGGCGCCTGGGCGCCGTCGGCGTCTATCATATCGAGCGCCGCCTTGGCGGCCTGGCTTTCCGATTCCTTCTTCGTGCGCCCGATGCCTTGCGCGAGCGCGGTCAGACCGGCGAACACCTGGGACACGAACGTGCGGTCGTGCGGCGGACCCTGCGTCTCGACCAGCTTGTAGGTAGGCGTGATGCCTTCTTCCTGAAGCTTTTCCTGAAGCGCGCTCTTGGGATTCTCGGGTTCGCGCGCCATCTCGATATCCATGCGCGGGATGAGCGTGCGGCGCACGAAATCCCGCGCGCCGTCCATGCCCTTGTCGAGGAAAAGCGCGGCGACGACGGCCTCGTAGACGTTTTCGAGCGCGGAATGCAGGCCGCGGCGTCCCGTGCCGCGCTCGGAGGACCCGAAGACGATGATATCGGCGAACCCGAGCTTGGCGGCGACATCGGACAGGCTGGAGCCTGAAACGAGCGCGACCTTGATGCGGGTCAGCCCGCCTTCGTCGATTTCAGGATACGCGTGGAAGGCCTCGTTCGCGACGATGGCTCCCAGAATGCTGTCGCCGAGGAATTCCAGGCGTTCGTATGAGAACTTGACCGGCTTGCCCTCGGTCGCGGAAGGATGGGTGATGGCGGCGAGGAGGATGTCGATATCGTCGAATGCAACGCCGATCACGTGCTGCGCCAAATCGAGCTTGGCCGATTGCTCGGGGGTATGGCTCATGCCTGCACCGCTTTCTCGATGAGCCCGCAGACGTCTTCGCGCACGCAGGCCGCCGTGGTGAGGATGCCGTTCTTGATCGCGAGCGGGCTGCTCGAGCCATGGCCGACGATCACTGCGCCGCGCACGCCGAGCAGGGGCGCGCCGCCGTAGGTATCCGCGCTGAGCCGGGATGCGAAACCGCGCAGCGACCCTTTCAGGACGGCGGCGGCGAGAGCGTTCAGGGGATTTGCAGTCATGACGCCTTTAAGGCTTTTGAACAGCTGCTTCGATGTCCCCTCGATGGTCTTGAGCGCGACGTTGCCGGTGAATCCGTCGCAGACGAACACGTCGTAGGCGCCGGGGATGATATCGTTTCCTTCTCCGTTGCCGGCGAATTCGGGCACCTGAGCGCGCAGAAGCTCATGGGTTTCCTGATAGAACTGGGAGCCCTTGGTCGGCTCGGAGCCGATGTTGAGCAGCGCGACCCGAGGGTCGGCGATATGGATGATGCGGCGCGCGTATATGACGGCCATCTGAGCGAATTGCACGAGATATTCGGGCTTGCAATCGGCATTCGCCCCGACATCCGCCATGACGACGGGCTTTTCAGGGGACGGGATGATGGTGGTGAGCGCCGGACGGCGCACGCCCTTGATGCGTCCGATGACGCGCACGGCCGCCGCGAGGCAGGCGCCCGTCGAGCCTGCCGAGAAGAACCCGTCGGCGCGGCCTTCCTTGACGAGACGGCATCCTACGACGATCGACGAATCCTTTTTGACCCGCACGGCGTTCGCGGGATGCTCCCCCATGCCGATGACCTCGGTGGCTACGCAGGGTTCGCACCGGTCGTGCGTGCGGCAGAAATCCTCGACGACGTCTTCGGGGCCGACCAGGACGACCTCGAGGTCGGTATCGGCGGCAAGCGCTTCGGCCACTCCCTCGAGCACGACGCCCGGGGCATCGTCTCCGCCCATGGCATCGACGCTGATGACGATGCTGCTCATTGCACTACCTCTCTATACGCAAATTGCCGACCCTAAAGCCGGCAATTCAAGGCGTTCGGTTCCAAGGCGAGGCTACTCGACTTCGATGACCTCACGCTTGTTGTAGTAGCCGCAGTTGCCGCACACGCGGTGAGGAAGCTTGACGGCGCCGCACTGCGGGCAGGTGGAACGAGCGGGCATAGGAACGACGTCGTTGGCGCTGCGACGCGAATGGGTGCGGGCACGACCGGTTTTACGCTTAGGGACTGCCATGGTTCTCCATCTCCTTATCCAGCCGGCCGAACCACCGGCCGAACATTCACTACAAAATCACGCGACGAGATATGCTATCAAAGGAAACGCCACCTCGCAAGGCTACTCCACACCTAAATCAAGGTTTTTCAAAACCGCGAACGGATTCTCCCTGAAAGGTTCCGCGGAGCCCGGCGCGCAGCCGCAGGGACCGTCGTTGAGATTCGCGCCGCAGGTCGGACAGAGCCCGAGGCACTCGGGTCTGCACAGCGGCATAAGCGGCGTCTCGAGCAGGACCGCGGCATTGAGCAGAGGTTCAAGATCGATGACGTGATCGTTGGGCAGGACGTCGAACTCGTCGGCCTCCATGCCGTCGGGCGCCGTGCCCTTGCCGGGAATGATGAAATACCCTTCGATATCGCCCGAAACATCGATAGGGACATCGGCGAGGCAGCGGCTGCAGCGCGTGGTCAGGCTGCCTGCGACCGTGCCCTCGACGAGCATGGCCCCTCCGACGTTCGTGACGCGCACGTTCCAGGCGAAGGGGGCGTCGGCCCGGTATTCGTCCGAACCCGATGCAAGGATGCCGACATCGTAGGCGCCTGAAAAGGGAACGCTCTCCGCGGTGGCGAAGAGCGTCGAAGGCAATTCGATGGACAGGCCGTTCCTCATCGTTGGACGCTCTGGTTGTTGAGACGGTCGCGGCTGCGGCGAACGCTCGTGATCAGCGAATCTAGGCTGGATTCGACGTGGCCGAGCACTTCGTCGGCGTAATCTTCCGCCCCGGCGCGCGTCTGGCGCTCGAGCTCGCGGGCATCCGCCATGATGGTATCGGCCTGCTGCTGGGCGATGCGAACGATCTCCTGTTCGGAGGCGATCGTCATGGCCTGGCTGCGGGCGTCGTCGATGAGACGCGCGCTTTCGGCATCGGCATCGTCCAGAAGGCTCTGACGCTCGCGCACGATCTGGCGGGCCTGGGCGAATTCCCCGGGGAAGGTTTCGCGAATCTCATCCATGATCTCGAAGGCCTGGTTGATGTCGACCTGACGGAGATTGTTCTTGCCGAAGACCGGCTTCGAGTCCTCAAGAAGGATGGAAAGCTCCTCGATGAGCCCCAATACTCCCGTTTCGTCCATGTCTTCCCTTCCTAGATGCTCTGCATGCAAATCCGCAGCATATGGTACCCGATGTGCGGACGCGCGTGGAGTCGATATCCCGGTGCATAGAAAATACTTCTTGGCATTCTAGCATGAAAACTTTTCCTTCAACGCGCGCTCGGCGCAGGGAGGCACCATGGACGAGATGTCGCCATGGAACTGCATGAGCTCGCGCACGATGGAGCTGGACAGATGCATCTTGTCAGGCGACGACATGATGAACATGGTGTCGACATCGCCGTCGAGCTTGAAATTGATGGCCGACATCTGGAATTCGTATTCGAAGTCGGTCGTCGCGCGCAGACCCTTGACGACGACCGTGGCACCTGCTTGACGTGCGAAATTGACAAGAAGGTCGTCGAAGCCGACGGCCGTGACGTTTTCGAGGCAGGCCGTCGACTCCTGGACGAGGGCGACGCGCTCTTCCAATGTGAAGATGGGACGCTTCTTCGCGGATGCGGCCACGCCGACGACGACTTCGTCGAAGATGCCGGCCGTGCGTTCGATGACATCGAGGTGGCCGTTGGTGATCGGATCGAACGTTCCCGGAACGAGCGCTCGTTTCATGTCAGTCCCCCTTTTTCGATGCCGCGCCGTCGCGCAGCGTGAATATGTCGTAGGCCACGTCGCGCATGCGTTTGCGCGACCGAACGTCGACGGCCAGGCCCGCAGACGCCGTCTCCGCATCGAAATCGAGCGATGCGCCGTGCTCGTAGCACACGACGGCGTCGGCGGCGAGAGCGCGCGCCGCGGCAAGGCGTCGTACGAGGTCGAATACCTCGGCTGCGGGCATCGCATAGGGCGGGTCGAGCAGCACGACGTCGAACGGGCGGTGTGGTGAGACGGGCGGACGTTTCAGGACATCGCATGTCACAAGCCGGCCTCGCCCGGCGTCGATGCCCATGGATTTCAGATTCGCCTCGACGGCCGCGCGCGCATCGCGCGACGAATCGAAGAACACGGCCAGATCGGCGCCCCGAGAAAGGCACTCGATGCCTAAGGCGCCGCTTCCGGCGAAGGCGTCCAGGACGCATGTTCCCTCGAAGCCGCCCGTCGCCGAGACGAGCGCGCTCATCATGGATTCCTTCACCCGATCGGCCGTCGGGCGCGTATCCAGGCCCTCAGGAGCCGTGATCCTGCGTCCGCGAAACTCGCCGGCGATAACCCTCATCATATGTCAACCTCCTAGCACCGCATCCGGCGTCGCCGGACCGAACACGACTTCGGCCTCGTGCAGCAGAAGCGCCGAGACGGCCTTGCCTTCTTCGGAATCGTCGTCTGCGAGCTCGGCCGCATCGGCATGGGCCGCCTCGATGAGCGCCCCGTCGCGCATGATGTTCACGAGCTTGAGAGCCGATGCCCCATGCTGCCGGTTCCCGAGGATATCGCCTTCGCGGCGCAGAGCAAGATCCCGTTCGGCGAGCTCGAAGCCGTCGTCGGTCGCCTCCATCGCCGAGAGCCGCTCGAGCGCTTCGTCAGAAGACGTCGCCGCGACGAGATAGACCTCGCCGCGCATGCCGCCACGGCCCACGCGGCCGCGCAGCTGATGGAGCTGCGAGAGCCCGAAGCGTTCGGCGTCCTCGACGACCATGCAGGTCGCGTTCGGCACGTCGACGCCGACCTCGACGACCGTCGTCGCGACCAGCACATCGATGCCCCCTGCTCTGAAGCGAGCCATGGCCTCTTCCTTCTCGGCGGGCTTCATCTTGCCGTGCAGAAGCCCGACACGGAATTCCTTGAAGACCTTGGCTTGGAGGAACGCCGCTTCGGCCTCCGCCGCACGCACGTTGTTCTCGGGGAGGTCGTCGAAGGAATCGATGAAGGGTTCCCTATCCGCCTCATCGTCGCGAGGACGAGGATGCGCTCCCTCGTCTCGCGGCGGCTTCGTGCCGACGAGCGGGCAGATGACGAACGCCTGCCTTCCCTTCGCGCATGCTGCACGCACGGCATCGTAGGCGCGGCCCCGCTCTCGAAAACCGAGGACGTGCGTCGTACGGCCCGGCCGGTTTTCCGGCATATCCTTCAGGTATGACAGCGAGAGATTGCCGTAGAGCGCAAGCGCCAGCGTGCGCGGAATGGGGGTCGCCGTCATATAGAGCGCGTCGGGCAGAACGCCCTTCGCGAGCAGATCGGCGCGCTGCCGCACGCCGAAACGCTGCTGCTCGTCGACGATGACGAGCCCGCAATCATGGCAGACGACGTCGGGCTCGATGAGCGCATGCGTGCCGAAGAGCACGTCGATGTGCCCGCTTTCCAAGAGGGCGAGCATGTCCCGACGATCGGCGTCGGGCGTCGATCCCGTAAGCAACGCCCACGTGATTCCTGCCGCATCGAACAGAGGGCCGAGCGCGCGAGCGTATTGGGAAGCCAGAACCTCGGTCGGCGCCATCATGAGCGTCTGCGCGCGCGCATCGGCCGCAGCGGCGGCGGCGAAGGCTGCGACGATGGTCTTTCCGGTGCCGACGTCGCCGAGCAGCAGATGCGACATGGCCGAATCCGTCGCCATGCGGCCTTGGATGTCGGCGACGGCGCGCAGCTGATCGTCGGTCAGGGAAAACGGGAGCGCGGCGGAAAGCGCGCGGCTGAACGGTCCGTCGAAGACGTGGACATGGGCCGCTTTCCCCTGCGTGAAGGAGCGGGCCGAGGCGAGAAGGTGCATCTCGAGCAGGAGCAGCTCTTCGTAGGCAAGCCTGCGTTTGGCCTGCGCGATGTCATCCGCCGTCTGCGGGAAATGAATGGACGCGAGCGCGGCGGCACGGCTCATCAAGCGATACCTCGTGCGAAGCCTGAGCGGCAGCGGATCGAAGCAGCCCTGGATGGACGCAAGCGCGGCTCGGATCACCTTGCGCATGATGCCGGCCGAAACCTTCTCCGTCGCGCCGTGCACGGGAATGATGGAGCCGGCGAGCATCGGCCCGCCCTCGTCAATCACGTCGAGGAAGGGCGACTTCATGCGCTTGTAGCCGTAATTGAATTCAAGCTCCCCCGAGACGCCGACGCGCATGCCCTGCCGTATCGAGCGTTGCAGCCACGGCTGCTTGAAGAAGGTGACGATGAGCGTTCCCGTACCGTCGACGACGGTGACCTCGACGAGGCTCAGATCGCGGCGCGGACGCTTGAGCACGACCTCATGCACCTCGCCGATGATCGTGACCCTTTCCCCGAGCGGCGCATGCTCGATCGTGTCGAGCCTGGTCATATCAATGTAGCGTCGAGGATAATGCTGAACCAGGTCGCGTACCGTTTCGATGCCGAGACGCAGGAACGCCGCCGCCCTGCCCGAGCTGACGCCGGTCAAGGCAGAGACCGAAGCATCGAAGGCGAGGGTGGCGGCTAGGCGATCCTGCATGCAGGGACATTCCTCTACGTAGGCTTATTCGAGCGAGAAGACGACAGGGTACAGGGGCTGTTCGCCGCGCTGGGAATCCACCTCGAGCTCGGGATATGCCTCTTCGATACGTTCCACCAGAGCCTCGAGGGCATCGTCGGCGAAGTCCTCGCCTGCGAGGACGGTGGCGGTGTCGGCTTCATCCGCGTCCATGACCTTGAAGAGCGCCAGCACGACGTCGGAGACGTCGGTGCCGACCGATTCGATCGAGCCGTCGGCGATACCGATCACGTCGCCGTCCTTGATGGGATTGCCATGCGCGTCCTTGGCGTCCTTGATGGCATGCGTGACTTCTCCGGTCTTGGTCTCCGCGCAGGCATCGGCCATGGCCGAAAGGTTGTCTTCGAGCGCGGCGTCGGCATCGAATCCGAACATGGCGCTGAAGGCCTGGGGAACGCTCGTCGTGGGCACGAGCCCGCACGGCTTCTCGGACACATCGCAGCAGGCCTGGGCGGCCATGATGATGTTCTTGTTGTTCGGCAGGATGATGACCGCATCGGCATTCACGCCCTTGACGGCTTCGAGCAGATCGGCCGTCGAGGGATTCATCGTCTGCCCGCCGGACACGACCTTGTCCACGCCGAGCGACTCGAGGATCTTGGCGTTGCCTGCGCCCGGGGCCACGGCGACGACGCCCAAGGGCTTGCGTGCCGCGGCGGCATCGGCTTCGATCTTGGCTTCGCGCTCTTCGCTTTGCAGGCCCATATTGTGCACATGGACCTCGGAGATCTGGGCATCATGCGTGAGGAACCAACCGAGGACCTGGTCGGGACGGTTGGAATGGACATGCACCTTGAAATTGGGATGCATGCCGACCATGAGGTCGCAATCTCCCATCGTAGGGAGGAAATCCTTGGCGGCATCCACGTCGATGGTGTCGGAATGGACGAGAAATTCGGTGCAGTACCGGAACGCCGAATCGGGATCCCAGTCGTTGATCTGCTCGATTTCGACCTTCGGGGCCGGACGCGAAAGCGCCAAGGCGCTTTCCGTGAAGCCTTCCTTGCCCGTGAGCGACGCGACGAAGGAATCGAGAAGGATGGCCAGGCCGAAGCCGCCGGCATCCACGACGCCGTTTTCCCTCAGCACGGGAAGGAGATCAGGTGTGCGCTGGACGGACGCGTAGGCCTCCTTGACGACTTCCTCCATCGCCTCTTCGACGCCGAGCTTGCGCTTCTTGGCCTTGCGCGCCGCCGCTGCGGCATCCTTGATGACGGTGAGGATAGTGCCTTCGACCGGCTTGCGCACGGCTTGGAAGGCGACTTCGCGCGCACGGTCGAGCGCCGCGTCGACGGCCGAGGCGGTCAGCTCGGTCTGGGATGCGGCTCCTTCGCAGATGCCGCGCAGGATCTGCGACGTGATGACGCCGGAATTGCCGCGGGCGCCCATGAGCGCGCCGGTGGTGACGGCCTTGCAGATATCGTCGCCCGTCGCGCCGATCGGAAGCTTCGCGAGGTTCGTGACGACCATCTGGAGGGTCAGGGACATGTTGGTGCCCGTGTCGCCGTCGGGGACGGGGAACACGTTGAGGCGGTTGACTTCTTCCTTACGGCCGTCGAGGGTCTTCGCAGCAACGGCAACGGCATTGAGGATGCCGTTGAGCGTGTAGTCACTCATACGTTACGTACTCTCTCTTCCTTGTCGAATAGCCCCTGGCCGCGTTATTTGCGGACCTTGACGCCCTGCACGTGCACGTCGATGCCGTCAAGCGGCACCTGGACGTACGTATCGAGCGTATAGGTGATGTTGTCGATGAGGTTCTGGGACACGGTGCCGATGTTGGTACCGTACTCGAGGATGACGTAGACATCGACGTGGATGCCGGCCTCCGAGGACGTGACCTGGATGCCGCGGCGGAGGCGGTTCGCCGGCAGCAGCGTCGCGATGCCGTCTTGCAGCGAGGGAGAGGACATCCCGACGATGCCGTAGCATTCCATCGCAGCCTTGCCGGCGATGTCGGCGATTACGTCATTGGAGACATGCAGGTTGCCTGAAACCTGGAGAGCCATGAAATCATCCTTTCTCACGACCGCGCGTATATGGGAAAAGTATAGCCCATCGCCCGCTCTGCGCTGCGGCGTCGCCGCATCTCACCTGATTTCACAAACGGAGAAGACGACCGATACGAAAAAAGCCCGCGAAGGCGGGCTTGATGCATGCGAAGACGGACGTGATTATGCACGCGTGACCTTGCCGGAGCGCATGCACTGGGTGCAGACGTTCTTCTTGACCGGATGGCCGTTCTCAAGAACCGTGATCTTCTGCACGTTAGGACGGAACATGCGATTGGAGACGCGGTGAGAGTGGCTGATGCTGCGACCCGCCACAGGGTGCTTACCGCAGATATCACAAACCTTGGACATAATTCACACTCCATCATAATCAGATATCTATCTGGCTATACGCAAAAAAGCTCAAGCAATATAGCACAGGGCCATCCGCCATTGCAAGCGGGTAGGCGCAAGAACCTGGACGTCGTGCGCCTTACGTGGACACGATGATACGGCTTGCGCAAGGCGACGTGCCGCACAGGAATTCGTCATCAGGAGATTCACACAAAGGAACCTACCTCTCGGGAACGACCATCATGCGGCCGCATCGCGGGCATGCGCCGAGCGGCGCCTCCGCACGAAGGGCGAGGATGCGTTCCGGCTCGATGGGCGCTCGGCAGGCGGTGCACTTCCCTTCCTCGAGGCGCCCGACCGCCACGCCGCCTTTAAGCGCGGCGATGCGTCCGTACTCGGCGACGATATCGTCGCCTGCAGCCGCGACGAGACGCGCACGGCGCTCCTTCAGGGCTTCGAGCTGCGATGCCAGCCCCGACGCCGAATCGCGGAACGCCGAGGCGAGAGCGTGTTCGCGCGCATCGAGCGCAGCAAGGGATCCGTCGACCGCCTCTTCGAGCTCGGACGCTTCGAGCACGCGGGTCTCGAGCTCGTCGATCTTCGCAGCCAATGCCGCGCGTTTGGCCGTATGGTTTTCCAGCGCCCTCGTACGCGTCGATATCTCATGATAGTTGCCCGCGGCATCGTTGATGGCCGCCTGGGCCTCGACCTGCCGCGAGGCGTGGACGGCATCCTGGTCTTTGAGGTCGTCGATATCGGCTTCGGCATCCTTGCGCATGCCGACGAGCGTGCGGCGGCGATCCTGGAGCGCCGCGCGCCGACGGCGGACCTCTGCGATCTCGGCGCGCTGCGGGAGCGCCTCGATCTCGCGTGTCAGACGCGAAATGGCCGTATCGGCCTTCTGCAGCCCCTCGAGGGCTTCGACTTGCTCTTCGGTCGCGCGCATGGTGGCCGCCTTTCCGTTCAGAGGGTATGCCAGGAGTCTTCCCGTCCGATGATGAAGGCGTCGTCCGAGGGGACTCCCGCCCGCACGCAGGCGCGCGCGAGCACGTCGGCGAACGGAAGCTCCGACGCGTCGTGGCCCAGCTCGACGAGGGCAAGGCCCTGCGAGGCGGCGGCCAAGGCCGCGTGGTACTTCACCTCGCCGCAGATAAGCAGATCGATACCGCGCGCAAGGCATTCCCGTTCGCACCCTCCGGCAGAGCCTGTCCAGGTGACGAGCGTGCGTATCGACAGGCCGGACGCACCCCAGATACGCGGCATGCGCCCGAAGGCACCCACGCACGAACGGGCTATGTCGTCGAGCGCGCAGGGGGCGTTCAGGCGGCAGATATGCCCGTATCCCTTGTCGGATCCAGGAGATACGGGTTCCAGAACGCCTTCGACGGAAAGGCCGAGCATCGCCGGAAGCGTCTCGCGGGCATCCGTGCTCACGTCGAGCGCCGTATGGAAGTTCATGAGCGCGACGTCCGATGAAAGCGCGGCCATGACGATGGACGCTTCGTAGGAAGCGCGGCCACGCACGAAGGACGACGGAGGCTCGAGAAAGGCGGGATGATGCGTGAGCAACACGTTCGCGCCTGCATCGCGCGCCTGGGCGATGGCATCGGGAGTCGCATCGAGCGCGCAGGCCACGCGCGTGACGGCGGCATGCGCATCGCCGACGAGCAGGCCGGTGCGATCCCACGGCTCGGCGTCCGAGGCCGGATACCGCTCGAGAAGCCTGCGCTCGAGCTCGCCTGCCGTCAGCATAGCCATCACCTATCCCCTGCCGAGACGATATCTTCGAGCGCCTGCGCGACGGCTTCCACGTCTTCGATCGTCGTGTCGGGGCCGAACGACAGACGCAACGACCCTTGGGCACGCTTGCCGTCGATGCCGCATGCGGACAGCACATGAGAAGGCGAAAGGGAATTCGAGGAGCAGGCCGATCCGCCCGAAACGCTGAACCCGCGCATATCGAGGCGCAGCACGAGCGATTGGCTTTCCCATCCGCGCACGCATACATTGACGATATTCGGAAGAAAACCGGGGCCGATAGCCGATGCGAGCGTCGGCGTCACACCCGGAACGGCCGACAAGCGCGCGTAGGCCGCGTCCCGCAGGAGCGCCAGACGCGATCCTTCCGCATCCGCATGCGCAGCCGCCTGCGCGAAGGCGGCGACCGATCCCGCGATGCCCATGACGTCCTGGGTGCCGCTGCGCAGCCCGCGTTCCTGCCCGCCTCCGGCGAGATATGCGACGAAGGGCGTGCCCGTGCGCAGGTACAGGATGCCCTGCCCCTTGGGTCCGCCGACCTTATGCGCCGAAAGCGAGAGGGCGTCCGCTCCGAGGGCGTCCACATCGACGGGAAGCTTTCCGAACGCCTGGACGGCATCGGTGTGGAAGCGCGCGCCATGCGTGCGGGCGACGCGTGCGAGCCCGGCGATCGGCTGGACGGTCCCCACCTCGTTGTTCGCCATCATGATGCTGACCAGCACGACGTCATCGTCCATGACGCGCTCGAGGGCTTCGGGAGAAATGCGGCCGGCGGCGTCGTTATCGACGAAGGACACATCGAAACCGAGGGCGCGCAGCATCCGATCGCAGTTGAGCACGGCATGGTGCTCGATGCGCGACATAACCACGCGCCCCGAGGTCGCACGACCTGCAAGACAGCGTTCTTCGCGCATGCCGAGCGCGATGCCGATAAGGGCGGCGTTGTCCGATTCGGTGGCCCCCGATGTGAAGACGATCTCGTCGGGACGACGTGCGCCGAGCGTGCGCGCCAAGGATACGCGCAGATCTTCGAGCAGGGCGAAGGCATCGCGCCCCGTCTGGTGGAGGGAGTTGGCGTTGCCGAAGAGATAGCCCGCATCCGCGATGAAGGGCTCCATCGCCGCACGCGCCTCGGAAACGAGCGGCGCGGTGGCGGCGTAGTCGAGATAGGTCATCGCGCGCATCCTGTCCGAGCCTCGGATGCCGCCGCGCGGATAGCGGCGATGTTCGTCGCGAAATCGCCGTTCGAGAACACGGCGCTGCCCGCGACGAGCACGTCCGCTCCGGCGGCGACGACCGCACGCGTCGCCTCGTTGGCACCCAGGCCTCCATCCACTTCGATCAGCGGAGAAGCGCCGGCGGCGCGGGCGATTTCGACCACGCGCGCGACGCGCGCATCGGATCCTCCGATATAGGACTGCCCCGAAAAGCCCGGATAGACGCTCATGATGAGCACCATGTCGAGATCGGCGATGACGGGCGCGAGCACATCGACGTCGGTGTCGGGCCTAAGCGCGATGCACGCCTTGGAGCCGGCGGCATGGATGGCATCGATGGCCTGCGAGAACTCGCCCGCCTCGGCATCAAGCGCCTCTGCATGAACCGTGACCAGATACGGTGCATGCTTCAGAAACCACGGCAGCTGATCAAGGGGATTCGAGACCATGAGATGCACGTCGAGCGGTATGCGCGCGACGTGCGACAGCCCTTCGACCACGGGCGCGCCTATCGTCAGATTCGGGACGAAGTGCCCGTCCATGACATCGACGTGGATCAGATCCGCGCCGCCCATCGTGATCGCCTCGATATCGCGTTCCATGTTCATGAAGTCGGCCGAGAGGATGGAAGGTGAGATGCGGACATCGGAATGCATGCGGGACTCCTTGGAAGGCGCGTGTGACTTCATGTCATTCTACCCCAACCGGGAAGTCCTTCGGCGAGGGTGCGCCGTTCGCGTCTAAGCAACGCCGCACCGACGCGTTTTTCACGCGATGCCGCAGGAAGGCCGGAAACGCACGCCGAGACGAATCCGTATAATCGGAATACGAGCCGAAGGAGGATCGATGAACCACTACGTCTATGCCATGCCCCAGGGCCGCATGACCATCGTCGACAGCGGAGGAGCCGTCGTCCGCATCGGATTCGGCGTGCTGGACGTCGAGGGCAGCGCGCTTTCTCCCACGGCGCTCACCAACGAAGCGGCGACCCAGCTCATGGAATACTTCGCGGGCAAGCGTCGCACGTTTTCGCTGCCGCTCGCCCCGAAGGGCACGCCGTTCCAGAAAGAGGTCTGGCAGGCGCTTTCATCCATACCGTACGGCCAGACGCGCAGCTATGCCGACATTGCCGCGCAGGTGGGACGGCCGAAGGCGTTCAGGGCCGTCGGCATGGCGAACAACAGGAACCCCATCCCCATCGTCATCCCCTGCCATCGCGTCGTAGGATCGTCGGGGGATATGGTCGGTTATGCATACGGAACCAAGATCAAGCGCTATCTGCTGGAACTCGAGGGCATAGACGTGGATGCCCTCGGACGGAGGAATGCGCGCTCGTAGGCGTCCCGACCGAGCGGCGGGAAAACGCGTGAAGGGCACCCGTCCGACCATCGATCCCGCAGTATCGGGACGATCGGACAGGCGCCCTTCGACGCAAGGAGCCACGCCTATCGGACGCGGCGCAGCCTGATCGCGTAATGCGCGTCGGGACCGTCCTCGACGAGCTTGACGGCCATCGTGGATTCGACGACGAACGATTCGCCCGTCTTCATCTTCAAGAACCGATCGACGACCTGTTCGTTTTCCTCTTTGAAGGCGGTGCAGGTCGAATACGTGAGCATGCCGCCGACGCGCACGAGGCCGGCAGCCTCGATGAGCATGTCGAAACCGGTCATCGCGAGCGTCGACACGTCCGATGCGGTCAGGCGCCACTTGATCTCGGGATGGCGACGGAGCGTGCCGATGCCCGAGCAGGGTGCGTCGACGAACACGGCGTCGAAGGATCCGGCGTCGAACGACTTCGAAAGCATGCGGCCGTCGGCGACGCGCGCCTCGACGCCTTCGATGCCGTAGGACTCCATGCGCTCGCGCAGGATCTCGGCCTTGAAAGCATGGTCGTCGACCGAGACCATATCCATGAACGCGCCGTACCGGCGATACGCGGCGCTTTGCATCAAGACGGTCTTGGTCGCCCGTCCGCTGCCGATTTCGAGGAAGCGCGCAGGACGCTCCTTGGGAAGGGCGAAGAGGGCGACGGCTTGGGCGGACTGGTCGGACACGAGCATCTTGCCTTCGTCGAAGAGCCTCTTGATGCGCGGCGTCTTGAACGCCTTGGCGCCGTGGACGCGCAGGCATCCGGGAACGCCCGCGATCGGTTCGATTTCGGTGCCGACCTCTTTGAATGCCTGAATGATCTCGGATACCTTCGCACGGACGAAATTCACCGCGACGAAGACCGGGGCATCGCCCATGGAGGCCCGCATGAACTCGGCGGCATCGGCGCGCCCAAGCTCGTCGATCAGGCGGCGCGATATCCAGCCCGGGAACGCGCATGAGCGGGCGAGCGCGGCATCGTCGGTCTCGGGATCGCCGAACGGGAAGTCGTCGGCGGCCTCGACCATGCGGTGCAAGACCGCGTTCGCAAGGCTCGCGGCCTTGGGCTCGACGAAGCGCACGAGCTCGACGCCCTGGTCGACGACGACATGCGGAGGCTTATGCAGGAACACGAGCTCGTAAGCGCTCACACGCAGGGCATCGCGCACGTCGGCCTGGATGTCGTCGGGCGACGACATGGTGCGATCGATGAATTCATCGAGGGTGCCCCAGGTGGCCGCGACGCCTTTGGAAAGGCGCGTCGCGAAGGCGACGTCTTTGGGATCGATGTCTTCGATGCGTGCGGTGACCGTCGGTGCGACGGAGGACACGTAGGCGCCGCGCTCGCGCACCGCGCGCCCGATGGCGTACGCGGCCACGCGGCCGTCGGCCACGCGGAATTTCCGTTCGATGCTCTCGTCCTTCAGGCGCAGCTTCAAAGGCGCGGGACGCTTCTTCGCATCGCGGCGCGGCTTATCGTCGAACGGGCGTCGAGGCTTGGCATCGAACCCGCGTCCGCCGCGAGGACCCGTGCGCGGACCGCCCATGCGGTCGCGCTTGTCCTCGAGGGCGCCGCGATACACGAAACCGCTTTCCTTGAAGCGCGCGTCATGACGTGCGGCGGGAGTCAGATGCGTACGACGTGCAGGCGCGCCTGCACGGGAATCGCGCTCGGAAGAACGCTTCGGGCGATCGGTCCCTCGAGCGTTCGGACGGGCGTCGGAGCGCTTCGCGTCGCGATCGAACGGCCGGCCTTGGCCGGAACCCGGCTTGCGATCGAACCCGCGTCCGCCGCCGGAACGCGGCGCGCCATACGGCGCACGCCCGTTGCTCCGACGCGGATCCGATGCATGCGGCTTGCGGTCGCTGCCGCGATGCGGACCGGATGAATACGACGTGCGGCCGTCGCCCCGACGCGGGCCGGATCCGTACGGCTTTCGGTCCCCGTCGCGGCGTTCGTCCGTTCCGTAGGGCCTGCGCCCCTGGGCCCCTCCATCGCGGGAACGATCGTTATACGGCTTCTTCCCTGCATACGGCTTCTTGGACCCATGAGGCTTCGAATCGCCGTAGGATCTCTTCCCGTCGTACGAACGCGCGCCGTACCCCCGTTTCGCACCATCCGCGCGGTCGGACGAGGATCCCGGATGATTGGACCGATACGGCTTGCCGCCCCTCTGACCGCCCGAAGAACCCTTGCCGGCGTATCCGCCGTCGCGGCGATCCCGCCTATCCGAGGAAAAGCCCCTCGAAGGGCCGGAGCCGTGCGACGATGACCCGGGCCTGCCCCCCTTGCCCGCGCCGGGACGCCCGCCGCGGCCCTGATTCGACCCGTACGAACGATATCCCCCGCGCCCTGATCCGGGACGCCTGCCGCCGTACGAGCCCTGTCCGCCGCGCGGAGAGCCGCCCTGGCTGCGCTTGCCGTTCGAAGACGACCCGTTATGCGAATGCTCCGTCATTATCTCTTCTCCCAATCGATATCCGAGTTCTTCAATCCCTGCACGCCCGCGGCGAAGGCCTTCGCGCTCATCGTCGCTTTCCCATCGGGACGGACCTCATGCAATTCAACCGCTCCGTCCGCGCATCCCAGAAGAAGCTTTTTGCTAGAAAACGTCGCCACGCCCTGCGCGGGCGCACGCGTTCCTTCAGGAGCCGCCCCGGCGGAAACAACCGTTATCCCCTTCGCGCCGATACGGCAGCGCGACGTATGGGCCGTAGACGATGCCTGCACCCGTCTGAGGTTGACGGCGACGGGCTCCGCAGGATCGAGATCGAGCTCGCCGCGCTCGATCTTGGGCGCGTAGCTCGCGCACGCGTCGTCTTGGTCGATCCACCGCACTGCTCCCGTTTCGAGTTCGGCGAGGGCGGAAAGCAGCGCGCATGATCCGATATCGGCGAGTTCCCCCGTCAGATGCTCGCAGCCCCGGCCGGCGACGGCGACCGAACGGCTGATGCAGAACGGGCCGGTATCCAAGCCCGCCTCCATGCGCATGATGCAGACGCCTACTTGCTCGTCGCCCGCGAGAATCGCACGCTCGATCGGCGCGGCGCCGCGGTATTTCGGCAGAAGCGAGGCATGGACGTTCAGGCATCCGAAGCGCGGAACGTCGAGGACGGCCTGCGGAAGGATCTTCCCATAGGCGGCGACGCAGACGACATCAGGGGCGAGGGATCTCAGGAAAGCGAGCTCTCCGGCATCGCGCAGGGTGCGCGGTTCGCGCACGGGAATGCCGGATTCGAGCGCCACGCGCTTCACGGGAGACGAAACGAGTTTGGATCCCCTCCCTCGCACGGCATCGGGTCGGGTATGCACGCACACGATGTCGTGCTGCTCCTTGATCTCGATGAGGATGCGTGCCGCGAATTCAGGCGTCCCCATGAAGGCTATGCGCATTGGCGCTCCTTTATGTCGCTGTCAAAAGGAATGCGGGGCATCGCGCCCCCTCGCGAAGATACGTGGCTCGAAAGCCGTCCTAGATGGACGGGACGGCCGTGTCGCCCGCCTTGGCACCTGCCGCCAAGGCGGCTTCGTAGGCCGTCATGGCCTTGATGCGTTCGTTCAGATCGCAGCTTTCGAACAACGTGATGCCGTTGAGGTGGTCTATCTCATGCTGCAGACAGCGGGCCAGAAGGCCGTCGCCTTCGATGATCCAGTCCTCGCCGTTGAGATCCGTATAGCGCACGATGGCATACGCGGGACGACGGATGGGAACCGTGATGCCCGGAACGGACAGGCAGCCCTCCTCTTCGACCACCTCGGGACCGCGCGTCTCGATGACGGTGGGATTGAGGAGCGTGATGGGGTTCTTGGCGCCGCTATCCTGATCGCAGTCGATGACGATCAAGCGCTTCAGAACGCCGACCTGGGGCGCGGCGAGCCCGCAGCCGTTGTCGGCATACATGGTCTTCGCCATCCTGCGCGCGAGCTTGCGCAGGCTCTTGTCGGCAGGATCGCAATCCTCGCAGACCTGGCGCAGGGTCGGGTCGGGGTATGCAAGGACCTCGAGAGTATCCGCAACCACGTCGTATCGCTCCAATCATGACAGGCAAGCCCCGCGCCACCCGTCGGGACATCGTTTTTCCGAAAGGCAAGTATACCAGAGCGGCGCGCATCCGTGCAGGCAGCGGGCATGGCTCCATGAAAGAAGAAAGCCTGCGCGGCCAAGCGCCGGCCGCTTGGCGCATCGAATCGTCGCACAGAGCGAAAGCCCTTGTGAGGGACTTGCCGTGGGATGCGCGCTAGAGAATGGATTGAGGATCGACGTCGACGGCGACCGACACGCCGCGCGGCGTGCGCCAAGGTCGCAGCACAGAGGCAAGCGCCGAAGAGATATCGGAAGCGGGCGGCGCCTTCACGAGAACGTGCCAGCGATGCATGCCGCGCAGCTTGCCGAGCGTGCAGGGGGCGGCTCCGAGCGTTTGCCAGCGGGCATCGCCTTGCTCCCGCCGCGCATCGGCGACAACGGCGGCGATCGCGCCCGCGACGTCGTGCGCGCAGGCACGAACCTCCTGCTCCGAAGCGCCCCAGATACGCACATCCGCGACGCGCGCATACGGCGGATATCCGAGAACCTTTCGTTTTCCCAATTCGCACGACAAGAATGCGCTGCGGTCGTAGCGTGCGGCGCAGGAGATGGCCGCATCTTCGGGCGCGTAGGTCTGCACGAAGACGCGTCCGGGGAAGCGGCCGCGTCCGGCACGTCCGGCCACCTGTTCGATCAGGTCGAAGGTGCGCTCCCCGCTGCGGAAATCGGGCAAGGCGAGCTGCGTGTCCGCATTGATGACGCCGACCACGGTCACGTCATCGAAATCCAGGCCCTTCGCGATCATCTGCGTGCCTAGAAGCACCGAGGCGCCGGGACGCGAGAATCGCTTGAGCAGGCGCGCATGCGCGCCGCGCGATGAAGTCGTGTCGGAATCCATGCGGATGACGTCGGCGACGTGCCCTTCGAGCAGGCGCTCGAGTTCGGATTCCACGCGCTGGGTGCCGGCGCCGAACTTCTTGAGATAAGGGCTCGAGCATCGTGGGCAGGCAGGCGGCACAGGCAGGCGCCTGCCGCAATGGTGGCAGACGAGCGCGTGATCGACCTCGTGATACGTCAGGGATACCGAACAGGTCGGGCATTCCGGCACGAATCCACACTCACGGCAGAGCAGAAAGCTCGCGAACCCGCGCTTGTTGAGCATAAGAACGACTTTGCGCCCTGCATCAACCGCTTCCACGATGGCGTCGGAAAGCTCGTGCGAGAACATCATGCACGATCCTGAGCCGAATTCACGCGCCATATCCACGATGCGGATGTCGGGAAGCGGCCGTCCGTTCACCCGGTCGGGCATGGACACGCGATGCCAAAGCTCGTCGTGGACGCAGGCGTCGAGCGCTTCGATGGACGGCGTGGCAGATCCGAGGACCAGGGGGATCCCCCGGCGTCGCGCGATCCACGCGGCCACGTCGCGCGCGTGGTAGCGCGGCGCGCTTTCCTGCTTGTAGGTGCTTTCATGCTCCTCATCGATGATGATGAGGCCCAGATCGCGCACCGGGGCGAACAGCGCGCTGCGAGGCCCGACGACGATGCGGCGAACGCCGTCGCGCGCGGCCTTCCATTGGTCGAAGCGCTCGGCCTGAGTCATATTCGAATGCATGACGGCGACGGTCGACCCGAAGCGCGCCTCGAACCGCGCGACCGTCTGGGGCGTGAGGGATATCTCGGGCACGAGCGCGATGGCACCGCGCCCCTGCGCGAGCACGTCTGCGATGGCGCGCAGATAGACCTCGGTCTTGCCGCTTCCCGTCACGCCGTCCACGACGACGACGTCGCCGCGCGCGAGCTTCCGGGCCCGGGTTATGGCGCGCACCGCCTTTTCCTGCCCTTCCGTGAGCGCAGGAGGCGCCAAAGGCGGATCCTGCTCGGTCGCGGCGGGCGAAGAGGCCTGCGCGCGACGGGCAGGCGGACGCTTGAGCACCCATGTGCCATCTGCATGCGAGACCGTGGGACGACGTCCCGCCGGCGTCAGGAGGCGCGCGCATGAAGCAGGCGGAGCGACATAGCGGCTCGCAAGGAAATCGACGAGAGCGGCGCCGTCCTCGTCGAAATACGGTTCGGACAGCACCGAGAGGATCGGCCTGACCGCATGCGGCACATCGTCTTCCTCGACGTCTTCGACGGCCGTCACGTATCCGACCGCGCGACGTTTGCCGAACCCCACGAGCACGGCGCACCCCACCTGCACCGAGGCGCAGTCCGTCGGAACCGAGTAGGTGAAGGCCCCGTCAAGCGACCGGGTCGCGATATCGACTATGACCGACGCGACGCGCACAGGACCCCTCCCCTGTCGGCTCGAGATATACGGGAAAGGCGCCGAGGCCATCGCCTGGCGCCTTGGATCGCAGAGGCGCGGCGCGCCCGCACGAACCCCTCAAAAACCTATGCGAGGCCGCAGGCGGCGCGCAGATCGTCCACCTTGTCGCGGCGTTCCCAGGTGAACTCGGGAAGCTCGCGGCCGAAGTGGCCGTAGTTCGACGTAAGGCGATAGATCGGACGGCGAAGGCCGAGAGCGTCGACGATGGCGGCCGGGCGCAGGTCGAACACCGAGCGCACGGCCGCTTCGATGTCTTCGACGGGCACGTGCTCGGTGCCGAAGGTCTCCACCATGACGGAAACGGGACGCGCCATGCCGATGGCGTAGGCGATTTGAACCTCGCATCGGTCGGCAAGCCGTGCGGCGACGACGTTCTTGGCGACCCAGCGGGCGGCGTAGGCGGCGGAACGGTCGACCTTGGTGCAATCCTTGCCGGAGAAGGCGCCGCCGCCGTGGCGGCCCATGCCGCCGTAGGTGTCGACGATGATCTTGCGGCCGGTGAGCCCGACGTCGCCCTGGGGCCCGCCGATGACGAAGCGGCCGGTGGGGTTCACGAGGATCTCGACGTCGTCGGAAAGCCTGACGCCTTCGCGTGCGAACACCACGCCTATCACGTGCTCGGTCAGCGCCGAGCGAAGCTCGGCCGACGTGACGTCCTCGGCGTGCTGCGTCGAGATGAGGACCTTTTCGACCTGGGTCGGAACGCCGTCGATATAGCGAACGGAGACCTGCGTCTTCCCATCGGGACGCAGATACGGCAGCGTGCCGTCCTTGCGGACCTCGGCCAGACGCTCGGCCAGGCGATGGGCGAGGTAGATCGGCATCGGCATGAGGGTCGGCGTTTCGTTGCAGGCGTATCCGAAGACCATGCCCTGGTCGCCGGCACCGACGGTGTCGGCCGAATCGGAAGCCTGGTCATGCTGGGCCTCGTATGAGGAATCGACGCCCATCGCGATATCCGCCGACTGGCCGTGGATCGCATTGAGGACGCCGCAGGTGTCGCAGTCGAAACCGTATTTCGCACGGTCGTACCCGACGCTGCGCACGACGTCGCGCACGATGTCGTCCACGTCCACGTACGCGTTCGTGCGGATTTCGCCGCTGACCATGACCATGCCGGTCGCGGCCATGGTCTCGCACGCGCAGCGCACGGCGGCCACGTCCGCAGGCTGGCCGGTCGGATCGACATAGCCCTTGGCCTCGAGATCGGCCTCCTTCGCGAGGATGGCGTCGAGGATGGCGTCGGAGATCTGATCGCACAGCTTGTCGGGATGGCCCTCGGTCACCGATTCGCTCGTGAACAGATAGGAAGAATGGGTATCGGGCATAGTTCCGCCTCCTTCAGGCGTCGCGCATCATGCATTCATAGAGAACCATGGAAAACATGGATAGATGAGAAGGAATGCGACTGTACCACAGCCTGACCCGCTTGAGCGGAATGCGCGCGCAAGACCCCATCATTTCGTTCGAAAGTGCAGGAAGCGTCCGCACGCGGATGGGCCGCCGTACGAGGGAACGGTTGCGAAGAGATGTAAGGATTGCGCAAAAGCGCATCCGCGCAAAACCCGATGATACACTTCGACGGATGACTGCACACCCGGCTCGCACCCCTGACAGGTGCGCGTTTCCCGAAAGGTCGCCGCATGAGCGATAACGCCGCGTTCACCGCCGAGTACCTCGGCATCATAGATGCGCTCGACGGCGATGAGCCGGGCCGTCGGGCCGCGCGCGGTCACATGGAGCATTCAACGGCCATCTGCCACGGCATCGTCGTGGATTCGTCCTATGTGCCGCGCCTGTACGACGCCCGGACCAGACAGGCGTTCGAGCATATCGCCGAGACGACGCACGCCATCCTGGTCAAGGTCATGCGCGCATACCTCGAGAACCCCGCGTACCGCCATGTCTACGACCTCGACGAACGCCTCGTCGACCTGATCCTGCTCCCCCGAGGATACGACGCGCTTCTTCCCTTCTGCCGCCTCGACGTCTTCTTGGACGAAGACACGCTGGAAGGCCGGTTCTGCGAATTCAACGCCGACGGCTCGAGCGGCATGAACGAAAACCGGGAGATCACGGCATCGATCGTCCATACGCGCCCCTTCGAGGAATTCGCCCGGCACCATACGGTCGGCACCTGCGACAGAACCCTCTTCGACGGCTGGATCGAAGAGTTCGTCTCCATCTATGAATCCTACGATCTGCGCGTCGACAACCCCCGCTTCGCGATCGTCGATTTCCTCGAAAACGCGATCGTCGACGAATTCGGCGTATTCAAGGATCTTTTCGAGAAGGCCGGGCACCCGTGCTCCATCGCGGATGTGCGCGACCTCTCCTTCGATGGCGAGACCCTGCGCGATGGCCAGGGCAACCGCATCGACGCCATCTGGCGCCGCTGCGTCACCAACGACATCATCGATCGCTGGGAGGAATCCCAACCGCTCATCGAGGCCGTCCGCGCACGAAAGGTCGCGCTCATCGGCAGCTTCGCGGGGCATCTGGTCCACGACAAGCAGATCTTCGGCGTTTTGCGCATGCCCGAGACGCGCGCCCTGCTCACCGATGAGGAGAACGACTTCATCGAACGCTTCGTCCCCTTCACCGCGTTCCTCGACGACGAGCACGTGGACGTCGCGCGCGTCATCGCCGACAAGGACGAATGGATCATCAAGCCGACCGACGAATACGGTTCGCACGACGTCTTCGCGGGCAAGGATTTCGACCAAACGGAATGGAAAGAGATCGTCGCCGCGCACGCAGGCGGCGCCGCAGGATCGCCCTTCCTCGCGCAGACCTACTGCACCCTCTACCGCACGCCCGCGATCGGGCTGTACGGCGACGAGGAGGACTTCACGACGCGCTCGACCGTGTCGTGCGGGAACATGTCCGGCATCTACGTCTACAACGGACGCTTCGCGGGCATCTTCTCGCGCCTGGGACCCAACCCCATCATCAGCAAGGCGACGCGCGGCCTAACCGCCGCCAGCATCTGGGTGGACTGAAGCGAGCACGAGGGAAACGCATGACCGAGAAGACCATGCAGGACGAACACGGAGGCTTTGCGAGGCGCGCGATGGAAGCCGCCTGCGCCGTGCTTGTCGCCGTCACGCTCGTATACGCGGGATTCCTCGCCTGCGCCCTGCCTCGCGGCATCACCGAAATGCTTTCCGAGAAGTACTCGACCGCGGATTCGTCGCCTTTCAACCGCGAGGAGCTCGTGAGCCTGGCCGTCGCCACGCAGGACTACACCGTGCGCAGCCACGACCTCAACGCGCTCATCGCGGCGGAAACCAGAGCCAACGTCTCGGTCATGAACGACAATCGCGACCGCATCCCCGGCGCTCCGAACCTTCCGAGCAATCTTGCCTCTGCATCGCCCGAGCAGGTCATGTTCGCCTTGAATCACGCCGGCGAGCAGTACGTGCTGAACGAAGATGCGCTGGCGCACCTCGACGACTGCCACGACGTGATATCGTCCGCCCGATTCACGCTCGACATCGTCGCTCTCGCGGCGCTCGCCGCATGCGTCATCGTCGGCGCGCGCCACGGGTCGCGCAGCCTCGGCAGCGCGCTCATGTCGGCCGCGGGCATCGTCGTCGGCGCCTTCGCCGTGATCGCGATCTGGATCGCGGTCGACTTCTACGGGTTCTTCACGGCGTTTCATTCGCTCTTCTTCCAGGCAGGCACCTGGACATTCTCATGGGATTCGCTTCTCATCTGCATGTATCCCGAAAAGTTCTGGATCGGCATGGGCGAGGTCTGGCTGTGCGCCACCGTTTCCGCCTGCATCCTTTGTACTATCATAGGCATCGTCGCACGCTCGATACGCCCGCGCGACGTCTCCGCCACGCGCTGACAGAAGGAGTCCCATCCCATGGCACAACCCGTACGGGTGCGCTTCGCACCGTCGCCCACCGGCAAGCTCCACATCGGCGGAGCGCGCACGGCCATCTACAACTGGGCATTCGCCCGCGCAACGGGAGGCGCCTTCGTGCTGCGCATCGAAGACACCGACCCCGAGCGCTCGACCGAAGAGAACACCCAGATCATTCTCCGCGCCATGCGATGGCTCGGGCTGGATTGGGACGAAGGCCCCGAAGTCGGCGGCGCTCACGGCCCGTACCGTCAGACCGAGCGCATGGAAACCTACGCGCATGCGCTCGAGGATCTGAAGGCCAGAGGCGCCGCGTATCCCTGCTTCTGCACGAAGGAGGAGCTCGATGCGAAGCGCGCGGCCGCGGAGGCCTGCGGCGGCGCATACGGCGGCTACGACCGCGCATGCCGCGACATCGATCCGGGCGAAGCCCGTACGCGCATTGAAGCGGGAGAGCCGCATGTCTGGCGTCTGAAAGTTCCCGACGACCGCGGTCCGATCGAATTCGACGACGCCGTATACGGCCCCATGAGCTTCCCGGCGGACGTCATGGACGACATGATCCTCGTGCGCTCGGACGGCACCCCTACGTATAATTTCGCTGTGGTCTGCGACGATGCGAACATGGGCATCACGCATGTCATACGCGGCGACGACCATCTGTCCAACACGCCGCGCCAGATACTCATCTACGAGGCGTTGGGATACGCGGTCCCCACCTTCGCTCACCTTTCGATGATCCTCGGCGCCGACGGCAAGAAGCTTTCCAAGCGCCATGGCGCCACGAGCGTCGAGGAATACCGCGACCAGGGATATCTGCCCGACACCATGGTCAATTTCCTCGCGCTTCTCGGATGGAGCCTCGACGGCGAGACCACGATCATTCCGCGTGACGTGCTGTGCTCGGCGTTCTCGCTCGACCGCATCACGAAAAAGGACGCCGTCTTCGACGAGACCAAGCTTTCTTGGATGAACGGGCAGTACATCCAACGCATGGATCCCGATGCCTGGGTGCGTCTGTCGCGCCCCTGGCTCATCGAGGCCGGCGCGACCGAATCCGATATCGACGAACGCCCCGAATGGTATGCACGGCTCTATCCGCTGCTCGCCGAGCGCGAGACGCGTCTGTCCGAATGCGCCCAGAAGCTTCCCTACCTGTTCTGGGGCCCGCATGTCGATCTGGACGAGACGTCGGTTCGGAAGGTGCTGCTGAAGGAAGGCGCCCGCGCCGAAGAAGCGCTGCGCGCCTGCCGCGCGGTGCTTGCCGACGAGACGATTCCCTGGGCCTGCGATCCTCTGCAAAACGCCTGCCGCGCGCTCGTCGAGACGCTTGATATGAAAGCCAAGCTCCTGTTCCAGCCCTTGCGTGTAGCGGTCTGCGGAAACATGGTGTCGCCGCCCCTGTTCGAATCCATCGAGCTCATGGATCGCGCCGACGTGCTCGCACGCATCGATTCGACGCTCGAGCGCGTCTTCGCTTCGCAATGAAGATCATCGCGCTTCCCGAACTCTGCGTCCGACCTCACGGCGCCTCATGCAGGCGCTGCGCACTCGCATGCCCGGTGGACGCCATCTCGTTTCCCGATGACGCGTCCGCGCCCGTCATCGACGAGGAACGTTGCACGAAATGCGGGATCTGCATGGGCGTCTGCGATGCCTTCACCTCGTCGACCACGAACACGCGCAGGCTGTACGAGCATTTGCGCCGTGTCGCCATGCGCGGAGAAATCGTCTATCTGACCTGCAAAGAAAACATCTTTCCCGGGTTCAAGCCCGCCGAGAACGTCACGGTGCTTCCCTGCCTTGCCTGCATCCCGCCCGAGCTCTGGACGCTGCTCCTCGCGGAGAACATCCCGCTCTGCGTCGCCTGCGACCTGCATTACTGCGAAGACTGCGATATCGCCCCCGAACGCGGGCAGATGCTCTACACGCACGCGATGGACCTGGCCCAGGAATGGACCGGGCGCGAAATACGGTACGATCGCGAGATTCCCGAACGGCAGAGCAAGGCCGACATGGCGCTTGAACGCTATGGACGCCGCGAAGCCTTCGGCAGCCTGAAGAACGATGCCCTGGATGTGGTGAGCGGACGTCGGTCCTTGAAGAGCTCCGATGCCCTCAAGGAAATGTATCGCACGCGCGAGAGGCGCCGCATGCAGGAGAAGCTTAAGCTTCGCGATGGCGAGATCGTCAATCCGCATGCCGACGCGGGACGCACGAAACGCATTATGATGCCGCGGCGGCGCATGCTTCTCGAATCCATCGTCGCCGAAGGCAGCATCGAGGATGCCGTCAGCCTCACCATCAGCGCGACCGATGCGCATGCCTGCATAGAAAACCATGACTGCGTCAAGGTCTGCGCGACCGGAGCGCGCAGCATCTCCCCCGAGACGGGCGATCTCGACTTCGACCCGAAGTACTGCATCGGATGCGGCGCCTGCGTGAACGCATGCGCCATGGGAGCCGTCTCGCTCGAAACCGTCTCGGCACGGACGTTCGGGCTTTCCGACGAATCGCAGACCGAGCTCACCTAGCGGACGTTTGCATGGGAATCGACGCGAACGACGAGACGAACCCGGCATTCCATCGCCAGCCCGCGTTGCCGAATCGAAACCGAGAAAGAAGGACCCCATGAAGATCGTGAACGAATTCAAGGAATTCATCTCCAAAGGCAATGTCATGGATATGGCCGTCGGCATCATCATCGGCGGCGCATTCACCGCAATCGTCACATCGCTGACCAATGACATCATCAACCCGTTCATCAAGCTGGTGACGGGCGGCGGCGCCGAGGTCGCGGGACTCACCATCCCCGTGCCGGGTACCGAGAACGGCATCGATTTCGGCGCCTTCATCAGCGCCGTCATCAATTTCCTGATTATCGCGCTCGTCGTGTTCTTCCTCATCAAGGCCGTGAACGAATTCAAGAACCGCTTGATCAAGGAAGAGGCCGCCAAGCCTACCCCCACCTGTCCTTTCTGCAAGGAAGAGCTCAAGGAGGGCGCGACGCGCTGCCCGCATTGCGCCGGTGAGCTGCCCGCTCCTGCCAATGCCGCATAGACGGCTCCGCATCTCTCGTCCGCCGCATTCCTGCGTACCCGTATCTTCGAATCGGCCGCCGTCGCCTGCAGCGAAAGGCGGCCGATCCATGCGTACCGAGCCCGTCGCGACGCGCTGGAAACCCGAAATCTCGACGATCCTCACATGGCCTTCGGGGACGGATAGCCCTTGCCTGTGCTTTCCACCTGGCAAAGCGCCGAGCGGAAAGGCGGAAATCCCGTGATGGGATCGAAGTCGCGCGACGTCAGCAGGTTGATGTCGGCCTGGTGCCAGCCATGGAGCACGTCCACGACGCCCGGAAGGACCATGTTGGTGACCTCGGCGTTCACCACCACCTCGCCGAACTGGTTGAATACGCGCACCTGCTCCCCGTCGCCGATGCTGCGCTCCTTCGCATCGGACGGATGCAGCCGGACGACCGGCCTTGGCATGAATTGGTTCAGCCAGGGAAGGTTGCGCAGCTTCGAATGGGTGTAGTACGGCGCGCGGCCGCCCGTGTTGAGGACGAGCGGATACGTCTGCGCAAGATCGGGCGTGCTGACCGGGCTGTACACCGGCTCTTCATAGACGGGACGTCCTTCGAAGCCTAGATCCTGAAGCACGTTGGAGACGAATTCGATCTTGCCGCTCGGCGTGTTGAATCCAGGTTCGCCGTCCTTGCGGATCTTGCCGCTCTCGTACTTCCTGATGTCCTTATTGCCGCCGGGAATCTCGATTCCCTCGGGATGCGCGCGCAGGTCGTCCACGGTGCAGCCGAGGTCGGCCTTCTCAAGCATATCGTTGAGCGCCGCTTCGACATCGCCGCCGAAGCACTCCTCCTCATAACCGAGCGCGCACCCCATTTCGAGGATGATGCGGAAGTCTTCTCGCGCCTGGCCTGCGGGCTTGACCACGGGTTCGCGGAAGAAGATCCTGCGGCCGAAGATGGCGAACGGAGCCATGCGCTCGTAGCACATCGCCGCCGGCAGAATCATGTCGACATAATCGTGCGTCCATGGGCGCATGTAGTAATCGATGGCGACCGTGAATTCCATATCGCCGATGGCTTTCTGGTATTCCGGCGTCTGAGGCCACATCATCGCATTGGCGCCCAGAAGAACGCCTGCTCTCAGACGCCCGTCAGCGACCATCTCGGGAAGCCTGTTCACCTGGATCATCTTGAAATACTTGGCCCAGACGGGAAAATCGTCCTTGTCGGGCCTGATGTCCTGCAGGCCTTGCTCCATATACGATTTCTCCATACGGAAATCGGCGGTGCTCGCCGTGTAGTCGAAGGGCAGGCCTCCTGTCGGCATGGTCAGACCGCCGGGCACGTCTATGCAGCCGGTCAATGCGATGATGGAGAAGACGGCGCGTTCGAAATGGCCCACGTTGGTCGCGTGGCATGCGCCGGCAGAGCTGCTCACCAACGTAGCGGGCGTGTTCTCGCAGACGAGCCTCACGGCCGCTTCGAGCTTTTCCTTGGGAACCCAGGTGATTTCCTCGACCTTCTCGGGCGTGTATCCGGAGGCGAGCTCCTTGAGCTCATCGAAGCCGACGGTCCAGTTCTCGACGAAGTCTTTGTCGTAGAGCCCGTCGCGAATCATGATGTTGATGAAGCCGAGGGCAAGGGCGCCGTCGGTGCCGGGACGAAGCTGGAGATGGATATCGGCCAAGCCCGTCACGGTCGGCGTGATGCGCGGATCCACGACGACGAATTTGCAGCCGTCCTCCTTCCGATCCATCATCGCGCCGAAACGGTAGGGCTGGGACCAGGCGGGATTAAGCGACCAGATGAGGCACGACTTCGAATCGGGCGTAGGATCGACCCCCATGCTGAGCGACCCGAGCGTGAGAAACGTCGACATCCATGTCGCGGCCGCGCAGGTCGAACTCTCGAATCCGCATGAGGGCGATCCGAAGAGAGTCGCAACGCGCTGCATCGCCCCGCGAGGCTCCTTAGGATCTCCGCAATAGAAGAACACCTTGTCGGCACCGTAATCGTCTTTCACGCGATTGAATTCCGCCGCGATGCGCGCATAGGCGTCGTCCCAGGATATCGGCTCCCACTCAGGCGCGCCCGTACCCTTGGGGTTGGTGCGCGTCATCGGATAGAGCAGACGTTCGGGATCATAGAGCTCCTGCAGGCTGGCGATCCCCTTGGCGCAGATGGGATCGGCCCGGTACCCTTCCGTCGCGCGCGCTTCGACGCGCACGACCTTGCCGTCCTTAATCGATGCGGCGATACCGCACTTAGGAATATGGTTGCACATGTCGCAGTACGTGAATTTGATCTCGACCGGCGCGTCTTCGGCGAAGGCGCCTTCGGGATGGATGATGTCGAAACCCGTCGATCCGACGGCCGATACGCCTGCGGCGGCAGCTGCGCCCTTCAAAAAGGAACGGCGCGTGACCATGCATCCGGATCCTGTCATCGCTGATCCCCCTCCCGATGGCTCGAAGCATGCGCGGCGACGTCATCATCCGCGTCCATGCGCGCCTTGCGCGCTGCATACGCAACCCCTGCAGCGGCTGCAGCCGCGACGCCTATCCCTATGCCGACGACGGCGGGACCGACCGCCGCATCGGCCTCCTCGACGGAGTTCGCGCCGATGGCGAACGGGAGCGCGCCTTCGGGCGTGCCTGCGACCGGCAGGTAATAGCACGCGGTCTCATCGACGCGCACGGCATCGTGCGAGGCGAGAAATGCGGATACGTCGCTTTCCGGGTCGTCGAGATCGCCGAAATACCGTGCCTTGCCGGGACAATTGGATACGCAGGCGGGTTTCAAGCCCTCCGCAAGCCGCTCTTCGCAGAAGATGCATTTCTCCACGACCATGCTCCTCTGCACGCCGAAGGCCTCGTAGGGCGCGGGCGCATACGCGCCGAAGAAATGCGCATCGGTCTCATTGATGCGTCGCGCCTGGTACGGACAGGCGGAGATGCAGAATCCGCACGCGATGCACGCGTCATAGTCGACCACGACGATTCCGTCGTCGCGCTGCATGCTCGCGCCCGTCGGACATGCATGCACGCACGGCGGATCGTCGCATTGCATGCAGGCATGCGGCACATAGGTTCGACCGGATTCCCCTACCTCGTCGCCCCACTCATACGAATCGAGAACGTTCCATGAAACGCCTGGGCTTTGATTGTGCTGCATCTGGCACGCGACGACGCACCCTCCGCATCCTGCGCATCGACGTAGGTCGATGGCCATGCCATACCTCGCCATGATCGCTCCTTCCCCCTTGGAGCGGCCCGGATCGTCATGCCGGGCCTCTAATGGTCTTCACGATATCTTTATGGAATCATCATTCAATATGCATATGCATACATCGCACGCTGGCGTGCGCAAGGTCGAAAACATGGCGTCGACCAGTCTTTTCGCGGAGTTCCGAAACAGGCGGCCACGCAATTGCGACGCACGCCGCAAGACCCTACAATCGCATAGAGGGGAAAGACCGAAGGCATGACGGGGGGATTATGGCCACGCAGCAGGACTATGATGCGATTCTCATGCCGGACCGACCGTTCAGGCAGCTTAAAATCGCACGCTATATCGACCGGGCGAAAAAGAAGAAGCTCTTCAAGGGGGAGATGCTGCGCCAGAAGGCGAACGGTCCCGACGACCTGTACTACTACTACATCGACGAAGGCCGGATCCGCATCACCTTCATGCAAGAATCAGGGGAAGGCGTCTTCGTGTACCAGCGGAACGCCGGCAATGCGTTCATGTGCGAATACAACGGCCTCGCAAGCATCGGGGACTACGCCGCACGTTTCACCGCAGTGAAGAACACCGTGCTCTACGCCTTCACGCAGAACCAGCTGTACGACCTCATACGCGAGGATAAGGATGTCTTCTTCGAGCTCATCTATGTCTACCACATGTCATTCGCCCAGTTCGGACATCGAATAAGCGGTACGGGCAACCAGAGCGCGATCGCGCGTTTCACCATGTGGGCCGACAAGCTCTGCGCGACGCGCACGCCCACGGACGACGGCATCTACATCGTTCCCTGCACGCTTACGATCAAGGCGCTCTCGCAGCTGCTCATGGTGCATGTGACCACCTGCAACAAGCTCATCCTGTCGCTCGAGGGTCGGGGGATCGTCCAACGTTCGCGCACCGAGCTGCGCATCGACCTTGCTGCGCTCAAGACATACGCCGAAGAGGTCCGCTGACGACGCCGCGGCCCCGACGAGCGCAGATACGCGTCGGGGCCGCATAAGGGCGCGTGAACGGGCGGCTCAGAACTGAAGGTTCTTGAACGCGTCGGGCACCTCTTTGTATCCGCGCGACTTCACGGCGCCCACGATCAGACCGATGACGAACCAGCTCACGCCGACCGTGTAGGTCAGCATGTCGAAACCGGTGAAGACGTAGGCGAGAATCACGATGCCGAACCAAGGGCAGACGATGTATTTCACGATGTTGCCGATGCCTGCACGCCTCTTCTCCTTGATGAAGAAGAACCAGAACACGGCGAAGTTCAGCATGGCGAAGGAGCTCAACGCGCCGAAATTGACGAGCGTGGCAAGCGCGCCCATATCCAGGAAGAGCGATAGGATGAGCGCGATCGCGCCGATGAACAGTGCGCCCACGTACGGGGTCTGATACTTCGAATGCACCTTTCCGAAGATGGCGGGAATGGTCTTGTCGCGGCCCATGCCGTACAGCAGGCGCGAGGCAGCGGTCTGGGCGTTCATGATGTTCGCGATGCCGATGGCCACGATATTGATGACGAGCATGATCTTCTGGAACACGGGCCCGCCGATGAGCGCGACGCCCACGAAGAAGCCGTTGTCCTGATCGATATTCGCCCAATCGGGCTGAATGAGGGCGGCGATGTAGGTCTGGGCGATGAATACGACGACGATGAGCGTCAATGCGATCATGATGCCGCGCCCGATGTTCTTCTCGGGCTGCTCGGTCTCTTCCGCCAACGTGGATATGCCGTCGAAACCGAGGAAGTTCAGCGCCGCGATGGAGATGCCGGCCGCGATGAAGTGCGCGTCCACCTTGCCCGGCTGATAGATGGGATCGAGCGTGAAGGCGCCCGCACCGCCGCCTCCCAAGATGAATTTGCAGCCCAAGGCGACGAACGCGATGACGGCCAGGATCTCGATGATGAAGATGACGATATCGATGCCTTTGGTCATCGATATGCCGCGAATGGTCACGAACGTATTGAACGCGACGAAGGCGATGACCCACACATACCACGGGCTGCCCGGGATCAGCAACGTCCCCCAGTTCGCCACGATGACGTACAGCAATGCGGGAGAGAGGCAGTAGTCGAGCAGGATGAGCCAGCCGGATATGAAGCCGACATGGGGATTGATGCCGCGCTGCACATAGGAATACACCGACCCCGCGATGGGAAAGCGATTGCTCATCCGCATATAGCTCAAAGCCGTGAAGCTGATGGCGATGAAGCCGATGATGTAGACGAGCGTGGGCATGCCTTGGGACTGGAAGTCCACCAGACCGTAAATGGAATGCGGGGCGATGATGACCATGAAGAGCACGCCGTACAAGACGACGTCGCGCAATCCCAGCCCTCTTTTCAGTTCCTGCTTGTAGCCGAACTGCTCGATGCCCGCTCCTGCGCGGACGGCTTCGCTGTTCTCCGCCATGCGATTCCTCCTCCCATGCCGATGGCCTTATGGGATGCCCTTGGGAACAGATTCGAGACGAACGTGCTGCCAGAGATATCCCGGTAAAACCTGTCTCACCTAACCGACGTCGAAGCCCGGATCGCATGCCGCATTCGCTTCAGACTCCGACTGAATCGAAGAAAACTACTTATAATACCGCTAGGTTTAAGGTGAATATAGCTCCCTTCGATTCTTTAAGCAGAGCATCTTGGTGTCTAAGGTGTGCGACATTACCTTCGAAAACGGCGGAAAGAACGAAACTATCGGCAAACGGAGGCAAGCTGCAGCGAAATGCCGTCGACAGAGCATCGATTCCTGTTCGGAATCACTCGATTGGCTCGAACCTCCGCATACCTCGACGCAAACCTAGACCAACGGCGTCGGAACGTGCCTCGCATGCACCACACGCCGAGCGCAGCAGATGCATGCGTCGGGGCAAAGCGGCCTCGAAAGGGAAATACCGGATTACGCGACGTACACGATACGAAGTAAATACCCCATTTTCGAGACAAAACCGATGGACATAGGACCAGTCGTAGTTTAGAAATTCACCTATCGTATACATGGATTGCCTCATGCGTGTTGATAGCGTCGTACATCCATTCACCAAGGCTATGACAGGATTCAGGTGTCTACATGAAGAAACCCGGCTCTCCCCCTTCGTTCTCCCGAGAGCAGATCGGGCGCTGCGCCTTCGATCTCATCAACGAGATCGGCATCGAGAACTTCTCCATGCGCGAGCTTGCCCAGAAAATCGGCATAAGCCCCATGGGCATCTATACGTATTTCCCTTCGAAGCGCACGCTGCTCTGCACCGTGTTTTCCATGCTCCTCAATAAGATCGACAACCATCCGATTCCCGAGGAATACTGGGAAGACACCGTGCGCCGCGAGTTCCGCTCGATGCATCAGACCTTCAAAACGCACCCGAACATCCGCCGCATGACGCTTGTCGAGTCCATCCCCTGGCCCGATCATTTCGCGCGCCATACGTATCAGCTGCACATGGACCAAGGCGTGCCCGAAGAGATCTTCACGCGGTTATTCTGGGTCTTCAGCTCCTATTTCACCGGATTCATCGACAACGAGATGTACCTTTCGCTCGGCCGCCGCATCACCGACGGCGACGCGGATGCTCCTTGGAATCGCGAGAAGATCCACGCCTACACCGACGAGACGTTCGAAGAAGGCATCAATCTGCTCATCAACATGGCGAAGAAGAAGGCAGGCGGCGCATGCGACTGGCGCACGCCGCTCGATGCCAGCACCTGGAGCTGGACGCTGTAGACGCATCGGAGATGCAGCATGGATCAAGCTCATCCATGCTGCGCTTGATTCATGCTGCGGTCGAGACGGTTCCATCGTTTCTGCCCCGCGGCATCCGAACATGAAGAAGCCCGCCGGCGGTCGCCGACGGGCTTCTTCATGCAATCATCGTTCGAGGGCGAGCGTCTCATCAGTCCATGTTCCGTGTGGCGATGACGTCGACGCCGGTGCCGCAGACGTTTGCCAGGACCACATCGCCGATGCGCACCGGAGGCATGATGTCAACGGAGCGCAAAGCTTCGATGCAATCGGGAATGAGGGCTTTAGGAACGGCCGAGGCCGATCTGACGCTTGCGGGCATCGTGCGGCCGTCCACGCGGACGAGCGAGGTGAGGACACGCTTCGGGTCGGTCACTTCATCGATGGCGTACGTGATGCCGCGCTTGCAGGTATTGCCCGCGACCGAGGCGACGGCGCCTTCGTCGTCGACAGCGACGTCGAGCTCGCACCCGATCGGGCAGCTCACGCATGTGAAATGTCGAACGGAAGCCATGCTTACTCCTCCTCCCCTTCGATGCGCACCTCGATGGCCGAACGGCCGGCGATGAGCGCAGGGTCGATCCTGATCTCGGACATCTCGGCGGGAACCATGACGGGGCGCTTGAATCGTTTGACCTCCGCTCCATCGGCGAGCACGATGATGGATGCCTTCTTATAGATGCGACGCACGCGGAAGCGCATGAGCACCTTGGATGCCGCCCGGGCGGACACGCGTTGCGGAACCACATAGCTCACGCCCGACCCGGCGCTTACGCGTGCGGACGCGACGATATCGCCTGCGTCGTGCGCCTGTTCCGATGCCCCGACGCCGGCCAGCACGAATGCGGCCGCCGCCTTGCCTGCGCCCTCGCCTTCCTCGGATACGAAGTCGACGAGATCATGGATATGCAAGACGTTGCCCGCAGAGAAGATGCCGGGGATCGTGGTCTGGTACGTCTCATCGACCGATGCCCCTGACGAACCGCGATCGATCGCGACGCCCGCCTGACGGCTCAGCTCGTTTTCAGGAATGAGTCCGACGGAGAGCAGCAGCGTGTCGCACGGGATGATCTCTTCCGTGCCGGGAATGGCCGCTTTCGTCTCCTTGTCGACCTGCGATACGCCCACCGCTTCGATGCGGCTCGTACCGTGGATGGACGTGATGGTATGCAGCAGGCGCAGCGGAATGCCGTAGTCGTCCAGGCATTGCACGATATTGCGCTTCAAGCCGCTCGAGATATGCGAACGGTTGAGCACCATCTTGACGTGCGCGCCTTCGTACGCGAGACGGCGCGCGACGATCAGGCCGATGTCGCCCGATCCGAGCATCACGATCTCCTTGCCGGGCATGATGCCCTCAAGGTTGATCATGTGCTGCGCGGTGCCGGCGGTGTAGACGCCTGCCGGCCGAGCGCCCGGGATGCGCAGCGCCCCACGCGTGCGTTCGCGCGAACCCATGGCGAGGATGACCGCCTTCGCATGGACCTCGAGCATGCCTAACGTGGGGCTTACGACGCTCAAGACGCGGTCGCGCGAAAGCGACAGGACCGATGCCTCGTATTCGATTTCGATGCCGCGCATCTCCGCAGCCGCAAGTTCGCGCGCAGCGTATTCGGGACCGGTCAGCTCTTCCTTGAAGCGATGCAGGCCGAACCCGTTATGGATGCACTGCTTCAGAATGCCGCCCGTCGCGTCTTCCCGTTCGAAGATCACGACGTCCTCCACGCCCGCATCGTATGCGGCGACCGCCGCCGCAAGGCTGGCCGCACCGCCGCCGATGATCGCGATGCCTACATCACGCCTCATGCGCGGCCTCCTTCCAGAACGACCGTCGGCAGGTCGTCGAAGCAGCCGCGGTGCCCGAACGAATGCTCGGAACCCGGACGGCCTTTGCGGATCTCGGTGATGTCGCATCCCGTTTCACGCGCGATGATGCCGGCGACGAGCGGCAGGCAGAAGCCGCCCTGGCAGCGGCCCATGCCGGCGCGCGTGCGCCACTTGACGGCATCGGTCGTGCGCGCCGGCACCGGCGAATGCACGCAGGCGGCGATCTCCGCCTCGCTCACGCATTCGCAGCGGCAGACGATGCGCCCCCATGCGGGGTCTTCGGCCACGAGCCGTGCGCGGGATTCGTCGTCCAAGCGAGAGAAATCGACAGGCGCTGCGCGGCGCGGATCGTGCCCTTCCCTGCGAGGAGCGGCCATGCGCGTCGCGATGGCGTCGGCGATATCCTTGCCGACGGCAGGCGCCGCGGTCAGGCCTGGAGAATCGAATCCGAGGATATTGAAGAACCCCGGCGCGTCGTCGGGTTCCCCGATGTGAAAGTCAGGATCCTCGACGCACGAGGCGCGCAGGCCGGCGAAGTTGGTGATGGCATCGCGGGCGGGAAGGTCTTTCCAAGTCTTGCGCGCATAAGCGGCCACGTAGTCGAGCCCTTCGGGCGTCGTGTACGCGGCGTCGGCGTCGTCGCGCGGCACGGCGTTCGGACCGACGATGATATTCCCGCCGGTCGTCGGGGAGACGAGCACGCCCTTGCCGGCAGCGGTAGGAACCTGGAACACCGTGGAATGGAACGCGTCGCCCCAGACGGAATCGAGCAGAAGGTATTCGCCGACGCGCGGCGTGATCGCGAACGCATGCGCGCTCACCATGTTATTGAGTTCGGCGGCATGAAGACCCGCCGCATTGACCACGAAACGCGCTTCGATGTCGATCGCCTCGGCGACCGATGCATCGCCTGCATCCGTGCGAACCGCATGCACCCGCCAAGCGCCCCCTGCACGCTCTACTCTTTCGACGTGCGTCAGAAACGAGAACGCGACGCCGTTGTCGGCCGCATTCTCCGCGAAGGCGAGGCAGGCGCCGTACGGGTCGGCGATGCCGCCGGTTGGAACCCAAAGCGCCGCGACGGCTTCGGGCGCGAGATTCGGCTCCTTGGCATGCAGCGCATCGGCATCCAGAATCTCAAGGCCTTCGACGCCATTCGTCACGCCGCGCTCAAGAAGGCCGTCGAGCGTGGGAATCTCTTCGTCGGAAAAGGCGACGACGAGCGATCCGCACCTCTCGAATTCGAAGCCGAGCTCGTCAGCAAGCTCCGGATACATGCGCGAGCCTTCGACGTTGTAGCGAGCCTTAGCCGTGCCAGGCGCAGGATCGTAGCCGGCATGGACGATGCCGCTGTTCGCGCGCGTCGTGCCACACGAAACGTCGTACGCCTCGTCCACCACGACCACATCCATATCGTAGAACGCAAGGTACCGTGCGCACGCGCACCCCGCTATCCCTGCCCCGATGATGCATACGTCACGCATAGGCGCCTTCCCCCATACTTTCGATCGTTCGGTCGCCGAGCCGCATGAAATGGCCGAATCGCATTCTGGGCGCAGCATTCGCAAGTGTACTCCAACGACATGCATATATGCGCACGGACTTCGCAAAGGTTTGCGATGCGATGATACTTTGAGCATCAAGATAAATCGCCGCTGCGCCGATGGGATGCCGCCGCGTTCGATGCCTGATTCGGATGCCGAAACGATACGGAGCTGTAAGAAAACAGAACCCGGACGCGCCTCCCGAGAGAAGCGACGTCCGGGTTCTCGAGGTTCCCGATATCGGATTCGGCTATTTCTCCTTCGGCAGGGCCGATCCGGCCGCGAGCATCTGCTCGAACATGGACGAGGTCTGCGTGAAGTCGCTCGGGAGCACCACCGTGGAGGCCTTGCCGGTCTTCGCGAACTCATTCATCATGTCGGTCCACTGCGTGAACAGGAAGAGCTGGTTCGCCTCGTTGGCGGACACGCCGGACTGCTTGATGACCTCGAGCGAATCGGCGATGCCGTCGGCAATGGCCTTGCGCTGGGCCGCGATGCCGCGCCCGGCCTGCTCCATGGCCTCGGCGGACGCCTTGGCCTCGGTCACGATCTTGATGCGCTCGGCTTCTGCCAAAGACTGCGCAGCGATCTGCTCGCGTTGGGCGGAATTGATGCGGTTCATGCTCTGCTCGACGTCTTTCGGCAGCGCAATGCTTGTGATGAGCGTGCCGACCAGGTCGTAGCCGTACGAAATCATGAGGGCGGACACGGTGGCGTTCACGTCGGAGGCGATGGAATCCTTCTTTTCGAACACCTCGTCGAGCGTGTAGCTCGGCACCGAGCTGCGCAGCGCATCGATCAGATACGAGCTCATCTGCGCGACGGGATCGACCAGCATATAGTAGCTGCGATAGACGCCCGATTCCTGCGGGATCTGGCCCCAGCTCTGGTTGACGTGGTACTGCGCGGCGATATCCATCGTCACGGTGACGTTGTCCTTGGTCTTGGCGTCGATGCGGAACGACACCTGGTTCGTGCGCATATCGACGCGCTTCGCCACGCGCTCGAAATACGGGATCTTCACGTGCAGGCCGGGCCCCGTGATGCGGTTGAACTTGCCCAGACGCTCGATGATGACGAAGGTCTGCTGCTGCACGACGTAGATGAGCCCGCCCGGAAGCCCGAGTATGACCAAGACCACGACGATGAAGAGAAGGAAGGACAGAAGTCCGATGAATGCGCCCATGCATGCTCCTTTCGAAAATGACAGGGTTCATTCTCTCATAACGCATTCCCTGTCATGCGTACGTTCAAAAAGAGGCGAAGCGGACGGAAAGGGCGCGAGAAGGCTTCGTGGACGATACCGGCCGCGAAGCTCTCGAAGCATGTCCCGCGCCGAGGAAAGCCTGGAATCGACCATACGCGTTCCGGCGAGGCAAGCCTTCGCCCGACTGAAGCCGTTTAGAACACCAGGATGAAAACGCGGGCCAGCACGAATCCGATGACGCCGCACGCGGGAAACGTGAGGACCCAGGCGAGCAGCATGTTGCGCGCGATGGACCAATTCACGTTCTTGAAGCCCTTGCCTGCTCCGACGCCCATGATGGCCGAGGTCGAGCAATGCGAGGTGGACACCGGCATACCGGTCATGGACGAGAAGAACAGCGTGAACGTCGTGGTGACCGACGCGGAAAGCCCCTGGTAGATTTCAAGGTCGACCATATCCATGGCGACCGACTTGATGATGCGCTTGCCGCCGATGAACGTGCCGGCGGAAATGGCAAGAGAGCAGAGGATCATGAGCCACAGAGGAAAACCGTGCACGCCCGTCGTGTCCATGCCGAAGCTGAGCATGATGCCCATGATGCCTATGGACATGAACTTCTGGCCGTCCTGCGCGCCATGAAGGAACGCGAGCATGCAGGCAAGCACATCCTGAATCGCGGCGAACACCTTGTTGCCGGACTGCTTCGACACGCCGTTGAACAGAAGCGTCACGACCTTCACCGTAATAAGGCCCAGCACGAAACCTGCGACGAGCGAGAACACCATGCCGTAGATGACCTTCGCCCATTCTCCGATGATGACGCCTTCGAACCCGTTGAGCGCGATTGCGCCGCCCGTGACGCCCGCAATGAGCGCATGGGACTTCGAACAGGGAATGCCGAGCACCCAGCAGAACGCCCCCCAGACGATGGAGCCTATCATCGAGGCCATGAGCGCCATGAGCGCTTGATGGGAATTGCCCGAGAAATCGACCATATTGAACATCGTGCTGGCGACCGATGTGGAGATGTACGTCATGCCGATAAGGCCGACGAAGTTGAAGACGGCGGCGAGGATTAGCGCCGTGGAAGGCTTGAGGCACCGCGTGGCGACGGCGGTCGCGATGGCATTGGGGGCGTCGGTGGCGCCGGATACCACGGTCACGCCTATGACGAGGAAGATGATCACCGCAAGCGACGGATACGCCGACACTTGGTCAAGCACGGAGAAAAGAGAAAGGTCCATCGGACTCCTCGTGAACGAACCATGGTTCCTGCCCTGCGAAATGCTGGTTCATTGTAGCTCAACCGATTTCGTATATCACGTGCCGTTCATCCCCATACGTTCTCTGCAAAACCTCGAAGCACACGCATCCGCATGCACGTCGACGCCTTATCGGCATGCCAGTTTCCTTCCCCTCGAAGTTACCCTCGGCGAACCTGAAGAGACCCTTCACATGTTGTCATACCAACATACGGATGCCTTCATCGTCCCTATCGTTCGAATCACCGTTTTGGGGGACTCCGAGGCGCATCGCGTCCCGGACGGACAGAAAGAAGGAATCCATGAGCAACGAGATGTTCTGCTTCCAGTGCGAGCAGACCGCAAGCTGCACCGCCTGCACCGGCCATGCCGGCGTATGCGGCAAGACCGCCGAGGTCGCCGACGACCAGGATAAGCTTACGGGCGCGCTCATCGGCCTCGCCCGCACCTGCGCCAAAGGCGCGCAGGCCACCGACGAGACCTACGGCCTTGTCATCGACGGCCTGTTCACCACCGTCACCAACGTGAATTTCAACGATAAGACCGTCAACGCCCTCATCGACCGCATACATGCGGAGTCCGCCGCGCTCGCTTCGGCGGCCGGCATCGACGCCGCCGCCGATTACGACGTCGCAAACATCTGGAACGACGACGAGGACATCCGCTCCCTCAAGTCCCTCATCCTCTTCGGCCTGCGAGGCACTTCCGCCTACGCATCCCATGCGCGCGTTCTCGGCAAAACCGACGCCGTCGCCGACGCGTTCTTCCTCGAGGCGCTTGCCGCGCTCGGCGAGGAAGGCTCCATGGATTCCCTCCTTCCGCTCGTGATCAAGACCGGCGAAGTCAACCTCGCCGTCATGGGCCTGCTCGACGCCGCCAACACCGGCGCGTTCGGCACGCCGGAGCCCACCGAGGTCACTCTGGACGTCGAAGCCGGCCCCTTCATCGTCATCACCGGCCATGACTTGGGCGACATCAAGGCCCTGCTCGAGCAGACCGAAGGCCGCGGCGTCAACGTCTACACCCATAGCGAGATGCTGCCCGCCCACGGCTATCCCGAGTTGAAGAAGTATCCGCACCTCAAGGGCAACTTCGGCACCGCTTGGCAGAATCAGCGCACCGAGTTCGCGAACATCCCGGCACCGATCCTGTTCACCACCAACTGCCTCATGCCCCCTGCGAAATCCTATGCCGACCGCGTTTTCACGACCGGCGAGGTCTCCTTCCCCGGTACCCCGCACATCGGCGCGGACAAGGACTTCACGCCTGTCATCAAGCGCGCGCTCGAACTGGGAGGCTACTCCGAGACCCAGCGCTTCACCGGCATCAACGGCGGCTCCAAGGTGACCACGGGCTTCGGCCAAGGCACCGTCCTGTCCATCGCAGGCGACGTCGTCGAGGCAGTCAAGGCCGGCAAGATCCGCCATTTCTTCCTGGTCGGCGGTTGCGACGGTGCACGCAACGGACGCAACTACTACACCGACTTCGTCAAGCAGACCCCGTCCGACACCGTCATTCTGACGCTTGCCTGCGGCAAGTACCGCTTCAACGACCTTGACCTAGGCTGCGTTCCCGGCACTTCCATCCCTCGCCTGCTCGATGTGGGCCAGTGCAACGACGCATACGGCGCCATCCAGATCGCCGTCGCCCTTGCCGGCGCGTTCGAATGCGGCGTGAACGACCTGCCGTTGTCCATGGTGCTTTCCTGGTACGAGCAGAAAGCCGTCTGCATCCTGCTGACGCTTCTGTCCCTCGGCATCCAGGGCATCAAGCTCGGTCCCACCCTGCCGGCGTTCGTAAGCCCCAACGTTTTGAACTTCCTGGTCGAGAACTACCGGATCGCTCCGACCACCACTCCCGAGGCCGATCTCGCCGAACTCCTCGGCTAGACGGCGTGCGCCATCCATCTCCCGCCGACTGCGGCAACGCGGCCGGCAGCTCGGCCGCCGCGCGTCCGCTTCCCCATACTGTGCGCGATGCGCCGTGGGCGGCTTCCCCTCCATAGGGCGGGCCTGCATGGATCACTCATGCAGGCCCGCCTCGCATGCATGGGATTTTCCGGCTGAAACCGTTCCGTCACACGGCATCTGCACGCAGTCGGTATACTTTCAGCTCGGCAATGAACGACCGCGCGCCAAGCAAGGCGCCGAAGACGATATCGAGGATCTACGCATGGAAACGCCGATCGAAGTCGTGCGCACGCACGGCCGGGACATCCTTGCATCGGAAGGCATGCAGCTCGAGAAGACCTTCATGCAGCATGGCGACGTCAGCGTCTACGCACACAGCGTCGGCGCAGCCTGCATGAGCATCCGCATCGCGCGCGCGTTGAATATCAGGCTCGACGAGCGCTCGCTCGTGCGCGGCGCCCTGCTGCACGACTACTTCCTCTACGACTGGCATGTTCCCAGCCCCGAGAACCACCGTCATGCTACGATGCACGCGCGCTATGCCTTGCGCAATGCCGAGCGCGACTTCGTTCTCAACGACATAGAACGCAACGTGATCGAACGGCATATGTTTCCCGTGAATCTGCGGCCGCCTTCGACGAAGGAAGCGGCCGTCCTCTGCCTCGCCGACAAGATCTGCGCTACGCAGGAAACCGTCGCGGGCTTCGCGAAAGCGGCCCTTGCGTTCTTCAGGGGCCCTGCAAATGACCTATGATCTCGCCTTTCTGTTCCTGTCCTTCCTCTTCTACAGCTTCTGCGGCTGGCTTTTCGAGGTCATCTATTGCTCCCTCAAGGAAGGTCGGCTGATCAACCGCGGATTCCTGAACGGACCGTACTGCCCCATCTACGGCGCCGGCGCCATTGCGGCGGTGATTCTGTTCGGCGATGTGCGAAACCCCATCGCCCTCTTCTTCGCGAGCGCCTGCACCTGCACCGTCATGGAGTACGCCACATCGTATGCGATGGAGCGCATCTTCCACGCGCGCTGGTGGGATTACGACGGACGTTTCCTCAACCTCAACGGACGCGTCTGCCTGGCAGGGTTCATGCTGTTCGGCGTCGCCTGCATCGTCGTGATACGCATCATCCATCCTGCGCTCGCGAGCTTGGCGGAAGCCGTTCCCGTCAAAGCCGTCGTCATCGTCGGAAGCGCCGCGTTCGTCGCGTTCGTCGCGGACATCATCGTCACCGGCATCGGGCTTGCGAACCTGAGGGCGCGCTTCGATGCTTTCTATGCGGGCGTATCCGATCGCACCCGCGCGCTCTACGAAGCGCTTGCCGCCGAGGAAGGGGCGTTCGAACGGGTCAGGAACGCGCTGCCTCAGAATGCCGCGACCGAAGGCATGGCTGCAGCGGCGTCCAAAGGGCTTGATCTTTTGCGCAGCATACCCGCCAACCGCGTCGCCGGCGACATGTACCGGCGCTTGAAGGATCGCGGCGTGGATCTTTCGCCTGCCGATCTGATCGATGCGTTCCAAAGCAAGCTCAACGACCAGGAGCGCCGCATCTTCGCCGCATTCCCCCATCTGCAGGCGATCGATTACAAGGAAGAATTCGCCAAGCTGCGCGAACGCATCGACCCGCGTGCGAAATAGCAGCAGGAACGACAGACCCTATCTGTTTCGCATGAATCGTTGCATGCGCGGATGGAACCTTTGGACATGCGCTGCGCGGCCGCCCGGTTGCTTACCTGGAAATATTGCTCGGTTTGCACACCTACCAGCACCAACAGGAGAACGATGGCGCCCACCCCCGCGTCTCGCCAGCGGGTCCGTATCCTATCGCGTAGGTAGAGCACGGTGAAGACGATGCCCGCCAAGAGTAGGGCGAGCATCATGCCCACGCGCAGGACCGAATCGGCGGATTGGTGCGAGATGATGTAGTCAAGGGTATAGAAGTTCATGCGTCACTCAACCTAGGTTTCCGATGCGCGCCGTATCTAACGGCAAGATCCTGGTATCCGTCTGCATCGCGTGCGTTCAAACGATCTTTCTCGAGAGCGCAACCTCCGATGCGCCGACTACAGGGCAGTAAGCGCAGCGAGCGCGCCGAATATAACGCCAGGCACATTGGCTACGACAATAGGCCAGTCCTTCTTTTCCTGGAAAAACCCGTAGCTGACCCATAAGGTGCAATTGATTGCCGCAACCAGAGGCTGCAGAAAACCGCTCTTATCTCCATGCAGGTTGTGGATGATCTGAGGAAAGTACGCTATGTACATGAGCATGGCCGTGCAGGTTGCTATCCATCCCACGATTCCAAGCGTCTTCTGATTCATGGTTTCATCCCCTCCTCCACGGTCAGGGGATGCTGCCCGATCGTGCATCATCGCCTGCGGTGGAGCTTCGGCTTCCTGAGCACAGCCGTCGATGCAGATCCTTAGCTGCACGCGCATTATAGTGCTGTCTTTTCGGCAATGCCTCCGGATACGACCGAATCTTCGCATTCAATCGAAAGCGGATGCGCATGCTCGATGGGCTTCGCGTATCGGTCTGGCCTTGTTTTGCAAAATACCTAGTCTTCGGCAAGCCTGTATCCGACTCGCCATACGGTGGTGAGGTAGCGCGGCCGCGACGGATCGTCTTCGATTTTCTCTCTGATTTTACGCACGAACACGGTGATGCTGCTTGGATCAGCAGCCGCGGCATCGCCCCACAGATGTCGGATGATCTGCTCGCGGGTGAACACGTTTCCTGGATCGGACGCAAGCAGCTCCAATAATTCGAACTCGCGCACAGAAAGCGAGACCGGCTCTCCCCGAAGGCGCGCCTCGTATTTCCCGGGAACGATCTCCAGGTCCTCCACATGATAGACACCGCGGCCGCCGCCAGCACGAGAACTGTTTCGAGGCGTAGAAACCCTGCGTCTCAGATGCGCTTTGATACGCAAGGAAAGCTCCATAGGTTGAAACGGTTTCACCAGATAATCATCAGCCCCTGCCTTGAATCCGATGCTTTTGTCGACGATATCTCCCTTCGATGACAGGAACAGAACCGGAAGCTCTTCGCCCTCGGCGCGGATGCGCTCGCAGATTTCAAATCCATTCGTGTCAGGAAGCATGACGTCGAGAACGAGGAAGTCGGGGCGCTCAGCACGCAACATATCCAACCCATCGACGCCGTTCGAAGCGCAGCAGTATTCATAGCCATCCCTTGCCGCGATTTGCCCGACGAGAATCTGCAGGCTCTCGTCATCATCGATAAGCATGATCTTCGTCATGTACGTCACCTTCCTGCTTGATCGGCAGTCGCACCGTGAACGTACTGCCCAAACCAGGCGTGCTGATCAAGGAAACGGATCCGCCCAGCATTCGGGACAGTTCCTTGACCAGAGACAATCCTAATCCGCTGCCACCGTAACGCCTTACCGTCGACATATTCTCCTGAGAGAACCGCTCGAAAACCAAGTCCCATTTATCCTCGGGTATCCCGATTCCGTCGTCAACGACTTCAAGCGCAACCGATTCGGAGGGTCCATCATAGGAAACCCCGACATGGACCGTCCCTCCTCTTTCGGTGAATTTGATCGCGTTGCTGACGAGGTTCACAAGAATCCGCCGAATCTTCTCCCAATCGCCTCGGATAACCGGCACATCCGCATCTATGGCAACGGTGAATTCGATCGATTTCTTCTCGGCGAGAGGCCGGCTGGAGGCTTCGACCATGCCCACCACGTCTCCCAAGTCGATCCATTCCAGATTGAGCTTCTCAGACCCGACTTGAATTCGCGCGGTTTCCAGCACGTTGTCGACCATTTCGAGCAAAATGCGTCCGTTTTTCCCTATTTCTCCGAGCTGAGTGCGCGCAAGCTCGTTGCTCGGGGGAACGCTTTCCTCCATCAAGTCGGCAAAGGCGAGAATGGAAGTGAGCGGGGTCCGCAGCTCATGGCTTACGATGGCAAGGAAATCCGATTTGAACCGATTTTCTCTTTTAAGCCGATCGTTGATGCGCTCCACATGCAGCCTCTGGCGCTCGAGCTCTTCATTTGCGATGGAAAGCCGCATCGTCCGATCCTCCACCTGCGACTCGAGGTTAGAATACATCGACGATAGGCTTTCGGCCATAAGCTCGAATTGCGCAAGCAAATCGTCTATCTCGGTCGATGAATAGACAGAACGCACGCGTTCGACGGCGGTATCGAGGTCTGATCCCGATGATTTCGACGACATCTTGACGAACGTCCGCCTCAGGTTCGAAAGCGGATTCGTAACCAGGCGCGTAAGCGCGAAGTAAACGATCCCCGCCATGCAGACCATCGTCGCGAGGAAGAACAGGACTCCTCGAATGATGGCATCGTACATGTTGGAGAAATACCAGTCGGTAGGAACCGTCACGCTTACGACTCCGGCCATATCGCCGACTTCCCAGCCTTCTTTCGGGAACCCCGTCGGATCGATCTCTCCAACGGGACCTCCATGACATTCCGTGCAGTTCTCCGAGACTCTCATGACCGAAATGTAGCGAAACGCAGACTGCCCGTCTTGATCGGAGAAACCATAGTATTCATCCGACGAGGCATTGTCCGCAAAATAATCCAAGGCCTCCTTCTCGTAAGCGTCCGGGGAGTTCTTCAAATTGCGGGGAGAAAGGCGGGTGAATCGGATCGAGTAATCGGAATCGTCCGAAAAAAACGTGGCTACTTCCTCCCCGGCAAGAGCACAGTGCAGACCCTTGTAGTCGTATGATCCGTCCGCAGAATGGTTGATGGCATCTTGGTTTATGGAAACGAATTTCCATATCGCATTCATTTCCGTGACGAGTATGCGCGACTCCTGGAGCATGACGCCCTCGGTCGCTTGCTTTTGCGTATGGTACGCCCAAGCGATATCCACCAAGACAAGCACAAGCAGCACTGCTCCTAAAAGCCCAATGATCTTGGTTTTCAATCCGATATTCGACTTCGCGTCATGCTGCACCATGCAAGCCCTCGATCTTTCCTGGGCGATTTCTCGGTTCGTATTCGGCAGACCGGCCTTTCCATCCATCAGGATTCAGACGCATCAGGCCTAAAGATCTTTGGAGCGAGGATACCCGAACATGCGAAGGGCACGCGAGGAATCCGCCTGCCCTTCGCACGAGCTATGCCTTCTTGATTTCGACCCATAGGTCGAGCTGAGCAGCGCCACCCCCGATGCGGTCCATAAGCCCTCCTCCACCTTCGAGCACATCGTCTGGCAGAAGCGCATTATGCCTGAATCCCCGATTTCGACCTCCGGCCAATCCTGTTTCCTGGTGTCCAGGAATCTCTCCGTCCTTCACGCGCGATTCGACAAGGTAATCGGGCGCTGCATCATACGTGATGCCATCGACGACGATCGGATAGGCGCGCGACCCTTGATGCCCGAACGAATACGAGCTGCCCACGACGCCGGGACGAATGCCCTCGGTCACCTTCACGTGGCCTCGAGCAATGCCCGTCGAACTCGATATTTCTATGGCATCCCCGTTCTCAAGACCGCGATCGAAGGCGTCTGACGGTGACATCCATACGAAATTCTCGGTCTCCACCTCACGCAACCATGACGAAGGCATCAGACGATACGTGCCGTTGGCTCGCGCCTTCCAGGTAATCATGGCCAGTGGGAATTCCCGGGGCTTTTCCACCTCGGTCCCATCCGCGTACGTGATCGGCGTCGTATGCGCAAGCCCATCATGGTTCTTGCCGCTCAAGGCGTCTTTGGTCGCCGCCGTTTTGGGGTCGTAGAACGCGCAAAGCGCGCCATAGCGGTACTGGAGCCATTCTCCTTCGAAGCCGTCTCCCGCAAGACGGTCGGCAGGAGCGAAGCGTCCTCCTCGATTGAGGACATACACCACCTTCGGCCATTCCTCCGGCGTAATGGCCGCTTTCCATTGCGCGATATCGAACCCGCCGCGCAAAGCCCGAGAACGCACCTTCTCGAAAAGCTCGAGTTCATCGGCATCGGCATCGGGAACTGGTTCTCCGGAATAAGCGACGTTCGCAACCAGCTTCATCCAGTAATCGTATTCGCTGTCCAGAGCCGAAGGAGCATCGTCCGAAGCGTTCTTCCCCTTCGGAATGGCTCCCTCTCCCACCCCTGGCTTTCCCATCCTTTTCAAAAGCTCGATATACACCGCCTCGGTCGGACGCGGTCCATCGAACACCCGTGTCGTCGGCTGCCCGAGCGGAAGCAGCTTGAACGGCTGCGTGGGATAGATGCCTTCCTGCGTGAACCGTTCAAGGAATGTGCGATCGGGCAGAATGAAGTCGGCATAGCGCGCCGTGTCGCCTATCTCCACATCGAATGCGACGATGAGCTTGATTTTCTCGGTATCGGTCAGCACATCGGCCATACGATCGCCGCCCGGCGCCGAGTCCACAAGCGAGTACCGATGCATGAACAACGCGCCCAAATGGTCGTAAATATAACCCGCCCTCAGCGTGGGCACCACTTCCTGTATGAGATTGGTGGACAACGATAGCCACAACCGTTTGGCAGGATACCCATCCTCCTCGAAATACGAGGTCTTTTCATAGGGAACGTTATGGCGGGAAACCGCTATGCCCCACGGCTTATATCCGCCAGGAACCGAAACCAGGTCGTAACGGCCGTTATTGGTCTCGAACTTCGCACCGGAAGCGAGATTCCCGCCCTTCCAATCGTTATTGCCGATGAGAAAGTTCAGGTAGTTTATCGCCCGTATTGCATCGTATCCGTTCGTGTGCATGCAAGGACCGCGGTACGATGTGATGGCTGAACGCTTCCCGTGCGACGTGAACTCACGCGCTACCTCTTCGATGATCGAGACGTCGATGCCGCACTCCTCGGCGTAGTATTCGATCGACCGTTCGTTTATGCGTTCCTCGAGCAGAGAAAACACGCTCTTCACACGCATAGTCGTTCCGTCGGACTCTATTTCCGCATCGACACGCAGGTCTGCAGCGCCTTCGACCTCGTCCGCCAAAACGAGCTCTCCGTCAACGAACACGAAGCGTGCATCGTCGGCGATGCCGTCATCGACCAGACCAAGGAGCCTAGCTGTAACCACAGGTCGGTTCGGCAGGTCTATAGCCACAAGATGCGTTGCATCCGACCAGGTAGGTTCACCGATAGCATCGGCCGCCTTCTTTCCTGGAGCAGAAAGGTAACGTTCGTCATAACGCTCATTCGCCAGGATCCACGACGCCATGGCGAATGCGAGTTCCGTGTCTTTCCCAGGGATGACGGGAAGCCATAGATCCGCCTTCGTTCCGCTGCGTCCCTGCCGCGGATCGACCACGAACAATTTCATGCCGCGCGCGCGGGCGACCGAAAGACGCGGGGCGAACCAGGTAGGACCTTTATTCGCCGTCATCGGTTCGGTGCCCCAGATAATCAGGCATTCGCAATAGTCTATCTCGGGATACATGCGATTGAAGCCGGTGGTCGGATGGGTGCGGGCATTGCTGACGGCACCCGTGAACCCGCACACGCCGCCATGCCCATACGTGTTAATGGTTCCGAGGCCCTTTTGAACAAACCGGCTGTTTATGAATCCTCGGTCGCTTCCGAACGAGCACAGCAGGTTCGATTTGGGTCCCAAGTCGGGATGATCGACATCGATCAGCGTGTCACGCCATTTGTCGTCGAATTCCTCCTTGGACATCGAACCGGATTTCATCAGCTCGACATCCGCCTCGACCTTCTCCTTGGGAGCGTATGCCCACCACGAGGAGATGCCCGGCGTGCCCAAGGCGCTCGATCCTCCGATGATTTCATCAAGCGCCGTATCCCATGACACGCTCTCCCATGCGTCTTCCCCGCGTTTTCCGACGCGCCTCAAAGGTTCGGTGACCCTTAGGGCATTATGGGCGATCTGAATGCCCGCCTGTCCTTTGAGGCAGGTAACGCCGCCGCTTGCAGAGCGCCCCTTCGTCTTGAACGAGCCGTCGGGAACCAAAGCGCTATGAGGAGAGGTCTCATAGGGTATCGGGGCATACGGCTGCGTGTTCAGCGGCGAATACGGATTGCCCGATATCTTGCGCAGCAACGTAGTCGCGCCGTCGGCGTCTTCCGCCGCATCGCAGATGCGCACCTTTATAGGACATGAGGTGTTGCATCCGTTGCACATCGACAGGATCACATCTTCGGCCGTATAGGAATCCGTAGAATCCCCGCGCCCATGCGCATCGTCGGTATAAGGGTCATCATGAGTCACATGCAGGCCAAGACCTGTTCCCATAGCAACCGCACCGAGAGCCACGGCGCATCCCGCGCCGACGATCGCCCGTCGGGAAGGCGTCCCGAACCGATCGTCTATCGGTTCGGCGACGTTTTCTAGCCGGCCGGTTCTCACATCGAACTGCTCCTGTTTCATTTTTCGGCTCCCCCTCCGATAACCTGCTTCGCATCGCCCCAAGCCACAGTCGTCCCGTTTCTGCCCACTCCTATGGAGGCAGGATCGAAGAGCCTGATGAAAAGGCCGAATAAGCCTAGCGCGATACCCAAAGCGAAAACCACCACGCCTATTTCGAAGACGCTCGGAACATACGAAGCCGTCGGAAGGCCGGGCAGCAACGGAACGAGGAAGCCGACGGTCACGAACGCGTAACGCAATGAGAAAACACCGATCAACGCCGAGAAACCCGCAATCGCAGCGCACGTTCCACCGCCTTTGCGCAGGGTCTTTACTGCTAAGGCGATGGGCAGGACGGAACCGATCCCTACCGCTCCTATCCAGAACAACGGAGCGAAAGAGCCCATCAAGATTAGCCGCGCGGCCTGGCCGCCGGACGATTCGACAGGAAATAAAGAGGACATTAGCTGGAAGAACGTTACGAATATCGATACGGCCAACGCAGCAAGAAGCACGTACGACAGCCCTTTCGTCGCTCCGCGTTCAGGAGCCTCATGCCTAAGGCGAGCCAAGACGATGCAGACGATGAGAAGGAACGCTGCTGCCATGACCAAGGCCGCAGCGTAGAACGACACGACGGTCGCGCCGCCGCTCCAAAGGTCACGGGCGCCTACGGCCGCGAACAGCATTCCCGTGCCGCTTGGCACGCCGACGAACGAAAGCGCCACGCCCACCCCCGCAAGGACGCGTATAGCGAAATTACGATTCCCTCGTTGCTCTTCGCGCACGGATCCGCACGTAACGACAAGCGCCAATTGGACCGTCATGATAATCAGGAGCACCGTGCAGAGCTTGACCTCCCAGGAAAGGGCAGACGACCAACGAAAGAACAAAAGCGCTCCTGCGACATTGCCCAATACTCCTAGATCAAGAGCGATGAGAATTGCAGATGCGATTAAAAAGACCAGGCTTCCTACCAGAGAAAGCCGTGCAATGGCGGCGAAAACCTTGATTCTGAACAGATACCAAAGCGACGATATGAGGAACATTCCCCCGGCAAGCCCCGAAAACCAGGTATACGCGACCACCCACAAACCCCATGGAACGCGATTCGTGGTATCGGCAGCCATAAGTCCTTCAGACAATCGAATGAACAGAAACGGAGCCCCCAGAGCTATCAAGACCACGGTCGCCGAAGCCCACACCAACGCCGCCCTTCGAGAAAGGGCATGCCTACCCGTCGCGGTATTTACCTCATTAGACGCCATGGTCATCACCTCAAGTAATAGACGGATGGATTGGTGCCCAGCTCCTCTTTCAGCCGCGATGCACGTGATGAGGACGCGAGCTTGGAAACCACCGAATCGGGATCGTTCAAATCGCCGAACACGCGAGCATCCCCCAAACATGTTTCGCAACAAGCCGGAACCTCTCCATGGGCGATTCGATGCGAGCAGAACGTGCACTTTCGAACGCTGCCTTGCAGGTTCCGCTTTTCAGCAGATCCCGAACGCTCGACACCGTATTCGGGAACCACTACCTGATCGGCAGCTTGCATCTCAGCGATATACGACATCCCCTCATCCACCGAACGCGCCCCGTAGGGACAGGCCGCAATGCAGTATCGGCATCCGATGCAGCGGTCGGCATCGATTACGACGATGCCGTCCTCTCCAAGATACGACGCCTTTACCGGACATGCTTCTACACACGGCGCATCCTGGCACTGCATGCATGGCCTAGGTGTCATATGCACGCGCATATTGGGATACACCCCTACTTCTTCCTCAAGCACCACGTTGTACGTAATGCCAGGCGGCGTTCGATTCTCCGCCTTGCAGGAAACGGTGCACGCGTCGCATCCGATGCACTTGAACAGATCGATGACCATCCCCCAATGCGGAACGCGCTCGGATGAGCTTTCGTTCGAAGCCCCCATGTCTTCTCCCTTCAGTTGTCCCCCTATGAAAGCAAGTATAGAAAGCTGTGTGCATAACCTCTATAGAGGTCATCTTCATTCTTTATTCGCTAACTATTAGCAAACGATTAATTCGCAGCTCATATGCTTTGTCGCAGCCGATAACGAGATAAATGCGAGAACGATCGGCCAGATTCGGAGCCTCGGAGAGCGAGTCTGCTGCTTCCTTTATCCGATCGACTACAATAATCCAACGACGGAAAGGGGAATTGTGGAAACCATTGATGTTGTTGCGGCCATCATCAGGCACGATGATAAGATATTCGCAACCCAGCGCGGATACGGCGACTTCGCAGGCGGCTGGGAATTCCCCGGAGGCAAAATCGAGACGGGCGAGACGCCCGAAGCGGCGCTCGAGCGTGAGATTCGCGAGGAGCTTGCCACACGAATCGCCGTGGACTCGCACTTCATGACCGTGGAATACGATTACCCCGCCTTCCACCTGAGCATGCGATGCTATCTATGCCATGTGGTCGAAGGAGATCTGACGTTGCTCGAACACGCCTCCGCACGTTGGCTGGATGCCTCGACCATCGACGAGATGGCATGGCTTCCTGCCGACGACTCCATCATCGAGAGAATCAAATCCGAACTATTCCGCTGCTGATCGCGACGGCCTTTACGTATTCCGTTTCATCAGCACCCCGGCATGCGCGCTTCGACCGCCAGGACTTCCGCATGCGTCGTCACGAAATCCACGAAACGGGCCTCATGTTCGGCGAATACGTGCGAAGGTATGTAGGACAAGCCGATCGACCAGTTCAGGTCATCGAGCGGCACGGCACGGACCTCGTCGCTGGCGCAAAACGCCTTCAAAGCCACGAAATGCTGGACGGTCAGCCCGATCGATCGATTCAGCAAAGCGTTCTCGTAGTGCCAATACACCTCGGGCGAATTGAAGAACGTCGGCGCAGAGCCCGCCTCTGCAAGTCTCTTCCTCAAAACCGCGTCGCACTTGATCCCATCCCCGAACGACGAAACGCATGCCCCATCCAGATCGCGCATGGTCACGCACTCCTTCTTGGAACGTGGATCCTTCACGTTGATCCATAGATAGAACGGCTCCGTGAGCAAAGGAACGTTCGCAAGCCTCCCGTCGAACGGCGCGAGCGTGAAGCCGAGGTCGACGCGTCCGAGCGAGATGGCCTCGTCGCAGGCATCGTCGCTGAGTTCGATAAGATCTATGCGCACATCGGGGTTCCGTGCTTCGAAAGCCTCTTTCAACCGCAGGCCGATGAACCCGGATATTCCTAGACAGGACGCAACGCGCACGCGCTTCTGCCTTCTGGCGCGAATCCGATCGAATTCCCAAACGAGCTGGACACGCTGAAGCTCTGCCTCGTTGACGAAATCCATCATGCGATCGCCGAATTCAGTCGGGACGCGGGCGCCCGACGCATCGGCCTCGAAGAACTCCACATCGAATTCCTGCTCGAGCTTGCGAATGGATTTCGCAAGACCCTGAGGCGACATGGGAACCTGAGAAGCAGCCAAGGCAAAGCTGCGAAGCTTGTAAACCAAGGCGAAGTGCTTGAACTGATCGGTATTCATAGGCGCCTCCCCGCCGAGACCTCGACCACGCGATGCGATATGAACTCACCTTTCGTTTCAATGCAGAACTTACAGTTCATTGATTAGGAACTATACCGCACGTACTTTGTATGTATAGGGAGTTCGAAGGGAACGGAATGGAGAGGAGATCGTCATGACGACGAAGCGCGAGCACGTACGCACGAACCTGAGCCGTAGGAGTTTCCTTGTCGGAACCGGCATCGTCGCCGCAGGTCTGAGCGGAGCGATTGCAGGCTGCGCGCCGAAAGCCTCGACGGGCGCAACCGAATCGGCACCTGCAGAGACCGGCGCGACGAAACCTGCCGCAAACGCCGAGGACAAGGTCTGGGAACTCGAAGCCGTCGGCGAACCCGAAGAAACGCTTACGGCCGACGTCGCAATCATCGGCGGAGGAGGCACCGGACTTGCAGCGGCCATCCAAGCTGTCGACCTCGGCCTTAAGCCTATCATCGTCGAACGCCTCGCGGGCTACGGCGGTTCGTTCATCGGAACCGAAGGCATGACGGCGCTCGAATCGCATTATCTGGTCGATGAACCGCCCACGTTCGCCGGCGCCTATTTCCCCGATCGCGTCTATGATGTGAACAACGCGATGAACACCTGCATGAATTTCCATCACTGGATTCCGCAGCACAGCCTATACAAGAACTTCTTCGGCCAAACGGCCGAGACCATCGAATGGCTGGAAGGACACGGGCAGAAATTCGCCGAGGTCATCTCCATCGGCGCCGGTCCTAAAATATGGCATGTCTACGACAAGGGCGACAGTCCCAGCCCTGGCGGCTATTTCATGAAGACGTTCGGCGAAGAGGCCGATCGCCTGGGAGTCGAGGTCCACTTCGAGACCAATGCCCGCAAGATAATCATCGAAGACGGCAAGGCGGCAGGCATCCTGGCCGTCGACAAGAACGGCAAGGTCATCAAGATCGAAGCGCCCGTTGTCATGATCGGATCCGGCGGCTACGCGAACAACTCCGAATTCCTCTATGCCGTATCGGAGACGAAGAACGTCAACATCCAGGCACTCGGCATGGACTGCCGTTCTGGCGATGGCATCAAGATGGCCAAGGACGCCGGCGCGGCCATGGCGGAAGGTCTGGGCACGGTCATGTGGTGCGGACCGGTCACCCTAGGTGCGATCACGGCGACCTGGACCACCGATGCATACACCGCCGGCGTGCAGCCCACCCTCTGGATCAACCAGAACGGCAAGCGCTATTGCAAAGAAGACCTCTGGCGCGACGACTTCGCGGGTGCCGGCATAGCCATGCGCAATCAGGAGAAGACCTACGTCCTGTTCACCGAGACGGATATGCAGGAATGGGAGCAGAACGGCCCGTACGCGCAATGCTTCTCCTTCGGCATTCCCGGAACGCCGCTTTCCAATGCCCGCGAAGACCTGCAGAAGGCTTCGGGATGCCATGTCGGCGACGACCTCGCCGCGCTTTGCAAGGAGGTCGGCCTCGATGCGGCCGCCGTGCAGGCGACCGTCGACGAATACAACGGATACTGCGAAGCGGCTTTCGGCCTCGACGGCGACGACACGTCCGCCGATAAAGAATTCGGCAAGCGCGCCATGTACCTTCACGCGGTCGAGTCGGGCCCCTATTGGCTCTGCGAGGTCGCCGATGGCTTCTACACCACCTGCGGCGGCATAAAGGTCAACGAGTTCGCCCAGGCGCTCAACGATGACGGCGACGTGATTCCCGGCCTTTACGCGGGCGGATCCGATGCAGGCGGCCTGTACGGCGACTCCTACGACGTGAAGTTCGCACCGGGTTCCCAGGCTGCCTGGGCCATGAATTCCGGACGTCTCGCCATGAAGAGCGCTGCGGAATACCTCGGTAAATAACGCATTTCGCATCAGAAGCGCGCCCGAACCCCTCCTTGCGGCGCTTCATCGGAAAAGGCTTCCCTGCGGAGGCCTTTTCTTCATTTTTGAAATGAAAACGTTGCTCATTGGTCATTTTTCGGTATGTGTACATTGACCATAGAATATCCTGAAAGTTACCATATTCGCATCAAACGGAAACGCCATCAGGACGTACGTATGAAGCGAGGTGAACCGCATGTCCGTCGACGGACGCGAGGAGACAGCCGCATCCCGCAGCAACGGCTACGACCGCCGGCATCAGATCGTCGAAGTCGCACGCAGCCTCTTCGAAGAACGCGGCCTTGCCCATACCACGGTCAAGGACATCGCGCGCGAATCCGGCGTCGCCCGGGGGCTGTTCTATTACTACTTCGCCGACAAGGACGCCGTCATCGAAGCTGTCCTTGACGCGTATGTGGACGACTTCATCGAGCTCGTCGAACATTGGAACGAATCCCGCACCCGCTACGACGTGCAGAGCGCGCTCCACGATTGCATCACCCTCATGCGACGCGCGATCTTCGACAAAGACGCGTTCCGCCACGCGCTCACCAATAAGGAGAACGCCGCTCTCTATCTTGACTTCCTCTCGCGCACGGCCGAAGCCGTCGCACGCTATGTCACCGAGACCACCGCGATCGAATACGGGCGGTTCCATCATGTCCGCATCGACCATATCTACGACACCTTCTACATGCTCATCGTCGGGATGATCGGCTACATCCGTCACCATCCCGATGCCGATGACGAGGTGCTTGAATGCCTGGTGGCCCAGACGCTTCATCTCGACCTGGACGGAAGCTACATGCTTGAAGGCGCGGCCGAAGCCGGTCAGGAGAACTAAAGCTGAAACCGCCGTCCCGCTCGCAGGGGCGCGGGCGCGAAGGGGAGATGCTCCGAAGCCGAAGGGCCTCGGCGGCATGGAGACGAGGATGCATCCGCTTGGGAGGCGGATGAGAACAGAAGGGAGGACAGCTATGCTGTTCCAAGTGTATGGCGACAACGCCATATTCCAATGGATCGGATGGGCCATCGTGTTCATCGGCCTTATCCTCTTGAATGAATTCGCCCGTCGTTCCAAGACCGGCGGAATCATCATGTTCGTGGCGCTGCCGATCGCGATGACGATTTACTGCATCGCCGTCACGGTGGGAGCAGCGGGCGGAGCCGAATGGGCCGTCAACAACCCGACGGTGCTCTTCCAGAACGGCTGGTTCCACTACGCCAAAGTCTATGCGGCGCTGACCGGCTGCATCGGCTTCATGATCATCAAGTACCATTGGGGGCGCTTGGGCAAAGCGACCTGGTTCAAGGCCTTCCCGTTCGTCATCGTGGCCATCAACATCCTGATCGCCGTCGTGTCCGACTTCGAGAGCGCCGCCCATTACTTCTCCGGCGATTACTTCCTGCTCGACAACGGTTCGGCCGCCTGGGTGACCTCCGAGCATGCCACCCAGCTCTGCGGCTGGCATAACGTCTTCAACGGCGTCGCCGGCCTCATCAACATCTTCTGCATGACCGGCTGGTGGGCCGTCTACACGTCCAAGAAGAAGGATGACATGATCTGGGCCGACATGACGTGGGTCTTCATCATCTCCTACGATTTGTGGAACTTCTGCTACACCTACAACTGCCTGCCCAACCACGCGTGGTACTGCGGCTTGGCGCTGCTGCTCGCCCCTACCGTCGCCAATGCGCTCTGGAACAAGGGCGGCTGGATCCAGAACCGCGCCAACACGCTTGCCATCTGGTGCATGTTCGCCCAGGTGTTCCCGCAGTTCCAGGATTCCTTCCCCGAGCTCGGCTTCGACAGCGTCTTCGCCGTCCAGTCGACGCTCAGCACGTCCACCAACACCACCGTGTCCGTGATCGCCCTGATCGCCAACATCGCGGCCATCGCCTACATCGCCTACCGCGCCAAGAAGCTCGGCGTGAACCCCTACAAGCATGAGGTCTTCACCGGCACCCGCGATCACAACCAGGCCCTCGAGCGCATCGCCGAAGGCGAGCTGCCCGCAGCCTAAGGACTCGCGCGCACGATCGCCGGACCTTCATCCAGAGTCGTGCGCGAAGAGCCGCTCCGAGAGGCGCCGCATCGCAGCGGCGCCTCTTTTCATACGCCCGTGCGAATATGCGCATTCGCATCGCGTCCGACCATCCCCCGTTAAAAATACGTATCAAAGCGCATCGCGTTACGCGGACGTACGCTGTTCGCGTATCATGCGACGGATAGCGACCACACCATGACCAAGGGGGATCATGAGCAGACTCGCAATCTTCGCGCCTACGGACGCCGATCGCGAAAGCCGCGTCATCACCGATTCGGCCATCCGCAGGCTCAACGTCTCAGGCAACGCCAACTGTCCTATAGAGGCCGCCGCAGGCTTCTTCAGCCTCTGCGCATCGCAGAGCTGCGGCAAGTGCACGCCCTGCCGCATCGGGCTCCGCCGGCTGACCGACGATCTGGAAAACATCCTCGAAGGCAAAGGGGGCGAAGGCATCGTCGATCGCCTGATGGACACCTGCCAGGCCCTCTACACGACATCCGACTGCGCGATCGGCTTTCAAGCCGGACGGATCGGTCTCGCCTTCGCCGACCTCATCAAGGAAGATGCCGAATCGCACCTCGAGCGCGGCATCTGCCAGCAGCGTTTCACATCGGTGCCCTGCGTCAAGGGCTGCCCCACGCATATCGACATCCCGGCCTACATCGACCTGGTGCGCGCCGGGCGCTATGCGGATGCCGTGCGCGTCATCCGCAACGACAATCCTTTCCCGAGCGCCTGCGCATTCGTGTGCGAGCATCCGTGCGAAGCCACCTGCCGTCGCGGCATGATCGATGCGCCCATCAACATCCGCGCCATCAAACAGCACGCGGTGTTGACGGCAGGATTCGTGCCCGCTCCGGCGAAGGCGCCTGCCACCGGCAAGCGCGTCGCCATCATCGGCGGCGGCCCGAGCGGCCTTTCGGCAGCATACTACCTGGCGCTCATGGGCCATGACGTCACGGTGTTCGAGCAGAACGACCACTTGGGCGGCATGATGTACTACGGCATCCCGCGCTACCGCCTGCCCGCCGAGAATCTGGACTACGATATCGACGCGATCCTGTCGCTCGGCGTGGAAGTCCGTTACAACACCAAGGTCGGCGTGACCGTCACATGGGAAGAAGTGGAAGGATCGCACGACTGCGTGTTCGTCGCCATCGGCGCGCACCACTTCCGCGACCTCGGCATCGACTACGCCACGCGCGAAGGGGTTTTCTCGGCCGTGCAGTTCCTGCATCGCTCGTCGTCCGGCCGCCCCATAGACATGGCCGGCAAAGACGTCGTCATCGTGGGCGGCGGCAACGTGGCCATGGATGCGACGCGCACGGCCAAGCGTCTGGGCGCCGCCAGCGTGCGCTGCGTCTATCGCCGCCGCAAGAAGGACATGACGGCGCTTCCCGAAGAAGTGAACGCCGCCGTCGAGGAAGGATGCGAGATCGTCGAGCTCATGTCGCCCGTGCGCGTGGACGCCGGCACCGACAAGCCTATCCGCCTCGTCGTCCAACCGCAGATGCCCGGCCTCTATCGGGGCGGACGTCCCGGCGCCAAGCCGACGAGCGCCGAGGAGACCGCATTCGAATGCGACTTTTTGATCGAGGCGATCGGGCAGGTCATCGAATACGAGTACTTCACCTCCAAGGGATTGCCTGCGGAACGCGGCCACTTCCAGGCCGACGAACACGGACGCGCCGTCGGCATGGACAAGGTATTCGTCGGCGGCGACTGCGAGACCGGTCCTTCGACGGTCATCCGCGCCATCGATGCGGGCAAGGCCGTCGCGGCGAATATCGATGCCTTCCTCGGCTTCCACCACGACGTCTACGACGAGGTGGAGATCCCGCCCGTATCATTCGATTCCAAGCTCGCCTGCGGGCGCGTGAACATCCGGGAGCGTTCGGTCTTCGATCGCGCGCACGATTTCGACGGCGTCGAGATACCTCTGCGCGATGAGGAAGCCGAGCAGGAATGCAGCCGCTGTCTGCGCTGCGATCACTACGGCATGGGAACGCTGCGCGGAGGGAGGCCCGTCAAATGGTAAGGCTCACGATCGACGGCACGCCCGTCAGCGTCCCCGAAGGGACCACCATCTTGAACGCCGCGCGAGAAGCCGGCATCACCATCCCGACGCTCTGCGAGCTCAAGGGATTGAACGAAATAGGCGCCTGCCGCGTCTGCGTCGTGAAAGTCGAAGGGGAAGACCGCTTCCCCGCCTCGTGCACCACCCCGGTCGCCGAAGGCATGGAGGTGCGCACGAACACGCCCGAAGTCGTCACCGCGCGCCGCAGCAACGTGAAGATGATCCTGTCCGAGCATCGCAGCGAATGCACGAGCTGCCTGCGCGCCGACACTTGCGCGCTGCAGCAGATATCGCGCGATTTGGGAGCGTGGAACCTCCCCTTCCCTTCGAACCAGACGAAGGCCGGCGACTGGGACCACGATTTCCCGCTGCGCCGCGATTCGTCCAAGTGCATCAAATGCATGCGCTGCGTATCCGTCTGCGAAAAGAACCAGCATTGCGCCGTATGGGATTTCACGGGCACAGGCCCGCATATGAAGGTCACGGTGCGCGAGGGCCTTCCTATCGCAGATGCCGGCTGCTCGCTGTGCGGCCAGTGCATCACGCACTGCCCCACCGGAGCGCTCACGGCGCGCACCGACATCCACCGCGTCATGGAAGCGCTCATGGACCCGACCGTCGAAACGGTGGTGCAAATCGCGCCTGCCGTGCGCACGAGCTGGGGAGAAGGCGTCGGGCTCGATCGCACGCTCGCGACGCAGGGCCGCATGGCGGCCGCCGCGCGACGCCTCGGATTCGACCGCGTCTTCGACACCGACTTCGGCGCCGACCTCACCATCATGGAAGAGGCGAGCGAATTCGTCGAATACGTGAAGGCGGGCAAGAAGCGCCCGATGTTCACATCGTGCTGCCCAGGCTGGGTGCGCTTTGCCCTCCAGCACTATCCCGACTTCGCCCCGCAGCTGTCCACGTCGAAATCGCCTCATCAGATGCTGGGCGCCACGATCAAGAACACGCTTCGCGAACAGGTGGAAGCCGAAGGGCGGAAGCTGTTCACCATCTCCATCATGCCGTGCGTCGCCAAGAAGTACGAGGCCGGCGTGCCGCAGCTTTCGACCGAAGGCGGAACCGACGTGGATGCCGTCCTGACCGTGCGCGAATTCGACCGCATGCTGCGCATGTTCAGCATCGACTGCGCGTCGCTGCCCGAAGAGGGGTTCGACCATCCCCTCGGCACGTCGACGGGCGCGGGCACAATCTTCGGGCGCACGGGCGGCGTGATGGAGGCGGCGTTGCGCACGGCGGCCTACCTGATAACGGGAACGACATTGCCGATCGAAGCGACCGACTGCACCGCAGCGACGCCCGAGGAGCCTTGGACATCCAAGACGCTCGATGTCGGCGGCATGGAGGTGCGCATCGCGATCGCAAGCGGGCTCGAAAACGCCTCGAAGCTGCTCGACGCTTTGGCGGCCGACGAGGTCGAGTTCGACTTCGTCGAGGTCATGGCCTGCCCGGGCGGCTGCGTCGGAGGCGGCGGGCAACCGATCGCCTTCAATCAGGAACTCGCGAAGGAACGCGCTGCGGTCCTGAACGCGCTGGACGGAGCGGACGTGCTGCGCATGTCGCACGAGAACCCGGATGTGCAGAAGCTCTACGCCGACTGGATCGGCGAGCCCCTTTCGCCGACGGCCGAGGCGTGGCTGCACACCGACCAGCTCGCATGGGATATATAGGGGCGCCGTGGCCGATGGGTCGGCCGATGCCGCCGACATGCCCGCCGACCTCGCATCTGCACGGGAATGGAGGCTTTACGCCAAAGGTCCCTGCTATCAGCGACATGCGAGGCTGCAAGCCAGCTCGGAGCTCGACTTGTGCTGGTTTTGAAATCGGTCTTGAGCCGTACGATTCGAAACGGTAGAATGCTTCCTTGCGTCAAGCAGACGCACGAATTGCATATCGGGTGATGGCGCAGCTTGGTAGCGCACTTGACTGGGGGTCAAGGGGTCGCAGGTTCGAATCCTGTTCACCCGACCATGAAACTGCAGACGGGAGACCTAAGCGTCTCCCGTCTTTGATATACGGAACCATTCCGCGATTCTATTCGAAACGCTTCGGTGCATGACTTCCAAAGCCAGAATCCGACGAAATCGGAGCATCCTCTCGGCGCATAGCGGACGGCGTCAGTCGCCGCGCACGGCGGTTTCGGGATCGATGGCCATCGTCTGGAAGCGATGCTCCATGAAGGCATCGTCGAATCGATCGTCGCAGAACCGCTCGATCTCGGTATTCGTCTGAATGCCGGCAAGCCGGTTGAACCAGCTGTCGAGCGCGACGAGCGTCAGGCCGCAATCGACGATCATGACCGCCGCGCAAAGCGACGTTGCCGCGTACCGCCAGTTCCAGGGGATGCGGTTGATGAGCCTAAGGATTCGCGGCAGGGCGAGCTTCACCCACGCCAAGCCGAGCAGCCCCCACATGGTCATGTAGAACCCGTTCGTACGTCCGCCGATCGAAAGGAAGGTTCCCGTGTAATCCCAAGACGTGATGCCGAACGCCATCTGCATAAGCCAACTGACGGAAAACTCGAATGCGCCGCCGATCACGGCTGCGACCAGGAAGATGATCAAGGGGTTTTTCCGATAGAAGCGGTTGAGGGCGATCGTGATGAGCACGGCGCCCACGCCGTATATGATGGAGAACGGCCCGAACACCGTCGCCGCGCGATCCTGCCATTCTCCATACAGCGCCAGATGGTAGACCGTCTCAAGCCCGAGCCCCACGACGCTGCAGATCGTGAATATCCAGAACAGGTTGATGAAATTGAGCGCGATGTAGCCGCGTCCCGTTTCATCGCGTCCGATCGTCCCCTCTTCCGCCTGCGAACGCGCATCCATGTCGCGCAGACGGCGTTGAAGCTCTCGCTCCTGCGCCAAAGAAGGATCCATATAGCTTGACAGCGTGACGAGGAAGAGCGCGACGCCGACCAAGAAAAGCGCGATCCAGTCCATGCCGAGAAGCATGACATAGCTTGCGGCAACCACGAAATCGACGCCGGTCATCGCATAGGCAAGCTCTGCCGCCAGACGCCGCTTGCTGCGCAGAAGCCTCACTCCCAGCAGCACGAACATCCCGATAAGCACCGCCGCCGACACCAGGTTCACGATGACCACGACCAAGGTGACCGTCGACCAGGTCTCGAAACGGCCCAGGGCTAACCTCACGAAGGCGCGTAGGATGAAGAAGACGAGGGGAACGACGACCGCGGTTCCCACGACGATGCTGAGTATGCCGAAAACGCGCAGGGCAAGCGGCGTCCGCCCTGCCTGCGAGGAAGGCACATCGCGCGCGCCCGCGATCTCGGACAGGATGAAGTCGGGCGCTTCTCCCAGACGCATGCGTTCCCGCACGCTGCGAAAGCCTTTGCGACCGGACCGCGCGTCATCGGCATGCTCGGAGGGTCCATGCGGACGTCCAACCTCGGTCGACCTCGTCCGTACATCCCCTGCCATGCATCTTCCCTTCGTTCCCGCGCGACGGCTCGCACATTCCCGATCCCTATGGGCACGCCGGGCTTCATCGTGCTCGGCATCTGCGTTCCCCTTATTCTATCGCCTGTCGCACGCGCATTCCGACATAGGGCATGCAATGCACACACCGTCCGTCCACGCGTCCTGCACGGCTCGACGCTAGAATGGATGGCGACACAGACATGAAAGGAGCTCCATGACGCCTACCGAAGCCGCCGCCAAAACGCGCGAGCACGAAGCCGAAGGCATCACCCTGCTCGGCAACCAGCGCGCATCGTACCCGAACGATTACGACCCTTCGGTGCTGGAGACGTTCGAGAACGCGCATCAGGACCGCGACTATATGGTCACCTTTCGCTGCCCCGAGTTCACGACGCTCTGCCCCATCACCGGCCAGCCTGACTTCGCCACGCTCTACATCAACTACATCCCCAGCGTGCACATGGTCGAGAGCAAGTCGCTCAAGCTCTATCTGTTCAGCTTCCGCAACCATGGCGACTTCCACGAGGATGTCACCAACATCATCATGAACGATCTGGCAAAGCTCATGGATCCGAAGTACATCGAGGTCCGCGGCATGTTCTATCCGCGCGGAGGGATCTCCATCTATCCGTTTGCGAACTGGGCGAATCCGAAGTTCGGCTACCAGGACGTCGCGGCGTCGCGCATGTTCGCGCAGCTGTCCGACCTCGACCGCGGCGACGGTGCCCGCGCATGAGCGGGCAATCCAAGACGACGGAAAACGTCCCGGTCGCAGCTTCGCCGCCCGCATCCGGCGGGATGCGGGCCTCGTCGCCCACGTGCCCGACCCGCGCGCTCGTGCTGTCGAGCGGAGGCATCGATTCCACCACCTGCCTGGCGCTTGCCGTCGAGCGCTTCAGCACGGCGAACGTATCCACCGTTTCCTTCTTCTACGGGCAGCGCCACCGTAAGGAACTCGACGCCGCACAGGCCGTCGCCGAACGCTACGGCGTCGCGCATTACGTGCTCGACATCGCGAGCGTGCTTCGCTATTCCGACAACGCGCTCATGGCGGGCAGCACACAGGATGTCGCACGCGGCACCTACGCCGACCAGAAGGATGCGGTCGGACGTCCGAACACCTACGTGCCCTTCCGCAACGGACTCATGCTTTCCGCCGCGGCCGCTCTGGCCGCATCGCTCTATCCCGACGAGGCCTGCGCCGTCTATCTGGGCGCGCATGCCGACGATGCGGCAGGCGACGCCTACCCCGACTGCTCGCCCGCCTTCACGGACGCCATGTCCGACGCCATGCGCATCGGCACCTACGGCAACGTGACGCTTGAGGCGCCCTTCGTGAACGACACCAAAGCAGGCGTCGTTGCCTGCGGTCTTGAGCGGGGAGTTCCCTACGAGCTCACATGGTCATGCTATGAAGGCGGCGATGTCGCCTGCGGCACGTGCGGAACATGCCTCGACCGCATCGCGGCGTTTCATGCGAACGGCGCGGAAGACCCGATTCGCTATTCCTCCGCACCGGACGGCGCATCTGCGCTATAATCCGGCATCGCGCCCCTTCGCGGACGCAATGGAAAAGCCCGATCCCGGCGGTACCGGGAGGTTGTTCGAAACCATCCAACCTAAAAAAACTAAGGAACCCTTCATGAAGAGAACCAATGAGAACCTGCTGCTCTGCGCGATGGTCTTCGTCGTCGCCCTCGTCATCTCCAACGTCGTGACAGGCAAGACCATCCAGACGGGCATCCCCCTGTTCGGAAGCACCATCGTGCTTCCCGGCGCCGCGCTCTGCTACGCGATCACCTTCCTTATGACCGACGTCATCGGCGAGGTCTGGGGGCGCAAGGAAGCCCAGACGATCGTGTACTGGGGATTCGCCGGTCAGCTTCTGGCAACGCTGCTCATCGTGTTCACGCAGCAGCTTCCCGCAGCCGACCCCGCCATGCAGACGGCCTACGATTCGCTGCTCGGGCAGAACGTCGTGTTCGTCATCGGCAGCATGGCCGCCTATCTCATGTCGCAGTCGTGGGACGTCTGGATCTTCCATAAGATTCGCAACCGCGTGCTCGACGCCACCGCTAACCCGCGCTGGCGCTGGATATGGAACAATGCATCCACGATGACGTCGCAGATCATCGATACCGTCGTGTTCGTCGGCATCGCGTTCGGCATCGGATTCGGCTGGCTCTTCGACTCGGCCATGCTTCCGCAGCTCGGCGCGATGATGGTCGGCCAGTACCTGATCAAGTTCATCCTCGCCGCACTCGACACGCCGTTCTTCTACCTGCTCACACGTCGCACGCATGCAGCCGCCGAAGGTTCGCTCCGAATCGAGGCGCAGACGCGCGCCGCGGCGGCAGAAGCGTAGCATCCGTTTCCTCCGCATCGTATAGGTGCGGATCGAAAGACCGGTTCGATTCTGCAATCCATCCGCCTGCTATGCGCATGCCGACAGTGCGTGCGCATGGGATCTCATCGGTCGGCCGGATCTTCATCCAGCCGACCGATCCTCTTATCGAAGCGGCCGCATGAAGCCGATGAACGCTTCGCGATCGACCTTGGCCAGCATCTCGGTCGCACGTGCGATCTCCGCATATGCGGGTGCCTCGAACAGGTCGCATTCAAGTGCCATCTGATGCAGGTAGCCTAGGTGGTCGACCAGGAAATTCATGGCGACCCCCGCGAAACGCATCGCTCCTCGCGCATCGCCGGCCGCGCGCGCGTCTTCGCACGCGTTCAGCACGAACGCAAGGAATCGCAGTTCGTTCGCTATATGGCAGAACGGGAAGCTCGCGTTCGAACCCGTGAATCCCATGCTGTCGAACGTGCGCTTGATCGCGCTTTCCACCGAAAGAGGGTCGCCGACGTATCGGGATTCCTGAAGCAGATACGTTCCTTCGTCCTCAAGCGCATAGACGACGTCGAACTGCGCGGCCAGCGCATCGAGCGAAAGGATTGGAAAGGCCGATGCGTCCAGGCCCGCCGCTTCGAAGGCCGTTCGAAAACCCTTCAGCGCATCGGCGGCCGGTGCGGCATCGAGCAGGTCGGCCGCGCGTTCCTGAGCCAGCGCAAGCGCGCGGATGCGCGCCGAGACGGCTTCCGCATTCCTTTCATCGGTCATGATGCAATCTCCCATCGGCACCTCCGTGACGGAGCGTGCGAGCGTCTGTCTCTCGTGGAGCCGCAATTATAGGAGAGGAACGAACGCACTTCGACCGATCCCACGAAACCCTGGAAGACACGTCGGCCGACGGCCCGATCGACATCCCGGAAACCGTATCGGATCCCGATCGAACTCGTCTTTCGCCTTGTTAGGAAGACGTCTTTTCGGTCTCGAGCGGCACGTCGTCTTCGTGAAGCTCTTGGGCGGTAGCGGGTTCAAGATGCACGAGCACTTCGCGGATCTGAGGGATTCTCTCTTTGATGAGCGCCTCGGCGGCGTTTCCGATCGCATGCGCATGGCTGATGCTCATATCCGGATCGACCAGGATATGCAGATCCGCGAACACCTCGCCTTCGGGGCCGCGCGTACGGATGTTATGGCACGCCGCAACGCCTTCGATAGAGAGCACATACGACCTGATGCGTTCCGGATTCACACGAGCCTCGTCCGAAAGCGTCTCGGTCACGTCTTTCAGCACCGACAACGCCGTCGAGAAGATGGCGATGGTCACAACGAGCGCCGCTACGGCATCTGCTTCGGGAAATCCGAGCTTCACAAGCACGAGTCCCGCAATGACGCCGATGGAAACGAGCGCATCCGACAGCGTGTGCTTCGCGTCGGCATCGAGCACGGCGCTGCCGAGCGCCCTGCCCTGCCTTCGTTCGTATGTCGTGACGCCCAGATTGATGACGAGCGTGACCGCCATCACGGCGAATGCGACAGGAGATGCCACGACATGGGACTCGCCGCTCATGAGCGACTGCACGGCGTTCCATCCTACCTCGTAGGCCGCGAACACGAGCAGCATCCCGATGAACAAGCTCGCGAACGTCTCGTACTTGGCATGGCCGTACGGATGGTTGCGATCGGCCGGACGGGCGGCGATGACGATGCCCGCCAGACCTACGACGTTTCCCGCCGAATCGAAGAGGGAATGGACGCCGTCGGCGCGCACGGATTCGGACGAAAACGCGCTGCCGCAGATGATCTTCGCCAAGGCGACGCCTAGGTTCAGAAGCAGGATCACGAGCAGCACGTGACGGATGCGCGCGCCTCTCTCGGCCGTCTCCATACGGACCTCCCCTTCTCCTGCCTTCGCGCGGCGGCCCCCTTCGATCGCCTTCATGCGCCGCTCCCCCTTCGCCATGCCTCTGCATCGTCTCGACAGAACGCGAACCGCTCCTGCGCCTACTATAGTAAGATAGCAGCGCGCTTCAAGCGCAAGAAGACGCGCATGGCATTGAAATCACCTGAAAAAGGACCTGATGCACGATACATGAGCGTGTATGCGCCGAAACGCGCACGGCGGTTCGCATGCCGTCGCGCCGCGCGTGCGGCGCACCCGACCCGAAAGGACGCACGATGGAGCAGTACAAGCAGGAATTCATCGAGTTCATGGTCGAAAGCGACGTCCTTAAGTTCGGCGAATTCACGCTCAAGAGCGGGCGCACCTCCCCGTTCTTCATGAACGCGGGCGCCTACGTCACGGGAGATCAGCTGCACCGCCTGGGAATCTACTATGCGCGCGCCATTCACGACGCCTTCGGGCTGGACTTCGACGTCGTCTTCGGACCGGCCTACAAAGGCATTCCCCTGAGCGTCGTGACCACGATGGCCCTGCATGAGCTCTACGGCAAGGAAGCGCGCTACTGCTCCAACCGAAAAGAGGCCAAGGACCACGGGGATGCCGGCATCCTGCTCGGATCGCCTTTGAAGAACGGCGATCGCGTCGTCATGGTCGAAGACGTAACCACCTCGGGCAAGTCCATCGAAGAAACCTATCCGATCATCACATCCCAGGCGGACATCGAGGTCAAAGGGCTTATGGTGTCGCTCAACCGCATGGAAGTCGGACGTGGCGGCACGATGGCCGCGCTCGACGAGGTGCGCGAGCGCTACGGTTTTCCCACCGCCGCCATCGTCGACATGGAAGAAGTCACCGCGCATCTGCACGGCCGTAAGGTCTGCGGGCGCGTCGTCATCGACGACGGAATCAAGGCCGCGCTCGATGCCTACTACGAACGCTACGGCGCCGTGAAGGAGGCATAGGCATCATGCTGTTCATCGAATACCCTAAGTGCTCCACCTGCAAGAAAGCGAAGAAGTGGCTCGACGATGCGGGCTTCGGCTATACCGACCGCCACATCGTGGAGGACAACCCGACAGCCGCCGAGCTTTCCGCATGGCATCGGATGAGCGGGCTTCCCATCAAGCGGTTCGTGAACACGAGCGGCATGCTCTATCGTGAAATGAAGCTCAAGGACCGTTTCGCGCACGCCGACGATGCCGAGATCATCGAGGTGCTGGCAACAAACGGCATACTGGTCAAACGCCCTATCCTCATCAATGGCGATATCGTCTTGACCGGTTTCAAGGAACAGGTGTGGGCGGAGGCCCTGAAGGCCTAGGATCCAAGGGCGCGCGAAAAAGCCCGCGCGCCCTCTTTCGACAGCACCCCGCATGCGACCCCCCTCGTCAACCGCGCGGCGCACGATCCGCGACGTCCATCGCACTGCGCGCGCGACGGCTATCTCAAGTAATACAGGAAGGAGCGGAGGCGTTCCTCGTTTCCTTGGTCGAGAGTGCCGTCGAAGGCGAGGCTGAGCATGGGCGCCTCGCACGCGATCCTGCGTTCTGCGAGCTTCAGCACAAGATCGACGTTCTCGTACATGGACGCGACGAGGATGACGGCATCGGCATCCCTCGACGCATCGCGCGCCTTGGCGGCCCGATATCTGCCGTTGCCGGCCATCAGGGGGCCGACGATCTCATCCGCATGATCGAAGAGCGCCGGGAAATCCTTCGCGAAGGGGCTCGACGGCCCGAGCGCTTCGGATACGCGTGCCATAAGCCCCCCGAAGCCGCGCATGATCGCACGCTTCTCCTCTGTCGAAGGCTCCTCGAGCGCGAGGTCGTCGTCGCGCCTATGCGCACGAAGCCGGTTCTCGAGCTCGGGAGCCACGGGCGAAACGCGGGTGCCGGCTTCCGACGTCCTATCGAGAACGTGATCCATGAAAAACGGGGTGCGCGGTCGCACCCGTTCATCTTCGTGCGCCATGTCGATCCAGGCGAAGAGCAGGTATTCGGACAGCGGCATGCGCCTGACGACGAAGCCGTCGTCTTCGAGCCTCGACCACGTCCCATCGACGAGCGCATCGTCGTAGACGAACGGCCATTCCCCGCACGCGAAGAGCACCTTCGAAGACGCATGCGCATGCCGCCGCGCTTCCGCGGCCGCTTCGAGAAGGACGTCCTCATCGATCGCGCCGGCCATGAAGCGCTCAAGAAGCCTCCCCCGCAGCGCAGGAGGCGCCGCAAGCAGAATATCGCCTGCAAGGACTGCGCGGAAGACATCCTGCGCCACGTCTGACCCCACACGCCAGGGCAGCCGTTCGAGCATCACCGACGCGACGCGCGCATGCGTGAGCCCGCGGCGGTCGAGGACGGCGCGAAGAACCCGTCCGTACAGGCCGTCTGCTTCGGCAGAAGCGGACACCGGCATGACCAGCCGCACGTCGGATGCCGAATCATGCGCACGCTCAGCCTGTTCGATACCCATGCCTAAAAGCCACGAGAAACTGAAGTACTCCTTGCTCGACAGCTCGCGGGCGGCACGTTCGCGCGAATGCTCGGAGAAACCCATCAACCGGATATCGGCGCCGCGCCGCCGCATCACGCTCGCAATGATGTCGCCATACGGGCCGACGGACGGAATGAACGTCCGCACGCCGTCGTCAAGCGATGCATACCCCTCGTCATCGACCACGTGCGCCAAGGCCCGCGTCGGCGCCCTTTCCTCCTTCCAATGCGCGATCGCGTTCAGGAAGGCTTCGATGCGCGTGATGACGCCCACTTTGGAAAAGTGTTCGTCCACCTCTATCTGCAGATAGGGTTTATCGCCCATCTCCTCTGCAACGAGATGCGACAGCATGGCGTCGGGCCCGCAGCCGTGATTGGTGAGGTATACCGCGAACAGGCGCGGATCGCGTCGGATAAGCTTCATGCCCGCAAGAATATGCTGGCCGAACGGCCAGACGACGCCCGGATAGTCGATGCTGACGTCGATGTCGTGCGCCCTGAGATTCGAAAGGGCGATGACCTTCTGGCCTCGGTCGATGAGCAGGTTCGGGATATCCATATTGAGCACGGGGTCGTTGATGCCGTACTGGCGCGTCACGATCACGAGGGCGCGATCGTCGGGTCCGAGCCCTGCCAGAAGCTCTTGGCCGATCGCTTCGGTCCTCGCATCAAGCTTCTGCACCGCGAATCCGCCTGCCATCATCGCCTTCGCCGTGCTCCGCGCATCGAACCCGAGCCGCTCTCCGACGCCGAGCATCGCGGATGCCAGCGATTCTTGGCCGAAATCCATGTCGAGCATGGGAGAGAGCAGCTCGATGCCGCGCTCCTCGAATCCTAGAGATTCCGCGACCAGCTTCGGGGCCGATTGCATATAGGCGCACCCGTAGTTATGCCTCACGCGGCTCGTCACATGCCGAATGGTATGCACCGTCGGCATGAACACGTAATCGACGCCGGCATCGGCGAGCTGGGCCATATGCCCGTACATGAGCTTGATCGGATAGCAAGTCTCCCCTGCGGCATGCTCCTGAGCTGCACGCACCGTCTCCTCATCGGTGGCGTCGGAGAGGAGCACGTTGAAGCCGAGCTGGGTGAAAAACGCATTCGCCAAAGGGAAGAATTTGTACATGAGCAGGCTGCGCGGTATGCCGACGGTCTTCTTCGACGCGTCGCGCGACGGGACGTATCCATCGAGCATGAGACTCTGCGTCTCCTTGAACAGGATACGGTTGGTCTCTCGCTCCTGCGCATCGGCCTCATCGCGCGTCCCGACCGCCCTCGAAAGGTCGAAGCCGCGAAAGACGCTTCCCTCCTTGCGAAGAGGCGAATCGGAGCAGCGAAGCTCATCGAGCGCGAGCAAGGCTGCGCCGAAAGCTCCCGAGATGGCGAAATGCGGAGAGACGCGCAATGCGTCGCCGAGATGCTGTCGGAAAGCCTCGACGATGCCGGGATTGTAGGCGACGCCGCCTTGCAGGACCACATGCCGCCCTACGGGACGCGAACCGACGACGCGATGCAGGAAGTTGCGCACGACGGACTGGCACAGCCCGGCGGCGACATCCTCCAGGCGCGCTCCCTTGGCGAGCGCGGCGTGTATGGCGGTCTCCACGAACACGGTGCAGCGTTCCCCCAGATCGACGGGCGCCGTGCTCGAAAGCGCGAGGGCACCGAATCCATCCAGCGGGATTCCCAGGCGTGCAGCCTGCTCCTCCACGAACGAACCGGTGCCGGCAGCGCAAATCTTGTTCATCTGGAATTCGACGACCTGCCCGGACGCCATCGAAACGTACTTCGAATCCTGGCCGCCTATCTCGAACACCGTATCCGTGCGCGCATCGACCTCGGCTGCCGCACGCGCCTGCGCCGTGATCTCGTCGCGCACCAGATCGGCACCGATGAGCTCGGCCAGACGAGAACGCCCCGATCCCGTCGTGACGACAGCCCTGACGTCCAGCTCGTCGCCGAGGCGCTTGCCGAGGGCGGCAAGCCCGTCGCGCGCAGCGCAGAACGCATCCCCGCGCGTGCGCAGGTACTGGGCGTCGAGAAGGCGCCCTTCAAGATCCGCGACCGCGATGTTCGTGCTTGTGGATCCGGCATCGACTCCTATGACGCAGGAGACGCGCCCATCAGGCCCTGCGCGCCAAGGCCGAGGACGGCAGACGTACCCTTCCCCCGGCTCGTATCCATGGTCCACGAGAGGCGCGCAGCGCGGAAGCGCGTCGTCGAGGGACTTCGCCTCGAGCAGCCCTGCGAGCCGTTCGAGCGCATCCTCGTCGATGCCGTTCGTTGCGGAAAGGGCGGAACGCGACGTTCCGTCTCGCGTTCCATCACGCGTCCCATCCGCATCATCACGCCCGGCGAATCCATCCCGGGCATGCAACGCCGCCCCCACGGCCTGGGCAAACTCAAGCTCTTCTCCTACCAGCAGCTCGTCGTCCCCAAGCTCGAACGATTCGCGCACGGCGCGCACGACTCCAGCGTTTCGCCAAGTGCCGCCCGTCAGCGCGACGGGAGCCTTGACGGGCATGCGCCGAACGATCGTCGCCTTGTAGCTTTTGACCGTCGCGAAGCATAGGCCGAGCAGGATGTCTTCGACGGGAACGCCTTCCTGCTGACGATGGATTATGTCGGTTTTCGCGAAAACCGAGCATCGCCCCGAGAGGCGTGGAACGCTTCGCGCATTCGCCACCAGGCGCGAATAGTCTTCGATGCGCAGGCCGAGACGCTCCATCTGATCCTCGAAGAACGAACCGGTGCCTGCGGCGCAGCCTTCGTTCATGGCGAACCGAGGCGCGGACCCGTCTTCGGACAGGGCTATGAAGCATGCGCTCTGCCCGCCGATCTGGACAACGCTGCGCGCATGGGGGGCAATGGCGGAAAGGCCTCGGGTTATGGCCGGAACATCCTCGAGCACACGGACGGAGCGATCGAAATCACGCAGCAGCGAACAGCCTGAGCCGCTTGCCGCATACGCGGTGCAGACCTCGCCTTCGATCTCGTCCGAAAGATGCGCGAGCATGCGTTTCAGGCACGCGACGGCTGCGCCCTTATGGCTTTCGCGCAGCATGCGGACGATCGCGCCCGAGCCGTCCACGACAGCGAGCCGGATCGTCGAAGCGCCGATGTCTATGCCCAGAAAGAGCATGGTCTCCCCCTTGGTTCTTCCCGATCCCGCAGCGGTCCTAGGCGCGCTGGGCTTTGTACGCTTCGAATTCCGCGAGGAACCCGTCTTTGTCGAGCTCCCTCATCTGCGCGACGTCGTCGAAGCTCACGATCTCGGTTATGGGATTGTCGATCGAGAAGGGAAATCCTTTGGACTGCAGGAAGCCCTCGAACAGAGGCTCGTCCTCGCAGATCTCACGCATGGTTTTCGCGGTGTCTCCGATCATGTCGGTGCCTTTCTCTCTATACAGGCCGTCCCGAAAAACGCAGGACGCGCCCGGGCCGCAAGGCGGTCTGGTTTCCGGATGCTCGATATGAAACCCTCAGCGGCGAAGGATGCGGAACCGTCGGTCTTCGACCCAGAGGACGCCCTCCTCCTGCATTCGCTTGATCTCGCGCAGCAGCGCCTTGTCGTTGACGCCCAGGTATTCGGCCATATCCTTGCGCGAGAAATAGACCCGTATGCTCCCGTCCTCCTCCTTGTCCTGGTCTTCCAGGAACAGCAGGATGCGTTTACGCAAGCGCGGCTCGTTGAGCAGGGCTATCTTCTTGGAAAGCCAGGTGATGCGCCGCGCCATCATCTGCATGAGGTTCGCCTGCACGATCGAGGCGGACGGATGGGCGCAGTGCTTCAAGCCCTGGGCCGGAATCTGCAGGAGCACGGTGTCGCACAGGGCGCGTATATTGACCGGACAGACGCCCGGGCCGCCCGGCACCGCTTCGGCGAAGGATTCCCCGGGAAGGAACCGGGCGATGATCTGCTCGCTTTCGCCGCGCGGCATGGCCGATTGGACCTCTCCTTCGAGGATGACCGGATAGAAATCGAGCTCATCGCCGGCGTGCCTGATCACCGTATCCTTCGCGTAAGCGCGCGTATACGCATGCAGCTGATCGACCAAGGCTTCCATGTCCTCCTCCGCAACGCCGGCGAAGGGGCTTGAGGCCTTGATGCGCGCCATGGTCTTATCGTCTATCGACATCGCAGGCTCCTCTCGACGTTTACGCGATCGGATGGCCGCCGATCGCGCCCCTGCAGATCGGAAAGCATGAGCTTCTGCGCACCGAGCAGGGCGGCGTCCTCTTCTCCATGCGTGGAGACGAGCAGCGTGCGCCGTCCTCTATGCGCGAGCACGAACTCGATCGTCTGGCGACGGGTCTTCGCATCGAGTCCCGTGAACGGCTCGTCCATGATGATGGCGGCGCCCGGATACGCAACCGCCCGCACGAGCGACACACGGCGGCGCTGGCCGCCCGAAAGGCTCGTCACGGGACGGTCGAGGCATTCAGGCGGAAGGAGCTCTTCAAGAAGCTCTTTGACGCTTCGACGGCTCGTCCGACGGCCGAGCACGAGCGCCACGTTGTCGATCGAGGTCAGCGATTCGCACAGCCGGTCTTCCTGGAACATGGCCGACGCCTCGCCGCGGGCAAGGCCCGTCACGGTTCCCGAGTCAAGCGTTTCGAGCCCAAGAAGGATGCGCAGGAACGTGGTCTTCCCTGCGCCTGATGGACCCATCAGGCAATAGATGCCGCCGTCCTGCATGGTCAGGTTCAGATCCGACAGCACGCGCGTCGCGCCGAAGGACTTGCAGGCGCCTGAGACCTCTATGCTCATCGCACCTTCGCCTCCTTCTCATCGCGAACCCCGAGCAGCGAACCGAGCGGACGCCCCAATGCGTCGAGCAGAGCCATGAACGCCTTTTCGAAACCCCAGCTCAATATCATGACCACGACCGTCCATGCGAAGAGGTCGGGCGTGGCGAGGAACGTGCGCGCCTGGGCCATCTCCTTGCCGATCGACGGCTTGGGCGTGGCCAGGACTTCGGCCATGATGCCGGCCTTCCAGCTCATGCCGAGCGAAAGCCTGCAGCTGCTCTTGAGGAAGGGCATGAACGCCGGACGGTACACGTACATGAACGTGCGCCACCATCCCAAGCGATAGCATCGCGCCATCTCCAGCATGCGCGGATCGACGTTTTCGAGCCCTGCGAGCATGTTGGTGTAGATGATGGGAAGCACGATGAGAAACGACAGATACACGGTGAGCATCTGGTTGCCGACCCAGATGAGCAGCATGATGATGATGCTCACGACGGGAATGGTGCGCAGAAGGGAGATGACGGGTTCCACGAAGTCGCGCACGATGCGCGCATGATGCGAAAGGAGCGCAAGGGATATGCCCACGAAGAACGAAAGCAGGAATCCCGCCGCGATGCGCGCGAACGATGCCGAGCAGCTCAGCCAGAACCCCGGCTCGACGACGCCTTCGGCAAGCGCCTGCATGACACGGATGGGGCCGGCGAGCACGAGCCTGTTGTTCATCGCGAGGTCAAGCCCCTGCCACACGAGAATCCAGAACGCGATCACAAGAGCCTTGCGCAGACGCTCGCGCCGCTTCCGCCGTCGTTCTTCGGCGAGGCGCTCGGTCTGCAAGCGCTCGTCCTCGTCGATATAGCGGCTCGCCTCTTCGTCGGACAAGATGCCTTGGGCACGCATGAGCTCGGCCACGCGGGCCCTGGATGCGCCCATGCCTGTCAGCATCTGCATGATGAGCTCAGGGTCCAAGCCCTTGGACGATGCCATCTGCATCATAGGGGCGATCTGCGCTTCGTCAAGCCCGTTCTTGCGCACCTGGGCGACCATCATCGCGACGCGCTCTTCAGGCAGGCCGAGCGCCTCGGCCACGACGTCGAGGCGCGGAAGCGTGCCCGCGCTCCCGTCGGACGCGTCGTGCGCACGCATCCGAGAAAGCGCATCCCCGATACGACCCATCCGCGCGATCACTCCTCGCCCAGATAGCCGCGGGGCGGCAGGTAATAGAAATCGTCGCCGGGAATGGCCCCGCCGACAGAGTCGGGGTTGGCGTCGTAGAGCTCCTTGACGTAGCCCGACATAGCCGTGCGCATCTCGGTGCCGGTCAGGGCGACGAGCGAGATCTGGGTCATGGCATCGAGCGCGACGTCGTTGTTGAGGAAGGTGCCGAGGCTTTCCTGCAGCGCTGCGGCGCTGGCGGGATTCTCGAGCGTCCAGGCGACCGATGACTTCATGAGCTGAAGGTATTCGATGACCGCCTGCTCGTGCTCCTCGAGAAAGCGACGGTTGACGATCGTCGTGGTGGTGACCGCCTGACTTCCCGTGTCGGCGAACGCCTTATCCCATTCGTCGGTGATGTCCACCGGCACGTAGAGGGGGTCCACCATGATCTTCGAAAGCGATACGAAGGGCTGCGGCAGGATGGCCACGCAGTTCTCCTCCTGCTGCAGCAGATTCAGGATCTCGAAAGGCGTGCTCTTGAATTCGAGGTTGAACGAATCGGCCATGCCCATCTTCTTCAGCAGCGCCTCGATGGTGTATTCGGGCGTGCCGCCCTCGCCGTAGCTGTAGACCGTGCGCCCGACGAGGTCGGACATGCCCGAAATGCTCGGATCGGTCGTCATGACGTAGAGGACGCCCAGGTTGTTGATGCTTATGATCTCGTATTCGTTCTGGAGATCGTGGTTGTTGTAGAGGATGGGACCTATGTTGGAAGGAAGCGTGCAGATATCGTAGTCGCCTTCGTTGAATGCGGCCGAAAGGCCGATATAGTCGACGCCGTTCACGGTGAACTCGAAGGAGTTCTCCGTCACGCCCTCGTTCGCCGCGGTGATGAGCTGGGAGAGCCCCATGGAAGGAGGCCCCATGATGAGCCCGATGCGCGCCGTGCAGGGATCGGGGCTTCCCATGAGCGCGCGGCTCTCGGGCTGCGCCATGGATGAGGGGGCGGCGCCGGCATCGGAAGCGACCGTCTTATCCGAAGATGCGCAGCCGGCAAGACCTGTGACGGCTAACGACGCGACCGCCAAACTCGAGCCGAGAATGAACCTTCTGCGGGAGAGCATCGTCTACTCCCCTCCTTCCACTGCGCGCATGCCCTGCATGCGGCGCCTGATCAAAACGTATGAGGCTCCGCCGATCGCGGCAAGCGCGCACAGGCCTGCGACGGCGGCGGCTACGGGATTGCGCGCGGCGGCGTCAGCGATGTCGGACACGGCGGAGGCGACGGCGCCGCCGGATGCCGATGCAGCAGACGTCCCTGCGGCATCGCGTGCGGCGCGCGCCTCTTCGGCAGCCTTCGCGGCTGCATCGGACACGTCGTCCTTCGCGGCCTTGACCGCCCCGCTCGACTGGGCCGACGTCTCGCCGTTCATCGCGGCGAGCGCGGCGGCGGGAATGGTGCCGCCGCCGGAATTAGGCACGCCGCTGAAATTCACCTGGAAGAAGCATGACCAGTTGCGGTTCACCTCGCCGCCGATGATGGTGCGCGCAAGCGAGCCGAGTTCGATGGATGCCGAACAGTTCTTCCTGATCACCTTGTCGCTCGCATCAAGGACGCCCAGATCGACCGTGATGCTCGTAAGCCCGCCGCCCGAGCTCGACGAATCGACGATGTTCAAGCCTCCGATGCTCTTCACATGCATGATGCGGTCCTGGATGACGATGGGAACCGTCACGTAGGCATGGCCGTCGGATTCGACCTTCAAAGTCGCGTTGTCGGAAACCGGATCCTTCGGCGGGAACGACGGATTCGTGAAGTGGGGCTGAAGCGGAAGGCCCGCGGTCGACTTATCGACCCAGATGTTCGCGGACACCGTGTACGTGCCGGCGGCAAGCGTGCCGGACTCGCCGGAAGGCTTGTCCGACGTCGCGGGATCCTTCGAAGACGGGTCGTCGCCCGGATTCGAGCCGCCGCCCGGATTCGAGGGATCGAATCCGGGATTCGGCGTATCGGGGGTTGGCCCTGGATCTATGCCGGGATCGGAAGGACTCTCTCCCGGCCGCGCGAAGGCGGGAACATCCGTGCTGTCCGAAACCTTCTTCATGCTGCCGTAATCGACCGTCAGCTGCAGCGATACATCCCCCGAAGGCGCAAGCGTCAGATCGAGCGGGACGGCGTACAGGACGCTGCCCTTGAAATCGTAGGTGCCGATGCCTGAAGACGCATCTGCAGGAAGCGTGGCCGACATCATATGGATGCGGTCCTTCATGCGCCCGTAGGTGCCGCTGAAGCTCCCTCCGCCCGCAGTCGGCTTCACGCGTTCGGTGCGAACGTCGCCAAGCGTCGCGCAGGTGCCGAGGGACTGCGTGGTGAAGATGGGGTTGCGCACAGGCAGGACCAGGGTCTTCTTTCCGTCTTTCGACACGACGATGCGCGCGTTCGCCTTCATGGGCACGCTCGGCACGGTACCCCTGACCGCAACGTCCGAGTTCTCGTCGATCGTCGGACCGAACGGGTTGTCGGGGCTGTTCGCATACACCGTGAGTCCCTTGATGGCCGGGTTGTACTGTCCGGGCATGGCGAGATTGGCCGTCACTTCGTAGGTGCCGGGGGAAAGCGTATCGCTCGGCGGCTCTTCAGGAGAGACGGACCCTGCAGACGCCACGACGAGATACCCTATCTCGGAAGAGGAGGAAAGCGGGCCTTGCGCGGTCCCGTCGAAGTTCGCCGCCGCATTGAAGAGCGGTACGGCAGCCGCGCTCATGCCCGTCGATTCCTTCGTGAGCGAGACGATGCCGTAGCCGCCGTCGACGGTCGCCGAAAGCTTCTTGACCTTCGTCAGGCCTGATCCGACCGTGCCCGTGACAAGGTAGACCGAGGAATCGGGCGAGGCCATGGGAATGGCCATGCTCGTCGGATTGCACGCATCCGACAGAGCGATTCCTCCGCCAAGCAGATTGGCGGGAACCCCCATGAGGGCTTCCATGGACATTCCGGCCGCGTAGATTCCGGAAAGCTCGGGGTTCGCAAGCGACCCTTCTTGCGTGATGAGGGCGAGCGCGGATTTCCTGGTCGCCTCGTCGGCCTTGTTGACGGCAGGAAGGGAAAGATACTCGGAATACCACTCGAGCATCTGGCACGACTCTTCAGGAGTGCTGGCGATAAGGGGCGTCTCGGGCGTGCCGTCGGTCGCATAGGACATGGAGACGCCGGTGGCCGGATCTTTCAGGGTCCGGGACCACTTCCTTTTCTCGCAATCCCCGGAGGATGCGAGCACGAAGGTGCCGAGCGCGCCCGGCGCGGCCGAGATGCGGCCGTTTTCGATCGTGCCGGCAAGATCTGTCAGCATGCCGTTCGCATACGAGTCCAGGCTCGATCCGGAGGATGCCGGCATGCTCAGATGCGTTGTCGTCTTCCCGTCGAGGGCGACAGGATCGCCATCGGCGATGAGCTGCACATCGTAAAGGGCGAAATCGGGAACGCTCACGTAGCGTTGGGAAAGAAGGGCGGACACGGCGGCGCGCGTCGAAACGTCGTCGATCTTCCGCACGCGCAAGGACGCCTTGTCAAGGGATCCGATCGAAGACGATCCCGCATCCGCACGCACATCGAGGCTCACGCCCGTTGCGTCGTCTTCGAACGACCACGTGCGGTCGCCTTCGACCTTCTTGACGGCCGTCTTCAGATCGACGCTCACATCAAGAGACGAGATGGCGGGATACGCGGCGTTCGGGAAGAAGGTGTTAAGCGTCGTCGCATACACCGACCAGCCGCCGAAACGGTACAGCCCGCTCCAATCGTTCAGGCCGAGCGTGAGACGCGAGATGCGCTGGGTGACGCCGGCCTGCGCGACCTGCTGGTTGTAGTCCTCGTCGTCGGCCTTCTGCTCGATAGGAACGTAGGCGGCATCGAGGACGGACAGGTTCGCGCCGTTCTGCGCCCTCTGGACCGTGAAGACCGGATTCACCAGGTCGACGGTCAGGGTGCGCGAGCCGTCGGCGCCGACGACGAGCGTGGCGTTCTGGCTCACGGGCATATCGGGAATGCCCGCTTTGCCGCCGATGCCCTCAGGGTTGATGGGATTGGTCGTATACCCGGGGATTCCGAGCGGCGTCATCATGGATATATTGGCTGAAACGGTATAGGTTCCGGGTGCGAGCTCGGCGCTGCTGTATGGCAGTCCGCCGCCCTCGAATGCAAATGCGCTGTGCAGGATGGCGCTCCCGTTCGCGACGGACGCACCCGCATCGGAGCCTTCGCCTGCATCCGGGCCGTCGGATGCAGGCGGCGTCTGCTGGAAGGCATGTCCGTCGTCGGAGGCTTCCTCGACGACCGCATCGTCGGAGGCCGCATCTGCATCGGCCGCCCCGTGATCTTCTTCGGCGGCAGGAGGCGCCACGACGAAGCAACCCATGCCGTTCGTCCTCACCTTGAGCGCATCGGCGTCGCGAGATGCTGAAAGCCTCTTCGCCTTGCCGTCGCTGAGGCGAACGACCGACGATCCCTCCGTGCCGGGAAGCCATGCATCGACCGCATCGGCATCGGCAAAGGAGTATTCCTTCCCATCCTTGGCGAAGCTCAGCGCGAAGGCGGCGACGCCCGAGGCATCGTCGATGCCGGCACGCGACAGGGCATCGACGCGTTGCGACCCGGAAAGCTCTTTGACAGAGAAGGCGTATCCTTCGGGATCGTCGTTTTCAGAAGGGTTCTTGATGGAGACGTGCGCCCGGATGCCGGTCTTTCCGTCTTTGAAATCCTTGTCGAAGGACGCAGGCGCGGAGGGCTCGCCTGCATCGTCCGCTTCGGTCGGAACAGCATTTTCGGATGCTGCTTCGTGCGTCGCGCTCTCCTCGTCATCCTCCGGCGAAACGGGTGGCGCAAAAGCGACCTGGACGTCAGGTGCTTCGGCTGCGGAATCGGCATTCTCCGGCGCCGAAACGGTCTGGCCTTCCTGCGATTCGGCAGGCTCTTCGGGTCCGGCCGCCGCAGCGGTCGGCACCATCGAGAACGCAAGCACGAACGCAAGGAGAACGGCCGTTACCCCGCGTTTCGAGCTCTTCGCCCGCCTTGCATGAATGCGATACGCTTTCACCATTTCTCGAACTCCCATCGTCGGGCGCTGCGGCTCCTGATGCATCGTTCGAAATCGCCGTTCGGCCCATAGCGCACCCGCGCCGAAGCGCGGATGCACGACCGAATCGCGGCCTTTCGGCCTTCAATCGCGCGATTCCCTGCAGCGCACACTGTGTCCACGCTCGATTATGAGCGGTGCGCGACCCGCGCGAGGTTGCCATAGTAACCTTTAGGTAACTTTTTACAGAAAATTCGAGTTGCTCAGTAAGGCGACGAGACGTTTTGGATAGATCGGTATCAGAACTCCGGCTTCTGCGGACGATCCAGAAGATCTTGGGCGGCCGCGACCGCATCGTAGCCTTCCCAGACGATCGCACGGACGGTACGCGCCAGAGGAAGGTCCACGTCGTGCGCGAGCGCCAGATCGTGCAATGTGCGGCACGCAAGCGCTCCTTCGACCACCATGTGCGTCCGCGCGCGGTACGCATCGAGCGTGACGCCCTGGGCAAGCTCGTATCCGAACGTGCGGTTGCGCGAGTGCGGGCTCATGCACGTGACCTCGAGGTCGCCCATACCGGCAAGGCCCATGCAGGTCATCGCATTGCCCCCGCAGGCTGCGACCAGACGGCTCATTTCGGCCAGGCCGCGCGTCATCAGAAGCGCCGCCGTGTTATCGCCCATGCCGAGACCGTAGGACGCGCCCACGGCGATGGCGATGACGTTCTTGTACGCGGCGCACACCTCGGCGCCCACGACATCGTTGCCCACATAGATGCGGAAGGATTCCGTGGACAGCAGGCTCTGGAAGAATCGCGCCGTACGCGGCACATACGACGAGACGACCGTGCCCGACGGCACGCCCCGCACGACCTCTTCGGCATGGTTGGGTCCGGTCAGCGCCGCAAGCCGTCCGAGGCCGCCCAGCACCTCGTCGAATACCTCGACCGGCAGCATGCCCGTCTCGGCCTCGACGCCCTTGGCCGCAAGGGCGACAGGCGTTTTCGCGCCGACGTGCGCAGCGATCGCGCGGGCCGTCTCGCGCATGACCGACGAAGGCGTCACGATGACGACGGCATCGGCGCCGCCGACCACGCGCACGATATCGGTCGAGGCCTCGATGCGTTCGCTCAGGCGTGCATCGGCCAGATAGCGAGAGTTAACGTGATCGGCGTTGATGCCGCGTGCGACTTCTTCCTTACGCGCCCATAGGCGCACATCGTTTCCCGCCGTGGCGGCAAGCTGCGCCAAAGCCGTTCCCCACGACCCCGCGCCTACGATCGCGACCTGCGCGTCCATCATGCAGTCCCCTTCTTCGATCCGATTCTCGATTCGGTTCCGGATGCAAGCCGCGCGATATTCGAGCGGTGCGCCCACACGACCGTCGCGCCCACGAGCGCATAGACGGCAATGGCAGGCCAGTCGCCCCAGAACAGCACCGCCGCGACGAACGGGCACGCGACGGCGGCGGCGATCGATCCGACCGAAACGTAGCGCGTGAGAATGACGAGCAGCGCGAAAACGGCGAAAAGCTCGATGCAGGCACCGATCCAGCCGAACGTGACGAAGAGAGCCCCGATCGCGACGGCGATGCCCTTGCCGCCCTTGAAAGAGAGCCAAGGGCTGAAGATATGGCCGTATACGCAACCCCAGGCGGCGACCGCGCCCATGAGCGCAGGCGTCAGGATCGCGGCATCGGGCGGCGCCATGTGCGCGCAGCCCCAGGCGATGGCGCCCGAAGCGAGCCCCTTGGAGAAATCGAGCAGAAACACCGCCGCTCCTCCGGCCTTGCCCATCGTGCGCATCGCGTTCGTCGTCCCGATATTGCCCGAGCCATGTTCGCGGATATCGGTATGGTAGATCGTCTTAGACACGATGACGCCCCACGGGATGGACCCGAGAAGAAATGTGGCCGCGAAGATTCCGAACGCGATGCCCAACGACATGGAATGCCGACCTCGATTCCGTAACGTACCTGCAAGTCCTTGATGAAACGAACAGGCGCCGGACATCCTCCGGCGCCGGCGATACCTCGGTCAATCGCGCTTCTTGAACTTGAACACGATCGGCGTGCCCGGAAGCTCGAACGTCTGACGGAAGCGGTTCTCCAGATAGCGCTCGAAATTGTCGTTGACCAGATCGGGCATGTTGCAGAAGACCGTGAACTGCGGCGGGCACGTGCGCGTCTGGGTGACGTACTTGAGCTTGAGCCTCCGCTTCCCCTTGCTGACCGTGAAGCCGAATTCGCGGATGGTCTGGAGCCACGCATTGAGCTTGCCGGTGGTGATATGCGCCGAATAGCTGGCGAAGACGTCGTCGATCATATTCCAGATGCGATCGACGCTCTTGCCCGTCAGCGCCGAGATGCTCAAGACCGGCGCGTACTTCACGAAGTTCATGCGCTCCTCGATATCTTCGCGCAACGCGTTCAAGGTATCGCCCGATTCGACCGCGTCGCGCTTGTTCAAGAGGATCGCAAGCGCGCAGCCGCGCTCATGCGCATAGCCGGCGACGCGCTGGTCCTGATCGGTCAGGCCGAGGGTCGCATCCACGACGAGCAGCGCCACGTCGGCGCGATCGATCGCACGCATGGCGCGCACGAACCCGTAATACTCGACATCTTGGTCGATCTGGGCCTTGCGGCGCAGGCCGGCCGTGTCGACGATCGTGTAGAAGGTGCCTTCATGCTCGATCGTCGTATCGATCGCGTCGCGCGTCGTGCCCGCGACGTCGCTCACGATGGAGCGTTCTTTGCCGATCAGACGATTCGTAAGCGAGCTCTTCCCCGCATTAGGACGGCCGATGATGGCCACGTTGACGATGTTCTCGCGCTCCTCAGGCTCGCGCTCGGGAATGTCACGGATGACGTCGATCACGGCATCCAGCAGATCGCCCGTACCGTGCCCGTGCTCGGATGAGATGGGCCACGGATCGCCCAGGCCGAGCTGGTAGAATTCCCACATCGCCGATTCGTCGGCAGGATTGTCCATCTTGTTGACGGTCAAGAACACCGGTTTGGACGTCTTGCGCAGGATACGGGCGACCGCGTCGTCATCTGCCGCGATGCCTGTCTTGCCGTCGACGATGAAGACGATCGCATCGGCCTCTTCGGCGCCCATGAACGCCTGTTCGCGAATGGAGCCCTGGAAGACGTCGTCGTCGCCCATCTCGATACCGCCGGTATCGACGAGCGTGAAATGAACGTCGCTCCATTCGGCCTCGTGATACGAGCGGTCGCGCGTGACGCCGCGCATCTCATGCACGATGGCGTCGTTGCCGTGCGTGATGCGGTTCACGAACGTCGATTTGCCGACATTGGGGCGCCCTACGACGGCGACGATTGGCAATGCCATGATCACAATCCTCTTACTAGCTCTTCGATCTGATGCACGTATTCTTTGGGGTCACAGGATACCACGGTGACCGGCATGCCCGCCGCATCCCGGATATCGTCGACGGTCATGTCGTCGAGCGTCATCATGTCGGCGTTGAACATCACGCGCGGCAGCACCACGTAATCGCGCGCCGATACGCCGCGCAAGGCACGGGCGACATCTGTCCCGGTCAGAAGCCCGGTAACGTTGACATTGCCGCCGAAGTACTCGTTTTCCACATAGAGCGGCATGAGGCGCCCGGCAAGCGGGCTCGACTCAACGATCGGCGTGAACGCGGGTTTCTGAGCGCAGCCGAGCACGTAATATACATGGGCGTCCTCCTCTTCGAGGGCCCGTGCAAGCGCATCGATGCCCTCCCCCGCCTCTTCCCATTCGTTCACCGTGGCGCGAATGATGCCGATTCCGTCCTCGAACATGTCGAAGTCGCCGTAATGGCTACTCGGAGGAAGATGATCCAGCAGATCGTCAGGATAGGCGTTGCAATAGAATTCATCGGCGAGATACGCGAACGCGCAGCCGCGCTCCGCCTGGGCATGGGCTTGGAAGCGCGAGACGATATCGATGACTTCGCGCGCTTGATCGGGTTCCGTGAAGCTGCGCTCGAAACGCGTCTGGTGCTTGGTGAAGCCGATCGGAACGATGCCGACGTTCGCGACGCCTTCGTGCGTATAGGCCCACGTGAGCGTCTTCATGAGCTCGCGCCCGTCGTTGATGCCGGGTACGAGCACGATCTGCATGTACATCTCGATGCCGCCGGCGAGCAGCTTCTCCATCATCTCGACGCCATGCGGCGCATGGCGGCCGATCATCGTGCGCCTCACTTCGGGCGTGATGCAATGCAGCGACACGCGCAGAGGCGATACGTGCCGCTCGATGATCTCGTCGGCCTCTTCGTCGGTCAGCGCTGTGAGCGAGGTGAAGTTGCCTTGAAGAAAGCTCAGGCGCCAGTCGTCGTCGCGCAGCATGAGCGAATCGCGCGCGTCTGCGGGAAGCTGGCGCATGAAGCAGAACACGCAGGCGTTGCGGCAGGTCTTGATATCGTCGAAGATGGCACCGTCAAAGGTGATGCCCCAGCTTTCGCCGTCTTCGCGTTCGAGCGTGACCTCACCCGAATCGCCCTCGGTATCCACGTAGGACAGCGTGACCTCGAAGCCGTCGGAATACCATTGCCAATCGATCATGTCGCGCAGAGGATGCCCGTTGACGGCCGTGATGACGCACCCCGGCGTGAAGCCGGCGTCGTCGGCGGGAGAAAGCTCCTCGACGGCGAAGATGCGGGCTTCAGGACGCTTGGGATCGCCGGGATAGTCGTGATGGAGCGAGAAGTCGGGCACGGGCGGTACCTCTCCGAGAGAAGAAGAAGCGGCCCGATTGCGCGGACCGCTTCGTCAGAGCATGATGGCGGATGGGCTTACCAGCTGAAGTATTGCTGGGGGTCGACGGCGGTTCCGTAGATGCCGTCGGGCGAGTTGACGTTGATCTGGAAATGCAGGTGCGGGCCGGTGGAATGGCCGGTGTTGCCGGTGATCATCACCTGCTGGCCGGCGGAAACCGACGATCCGGAGCTCACAAGCGCCTCGGAACCGTGCAGATACCAGGAAACGGTGCCGCCGCCGTGATTGATGGCGACCGACAGGCCGCTCGTCGACGCGAGCCAGCCCGTGAACGACACCGTGCCGTCGCCGATGGCGTAGCAAGGTTCGTACGAGCAGCTCAGATCGACGCCCTGGTGGAAGGTGCCCGTGGAGGCACGCCAGCCGAAGGGGCTCGTGACGTGCTTGCCCGGAGCCGGGTTCACCCAGCCGTCGACGGAGATGGACGGAGACGTGGACCTGGATGCGGACGAATAGCTGGCGGACGAGCGGGCCGTGGACTTCTGTTTGGCAAGAGCCTCGGCAGCGGCCTTCGCAGCGGCTTCTTCCTTCTCGCGCGCGGCGTCGGCGTCCATGCGCGTGGCTTCGATCTCCTGCTGAAGGTCGATGATGTCCTGATCCATCTTGTCGACCTGCTTCTGCAGGGTTTCCTGGGCGGCTTCGAGATCGTCCTTGGCCTTGGTCGCCTTCTGAAGCTCTTCGGCGGCCTTGGCTTCCTGCTCGGTGTATTCCTTATGGGCGGCTTCGGCCTCGGCCTTGGCATCCTTGGACTGCTGGACGAGATCGGCGTCCTGCGCGCTGATGCGGGACATGGCATCCCAGCTGGTCACGAACTCCTCGAACGACGAAGAGTCGAAGAGCACGTCGAAGATGCCCGGCTCGCCTTGGCGATAGATGTTGGTCACGCGGTCGGACAGCTGAGTCTGGATGTCGGCCAGGGCGGCTTCCGCGTTATCGACGCGCACTTGGGCATCTTCGACCGCCTGAACGGCGGCCTCATGGGCGGCAGCGGCCTTGTCGTAGGCGACGAGCGCATCGTTGACTTGCTGCTTCAGAACATCGAGCTTGGCGGAAAGCTCGTCGTACTGAGCCTGCTGGTCGGCAAGATTGCCTTCGAGAGCCTTCGCCTTGGCATCGAGATCGTCGGACTCCGCGCCGTACGCGAGGCGCGGGAACGTCATGCCCAGCGCGGCGAGGCCGGCGAGCTTGACGAAATTTCGGCGGGAGAAATCCCGGATCGAGCGTACAGAGCTTGGTTCGGTCATGGTGGTAATGCTCCTGTATCGTTTCGTCACGTCAGTTATTCGACTCGGGAGGCATCGGCGACACGCATGCACGAACTCCTCCGTCCCCTAAAAGACCAACCTATGATAGCAGCAATGTCGCGCAATGCGCAATTTCGACATGAACGGAGGATGCTCTTCCTGAAACCTTACAGGGATTCGATGCGGGCGACCACGGCCTCGATCTGCTCGTCGGGAGTGGAGGCCCCCGCCGTCACACCGACGGCCTCCACACCGTCGAACCAGGCCGGATCGATCTCGTCCTCCGTTTCGATGTGGTAGGAACGCGAACAGTGCGCGCGGCAGATCTCGAAGAGATGCGTCGTATTCGACGAGTTCTTTCCTCCGATGACCACGAGCGCATCGACCTTGTCCGCCAAATCGGCGGCGGCATCCTGGCGCTTGCGCGTAGCGGAGCAGATCGTGTTCTTCACCACAGGTTCGATACCCCGCCCGCGCAGGTCGGCGACCACCTCGTCGAGCTTCGACTTGTTCTCGGTCGTCTGCACGACGATGCCGACCGGACCCGCGATGTCCGCAGGAATCTCTGAGGCGTCGGCCACGACGACGGCCGAACCCGCGGCATGCGCGCATATGCCCCTGACCTCGGGATGCGACGAGCGCCCGATGACGAGCACGGTCATTCCCTGCGCGGCGAAATCGGCGGCGGCCTTCTGGGCACGCGACACATGAGGGCAGGTGGCGTCGATGCTCGACAGGCCGCGCTCGTCCAGCTCCTCCACGACGCTCGGCTCGACGCCGTGCGTACGCAGGACCACGATGCCGTGATCCACGTCGGCGGGACCTTCGATGGATTCCACACCATGATCCTTCAACTGCGTCACGACACGGGGATTATGGATGAGCGGACCGATCGTGAAGACGTCCTCGTCGCCGTCCATGGCATCACGCACCATATCAAGCGCGCGTTCAACGCCATAGCAGACGCCGGCGTGTTCGGCTCTGACCACCTTCATACCCGATTCCCTTTCGATTCGTAGGCGCCTGCGACCATATCGAGGCGCGCGATGCGCGGCTGAGATGCCGCATCCGTGAAATCTCGTCCTTCACGACCTACGCGACGCGTCGGGCCATGTCGCGACCGGCGAATTCAGCGGAATAATCCTTGGATGCCGGGAACAACGCATGCATATCCACCGATTCACGATCGACGTCGGCTTTGAGCGCATGGCATTCCCGCATCACGTACCACGATACGGCATCGAGACGCTCGTCTTTGGGAATGAAGTCGAAGTCCTCAAGATGGACAGGTGCGCCATACACGACCGTCACCTTGGGAAAATGCGGGAGCTTCGAACCCTTGGGCGAGATGAGATCGACATTGCGAACGGCAGCCGGCACGAGGGGCGCCTTGCCCATGCGTGCGATGAACGCGGCTCCGTTGTGCAGGGAGATCCGAGCCGACCCCTTGCCGCCGCGCCGCGTCCCCTCGGGAAAGATGCCGACGATCTCGCCGCGTTTGAGCATGGCGGCCGCACGCTTGATGGCCACGCGGTCGGCCGCGTCGCGTTTGACGGGAAAGCCTGCTGCACGCGAGACGACCTGGCCGGCCAAGCCATGGGCATTGCCGAATATCGTGTCGCGCGCCATGAATCGAATCCATTGCTTCGGCCGCGCCGTGATCCAGAGGAACGCCGGATCCAGGTACGAGAAATGCGCGCACGCGACGACGGCCCCGCTTACACCGTGCAGACGGCGCAGATTCCCAAGGCCGACCGTCGAATAGCGAAACGCGATCTTGAAGACGAACGCGATGATCGCATAGCAGATATGGGCCGCCCAATGCGTGACTGTGCGCGGCCGGCCTTCGGATGCATCGCCCTCTCTCGCAGCGACATCGGCCAACGGAAGGGAGAAGGGCATATCCCACATGTCCTGGCTTGACAGCATGGCCCCGCCTTACGCCTTGGAGCCGCGTTCGGCGGCAAGCGCGCAGATGCGATCGATGACCTCGTCGACGGAGATATCGCTCGAATCGACGGCAACGGCGTCGTCGGCTTGGACGAGAGGCGCCGCAGCGCGGCTCTCGTCGGCCTCGTCGCGCATGCGGATATCGACGAGCACCTCGGCAAGATCGGTCGAACCGATGCCGCGGACTTCGTTTTGGGCTGCACGGCGCCGGGCGCGCGCTTCATCGCTCGCGGTAAGGAAAACCTTGACATCGGCATTCGGAAAGACGACGGTGCCGATGTCGCGACCCTCGATGACGTAGTCCCCTTCGGAAGCGATGCGACGCTGCTGATCGAGAAGCGCCGCGCGCACGCTCGGATGCGCGGATACAGCCGAAACGGACCGATCGATGCGCGCCGTGCGAATGGCGCTCGTAACGTCCACGCCATCCATCAAGACCTGAGCCGGAGACGGATCGCCCGGCTCGTGCGTGAACGATACGGGATGCGTCCGGGCGATGGCCCCGAGCGCTTCAGCGTCGTCGAGCGAAGCGCCGTCCTCGAGCGCCTGCCACGCGACCGCGCGAAACATTGCACCCGTATCCAGGCAGTTGAAGCCAAGGCGCTTGGCCACGGCCTTCGCGACCGTGGACTTCCCCGCCCCTGAAGGGCCGTCGATGGCGATGATCATGCCTATCCTTCCTTGGCGGCGCAGGCCGCATCCGTGCGCGTCTAGCGCGCAAGCATTCGAATATCGTCGAGGAATCCCGGATAACTGACGGAAACCGCGTCGAATCCCTGGATCTCGATAGGGTTCGCTCCGCAAAGACCGGCGACCGCCCACGTCATGGCAAGACGATGATCGCCCTTCGCGTCGAAGCGCAGGCCGGCGGGGGTCGAGAGCATCGGATCCCCTTCGATGAACAGATCGCTTCCGTCCATCCATGCATCGATGCCCATGAGCGCAAGGCCCTCGATGACGGCAGCAGCGCGATCGGTCTCCTTCACACGCAGCTCATCGGCTCCCCGAAAGACCGTGACGCCTTTCGCATGCGCCGCGACCAGAGCGAGGATCGGGACCTCGTCGATGACCGTCGCGATCTTCTCGGCCGGAACCTCGCATCCGTGGAGGCGATCGCAGTATTCGACCGACAGGATGCCGGAAAGCTCCTTGCCTTCCGCACCGTCGGACCGACGCGACGCGTTGACGCCCATATGCTCGAGCGTGCGCAGGAATCCGATGCGCGCGGGATTGAGCGAAACGCCCTCGACCTGAATGGCGCTGCCTGGGCAAAGAGCGGCCGCGCAGAGGAGGAAGGCCGCGGAGGACGGATCTCCCGGAACGACGACGTCGGTCGCACGCAGCGTGACCGGACCCTTGACGCTCGCCACGCGCGTGGCGGCCGTGGTTTCAGCGCCGAATGCAGGGAGCATGAGCTCGGTATGGTTGCGCGAAGGCGCGGGCTCGATGACGCGCGTCTCCCCGTCGGCGGAAAGCCCCGCAAGAAGAACGGCAGTCTTCAGCTGGGCGGAAGCAACCGGCGTTTCGTACGTGATGGGATCGAGGCGCCCGGTTCCCCGCTCGGTGATGGGCAGCGTCTGCGCATCTTGAGGGGAAAAGCGCGCGCCCATGCGTGAAAGCGGCGTCATGACGCGCTGCATAGGACGTCGCGCGAGCGATTCGTCGCCGGTCAGTTCGGCATCGATGCCCCATGGGGCCAGGATGCCCATGAGAAGACGCGCCGTCGTGCCGGAATTCCCGCAGTCAAGCGGAGCGGCGGGCTGGCTCGGCCCCTTCGCCCCCCATCCGGTGATGGCGCCCTCCAGGCTTCCGTCGGGCATGATCTGCAGATTCACCTGCGCTCCGAGCTGTTGGACCACGCGGATGGACGATCGCACGTCGTCGGAATCGAGCACGCCGCGAATCTGGGAGGTTCCTTCGGCCATGGCTGAAAGGAGCACGGCCCGATGCGAGATGCTCTTGTCGCCCAGCACGCGGATGCTTCCCCTGAGAGGCTTTTCAAGAGGTCGTATGACAACGGATTCGCTCATATCGCATGCATCTCCTTCGGACGCGCCGTGCATCGTCAACGATTCTACCCCATACGGCCGGCCGAGCCGGACTCAGGCACGCCCGCCGTCACGTCCTCGCGGCGGCGTGCAGGGCCTCGACTTCGGAACCGCTGAGCATGCGCCAGGAGCCTTCGGGAAGATCGCCTAGGACCAACGGGCCGAACCGCGACCTATGCAGCGTCACGACCGGATGTCCGACCGTAGCGCACATGCGCCTGACCTGACGCTTCCTGCCTTCATGGATCGTGATATCCAAGCGGCTTTCGTCCTCGGATACGCAGATCAGGCGCGCTTCGGCCGGCGCGGTCATGCCGTCTTCGAGTTCCACGCCCGAACGCAGGCGTTCGAGCTCTTCTTCGGAGACGCTGCCCTCCACGAGAGCCTGATAGGTCTTATCCACATGCTTACGCGGATGCAAAAGCCCGTTTCCCAGCTCGCCGTCGGTCGAAAAAAGCAGGATGCCCGTGGTGTCGGCATCGAGGCGGCCGATCGGGAAGAGCCCGGGATACGCGTCGATGGGCACGAGTTCGGCGACGCAGGCCCGCCCGAAGGGATCGGACATCGTCGTGATATAGCCGGCGGGCTTATTGAGCATGAGCGTCGTCGAACCGTCGGACAGATGCACGACATGCCCGTCCACGCGCACGACATCGCACCTCGGATCGACCTTGCTGCCAAGCTCCGTCACGACGCGCCCGTTGACGCTCACGCGTCCGGTCGTCATCAGGTTCTCGCTGCCGCGCCGGCTCGCAACGCCAGCGCGCGCCAGGAACTTCTGCACGCGCATGGGAACGATGCGCGGCGCGTTCGACGCATCGTCGCGCTGATCATCGCCCATCGCGTTCGTCTCCTTCGATGCCGCGGCGCAGATCGAGGATGTCGTCGGCAAGATCGAGCTCGAGATCGCCATCGTCGAAGGCTTCGACGGCATCGACGGCCTCGGAGCGCGTGAAGCCCAGGCGCTCGCGGATGAGCGCGCGGCTTTCCTCGTCGGGGGCGAACGATTCAAGATCGGGAAGATCGGCCAAGGTGCGCAGGCCGAAATGCTCGAGGAATCGTTTCGTGGTGGCGTAGAGGATAGGCTGGCCGGGGCTGTCTTCACGCCCCGCATCGCGCACAAGCCCCTTTTCGAGAAGGGAGCTGATGGCGCTGTCCGAGTTCACGCCGCGAACGCCGGCGACCGCTGCGCGCGTGACGGGCTGATTGTAGGCGACGACCGAAAGCGTCTCCAAGGCGGCCTGCGACAGGCGACGCGTATCCCAGGAGATGACGTAGCGTTCGATCAGATCGTGATAGCGGGGATGCGTGAACAGGCGCCAACCTCCCGCGGCCTCGCGAAGCTGGATGCCGGCGTCGCGCGCCTCCAGGCGTCGGCGCAGCTCGTCGAGCGCGGCCTGGACGCGCGCAGGCGCGATGCCGAGCATCTCCGAAATGGACAGCGCGCTTAGCGCCTCGTCGGTCACGAAGAGCATGGCCTCGCAGGCGCCGATCACGTCTTCTGCGCTCATCTCGTATTCCGTCATGCCCTCTCCCCTCCTTCTTCATCCAGGCCGTCCAGCACGAGCGCGCCGGAATCCTCGACGAAGTCGACAGCGATGTCGCCGAGCGGCTCGTCCTGCATCAGCCTGACCATGTTCTGCTTATAGAGCTCGAGGATAGCCAGGAAGCTTACCACGCGCACCGGCAGCGACGGCGCATCGGCGATGAGATCCGAGAATCGGAGGTGCTTCTCAAGGCTCATGCGGCGATGGAAGGCACGGATGCGCGGCTCAAGAGGCACCGGGCGGGCGGCGATGTGCTCGCTTTCGAGCAGCACGATTTCCCGACGCGCCATGCTCGTCGCGCAGAGCACCGCGAGCTCGTCGAGCCCTACATCGCGCAGGAAGTCGGGCATGAGCCCGAGGAATTCGGGATCGGGACCCGCCGTGCGCGGATGGATGCGTCCCTGCGCTTCGAACCGTCGGGACAACGCGACGGATGCGTTCTTGTACGTCTTGTACGAAATGAGACGTTCGATCAGAAGATCGCGCGCCTCGCTCGGCGACAGATCCTCCAAATCGTCGTCCATGCCGTCGCGGCCTTCGTCCGAGGGCAGCAAGGAAGCCGCCTTGATGTTCAGAAGCGTGGATGCGACCAGCAGAAAATCGCTTGCGACCTCGAGGTCGAGCTCCTCGAGGCGCTCGACGTAGGCGAGGTACTGGTCGACGATCTCCGACACCGAGATGGACGCGATGTCGACGCGTTGCGACGATACGAGATACAGCAGCAGGTCGAAAGGACCTTCGAAGCTATCCAGACGAACGCGGTACGACATGGAAGGCCCCTTATGCGACCGCGAACGGGAACAGCAGGTTGGCAAGGCCCACGGCCGTGAAATTCAGGTAGATGCCGATCGGGTTGACGTGCAGGAAATACGGAAGGCCGATGAGCAGGATCATGAGCCCCGGCAGCGCATACTGCTGCACGCGATAATAGGCCGGCAGCGCTTTGGCGGGGAGGAAAAGCGCGATCACGCTCGCGCCGTCGAGAGGCGGCACGGGGATGAGGTTGAAGAACATCAGGTAGAGATTCACAAGCGCGAACAGCGGCAGGAAGCTCAGGTAGAAATACGCGAAAACGACGTTCGACATCACGAGGCCGTTCGCGAAAGGCCAGAGGATCCATGCGATGAGCGCGGCAGCGAGCGCGAGCAGAAGGTTGGCCGTCGGACCTGCCAATCCGACCAAGGCCTCGCCGGCGCGGATATTCTTGAAGTGGCGCGGATTGTACGGAACGGGCTTCGCATAGCCGAAAACCGGCATCCCCGAGAGCGCCAGGATAAGCGGCAGCACGACGGTGCCGAACGGATCGATATGCTTGACGGGATTGAGGGTCAGGCGACCCGAATTCTTCGCAGTCGGGTCGCCGAGAAGCGAAGCCACGAAGCCATGGGCGCATTCGTGCAGGATGATGGCCGGCACGAAGCAGAGTATGCTGATGACGATATAGGCGATCTGGTTCAAGCTCTTGCTCCTATCGGCGGCGAAGGTCGCAACGCCGCTATTCTCTCATGAGTTCGTGCGGATGGGCGGAAAAGACGCGGGATGGACAAGGGACGGCGCCCCTCCCATCCGCGCTCGGCGCATCATGCGCCGGCCTGACGGGCCATCTCCTCCTCAAGCTCCGCCGTAAGCGTCAGCCATTCCTCCTCGTTGGCGGCCATGCGTTTCTTGATGGACGCATGCTCGGCGATGGCGTCGCTCGACTCGTCTTCGTTGATGTAGAAATCGGGGTCGGCCATGAGCGCGAGCAGCTGGCTCAGGCGCGCATCGTCGGCAGCCATCTGCTCATCGAGCTCGGCGATGCGACGCCGATGATGCTTGAGCGCGGCATAGGCGCGATTGCGGGCCTCGGCTTCGCGACGCTTCTGCTCCTTGGTCTTGGGAGCGCTCGCGCGCGGAGCCGTGAGCTGCACGGAATTCGCCTGCGCCTTGGAACCTGCGACGGCCGGCCCCTTCGACGAAGCTTCTTTCTCGGCCGATACCTTTCTGGAAGCGTCCGCGCTCGACGACGGGGGAAACGCCCCCGAGGCCGGCATCTTCCCGCCGACGCCCGATGCTGCGGGCGCCTTCGCATCCACGTCGTCTTCGGTCTGGCCGGTTTTGTAGAGATAGTAGTCGTAGTCGCCGTCGAATACGGTGACCTTGCCCGGCGTGACTTCGACGATGCGGTTCGCGACGCTTCGGATGAGATGGCGGTCGTGCGTGATGAGCGCGATCGTGCCCTCGAACGACGTGAGCGCCTGCTCGAGGATGTCGGTGCTCGCGATATCCAGGTGATTGGTGGGTTCGTCCAAGCACAGCAGAGGACGCGGCGCCACAAGCATCTTAGCCAGGGCAAGACGGCTTTTCTCGCCGCCCGACAGCACGCTCACGCGCTTGTCCACGTCGTCGCCGATGAAGAGGAACGAGCCGAGCAGCGTGCGGACCTGGCTCATCGTCCAACCGGGCGCGACCTTGTCGAGTTCCTGGAACACGGTGTTGCCCGGATGCAGCTCTTCGAGCTGATGCTGCGCGTAATAGGTCATGGAGACGTTCGTGCCGTACGACACGCGGCCTGCATCGGGCGACAGCACGCCGGCGATCATCTTGAGCAACGTGGACTTGCCGGCGCCGTTCGGTCCGACGAATGCGACCTTTTCGCCGCGATAGAACGCCAGATCGAGCCCGTCGTAAACACGTTTCTCGCCGAAGTGCTTGGTCACATCTTCAAGGCGTACGACCATGTCGCCCGTGCGAGGCGGCTGGACGAAATTGAAATGCACCGCTTTCTTCTTCTGCGGCACTGCGATCCGCGGCATCTTCTCGAGCTTGCGTATGCGCTCTTGCACCTGACGCGCCTTGGTGGGCTTGTAGCGGAAGCGTTCGATGAAGGCCTCCATCTTGGCGCGTTCTTCGGCCTGCGCGGCGGCCTCCTGCTCGAGCCGCACGAGCCATTCTTCACGCTGACGCAGATAGGAACTGTAATTGCCGCGATACAGGCGCAGCTGGCCCGCATCGATTTCCGCCACGCGGTCGACCATATTGTCCATGAAGGCGCGGTCGTGCGACACCACGATGACGGCGCCGTCGTAGACGCGCAGGAATTTCTCGAGCCATTTGACGCTCTCGAGGTCGAGGTGATTGGTCGGCTCGTCCAAAAGCAGCACTTCAGGCTTACGCACGAGCAGCTTCGCCAGCGCGACGCGCATCTGCCAGCCGCCGGAGAACTCCGTCGTGAGGCGCTGCAGGTCGTCTTCTTTGAAACCCAGGCCGAACATGACGCTGCGCACGGTGGAACGGAACGAATAGCCGCCGAGCGCCTCGTAGCGCTCGCGCGCACGGCCGGCGGCGTCGAGCTGCGCCTGCGTAGGCGCGTCTCCGAGCGCCGATTCCAGCTCATGCACGCGGCGCTCGGCATCCAGAAGCTCCTTCTGGCTGGATACGACCTCATCGAAGATAGGCGCCTCCCCCATCTCGATGGCTTCCTGACGCAGATAGCCGATGCGTGCACCGTGTGCAAGCACGACCTGGCCTTCATCCGGCTCTTCGGTGCCGATGACGATGTTGAGCATCGTGGTCTTGCCTGCGCCGTTGGGTCCGACCAGGGCAAGGCGATCATGCGCCTCCACGCCGAACGACGCATCGGAAAACAGCGTGCGTCCCCCGAAGCTCTTGGTGATGCGTTCGATCTGCAGGATCATTTAGGAGTGCACCACCACGGCGTCGCCCACCTTGAGGATACCGAAAAGGTCTTTCGCCTTGTCAGGCGGTAGATTGATGCAGCCGTGGCTTCCGGTGTAGGTGTACCCCGCCGGATCGGCGAAGGCCGCGGAGGACTGCCAGGGGGCGTCATGGAAGCCGACGGCGTTGCCGATGAACGGCATCCAGTAGTCGACCGGGGTCTCGTATTCGGGCTTCTTCGTCTCGGGATCGGGCTTGCCGATGAGCGTCTGATGGCGCTGCAGCGCCTTGAGATAATAGATGCCGGTCGGCGTGGAATGCTTGGGGCTTCCCGAGATGAAGTCGGATTCCCACTGCAGATCGCCCTTCGCGTCGTAATAGCGCGCATGCTGCTCGGTCAGGTCGACGTCCACATAGGCGCCCCAATCCTGATTCGCCGAGACATAGCCGTTCCCCGACTGCGTCGCGTCAAGCGTGAGCTGCCCGCGCGACTTATCCAGAATGAATTCCTCGATGGCTTCGGCCGCGGCATCGGAGCTGACCGCCCATCCGTAATCGCCGCCCGACGCCGTGACGCTCTCGCCGTCGCCGCGCGTGAACGTGCGCGTCGTGCCCACGGTGGAAAGCGAGCTCGCGAAATCAGAGACCCATGCGGAGACCGCATCGTTGTCGATGGACGCGGTGCCGTCGTTTCCGAAGACCACGAACTGGGACACGATGTCGGCATCGATGGTGGCGACCTTCACGCCGGTGGTGCCGAACACGATGTCTCCCTCGGCACCTAGAAGATCGTTCGCGCTCTTGGCGGACGCGGCCAAGCCTTTGTCGTCGGAACGCACCTCGGGCTTGATCAGGTCGTCGTCGTCCAGCTTGACCTCGCCTTCGAACGACCCGATGGCAGAGGCCGCCTTGGCGATGACGGCGTCGGATGACATCTGCGTGCCGTAGGTTTCGGGCATGACGGCGAATGACTTCTTGCTGGAATCGTAGGCCACATACGCGTCGGCGGAAGGCGTCTGCGAGGCGTTGTAGGCATCCACCTTGGATTCGATGAAATCGCCCAGCTTGCCGCCGTCGACGGTGGCCACGAGCGCATCGGTCACATCATGGCTGCGGAGAATCGCGATCGGCCACAGAAGGGCGCGTTCCTGCGCGAGCGCATCGGACACGACATCGGCGGGATCGACCCCCATGCCGCCGTCGGACGGCGTCATGCTGAAGGAAAGCCCCATGCCGCTCACAGAGAGCGTATAGGTCTTTTCGGCATCTTCGACGACCTGCTGCGCTTCGGTCTGCGACATGCCGGACACGTCGAGCGAGCCCATAGTGGTGCGCGGGAAGAAATGCGTCGAGAAATAGAAGGCGCCTATGACATAGGCGATCAGAATGATCGCGATGGCGACGATGGCCGCGACGACCGCAGGCTTCAGTCCGCGGCGCTCCTGCGCCGCGGACTGAGGAACGAAGCTCGATGCCCGATCGGTTAAGAAGTCGGCATCGGGCGCGGCATGGGCGCCGCGCGAAGGACGCGGGGCGACGGATTCCATGGCGGCGGTAGGACCGTCGTATGAAGGGGCCGCGTGCGCCCCGCGATGATGATGCGGCATGATCGAGCGTCCTTATGCGTTTGAAATGCGTTCGACGTTTTATTCGTGCCTGCCATAATGCCACATCCGCATGCGCTTTCAACAGCGCATCGGCAAGGTCAAGGAATTCGCAGACGATTGTTGCGGACGCGACGCATGCGCTTCGCTGCTCGAAGGCTGCGAAGCCCTGCATCGAGCGAGATCTACCGCTCGAACGCATCCCCTTCGACATCCGATCGCCATCTGCTTTCCGCCCGCGGAAGCGAAGTGCTATTCTATCTCGCAAAAGGATTCAACGCCCAATATCTGCAGGAAAAGCTCTTCATATCGGAAGGAACTGCCAAGACGCATATCCGTCATATCTACGGCAAAATGAACGTCCATAGCCAGCAGGAGCTTATGCGCATCGTAAACGAAGTGTACGTGGATGATTAACCGCCCCGAAAGCGCCATTCAGCCAAGACTCTGTAAGAAACGCCGCACCCGTCGCCGAGAGCAGCGTTTCTTTCGACCTAAAACCTAACGCACATCGTCTGCTGCGGTATTGCCGGCAAGCACGCCGCTCGCGAGCGAAAAACCGTTACATGATCCACCCTGGTAATACGGCACGCTCCAGAAGTCGCCATCGACACCGGCCACATACAAGCCATCGATCGCATCATTGTTTCCATTCAATGCACGGCAGAAACCATCGGTCTTGATGCCCCCGAGCGTCACCCAGGCACCAGGATTGTATTCGAAAACATAGAATGGGCCATTCTCTACGGCATGCAGATAATCCGCGGGAAGGAAGAATTCGTCGTCGAAGCCCTTCGCACATGCATCGTTGTAAACCTTCATGGTGTGCGGCAGGTTTACGAGACCGAAGGCCTCCGCAAGATCGTCGATCGTGTCGGCTTTTGCAGCCCATCCTTGGTCGATAGCTTCTTGAATTTTGTCCTCGAAGTCGGAAAGCGTAACATCCTGAAAGCCCATAAGCAGAGCTGTACCCATGTTGGCTTTGGTGCCGTCGGTCAGGAAGTTGAAGACCGGATTGGACTTGACGGTATCGACATAGGACTGGTCGATAACCGTGTAGTAAAAGGGGTCGCGCAACATAGGCTCGCCTGAGTACATGGTCTGCTCGGCCATCTGCTGCTCGTTCACGAAACGCTCGCCGCGCTTGTCCACGAGCACATTGCCGAACAAAGGCAGATAGAAGCATGGATTGGTGCCGCGACCAGGAGCCCAGGAATACGACGGGCTCGCCTTGAGATTGGCGGCGCCCATCTCGTTGCAGGAGACGGAGAAGTTCTTGCCGATCTGCGCACCAGCAGCCTGGCACATCTTGATGCCGCTGCCATCGTTGTGACCCATGCCCTGATTCACGAGCACGGCCCCAGCGAAATGTTCCTTGATCATGTCGTCGCTGGCCAAAAAGCCGCCGGTGCACACAATGACGGCCTGAGCGTTTATCTGGATACCGACACCGTCGTTAGAGCAGATGACTCCCGTAACCTTGCCTGAATCATCACAAACGAGCTCCAAGGCTTTGCAACCGAAGAGGGTCTCAAGATTGCTGTGCGCAGCGCACATGGCACGGAAATCATCCGCGCGCGGCCCACCCTCCTCGAGGTACACGTGTCCGCCACGTGAAAGCATGGGAGATTCAGAGGTAGTGTCCTCAAAGGCATACATCAAGGCAACGCCGCCGTCGATCAGGTAATTCGCTGCTTGGGCGCTGCAGCGGATGATATTGCGCAAGACTTTGCCATTCGTTTGGTAGTGCGTGCCGGGCTCGATCCATTCGAAGGCCTCTTGCTGCGTAAGGTAGCCATCGTGTTTGACCTGCTCCTTGCTTTCAATCATCCATGCGCCGGTAGTATGGGTGTTTGTAGTCCCCTCGAAGCTGAGCGCCGAGTCGATCGCGATAACGCTTGCACCCTTGTCAGCAGCCGCAAGCGCCGCCATAAGACCGGACGCGCCCAAACCTACAACGACGATATCGGTTTCTTTGGTTTCTTCGATATTGAACTTCTCAGTTGCATCCGAGGGCTTCTCGTTCTTGGACATCGATTGAACACAACCCGCAAGAACTCCAGCCGCGGTCAACCCTAATGCGCTCGCCGCGCCTCCCTTGACGAATGACCGCCTGCTCAGATTGAACGTGTTCATATAAGCCCTCCTTCGCATCATGTGCCGACGGCGTATACGCCGTCCCTGCATGGAAGATTCTCCGACCTCCAGCAGCAAGAGGGTCAATGATCAAGTTGCGAAATTTTTAACGCACCATCAGGTAATTTGGTGCATGTTTGCCTGAATGCACCGCAAGGAAGCCTACCGTTGCTGCAAGGTTTCCCATACGAGGTATATATGGGATACCATCGTCACAGCAAGCAACATCGATTTCAGTCTTTTCTCCGCAACGACCATGCGCGATCTGTCTATATCGCCTTCGACGTCATCGCCCCGCAGGCAACTGAACCTTCGTCACAGAGGATGAATTCATCGCCGGTACCGTTCGCTCATTAGATGCGCACTGGCTGCCACATCACATCGAAGCGTTGCTCGCTCGGATCATGTAAAGTGCAAAGACGCAGCGTAAAAGCGTCGCCTAGGGCTTCAAGGCCTTGGTTGTCCATATACAGCCTGATCGTCGCAAGATCGTCTTCATCAAAGCCGAATGTCTCATTCACCCGAACGATGGCACGCACGGCCGTGGTCGAAGGAATCAACATCGTTCCAAGGGCCTCGGGTACACGCGTGGCATTCCGACTGCGAATCGCATAGCCGATTCTGACGTTCGGGTCGGATGGAGCGGTTGCGATGCCACCTTCGATCAGGATGCTCGAATCAGCGAACGGAATGGCGAAGCCGTCTTCTTCAGAAGGAATCTGGGGTGGCACATCAACAACTTCGTCCGGCATCCAGAGCGGCGCCCAGTACATCGCATCGGTGCGATGCACGATACGAGGCTTGCAGTCCTCGTGCGCTTCTTCAATCCCCTGCGTTCGTTCGATGATATGCGCTTCCAGCGCCTCAAGTTCCGCTATTCGCTGACGGATCGCCTCTGCACGGGTATTCAGCATCTGGCACGTCGCATCAGCATCCGCATCTGTGAGCAGCTGCGCTGTCTCCAGAAGGTCGAAGCCGCATTCGCGGTAATTCTTGCATTCGAGCAGGCGCGCGACATCTTCGATCGAGTATGCCCGATACGTCCCGTCGCGTCCTCCCGAAGGCGTAATGACGCCTCGCTCTTCGAGAAAGCGTATGCCGCTTGGCGAGAAGCCCGTCAGCTTGGACACCGTGCCGATTCTCAGATTCATGATGCCTCCCCTGCACTCCACTTCGGCGTGCGATACCCACTATGCTAGTCTGGATCCGGCAATCTCGAAACTGTGACGCCCTAGAAAAGATCGGTGTGAGTCGAAAAAATACTTGTATCGCATAGGCCGGATTGCTACAATCTCTTATCGCGCCTTACGAAACCCCATTGGGCGTGAACGTGGGCGTTTGGCTCAGGGGGAGAGCGCTTCCTTCACACGGAAGAGGTCACAAGTTCAAATCTTGTAACGCCCACCATATTCCTCGGTAGCTCAACGGCAGAGCACTCGGCTGTTAACCGATAGGTTGTAGGTTCGAATCCTACCCGAGGAGCCATTCGAATCCAAACCCGCTTCGGCGGGTTTTCTTTATCTCCGCCCTTTCCCTGGTCTTCGCCGAAGGGCGGCCAACGTGCATATGGTCACGATCGAGCTGCACCTCCTGGATATCATCCGCCCTTCGATCGCGATCGGTTCGTGCGCGCCGCAAAACCTCCCCCTGACAACCTGACAGACGCATATGCGCAAAGCGAAGAGCTCGAAGGAAACGTTATGGGTATCGCAGAAATGCGGGTCATCGCTTTGATGGTGCTGATGTCTCTATCGTAAATGCCGCGCCATTGGCAAAATATCGACGCTTAGGGGGATTTAGCAAGCACATTCGAGCGGATTTCGACTCGATCGACATCGGCCGCTCTTCTGTCCGTTGCGTTTTCCCAGGTTGAGCGTGTTTCACAGAATGCCGTATCTCGCGCGCCTCGGAGCGATACCCCCTAACCTCAGAAATTCTGGCAGTGCGGGAGGTTTCGACTTGCAAAATCCCCCTAAGCGTCGAATTTTTGACAGGCACTCGATACAGGCGCCCGATATAGATACTCGATGCGGGCACCCGATCGTCCGGCGAATCTAGAACTTGAACCGCATCCGGACTAGCGCACGTTCGATAGCTCAACTAGGCCTAGCATCCGGGGACTATCGCATGTCCAACCGCTCGACCGAACCCGGATCCCGTATAAAACCCAAACGAACGTGCATTCCGGGGTGAACGCGAGCACCGAGGCGAATGTGCGCCCTGAGGTGGCCGTGAACTCCGAAACGGATATGAACTCCAGAGTGACTGCAGGTAGACGTGAACTCAGAAGCGGATGCTAACTCCAGAGTGACTGAAAGCGAATGCGAACCCCGAAGCGGGCGCATGCTCCAGAGCGAACGTGAACTCCAAGGCGAACGCGCACCCCGAAGCGCATCCGAACGAACGTCGGAACGACAAAGGGGAGATGCCTGCAACATGGCATCTCCCCTGTTCGATTCATGGTGGGCCCAGCAGGGCTCGAACCTGCAACCAAAGGATTATGAGTCCTCTGCTCCACCATTGAGCTATAGGCCCGAATGCAGCCGCCTTCACGGCGATTCAGCATTGTACCGCAAGGCGCGGACTTCGATGCTCAGTCCTCCAGATAATCCTTCAGCTTGGAGGAACGGCTCGGATGCCGCAGCTTCGCGAGCGTTTTGCTCTCGATCTGACGGATGCGCTCGCGTGTGACGCCGAATTCACGTCCGACCTCTTCAAGCGTGTGCGGATGGCCGTCCTCAAGCCCGAAACGCAGGCTGATGACCTTGCGCTCGCGTTCGGCAAGGCCGTCGAGCACCTTGGAGAGCTGCTCCTGAAGCATGGAGAAGCTGGCTGCATCGGGAGGCACGACCGCGGAATCGTCTTCTATGAAATCGCCCAGCTGGCTGTCCTCTTCTTCGCCGATAGGCGTTTCCAGAGACACCGGCTCCTGGCTGATCTTCTGAATCTCGCGCACGCGCTCGGCCGAAAGCCCCATCTTCTCGCCGATTTCCTCGGGAGTAGGATCGCGGTTGAGATCCTGCAGGAGCTGGCGCTGAATGCGCACGAGCTTGTTGATGGTCTCGACCATATGCACCGGAATGCGGATCGTGCGGGCCTGGTCAGCAATGGCACGCGTGATGGCCTGGCGAATCCACCAGGTGGCGTACGTGGAGAACTTGAAGCCCTTCGTGTAATCGAACTTCTCGACCGCGCGGATCAAACCGAGGTTGCCCTCCTGGATAAGGTCCAGGAACAGCATGCCGCGGCCGACATAGCGCTTGGCGATGGATACGACGAGACGCAGGTTGGCCTCGATAAGCTGCTGCTTGGCATCAAGGCCGACGGCCTCGACGCGCGTCAGGCGACGCTTGTCGCGGCGGTTGAGCTCGATACCTTCGTCTTCGGCACGTTCAAGCTCGGCCGTGGCGGCCACGCCCGCTTCGATCTTCATGGCAAGGTCGATTTCCTCGGCCGCCGTCAGCAGCGGAACCTTGCCGATTTCCTTCAGATACATGCGGACGGGATCGCCCGTGAGCATGACGGCGGAACTGCCGTCGGACGAACGGCGGCGCACTTTGGACGCACGGGAAGAGGAAAGCTTGGGAAGGTTGATTTCGGACGTGGATGCGGCTTTCAGCTCGTTTTCGGGAATACCCTCGAGAAGCTCCTCGTCGGAGAGGTTGGCGTCGACATCCTTGCCGTCTTCCGCAGCAAGGTCGTCTCCGAGGGATTCTTCGTTCAGAGCCCCTTCTTCGATATCCATCTCTTCGGTTTTCTTAGCTTTTGCTGCAGCCACAGACGCAATCCTTTCGCCGCATAGACAGGTTCTTTGAACCTAAAGATACAGCTTGCTAATATAGCATAGAATCGCGCGGCGAAAAAGCCTATTCGCCTCTCAAGGGAACGTGCCGGCGTCTCAGCTCGGCAAGCTCCTTCTGCATGGACGCAACGCTCGCGTAGAGCAGCCCGTAGTCGTCCTCGGACAAATCCGCATCGTTTTTAAGCTGGCTCGTGAGCGTCAGAATGGTGCGTTCGAGGTCACGCAGGGAAAGCTCCTCGGTGAGAAAACATGCCAGGTCGGCAGGCTCCATGTCATCGTAGAGCGACGCCGCCGTCAGAAGCGATCGCGAACCCGGGCAGGCCGCATCGACCGCATCGATGATTTCAGCAGGCAGGGCGCCTGGATGCTCGGCAAGGATGCTCAAGAGCGCTTCCGATACGGCCGCATGCCGCCGACTCGCCCAGGACGTCGATGCGAGCGGTGCCGCATAGGCGATGCCGATCTGAGGACGCCGTGCGCACAGCGACAGGAATTCTCGCTCGATGCGCAACCGCTCGCGATCGCGGGGGGCGAGCGTTCGATCGGCAACGGGAGCAGCCGCATCCCCCTCCCCTGTTCCCGAAGGAACGGGCATTGGCGTCGGCTCCTCCCCTGCCGGTGCGGAAACCTTCGCCGCCGCGAGCTTCGCCGTCACGACCGATGGATCGACCTGCAGGCGATCTGCCAGATAGGTAGCGTATTCCTGTGCGAGCAGCGAATGCTTGATGGGAGCCAGCAATTCGATGACCTCGGGCAGCGCACTGCTTTTCTCCGTAAAGTCGGACAGATCGCGGCGCGCGAGCTTGCGGTCGATCGCATAGCGCAGCAGAGGCGTCGCGCGATCTATGAGCGACCGCAGTTCGTCTGCGCCGCGCTGCGAGACGAAATCGGCCGGATCGAGGTTGTCGGGAAGCGTGCAGGCGAACAGTCCGACCTGCTTGCGCCCGGCTTCGGGAAGCATGCTCTCGTCGATGAACCGTGCGGCGCGGTCGGCGGCGCGCTGACCCGCCTCGTCGCCGTCGAAAAGATAGACGATGCGCTGCTTGGCATGGCGGGAAAGCTGCCGCACGTGCTGAACCGTGAGCGCCGTGCCGAGCGTGGCGACCGCGTTTTTCACACCGGACTCATGCAGCATGATGACATCGGTGTAGCCTTCGACGATCACGGCGATGCCGGTCGATGCCATGGCCGCCTTGGCGACGTCCAGGCCGAAGAGCACCCGGGACTTATGGAACAGCGGGGTTTCCTGCGTGTTGAGATACTTGGGCTCGCCCTTGCCTATGACGCGCCCCCCGAAGGCGATGGTGTCTCCGTCGGCATCGCGGATAGGAAACATCACGCGCTCGTAGAAGCGGTCGCGCAGACGTCCGTCCTTCTTGGACACAAGCGCGAGGTTAGCGTCGATAAGCTCTTTGGATGCGAAGCCCTTGGCGGACAGGTGCCGCACGAGAGACTGGCGTCCCGGAGCGTATCCGAGGTTCCAACGATTCGGCACGGAACCCCCCATGTCGCGCGATGCAAGATAGGCGCGCGCGGATGCGGCGCCGTCCTCGCGCGAACGCATGAGCTGAAGATGATAGAACTCCGCCGCAGCATCGCACGCTTCCTTGAGGCGCGCTTTCTTTCCGCGAAACGCCGCAGCCTTGGGATCTTCCGCGATCTGGATGCCCGCGCGCTGCGCCAGAAAGCGCACCGCATCGGCGAACCCCAGATCATCGACCTTCATGACGAACGAGATGACGTCGCCGCCCTCGCCGCAGCCGAAACAATGCCAGAGCTGCGTCGTGGGGTCGACCTTGAACGAGGGCGTTTTCTCGTTATGGAACGGACAGCAACCCCAGAAATCACGTCCGCGCTGGCGCAGCTGGACCCGATCGCCCACGATGGCGACCAGATCGCTCGCTTCGCGCACGCGACGGATGTCTCCCTCGGGAATGCTCGGCACTAGCGCTCGCCCGACTTCCTGCGCTTTACGACCCAGGCGGCGCCGGCAACCGCCAGAAGCGCCACGACCGTAAGCGCCCGCAACGGGGAAAGCGGCTGATAGCCGATCGCGATGATCGCGACGGAAAAGACCGTTAGGATCAATGCGGTGGCGATGACCCAGTTGAGATAGTTGAAGCGCATGAACCCTCCTCGTGATGCGCCGGATATGCGAAAAACAAAAGCAGACCTCGAAATTCGAGGCCTACTTTACCATACGGCGAAAACGCGCCGCGTATCCTCGGGGCGCCTCCCCACGATGCGCGGATGGGCGCCCCGAAAGATGGCGGGCTAGATGATGGTCTGGATGGCGATGAACAGAGGCGAGAACGTCAGCGAGATGATGGTCATCAGGTTGATAAGGATGTTCATCGACGGGCCGGACGTGTCCTTGAAAGGATCGCCGACGGTGTCGCCGACGACGGCCGCCTTGTGAGCAGCGGAGCCCTTGCCGCCATGGGCGCCCTTCTCGATGTACTTCTTCGCATTGTCCCATGCGCCGCCGGCATTGCTCATGAAGATGGCGAGCAGCATGCCGGTGGAAACCGCACCGGCGAGGAAACCGCCGAGCATGGCCGGGTCGATGCATCCGATGACGATCGGGATGATGACCGCAAGGACGCCCGGAAGCATCATCTTATGCAGAGCGGACTGGGTGGAAATGGCCACGCACTTGTCGTACTCGGGCTCGGCCTCGTACTCCATGATGCCCTTGATCTCGCGGAACTGGCGGCGAACCTCTTCGACCATGGCATGGGCCGCGTCGGACACGGCGCCCATCGTGAGGGCCGCGAACATGAACGGGACCATGGCGCCGACGAAGATGCCGGCAATGATCATCGGATCTGTGAGCGTCAGGCTGAAGTCCACGAAGGCATGATGCATGGTCGCCTGGTAGGAAACGAACAGCGAGATGGCAGACAGGCCCGCGGACGCGATGGCGAAGCCCTTGGCGATGGCGGCGGTGGTGTTGCCGACGGCATCGAGGGAGTCGGTGCGGTCGCGCACTTCCTCGGGCAGGCCGGCCATCTCGGCGATGCCGCCCGCGTTGTCGGCGACGGGGCCGTACGCGTCGACGCCGATGGTGATAGCGGTGTTGGAAAGCATGCCGGTGGCCGCGAGGGCGACGCCGAACAGGCCGACCGCGATGCCGCCCGTCGAGACGTCAACGCCCGGGAAGGCCATATTGCCGCAGATATACGCGCCGATGATGGCGAAGGCGACAAGAGCGATCGGGATGATCGTGGAAAGCATGCCCGTGGAGATGCCCTGGATGATATTGGTGGCCGCGCCCGTCTCGCAGGATTCGGCAATCTTCTTGACCGGGGCGTATTCGTCGGACGTGAAGTACTCGGTGGTCTTGCCGATGGCAAGGCCGGCGACCAGACCGCAGATCACGGAGCCGAAGAGCCAGATGGGCTGACCTTCGACGGACTGGCCGTTCCACAGCACGAAAATCGCGAGGATGGCGATGACCTCGAGCACGGCTGCGAGATAGGTGCCGCGGTTCAGGGCGGCGCCGAGAGCGGAGCCTTCCTTGGTGCGTACCGCGAACAGGCCCAGGACAGACGTCAGGATACCGCAGGACGCGATCATGACGGGTACCACGACGGCCCAGATCATGTCGATGCCGGAGAAATATCCGAGCGATGCGAAGGTGACCGCGAGGATCGTCGGCGCGATGATCGAGCCCGTGTAGGACTCGAACAGGTCGGCGCCCATGCCGGCGACGTCGCCCACGTTGTCGCCCACGTTGTCGGCGATGGTGGCGGGATTGCGGGGATCGTCCTCGGGGATGCCTGCTTCGACCTTGCCGACCAGGTCGGCGCCTACATCGGCGGCCTTGGTGTAGATTCCGCCGCCGACACGGGCGAAGAGAGCCACGGCGGAAGCGCCGGTGGCGAAGCCTTCGACCATGCCCACATGCTCATGCATGACATCGATCATGTCGATGTTGCCGAAGACGAGAAGGATGAGCCAGAGGGATAGGCCGAACAGCGCGAAGGACGCGACGCACAGGCCCATCGTCAGGCCAGACTTGAAGCTGATGTTGAGGGCCTTGGCAACGGATTCCTCGGCAGCATGCGCGGTACGCGTGTTGGCGCGCGTAGCGACATGCATGCCGACATAGCCGGCCGCAGCGGAAAGCGCGCCGCCGGTCACGAATGCCGCAGCCGTCCACGGAGACAGAGCGAGGCACATGACGACGGCCACGACGGCCATGAAGATGATGAGCAGCTTGTACTCGCTCAGAAGAAACGCCTTCGCCCCTTGCTGGATCTTCAGAGAGATGCTGTTCATCGAATCAGGGCCCGGGTCTTGGCTCAGGACCCAACGAGCCAGATAGCCCGCTACGCCCATGCCGATGAGCGCGCAGATCGGGGCCATCCATGCGACTGCTGTAGTCACGGGATTCCTCCTTGTCAGACGGATGTACCTGCATAGCTTGTATGCACAAGTTGTGAGTATACCATCTGAAGGCGTGGATTAACCGTTACCTGCGATATTCAGGATTTGCGCTCATCTGCGTCATCGAACGAATCGCGCACGAGATTCTCGCGCACCCATGCGATGTTCCCCTTGACCGTGGCGATAAGCTCGTCGACCGACGAGAACCTGATCATCGGACGCAGGAAGCGAACCGGTTCGACCTCGATCGAATCGCCGTAGATATCGCCTGAGAAATCGAGGATGTTGACCTCGCAGGTCGCCGTTGCCGCCTCGAAGGTCGGCGCAGCGCCGACGCTCATCGCGGCGCGATAGCGTGCGCCGTCGACCATGGCCCAGGCGGCGTACACGCCTTCGCCGAGCGTCTGAAGCATGGCGGGAAGCTCGAGGTTCGCCGTGCGGAACCCCATGTCAGCCCCTTCTCCGCGCCCCTTGCGCACTTCGCCGTCGAAAACGTAGGGATGGCCCAGGAGCGCGACCGCATCTTCGCAGCGGCCCTCGGCGAGCAGAAGACGGATGCGCGTCGCCCTGATCGGACGGCCGTCAGCCCCCTTGAGCTCATGCGCGCAGATACGCGTGCCCCCGGCCGAAGCCCATGCCTCGAGATCGGCCACCGTGCCTGCCGCGCACGCACCGAAGCGGAAGTCGGCGCCGACATGCAGCGCATACGGCACGCAGCCGCCGAACGTCGCTTCCAGGAATTCGGCAGGAGCCTGCGCGGCGAAGTCCTCGGTGAACGTGAGCACGACCACGTAGTCGGCGCCCGTTTCGGCAAGCGCGCGCAGACGGCGTTCGTTTCCCATGAGCTTCTTCAAGCGATCGGCATGGAAGAGCTCGTCGGGATCGACGTCGAACGTAAGCGCGACGGCCGCGCCGCCCGATTTTCTCGCCGTCTCGATAGCCTGGTCGATAAGGAACCTATGTCCCAGATGCACGCCGTCGAAGACGCCGAAGGCGCAGGATGCGCCGGAGAGCAGGCCGCGCTCGACTGCTTCGGATGCATTAACGATGGGTGCCACGAAATACTCCTTGCGAAAAGACGCAGCGAGGATGGGCCTGGCCACGAAACGGATCGGTTTCATAGAGCGCGACGAGCTCGTCGCGAAAGACGATGCAGCGCATGCCGAGCTCATGCGCATGCACGGCATCGGGATCGAGCGCGGCGAGCGGAAGAGGACGCCCGCATCTGATGGATTCGGCCATCCGCACGTCCACCTCCAACGCAGGAAAACCCAGAAGATCGACCGGATCGCATGCCGCCGCGATCCCTGAACGCCCGGCTTCTTCGAGCGATACGCAGGCTTCGATGCCCAGGCGTCCCGCACGTACGCGGCGCAAGGCGGACAGGTGGGCGGCGCTGCCGAGCTCGAGTCCTGCATCGCGCGCGATCGAGCGGATATACGTGCCCTTCGACACTTCGAGGCGCACATCCCAGAAGACGCGTCCCGCATCGTCCGTATCGATGGCCAGCAGATCGGCTGCACGCACCTCGACAGGACGAGCCTCGAGCTCGACGGCTTTTCCACGGCGCGCGGCCTCGTATGCCTTCACCCCGTCTTTCTTGATGGCGGAATAGGCAGGCGGCATCTGCATGCGCGGACCGACGATGGACGCGAGGTATTCCTGCGCAAACGTCGCATCCGAGAGCTCGGGCGCGACGGCGGCCTGGCGGATGACCTCGCCCGCCGCATCGTCCGTATCGGTCTGGGCGCCGAACGCGATGCGCGCCTCGTACGTTTTGTCGTGATTCGTGAGGTACGCGTCAAGGCGCGACGCAGGGCCGACGCACACGGCGAGCACGCCTGTCGCAAGGGGGTCGAGCGTGCCCATATGGCCTACGCGGCGCTCGCCGAACATGCGACGGATACGATTGACCGCATCGTGCGACGACATGCCCTGCGGCTTATCGATGCCGATGACGAGCGAAAGCCCGCTTTGCCCCCTTTTCATGCGTCAGTCCAGCCCGCCTTCATCGAACAGACGATCGATCAGGCGCGGCACATCCTTCAGGGCCCCGTCGAGCGTTCCCTTGTAGGTGAAGCCCGCCGCGGCCTTGTGACCGCCGCCGCCGATGCGGCGCGCGAGGACGGACACGTCCACGTCGTCGCCCTTGGCGCGCAGGCTTCCGCGCACCTCGCCCTCCTGCTCCCGCAGAATGCAGGCAACCTGGATGCCCGCCATCGAACGAACCGTGTCGATAAGGGTCTCGGTATCCGACTTGACGGCGCCCGTGCGTTCCATGTCGCCACGCGTGACGAAGGATATCGCCCAACGGCCTGCGGGATCCTTGAAAAGGCGCGACAGCATGACGGCCTCGAGCGCGAACGAGGCCTCGCTGCGCGACTGATAGACGTTCTGGGATGCATCGGCCGGGTTCGCGCCGCACCGAACCATCTCCATGGCGTAGCGAAACGCCTCGGCCGACGTGTTCTGGTATTGGAAACGGCCCGTGTCCGTCATGAGGGCCGTATAGCAGCAGATCGCGGATTCCCGAGGCGGCTCGATGCCGAACGCCCGTATGAGATCCCATACGAGCATGCCGCAGGCCGGCGCGTCGGGATCGGTGTACGAAAGCTCGGCCATCGTCGTGTCGACCGCATGATGGTCGATCGTGACGCGCACTCCTGCACGATCGTGCGCGGCAGCCGCATCTTTGATGCGCTCGATCGTCGGAACGTCAAGCGCGATGAAGGCATCCGGCGTCTCGTCGTAATCGCCCGCATAGATAAGCTCGTCGGCGCCCGGAAGGAACCGCAGGCCGGGCTCGATGGGAGCATCGGCCGCGAGCAGGCAGGTCGTCTTTTTGCCCAACATGCGCAACGCATGGGAAAGCCCTAGGGCGCTGCCGATGCAATCGCCATCCGGGCTTACATGGCCGCAGAGGGCAAAGGAATCGAGCGTACGGAGACGCTCGGCGATTTCCTCGATCGTGGTGTTCGTCTGGGGTGTGACGCTCATCGAGACCCCTCCTCGCAGGAAATGCCCTTCGAGCCGGAGGGCTTCCCGACTGCATCCGCGCAGGCGGCCCGATCCGCATGCGCGGCATCGTCCGCGTCGGCGGTTTCGCATTCGGTTTCGGAAGGGACGGGTATGCGGCTTGCTTCGTGCGCGAGCGCTCGGGCGATGCGTTCGGCCTCGTCAACGCTCGGGTCGAGCAGGAAGCGCAGCTCCGGAGTCACGCGCCAGGTAAGACGCGCCCCCATAAGCGAACGGATGCGTCCACGGGCGGCGGAGAACCCCGCGGCCGCCTCTTCGTAGGTGCCGGGATCCGACGTGTAGAAGACATTGCAGTAGCTGCGATCGTAGCTGACCTCGCACCCCGTGATCGTCACAAGGCGAAGGCGTGGGTCGGATACTTCGAAGAGCAGGATATTCGCAAGAATCTCGCGCGCCTGCTCGTTCGTTTTCCTGTTGGCGTTCGACTGCTTCATTCATGCATCCTTATCAACGGGCCCGCCGTCCCCTGCAGACGCAAGGAACGGCGGACGAGATATCGACGCGCATGGCTTCAGGCGACCTTACGCGGTGCGCTCGACCTCTTCGACGCGATAGCCCTCGATGACGTCTCCGACTTTGATGTCCTGGTAGCCATCGACGCCGATGCCGCATTCGTAGCCCTGCTTGACGGTCTTGACATCGTCTTTGAAACGACGAAGCGACGAGATGTTGCCTTCGAAGATGACCGTGGAGTCGCGCACGATGCGGACACGGTCGTCACGGGAGAGTTCGCCTTCGGTGATGTAGCAGCCGGCGATGTTGCCGACCTTCGGGACGCGGAACACGTCGCGCACCTCGGCCGAGCCGGTGTCTTTCTCGACGATGTCGGGCGACAGCATGCCGACGCGCGCGGCGTTGATGTCCTCGATAGCCTGATAGATGACGCGATACAGACGAACGTCGACCTTCTCGCGCTCGGCTGCTGCGCGCGCACCCGCGGTCGGGCGCACGTTGAAGCCGATGATGATCGCGTCGGATGCGGCGGCGAGCGTCACATCGGTCTCGGTCACGCCGCCCACGGCGGAATGGATGATGCTGATCTTGACCTCGGACTGATCCATCTTGGCGAACGCATCGCGCAGGGCTTCGATTGAACCCTGGACGTCGGCCTTGACGACGAGGTTGAGCTCGCTTTGGCCTTCTTCGATACGATTGAAGAGATCGTCGAGGCTGACGTGGCTGCGCGCCTCCTGCTCCTTGAGCCGCGCACGCAGGGCGCGTTCCTCGGCGAGCTTGCGGGCATCGCGCTCGTCCTCGAACACGCGGAACTCATCGCCTGCGGCAGGAACGCTCGACAGGCCGAGGACCTCGACCGGATCGGCCGGCAGGGCCTTCTTGGCGCGATTGCCGCGAGGATCGACGAGGGCGCGGACGCGGCCGTAGCTCTGGCCGGCCACGACGACATCGCCCGGGTTGAGCGTGCCGCGCTGCACGAGCACGGTCGCCACGGGACCGCGGCCCTTGTCGAGCTTGGATTCGATGACGAAGCCGGACGCGGTCGCATCGGGATTGGCTTTGAGCTCGAGCACGTCGGACTGAAGCAGGATGGTCTCGAGCAGATCGTCGATGCCCTCCTTCTTCTTGGCGGACACGTTCACGAACATGTTCTTGCCGCCCCATTCTTCAGGAATGACGTTGTATTCGACCAGTTCCTGGCGAACGCGGTCGGGATTCGCGCCGGGCTTGTCGATCTTGTTCACGGCGACGACGATAGGCACGCCCGCCGCCTCGGCATGATGGATCGCCTCGATGGTCTGCGGCATCACGCCGTCGTCGGCCGCAACGACCAGAACGACGACGTCGGTGACCTGAGCGCCGCGCGCACGCATGGCGGTGAACGCCTCGTGGCCCGGGGTGTCGATGAAAGTGACCTGACGGCCGTTGACCTCGACGACGGATGCGCCGATATGCTGGGTGATGCCGCCGGCCTCGGAAAGCGCGACACCCGAAGAACGGATGGCGTCGAGCAGCGATGTCTTGCCGTGGTCGACATGGCCCATGACCGTGACCACGGGCGGACGGGACTTGAGGTCTTCTTCCTTGTCGTTGAAGACCACCGAGTATTCCTCTTCAGGGGAGACGACGCGAACCTTGCGGCCCATGTCGTCGGCGATAAGCTCGATAAGCTCGTCGGACATGCTCTGGGTGACCGTCAGCACCTGGCCAAGCAGGAACAGGCGTTTGATGACGTCGCTCGAGGGAACGCCGAGAGCATCGGAGAAATCGCCGACCGTGGCGCCCTGGGCGATCTCGACGACGCTGTCGTCAAGCATGAGATCGGGATCGATGCCCTTCTCGATGGCTTCCTGGGCGATGCGTTCGCGCTGCTCGGCCTCGCGCTTCTCCTTGCGGCGACGGCGGCGGCCCTCTCCTTCGTTGCTCGTCGCGGCGGCGACGGCGGCGCGGGCTTCGGCAAGCACCTTGTCACGTTGGAGCTGCTCGACCTGCACGGCCATCTGCGCGTAGCGATCGTCCTTGGATGCCCCGGACACAAGCTCGGGAACCTCCGGCTCGAAATGATGTTCTGAGCGACGTCCGCCCTGTTTGCCGCGACGTCCACGGGACGCATCGGCAGCAGCCTGTCCGCGTCCGCGCGCAGGGGATGCCTTCTTGGTCTGAGCCTCGGCGTCGATGCGCGCCTTCTCGGATTCGATCTGGGAAAGCAGGGAATCGAACGACGAACCCTTGCGCATGACCGGCGCCTTCTTTGCGGGCGCTGCGGCCTTGGCGGCCGGCGCGGAGGATGCGACCGATTTGCGCGAACCGCTGCGCAGGCGCTCTTCGACAGCGCGTTTCTTGGCGACCTCGGCGGCGATTTTGGCCGCACGGGCGTCGGCGGCGCGCTGGGCGCGGCGCTTCTCGGCCTCTTCCCGCTCGCGTTCCTTGGCGGCGCGGTTCTCCTCGATCTGGCGCGCAAGGCTCGAAAGGCCCGACGTCTCGGAGGCGACGACCTTCTTGGCCTGGGCGGCGTGCGACGTCACCGTCGAAGGCGCAGCCGCATTCGAACCGCGGCGGGCACGTTCGGCATCGCGCAGGGCGCGCTCGTGCTCGACCGCCTTGCGGCGCTCGGCCTCTTCGGCTTCCTTGCGACGATTCTCGGCCTCCTGCTCGGCCTCGATCGCTTCGGCGGCCTCCTTGTCGAGACCGGCGGCCTTCGCGCCGATTTCAGGCGCCAGGGCCTTGCGGATCTTGTCGACGTACGGCTCCGCAAGCATGCTTGCATGGCTCTTCGCGGGAATCTTCATCTCTTGGATGCGCGCAAGGAGCTCTTTGCTGTCCATTCCGAATTCCTTGGCCAGCTCATGGACTCTCTTATTTGGCATTCAGTACCCCTCTCCTGCGCTATTCGAACTCGGCGTGAATGCCGCAATACCTGCTGCCCGGACGGGCGTGGTTCCTGCACGGAACGCCGGCCTCGGAGACGTAGGAGCAGAACTCGGTCTCCTCGTCCTCAGGCTCCTCGTCGATGAGGATATTGGTCTCGGGAACCATCTGCCCGGCATAGCTCGAGGATTTGATGTCGATATGCCAACCGGTCAAGCGGGCGGCGAGACGGGCGTTCTGGCCTTCCTTGCCGATGGCGAGGGAAAGCTGGTCATCGGGGACGACGACGGTCGCATACTGCTTGTCCTCGTCGATCGTGACGCGGGTCACGCGGGCGGGGCTGAGCGCATTGGCGACGTACTTGGCCGGATCGTCGCTCCACTGGATGACGTCGACGCGTTCGTTGCGAAGCTCTTCGACGACCATGCGCACGCGGCTGCCCTTGGGGCCGACGCAGGCGCCGACCGGATCGAGATTGGATTCGCGGGAAGCCACGGCGACTTTGGAACGGGCGCCGGCCTCGCGGGCGATGGATTTGATCTCCACGACGCCGTCGTAGATTTCAGGCACCTCGATTTCGAAGAGGCGGCGGATCAGGCTCGGATGGGTGCGGGACACGACGATGGAAGGACGCGTCTGCTCGCCGCGCGCACGGGGCTCCATGGAGCGAGGATCGCGCACCTCGATGATGACGGTCTTGATGCGCTGGTTATGACGATAGCGCTCGCCTGCAGGAACTTCATTCTGCTCGTCAGGGAACCGCTTGAGATCGTAATGCGGCAGCTCGGCCTCGACGCCCTCGCGGATCTTGATGATGGTGAAATCAGGCGTGGTCTGCAGAACGGTGCCGCCGACGATGTCGTCGACGCGATCGCGGAACTCTTCGTAGATGCTCTGGCGACCGGCCTCGCGAACGATGGCGGCGATAACGCTCTTCGCATTCTGAGCGGCAGTGCGGCTCACGTTGGCGGGAGTCACGTCCTTTTCCTCGAAATCGGCGTATTCGCCGGTTTCCGGATCGGGCTCGCCGACGGGAACGAGCTCGTAGACGTAAATCCGACCCGTGGATCGATCGATCGTGACGCGCGCCTCCCATTCGAGGTCGAGAATGTTCTGATAGCTCTTGGCCAACGATGCCTCAAGACGCTCGATGAGGTAGAACTCGTCGATCTTGCGTTCATGGGCAAGCGCCTGGAGCGCGTCCATAAGTTCTGATGCCATGGATGATTCCTCCCTTTTCGTAAAGCGTGCCCTGCGGGCGCTATTTGAATTCGACGACGCCCTTGATGTGGGCGCGCTTGATGGTCGAGAACGGAAGCACGACTTCGTCGCCGTCGACGGACAACCTGATAGCCCCGCCGTCTTCGGCAACTCCGAGCAGCGTGCCAGTGAAGCGGCTGCGTCCATCGACGGGTTCGGAACAGGTCGCATACACCTGCTCGCCGACCGCGGCTTCGAAATGCCCGCGCGTGCGCAGGGGCCTGTCGATACCGGGCGAACTGACCTCGAGCGTGTAAGCGCCGGGGAACGGATCGATCTCGTCGAGGATTTCATTGATCCAAGCCTGCGCCGCCGCGATGTCGTCGAACACGATGCCCTGTTCGGTATCGATATAGACGCGGATGGTCGGCGCCTTGCGCGAACCCACCACTTCGATGGTGACGATTTCGATGCCCTCTTCGATCGCGCGCGGCTCGAGCGCTGCAAGAAGGCTCGCTTCCTTGGTCGTCAGCATTCGGTTCCTCCTATCCGGTCTCGTTCGTACGAATGGGCGATCAGGCCCTCATACAAAAAGAAAGCGGGACAAAGCCCACTTTCTCTCATCGAAAAAGTTGTATTCGCATTTCAGCGGATTCGTTTATACCACACCGAAGCGCGAGGTCGCAAGGATGCGTCTGCGATTCATAAACGACCCAAACGACTCGAACGACACACGAGACGCTATTCGGAGAAGAAGATCTTCATCTCGCGTTCGGCGGACTCGACGGAGTCGGAGCCATGGATGACGTTTTCGTCCATGATCAGACCGAAGTCGCCGCGAATGGTGCCGGGAGCGGCATCGGCGGGATTGGTCGCGCCCATGAGGGTGCGCATCTTCTTCACGGCGCCTTCACCGGAAACGATCATCTTCACGACCGGACCGCTCGTGATATAGCTGATGAGACCGTCGTAGAACGGCTTGCCCTCGTGCTCGACGTAATTGGCCGCAGCCTGCGCGGGCGTGACGTTCGCAAGCTCCATGCGCTCGATGGCGAGGCCGGCACGCTCGATGCGGGCGATGATATCGCCCACGTGGCGATTGCGCACGGCATCGGGCTTGAGCATGGAGTAGGTCTTTTCAATTGCCATTCTTCTGTTCCCTTTCTTGATTCCATTCGTCAGACGTTACGCCTGAAGTTCATGAAGGTCGACGGTTAATTGGCAGTTGCGGCGTTGTTCGTCGGCTGCTGTTCGGCAGCGTCCGCATTGCCGCCCGCGGGAGCCCCCTGCTCCTGGGTCGCATCGGCGCCCGCGACGGACGCGCCGCCCGCCTGCGCGCCGTCAGTGCCGGCAGGCTGCGCCGCGCCGGCGCCGTTGGCACCCTGCTCCACAGCGCCCGTGCCGGTCGGAGCGGAATTCGACGATGCCGCGGCGGAATCGGCCGTCGTGGACGACGAATCGGCCATGGACGGGAAATAGAGCTCCACGTCGGAAATCTTCCAGCTCACGAAATCGCGCACGAGGGTGACCTTGTACTGCACGTCTTCTCCGCCTTCGGCGGATGCGGTCACGTAGACCGTGGACGAAGACATGGAGCGTTCGACGCCGTTGACGGTAATGGAGTCATCCTGCACGACGCTCGCCATATCCTTTTCGACGGAATCGGAGCTCACGCCCTTCGCGAAATACTTGTCGGGGTTGGACGTGTCGGCGAACAGGCCGGACACGACGGATTCCGCGGTCGGGAAACCATAGCCCTTGGCGTAGGCGAAGACCCCCAGGCCCGCGACGACGACGAGAAGCGCGAACAGGAAGACCGCTATCTTCAGGCCGACGTTGCGGCGCTTGCGATCCTGGCGAGCGATGCTCTTGGAGTATTTCTCCAACTCCTCGTCACTCGCATTGAAGAAGCGGTCGTCGCCGGAAGCGTAGTCGTCGTTGACGTCGTAGCCATATGCATCGGCGGGATAATGCACCGGATCGGGCTCGTACGCATCATGCGCAGGAGCCTGCGGCACCGACGCGGCGGTGACATCGAGGCCCGACATATCAGGTTCGAAGGTTTCATCGTCATTGGCGACGATGGGCGCCATGGCGGCCGTGCCCGTAGCGACCGCAGTGGCGGCGCGGCTGTAATCGACGCTGGCCGAATCGCTTAGGAAGTACGTATGGTCGGCGAGCGCGGCCTCGAAGGCGTTCATGGCCTTCTGCATCTGATTGCATGCGACATAGGCCTGGCCGAGGTTCGCATACATCTTGTTGCGCGTGTCGGGATCCATATCGAACTGCAGGGCGCTTTCATACGACTGCACCGCATCGGCAGGACGATCGAGAGCCATGAAGCAGACGCCGAGGTTCAGAAGCGCCTTGGTGGGATCGGGATTGGACGGGTCCAGGGCCGCTTCGCGGAACGAAGCGCCCGCCTCTGCGTTCTTGCCCATCTTGAGCAGGGCGTTGCCCATGCCGAGATGCGCCTTGTAGCGAGAGGAGTACTTAGCATCGGATGTCGCGATCTCGAATGCGGCGACGGCATCGTCGTACTTGCGCAGGGCGGCATAGGCCTTGCCGAGGTTGCAGTTGACGGCACCGCATGCATCGTACGCGCCGTCGGCCACCGACTGCTGATACGCATCGACGGCCGAATTGAAGTCATGCAAGCTCAGAAATGCATTGCCGATCTGGTGATAGAGGAAACCGAGGTCTCCCGGAGCCTTTTCGACCGCGTCGTCATTGAGGCACTCGACGTACGAGTCGATCGCCGCCTGATAGTCGCGGGCCGCATAGGCGGCCTTGGCGTTGTCGATGTAACGGTTTTCCATGTGCTCGTCTTTCTTCGCTCGGATAGGAATCCTCGAAACCCGAACCGAGGATCAATCGGCATTCTCGATGACGACGGATTCGATGACGTCGCCCACGCGCAGTTCGCCGATGACGTCTTTGCCTTCGATCGTCTGGCCGAACACGGTGTAGTTGGGGTCGAGGAAATGCTGGGCGCCGAGGCAGAGATAGAACTGCGAACCGGCGGAATCAGGCTGGGCCGAACGCGCCATCGCGAGCGCGCCGTCCTCGTGGGAATTGTTCGGATTGGTGGTGTATTCCTCTTTGATGGAATATCCCGGACCGCCCGTGCCCAGTCCGCCGAAGGGGCTGGACGCCTTGCGGACGACCTCTTCCGAGGAGAGCCCGCGCGTATTGGGGTCGCCGCCTTGGATCACGAAATTCGCCACATAGCGATGGAACTTCAAGCCGTCGTAGAAGCCCTTCCGGGCAAGCTCGACGAAATTACCCACATGAATAGGAGCATCGTTACCGGCCAGCTGGACACGGATGACACCCTTGGAGGTGGTGATGAAGGCGACTTCCTTGCCATTGGGTTCATATGAAGGAGTATGCAAAGCCAAAGCGGATCTCCTGTCGGTAGTACGTTCGCGCAGCATGGCCGCGTGCACGCGTTTACATGCAGTGTGACAGTTTACCAGCTCTTGAAGGAAGCGTACGGAAAACTACAAGGAATACAGCCGTATGTCTGGAGAAGATGCGCACGTCCATGCGCCGAAAACGAAGAGTGAAGGATTCGGACTCGCCCGCTTCGGCGAGACATCGGATCGGAAGATGCGTCAAAAGACGCCCGAAGGAATGGCGCGGCGACGCGATCCCGCCCTCTGCACGGTCACGTCGGCAATGACGCGAAGCGGCATGGAGCGTATCCGCATTCCGGAAACGCGGGCCGGGAAAGAGTGCCGGAACGCGCGGGCCGGGGAAATCGGCAACGACAAGGAAGAGAGAAGCGCCGATCCGAAACGGGAACGCAGAAGGCCCCGCGCGGGGCGGGGCCTTCGATATGCCGGAGCGCGCGGGCCGGGGAAAGAGAAAGGCCCCGCGCATGGCGGGGCCTTCGGTGCGCCGGGGCGCATGCGCGGGCGCGCTGGGCGAGCGCGGCGGCCCTGCCTCCCACGGGCTTTCCCCGCAGTACGTCGGGCGATGGCGGGCTTAACTGCCGGGTTCGGAACGGGACCGGGTGATCCCCGCCTCCGTGGCCGCGCTCGTCCAGGGCGCCCGTGCGGGCGACCCTGAGGGCCGCATAGCGCCGACGCGCGGAGATGCCGCGCTCCATGCAGACGGAAGCCCCGCCGCGCATGGGGCCCGCCCCCTCCGGGGACGGGGATTCGGAAGAGCTCGGACTATTAGTACCGCTCGCCTGAGCACGTCGCCGTGCTTGCAGCTGCGGCCTATCGACCCGGTGGTCTGCCGGGGTCCTTACCGAAGGGAGAACTCATCTTAGGGGAGGCTTCGCGCTTAGATGCCTTCAGCGCTTATCCCGTCCGCACGTGGCCACCCGGCGATGCCGTCGGTCGACAACCGGTGCACCAGAGGTGCGTCCGCCCCGGTCCTCTCGTACTAGGGGCGGCTCCCCTCAGTTCTCCTGCGCCCGCGGAGGATAGGGACCGAACTGTCTCACGACGTTCTGAACCCAGCTCGCGTACCGCTT